>LQAG01000002.1_pt1 | contig 206286 bp, 270 predicted proteins | sample 1535801 | NCBI WGS metagenome assembly LQAG01 (sample SAMN04331584, study PRJNA305678) | bioreactor metagenome | isolation source: bioreactor_3 inoculated with Wadden Sea sediment 1st replicate of a... | place: Germany:Bremen
TATGTTATAGTAAAACGAACTCTTGATACTTAGGATTCGTAAAGGCATAGAAGGGGTACATGATGAAAGACTGTATAATTCTTAAAGGAAACCAGCACGGCTTGGCTGTTTCAATCAAGGAAGATTCTCCTTTTGGAACGGTAAAGGCGTCTCTCATAGAAAAACTGGAAGCCGGCAGGAGTTTTTTTGGATCCAATAAAGTCACTTTGAGCTTTGACGGCCAACCGTTGAACGATGAGGAAACCAATGAGCTGGTTCAACTGTTTCATGTTCACTCAGATCTTGAAATCCTTTGCGTGGTTGATGATATGTCCGATATCAACCTTATCCGGGAATCATTGACCAAGGAAATCAGGCAAAACCTTGAGGAAGGACACCGCAAGGCTTTATTATCTTATGAGCAGAGACTGAAGGCACTGGAAGATGAAAACCAGAGTCTTAATGACAAAGTCACCAGTTTGGCTAAATCGAACCGGTCCGTCAAACAGTTTGAGCTCAACTCCAACGAGGAATTCACCATACACTATGCAACTTTGAGGTCGGGACAGGAAGTTGTCAGTGACCACAGCATCATCATCATGGGTGACGTCAATAACGGAGCCAGAGTCGAAGCGGGAGGCAGCGTCTTTGTCATGGGCAAGCTTGTGGGTGTTGTACATGCCGGACTGAACGGTCAGCCCAACGCATATGTGGTCGCTCTTGACATGAATCCCGTTCAGCTTAGGATACAGGATGCTTATGGGCGTGCAGGGGATAAGAAGGTCGGTCGTAAATCTGTAATAGAACCGAAAATCGCTTTTGTCGAAGATGGCATGATTGTCATCGAATCCATAGACAATAAGGTATTAAAGGAACTCAGGAGCATATGATGCGGTATCAGTGCCATTGATTGGTACCGGTCTTCAGCAATGCTTGATATAAACCATTCAACCAACTGGCTTGAAGTTCATACATAAGTACATATATATATTTGATAGAGGAGTGTCATAATGAGTGAAGTTATCGTTGTAACATCAGGAAAAGGTGGAGTAGGTAAAACCACAACAAGTGCTAATATCGGAACCGGCCTTGCCATGCAAGGCAAGAGAGTCGTTCTGATCGATGCAGATATCGGTCTTAGAAACCTTGACGTCGTCATGGGACTTGAGAACCGTATCGTATATAATATTATCGATGTAATCGAAGGAAACTGCAAAATCAGCCAAGGTCTGATCAAAGACAAGAAGAATCCCAACCTCTTCCTGCTTCCAGCGGCACAGACAAGAGACAAGGATGCTGTTTCTCCGGAACAGATGGTGGAACTATGCAAAAAACTGAGAGATGATTTCGACTTTGTCATCATCGACTGTCCGGCAGGGATCGAGCAAGGATTCAAAAACGCAATAGCAGCTGCTGACAGGGCGTTGGTTGTTACAACTCCTGAAGTATCGGCTATTCGTGATGCTGACAGGATCATCGGTCTTCTTGAAGCCAATGAAGTCAGGGATATCCGTTTGGTCGTCAACCGCCTCAGACAGGATATGATCAACCGCGGTGACATGATGTCCATCGATGATGTTGTTGAAATCCTGGCGATTGAGCTGATAGGCATCATGCCTGATGATGAGACATCGTTATCTCAACCAACACCGGCGAGCCTATTGCATCTGACGATTCCACACTCCCCGGCAAGGCTTACGCGAATATGTGCCTTCGCATCATCGGTGATGAGGTGGAGTATATTGATCTCAGTCAACCAACAGGTTTCATAGGCAAGCTAAGAAGTTTTATGGGAATAAAATAAAGAAAGGTGGATGAAAATGTTTTTTAAAAGAAAACGAGCTTCCAAATCGGTGGCTAAAGACAGACTAAAATTGGTATTGATTCACGACAGGGCAAACTGTAACACAGAAGTGCTCGAAATGATGCGTCTGGATATCCTCAAGACGATCAGCAAATATATGGACTTTGATGAAGAAGAGCTTGAACTCCATATCGGTTCAGCCAAATCGGAATCAGGTAATGTCGTTCCTGCATTGACCGCGAATATCCCGATCAAGAACATCAAAAAGCCAAGGAACTAAAACCTGATGTTCCGATATCAGTTGAAAAGGTATGATTTCATAAGCATCATTCTTGTTGTGCTGCTGTTTATCATAAGCTACTATGTCATAGGAAGCGCCACAAGGATCAACAGCATTGAAGGCACCGACCTGTTCGCAACCAAGCAGCTGTATGGATTTATCATCGGTTTTGTGCTGATGATTATCGTATCTTTCATCGACTATCATCTGATCGGGAAGTTCACTTTGCTCATTTACCTGATGAATATCGCACTCCTTGCAGCGGTATTCGTATTCGGGAAAGAGGTAAAGGGTGCCACAAGATGGATTCCCATAGGGCCGTTTTCCATTCAGCCTTCGGAATTCGCGAAATTCTTTATGATTATCGTACTGGCCAAGTATTTTGACAAATTTGAGGAAAAAGTCAATAAATTGTATATAATCATAGGATCGATCATTCTGATGGGACCGACAGTCTATCTGATACAGAGGCAGCCGGATTTGTCGACTTCACTCGTGCTTGTATTCCTGTTTGCCGTCATGGTGTTTGGCGCCGGTCTCAGTTATAAATATATCGTGACTTTGGCAGGACTGGCCATACCCGCGGTGTTGGGTCTTTTTGGTATATCCAGCAGGAAGGGCAGAAACTTCTAAAAGGTTATCAGCTTGAACGGATACTTGCGATTATCAATCCTGAGGAATACGAGTTGTCGACCGCTCTGCAGACTCAGAACTCCGTTCAGGCCATCGGTTCAGGGCAGCTGTTCGGTAAAGGCCTATATAACGGGAAACTGAACCAGTATGACTATCTGCCGGAGCCGCAGACTGACTTCATTTTTTCCATCATCGGAGAGGAATTCGGATTCATTGGTTGCTCGGTTGTACTGATTTTGATCATGTTGTTGATATTAAGGGTTATTTTCATCTCGAAAGACAGTCCCGACCTTATGGGCAGGCTTTTGGGCATAGGATTCATAGCTGTTGTTGTGTTTCATACCTTCATCAACGTCGGGGTGACAACGGCGATCGTTCCGAACACCGGATTGCCGTTACCATTTATAAGCTATGGGTTAAGTGCACTATGGACGAATATGTTGATGCTTGGAATGGTCATCAACCTTAGCATGCAGCGTAAAACATCACAATAAGGGGGTACCACATGAACATTGGATTGGTAGCACATGATACAAAAAAGAAACTGATGCAGAATTTCTGCATCGCTTATCGAAATATTCTAAGCAAACATGATTTATATGCGACAGGCACAACTGGAAGATTGATCGAAGAGGTGACCAACCTGACTATCCATAAGTACCTGGCGGGTCATCTAGGAGGGGTTCAGCAGCTTGGTTCCCAGATAGCCCATAATCAGGTGGATGTGATGGTTTTCTTAAGGGATCCTGTATCGAAGCATCAGTATGAGTCTGACATGAACTCCATTGTCAGGTTATGCGATATCCACAACATACCGGTGGCGACCAATCTCGCAACTGCAGAGCTACTGATTAAGGCACTTGAACGCGGCGACCTCGAGTGGAGAGACGTTATCAAGTAATGTATACAAGAAATATATCATAAAGGGGTTGTTGCATCAGCAAATTCATTTGCCGATGCAACAACCCCTTTATGATTCCCGCATATACAATATTGAACTTCTAAGATTTAAATTTACTTCATTGCGAATTCCTGGAGGAAATCAGGCAAGGAGTTATCATCGCAATTGACACCTGCAACGACACGAACAGCGAATTTGTCTGTGACCGCCTTAAGTTTGTTTATTAATTCATCAGAATTACTTATTTCCTTGAGATGTGCCATTTTCAAAAGACCATCCACATAAATTTCCGTGATGTCATTATCTTCTGAGAGTATACCGCACATAAAACCGAAGAACTCATGATAGTCATCAATAGGGAATTCGGATATATTAATATAACGAATTTCATGTCTTAAGTCGTACATGTGGCTATTGTCACCATCAATGTAAACGATGTTCCCTTTAGCCTCTTTCAATGATTCATTTGCTGATTGGATTAATCGCTTAGTCTTTCCTTCACCTGTATCACCTGTGATTACTCGTATCATGTCAATCTCCTCCTTAAATAAAATCTTAAAACTAGGATGGTATAATTATATATTCTATAAAAAGCCATTTTTTCCTTTTGTTATCAGAAAATTATTATAAAAATTTTTAAGGCCATTGGTGTTTCTTTCAAAGGTCTTTTATGTTATCATTAACCGAGAAAGAAGTGACCATATGAATCGTATTTATACCTATAAGGAGTATCTGATCCGTCTATACGGCGATAAGACATACAAGCTTCCCATACACATACCGGTAACCTGTCCTAACAGGGACGGTACCAAGGGGAAAGGCGGATGCTGGTTTTGCTCGGAGCAGGGGACGGGTTTTGAATCCGAAGACAGCATGACCCCTATCTCGAAGCAACTGTCCATCGCAAAGGAAAAAGTGGTGAAACGGTACAAGGCCAAGCACTTCATCGGATACTTTCAAAACTATACAAATACATATCTCCCTCTGTCGCGTCTCATGGAATATCTGGAAGAAGCCAAATCCTTCGGACTCTCCGGCATTGACATTGCCACAAGACGGATACTGTGGAAGACGCGTATCTGGGTGCCATCAGGGAATTTTCGGAAGCCAGCGGACTTCATGTCACCTTTGAGATTGGCCTGCAGATTGCCAATGATGAAGCGCTTGAACGAATCAACCGCAGACATACCGTCGCAGATTATGTCGATGCTGTCAAACGGATCAAGGATCATGGTTTTCAGTCTGTACACACCTGATTCTGAATCTTCCGGGAACGACAATGGAGGACGTGTTGACTACCTGCCGATTGATGAATGAGCTCGAAATGGATATCGTCAAACTGCATTCTTTATATATATCCAAAGACAGTGTCTTTGGCAGGATGTATCTAGAAGGGGAGCTGACAATATGCACCATGGATGAATATGTGGAGCGCGTTGTCACATTCATCCTTCACCTACGGAAAGATACTGCCATATCCAGGGTGGTTTCCCGAATACCAGAAGACGACGCTTTGTTCAGCAATTGGGGAAACAGCTGGTGGAAGGTCTACAATGCGATTATGAAGACCCTTGAAGATAAAGACTTGACACAAGGAATGAAGGCGAATGAGTAAATACAACAGATATAAAGAAAGTGCGAACTCCAAAACCAAACAGGAAAAAGCAAATCGGCACATCAATTTTGTCGTCATTGTTTATGTCATCATCTTGGCATATCTGCTTTTTCTGATTTATCATTCGTTTACAAAGGAACAGATTCATTTTGTCTATGCGGAACCCGGCCATATTTACAATGACGGTAATTTTGAGGGCCTGATTGTGCGAAACGAACAGGTTATCACAGCAGACGAGGCAGGACCAGTCAAATACTTTGTGCCTGAAGGAAGTAAGGTCAGGCAAGGTGCATATGTCTGTTCGGTCAACCAGGATCCGGAAACGGAACGCATCATCCAGGAGCAGATTAACACACATTTGAGTCAGCTGAACAACACGATGAGCCTCTCGGTGGACGACTATAGGATTCTGCAGGAGAAAATCAAAGGCTATGTTCTTGACAAGCCGGATGAACCCCTTGATTTCGTATACGCCTCCAAGGATATGATCAAAAAGACCATCCTCGACATTTCCCATACGGTGTATATCAAGGACCAGAAATTATTTGAGCAGGTTCAAAAAGAAATTGCCATCAACGAGGAGCAAAGGCTCAGCAACGGTACCTTCTATAAAATGCCTAATGGCGGTGTCGTCGGCTACAATATCGACGGATTCGAAAATCTTGACATCGATGCCCTTGATTTTGCTGCACTTACCGGACGCCTCAGCAGTCTGGATGTCTCTGAAGAACATACCGTCATACCCGGAGATCCACTTTATAAGATCATTGACAACTACCTGTACTATATCGTATCCGAAATCGACAGCTATGGAATGAAGTTTCTTCAAAACAGACTGGATCGGAATCAGCGGTATATCACACTGCATTTTCCAAGGAAGAATCTTGAAATCATCGTTAAGATTTATGACCTTGAATCAGATAACGGCAAGAATTATGTCACATTTGAACTGGACAGGTATTTTGATGAGTTTTTCAATAACCGTTTCATCGATTTCATCATCGAATACGAGAATTATTCAGGTCTGAAGATTCCGAATGAATCTGTAGCCGAGAAGGGCCTGTACAAAGTACCCAAATCCGCTATCTATGAAGAGAAAGGCTCGACAAAAATTCAGCGGAAACATTATACCGACGATAATTCCACGCATGAGGAAATAGTACCTCTCACAGTCAAAGTCTATTTCGAAGATGATGAATTCAGCTATATCGATGCCATGGATGAAGTTCAGAGCATACGTCCGGGCGATGTCATCCTCTATACACTGGATGAAAACGCACGAGTCAGCCAGTCGGGGGAATACAAGGTTGAAGAGCTGGTGGATGTGGAAGGTGTGTATATCCTGAACAAAGGATATTCTGATTTCAAGAGAATCGAGACCGTCTATCAAGCCGATGCGTTCAGAATCATCGCCAACGATGCTGGATACAGTGTCAGCATGTTCGATAAGGTGGCATCCGATGCTAGCGAAATAAAGGAATTTGAAACCGTCAACTGACAAAGGAGCGCTTATGAAACAAGAGGAACTATTAGATAATTATCAAACGGTTGTTGCGAATGTCGAGGCAGCCTGTAAGAGGGTAGGCCGTAATCCCGATGATATCACCATCATTGCCGTGTCCAAAACCAAACCTTTGTCCATGATTGAAGATGCAATAGCTGTTGGCATGACACATTTTGGTGAAAACAAGCCACAGGAAATAAGGGACAAGACACGGGAAGTCTCAAAGAAGGTCCACTGGCATATGATCGGGAAACTGCAGAGCAACAAGATCAAATATGTCATTGAAACCTGTGACCTGATTCATTCGGTGGATTCGCTCAAACTTGCCGAAAACCTCAGCAAGGAAGCGTGTAAGCGTGATTGCGATGTTCAGGTTCTATTGCAGGTCAATATCGCTGATGAAGAAACCAAAAGCGGTTTCAAAGCCAAGGAATTATATGATGTCATCGACCGCATCAATGAGCTTGAGAGAATCCATGTCTTGGGTCTGATGGCCATCCCGCCGTTTGTTGACAATCCTGAGGACAACCGTTCTTATTTCAGGGAATTGCATGAAATATTTGTTGACATCAAAAGTAAAAACATTGATAATATTAATATGAATGTCCTGTCGATGGGAATGACCAATGATTATCAGGTAGCCGTTGAAGAAGGTGCAACATGTGTAAGAGTCGGTACAGGCATATTTGGAGCAAGAGATTACAGTAGATGAGAGGTGCATTATGGCAAAATTATTCGATAAAATGATTGATATGATGAAACTGAATGATTACGAGGAAGACCAAGCTGAATTCGATGAATTCCAGGATGATTTCAGCACGTTTACAGGGGATCCGAAACCTGTAAGGGAACCTCAGGCACAGCAGCAGAAACCGTCAAGAAGTTTCACGTCCTATAATGGAGGCAGGTCCAAAGTCATGAACCTGCAGGCAAGCGTACAGATGGAAGTCGTAGTGATGCAGCCTTCAAACTATGATGAAGCACAGGAAATCTGTGACCACATCAAGTCCAAGAAACCCTGCATCATCAATCTGGAGAACATGGAACATTCAATCGCCCAAAGGATCATGGATTTTGTCAGCGGAGCATGTTATACCCTTGATGGCAATATGCAGAGAGTGACGAACAACATTTTTCTCATCGCGCCTGAAAACGTTGACATTCTCGGTAATTTCCAGGAAGAACTGAAATCCAACGGCATCATGTGGGATAAGTTCTAGATTCTTACGACCTTTTAACATTGACATCACAGGAGGCTTAAGTTGGGTTATTTACTATTGGCAATCTATTATTCTCTATATATTGTTCAGATGATTCTCTTTTTGAGGGTCATTTTGTCATGGTTCAGGTTATCCGGCAGCAATCCTTTGGTTCGGGCACTCTACGCATTGACCGAGCCATTGCTTGTACCAATCCGCTATTTGGTTGACAAGTCAATTTTCGGCGGTAGAAAAGGCGGTATGATCATTGATATTTCGCCTCTTATCGCTTTCATATTTCTTCAGATGATGCAAAATTACATTCATCAGTATCTCATAATCCGTTAGGAGCACACATGGATATCAATAGAATCTATGACCGGATTGACCAATGCCAAAGCAGTGAGGCTCCAAGTTTCACTGACTTTTTAGATTATGGGGAACTCAAGAACCTCCACCACCGGATCAAAGTCCCTGCAGGAGTCATGCAACTTGAATTTCAGGGATTTGGGGATGACGAAAGACGGATGGTAGGTTACTTTCCAGTATCCTACAAGACGTTCATGTCATTCCAGGATATGTATAGCATCTTTCCCCTCAGGAAGTTAACGGTTGAACCCCGGTATTCATCCGATGGTATGTTCCTGCATAAGGATCTTCTCGGTTCGATTCTCGGGCTTGGACTAGAACGGCGCCTGTTTGGCGATATCATCATTAAACAGCGTAAGGCATATATCCTTTGCCATGAACGCGCTGCAAAGATTCTGACGAATGAACTGTCCCAAGTGGGAAGGCTGCCGGTCAATATCGCGGTAACAGCTGAAGACACATCACATCTGATGCCTTCCTTTAAGGAAATGAACATCACGGTGGCATCCATGCGGTTGGACAGCGTTGTCAAGGCATGCTGCAACTGCTCACGAGGTGAGGTAAACCGTTGGATTCAGCAGGGGAACATCAAATTGAATCAGGTAGAAGCCTGCAAGACCCACAAACTCCTTGAAGAGGGAGACATACTTTCCATAAGAAAGAAAGGGAAATTCAAAATCCACCGTGTTGGTGAACTGACAAGGAAAGGAAGGGTTTCCGTAACCATATATAAATTCGTATAGGAGGAATCACTGTATGCTAACACCACTTGATATAGAGTCCAAGGAATTCAGTTCATCGATCGGCGGATACAGCAAAGCCGATGTCAATTTTTTCATGAAGGAGATTCTCGCCAGCTATGAGCGGATGTACAAAGAGAATATTGAAATGAAGGACAAGATCAATATGCTGAATGAAGGTATTCAGTATTACAAGACTATAGAAGACACCCTGCAGAACACCTTGATTCTCGCCGAGAAAACGGCAGAGGAAGCCAAATCAGCCGCAAGAGTCAAAGCTGAAACGATCGAAAAAGAAGCTGAACTCAATGCTACGAAGTTGATTCGGGAGGCGAAAGAAGAGGTGTTCAAGATCAATCAAATGCGTGAATCGATGGCAAAATCCTATGATGCGATCAAAATCCAGATCAAGCAATTCCTATATGCCCAACTTGAGATGATCACAAAGAACGAACTGGAATTGGATGCTGGGGCTACACTGGCAGATGACATCATGGACAAAGTGAGAGATCAGCAGATACGAAAACCCAGTATCTTGTCTGAGACAGAACCTCTGGGAAACAACATGATATTTGAAGGCGGTAAAATCAATGAATAAGCTCATGGTTAATACAGAAAGCAGAACATATCCCATATATTTCGAGTCGGATTTTTCAGGCATACAAAACTGCATCAGAGAAATCGGCAAAGTGTATTCGAGCTATGTCATCATCACCGATTCCAACGTAGCGCCACTTTATGCCGATGATCTGAAGTCGCAGCTTGAATCCTTCGGCAAGAATGTCGTCACCTGCGTTTTTGAGGCCGGCGAACAGAGCAAGAACATTGCGACCGTCTCTGACTTCTATGGCAGGATGATTGATGAACATGTGGATCGAAAATCGCTTGTCCTTGCTCTTGGCGGAGGTGTTGCCGGAGATATGTCCGGTTTTGCAGCCGCTACCTATATGCGCGGCATTGATTTCGTTCAGGTACCTACAAGTCTTCTGTCTCAGGTTGACAGCAGCGTCGGTGGGAAGACTGGCATCGATTTCAAAGCCTATAAGAATGTGGTTGGAGCCTTCTATCAACCCATGTTCGTCTATATCAACGTGAACACGCTGAAGACTCTCCCGGCACGCGAACTGTATTCGGGGATGAGTGAAGTCATCAAGCACGGGCTGATCAAAGATGCCGATTACTTCCGTTTCCTACAGGAAAACGTGGAAGGCATCCTGTCTTTGGATGAGGACCTCCTGAAGAAGATGATTGAATGGTCCTGCCGGATCAAGAAATCCGTCGTTGATGAAGACGAGAAGGAGACAGGTGCCAGGGCACTTTTGAATTTCGGCCATACATTCGGTCACGGTATTGAAAGGCTGAAGGATTTTGAGCTGGTCCATGGTGAATGCGTCGCCATCGGGATGCATGGAGCACTGAAACTTTCCAACAATCTGGGCTTGATTTCAGAGGAGGAAATGGAGGATGCCCTTGCCTTGATTCGTGCCTTTCATCTTCCGACCACGGTTACAGGCCTGGACGTCGACACTATATACAGTGAGCTGTTCCATGATAAGAAAACGACGGGCAAGCGACTGGTTTTCGCTCTCCTGAATACAATCGGCGACAGCTTCCTCAATCAGGATACCATTGACGAAGAGATTATTCGCTGCTGTATAGAAGAATTCAAAGGAGAATGATATGTTATTGGAGATTATTGCGGTCATCATACTTGTCGGACTGGACCAATGGACCAAGTATCTGACCATACTGCACCTGAAACAAAGACCGGATGACATCCAGATCATCGAAGGTATATTCGAGCTGACTTATGTTGAAAACACCGGGGCTGCGTTCGGCATGCTCAAAAACGGCGTTATCTTCCTGATTGTCATAGTATCCATCGTCATTATCGCTGTCATCGTCTATAAGCGTAAGATACCGCGGACAAGGTATTACCGCCCACTGCATATCTTGACTGTCTTCATACTTGCCGGTGCTTTCGGTAACCTCATCGACCGCATACGGCTCCGTTATGTTGTCGATATGTTTCATTTCTACTGGTTTGAATTTCCGGTATTCAATGTCGCGGATATATATGTCACCTGTTCAGCGATACTGCTGATGATACTTCTGCTGACTAAATACAAGGATTTGGAAATCTAATGATTATCAATTACGAAGAAAACGTTCAGTCAAGAGTAGACAAATATTTGTCTACTCATTTTCATGAGTATACGCGCTCCTACATCCAGAAAATGATTAAAAAGGATGCGATTCTTGTCAACGGTAAGTCCGTCAAGCCAAACCATAAGCTGTCTGCCGGTGACACCATTGAAGTAAAGGATATCGAACCTGTGGAGCTCGATGTCATTCCTGAAAACCTGCCCTTGGATATCATTTTTGAGGATGAAAGCCTTATCATTGTCAACAAGCCAGTTGGGATGGTGGTTCATCCCGCACCGGGCAATTATATGGGAACTCTTGTCAACGCCATCATGTACCACTGCAAGGATCGGTTGTCATCGATCAACGGTGTTTTGCGTCCGGGAATCGTCCACCGTATCGACAAGGATACTTCCGGGCTCCTCATCATCTGTAAAACCGACCAGGCACATCAGAAGATTGCCGAACAGCTGAAAGAGCATACCATCCACAGACGTTACATAGCACTGGCTTATAACAATGTCAAGGAAGACAGCGGTGTTATTGATGCTCCTATCGGACGGGGAGAGAAGGACCGGAAGAAAATGGCCATCAACTATAAAAACGGTAAGAATGCAGTCACCCGTTTTAAGGTCCTTGAACGCCTTGACCATCACAAATACACCTACCTTTCGCTGCAGCTCGAGACAGGAAGAACCCACCAGATCAGAGTCCATCTGGCAAGCATCGGAAATCCGCTCATCGGTGATCCGCTGTACGGACCGAAAAAGGGAGCGTTTGCGGCCCATGGTCAGATGCTTCACGCCAAGGAAATAGGGTTTATACATCCTGCCAGCGGAGAGTATATGGAATTCTCTGTGGACCCCCCTGAATCGTTCACCAGGATATTGAATATTTTGCGGGAAAAGAGATGATTTGCTTTACTATTATCAAAAAATATGGTATTTTAGTTGAGGAATATCAAGTATACTGAATAACATTCTTTAAATTAGTACAGAGATACTAGTAAGAAATAACGTCAGGCTGCTATTATGATGCAATAAGTTTGCGATAATATAGTTATGTCAACTAGGCTTCTCTGTTGGAGGAGCTTTATTTATGAAAACATTGCTGGATGAACAGGCGATCCAAAGAGCGATAACAAGGATATCTCATGAGATCATAGAAAAGAACAAGGGTGTCGACGGCGTTATCGTCATGGGGGTGAAAACCCGAGGAATCCCATTGGCAAAAAGGATTGCCGAGAAAATCCGTAACATCGAGGATGTCAATGTACCCTATGGCACAGTGGACATAACATTCTACAGGGATGACCTGAAGAAGAAGTCTGAAAGGCCCTTGGTCGGGGGACAGAGCAACATGGATGTGACCGATAAGACGGTCATCATCGTTGACGATGTTGTCTTTACCGGAAGGACCTGCCGTGCTGCAATCGATGTCATACTCGACATGGGAAGACCGAAGAAGATTCAGTTCGCTGCATTGATTGACAGGGGACACAGGGAACTGCCTCTAAGGCCTGATTATGTCGGCAAGAATGTACCGACGTCAATTAAGGAAGTGGTGCATGTGAAATTGGTTGAAATTGACGGTGAAGACCGTGTGATTTTACAATAAAGACAAAACTTGACCCTGCGATTGCATTACTGGCTGCCGGCTGCGGCACTCTGTTGTTTCACCTTTGCGCACAGGGCAAGGTACCGGTGTTCTTGGGATCAAGTTTCGCTTTTATCGCTGCCATCATGACAACCTTGAATCCTCAGGGAATTGATCTTTATTAATTTCTTGACGTCAATTTTTTTATATGATACTATACAATAGGTTTGATGTTTACTGGAGATAGACTAATATATAAACATTCAATATCTATTTAGGAGGATTGACACATGAAACAAGGGACGGTAAAATGGTTTGATGCACAGAAGGGATTTGGATTTATCACTGTGGAAGGCGGAAGCGATGTATTCTGCCATTTCTCAGCAATCCAAGGCAACGGATTCAAGTCTTTGGAAGAAGGCGACACAGTAGAATTCGAAATCACAGATGGCGCTAAAGGACCTCAAGCTTCAAATGTAATCAAATTATAACAACTGACAATAAAAACCACCGGTCATAAGGTGGTTTTTTTATTTGTTTTTTGATAGAATGGGAGTAATGAATCCAAGAAGAATCGAGGTATCCATGAACGTAAAGAAGATCATTCTTATCATGTTAAGTATATCATGCTTCATCCTCACAGGCTGCAGCACAAGTCAGGAAGACCCGACAAACATAGAGCTTGAAGTTCTGAGGGCCAGCCTCCTTGAAAAGAGCTGATCATCGACGAGCTGCACAGGACACTTGATGAATACAACAGGCAACCGATAATATGAGTGCAACCATCGAAGCCATGAAAGAAGAGCTGGAGAAGGAAAGAGCATATAAGGATCAACTGCTTAATGAGAAACCGCAGGTACTCAACATCGATCACCGTAAAGAACACTTTTATGAGATTTTCAGCGACGACCTGTATCTGCTGATGACCTTCAAGGATGATTCGGTGGAGCATTACTATGAGGAGCTCTATCGCTTCAGAAAGGGTGAAGAGAGAGAACTGCTGTATAATGGCAAGGAGATTCAATTCGATTTGGATGTCACCTCAGGACATATCTCCATTCTGGACGGCGCAGACTTTCATCTGAGTGACGATAGACTGGGAATCCTTTACAGCGAGGAACTCAACCTGAATGAGCCCCTGTTGGATATGACACCGCAGCTGCGTCATGAGAATACGTTCCCCGGACGTTCCTATATCCTCATGAAGAAGCTGATGGATGATACCACCGAGAAGCTTCTCAGTATCCACATGATTGATTATGCATCGTCAGATAGTGTCATATCTTCAGTTTTCTATTTCGATACTGCTGATTATCTGTTCACCAATGACTATGCATCACTGATCTACCAGGAGCAGAATGATAAAGGGTATTTCCTTTACCGCCTGTCATTCAATACCGGAGAGAAGGCGGAAATCTCCTTCAACCCGACAGAGGACTTCCAGTTGGAGAAGATAGCCGGTGTCATCAGTTACTACAGCGAAAAAAGCGGTGTGTTTGAGATCTTAAAACAGCGCTAGCAATTGCATTTATTACGTTATGGTTTTCATCTTGCATTTGATATTGAATTCTGATAGGATAAAAGTCAAAGACATTGAGATTATGCATACACGGTATTAAGAAAAGAGGTGAAATGAGTGGCTTTCAATAAAAACATTTTCTAGACCTTAAGACGCTGACTTCTGGTGAGATTCAATATATCATCAACTCAGCTCAGAAGATGAAATATATTCTGTTATCCAATAAATCCTGTCTGACACCACACTTGAGAGGCAAAACGGTGGCTACGCTTTTTCATGAAGAGAGTTCGCGTTCCAAGCTTTCCTATGAAATCGCCGCGCAGAACCTAAGCGCCAAAGTAATCAATCTTCAAACGAACAGACAGTTCATCAAGGGAGAATCCCTTAAGGACGTAGGACGCTATGTCGACCAGATTGGTGCTGATTTCATCGTCATACGGCATCCTGTAGCCGGAAGCGCCCATCATCTGTCGAAATACGTCAAAGCGTCGATTATCAACGCAGGAGATGGCAAGAACGAGAATCCCAGCCAATCCCTGATCGATCTTTTGACAATCATGGAAATCAAGAAACATTTTGAAGGACTTAAAGTCGTCATTATTGGGGATATCATGCATAACCGGGTTGCCAAGAGCAATATTTGGGCCCTTAAGAAACTCGGTGCGGATGTCAACATTGCGGCGCCTCCGACTCTGATACCAAGAGGTATCAATATCTCAGGTGTCAAAGTCCATACAACGGTAGCGGATGCTGTCATCGATGCCGATGTCATCATGACACTGCGCATGCAAAAAGGCCGTCAGCAGGGAAGCCTGGTTCCTTCCACCAATGAATACAAGAAGCTGTTCAAGCTCGATCCTAAGCGTCTGAGTTATGCCAAAGATGATGTCATCGTCATGCATCCTGGCCCCATCAACAGAGGAATTGAAATCTCATCGGAAGTCATAGACGGTGAAAGTTCAATGGTTGACATGCAGCAGGTGAACGGTGTCGCTGTTAGGATGGCCCTTTTCCATCTGCTGAACAGAAGCGGAGGAGGTGTCAGGTATGATCGCTAGAACATTAATCAAGAACGGTACGATTTTCACGCACAACAAGACCATCTACAATAAGGATATTCTTATCGAGGATAAAAAAATCGTCCAGATTGATACCGGTATCGATGTGGAAAACTGTGAAATCATCGACGCTTCAGATCTGTACATCGTACCGGGACTGGTCGATATGCACTGCAAAATCCAAGATCCAGGGTATGACAATAAGGAAACGATGCGTACGGCGGGTCAGAGCGCCATTGCAGGCGGATTCACCACCATCACCTGCAATCCCGACCTGATTCCCTGTGTCGACAATAAAGCAATCGTCGAGTATGTCATGTCGAAGGCTAAGAATGAGTGCGATGCCCATCTTGTTCCTTATGGCAGTCTTACAAAGGCTTGCGAAGGGGAACAACTGGCTGAGATCGGCGAGATGCAGCTGGCGGGTGTTGCCGCAGTTTCTGATGGTGACAAGGCCATACAGGATGCGAGCGTTGTCAAGAATCTTTTCCTGTACTGCAGTATGTTCGATCTGCCGATCATCACTCACTGTGAAGATACTTCATTATCCAACGACAGCAACATCAACGAAGGCACAATCGCTTCTTATTTAGGTATACTTGGTGCACCTGTCTCTGCAGAGACCGTGCATCTGATGCGGAATCTTCTTCTGGCGGAGGAGTACGATGCAGACTTGCACATCACCCATGTATCAACCGCAAAATCCGTGGAGCTGATTCGGATGTTCAAGCGTCAGGGATCTAAAGTGACTTGTGAGACATCCCCACAGTACTTTACATTGAACGAGGAAGCTGCCATGGGTTACAATACGCTGATCAAGGTCAATCCGCCGGTAAGGACTGAAGAGGATGTATACGCAATCGTCAAGGCACTTCATGACGGTGTGATCGACGTCATCAGTTCCGACCACAATCCGGACACCATCGATTCGAAGGAAGTGGAATTTGACCTGGCATCGTTTGGAATCTCAAGTTTTGAAACAGCCTTTTCGGTAGCATATACATGTCTTGTGGACGCAGGATACCTGACTATGGAGCAGCTTGTCGAGAAGATGTCATACACGCCAAGCAGAATCCTGACGCTGAATAAAGGAGTCATTGCAGAAGGCGCTGCAGCGGACCTGATGATATTCGACCCGAACGAAGACTATTTCATCGATGCTTCCAAATTCAAGTCCAAGGCAAGGTATTCACCATATGATGGGCTGACACTCAAAGGCGTTGTCAAATATACGTTCGTCGATGGCAAGAAATTCGACATGGCAGATACTGAAGATATCATTCCGCATGAACTGTAATATATGGTTATGACTTGATTGGCATCTGCAGCTGAATACGAATGACATAATCGAAATCGAATAGAGGATATTAAAACAATAAGAATAACACTGGTCCGAATCGTATGGATGGTCAAATGTCTGTCCGGAGCAGTGTTATTAAGATAAATCCAACTATGCGCGAAACACAACTTTAACGAAAAGTTATGACGCAATAAACGCCGTTTTAAGGCTTTTTCTCTAATTGGCCATACATCTATGTATCGGCACAATCCAAAGCCTTTTAATACGTCCTGCAACAGCAGTATGAATGACACGATTCGCTGCTCTATTACATATCTAAGTCACCAGAAAATTCGAAGACACATGGCATACACAAGTATTGAAATTATAACGAGGTTCCCACTATGAACAATTCAAACTTCCACGAACAACAGGACCGCTACAATACGACCAAGCTCCGCAACATCCTTCAGGACCTTCCTGAGTTCACCTACGAGTTCTTTCGTGGTGTTGAACACAAAACCAGTTCCAGGACCCGCATTGCCTATGCTTATGATTTACGGATCTTCTTTGACTTTCTTTTTTCAGAAATCAGAAGTTTCAAGACGTTTGGCAAGGATTCCATCACCCTAAGGGATTTGGAAAACGTGACTCCTGACCATATTGAAATTTATATGGAATACCTCAGCTACTACAACAAGGATTCGGGAGGTTCAGATGCTGAACGCACGAACCACGAACGCGGCAAATCCCGAAACTAGCCTCTCTAAGAACCTTCTACAATTACTATTACAAGAAGCAGAAAATCAACTTCAATCCGGTGGTGCTTGTCGACCTGCCGAAGGTGCACGACAAGCACATCATCCGCCTTGAAGCCAACGAAGTTGCCGACCTCCTCGATCAGATCGAATCCGGTGATAAACTGACCGAAAAAGAAAAGGCATATCACAGAAAACCAAGGAACGTGATGTCGCCCTGGTCACTCTACTGCTGGGCACCGGTATCCGTGTCAGCGAATGCGTTGGTCTTGACATCTCGGATATCGATTTCTCCACGAATGGGATACGCATTATCCGCAAAGGCGGAAACGAGGTCATCATTTACTTCGGTGACGAAGTTCGCCGTGCCCTGCTCGATTACCTTGAGCTGCGTGAAAAGCGCATTCCAAGATCAGGTCATGAGGAAGCACTGTTTCTCTCCATGCAGGACAAACGGCTCAGCGTTCGAAGCGTCCAAAATCTGGTGAAGAAATACTCCAAACTGATCACCAACCTAAAGAATATCTCTCCGCACAAATTGCGCAGCACCTATGGCACCGCACTTTATAAGGAAACCGGTGATATCTATCTTGTAGCCGATGTGCTGGGACACAAGGATGTCAATACAACCAAGAGGCATTATGCCCAACTCGAGGACGAACGCCGCAGAAAAGCTGCACGAGCTGTTACTCTGAGAGACACCAAGGAATAAGAAAAATACGGTCAACCAGGGAAAGTTGACCGTATCAATAGGGAAAATATCAATTTGTGAGAGATTGATATTTCTAGCGAGATTTGATGCTGTACATTGAATGTACAGCTTTTTATTTGCCTGCAAATACTGCAGGTCCTTCGATAACCGGCACCGTCAGGCGTTGCCCAGGATAGATGGTTTCCGATTTCAATCCATTGACTTCGATGATGAATTCAATATACTCGTCCAGTTCATAGTATTCGTTATCGATGAACTCATTGGCGATGTCCCATAATGTATCTTCCGCATAAACCTCGACAGAAAGATAACTGACTTCGATGTCCTTGGAACCAAAAACTGTATTGCCGGATAAAACAAACAGAATTATAATACATGCAGTTAAAGTATGCCTGTCATAAGAATTGTAGCTTGAAGCTGTTGGCGCTTTCTGCGTCTTCTTGTATTCATATAATCACCCCGAACATTTGTTTGTATATTTATTATATACGAACGTGCGTTTGGTGTCAATGGGTTTTAGTGAAAAAACGAACAAATGTTTGATATGATATTCTTTTTATGCTATACTCATATCAGAACATATATTCTATCTACATCATAAGGGGTGAATTTCATGGCTGATACATTGAGCGATAAGCAACAAAGAATCCTTGATTTCATACGTAATGAACAATTGAATAAGGGATATCCGCCATCTGTGAGAGAAATTGGTGAGGCCGTCGGTTTGAAATCGACATCAACGGTACATGGACATTTGGCACGATTGGAGAAAAAGGGTTATATACGCAGAGACCCGACCAAACCCCGTGCCATTGAGATTATTGAAGAAGGATTCACACCGGTCAGGCATGAACTTGTCAACATCCCTGTCGTTGGGAGGGTCGCCGCAGGTGAACCGCTGCTGGCAGCAGAAAACGTGGAAGATTACTTCCCTGTTCCCATCGACTATATCCGCAGTTCCAACGCTTCCCTTTTCATGGTTCAAGTCAAAGGGGAAAGTATGGTCAATGCGGGAATCATCGATGGTGATTTACTGATTGTTGAACAGCAGAGTACTGCTTCCGACCGTGATATCGTTGTCGCTTTGCTCGATGATTCCGTCACTGTGAAGACTTATTACCGGGAAGCGAACACTGTTCGCCTCCAGCCGGAAAACGATACGATGGCTCCAATTTATACCACCGATGTCAGTATCCTCGGTAAAGTCATAGGTCTTTACAGGAATTACTAACGATTGCATTAAGGGCATGTCTCCATTCATCCAAATCGGATGAAGGATACATGCCCTTGTTTTATACAAGTCTTTCTGCTGCCGCTCTAAAGTTTAACTCCTCTATTCCCCTTCCCTCTCCAACTCCTCTTTCACTTCCTTGAACGCCAGAACAGCACGATCGATATCCTCAGCTGAATGAGCTGCCGAGAGCTGTGTCCGTATCCTGGCCTTTCCTTTCGGAACCACCGGATAAGAGAATCCGATGACATAAATTCCCTTTTCCAGCAACCGGTCAGCCATCTCTGTCGCCAAGCGAGCATCATACAGCATGATGGGAACGATGGGATGGTCACCGATAGGTATGTCGAATCCTGCTTTCCTCATTTCAGTTCTGAAATATTGGGTGTTGAATTCCAGTTTGTCGCGGTATTCTGTCGTCCTGCCGAGAGTCCTGATAATCTCCAGGGATGTGAATGCAATAGCCGGAGCCAATGTATTGCTGAAGAGATACGGTCTTGAACGCTGGCGTAAAAGCGCAATGATCTCTTTCCTTCCTGATGTGAAGCCTCCAGAAGCCCCGCCCAGGGCCTTTCCGAGGGTGCTTGTGATGATATCCACCTTTTCCATCACATCATTGTATTCACCGCTTCCCCTGCCGGTCGCACCGACAAAGCCAGTGGCATGGCTGTCATCCACCATGACCAGAGCGTTGTAACGTTCAGCCAGTTCACATATCCCTTTCAGATTTGCGATGATGCCGTCCATGGAAAAGACGCCGTCCGTGGCTATCATTTTCACCCTTGCCCCTTTGACATCAGCCTCTTTAAGTTTCTCTTCCAGGTCTTCCATGTTGTTGTTTGCATATCGGTAACGCATCGCTTTGCAGAGCCGGACACCATCGATGATACTGGCATGGTTCAGCTCATCACTGATGATGGCATCTTCGGGACCGAGAAGCGTCTCGAACAGCCCGCCGTTCGCATCGAAACAGGAGGAATAGAGTATCGTATCCTCGGTATGAAGAAAATTTGAAATCTCTTTTTCCAGTTCCTTGTGAACCTGAAGTGTCCCGACGATGAAACGGACCGATGACATGCCATAACCCCATATGTCATAACTTTCCTTTGCTTTGGTGACTATGTCCGGATTGGAGGCCAGGCCAAGATAATTGTTGGCGCAAAAATTCAGAAGACCGCTGTTCTTCGTCGTATCAATCACGCTTCCCTGAGGCGTGGTCACAATGCGTTCTTCCTTCCAAAGGCCCTGTTCCCTGATTTCATCAAGAATTTTCTCATAGTGTTCCCTAAAGTGTTCGTACATTGCTCAAACCTCACTTTCCCAATTCAAGACTACTTTTCCGCAGTTACCGCTAGCCATGGCTTCAAAGCCTTTTCAAATTCCGCATAATGGAACCTGTGGGTGATGACCGGAGAAATATCGAGACCGGACTGAATCATGCTGGTCATCTTGTACCATGTCTCATACATCTCCCGCCCATAGATTCCCTGAATGGTGATGCTGTTGAAGATAACGGTATTCCAGTCGATCCGTGTATCCTTCTTCTGTATGCCCAGCATGGCAATCTTGCCACCGTGTTCCATGTTCTTCAGCATTGTGTTGAATGCTATGTCATTGCCGCTCATTTCCAATCCGACATCAAATCCCTCTTTCATCTTGAGCTTTGCCATGACATCTTCGATGGTCTCAGTCCTTACATCAACCGTCTTGGATGCTCCCATCTGAAGGGCCAGGTTGAGCCTGTACGGATTGACATCCGATACGACGATATGTCGTGCGCCGGCATGTCTTGCTATCGCTGTCGCCATGATACCAATGGGACCTGCTCCTGTTATGAGGACATCTTCTCCAACAAGATCGAAACTCAGAGCAGTATGAGCTGCATTACCGAAGGGGTCGAACGCACTCAGGATATCCGTGTCGATTGAAGGATCGCAAAGCCATACATTCGATGCAGGAATCACCAGGTATTCTGCAAATGCTCCCGGTCGGTTCACACCAACACCTTTGGTATGGATGCAAAGATGACGCCGGCCGGCGAGGCAGTTTCTGCAGTGTCCGCAAACGATATGGCCTTCGCCGGATACAAGGTCTCCCGGTTTGTACCCTTTTACATTCGATCCGACTTCGGCGATATGACCGACAAACTCATGTCCGATGGTCATGGGAACAGGGATGGTCTCCTTCGACCAGTCATCCCAATTATAGATATGGAGGTCTGTTCCGCAGATGGATGTCTTTGATATCTTGACCTTGACATCATCTATACCGCAAACCGGTTCCTCGATGTCCTCCAGCCACAAACCTTGACGTGCGTATTTCTTTACAAGAGCTTTCATTGCAATCACCCTTTCAAAGGTCTCCTAATTATATTAAACTACCCTTTTGTCCGCATGTCAAGGAAAAGCACATGTGTGTTCCCCTCAGAAACACACATGTGCTAAGAACAAAGAGTGTGTTTCACACACTCGGTTCCGCCTTCGGCGGATTGTTCCGGATGTCGACTAGGACGCATAGGCGAGCAGTAACCGAAGGTTACGACCAGCCGGAAATTGACTCTTTCAGGGCAATTTCTTAGTAAAAAAAAAGAACCGCTAAAGCGGTTCCTTCTGAAGTCGTCGTATATGATTACTCGTTTTCCTTCTTCATGGAATCCAGTATGACATGCTTACCGTCAATCCAGAGACGTTCGAGGTCATAGAAGAGGCGTTCTTCCTTGCCGAAAACATGGATGATGGTATGACCGTAATCCAAAAGTGTCCATCCGCCGTTTCGGCTGCCTTCGATATTCAGAGGCTCATATCCTGCCTTGCTGAGTCTGAAATCCAGATTCTCGACAATTGCCTGAATCTGTGGCGTATTATTTCCATGGACGATGATGAAGTTGTCAGCCAAGACGCTGATTTCACTGATATCGATGATCTTGATGTCTTTGCCGAGTTTTTCATCGATGCCTTAACGGCCAGATCTAAAAATTCGTTCATTGTATTCCTCCTACCAATGGTGGGTTCTATTGTAAATCCGGTAATAATACTCATAAGTGTCTTCCGTAATCGTATCAACGACACCGTTGCGGTCGATGATATGATTGATAGTCATCATGAGAATCTTAATCAGGGTTGTATCCAGGTTGCTTTCAGCCATTTACGCACTTTCTGAAGTCCGGGAAACTCCTTGCGTCCGGGTTCGATGAAATCCGCTATATAGATGATTTTCTCTGTAAGGGACATACGCGGTCTTCCTGTCGTATGATACATAACCGCATTGATGATGTCAGGATCTGTGATCCCGTATTTTTCCCTGGCAAGAACTCCACCCAATTTGGCATGCACAAGATCGATATTCTGCTGTTCTGCATGCGAAAGTGCTATACTGTACTTCTTGCATAGCTTGAGCTTCTTGTCGGTCGGATAGTTTTTGGCATTATCATGCAGCAACGCAGCCAAAACCACTTTTTCATGTTCTCCGTGATGCAGCTTGGACAGGTATCTGGCCGCCTTTTCAACTCTCAAGGTATGTTCAAATCGTTTCGTAGTCAGCTTATTCTTCAATTTATCCAAGATAAAAGTCCGTTTTTCATCGAAAGTCCAGTAAGCTTCCATGTAGATGCTCCTTTTACAGATAGAGTGAATGTTCCCTGATATATGCCTCAATCCTTTCAGGCACATATCCGAAGACGGATTGGCCGTTTAGACAGCGGTTTCTGATTTCAGATGATGATATCTCAATATCAGGCATATCCAAACGTACGAATCGGGTACCGTAGATTCTTTTGAGTTCCACAATCTTCTCTTCGCATTCATTGTCTGGGATTCCGCCTCTGTTCAACAGGATAAAACTGAATTCACGCAGGAGCAGATCGCCCTTGTGCCATTTTCAATGCTGAAAGATTGTCATAACCGATGGCCCAGTAATACTCGTGATCCGGATGTGCCAGCTTCATGTGATGCAGCGTTCGTACGTATACGAATAGCCGGATGATTCCGTTTCGGCTGCGTTGAGCAGAATGCCCTCCATGAGCTCGGTAACCAGTTCACACATTCTGATACGGTGTCTGACAGAATCCCTTTCATCGGGTTTAAAAGGTGGCACACCGGATGGCATCAGGTGCACTTCATCGAAAACACCGGAGTCAATGATGGTCTGTGCCGCTACGATATGTCCGTTATGTATCGGATTGAATGTCCCTCCAATACTGCGATCTTCTTCATGATATCCCTTTATGAGGTTTACTTGGCTTTCTTGGCTTTCTTGCCTTCTGCCTTTGGTATCTCGATGGTCTTGTTATCCTTTGACTCCCTATATAGGGTTATTTTCCTGCCCATCACCTGAACAAGGGTTGAACGCGAACGCTCAGACAGGACTCCACCAAGATATTTCGGATCCTCAAAACAGTTTTTCAGTACATTGACTTTAATCAGTTCTCTTTTTTCAAGGGCTTCACTGACAGCTTCAGTCAGTTCAGGTGTTACACCGTTCTTGCCGATATGGATGACAGGATCCAGATTATGCGCAAGTCCTCTCAAATATGCCCTTTGTTTACTGGTTAATTCTATCATAATTTATATACATGCATCAAGCGGATTAAGGAATGTACCTGATGCTTTCTCCTTACTTAAAATAATCAAAATGCAGATTGTAGATGGCTACCGTATCGCCTTCCTCGATACCGAGTTCCTCAAGGCGTTCCAAAATACCATTATCCTTCATGAAGTTCTGGAAGAACATGAATCCCTTTTCATCTTCGATATTGGTATATCCGAGCATCCTCTCGACTTTCGGTCCTTCAACCCTGTAGTTGCCCTCCTCATCGATGAATACTGAAATGCTCTCTTCATCTTCCACCATTTCAGTAAAGTCAAATTCAGTCTCGTAGGTGGTCGTTTCCTTCGGAAGGGTCTGAAGGATGTTGTAGAGTTCCGTAAGCAGTTCCTTGACACCTTGACCCGTCACACCCGAAATCGGGAAAACCTTGATGCCTTTGGGCTCGAAAGCATCCTTCAGTTCCTGAAAGAAACTGTCATCATACATGGCATCCATCTTGTTGGCTGCAATAAGCTGTGGCTTATCCACCAAGTCGGGATTATAACTCACCAGTTCGTTGATGATCAATTCGATGTCTTCTTTCGGGTTGCGGCCTTCCACACCTGCAGCATCCACTACATGGAGAAGGACTTTTGTCCTTTCAATGTGCTTCAAGAACTCATGTCCCAAACCGACACCTTCGGAAGCTCCTTCGATGATTCCAGGAATGTCGGCGATGACAAAACTGTCGTCATACATCTCGACGACACCCAGGTGCGGATTCAATGTCGTGAAGTGATAGTTTGCGATCTTTGGCTTCGCATTGCTGACTCTTGAAAGAAAGGTTGATTTCCCTACATTTGGAAATCCGACCAGCCCGACATCAGCGATGGATTTCAATTCCAGAACGATCCAAAGCTCTTTGGCCTTCTGTCCCGGCTGTGCAAACTTGGGAATCTGCATGGTAGCTGTGGCAAAATGCTGGTTGCCTCTGCCGCCACGTCCACCGCGAAGGATGACGTATTTGGAGTCTTCTTCAGACATATCCATGATGACCTTACCGGATTCAGCTTCCTTGATGACAGTTCCTACCGGAACCTTCAGCACGAGATCATCACCTTTTTTCCCCGAACAGTTGCTGCCCATGCCCGGCTGCCCGCTCTGAGCCTTGTAATGCTTGACATGGCGATAATCATAGAGGGTATTGGCATTGGTATCCACTTCAAAAATGATATCTCCGCCTTTTCCGCCGTCACCGCCATCAGGTCCTCCGTTTGGCACATACTTCTCGCGCCGGAAGCTGACGCAGCCATCGCCGCCTTTTCCACTTTTAATATATATTTTCGCTTGATCTACAAAAATCATGTGTTTTCCTCAATTCGTTTATTGCTCTTAATATGATATCACAGTTTGAATAAACTCACAAAAAAAGTTTCAAATGAGAGACTCACTTGAAACTTTTAAATCGTAAGATTATTGCGCTTTAGGATAAACAGAACATTGCTTCTTGTCTCTGCCTTTTCTTTCAAAACGAACAACGCCATCGATCAATGCGAACAACGTATCATCGCCACCTCTGCCAACATTGTTACCAGGGTGAATCCTTGTCCCACGCTGTCTGTAAAGAATGTTGCCGGCTTTAACGAACTGTCCGTCAGCACGTTTAGCTCCTAATCTCTTTGATTCAGAATCTCTTCCGTTCTTGGTTGAACCAACACCCTTTTTGTGAGCGAATAATTGAAGGTTCATTCTTAACATGGTCTACACCTCCTCGAATTTAATATTTATAAATTCATTAGCTTCGTCTTCATTCGAATATGCTTCATAGGTGTTCATGATGCTCATGGCAAGAGCCTGCATCAGCATATCACCGAAGGAATCGAGTCCTAAATTCAAACCGTTCGCCCGGTGCATGACTTTGAGGTAACCATCCTCATCCATTTCGATATCCATCTCATTGTCCGTCAGCTCGTCTAGAGCATTGGCAGTATGGATGGCCAATACTGAAACGGATGCGCATACGATATCCTGACCGTAGTCTGCATATCCTGCATGACCGCTTATCTCATAACCTATGAATCTCATTTGATCACCAGGATCTTCCCGATGCAAATGATATAAGGTAATCTCTATCATCGGAATTAACCGTTGATCTTGTCAATAACAACTTCAGTGAAAGGTTGTCTATGACCTTGCTTCTTGCTGTAGCCTTTTTTAGCCTTGTATTTGAATACAATGACTTTCTTGCCTTTGCCGTTTGCTTTGACAGAACCAGTTACTGATGCTGCTTCAACATATGGCTTACCGACTTTGGCTTCACCTTCACCTGAAATCATCAATACTTTGTCAAAAGTAACTGTTTCACCAGCTTCTGCATTAAGCTTTTCAACACGGATAGCATCACCTTCTGCTACTTTGTACTGCTTTCCGCCGGTTTCGATAATTGCGTACATTCTTGGCACCTCCTCTTTCTAAGACTCGCCGATAACGGTGGCCACTGGGGCACTTATAACCTACTCGAGCGGTATACCACCAAAATACTTTATCACACACTCGCTTATGTGTCAAGGACTTTCTTCAATTGCTCCTCGAGGGATGGTGTCAGCCGCTTTCTTGTCACTTCCACAAGCCCCAAAGCAGTCATACCATGTACCAAGGTCCTTATCGGATCATCTGCTACGCAGCTGCGCAAGGTTTCAATCACCTTGAGTCTGTCATCTTCTGCAGGCATGTCTATGAATCGATGATGATGATGCCTGAGAGGTTCCTGGCACGTATCTGTCTGGCTATCACACTGCATGCCTCAAGGTTGATTTCAGGATGTTCCTCTGACTGTTACGATTGGCGTTGTTCTTGCCGGAATTGACATCGATGACATACATCGCTTCCGTCCGGTCGATGATGATGAATCCACCCGACGGGAGCCAGGCTTTCCTGGAGCGTACTTTTGTCAAAAACTTGTTCAGGTCCAGCCTGTGATACAAATCACCAACGATGTTTACCGTAATATTGTTATGTAAACTGCATTCCCTGAGATATTGATTTGCAGTCTCTAAAACCTCTGTAGAATCGGTTTCAATGCTGTCCAGCTGGGATTTGTTCACATTTTGAACCATCTTCATCCAGCCGTTCACATCACCGCCCTTGTGAAGCAATGCCTTTGCAGGTCTGTAATGTCTTGTATTCTCAATCGACTCATGCGTTTCAATGAGTTTCTCAATATCTTCTTGAATCTTGATATTGTTCGCGTCGTATGCATTCGTTCTTACGATAAAACCGAAAGCCGCGCTTCCATAGCCCTTGAAAACGGATTTGATGCTCTTGGTTCTCTGGTCCTCAGGCAACTTGCTTGAAAAATGGATATCTGTCGAATCCGTTACTAAAACAGCATATTCTCCAGTGAGACTGTACCTTGCCGTTAGTTTTGCGCCTTTTGTTCCATAGGCATCCTTTTCCACCTGCACGGTGACAGTCTGACCCGGTGAAAGTCGGTTGCTGCTCTTGGATATAGGAAGAAATCCATTCGGACCGCTTCCAAAATCGACAAAATAGCCTCCGATTCCCTTGATCTTATTTTTGACGATACCGTTATAGATGTTGCCGACAAGACTCTCGGCCTTTTCGTTGAAAGGATGACACTCAAGCATATGACCGAATTCATCGAACAGACATACGAACAGAATCTCTTTATAGGTGCCGATAGTCATCTTTGTTTTCATACTCTCACCTGCCGTTCTCCGTTAATCAGCTCAATCCTTCCGTCAATGTGCAAAGCGGATCAAGACTGCGGAAGATATCCAATCGATGGATATTGTAGAAACGGTCCAGCGTGAAGGTTTTCAGTTCGACACCGCAGTAATCAAAGATGGCATTCATCAGAAGTTCAGGTTTGATGTTCAACGATGATCCTGTTGCAAGCCTTACTTTGAATGCCAGACTTTCATCGGATGGAAGTTCATAAGAGACAATCCCCTTTTTATATCCAGGTCATTGATGCGTCCCTTCTTGTTCTTCTTCTTGACGATGATGCTCTCTTGATCGAAGAATTCTTCCAGCCTTGACTTTGGCATCAGCTTTTCATAGAGTTCTTCCGATAGGGAGATGACATAATCCGCAGCCAGACAGGCGGCCATGCCTGATGTCTGTTTGCCTACAAGTTCTACAGCCTCCAGGACCTCAACCCCTTCCGGACATACGTCATTGACCTGGCTGACAAGCAGTTCGAGGTCATAACCCTCTTCTTTAAGCCTCAGGTCGAGATACTCACCTTCGCTGGTCGTACCCACAGCCAATGGAGCGGCGATGGAAAAACCTGATGGGGATTGTATCCCTCAGAGTAGGCAATAGGAATGCCTGAACGTCTGAATATCTTCTGCCATCCTCTCATCATATCCAAATGCCCGATGAATTTCATCAGGCCGAGCTTTCTAAACTTTATTCTTACTTTCAAAACATATCCCTCCCTTGAAGCAGGCAGCACCGCATGCTGCACAGTCCTCCATGCAGTTCGGCGTTGTGAGCGCCTCTTTGCTCTTGTCATATTCCTTCATAAGGAAGGATTTATTCACGCCGATATCGACGAAATCCCAAGGGAGCACTTCGTCGTATGAACGCACACGGGATGCATAGAACTTCGGATCGATGTTCAGATCATTGAATGCGTTCTCCCAATTTTCAAAGATGAAATGTTCACTCCATGCATCAAAAGTGGAGCCGGCTTCATATACATATTCCAGTATGTCTGCAATTCTGCGGTCGCCTCGTGCCAATACACCTTCAAGCATGCTCACCTTCGCATCATGGGAGTTATACTTGATGCGCTTCCTGTTGACTGCACCGTTCAGCATGGCCTGCTTCTCCATAAACACATCATAGGTATCCTGCGCCGCCCACTGGAAAGGTGTGAACGGTTTAGGTACAAAGAATGAGGTGCTGACGACCAGCTGGACTGCTCCTCTGGCACGTTCTTCCTTGGGTATGCTGTAGAATTCATGCACGATATCGTTGCCGAGTTTGGCAATCGCGAGGACATCTTCCTTTTCTTCACCCGGGAGTCCCAGCATGAAATACAGTTTCACACGGTTCCAACCGCCTTTGAAGGCTTCCTTCGAACCGTTCAGTATATCTTCTTCCGAAATGCCCTTGTTGATCACATCACGCATCCGTTGGGAACCGGCTTCCGGAGCAAACGTCAGACTGCTTTTTCTGACATCCTGCACCTTGTTCATCAGATCCAGTGAAAAAGAATCGATGCGCAGCGACGGCAAGGAGAGGTTTGTCTTGTGTTCCTGTGTAATATCATCAATGAGATAGTCACAAAGCGGCGACAAGTCGCTGTAGTCACTGGACGAAAGGGATATCAATGATATCTCGTCATGTCCTGTCAGCTCTGTCAGGTGGGCCGCCTGCTCCTTCAGTGTTTCCAGAGATTTTTCCCTGACTGGCCTATATACGAAACCGGCCTGGCAGAATCTGCATCCTCTCGAACAGCCTCTGAACAGTTCCAGGACTATACGGTCATGTATCGGCTGTAAATATGGAACAATAGGGTTCTTTGCATACATCATCTGATCAAGGTCTGTGACGATTTGCTTCCTGATGCTCGGTCTTGCCTTCGGATGCAGAGGCTTCATCTCCTTGATGGTCCCATCGTCATGATACTCGATTCCGTAGTGTTTGGGGACGTATATGCCTTCGATATCAAGCAGCGCTTCAAGAAACCTTTCCTTGAGCTCAGCTGATGCCATCGTCGGATCATTCTTCATATTCCTGTACAGTTCCATCACCTTAGGCAATGAGGCTTCACCTTCACCGATATAGAAGAAGTCGATAAAGGGAGCTATCGGCTCCGGATTATAGACACAGGGCCTCCTGCACAGACGATGACGTCATCAGGTTTTCTGTCTTCTGACCTGAGTTCGACTCCGCTGAGCTTCAGTATATTCAGGATGTTCGTATAGCACATTTCGTATTGGACGGTAAATCCCAACATATCAAAATCATTGACAGCTGTCTGTGATTCCAGGGAGAACATGGGAATATCCAACCTTTCATCAGGTCCTCCATGTCCTGCATCGGTGAAAAAACACGTTCGCAGTAAGTGCCTTCAAGGCTGTTCAAAAGATTGTAGAGTATTGAGAGTCCCAAATGACTCATTCCGATTTCATAGGTATCGGGAAAACAAAGGGCAAAATGCGCATCCACATCATTCAGGTCCTTATGGATAGCATTGACTTCATTTCCAATATATTGGCTTGGTTTTTCAACCGTTAAGAGCAAGTGCTCCGGCACTTTCAGTTTCTTCAATTTAGTTCCTCCAAATTCGATTACATTTACCGTGCACTTTATCATAATACAAGAATGTCGACATGTCAATGTGGACTGGGTATTTACGCTTGAAATGGTCATACAACTATGGTATAAATATAGTTAGGTCATTTTTAGGAGGATATATCATGCAAAACGCATTTGAAGTATTGAAGGAACGCGGATTCATCGAGCAACTGACTCACGAGCAAGAAATCAAGGAACTCTTTGAATCAGGAAAACAGGTAACATTTTATATCGGTTTCGACCCGACTGCTGACAGCTTGACAGTAGGTCACTTTCTGCCCGTCATGGCAATGGCCCACCTCCAAAGGGCCGGACACCGTCCTATCGCTTTGGTCGGTGGCGGAACCGTACGTGTAGGGGATCCTACCGGGAAAACGGATATGAGAAAGATGCTCACTGATGATCAAATCAATGACAACGCAGAAAGATTCAAGGCACAGCTATCCAAGTTCATTGACTTTGCCGATGAGAAAGCAATCATGATCAACAATGCTGATTGGCTTTTGAATCTGAATTATGTGGATTTCCTCAGGGAAATCGGTGTGCACTTCAGTGTCAACCGAATGCTGACGGCTGATGCTTATAAATCTCGTATGGAAAAGGGATTGACATTCCTTGAGTTCAACTACATGTTGATGCAATCCTATGACTTCCTCGAATTACACAAGAAATATGACTGTGTGATGCAGCTGGGCGGAAATGACCAGTGGTCCAACATCCTGGGTGGCGTTGAGCTCATCCGCCGCAAGGAGCAAAAGGAGGCTTTCGGTATGACCTTCAAATTGCTTACCACAAGCGAAGGCAAGAAGATGGGTAAGACTGAAAAAGGAGCTGTATGGCTTGATCCTGCCAAGACAACACCTTATGAGTTCTTCCAGTACTGGAGAAATGTTGAAGACGCAAAAGTCGAAGAATGCCTCGGACTCCTCACCTTCCTTCCCATGGATGAAGTGCGCCGTCTAGGTGCTCTCGAAGGTTCCCAAATCAACAAGGCGAAGGAAGTCCTTGCGTTTGAACTGACAAAGATCGTACATAACGAAGAGGAAGCCAAGAAAGCCTTGGATGCTTCCAAAGCACTGTTCGCCGGCGGCGCAAAAGGCGGTTCCATACCTTCTACCGAAATGGAAACTTCCATCTTTGAAGAAGGCATCGACCCGATAAGCCTGCTGGTCAACACGAAGATTGTCAACACAAGAAGCGAAGGACGTCGTATCATCCAACAGGGCGGATTGAAGATCAATGGCGAAAAAGTGACGGATATTGACCTTTCACTGACAACCGCCAACTTCAACGACGGAGAACTGATGATTCAAAAAGGCAAGAAGGTCTATCATCAGATCAAACTTGTTTAATCACTTCCTGCATCATTTCACTGCATAAGAAAAGGAGCCGGTTAAGGCTCCTTTTCTTATGCAGTGAAATGCCGTCTATGTCTGACCGAGTTCCTTGATCAGTTCTGTCAGAAACTCGAAGGTACGTTTCACCGATGAAAGGCTCACCCATTCATCCGGCGAGTGTACGGCCTTCATATCCGGTCCGATGCTGATGGCTTCCATGTCCTTCCGCTGTTCCAGAAAACACCGGGTTCAACACCTGCATGGATGGATTGGATGATCGGTGTCTTGCCGTACATCCTCTCGAAAACCTCCGATGCCCTATCCGCCAGACCGGAATCCTTCTTCAGCGGCCATTCTGGATACTCGGCTGTCTTGATGAATTCGGATCCGGTGTATCTTGCGAAGAGCTCAAGCTGATCCGTGATGTAATACTTCAGACTCCTGACACTGCTTCTTACGGCAAACAGATAGACGATATGGTCATCCTCGACCGCTATCTTCCCAAGATTCAGGGAACTTTCCACGAAACCTTCCAACTCAGCGCTCATTGTCTGAATACCGCCTGGAAGCCCCATCAAAAGGAAGATCGCTGATTCCATGTTCTGTTCAAAAAGCACCTCTACTTGAGTTCCGATATCCAGGGTTTCACTGACCAGTGTGATATCCGGATCGCTGGTTCTATATTCATTAGAGACTTCAGCTCCGACTCTGTCCAGTATTTCATCAAAAGCCGATTCCTGCTCCTTGGGGAATACCACTGTAAAGAATGCCTCTCTCGGTATGACATTATCCTTGGTTCCGGAATGAATATCCACCAATTGCATCTCGACCGACTCATCTAGTTTACATAATATCCTTCCTGTCAACCTGGCCGCGTTTGCCCTGCATTTGTCAATTTCCACCCCTGAATGACCGCCGATCAGCCCTCTGACTGCAACCTCCTTGCAGACCAATCCGTCGGTGCTGACCGTCTGTCTTTGGATTGGCTGATTAATCATTGCCTTGAGTCCACCTGCACAGCTGACCGTGAATTCCCCTTCTTCTTCCGAATCCAGGTTCAGGAAGTATTTACCCTTCAGACTCGATATATCGAAGTTCAGGGCACCGGTCATCCCCACCTCTTCATCAGTGGTTACAACGACTTCAAGAGGAGGATGTTCCAGGTTATCCGCATCGAGCACAGCAAGACCCATGGCAACAGCAATCCCATTGTCTGCACCCAACGTCGTTCCATCGGCAGTCAGATGATCTCCGTCAATCAGCATCCTGATCGGATCCTTAGTGAAATCATGGTCAGAATCCGCATTTTTCTCACAGACCATATCCATGTGTCCCTGGATGATGACACCTGGAGCTTCTTCCATGCCCTTGGTGCCCGGTTTACGTATCATCACATTCAGGGATTCGTCACGGGTCACTTCCAGGTTCCTCTCCTTGGCGAATGCAACCAGGTAATCGCTGACTTCTTTCTCATTGCCGCTTTCACGCGGAATTTGGTTAATCTCATAAAAATATTTCAGAACCGATCTGGGTTCCATATTCAATAATTCATTCATAATATCCCTCTATGTCATCGGAAAATGAGCTCTCTGGATTTAATGTATCCGCTCTTGATGCCGCTAGTTCTTAAAGCTATGGATCGGTGCCGGGATACGTCCTTTACGGTTGATGAATGCATCGCAGCTGAAATTGTTGACAGGCATGATAGGCGCATATCCGAGCAGACCGCCGAACTCCACCATATCACCGACTTTCTTGCCTTCGACCGGAATGATTCTCACAGCTGTTGTCTTCTGGTTGATCATACCAATAGCCATCTCATCGGCGATGATCCCTGAAATGGTAGATGCCTTCGTGTCACCGGGAATGGCAATCATATCAAGACCAACGGAGCATACACAAGTCATGGCTTCAAGCTTCTCCAAGGATAAGGCGCCTTCCTTCACCGCTTTGATCATTCCCTGGTCCTCGCTGACCGGAATAAAAGCTCCGCTGAGACCGCCGACATAGGAGGAGGCCATGGCTCCACCCTTCTTGACTTGATCGTTCAGCATCGCAAGGGCGGCAGTTGTTCCAGGAGCTCCGACATACTCAAGCCCCATCGCTTCAAGGATTTCAGCGATACTGTCTCCGATGGCCGGTGTTGGAGCCAGTGAAAGGTCGATGATGCCAAATGGCACATCAAGCCGCTTGGATGCCTCCTTGGCAACGAACTGACCCACTCTTGTAATCTTGAAAGCTGTTTTCTTGATGGTTTCACACAATTCCTCAAAATCGGAATCCTTGCAGGTTTCAAGCGCCTTGTTGACGACTCCAGGACCGCTGACACCGACATTGATGACCTTGTCATATTCGCTGACACCATGGAACGCTCCTGCCATGAAAGGATTGTCATCCGGAGCATTCGTAAAGACGACGAACTTGGCACAGCCGATAGAGTCCTTGTCTTTTGTGAGGTAAGCGGTCTTTTTGATCATCTCACCGATTTTTCGTACCGCATCCATATTGATGCCGGTCTTCGTCGAACCAACGTTGATGGAACTGCATACGTGGTCAGTGATCGCAAGCGCTTCAGGTATGGAATCCATCAAGACGATATCACTGGGTGTGGATCCTTTCTGAACCAATGCCGAGAAACCGCCGATGAAATTGACGCCGACTTCCTTGGCCGCCTTGTCAAGCGCCTGGGCCACGGATACATAGCTGTCAGCATTCGTGCTGGCAGCCGCTATCGCAACTGGGGTTACGGAGATACGCTTATTGACAATCGGAATACCGATTTCCTTGGAGATGTCTTCACCGACTTTCACAAGGTTTTCAGCACTCTTCGTTATCTTGTCGTAAATCTTTTGGTTAAAAGTTTTAAGGTCGGTGCTGCCGCAATCCAGAAGACTGATTCCCATGGTAATCGTACGAACATCCAGATTATGTTCCAGCACCATCTGATTGGTTTCTACTACTTCATTGATATGAATCATTTTTCACCATTTCCTTCTGTTATATCCTGTGCATGTTATTGAAGATCTCTTCTCTCTGCAGCTGAATCCTGACACCAAGGTCATCCCCGATCTTTTCCAGATCGTCTATGATGTGACGTATATCATTATTGGTTACAGACAGATCGACAATCATCATCATATTGAACATATCCTGTACGATCGTCTGTGATATGTCCAGTATGTTGATGTCATGCTCCGCAAGATATGTGCATACTTTCGCTATGATACCTACCGTATCTTTCCCTACAACTGTAATAATGCCTCTTTTCATGATGTAATCCTTTCTCATATATAATCTATGCCAAGATGATCGGATCCGAATGGATTTCTCTCTTGGCTACGACCAACTCGATGGTCTGGTCAGTTTCCTTCTTAACGGTGTCAAGCAAATACTTGACCTCCATATATGCGATATCCGGATGATTGTTTTCCTTGCTCAGGTGAGCGAGGACGATGTGCTTGAGTCCGTCATGGATCACATCGGCAATCAATCTGGTCGACAGTTCATTGGACAGATGTCCCATATCACTCAGTATCCTCTGCTTGAGATAATAGGGATATCCACCGGCCTGAAGCATCTTCACGTCGTGATTCGCCTCGATGTACAGGATGTGCGAATCCTCCAGATGCCTGACGATATACTCGTCATAGACACCTAAATCCGTGGCAAAACCGACTTTCTTGTCGTCTGTCTCAAAGGTGTAGCAAACGGGATCCGCCGCGTCATGGGAGGTCCTGAATGGTATAATCTTCATGTCGTTGATCATCATAGGTTCATCGGCATTGATGAAACGTATCAGAGATTCGTCGACCTTCCCGATCGTCTTGTAGTTCCTGAGTACCGACCAGGTCTTGGGTGTTAAGTAAATCGGCATTTTATAGCGCCTTGCCATCACACCAAGCCCAGATATGTGGTCCGAGTGCTCATGTGTGACGAGAATCCCATCAAGTGAAGCTGGATCCACCTGAATGGCATCCAGGCCGGCTTTGATTCTCTTGCCGCTGATGCCGGCATCGACCAGAAGATGTGTATTGCTGCTGCCGACGTAGATGCAGTTGCCGCTGCTTCCACTGGCAATGGAACATAGTTGTATCATATTGTCTCCTTAAGATGTTATTTCGCCTCTGCCCATCAGTCGATTTCCTGCCAGTAAAGATCCAGCTTGTCCAAGGACCGAATGGGATCCATATAGGAGGCGTTTTGACCGTTGATCATTGTAACCAGTTTTCCCCGAGCCTTGCTTCGGTCAAATTCATAATGCTCAAAATATCGATAAAAGAATACTCATCCTTGCCGCTCATTTCAATGAGCTGGTCGTTCACCAGCACTTTGAAGGGCGCATCAGGATTGGAATCTTGCTTATTCAAAACGCTTATTTCATTGTTTTCATACTTCACGGAATCTTCCTCCATCAAGGAATCCTCATCCTGCATGTAGTCCTCATCTCGCATGAAATCCTCATCCTGCTTGAAATCCTCATCATAGAAGGTTTGAACCGTATCGCCCGGCTTCAAAACGTATCCCCGATCCACTTCTTCTTCGTTTACGAAGATCCTGTTGCATTCGATGGAGAATCCATCAAGGACAGGTCCTATTTCTGGATAATCCACAAGTATATCATCGCCATCGCGGATCGTTGTCAGAGGACTCTTTGTCACAGAGTTGATGCAAGTCTTCAACTCGACCAGCTTCCTATCCCCATTGACAGTGACCTCATTCTTCCCGATGACATCTTTCACGGACACTTCAGGAGTCTTGCCGTCTTTTGCCGGAATCAGATTGATATAATCATGGACTTTGACGTGAGTTGACAGACTGCCTTCCTTGTTGTTGACATAGATTCTTGCAGGCGTGCCCATTTCTCCCTTGAGGACATGGTTTTCACCGTTCAGCCGATAAGAAAGAGCCTTTCCCCTTCTGCCGATAAAATCCTTGGGATCGATTCCTTTCAGTGCAACAACATCCATAACCGTCAGGCGGTTGGTATTGAATATCTTGATCGTTTCATCATTGAGAAACACTTCAACAAAATCGTGCCTGTTGTTATAGAGTCCCGTAAGGCATATTCCTACCGGGGTGACATATTCCGGCGATTTACTGAAATCCTCGTCCTCGGTTATGACAAATTCGAGTACATCCTCACCCCTTATGGCGACACGTTCCCTTGGTATGTCAAGCTCATCGGCAAGCGCCTTTTCGAATCCATTGACCTGTCCGCCTCCGCCTACGATGAAAACCGCATTGGTGGCAACACCACCGTTCATATCTCTTATTTTCTCAGCGATTTCCCTGGCAAGATTCTCTTTTGCTGCTTTCATGGTACGTCTTACATCTTCAAATTCCACATGCTGTTTTATTCCCATAGCATCCATGAAGGATACGATTTTCTTGGTTCCGGATGCCTTGATCTTAATCTTCTCGGCCGTCTTGAAATCCACAAGATACTTATGTGCCACACTTTCGGTTATCTCATCACCGGCCAGTGGTATCATCCCGTAAGCGACAATGCTCCCGCTCAATGTGATTGCAATATCGCTCGTTCCAGCTCCGATATCCACAAGCGCGATATTGAGGAGCCGGAAGTTTTTCCGGTATGGCCACTTCAATGGCCGCAATGGGCTCAAGAGTCAGTGAATAGACTTCCAAACCGGCCTTCTCAACAACCTTGTAGAGGCTGCCGACCACTTCTGAGGGAAGGAATGTACTGAGAATGTCCGCACCGATTGTCGAACCTTTTTGCCCATCCAGTTTTTTCATGACATAGCCATTCAGATAATAGTTGGTGACACTGTAACCGACACAATAAAAAGGCATGTCTCTGGAGCCCTGCGTGTAGTTGATCTGATGCATGGCCTTCTCCATACCTTGAAGTTCCAACGAATATACCAGTTCCCTGTCAATCTCGACAGAATCTTCGATATCGGTCTCCACATGGATCTGCAGTGTCTTAAGAACCCTTCCTGCTGCAGCGATGCACACCTTTTTCAGCTGTTTGCCTGTTTTTTATTTCCAGTGCATCCTTAACCCTGCGGATGGTTTCAGCCACATTCTCTATATCGTGGATCTGACCGTCGAACATCGACCTGGTCCTGTGAAATTCCATGTGGGAAGCGATGACATTGAATCCATTACTGTTCTTGTATCCCACCAAACCCACTATGGACCTTGTACCTATATCCAAGCCAAATATTATATTGTCATTTATATATTGCATATAACGCACCTCTTCCAGAGTATATAATAACACATTTACCCGTTAAAATATATGTCAATTCCATGATTTTCATGTGTTGTCATTCGCTGGTCATTTGACAATTTCTAGCTTCTCAAAATCATGATAAAGGTTGAAGAATGTCGGTGTTGCCCCTTCTGAGATCTGATCATGGATGAACATGGCATTCTCAAGGAATCCCAAGGGTATTACAGGCAAGTCATCTGCCATGACCTTGGAAAGGTTCTCCAGCTGAGCAATGAACTGGGTCTCATCAATCACCTTCCTATAGGTGGATAAAAGACCGTTCATGTTGATGCTTGAATATCCGGTGTAGTTGATGTTTCCGGTCGAATCATACATGTCGTAGAGATTTGGAATCAGGCCTGTCTTGAGGGTCCCAAGATACAGATCAAAATCCCTTTGTTCAAGTCTCAGGATGTATTCTTCCGGATTGAGTCCCTCATAGTTGACCGTAATAAGATTCATACCGAACTCCGCCTCCATGATTTCAATGATCTTATTATGATAGATATCCTCGCTGTTGTAGATCAGCGTCATGGCTTCCACACCGTAGTTCAAGAGATCAAAACCTTTGGATTTGAGCTGTTCGATATATTCTGTCTTATCCACATCGACATAGCTGCGTATATAATAGGAACCTTCATCATTTACACCATAGTAAGGATTCAGGTCTGCAAGCAGCCGGTGCCGCGGTAGAATCGGCAGTGTTGTGAGGTAGAAATGTCCAAGGAATCCGTCTTGTGCAACCGCATCGTATGGGATAGTAGCCGCCATCAGGCGCCTGGCTTCCACGTTCATGAGAAACCCATTCTCAAGGTTCATCCCGATGTAGTAATAGAACGGGCTGTCATAATCGATTTCTTTGATTCTGACATCGTCGGAATAGTCCTCCCACATTGTTTTCATCGGGCTGTGGACATCCGTCCTCTTCGACTGAAACATATTGTAGTCATCTTCAAAACTTCGCGTGATATTGCAGGTGACTCGGCGTACCCCAGGCCTGTCACCGTGATAGCTGTCGTTTGCTATGAGGTTCAGGGCAATCATGCTTTGAAAGCTGTCATATTGATACGGGCCTGATCCAACCGGAACCATCGGGTCATAATCATCCGAAGCCACGTATTCCCCGGATAGGATGGGGAATGTCAAAGCATACAGGTTGAAATAATCCAGGGTCTTGAATTTGACATCAAAAGTCCCTTCGTCGCCAACTGTAATCGTATCGATGTAGTCCGTCACATACCGATAAGGGCTTTCTGGATTTTCAAGGATGTATTGATAACTGAAGAGCACATCTTCACCCACCACCGGAAGCCCATTGTGAAAACCGCCTCTTCTTTGAGGATGAAACGGTATACCTTTTCGGAAAGTTTATCGTAGCTGGTGATCAACTCATTTTCCAGAGTGACATCACCTGTTACACTGAAAACGGCGTCATATACGAGTTTCATGACCTGATCGGCATCATAGGCGAGACTGTCAAGCGGATTCAGGGTTGTCGGGTTCTCCAGGGCCAGTTCAAACGTATCCTTTACGTAAGTGGATTCCGGCAGTTTGAGGGTATCATCGACTACAACCTCCCTCTCTTCATTCAGTCTCTCCAGGTTGTATTCCGCAATCTGTTCGAGCATCGAACATCCGGAAACAAGCATAACTGCAAGTGCTATGCACGTCAATTTGAATATGGATATGACTGTTGCTCTATAAATATTTGGATTCATGCTGACTCCTTAAGTATGTTTCTATATCGTCCACCAGCAACTCCGTATCCTTCGTCGCATCAAATTCCGCATCAGCAAAGAACCTGTAATAATCACTGTCTTTTTGTGACTTGATCATTGCCAGGGCACGCTCTTTTTCGATATGCCTGTTTTCGACCAGTCTGCTCAGTCGAATGTTCTTGCCGGCATACAAGTATAAGATCTCATGGCACAACCGGTGTATCCCTGCTTCAATCATGACAGCGGCATCGATGATGATATACGGCACATTGTCCTTTTCCTTATCGATAAGTTTTCGTATCCTGTCAGTGATCTTGGGATGGGTCAGCTGATTCAGTGCTTCAAGTTCATCCGGGTCATTGAAGACAATGGACCCCAACGCCTTGCGGCTGATTATGCCGTCTTCAAGTATGTCATGACCGTAGCGGCTGACGAGTGTATCTTTGACATAACCGTCATGCAATACGATATGACCGATCGTATCCCCTTCAATATGCAGCGCATCAAGCCGAGCTGCAAGGTGTTTAGTCATCGTTGTTTTTCCGCTTCCTGCCTCACCTATGATTCCAATAATTACAGCAGCCATCATCATTTCGCCTCGTACCAGTTGTCAGCCACGCTGGCATCCACAGTGAGCGGAACTGAGAGTTTGACCGCACGCTCCATCTCTTCCACCAGCAGTTCTTTCACATAATCCTTCTCATCAAGCGGCGCCTCGATGATCAGTTCGTCATGCACTTGCAGTATGAGCTTCGATGCCAGCTTTTCCTTCTTCAGTCTCTTATGGACCTTGATCATCGCCAACTTGATGATATCAGCTGCGCTGCCTTGGATCGGTGTATTCATCGCAATCCGTTCTCCGCCCTGTCTTTGCATGTAGTTGCTGGATGACAGTTCGGGAATCAGCCTCTTGCGATTGTACATGGTAGTCACGTATCCGTCCTCGTATGCTTTGGCAACTGTCAGATCCAGGAAGGCCTTGACTTTCGGATACTTGTTGAAGTACCTTTCAATGTATTCCCTCGATTCCGCAATCGGTATGTCGAGGTCACGGCTGAGGCCATAGTCGCTGATACCGTAGACGATACCGAAGTTGACCGCTTTTGCCGTCCTTCTCATGGATGAATCCACTTCCTCGAAGGGCACATGGAACACCTGCGATGCGGTGATTGAGTGAATGTCCTGGTTGTTCTTATAGGCATTGATAAAAGTTTCATCTTCCGATATATGAGCGAGCACCCGCAGTTCAATCTGAGAATAATCCGCGTCGATGAACACATGTCCTTCCTTGGGAACAAAAGCCTTGCGTATCAGACGTCCCTGCTCCAGACGTATCGGAATGTTCTGGAGATTGGGATCCGTGCTGCTCAGTCTACCTGTGCTGGCGATGGTCTGGTTGAAGGTTGTATGGATCTTGCCGTCTTTGCCTACATAAGGAAACAGGCCGTCGGTATACGTGGACTTCAGTTTCGTCAGCTGGCGGTACTGAAGTATTTGCCCGATGATCGGACTCTTGTCCTTCAATTTATCCAGCACCTCTTGATTGGTGGAATAACCGGTTTTGGTCTTTCTGATCACCGGAAGGCCCATGACATCGAACAGGATATGTCCAAGCTGCTTGGGGATTTGATATTGAACTCCTCTCCGGCATCTCAAAGATATTGCTTTCCAATGTGACGATTTCTTTTTCCAGGCCCTCGCTAAGGTCTATGAGTACCTTCGTATCCACATGGATCCCTTCTCTTTCCATATCATAGAGTACCTCGAGAAGAGGCTTTTCCATCGTATTGTAGAGGCCCAGCATATTGTCATCAAGCAGCACATCAGCAACCGGCTTGTAACTGTCGTGGATGATCGTCACTGACTGCACGAGGTAATTCAGACGGTCTTCCTCTTTCAAGGTAGCAAATGGCACTCTTTTCTTACCCTTACCCAGAAGTTCATCAAGGTCGTGCAATGTGATATCTGTGTAGTTGAGCCCAAGGTCAAGGAGTGGGTAATCGCCCTTGTTGGGTTTTGCCAAATAATACATCAGGTGCAGATCATCCATGCTTTTCGGAAGCTTGTCCATGTCAAAATCGTATCTGTGCAAAAACGCCTTATAGTCATAGAACAGCACCTTTTCTGCAACACTAAAAAGATCGGTCAGACCGTCTTCATAAGGAATAAGTCCGCCCACCTGTTCCGGTTCGAATACCAGACGATGTTCTTTCTTGCCCTTTTTGACCTGCATGGAAAAGGCTATATAGCCTTCCTCCCTATAGTCAAAAAAGGCCATCGTCCTGCCTTCAGCCAGGGTTAGTCCTTCCTTGAGAAATGCATCGAAGGTATCATACCGGGTGAAATCCAGTTCTCTGGCACTTGTCGCGTCTTCAATTTTATTGAAATCGAATCTTGATAAGAGTCTGGTGAAATTCAATTCCTTGAAAAAGTGGAAGGTATCTTCATTGAGATAGTCACCGATCTGGAGGGAATCCAACTCCACAGGAATATCACAATCCCTTTTGATTGTCGCAAGGTCTCGGCTCAAGTAAGCCATGTCCTTGTTCTCTGCAACCTTGATCTTGGTTTTTCCAGGCAATTCATCCACATGCTCGTAAAGCCCTTCAAGGCTCTGATACTTGATGATGAACTTGTGGGCGGTCTTTTCGCCGACTCCCGGTATCCCCGGAATGTTGTCGGAGGAATCTCCCATCATACCTTTGACATCGATGAACTGGCTTGGTGTGAAGCCGTAAGCATCCACGAAATCCTTGAAATGATAATGCTCGGTTGTGGTCTGTCCGCCTTTGGTTCTGGGAATGGAAATCTTCGTCTTGTCGCTGGCAAGCTGAAGCAGATCCCTGTCACCGGAAAGCACCGTGACACTGCCTTTGTCTTCGAAATTCAAGGACATGGTGCCAAGGATGTCATCCGCTTCAATACCGTCCTGCTCATATATTCCGATACCCATGGTGGCAAGGACTTCCTTCACCAGGGGCATTTGCGTGCGCAGTTCATCAGGCATACCTTTTCGGTTGCCTTTATACTCTTTATATTCAAGATGTCTGAAGGTGGGTGCCTTGCTGTCGAAGGCTATCATGATATGTGATGGTTTTTCAGTATCAATGGTCCTCAAGAGGATATTGATAAAACCAAAGACAGCATTGGTGAAGCGCCCCTTGGAATCCGTCAGAAGCGGCAATCCATAGAACGCCCTATTCATAATACTATTTCCGTCGATAAGCAGTAATTTATCCATAAACTCTCCTCGAATAATATATTTGGTTTCATATATTATAGCAAAGAATGGAGCTTATGGATATACTACTTGTTGAAATATTGTCTGCGAACCACAAATATTACGGCAATACCAAGTCCGGCACATGCTATGGTGAGTAATACCATCGTCATAGTGCTCATCCCGTCCTTGCCACCGTTACCGTTTCCGGATACCTGCAGCTCTCCGTCTTCGCGTTCCGGTACATGTTCTGTGACAGCCACATCCGCTTCAGTCAACTCGCCGGATGTCGGTTCAGCCGATTCGACAGCTTTTACCTGTTTGTTTTCAGCTTCTGTGATATCTGTTTCTTCAGTCAGACTATCTTCAGCCGTCCCGGTGCTATCCGCCAGGCTCTCGGCCTCTTCATCCACATCCTTCGCCTGAGCGTAATCCAAGCCTTCATCCGGTACACCTTCCACATCGGCAGCGTCGAGTACAGCTTCCTCTATGGCAGCTTCCTCTTTCACTCCATCCGCATGTTCCGTATCGTCCATTACCGCAGCCCTGTCATCACTCTTCTCCTGGGACACACCGTACGCCTCTGCCAATTCACTTTCAGCAGGCGCCTCTTCAGCTGCCATCTCCATCTTGGCTTCCATTTTCGCACTGGTGCCTGTTTCCATGGTATCTTCACTCTCGTAGTTGGCCGTCTCGGCCACATCGGAGGATTCCATCCAGCGGTTGGCATTGGTCAATCCAATGACACCCAATAGAATGACAAAAGCAAACATGGCGGCAACACCCAACTGCTTGTTATATCTGCTATAGAAACCGGCCTTCTTGACAGGCTTTTCAAGTTCCAGACGTCTGGTCAGCTCCTGGTGGAATCCATCCGGCGCTTCCATATCGTCCATATGAAACTCGTCATGCATCATCTTGAACATTTCAAGTTCTTCCCGGCAATCTTCACAGTCTCTGATATGCTCATCGACTATGGCTTTTTCTTCTGGTGTCAGTTCACCGTCGTAGTACAGTGCCAATAATTCCTTCACTGACGCATCGCAATTTCTCATAGCGCATCCTCCTTTCTGCTTATTTGACGTTCTATAATAGATTTTGTTCCCATAATTCCTGTAAAATTTTCTTCAATGCAATTCTGGCCCTCGACAGCCTCGACTTACCGTCCAAGGCCTATGTCCAGCTCTTCACAAATCTCCTGATAGCTTTTGCCTTCGATGTCCTTCATGACGATGATGTTCCGCTGGTCTTCCTTCAGCTTGGCAAGCCCTTCCCAGACATATCTGGCCTTTTCCTTCCGGATCAGCGCCTCTTCAGGGGTATCCCCTTCATCCTTCAGCTGATAGGCGACGCTGTCCTCGCCGGTGTCGTGAGGCTTGTCGTAGGAATACTCGTTCATCCGTTTCCGTTTGGCCTTCCGGTATTCATCGATGGCCGTATTCGTCGCCAGCCTGTACAGCCAGGTGCCAAAGCTCGATTCAAAATTGAACTGCCCGATCTTCCTGTAGACCTTTATACAAATCTCCTGGGCAACGTCATAGGCATCGGTTTCGTTCTTGAAGACCTTTAAAGCGATGCCGTAGATTCTACCTTCATATTTTACAATGAGGCGTTCAAAGGCTTGGTTATCGCCCTTAGCTGCTTTCTCTATTAACTTTTTTTTCCAATGCATCCAAGAGATAACCTCCCTTCGCCTCATATTTTCTCTTTCGTTTTTCTATGATTTTCGTAACAATTATATCATACAATCCGTGATTTTGCACCCGTCCGAAATCTACAATCATCAAACAAATGGTCGCACTGACATATGTCTCTGTCCTGGAAAAAGACCCATACTATCAATAGTATGAGCCTCATGCGGATGGTGGGAGTCGAACCCACACGATATCACTACCGCAGGATTTTGAGTCCTGTGCGTCTGCCTATTCCGCCACATCCGCCTGTTTATGCGGGTTTGCTATGAATCTCTGTTTCGTTTTCATTGAAAACTGTACAGGATTATTTCAGCTCGATTATAATATCATAGTTCCAGAGACAGTGCAACCCTTTTTCAGAAGAAATAGGAATTTCACCAATGAAAAGTCAGCTCTACAAGAATAGGCACCCATAATTGATCCCTATCGATCTATTTATGCATAAACACCAGTGACCTTCTTCTTATTAGCCGTTTATGCAGTCTGAAAATAACATTATAACCTTTCTTTTCGGATGCAGTGGTACAACACCCTCAAGCCCATGAACCAGCTCACTTCCAGGTCTGTTAAGTAATGCAAAAGCACCATATACACTGGCAATATCATAGTTATATTCGTATTTATGCTTCCAGATTCCCATATGGATTAATTTCGCAAATACATATGATGCATTAAGACCCAGTTGTTCTCAAAAGCAAGAGCATTGGTCAGAAGTACGTCTCCTTTATTCTCCAGAACATCCTCAATGAATTTTTCAACATCGAAATCTTCTGGATTGTCATCCTGATAACCCAAGTAATCGAGAACCACTCCCAAGAGATCATTGCCTCCGATACTGATTGTGAAGACATCTGCATTTTCTATAACTTCGTAAATATCATCACCTTTGGTACAACTATTTTATCATCACTTTCATACATATCACCTTCCTATGACGTAAAAAACCAACCCAAATAAAAGGTCGGTTACGCTACGAACTCACAGAAAGGAAATCGTCCATATACTCCCTCCAGCTCATCGTTCCCTTATTAATCCCATCGTTTAATTATAAACTTTAATTCGGTGCTGCGTTATAGGTAATCTAGCATATGCCGGGTGGGATTATATCTATTCAAGACACAAGGAAAGGCACCATTAGACGCGATGACTTTTCGTCATCTTTGTGCTTGATTCTGAGCCTGATTGGCCACACACGAAATAGAATTAAAAACGACAAAAACCCCTGTATAAACAGAGGTTTCCAGTGCGGATGGTGGGAGTCGAACCCACACGATATCACTACCGCAGGATTTTGAGTCCTGTGCGTCTGCCTATTCCGCCACATCCGCATTTGAAGCTTCTATATAATATCATGGGGTTTCATAAAATGCAAGCAGTTTTTGAAAGTTTTTAAACTTTTTTGACTCCAATATTCAGTGATTCCCCTAACACAAGAAAAGCGGCTTCGCCGCACTTTTGCCTCGGCAAAATTTCGTTGTGTGGAAGGAAAGTTTCATTGACACAAAATGTGATGTTTCTGCACATTTTGTTAAATTGAAGAACTTTCCTGTAATATAAAAAAGACCGCCATGCGGTCTTTTTTATATCTTTACATATACTTCTTGTTACCCCACATGTTGCATTTCTTCAGCTCCAGATAGTCATTGTAGGCCTGTTCCAGAATCTGCTTCTCATTTGGAAACTTCAGCAAATGATATGCTTCATGATACTTGTAGTAACCTGAATCCACGAAATATTCCTCTTTTTGTGGCTTGCTATAATAGTTATAGGCTTTCATCAGATACCAGTGCACATACTTCACAATGGTATCATTGGCAACCCTAAAGGAATACTGGCTTTACCAATATATTTAATTATATTACCTTTGACACCTGACTCTTCCTGTACTTCACGCAGGGCCGTGTCTTTATACTCTTCTCCTTCTTCGACAGTTCCTTTTGGAAGGACCCAGCCTTCATACCTGCCTCTAAAATTCTTATAGAGTAATAAAATTTTTCCTCTATGGATTACCACCCCGCCACAGCTTACCGCTTCTTGCATAGAATGCCTCCTTGTAAGTCGGGTGCTAATCTTGAAAATATCTTACATAGAGTATACATTCTTTTTACCTATTTATCAACATCAAAATGATAATCGAATATCGATTTGGCTACGGGCACACTGTTGGCGCTGCTCGATCCCGAGTTCTCTACGATGACAGCAACTGCGATTTCAGGATTTTCCACTGGAGCGAATCCAACGAACCACGCATGCGTATCTCCCAGCGGATTCTCTGCGGCCCCGGTCTTACCTGCTGCCTGATAGAACTCGCTCTGGAGATCCTTACCGGTTCCTTCAGTCACCACAGCCCGCATGTACTCCTTTAGAAGTGAAACATCATAAGTGGAAAACAGCTCACCGCTTTCTCCAGGCATGTTTTTCTCAACCAGTTTGCCGTAAGGGTTGACAATGCCATCCACGAGATATGGCTTCATCATCCTGCCACCATTGGCAATCGCACTTGTGATCAGCAGATTGTGGAGCGGTGTGATCAGCGTTTCGCCTTGTCCGATGACCGTTTCAGCTCGCAGCTCGCCGCTGATCTCCTGAGGAAGAATGAAAGAGCTACTTACATGATCATAGTCATAAGGCAATTCGCTGTTGAACATCAATCGATTCGCCAATTCCTCCAAATCACCAAGATCCAATTCCTCTCCCATCGTAGCAAAAGATGTGTTGCATGACTGGGCAAAAGCATCCCTGATGGTCAACCTTCCATGTGAAGTATCCCCGTAACAGTGGATATACTTGTTGGAGAAGACATCCCTGCCACTGCAAAAATAAAAGAAGTCTTCACCGTGCTGATGCACATAGGAAATGGCCGTCAGCGTCTTGAACGTCGATCCCGGTGGATAGACGCCGTTGGTCGCCCGATTGAGCAGTACCCCATTGTCATCATTGATCAGCTCATCATAGGTTCCTCAATCAGGTTCGGGTCATGATCCGGTTGGACACCATGGCGAGAATCTTTCCTGTACTCGGTTCCATGACAATGACCGCTCCCTTTTTGCCTTCCAGACTTTCATGGGCAATCTGTTGAAGTCCCAGGTCAAGCGTCAGGTACACGTCGCTTCCCAGGGCCTTGTCACCGATGAGGTTCTGTCTGAACTGCTCCAGTACAGACAAATGCCCGTCGAGAAGGTCTACGTTCATATAGGCTTCCATACCCGTCTTACCCACTTGGGAATAACCGATCACATGCGAGAACATCGATCCGTAGGGATACACCCTTTTGACATCGTCTCCTTCTACTGTGGAATAAGCCAATGTCTTTCCGTCCCTGTCATAGAATCTTCCCCTGACGATATTCTGTTCAATATCTGAAAGCCTCGAATTGTAGCTATTCAGCTGCAGGGATTCGCTTTGGAACATGATGAAATAAAGGAAGTGTCCAATCAGACATGCATACAGCAGGAACATGATCGCCTTCAAGGTGATAATCGTATGTTTCCTGTATTTTCTCTCCCTTGCACGGTTTTTAGCCTTGGTGATGGCTTCGATAAACCCGATGCTCAAGGTCGATGCAATCAGGGATGTTCCTCCATAACTGATGAACGGCAAGGTGACTCCGGTCAGCGGAATCAGCTTGATGACACCGCCAAGAATCAGGAACACCTGAAAACCGAACATGACGATCAGGCCAACACTCACGTATGCTTTGAAAAGGTCTTTGGTCTTCTGGCTCTGGCTAAGCAGGATGATGATCAGCAGAAGGTACAGCACCATGATCAGCAAAGCAAAAACCGACCCGAATTCCTCACCGACAGCAGCAAAGATGAAGTCTGTCGTCACGACCGGGATTTTTTGGGTGATCCGCCGAAGAGGCCTGTTCCCATCCATTTGCCGTTGGCAAAGGCGAACATGGCCTGGGTGATCTGATAGCCTTCCCTGTCAATGTAGGAAAAGGGATCCAACCACGCAAGCACCCTGGTTCTCACATGCCCGAACAGTACATAAGCGATATAGGCGCCCGTCCCAAGGAAGAAAAGCTGCACAAAGGACATCCAGCGTTTTCTTGAATACATATAGGACAGCACCATATATAGCGCGAAGAATAAAAATGCACTGCCGAGATCCCTCTGCCAGACCAAAATCAATACGATGACGCCACTGACGGCTGTTCCGAATGCCAGATTGGCGAGGCTGTATGCCTTGCAGAAGATGGACGCCAGGAAAAAGGCGAATACGATTTTGACAAACTCCGAAGGCTGGAAGGAAATACCGTTCCACTCGAACCAGTTCATCGCCCCATTGGTTTCCGAATTGACCATCAGAAGCATTCCGACAGCCACAACGATATAGATATAGGACATCCTGTCGAGATATTTGAATTTCATGACAAAATATCCTAGAAGAATCATGATGGCAAATCCCACACAGATGATGACATTGTGCTTCCATGCCAGTTCAGGATTCAGCCGGTGCAGCATAATGGAGCCGATCAGGTGCATCATGGCAATGATGTGCCATATCAGGGGTTCCAAGAAGCTGATCGCATGGCTCACCACCGTCAGGATCAGGATGACCAGCAGATTGACGCCCATGATCTTCAGGCTGTCGGTCAGGACCTGACCGCCTTGGTAGTGATGCATGACAATGCTGCCGTGTCCGATAATGGCCATGGCTGCCAGCAGGATCTTTCCGACCCCCATCGTATGTAGATTTCACGGTCGGCCACCTTGTATACCCAAAAGATATAAAGGATGAAGACCATTAACAGGCCAACCAAGGAATAATTCATCAGTAAGTACATAACTCCACCTATTTGACACCTCTATTGTAGTGTCCTCTTGTATGTCTGTCAGGGTCGAATCCGACACCACCGATTGCATCGATGAGTTGTCTCACTTCGGACCCTGTTTCTGTCGTAAAATCGATACGTCTGTTGACCGTTGTCATCTTGTCAAGCAACATCAACGGAATAGAGTTGTATATGGTGTTGTAGCACATATTGCAATGGCATGCCACCTTTAGCGCCATTCCTTTTCTATCCAGCAGCTCCAGGAGATGCCCGTCCTTTTGGGACTGCAGGTTCCGTATCGGGTTCTATAGACACAGTTGGCGCTGTGCATCAGTGCAATCCTCCCGTATACGAGGATTTCCGCTTCGCCCGGGAACTCACTCGATATCGCCGAGTTTCCTGCCCTGTTCAGCTCAAGACTCAGGGTCATTTGCGAAGCGCCCATTGCACGCAGCTGCCTCATTGCCTCCTTATTGAAACAATGTACATTGTAATCCGTGACCACAGGTTTGCCATAGTCCTTGACCATGTTGATCTGACCTATCGTTCTGACGAGAAATCCGTCCCATTTGGAGGGCTCAGCTCCTGACAGTCTGTCTCTCAGCATTTGGGTGTAACCACCGAACATGACATGGGGCAGGGCAAGGTATACCTGCAGCCTGTCGGATATGTTTCGAAGCTTAGAAGGGCATCCTTCAACAGATCTGTGTCAAGATCTGTGATGTCGACATAAATCCGTCTTATTGCATGCGTACCTTCACCATTTGCTTGCAGCTCATCGCGATGACGATCCATAAGAAATTCCATCATAGCCTTCGTCTGTCCATAGGTGCGGACATATACCGACAGACCACTTTCAGCTTTGACAGCTTCCTTTTTGTCACTGAATTCCCTTTCTGATGTCATTTCACCGACATGCCTCGCATTCAGCCGGGTAATACGGTTATATTCCTCTATGATGACATTTTCCAGGCGCTCCAGGATTTCCCTTCGCAAGCCATTCAGCACACCCATTGGGATGAAACATTCCCCTTCAATATCATGATCGATCCGGTTGAAGAAGAACGATGTATTCCTCGTCTTTTTCAATTGTTTTTCAATATCCTTGGGAGTCACGGGACGTTTCGAGGCCTTCTGGACCTCACCCGCTTCATGGACTGCCGTCAATCCGGCTTCCGTCCATACGGTCAGCCTTACCGGATGCCCGATTTTCATCTCCACTTTGCCATTGATAGGCAGCTGTCTTTCATGCGCCTTCGCCTGGAGGCTTTCAAGCAGTCTGACATCCACAATCCTGTGAACGTCCATGACCGATCCAGAAGGAAAAAGGTTCTGGCCGATCCGTTTTCCTTCACTGTCATCCAGCGATTTCGCGTTAAATCTGCCTTTTCGGATATTCTGATTCAGCCTGATATCAGGCCAGTTCCGAACGGAACCCTCACGGCCGGGAAGATGCAGCTCGAGGAGGTCACCCTCCGCTATTTCCTTTTCAAACCTGAAATGAAATCCTTGGCGATCCGCCTTGACGGTTCCGACCTTGACTCCATAATTCTTGGAATGATCAAAACTGACCATGGATTTGTCGTTATGACGCTCATAATATCCACTGGTGAAATTCCCGCGATTGAAAAGCTGGGCAAGACGGATGACATCCTCATCTTCAACCTTATACTCATCGATTCGGCCACCCCCCATAAGATCCAATGCCAGATTCCTGTATTTCCAGTAAAGGGAAACCGCAAATCCGACATACTCCGGACTCTTCATCCGGCCTTCAATTTTGAAGGAATCGATACCTGCCTCGATGAGCTTCGGCAGTTCGTACAGCGTCATCTGGTCTTTTGGACTCAGGTAGTAGGCCTGTTCTCCGTCGATATCGTATGCAAGACGGCACGGCTGGGCGCATTTGCCCCTGTTTCCGCTTCTGCCGCCGTAGATGCTTGACATGAGGCATTGCCCCGAATAGGAATAGCACAGGGCTCCGTGAACAAATGCCTCGATCTCGATATCAAAACGTTCCTTGATGCTGCGTATGTCTGCCAGGCTGCATTCCCTGCTGAGCACCAGCCTGTCAAAACCCATTTCCATGGCCGCTTCAACATCCTCCTCGCTGTGGAGATTCATCTGGGTACTGCTGTGAATCACGAAGTCCGGGTATTCTTCCCGGATCAGACGGTAGACACCAAGGTCCTGCAGCAATAGGCATCCACATCCGTACAGGCAAGTCCCTCAAGGACATTTCTCAACTCTTCCATTTCGATGTCCTTGACCAAGGTGTTCAGAGTATAATATACCCTGACACCAAAAACGTGAGCATAACGAATAAGCCCTTTCAACTGTTCCATATCAAAATTGTTGGCATAAGCTCTTGCGCCGAACTGTCTGCCTCCCAGATAAACCGCATCGCAGCCGTTCGCTACAGCGCTGTAGAAGGCTTCCATGCTCCCTGCAGGAGCGAGTATTTCGGGGTGATTGTATTTATCCATAAATATCCTTGTAAGTAATAAAGCACATATCCCTATGTGCTTTAATCATTTCTACATATCGCTCTGTTCAAAAAGTTCAATATACTCGTCCAATTCCTTCTTATAGTGATCGAGCTCGTTTTCCAGCTCGCCCACCTTCCTGTCCTTGGATTCAACCAGGCCCTTCATCTCCGCAATCTCATCCTTGAGGTCATCGACCTGCTTCTTCAGAGTGCCTTCTTCCGACTCCTGATCCTCTGCCTGAGTTTTCATCTTGAAGTAGTCATCGGCAATGTTGATGGCCAGCAGCACGGACTGCAGCCTCGTATTCAGTTTCTTGCCATTATCCGAATTCCTGACTTCTTCCATTTTCTTATTCATATATAACGCTACGCGCTGTAAATACTCTTCACTCTCATCACCGCTGAGAGTATAGACATTTCCTCCAATCAACACTTTGGATTCATTCTTCGGTGCCATGATCCTCCTCCTTCACTCAAACTTATCCACATTATATCATATATGATCAGGATAGCAAATTCCTATATGTCAGTTTCTGATAATTGTAAGAACTATCCATCGACCATCCGACAACAGCCAGTTCCTCTAACTCAGCATCTGAGAGACTGACGATATCACGCTCAAAGTCCTCGACTTCACTGATCATCTTATAGGTAATGTCATGATGCCTTGCCAGTTCGAAAAACACATCTTGGCAAGCCTCAACAGCTCATCCGTTTCGCCCTGGACATAAAACCGTCTCTTTCCCTTTTGCACCATATCCTTCAGGTTCTCCTTGAACGTTTTTCTAACGGCTGCAATGGTATCGAAGCATTCCGACACATGCCCCACAAAAAGACTGTTGTGCAGTGAATAACCCTTATCCGTCAATGTATAGAACACCTTCCTCGAACTGCGCTTATCCACATTCAGAAAATCCTCATCTTCGAGAGACTGAATCATATTATTCACTGTGCCGAGACTGACATCCAGACATCTGGCCAGTTCTCGCTGGCTCTTTGTCGCATCCTCAGCGATTAGATTCAAAAGATGCAGTTCCTTTTTCATGCCATTCCTCCTTCACTGACCTGCAGGCCGAAATGTTTATAGCAAAACGGGGTGACAACCCTGCCCCTTGGAGTTCTGTTGATCAGTCCGAGTTGAATCAGATAAGGTTCGTAAACATCCTCCACGGTATCCGATTCCTCGCCGATGGTAGCCGCAAGCGTATCAAGACCAACAGGACCTCCGCTGTATTTTTCCATCACTGCCTTCAGCATCTTCCTGTCGTTCTTGTCGAGACCAAGCGGGTCCACATCAAGAAGGTCGAGGGAATGCCTGGCGACTTCTTCCGTTATCACACCGTCGTATTTCACTTCCGCAAAATCCCTGACACGTTTCAGCAGTCTGTTCGCAAGTCTCGGTGTGCCTCTCGAACGAAGCGATATCTCTACAGCACCCTTTTCATCGATAACGACGCCAAGGACTGCCGCACTGCGTTTCACGATGGTCTTCAGTTCTTCCGGTGTATAGAATTCCAATTTATGGATAACCCCGAAACGGTCTCTCAATGGCGAAGACAGCAAGCCGATTCTTGTCGTCGCTCCGACCAGTGTGAATTTCGGAAGGTCAAGCCGTATGGACTTTGCTGCCGGTCCCTTTCCTATGAGAATATCTATGACGAAATCCTCCATGGCCGGATACAGCACTTCTTCCACCTGCCGGTTCAGACGGTGGATCTCATCAACGAACAGCAGGTCACCCTCCTGAAGGTTGTTGAGTATAGCTGCCATATCCCCCGGCCTTTCAATGGCCGGTCCCGACGTCACCTTAAGATTGACTCCCATCTCATGGCCGATGATAGAGGCCAAAGTGGTTTTTCCCAGTCCCGGTGGCCCATACAGCAACACATGGTCCAGGGATTCTTTCCTCATTCTGGCAGCTTCTATGAAAACCTTGATATTTTCCTTCGCTTTTGCCTGTCCGATATATTCATCTATGCTATGGGGACGAAGCGATGTTTCAATATGATGATCCTCTTCTGTCATTTGATTCGTTATCAGTCTCTTCTTCATGTTCACTCCTTAGCCAGATATGACAATGCCGATTTGATCACGGTTTCAGTGGAACTCAAGTCGGGTGCATGCTTCACCGCACTGAGGCTCTCCGTCTGGGAATAGCCCAGAGCAGTCAGGGCAAGCATTGCTTCCTCAACAAATCCCGACTGGGAAATGACCGCCTCACCAACTTCAGCAATTTCATCGAGATCGATGGGTTTGAGCTTGTCCTTCAGTTCGATTACTAGTTTGCCTGCCGTCTTCTTGCCTATACCTTTGGCCTGACTGATTGCCGCAACGTTCTCAGTCAGCACCGCAAGCCTTAAGGCGTCAGGGGTCATGGTTGACAATATGCCAAGCGCACCCTTCGGACCTATGCCTGACACCCCGATCAGTTTCCTGAACACGTCGATATCATCTTCGCTGATAAAGCCAAAAAGCTTGAGCATGTCTTCCCTTACATACAGTTCCGTATATATTTTCACTTCATTGCCAGTCGGCGGCAATTCGCCCAGGACCGACAGCGGTACATATATTTCATAGCCGATATGGTTGCATTCAACCACGATAGAGTCCATGCGTTTGGACACGAGAATACCTCTTATAAAACTTATCATAGTCTACCTCTCATTATGCTGGATATGACTATTATAGTATATGTTCATTTTCTATACAACTGCATTTCTTGACTTTCTTCATCTTTTCTGTATAATGGGATTACAATCAACCTATATTGATAACACAACGAAAAAGGAGAACAGAATGCATTCAGATATAAACAACGGCTGTGGCTGCAATGGTTCAGAAAACGAACAAGCATGCGGATGCAGCGAAGAAAAACATAACAGCGACGGTTGCGGCTGCGGCGGCGACCATAATCATCAAGCCTCATGCGGACACGACCACGAACACCATTCCGTGACACTCGTGCTTCAGGATGATACCGAACTGGAATGTCCGGTCGTCGACGCCTTTGAGATCAACGAGCAGCAATACATCGCGCTTTTGCACCCCAAGGACGAAACAGTGCTCCTCTATCGTTTCTATGAAAACGATGATGATACCATCGACATTGAAACCATCGAAACCGATGAGGAATTTGAACTTGTGTCAAAAACCTTCATGGCGCTCCAGGAAGACTGACACGTTGAAAATAGATAAAGCCAATCCCCTACACCAGCGGGATTGGCTTTTTTTATTGCTTATAGATACCCTCTTCAGTCACAATCACATCAACTGCCACATCATGGTCTGACACAGGAATGGCATCATGACGCTGCCATTCATAGAACACACCAACGGTGGTATACTTGACGCCTGCGGCATTCATCATCTTGATAAACCGGTCGTAGTATCCTGCTCCAAAACCGATACGATGTCCTTTTCCATCAAAGGCAAGTCCCGGTACGATCACCAGCACATCTCCATCAGCACTTAATGTTTCAGGTAAAATAACCTCTTCAGTGACAGGTTCCATTACACCGAAGCTGCCTTCTTCAAACCGCTTCATTGAATCAATCACCCGAAATTCCATCGTCTCCTTCCCTGTCACTTTGGGAAATCCGACTTGTTTGCCGTCATCAAGCGCTTTTCTCGCCACTTCAAGAACATCGACTTCATTGCCGAGACGGTAAAAACAGAGAACAATATCACTCTTACCGTACGTATCCAAAGACATCACACATTCGTTGATGAGGCTGCTCTTGCCTTTCACTTCAGAAACTTCCATGCTGTTTCTCTTCTTCAGATGGACTTCCCGTATTCGTGCCTTCATGGTCTTATTCGCATTCATCATTTGTTTTTCTTCAGTTTCTTCTTCGTTCCGTCCGGATACTGGATGGTCGTATTGTTCAGCGTGCCGCGAAGATTCTTGCGCACCAGTTCAATGTATTCCTTGCGAAGTGCCTGCTGTTCAGCCTTTTCAGCATCTGTCAGACCCTCTTCTTTGGCTTTTCTGTATAATTCATTGATCCTATCAAGCTTGTTCTGTTCCATTTGCCTCTCCATTCTTCTGCACTCTTTCCGGCTTCCGACTGTCGGCAGGGTCATCATCAGGAGGAGATAACCAAGGATTCCGAAAAGGCGATATAATAATAGTTCGTGGTTCCGTCATCATACCGAACATCGCAAAAATATAATACCATGGATGATGATTGAATGCAATCCTTCCAAAACTCACTTCCAGCTAGTATTCACGGGCAACCTCTTTTTGAAACACAAGACAGTCATAGAACAGTTTTAGGGACAGGTTGGCATTCGGGAGAAATTCCAAATGGTATCTGACACCGTTATGACAGAATTCAACGACACCATCAAAGGTGATGCTGTGGCTTTTCATGTCCTTAAGGGTATGATACGTCTATTTGAGGGATGCTGCAGAAAGAGTCTCTCACCGTCAAATCCCATTTCGACATGTTTACCGCGACCATTGATCATGAGGCGAATGCCCGTCATATGCAGAGGAGCACCGCCTCCAAAAAGCTGACTTGGCAGATCGGCATCATCAAGGATAAGCTTCCTCAACGCTTCTCTCTGCCAGCTGTTCCACTGTGGGATATTCAGTATGAATGGACCTTTCGCCCCGCTTGAAACATCCAGTATCCTTCCATAGACATCATACTCGAATCGCTTTCCACATCCGGTGCATTCGAATGTATTCTGATGCGAAAGGATCGTATTGAAGGCGTTGCACTTCGGACAGCAATATAGCAGCCGTTCGATCCGTTCTGCAAGATCCTTGCCTTTGAATTCCATCATGACATCGTTCTGCCATCCGAATTCATCGTATTGAAGCAGCTTCGTAAGTCTGGCATGGATCTTCTCATGAGTCATCTTGCTGATGGCTTCTTTATCCAATATGACATAGGAGTTCAAGACGACTTGTCCCCGCCTGGTTTCCTTACTCCATCTGGGTTTTGACAGGTAGGCACCGTTATATGTGATGCCATAGACCGGCACTCCCATCATCTTGATGAGTTTTGCTGTCGACTCGATCAGGACATCCGTTCTTCCGTCCCAAGACGCACCACCTTCAGGGAAAATGCCAACAGCCTGTCCGTGTTCCAACCGTTTCTTGATCTGTCTGATGGATTTGAAATCAGCGGAATTCTTGGCAAAAGGAATCATATCCAGTTTTCGGAGTAAAAGGGACCTTATGGGAAGACGTCTGTTGGCATCAGTATAAAGGAACCGTATCAAACGCCTGGAGAAGGCACTGATGATAATAGGATCGAAGGAGCTGACATGATGCCCTACCAGAATGAACGGCTGTCCATCTTCCGGCAGGACATAGTCACCTTCCTCGATGTTGAATTTCGTATAGAAAATAGGTTTCGCAACCTTCTTTAAGAACCTGTATAGAACTTCACCTTTTGAGTATTTCATATACCCTCCGCGTTACATCATGACTTATTTCATTGTACCACGATTTCAAGGTGAAGATATTACGTTTATATGAATTTATCTTTTTTTGAAAATGGTTCCGATGACTTTCGCCATCCTTGATCTTCTGAATGACATAAGGCGTGGATGAATTGGCGATAATCATATCAATACCCGCCTCTGTCACCATCTCAGCCGCCATCAGCTTTGTGAGCATGCCTCCGGTTCCGACTCTCGACTTGGAAACTCCCGCCATATTGTATATGTCGTCAGTGATCCTGTCCACAACTCCGACGATTCTGGCTTCATCATGTATGCGGGGGTCAAGGTCATACAGACCGTCGATATCAGAAAGAAGGATCAAAAGCTCTGACTCTGAAATGATGGCAACGGTAGCTGAAAGCCTGTCGTTGTCACCGAATTCAATCTCTTCTGTCGACACCGTATCATTCTCATTGACGATAGGAATGACATTCATCTTCAAAAGGGTCTTGAACGTATTCTTGGCATTGAGACACCGCTGTTCATCATCGACCACTTCCCTTGTGATCAACACTTGCCCCACATGATGGTTGTACTCTCTGAAGAGCTTTTGATACAACATCATCAGTGACGCCTGCCCAACTGCGGCCACTGCCTGTTTTTCCTCCAGAATAGCCGGTGATTCCGGTAAATTCAAAGCGCTGATGCCAACGGCCTGCGCACCTGACGATACGACAATCACTTCTTTGCCGGCATTCTTGAGATCAGAGATCTGACGGACGAAATGCTCCATCTTTTGAATGCTGATATGCCCTGTTTTTTCATGGGTAATGGATGAAGAACCAATCTTGATCACTACCCTTTTAATATCATTTAAATGCAACCTGTGAATCATAACATGCCTCTTTCCGGTAGTGGCTATCAACCACGCTTATTATCAGACACTATCATACACTAAATCAGTCAAGTGTTCAATATGTTTTCATGCATTCATCAATGATTTTCGTCCTTCTTGCTTGAGTCTTCTTCACCGGTTTTTCCCATATTCCGGGATATTTCCTTTTCGGTTTTCTTCATATATCTGCGGATAATCCTATAGATGATGAAACCGATGATCACGTAGATCAGGATAATCGGACTCTTGGTAAGCAGGAAGAGAGTCAGATTCTCGATGAATTCGGCGAGGTCTTCAACCGTATCCGTGAATCCGCTGACCAGCTTCTCCGTAAAGGTCTTCGGCGGCTCTTTGACATCTGTTTCTTCAAACACCTCATACAAGGTCACATGGACCGTCGAATAGTTGATCTGATCCTCCAGGCTCCTGAAGTTCGTCTGGTGCCGCTCAATTTGGTATCTGACGTCAGCAAGCTCCCTTTCGAGTTCAATGATGTATTCAAGGTCCTCTGCCTTTTCCAGTATGGCAAGCAGCCTTTCCTCCTGGATTGAGAGGGTCTTGATCCTAGCCTGATAATCCGTATACTGGGAAGTCACATTTTCCACATTGCTGTTGGAATCCAGGATGTTGCCGATTCCGGAAAGTCCTTCCGTGAAATCATGGATCTTCTCCTTCGGAATTCTGATGGTGTATATGCCCCTGCGTCTCTGATAGCTTTCATTGATGCTGCGACCGCTGGATTGGCTGGATTCGAAGAAACCGAAATGAAATTCGACCATATCGATCAGTTTCTGCTCCGTTTCCTCAAACTCAAGGGTTTCCATCTCATAGTAGTAGGTAAGGATATATTTTCTCTGATCGGCCTTGCCGGCTAGAATATCATCTGCAACCGTCTCAGTACCGGTGGATGTGTCGTTCATGGCGAGATTGTCAAGCACGTCAGAGGACTCTTCAGGTGCCATATGCTCTTCAGCTTCCATGGCTTCCCCATAATCCTCAGCCGAATCGTCTCTGTCATAACCCGGCTCTGGCATGGACTGCTTGCTTTCCGCCTTCTCCGCTGCGTAATCAGCCGTTTCCTCGTTTTTGCCACAGGCTCCGAAGAGTACCGCCGTTACAAGAATCAAACTGATTATGATCAGTAGTCTTCTCTTCATCATGATTCCTCCCTTTCGTACGTCAAACTTATCTTTCTACTTGTTTTTGACGAAATAAATGCTTAAATGTTCCATCCTTTATACTTAGATTATCATATAAACACCGATGTTTAAACACCTGCATTTTTAACAATCATCTCCGCCACTTTCATGCCGTCGATTGACGCAGACATGATGCCTCCAGCGTATCCTGCACCTTCACCGCATGGATACAGACCTCGAATGTCGGACATGAAGTTATCGCCGCGAAAAATCTTGACAGGTGAAGACGTGCGTGTCTCAACTCCTGTCAGCCTTGCCGCCGGATGATTGAATCCTCTGATCTTCTTTCCGAAATTCTCTATGCCCTCGACGATGGATTCAGCGACATATGACGGCAGGCAGCATGTAAGGTCAGACGAGGTCATCGCACTCTCACAGGTGCTGTCGATGACCTTGTCTGGATTTCTGACAGCATAGAAAGCATCATCCTTCCAGTTGTTCCTAACCTCTCTGCCAGTAACCGACCGGTGGAAATCACCATAGCTTTGGGTAGGCAATGCATAGCTTCCGGAGATTTGATAGGCTTTTTTCTCCCATTTTTCCTGGAACCAAACTCCGCGAAGGGGATGGTCGGTTTGTTCGAAGTCATCCGGTGATACCGTGACGATCAAGGCACTGTTGGCGTTGAAGTTATCCCTTGCAAAAAGGCTCATGCCATTGCAGACCACCATGTTCTCATGGGAAGAAGCGTTGACCACATATCCACCTGGACACATGCAGAAGGAATACACACCCCTGCCGTTCCCCGTCTGATGGGTCAGCTTGTATTCTGCTGAAGGCAGAAGCGGATCATCGTAATGCTTGCCGCCATACTGACTGCGGTTGATCCAGCTCTGGGGGTGTTCGATACGCAGGCCAATGGCGAAAGACTTCGCTTCCATAGGAACGCCAGTGGTATGGAGCAGTTCAAACGTATCTCTCGCACTATGGCCAATGGCGAGGATGACCTTGTCCGATTCGATATCGAAGGATTCACCTTTGCATTCACATCGAACGCCCTTCATCCTCTTTTCACCTTCTTCAAGCAGCAGTCCGCTTGCCCTTGTATTAAAATGAACAGTTCCTCCAAGCTCGATGATCTCATTTCGGATGCCCTCTACCACTTTGACAAGATAATCTGTTCCGACATGGGGTTTGGCCATATAGAGGATGGTGGGATCGGCTCCGTGTTTCACCAGTGCCTTCAGTATCCATTGCTTTCTCAAGAATTTATCCTTGACACCCGTATTCAGCTTACCGTCGGAAAACGTCCCTGCACCGCCTTCTCCGAAGGTGATGTTGCTATTCAGGTCAAGGTCACCCGTCTCGATGAACCTGCGGATTGTCTCATAGCGTTTAGTGGCCTCCTCGCCACGTTCAACGATGACTGGCTTATAACCGTTTCGAGCAAGCAGCAGTCCGCAGAACATCCCTGCAGGACCCAGACCGATAATGACCGGCCGCTTGCCCAGCTTTACAGGCTCATACGGAAAGACATAGGATTTTTCCACGTATCTCCTCGCATTTGCCTTGCTTAGGATCGTATCGCTGATATTCCCCTTGATGTTGACGATAAGGCTGTACACAAAAAAGACCTGCGGTTTGCGCCTGGCGTCCACAGATCGCTTATCGATTTTCATGCCTTGAATAGCCTGATTCCGTATCCGGAGCTTCCTTGCCACTTCGGATCTCATATCTTCCATGCTATGGTTGAATTTCAGCTTGATATTTGAAATGATGACTTTCATGATAACCTCTTTTCTGATACGGCACCGACTTCCTCGGTGCAGATGGATTCTGCCGCTACAGCTCCGCTGCTGATTGCCCATTGGAGATTGTATCCTCCACAGTCGCCGTCCATATCCATCACTTCACCGATGAAAAACAAGCCCTGCTGAAGCTTGGATTCGAGTGTAGCACCATCGATTTCCCTGCAATCCACACCACCCTTTGTGACCTGCGCCTGATTCCAGAGATAGGTACCTGTCACCTCCTGAGAGAGGCATTTCAGTAAACCTGTGAACCTCTGACGTTCCACCTTCGTAACATCCCCCGCCTTCTGCTCCCTACTAATTGCAACGGATTTCAAGAGCGGCTGTATCAGACGCTGGTTGATGAAACCGTTGAGGGAATCTGTGACCGTCCGGTTGCTGAACCTGTGAAAACGCTTCATCAGCATGCTGTCCAGTGTCTCATATGGAACATTCGGAAACAGATCAAGCTCCACCGTCATATGCCTCCCCTGAGACAGATAGGGTTCCACCATGGTGCTGAGTTGGAGAACCACAGGTCCCGACAGGCCGTAATCCGTAAAGAGCACCTCACCGGATTCTTCTCTCAGGACTTTGCCACCGTCCTGTTCTGACAGCCTCAATATCCCAGCTGCATTGACCTTTAATCCTTTAAGGGACTTGTTGTATGGCCAATTGGTCCTGAGCTGGACGATGGACGGATAGGTGTCAACCAGATGGTGACCGAAGGATCTCGCCAGCTCATACCCGTCGCCGGAGGAACCCGAATCGCTGTAGCTTCTACCACCCGTGGCGATGACGAGATGTGTGCCGTAATAGGATTTGCCATCGCAGACAATCTTATACTTCTTGCCAAATTCAACTTCTCTTATCCTGGCGTTGTAGACCATCTGCACCTTCTGTTCCCCGGCTTCCATCAGAAGCGCGTTCACCACGCTTTTTGCCTGTAGACTCACCGGGTAAAGCTTACCTTCATCAAGTTCACAGAGGTCGATGCCAAGATCAGCGAAAAACGCCCTTGTTTCCCGGAGTCCGAAACGGTTGAAGACATCATCAAAGATGACCGCCGTTTCACTGTGAAAATTGCGGTTTGTAATGTTCGTATTGCTGATGTTGCACCTGCCGTTGCCTGTTACCAGTATCTTTTTTCCGATCTTGTCATTGCGTTCAAACACCGTGACCTGATGACCTTTTTGTGCACATCGGATGGCACAGGTCATCCCTGCCATTCCCGCTCCAACAATCAGCACTTTCTTCTTTGCCATATACACTCCTTATAAGAACCGTTTCAACCGATTCCCAAAGGGAATGGAACCCAGTTCATCTTCATCAAATATACGCAGCTTCAGTATGGAGAATCCATATGCCAGGACCGCTGCAGGAAGAACGATCAACGTTGATACGTCTCCTGAAAAACGCATGTTGGCTGCATAGAAAGCAAGAATCGCCACACCAGCCATGATCAGTGATGCAATCATCGGACCAATCACCGTCTTGTATACATCCACTTTCAGCTTGACCCTGCGTGTCACAGCCCTCAAGTTAAGAAACGCAGAGCATCCGGCAAAGATGATATTTGTAATGACCGCACCGTACAGATTGGTATTCAGCACATAAAGAAGAATGATATTGAAAACCACCTTGACCGCCAATGATATCAATGAATTTCTTACAGGAACACGCAGTAGGTCAAGCCCTGCAACAAGCCGATCGATATCGTCGAAAGACCGAACAGTACCACCGATAAAGAGCCCAGCTGCAGGATTGCCGTTGTCACTTCGATGTATCCCAGGTTTGTGAACAGCAGCTCAAGAATCGGTCTGGCAAGGATGAACAGTCCTACCATGGATGGTATGGATATCAGCATCACACTTCGAATGGCAAGGTCAACCTTCCTGGTCACAACCTCATAGTCTTTCAGAACCAGCGATCTGGTAATACTGGGTATGCTCGCCGTCGCCATGGCAGAAGCCAAAGAGACAGGAGGGTGATCAGGATCTTGTATTTACCTGACAGAATACCATATAATGTCGCAATCTGAGTCGGATTATACTGGTGATAGGCCAGAGCTTTATTGAACATAACCATGTCCACCAGATTTGTCAGGTGAAAAGTCGAGGTTCCTATGACCATCGGAACGCTGGTCATCAGAAGCAATTTCCAATAGTAGATGATATTTCCGGAATCGGTGTCATGCGGGTCTTCAAAGACCTTCTTCTTGACCACGGGTCTCATGGCAAAGTATACGAAAACCAGGAAGACTGATCCGAAAAACGCACCTGAAGCAGTTCCCAGACTAGAACCGGCTGCTGCGTAGCCGTAACCGCGTTCAAGCAGCAGGAATGCCAGCACGATACTGAAGACCGCATTGAATATCTGCTCAATAACCTGAGATATAGCCGTTGGCACCATCGTGTTCATGCCCTGGAAATAACCTCTGATCACCGCCATGAAACTGAAGATGAACAAAGCAGGCGCAAGCCCCTGAAGTGCGAACACCGCACCCTCCACCTCGATAAAGGCAGCAATATAAGGCGCACCGAAATACAGGCCACTGGACGTCAATGCACCAAACATGATTGACAGCACCAACGATGCCCTGAAAATCTTATGTGCTTCCCTGTATTTGTTCTTACTGAGTTTTGCTGCGATGATTTTGGAAATCGCAGCCGGAAATCCATAGGATGAAATAATCAGAAGATATGAATACACGTCATAGGCAACGCCATAATAGCCGTTGCCTTCGTCAGTCAGTATATTCACCAGGGGAATCCTGTAGAGCATGCCTATCAGCCTTACAATCAGCGAGGCAGCTGCAAGTATGGACCCCTGTAAAACCAGATTGTTCCTTCGACTGTTGTTTGACATAAGTCCCCTCTATGATTTGTTTTTGTTTGGTATTTCGTTGTCAAAATATATGGCAGGACTTCTTTGACCGAAGACTCGATGATGTTACCGTTCTTGTCCTCGAAGTACAATTTCGCATCTTTCATATGTTCCGCCATGACCTGCCTGCAGATGCCGCAAGGATAGGTGACATCCTCTGCAGAACTGACAACTGCGAGGGATTGGAATTCTGTTTCCCCTTCGGATATCGCCTTGAATATCGCAGTCCTCTCGGCACAGTTCGTCGCTCCGTATGAAGCATTCTCGATATTACATCCTGTATAGACCTTGCCGGATTTGCATTGGAGCGCTGCTCCAACCTTAAATCCCGAATATGGTACATACGCGTATTCCATAGCTTCCTTGGCCTTGTTGATCAAATCTCTTTTTGTCATAGAATCACTCCATTATTATCTTATTTTTTCTGTATGACGGATGCATGTTGACGATGGTTTTCCCCGGATTCAGCAACAAAGGTTCCCCTTCCTCCGTATAATACCTGGTCGCCGAGTTGTGGCTCGACTTCTCCCAGCTGATCTGTATCATCTTGCCGTTGGTCAGATAAATACCGCTGCCGCTGGAGACAAAGCTGCCATCCATGCACTTGTTGGGATCATTTTCAATCCTCCACATTTTCACGTTCTGAACGATTATATTCTTGAATTTCAGCTGTTCACCATTCGCCGCATCGATATGCTCCTTATCGAACTGATAGCGGTAGTACACTTTTTCTTCCTCATCATACTTGAATTCAGGCTTGATGTAAAACGAATAATCCAGTTTCAGCATCGATACATTCTCGCCTTCTTCGATGTCCATATCTTCATCATTGAAACCGAAAGAGATGTTGCCATAATCTGGTTCTGTCCTGTAATGAAGCACATCCCAGGCATCCATAAGATGTTCATAGCTTGTGAAGGTCGAATGCGGCCTTCTCCTGTCAGGATCAAGAAAAAAAGCGTAATCATCCAGCCAGCCTATACCGAAAATCCTATCCACATCCATCGTCCTGAAGGCCTTTTCGCATGCTCACTCTGACCGTAATGGGTATAGAGGGCATCCTGGTCCAAAGCAAAATCCATGAAATAATGCCTTGCACTCCTCACCGGACCGATCTTCTCACTGTCAAAATCCTGGAAAATCCCAAACAGTCTGGTGATTCCGCCTTCAACCAGCACCTCGTAGATGATTTCCGCATCAGACACCCCATATTGAGGCAGTGCCTCCTTGATATTGCTGATCATAATTCCTATAGGACGCCTGTCGTAGCTTTCCTGATAGATGGGCAATCCCGTGTACTCACTATTGGGACCTATCGGCTCAGGTGGTTCTGTCACCGGTTCCGTTACAGGTTCCGTCACCGGCTCTGTAGGTGGTTCCGTCTCAGGTTCTGTCACAGGTTCTGTTGTAGCGGGCTGAGTTGTCGTAGGTTCAGCTGCACCCACCTCATTGTCCTTATTCTCGTTCCCGCATGCTGTCACCATCAGTGCAATGGCAATGATCACAGCTGTTAATACCCTGTTCTTAACTCTTCCTCTTAATTGATTCATTCTCTCTTCTCACTTTTCGTAGTCTATCGTACCCAGTATGTCTTTTTGCATGCTAATCATCGCTATCTCCTCATCAGGCTCCATATGATCGTAGCCGAACAGGTGAAGCATGGAATGCACGATGAGAAAAACAAATTCCCGCTCCTCGCTGTGGCCGTATTCATGAGCCTGTGACTCTACTTTATCCATGGAAATGACGATATCTCCAAGCAGGACACATCCTGTATCCGGATTGATGCAAAAATCCAGCTGCTGTTCAAGAAACTCGTAATCGCAGGCCACCGGCCAGTCGATCATGGGAAAGGACAGGACATCTGTTGGCTTATCGAGCTCCCTGTATTCCCTGTTGATGTCTTTGATGGTTTCATTATTTGTCACCGTCAGAGTCACATCGCACTCATATTCAAAATCAAGATAATCCAACGACTTTTCAATGGCCATTTCGGCCAGTGCCTTGAATTTATCGGACAGTTTTATGTCCTCGTCATCGAAAAAATCATATCATATCCATCTTTCTGTCATATTTCACACGTTCATGGTACATGCCGTTATACACCGTCATAAACGCTTCCTTCATGACCGGTAACTCCTTGAATGAAAGAGGACAGTCATCCAACTGGCCGTTCATGAAAACCGTATTGATTACATTATCGATCATTTCAGCAATATTCTCCAGTGAACGTTCATCACCGTTGATGGATTTTGTTGCCGCATCGACGCAGTCAGCCAGCATGACGATGGCCGCCTCCTTCGTCTGAGGCTTCGGACCGTGATACCTGAAATCGTTGACATCAATGTCAAATCCGTCACTATGATCATGAGCCTTCTGATAGAAGTAAGCCAGTACCGCATCTCCCTGATGCTGTTGGATGATATCCCGAATCACCTTCGGCAGTTTATACTCTTTTGCCAGTTCCACACCGTCATCGATATGGTCGATGATATATTTTGCACTGGCATCCGGTGACAGTTGATCGTGGATGTTCCTGCCGTTTTGATTCTCTGTGAAGTACTCCGGATGCTCAATCTTGCCGATATCATGATACAGTGCACCTACTCTAGCCAAATGGTAGTTGCAGTGAGTAGCAATTGCAGCTTTCTCCGCAAGGTTTGCCACGTTTATCGAATGGTGGTAGGTACCAGGTGTTTCCATGATCAGGCGCTTTAAAAGCGGTTCGTTGGAATTGGACAGGTCTATCAGCCTTGCGTCCGATGTAATCCTGAAAATCGCCTCCCAAACCGGTTCGCTTCCGTGTGAAATGATGACAACAAGAAGTCCGTTCAGCCCGGCTGCCAGAATACCCTTATAATCGATCGCCACAATGGAAATCTCCTTGGTAACCATCATCCAGGAGGTGAAATTCAATACCGCGAACACCAGCATATTGCCTAGAGCCACATAGAGTACCTTCCGCCTGTCTTTTGCATGGGGCAATGTCAGACACAGAAAGCTTCCCATGATCATATAAACCATGTATACTTCCAGGTTCATCCTTGTCGCAAGCAGCAGTACAGTCATCATAACAAAATTCGTAACAAAACCCAACCGTACATGTATCATGGATGTTATCAGCGCAGGCGTGAGCAGCAGCGGCATGATATAAGGACTGGTGTTTATCAGAAACAGCGATGGGATATAGCCGATGTATATGAATATCCAGTACATCAGCTGGTTCTTCCTGCTCTTGAGTGTTTCATCATAATAGATAAGAAAGTAATAGCTGAAAACTGCTATCATCATCAACAACAGCGCCGTCCCCGCGATGATACCCGTTAGGTTGAATCCCCCGGCAACAAATCTGCCGATACTGAGGACAGCAATGACTGCGATTCCTAAAAATGGTGCAACCTTTAAGATTCCTACCATCAATTTCAATTGGATTTCCCCTTTCGATTACAAATTTAAACCGACTTGATGTCTTTAGAATTTTTTCTGCTGGAATTGCCATTCCGTTCATAAGCTTCAACAATCCGCTGTACAAGAGGATGTCTGACTACGTCTTTGCTCGTCAGCCTGCAGACTCCGATTTCTTTGATATTCCCCAGTACTTTCATCGCCACTTCCAGTCCTGACTTTGCACCTTTTGGCAGATCCTTCTGGGTGATGTCACCGGTGATGATAGCCTTGGAACCGTATCCTATCCTTGTCAGGAACATCTTCATTTGCGCCGGGGTCGTGTTCTGGGCTTCATCCAATACGATAAAAGCATTGTCCAGGGTTCTTCCCCGCATATAGGCCAGCGGAGCCACTTCAATCAGGCCCTTTTCCATATTGGCAAGAAAACTGTCAGCTCCCATGATCTCATAGAGGGCGTCGTATAGAGGTCTCAGATATGGGTCGACTTTGCTCTGAAGGTCACCCGGAAGGAAGCCGAGCTTCTCCCCGGCTTCAATCGCGTCTTGTCAGGATGATCCTATTGACTTCGTTCTTCTTGAACGCTGTGATGGCATGGGCCATGGCCATGTAGGTCTTTCCAGTACCTGCCGGACCTATCCCGAAGACAATCATCTTATTCCGAATCATATCCATGTAGTTTTTCTGACCGACCGTCTTTGGGCGGATGTATTTTCCATTAGGGGTGATACAGATATATTCCGAACTGACACTGGACAGCTTCGACTGATTGCTCTCCAATGTAGTCTTGATTGCATAATTGACACTTGATGTGGTCAGTTTCACACCTTTATTCACTGTTTTTATCAAATCGTCAAGAACATGCTCTGCCATCTTCACATCCCCATGGGCACCTCTGATCAGAATCTGATCTCCGCGGTTGACAACATTCACCTTCAGTTCTTTTTCGATAAGTTTCATAAATACATCGAACTCGCCAAACAACTGCGGCATGAGCTCGTGTTCGATATGCATCCTTGATTCAGATACCGACATGCATTTCCTCCCAAAGCTGTTATAGTATTGATGTCGTTGAATAAATTCAAAAAAAGCTATCGAAACTAATCGATAGCTTTAATCTTATGCTAGTAACTTTCTAACAATCTGACTCACCAATTTATTATCGGCTCGTCCCTTAGCTTTAACTGTCATTACTTGCATTACTTTGCCCATGTCCTTCATTGAAATTGCGCCAACTTCATTGACCACATCAGCAATCATTGTCGTCAGCTCTTCTTCCGTCAGTTGTTCAGGCAAGTAGCTTTCAAGTATTTCGATTTCAGTTTTTAATTCGCTAATCAAATCTTCTCTACCACTCTTGATAAAATCCGGCAAAGCAGCCTTACGCTTCTTCACTTGAGAAGCAACGACGCCAATCACGTCATCTTCAGACAATGTAACCTGTTTATCTTTCTCTTCTTGAAGCACTGCGGTCCTAACGGATTGAATGGTATTCTTTCTTAAAGAATCTTTGGCCTTCATAGCTTCTTTCAAATCTATGAAAAGCTGTTCCTTTAATGACATATCATCATCCTTCAGATATTATTTAAACTTGCGCTTTCTAGCAGCTTCCGACTTCTTCTTACGTCTTACACTAGGCTTTTCGTAATGTTCTCTCTTACGAATCTCCTGCATGATACCTGCTTTGGCACAGTTTCTCTTGAACCTTCTCAGTGCGCTATCAAGGGTTTCGTTGTCTTTAACCGTTACGTTTGACATTCTTCCAACCTCCCTTCAAGTTGTAAATTGTGCTATTCCTACAACATTAGGGCATTACTTAAGCACTATAGATAATTATAGCATAAAACTACCATACGTCAACACTTATTTTGTCATTGTCTTGTTTTTTATAAAAACCAATAATTAGAACATATTCTCGCTCATGCCCTCTTTCTTTTTCTTTTGTTCATGTTACAATAGATGACAGCAAATTATTGTCAAAGCAATGAAAAGGAGTTCATATCATGCCATTAGTTACGACTACAGAAATGTTCAAAAAAGCCTATGAAGAGGGTTACGCTATCGGAGCTTTCAATGTCAACAATATGGAAATCGTTCAGGGAATCACTGAAGCTGCCAAGGCCCAGAATTCACCGATTATCCTTCAGGCTTCCAACGGTGCCATCAAATACGCCAATCCCATCTACCTCAAGAAGCTTGTTGAAGCGGCTGTCGAAGCTACAGACCTTCCTATCGCCCTTCACCTTGATCACGGCGACTCATTCGAAACCTGCAAGAACGCCATCGATGCCGGTTTCACATCAGTCATGATCGATGCTTCCCATCATTCCTTCCAAAAGAACATCGAAATCACCAGGCAAGTTGTGGAATACGCCCATTCACGTGGTGTTGTTGTTGAAGCAGAGCTGGGCCAATTGGCAGGTATCGAAGACGATGTGAACGTATCTTCGGAAGACGCTTCCTATACAAAACCGGAGGAGGTCGAGGAATTCGTGACCAAGACAGGCGTGGATTCACTTGCCATCGCCATCGGAACAAGCCATGGAGCATTCAAGTTCCAGGGTGAAGCGGAACTCAGATTCGATATCCTGGAAGAGGTTTCAAAGAAGCTTCCCAACTTCCCTATTGTCCTTCACGGTGCTTCCAGCGTCAACGAGGAATACGTTGAGATGATCAACGGATTCGGCGGTGAGATGAAGGGAGCCAAAGGTGTTCCGGAAGACATGCTGAGAAAGGCGGCTTCCATGGCTGTCTGCAAGATCAACATCGACTCGGACCTGCGCCTTGCCTGCACGGGTGCGACAAGAAAGTACCTTGCAGAAAATCCTGCAGACTTCGATCCGAGAAAATACTTGGGCGCTGCAAGAAAAGAACTTCAAGACCTTGTCGAGAACAAGATCAAGAACGTTCTTGGAAGTGCCGGCAAAGCCTAAGTATCCCAAATGCAAAAAAAATAGCAAACAATCAGACCCGAAGCCTTATCGCTTCGGGTCTGTTATACTTTTCGGGTCTTTTATGCCGTTTGGGTTATACATCCTGCCATTTCACAGATTTCTTAGACGCTTATCAGCGTTAGTCCTTGATAAGTGATATAATGGTATTATAACAATCCAATATGATAAGGATTACAAGCGAGGTGTTGAAATGAAATTCTTGAAGGGATTACTCGGATTCATAACATTCGTAGCCGGTTATCTTGCCATCGTCATCTTCTCCCCATTCGTCAAGGCAGAACCTCAGCCCATGAAGAAGGTACCGTCAGAGCTGCCTGCCCCACCTGAAAGGGAGGATTTCTCCATTTATGTCAACGGTGTCAGAGTCGACGGTTGGTTCTACAAGGCAGATGTCCAAGGGCCGGCACCCTGTATCATCCTCAGCCATGGCTTTAGCGGCACCAAGGATACCATCCTTGAAAAATACGCTTTGAAATTCATCAGGAACGGCTATCATGCTCTCACCTACGACTACAGACATTACGGTACCAGCGGCGGTGAGCCCCGTCAATTGTACTGCGGTCAGTATCAGGTGGAAGACCTGAAGGCCATGCTTACCTACGCCACATGCCGAAATGATGTTGACGGCAACAGGATATTCCTTTGGGGAACCTCTGCTGGAGCAGGTTACGGATTGACAGTAGCCGCTGAAAACAGCCAGGTAGCAGGTGTCATCGGTCAATGCGGCGCCTATGACCACAAAGCCGACAGCGAAATATATCTGAAGAATGTCGGATACGGTTTCTTCATCAAACTCTTCATTCATGCCCAAAGGGATAAAGGCCGTTCAAGATTCGGACTGCCTCCGCATATGTTTCCGGCTTACGGCCGCCCCGGCACCGTCTCCATGATCAACCTTCCGGGGGTCTTCGAGGAGGTCGAGGAACTGATGCAGGACTCTGAAACCTTCAGGAACGAAACCTGTGGAAGGCTTGCCTTTATGCCTCATCCCCCAAGTCCTATAGATGTTGCAGATGAGATTGATTGCCCTGTCCTTTTTGTGGCCTGTGAAAAAGACATCCTGGCTTCTCCTTCATCACACGAAAGACTTGTTGAAAAGCTGGAGGACCTTGCTACCATCATCACCTATCCGATCAGCCACTTTGACATCTATAAGGGCAAAAATTTCGAGCAGGCCACGGATGACCAGCTCGAGTTCATCGAAATCTGTTTGAATCAGTAATCAGCCAACAATATGATACCGGCACAATGGGAAATGGATTTGAAATCTTTAAGTTTGAAGTTGAGTTTATGACCAATCTCTTCAAACACCATATAGATTTCATCATGGTCCCATATGTGGCGGTGTTTTTCTCTGCATTGATCATGGTCACTCCTGCATTCGAACGCCACATCTCCGATGATGATCTTGCCGTTAATGCTCAGCATTTCTTTCATACTGTTGATGAATTCGACTTTCGTCTTGTCATCGAGATGATGCATCGCATATGTGCTTATGATGGCATCATACTTCTCGCCTTTCATCTCTTCCGGCAATCCATCGGCAAAATCCCATTCCACCAGCCTGGCATCAGGCATCTGTTCTTTTGCCGTTTTTATCATTTCCCCGGATACATCGACACCATGGATCTCATGCCCATCGTTGTAAAAGCGGCGGGTCAGTTGACCTGTGCCAAATCCAATATCCAAGATCTTAGCGTCATGGTCAGCTCTTATCATGTTATGTATGAAACTCATCATCTGTTCATATCCTGCAAAAGGATATTCATTTTTTTCATTACTCTGTTTGACATCCTCATCATACGACCTAGCCCACATGTCAAATTTCTCTCTGGACATTGCTGACCTCCCTTTTCAATCTTCCTTCACAATCCTGTTTAACTTCAAAATCCCGATGCACATGAACACAATCATAATCGTAAAACTGACAGCGACAGCCATCAGCCAAATGGTATTCTCTTCCGAAGTCATAGTACGCGGGTACTCCATCCCCGGATCAATGAGTTTAGTCAAGGCGTAGGTCATGAATAGATTGGAAAGGCTACCGAACCAAAAAACAGGAAACTGACATCCTTCATTCTGAACAAGCGAATCAGAAACAATAAAAACAACAGAATTGTCCACGCAGAGGCGCCACTTATCATGACGACTCTTGCCAACTCAAAATATCCGCTTTCGAACACCACATCCATCACCCACCTTACTGACTCATTCATGCATATACGTTCATTGTAATCTAAAAATTTTCATTTTACAAATAATATATCGTAATTTTTTCATAATATTTCAAAAAGGGTATCTTTTGTCTGACAACGGCACGATATTCGGTCAATGATAATCAAATCAATGTCTCGTACAGCCGATAATTGTCATCATCAAAACAAACAAACACCACTTCCATAGTCTCATAGGCTTCAAGAAGTTCCTTCACCGTTCTTACAGCGATTTCAGCTGCTTCTTCCTTGGGATATCCATAGACACCGGTGCTGATGTTCGGAAATGCAACGACCTTCAAACTGTTATCAGCAGCAAGTTTCATCGAGTTCTTATAGCAGTTGGCCAATAGTTCGGCTTCATCTTTTCCGCCTCCATGCCAGACAGGGCCAACCGTATGGATCACTTTTTTCGCCGGAAGTCTTCCTGCAGTAGTGATCACCGCTTGCCCTGTCGGGCAGCCACCTTGTTTACCGCGGATAATCTTGCACTCCTCCAGGATAGAAGGTCCTCCAACCCTGTGGATAGCTCCATCAACACCTCCACCCCCGAGCAGACCGGAATTGGCTGCATTGACGACTGCATCGCATTTGAGTTTGGTGATATCACCCTTGACGACTTTCATTCTTTCCATAACAACGCCTCCTTGTTCTTTGATTCTTATGGCTTCTTCGATAAGATGGGGCTGAATCTCCGCATAGGTCATATTCCGAGGCAGCTTTTTTTGACAAAGGATTTCAACAATTTCAAATCCGCCAAGTGGCCCTAACTCCTGTACCTCACAAAATATAGCCTTCCGATACTATGGGCACCTTTGTATTCCACTTCAAAATCACACAAAGCCTCAAGTTCAAATTTGACTGCTCCGGTTTCTTCCTTCATTTCCCTTCTGGCAGCATCATCCGGGTGCTCCCCTTCTTCAATATGTCCTCCGGGAAATTCCCAAGTGGATCTATCCTCATGTCTGACAAATATCAATTCGTTCTTATATCTTGCTATCATCACCACATAGATCAGGTCTCTTTTCGTATCCAAATCATAATGGAACTCAATGCTCATTGTCATATCTCCCAACTATATCACTGGTTATTTAGCGAACGCTGTACCAGTCTTCAACCAGATGCTCATATGCCTTTTCGACACCAAGGTCATTGTTATCCAATCTTATCGACCTCAAATATTGATCCTTCACGTCTATACCCTTGCTTCATATAGTATTCATCGACATCTGACATGACATAAACGATATGATTGGGAAAATCCTGGTAAATGCATTCCATCAGTTTGCGTCCGATGCTTCGCCCTCTGAATTGTGGCCGCACCAGCAGATCACAGACATATACATAGAAACCACAGTCATCAAGCGACCTTGAGTAACCGCAGAGTTCCTCTCCTTCATATGCAACATAGGTGATTGAATTCGCTAATGCCAATCTGTACTTCTCCGATACATCTTCTGCAGAATAGCAAGACCATTCTTCACCTTCATTCTCGATCATCTTCATCAGCTTATCTTCATCGAGTTCCCTATTGTATGCGCGAATAACCATACGTTCACCTTCCTATTTGCTTTCACTTTGAAACCAGGTGGAAAAGTTATCGATAACATTCAACTTGTCATCAGAATATGTCACTTCCCCACCATAATAATGACATAGTAATCATATTTACTTGTCATTCACTCTCCCGTCGCTGGAATAAATGAGCCATGTCGAATGCAGAATCCCAAACAACATCAGATGTCTAGCGAAATTTCTCCAATCGAATAAGCCCTTCTTCATCCAACTCTTCATTCCCATCTTTGAATTCATATCTCTTGATGCCTCCATGATTTAGTCTTATATGGCAGCTAACCACCGTTTATAATATACACCCTCTATCATATTAATTGAAAGACTTTCCGGTTCGCAAATCCTGTTGATGTTATAAATACCATAATCCTCCTCCAAAATTCTGATAACTGTTATGCATGGTAATCCTTCTTCCCCTACCAGTCAAAAAATAATAACCTTTTCATTGTTGTATTGTACAACATGTGGTACAATATATGTGGGAGGTGATAATATGATTGCAATTGCAAGTTCACAAGTACGCAGCCACTTCAAAGAAGTATGCGACAAGGTTGTAGAAGATGTTGAATCTGTCATCATTACTAGATCTCGTGGTGAAAATGTAGTTATGATGTCTGAATCCGAATATAACAACATGATGGAAAACTTTAGAATATTCAGCAATCCAGAGCGCTATCAAAAAATCAAAAATGGTATCCTTCAGTATGAACAAGGTAAATTCTCTGAAAGGGAGCTAATTGATGATTAAACTATTTACTGATGACGCTTGGAATGATTACTTGTATTGGCAACAACATGACAAAGCACTTGTTAAACGTATTAATAAACTTATTAAAAGTATAGAACGCGATGGTTTCCGGGAAGGTTTAGGTAAACCTGAACCTCTAAAGTATGACTTAAAAAGTTATTGGAGTCGTCGTATTGATGACGAACACCGATTGATATATAAGATTGACGATGGCAAATTAGTCATCACTTCATGCAAAGACCATTACTAGAAGTGGTCTTTTCTTTGTTCACAGAATGATTATTGAGTATTTCAATTGCCGTTGAAAATTATAATTTCTATTTTTTTGTAGTTGCATTCAGCAGATCAAGATCACAACTGTCCAAAAATCCTACCTGTTGAATCCCCAGTCCCTGAATGACCCTTGTCCAGTAATCCACCTGCCCGACGGTCGTCACGATGCTCGCGAATTCAGCTTCGTTGAATACTCCGTCATCTTGCCACCAATTCCGGATTGATTCTGATCGGTGTGCGAACGGTATTTCTGGCATAGTATAGGGCCAGCCTCTCGCCATAGGTGAAGCTCTTGACTTCCTTGATGGTCAGAAGGCCCTGCATCCCACGAATCTCATCCTCTGTAATCTCAAATTCCCTGAACTTTTGGCTGTTCATATCGATACAGAACGGACACGCGATCCTGAGCGACACCTGCATACGGATAAGCTTCAGCAGCCTGGCTGACACCTTTCCCTTCCCGTGGGAAATCAATCCCTCAAGAATCATGGAACTGACAAATGCTTTCGGTGTCCATATCAGCAGCCTTGCAGGCATCATTCTGGCACCGATGGTTTCTCTGCAATCCGAAACAGTTGCTCCAGCGGTCTTGGAATCTTGGGTTCCCGGATAAAAGCCATACGATCACTCCTTTGCCTAAGCCACAAATGTTGCCGCCAGGAAGATAACGATGCTTGCCACCGTCGATATGACGGTCGTATTGTTGCTGATGATCATGTTCTCTTCCGTACTGTATTCACCGACGAAAATGGCCAGGCTGAATGGTGGCGGCATGATCAGGAAGGTGAAATATGCGATGTTGAACAGCTCACCCGGTGTTCCGATAATGGGGTCGATGATGGCCAACTTGACCAGATAACCCACCGTTAAGGTGACGAACAGGCGGATGACCAGCAACTTGTACGAGATTTTCATATAACTGTGCTCCAGGTGCAGTCCGTATCCGATGACGATCAGGATGACCGGTGTCGCAGTCGCTGCCATATAGGAAAGGGTCCTCTCCACGCCGATCAGAAGGAAGTTGCTGCCAAAGAACCGGTTCCATCCTGTCAGGTTGAAGAATAGACCGATCAGGATGGATAGGATGATCGGTGACTCGAAGAATTTCCTGACTATCTCCATTGTGAATCTCTGTCCGCCGAGTTTTCCCTTCAACAGGGTCAGGTACACGAACCAGATGAAAAGCTCATGGGCGACTCCGAAGATGGAGATGATGCCCAGGTTCTCAATACCGTAGACGGCCCCGAACAAAGGAATCGCCAATAGCCCGAATGAATAACCCGTCGTCAGAAACGGCAGCACCGTATGGTGCATTGCCTTGACCATGTTCAGCGCGGACCCGACAAAATAGAATAGGATCAGCATACAGAAGACGGTCACGGAGATGAAGAAATACTCCAACCTCAGGTCCATGTTCTTGAATGTGATGAACAGCACTGCAGGCAGCGCGATGTTGATGACGGCCTTCTTCACCATAGCCATCGTATGCTTGTCCGCTATCTTTTTCACCTGCAGATAATACCCGAATCCTATCAGCAGCAGGATCGGGATGACTTTGCTTATGACTTCTGTCATATCATTTTCCTCCAGAATAATATATTTTAACCATTACCCTCTCTTATCAAGTCATACCGATAGAATCCTCTATCATTATAAACCTCACCGACAATACCTTTCCCATCAAGATACTGCATCAGATGAGGGACGGTATGCTTTCTTGCATGATCAAGCCGGGATATGTCCCAGTGGGAGAACCAGAGCTCGTCAAAGCTCACTCCGCTTTCCACAAGCAGACTGTCATCATCTGTAACCGGAAGCGGCGTAATGTTGTCCCTTTGCCAGATCGTATATGTCGGCAGGAAACCGATGCCCTTGATGCGTGGATTCCCACCATCAATCGTCTCAAAATAGATATTGAACATGACTCCGATATCCGTGTCGCTGTCATTCTCCTCGGTCCGTCTCTGAGAAGAGATGAAATTGCCCAAGGAATAGATGACGATCTTAGGCTCATCAAAAACAGTGCCGTCGACCTCGGTGACAAGATCGACCGGCTGGAGGACATGGGGATGACCGCCAAGCACGATATCGACGCCGCGCTTAATCAGTTCAATGGTCAGCGGCTTCTGGAATCGCTCGTCCTCCAGGGACCAGTATTCGTTGCCGTAGTGCATCATACAGACGACATAATCCGCGCCGGAAGCAGATGCAGCATCAATATCGTTGTAGAGCCTTTCCACTTTTTCAGTCTGGTAGACCTCAAGGGTGTTAACGAGTTCCATCTTGGCATCATCCAGGCTGAGCCCGTTGGTTCCGTAGGTATAATTGATGACCGCAAAGCTGATGCCGCCTGCTTCCATCGACTCGTACGGTTTCCGTTCTGCAATGGAAGAAAAGGTCCCCGTGTGACGGATGCCGGCTTCATCCAGGGTTCTTATTGTTCGAAGCATGCCATCGTAGCCGGTATCGAGGCAGTGGTTGTTCGCCGTTGCCAGCAGATCGATTCCGCTATTTGCGATCGGCGTCAACACCTCATCAGGTGTGTTGAAATAAGGAAATCCAGAATACCCGTAGAAATCCCTCTCGACAATCGTATGAGCATGTCTTTCGGGACCGTGGAGAGTCGTCTCAAGATTGCCTACAGTCAGGTCGCCGGCCTTCAGATATGGTTCCATATACCTCAGCATATCGGAAAAATCAAAGGTTCTGCTGCCAAAATCAAAGGCGCGGTATAACTGGGTGTTGTGGACCATGATATCCCCTACCGCTGAGAGGGTGACTTCCTCCACACGATGCAATGGTTCAATTTCTGAACTTTTGTAGTCGTCATTATAATCACTGACCAGTTGCATTGTCGTGTCAATCTGATCAATACCGCTATCATTCTCAACCTCATCACTGCCAAAAGCCAGTCCGCCCATCGACATCGGTTGACTGCTTTTGCAGCCGGCTGATATAAACATGCACACAGTAATAAGAGCTATCCTAAGGATAGCTCTTGATATCACTTGATTCTTAGGCAAGTTGTTCCCCTATTATTTCAATTGCTTTGGCAAGGGCATCCTCGATACCTGCAGCGTTCTTGCCGCCGGCCTGGGCCATCTGAGGCTTGCCGCCTCCACCCCCGCCTACAAGTTTAGCTATTGTACTGATGGTTTTACCGGAGTGGGCTCCGGCTTTCACTGCAGCATCATCAGCGGATACGACCAGCAGAACCTTGCCATCGTTGTCAGATGCAAGCACCACTACACAATTGGTGACTTTATCCTTGATCTTGTCTCCAAGATCCCTTAAACGGTTATTGTCAAAGTTCTGGACTTTTGCTGTGATGACACCTGTCTCACCGACCATGGTCTTGTCTGCGATAAGGTCATCGACGATGGAAGAGGCCGCCTTGGATTTAAGAGCTTCGTTTTCCTGCTTGAGCGACTTGATCTCTGCAATTAGGGTTTCAATCTTGCCGGGCAGCTGTGAAGCGTCACATTTGGCTTTCCTGGCTGCAACACGCATCATCGCTTCCATATTCTTATAGTATCCGATAGCTTCCGCTCCGGTCAGTGCCTCGATACGTCGGACACCTGCTGCAACACCGCCTTCGGATACGATCTTAAACAGACCGATCTCTGACGTGTTAACAAGGTGGGTACCACCGCACAGCTCGATGCTGTATCCGTCCATGTTAACGACTCGTACGGTATCACCGTATTTTTCACCGAACAGCGCCATTGCACCAAGCTCCTTGGCTTCATCGATGCTCATTTCCCTGACATCGACGTCAAGGCTATCAAGAACCTTCTCATTCACGATATCTTCGATCTTCTGAAGGTCATCCTTGCTGATCGCTTCGAAATGGGTGAAGTCGAATCTCAGTCGGTCTGCACTCACACTGGATCCTGCCTGCTCGACATGTTCACCTAGGACGGTCTTGAGTGCTTCTGAAGCAAGTGAGTGGCACTGTGGTTCTTGGCAGTGGCCATCCTCTTGCCGTGATCCACCTTCAAAGTGGCCAATTGACCGACTTCAACCATACCGTTGACTACTTTTCCAATATGTGCAATGTTGTTGCCGACCACTTTGGCAACATCATAGATCTCAATCGTACCCGTCTTTGTCTCGATGATTCCGGCATCCGCGTTCTGACCACCGCTGGTTGCATAGAATGGCGTAATGGAAACGACGACGCTGACATCCTGCCCTTCAGCGACCATGTCAACCACTTCATCACCTGCAGTCAGTCCGGTCACTTCACTCTCCAGGACATACTTGTCGTATCCGTCAAAGGTTCCGCCAAGATCGATGGCCAACTTGTTGTAGACTGTTTCCTTCGCACCCATGTAGTTGCTCTCCTCGCGGGCATTTCTAGCACGTTCTCTCTGCTCAGCCATTTCTTTTGGAATGCTTCCTCATCCACTTCGATACCGTTCTCTGCAGCAATCTCAATGGTCAGATCAAGCGGGAAGCCATATGTATCGTATAATTTGAATGCCTTATCACCGCCTAGCACCTTCTCATCACCAAGCTCGGCAAATAGGAGTTCAGGATATCCGTACCCTGGTCGATGGTCTCAGCAAACGGTCTTCTTCGACCGCCAGCACCTTAAGGATGTATGCTTCCTTTTCCTTCAGCTCAGGATAGCCATCCTTGCTGTTCTCAATGACGTTGGCAGCAAGTTCGTTCAGGAACTTGCCTCTGATACCGAGAATCTTGCCATGGTGAGCCGCACGTCGAAGTAAGCGTCGGAGTACGTATCCACGTCCTTCATTGGATGGCATGATACCGTCGGAAGTCATGAAAGTGACACTTCTGACATGGTCCATGATCTTACGGATGGAAACGTCTTTCACCGGATCTTCTTTATAAGTGACACCAGCAAGCTTACAGACTTCATCACGAAGGCTTCTCATGGTATCGATGTCAAAGAAGCTCTCTGCATCCTGCATCATGACAGCGAGACGCTCAAGTCCCATTCCTGTATCGATGTTCGGATTGGCAAGCAATTCGTACTCGCCGGACTCCAGTTTCTCGAATTGGGTGAATACCAGATTCCAAACCTCTACATAGCGGTCGCATTCGCATCCTACCTTACAGTCCGGTTTGTCACAGCCATACTTCTCACCACGGTCGAAATATATCTCTGAACAAGGTCCGCAGGGTCCTGTCCCGTGCTCCCAGAAGTTATCTTCCTTGCCCATGTAAACGATTCGGTCCTTTGGCACGCCCTCCTGGGTATGCCAGATTTCAGCGGCTTCATCATCTTCCTCATAGACAGAAACATACAGCGTATCCGTAGGGATTTCCAGCACCTCGGTGAAGAATTCCCACGCCCAGGCTATGGCTTCCTTCTTGAAGTAATCTCCGAAGGAGAAGTTACCGAGCATCTCGAAGAAAGTACCGTGGCGGTCCGTCTTGCCGACGTTCTCGATATCACCTGTACGGATACATTTCTGGCATGTCGTCATTCTGTTTCTAGGTGGAGTCTCCTGTCCGGTAAAATACGGCTTTAGCGGTGCCATACCGGAGTTGATCAGAAGAAGACTCTTGTCGTTTTTAGGTACCAGCGGAAAGCTGTCTGCTTTCAGGTGGCCTTTGCTTTCGAAGAATTCCAGATACATTCTTCTCAGTTCATTTACGCTATAATACTTCACTGTAGTGTTGCCTCCTAATATATTCTTTCATATGGTCATTACCGAAAATTATACTGATTTTACAGGCTTTTGTCAATCAAAGCCATGGCCTGGCCCAGGTCGAATCCAGTGTCATCCATCAACGTCTGCAGCGATTTCATGATGCCGAATTTACCATGGTAATAGGTCAGTCCGCCTTGGAAATAGACCGTATAAGGGGGTTTGATCGGCGCATCGGCACTGAGTTCGATGGAAGAGCCCTGTATGAAGGCTCCCGCTGCCATAATCACCGGTGCATCATAGCCCGGCATTGCCCATGGTTCCGGCGTCACGTAACTGTCCACCGGTGCAGCCGCCTGGATGCCTCTGCAAAACGCAACCACGTTCGCCTCGCTGCCCATATTGATGGCCTGGATGATGTCATAACGTTCTTCCATACTCGCCGGAATCACGTTGAAACCCAGCTTTTCATAAACCTGGCGGCAAAAGCGCTGTCTTATGGGCACTTGCCACCACCGTAGGTGCCATAAAAAGTCCTTGAAGCATGGAATGGGTGACACCAAGAGAAGCTCCCACTTCCTTGCCGAGTCCCGGAGCAGTCAGCCTTGCTGCGGCATTTTCCACATATTCTTCCTTACCTGCAATATATCCTCCGATCGGCGCCAATCCGCCGCCCGGATTCTTGATCAGCGACCCAACAACCAGATCAACTCCCAGGTTGCTTGGTTCGTCGTACTCTACAAATTCACCATAACAGTTGTCAACCATAACGATGACATCCGGTTTGATTTCCCTGATGAAGGCCGTCAGTTCCCTGATGGAATCATTGGAAAAAGTCGGGCGCCAGTCATAGCCTTGGATTTTTGAATCGATATCAGTTTCGTCTTCTCGTTGATCGCCTGCCTGATGCCTTCATAATCGAAAGTGAAATCATCCTTCAAGTCCACTTGACGATAAGTTATCCCAAACTCAAATAAAGACCCTTTGGTAGGGTTTATTCCAATGACGCCCTGAAGGGTGTCGTATAGCTTCCCGGCCGGGGCCAATATCTCATCTCCCGGTCGCAGGTTGCCTCCAAGCGCCAATGTCAGCGCATGGGTTCCTGATACAATTTGCGGACGAACTAAAGCAGCTTCCGTATCGAATACGGAAGCATAGACTTCTTCAAGTGTGTCGCGACCGAAATCATTGTAACCATACCCAGTGGTATGGGAAAAATGGGAGTCGCTCAAACGGCACTTCTGCATGGCACTCAAAACCTTCAATTGGTTGTGCTCTGCAATCCGGTCGATTTCGTCGAATCTTTCCTCAAGCTCCATCTCCACATCACGAGCAAGGGCAACCAAATCACTGGAAAGGCCCAGACTGTCATACATCTTATTGATCATATATTGAAATCCTCTCATTGATGCTCTTCACTTCACGATGTTCACACTCAAGATATCCGATGCGACTTCCGTCACACCGGATACAAAAGCATCTTACATCTCTGCTGCATTGAAGTGAATTTCTCTTGATGGTATCACCGTAGAAATCGCATGTTTATAAATCATCTGTTGCTTGCCTTCAGCTTCAAGTATAACGATGAAGTTATCAAAGCCTCTGACCAAACCCTTCAGTTGAAATCCATTTGTGAGATAGATGACAACCACAATCTTATCTTTACGTACTTGATTCAGGAATACATCCTGCAAGTTAATAGGTTTGCTCATTTCGCGTCCCCCTTTATATTATTTATAATTTACCTGCTTCTTATATAATATAGTATAAAGCATATGAGTTCAATATAAAATAGGTTCTAATTCATATTTTTTAAGATTTCATCACATATTTTGCTGACATCAAATCCAAAATGGTCCACATGAATCCAGTTGATGTCTTTCTCCCTTCTGAACCAGGTCAGCTGGCGCTTGGCGAAGTGCCTCGTATCCCGCTTGATGCGGTAGATTGCCTCATCCAGTGATATGTCGCCGTTCAGATAGTCAAGCATCTCCTTATAGCCGAGACCATCCATGGCTGTCATTCCCTTTTGATAGCCCATATCCCTCAATCGGGTGACCTCCTCGACGAGTCCTGCTTCCACCATCCTGTCCACCCGCATGTTGATCCGGTGGTACAGAAGCTCCCGTTCCATCGTAAGCACGTTGTAGCTCAGGTCATACGGGCTTTCCTTGGCTTTTTCCGCCTCATTGTGCTCGCTGATCTTCTCTCCTGTCAGCAGGAAATACTCGATGCCTCTTTTCACCCGCTTCAGGTTATTCGGATGGATAGATTTCGCCGCCTCTTCATCCACCGTCAGCAGCCATTGATGCAGTGCTTCCTTGCCTTCTTTCTTGTAGAATTCTTCCACTTTCTCACGGATCTCGTGCTCTTGATCGGTTCTGGAGAAATCGATATCCTTCACCACCGACTGGATGTAGAATCCGGTGCCTCCGGCAATGATCGGAATCTTTCCCTTTGCCTTTATCTCCGCAATCGCTTCCTTGGCCATGTCTTGGAAGCGATTGACATTGAATCCTTCGGAAGGGTCCAATTCATCCACCAGATAATGGGTAATGCCATGCTTCTCCTCTTCCGTCACCTTGGCGGAGCCGATGTCCATATATTTATAGACCTGCATGGAATCCGCCGATATGACCTCACCGCCGATCCTCTTGGCAAGCTCAATGGATACTGCAGTCTTACCACTTGCCGTCGGTCCGGCGATGACAACCAGTTTATTCTTCATTCATTCACCTTCTATCATCTATTGGGGAATAAGGCATCAGACAATCCTTCTGAACTTCTTCTCCAATTCGTATTTGCTCATGCGTATCATGGTCGGCCTGCCGTGAGGGCAGTGATATGGATCTTCCAGCTTCAGCAGCTGATCAATCAGCCCCTGGTACTCCAACACCGACAGCCTGTCATTGCCCTTGACTGCCGACTTACAGGCTACCGATGCTATCTTGTGAAGATATCGTTCCTCCCGCCTGATGGTAGCCTCACCCTCCACAAGCTGGTCGAAAAATAGATGAAATCCATATCGGCAAGGGGCATATTCAAGAGATACGGAACACTCTTGATGATGATGGTAGTGCCCCCGAAGGCCTCCACATCAAAGCCCAGCTTCAGGATATCATCCCTGAAGGCCTCGAAGACGTCATATTCACCGTCGCTGAGGTCATAGACAAGCGGCTCCAACAGGACCTGACTCGGTATGTCCATACCCTTGATGGTGTTCAGCCATGTCTCATACAGCACTTTTTCATGAGCTGCATGCTGGTCCACGATATACATCTCGTTATGATACTCCACAATCCAGTAGGTCTTAAACGCCTGTCCGATGATCCTGTGCTTCTTAATCTGCTGATCATCCAGAAAGCTGTCCAGATTCGCCTCTTCCATCTTCTGCTGCTCAGCATTTGGCCGCTTTATTTCCTCATTCTCCTGCTTTGGCACCGGTTCAACGGCCTGATCGGATTCTTCTACAGTATCTTGAACCACTGGCGGTTTGGCATCATTTGCTGATTTCTCAAAGGCCTCCGTTTCCCTCAACGGATTCCTGTTCAAAGCATTGATATCTTCCGGTTGTGGTTCATCCCGTTTGACAAACTCAGGCTTTGCCTGCTGGTATGCAGGCTTGCTCCGCCGACTGACCTCAAAGGGCTCCGGCGCATCCTTGATAAACCTGCGCTCTTCCTTCAGAATCTGTTTTTCAATCTTTTTATCTTCCTTCTCCGTCAGACTGACGCTCGCCACCGGTTCCCGACTGTGAAGGGCATCGATGACCGCTTGCCGAAAATGCATCATGATGCCCTGTTCATCGTCAAACCTCACCTGCATCTTGTTGGGATGCACGTTGACATCCACCTTGTCCAAAGGCATCTCAAGAAACAGAACCGCAAAAGGAAACTGATTGATCATCATGGCTTCCCTTGTGCCCTCCTCGATTCCCTTTTGAATCCATTTGGACTTGATGTATCGCCCGTTGACGTAATAGATTTCGTACTGGCGGTTTCCCCGGCTGAGAACCGGCTCACCGACATACCCCGTAATACGAAGGTCCCCCATTTCATAATCGACCTTCTTGCTGCTCTTGGCATACTCCTTGCCGAACAGCTGGTAGATGCAGTCCTTCAGAGCGAAATTGCCGGAAGTGTGAAGTTTCACTTTTCCGTTCATGATGTACTTGAAGGAGATACCCGGATGACTGAGTGCCATCCGATGCATCAGGTCCGACACATAGCCGCCTTCTGTCTTCGGTGTCTTCAGGAACTTCTTCCTCGCAGGAACATTATAGAAGAGTTCCCTGACAACCAATGTCGTACCGTTCGGACAGCCGATATCACTGAACGACTTCTCAACGCTGCCTTCCATCACATAGCGGATGCCCGCGATGTCTTCTTTTGTCTTCGTCATGCACTCCACCATGGAAACAGCTGCGATACTCGCCAGCGCTTCGCCCCGAAATCCCAGGCTGCCTATAGCACTCAGATCACCGGCATCCTCAATCTTGCTTGTGGCATGTCGAAGAAAGGCATTTTTCACATCTTCCCTGCTCATGCCGCTGCCGTTGTCTGTAATACGTATCAGCTTCAGCCCGCCGTCCTCAATCTCCACAGTCACAGCCGTCGCTTTGGCGTCAATGGCATTTTCAATCAGTTCCTTGATGACTGAAATCGGCCGTTCGACCACCTCGCCGGCGGCTATCTTGTTGATGGTATCCTGATCCAGTAAATGTATTCTACTCATGTTGATCCCTCTATGTCTCTCTATCCTTCATTGGGATAACCTCTACGCAAGAGGCGTTATGCCCAGCTCTAATCAATTCGTCGTCCGGTTCAGCTCGAGGAGTGCGTTCAGCTCATTCAGCGCATCAATCGGTGTCATTGCATTGATGTTCATCTTATCCAGTTTCTTGCGGACAGGATCCACCTTCGGTTCGAAGAGATTAATCTGCATCGGTTCACTTCTTACCGTAAGGTCCTTGGTCTTCTTCGTGATGTCCGCATCGGACAGCTCATCAAGGATCTCTTTGGACCTACTGATGACCGCATCGGGTACCCCGGCAATCTTCGCCACCTGAATTCCGTAGCTCTTGTCGGCTCCGCCTTTTGCGATTTTCCTTAGGAAAATGATGTCATCGCCCTTTTCCTTGACGGTGATGCAGTAGTTCTGCACCCCTTCAATCTTGCCTTCAAGCTCTGTCAGTTCGTGATAGTGGGTGGCAAACAGGGTTTTCGCTCCGATGGTCGAGTTGTTCACCAGATACTCGACCACCGCCCACGCGATGCTGAGTCCGTCAAAGGTCGAGGTACCACGTCCAATCTCATCGAGGATGACCAGCGAATTCTTGCTCGCATTCCTTAGGATGTTCGCCACCTCGCTCATCTCCACCATGAAGGTACTCTTTCCTGATGCCAGGTCATCAGATGCGCCAACCCTTGTAAAAATACGGTCCACCGGTTGAAGCATAGCTGACTTGGCGGGTACGAATGAACCGATTTGACCCATCAGTGCAATCAGGGCGACCTGTCTCATGTAGGTGGACTTACCGGCCATGTTCGGTCCGGTGATGATACTAAACCGGTGGTCTTCCATATTCATCAGTGTATTGTTGGTGATGAACTGGCTGTATCCGATCATCTTCTCGATGACGGGATGTCTTCCGTCTTCTATTTCAATGATACCCTTGTTGTTGAATTCAGGCCGTATGTAGTCACCCGCCACAGCAACGTGGGCAAGGGACTGGATGGCGTCCAGTTTCGATATCATATTCGCAGTTTCCTTGATTCTTACAACAGCAGCCGCAAGCTTGGTCCGTAAGCTGACAAAGAGGTCGTATTCCAACGCTGTCAGCTTATCCTGCGCACCCAGGACCGTATTCTCTATTTCTTTCAGTTCCGGTGTGATGAACCGTTCGGCATTGGTCAGTGTCTGTTTTCGCTGATACCGATCAGGCACCATATCCAGATTGGACTTAGTGACCTCGAGATAATAACCGAACACCTTGTTGTACTTGATCTTCAGGTTCTTGATGCCCGTCGTTTCCTTCTCCTTGGTTTCTAGGGTCGCCAGCCATTTCTTCCCGTCTCTGGAAGCGCTTCTAAGCGTATCCACATCTCATTATAGCCGTCCCTGAAGATCTTGCCTTCCTTGATGCCGATCGGCGGCTCCTCCTGGATGCTGTCCTCAATCAGGTCAAAAAGGTCGTCAAGGACATCCAGTTCCTTGGCGATATCACTCAAAAGCTGGCTTTTCGTCCCTGTCATGATCTGCTTGATATCAGGCAGAACACCAATCGACTGTTTGAATGCGAGAAGGTCCCTTGGATTGGCCGTTGAAAGACTCATCTTTGTCATCAGTCTCTCCATGTCATAGACCGGTGTCAGCAGTTCTCTGACTTCTTCCCGCAGCATCAGATCGTCAAACAGTTCTGACACCGCATCCAGACGCAGTTCGATATGGTGCTGGTTGGTCAGGGGCTGCTCGATGAAATGGCGGAGCTTTCTGGCTCCCATGGCGGTCTTCGTGCTGTCGAGCACCCAAAGGAGGGATCCCCTTTTCTCCTTTTCTCTCATCGTTTCAAGGAGTTCAAGGTTCCTTCTTGTCGCCATGTCCAGGAGCATGTATCTGGATGATTCGTAGTACCGGATGTGATTGATATGGTTCAGGCTGGACTTTTGTGTTTCATAGAGATACTCAAGTGTTGCGCCTGAAGAAATCGTACTCTCATAGCGGTCCTTCAGTCCGAGTCCATCCAGGTTTTGAACGCCGAAGTGCTCAAGGATTCTCTCAGTGGTCCGCTTCTCGTCAAAATACCAGTCCTCATAGACATTGACGAAGACTTTGGTCCTGTCGTTCAGCCATTCCGTGAAATCCAGGTTTTGGGAAAGTTCTTCGTTGATGATGATTTCAGAAGGTTGAACCTTTCCGATCTCATCCAGAAGACTGACATAGTTCCTGATGGTGGTCGTATGGAAATCGCCCGTGCTGACGTCCACATAACTCAACCCGTAGTTGGCGATATCCGAATAGACACATAGGAGATAGTTGTTCTTCGTCTCATCAAGAGCCTGCATGTTGATGTTGGATCCAGGCGTGACCACCCGAACGACATCACGCTTGACGATGCCCTTGGCCGTTGCCGGATCTTCCACCTGCTCGGCGATGGCTACTTTGTATCCCTTGCCGATCAGCCTGTTGATATAGTTTTCAGCAGAATGGTAAGGGACACCGCACATCGGAGCTCTCTCTTCCAAACCGCAATTCTTGCCAGTCAGCGTGATCTCGAGTTCCTTGGATGCTGTGATGGCATCATCAAAGAACATCTCATAAAAGTCCCCCAACCGATAGAACAGTATACAGCTCTTGTACTTATCCTTGATCTCCATATACTGTTGCATCATCGGCGTTAATTTACCCTTCATCCGATTATCTCTCCTATCAGATGGAACGTCTTCCCATCCGTTATCTTTACATCTATGATTTTTCCTATCATCTCAGGTTCGCACACCACATGTACCAGATGACCGTTATCCAGGCGACCGGTGCACATCTTGTCTTCCTGTCTGTTCCTTTCTTCAACCAGCACCTTATAGGAATTGCCGATATGCGCCAGACTCTTCTTATTGGCGATACCGTTCACCAGCTCCAGGAGTCGGTTGAACCGGTCCTTCGACACCTCTTCAGGGACCTGCTCCTCGATGACCGCTGCCGGCGTACCGGTGCGCTTCGAGTAGATGAATGTGAAAGCGCTGTCGTATTCCACTTCCCTGACGACATCCATGGTGTCTTGGAAGTCCTCTTCCGTTTCCTCGGGGAATCCGACGATGATGTCCGTGGTCAATGCGATGTCCGGCATCGCTGCCTTGATGCGCCTAACGAGATCGAGATAGCTTTCCTTGGTGTATCTTCTGTTCATCCTGTCAAGGATTCTCGTGCTTCCTGACTGAAACGGCAGATGCAGGGACTTGCAGATCTTATCCGAGCTTGCCATCACTTCAATCAACTCATCGGAAAGGTCCTTGGGATGTGATGTCATGAATCGGATGCGCTCGAGGCCTTCGATTTCCGTAATCCGCTTCAGCAACTGAGCGAACGTCACCGGCCCCTTTAGGTTCTTGCCATAGGAATTGACATTCTGGCCGAGGAGCTGTACCTCTACGACACCGTCAGATACCAGTGTGCGAATCTCTTCGATGATATCCTCAGGTTCACGGCTCCTTTCCCTGCCCCTTACATACGGAACAATGCAATAGCTGCAAAAGTTGTTGCAGCCGAAGATGATGTTGACTGACGACTTGAACTTGTCTTTGCGCACTGTCGGCAGGTCCTCAACGATATCCTTGTAGGAATCCCAGATATCGAAGACCTGTTCACCTGTCGCCAGTCGTGTGTCCAGAAGTTCAGCCAGTTTATAGATATTGTGGGTGCCAAAGACAATGTCCACATGTCTGTGGCTCTTCTTCAGCGTCTCGATCACCGTATCCTGCTGCATCATACAGCCGCACAGCGCGATGATCATCTCCGGATTCTTCCTCTTCAGTGATTTCAGATGTCCGATTCTTCCGTAAACCCTCTGTTCAGCGTTTTCCCTTACTGCACAGGTATTGTATACGATGAAATCCGCCTCGCCTTCACTGTCACATGGCTCATAACCCATCTCTTCCAGGACACCCCGAAGCTTCTCCGAGTCGTGGAAGTTCATCTGGCAGCCGAAGGTTGCGATATGCATTCTTTTTTTCGCCCGTTTACTTTTTCAAACTCCTGGTTGATGATTCTGTGTTTATCTATGAACCTCTTCTGACGGAGTCCCTCATCCGTATCGTGGTTGACTATAATTGGTTTTCTTTCCATTTGGTCCTCCTGAATTATCCTGAAATTACATCTCAATATTATAACCAAATTCATCGGAATATGCAATGAAGTATTACATAGGAAAGGAATTCACCCAAAGGGCGAATTCCTGTTAGTCTACTTGTCTTTCTTTTTACTTTTATCTTTGGAGGCCTTTTCCTCTTGCTCCTTTTTGGCAATCACTCCTGCTACGTCAGGAACGAATGTCTGCTCTTCCTTCGGTGGACGCATATAGAAGTCATTCACCTGTCTTGGCGGCAGTTTAAGCTTTTCTCTTTCGATCTCTTCATAATCGATCTTGCTTAGAAAATGGGAGATGCAGTTGATCCTCGCGTGCTTCTTGTTGTCGGATGGGACCACATACCAGGGTGCTTGCTTGATATCTGTATAGTCCATCATCTCATCCTTAGCCTTCGAGTATTCCACCCAGTACTTCCTGGATTCCAGATCCATCGGGCTGATTTTCCATTGTTTCGTCGGATCTTGGATACGGTCCTGGAAGCGTCTTTCCTGTTCGTCGTCGCTGACGGAGAACCAGTATTTGATCAGGATGACACCCGAACGCACCAGCATCTTCTCAAACTCCGGGCAGCTCCTCAGGAATTCCCTGTGTTCATCCTCCGTACAAAAACCCATCACCTTCTCGACACCGGCCCTGTTGTACCAGCTTCTGTCAAACAGGACTATTTCGCTGTTCGCTGGAAGATGTGGAACATACCTTTGGAAATACCACTGGGTCTTCTCCCTGTCACTCGGTACACCGAGGGCAACCACCCTGCAGATCCTGGGATTGAGTTTCTCGGTGATTCGTTTGATGACGCCGCCTTTGCCTGCCGCATCACGTCCTTCAAATATGACAACGACTTTCAATCCCTTTTGTTTCACCCACTCCTGAAGCTTCACAAGTTCGATCTGAAGTTTTGCCAGTTCCCTCTCGTAAGTTTTCTTGCTCATTCCGTTTTTCTTCGCCATTTACAACACCACCTTTACACATTCAATTATAACAAATCTTATATATTATTCCAAATTGTTTATACAAGATGATCCTTTAGTCCTGTTCGCCGAAAATGTTACGAAAAATTTAACATTTATAGAAAATACTCACAAACCCTTATAATTGTTGGACTTCTTCGTCAACTTTGAAAAACAATTCGTCTTCAGACCGAATTTTTACGAATTAATATATTGACGATGCAATTCAATATTGCTACAATATATTGTGTGCTGACAAATAAACAGCACAATATATTGTATAGGAGAGTTTGCATGAATGTAATTAAACGTAACAATTCTGTCGTTGAATTCAGTAATGACAAGATTCGTAATGCCATCATCCTTGCGATGTCTGAGACCAAAGACGGTATCGACGAAGCCAAAGCCGATGAGATCACCGAATCCATCATCGATACGCTGAACACTTATTCTTCACCCTTCTCCGTGGATATCATCCAGGACATCGTTGAAGAGAAGCTCATGGAGTCGACGCGTAAGGACGTAGCGAAAAATACATACTATACCGCTATGAAAGAGACAAATCCCGTAAAGACCGTACCAAACCCGCAACTAACCGAATACTCACTGATGCATTCATCAGTAAATATAAACACTCCCCCAATCCGATGCAGCAGCTGGGAAGTTTTGTATATTACAGGACTTATTCAAGATGGCTTCCTGACGAGAATCGGCGGGAATACTGGTGGGAGACCGTAAGACGTGCGGTTGAATACAACTGCAGCCTTGTACCGACCACACGCGAGGAAGCAGAGAAGCTTTTTGACAACATCTTCAATCTGCGCCAGTTCCTTTCCGGAAGAACGTTCTGGGTAGGCGGCACCGATGTTTCCAACAACTATCCGATGAGTAACTATAACTGTGCCTTCCAGGTGATTGACAACTTCACCGCCTTCAAGGATCTTTTCTATCTCCTGATGGTGGGATCCGGTGTCGGTGTCAGAGTCCTGAAAGACGATGTTGCCAAGCTGCCTAAAGTAAGGTCCGACTTTGAAGTCATTCATGAAGATTATACTCCTATAGCAATGAATCAGCGTGAGGATTCGACAAGCATGTCCTTCTCGCACAACAATATCGTAACCATCACCATAGGTGATTCAAAAGAAGGATGGACACAGTCCATCGACTATTTCTTCAAGATCATCTACAGCAACGAATACAGAAACATCAACACCGTCATCATCAACTACAACAATGTAAGGCCGAAAGGCGAGAGACTGAAATCCTTCGGTGGAACAGCCAGCGGACACCAGTCCATCAAGAATATGTTCATCAAGATCGTCAAGGTAATCAAGAAGCGTTCTGTATTCGATGAAAACCGTTTCGTAAAGCTACGCCCTATCGACTGCCTGGACATCGCCAACATCATCGGTGAAAACGTCGTAGTCGGCGGTGTGCGCCGTACCGCAGAAATCGTCCTGATCGATGCAGACGACAAGGAATGCATCGAGGCCAAGAGCAATCTGTACAAACAGATCGACGGCCAGTGGATCGTGGACCAGGAGATTATTCATCGTCAGATGAGTAACAACTCCATTTATTATAGAGATAAGCCATCAAGAGAACATTTACATTGGCAGATTCAACAGATGCGTTATTCCGGTGAGCCGGGTTGGGTCAACGAAGTGGCCGGCGCGAAACGCCGACCGAACATGAACGGAGTGAACCCTTGCGGCGAGATTCTTCTCGACTCAAAGGGGCTGTGCAACCTCACCACCGTTAATGTATACGCATTTGTGAATGAAGACGGCACCTTGGATACTGAAGGTTTACTTGAAGCACAAAAGCTCTCAGCACGCGCCGGCTATCGTATGACTTGCGTGGAACTTGAGATTCCTGAATGGAACAATGTACAGCAAAGAGACAAACTGACAGGCTGTTCGATGACTGGATGGCAAGACATGGTCAACAAAGCAGGACTTACAATGGACGATCAGGCGGTATTGCTTCGCAAGCTTCGCGAATCTGCAAACGATGCCGTGAAGGATTACGCCACTGAAATCGGCGCCAATGAGTCCTTGCTTGTTACCACTGTCAAGCCTGAAGGCACATTAAGCCAATTGCCGACAGTTTCAAGCGGTGTTCACTACTCCCACTCGCCTTACTACATCAGACGTGTCCGCATCAGCGCCCACGATCCACTTGTAAAGGTCTGTGAAGAACTGGCTATCCCATCTTCCCTGAAGTGGGACAGAATATTGAAACCTGTACGACAAAGGTTATCGAATTCCCTGTCAAGGCACCTGAAGGCACGACAAAATACGACGTAAGCGCAATTGAACAGCTGAAGAACTACAAGCTATTCATGGAAAACTATGTCGACCACAACTGCTCCATCACCATCCACGTTCGCGACCACGAATGGGATCAGGTGGAACAATGGGTATATGAGAACTGGGAAGACGTTGTGGCCCTCTCATTCCTCTCCCTGGACGACAACTTCTATCAATTGCTGCCATACGAGGCTATCACAGAAGATGAATATAACGAGCGCATCGACAGCATGAGACCATTCATACCGACACTGTTATCCAAATACGAAAACGTGGAGAAAGACCACGAACTCGAAGACGATAACTGTGATGCAGGCAACTGCGTTACAAAATAATTGGATTGATTCAGAAGAGCACCGGCGAAGCTGGTGCTCTTTTTGTCGGCATTTTTACAACACGAGAAATGAACAAGACCTCTTTGCGGGGTGATATAAGACAGTCGAAAAGGGTGACATATCCGACACTGGGCTTGCGGGGCACAGATGGGTTCAGGACCAACGTCCGAGAACAAGTTCCCAAACGTTAATCCTAAACCCATCAGATGACCCGAGTGCCCATTTTGTCGGATATGTCACCCTTTTCTACTACCTTGGTTCAACCACAAAGACGCTGGTTCATCGACAGCTGCACAAACACCGGCAATCCCTCGCTGATTGATATGGCTGCTTTCATGAACTGGCCAGCTTATGTTGCTGGCTTTATCGGTGTGCTATTCTAGACTAAGGTAGAAATAATTAAATTATGAAAAAAATGACGATGCGTATCACGGATCTGTAACCGTATTACATATCGTCATTCGTTTTAACAATATAAAAAGCAATCCCTCATGCAAATGGAGGACTCTCAGATTTGCCAAGTCATTTCAGCTTTCACTCCAGAGTGGCTAGGGATGGTCGGCGTTTGTGCGGCTTCCGATGAACGTATGTCTTTGTGGCTGAACCAGGATAGAAGAAAACGGTGGCATGTCCGACTAAATGGGCACCCGGGTCATCTGATGGGTTTGGAACCAACGTATGGGAACGCGTTCTCGTACGTTGGTCCCGAATCCATCTGTGCCCCGCAAGCCCAGTGTCGGATATGTCACCGTTTTCAACTGTCTTATATTACCTCACAAAGACTCTCTCCCATTTATTATGTCGTACAAGAGCCGACGGTCAATAGACGATCTCAACCTCATACCCATACTGCTTCAAAGCTTTCTTGATCTGGCTCACATGCTTCTTCCCATTGGTCTCGCATGTAACTTCAAGATGCACATGTTTGAACCTGTCAACGGTCTTGAACTGGTTATGCTCAAGTTTGATGATGTTCGCCCCCTGATCTGCAAGAATCGTGGCGATCGTCTTCAGCTGTCCGGGTGTATCCGAAAGCTCAACGGCAAAGCAGAACACCCTGCCACGTACGACAAGTCCGCGGTTGATAAGCTCTGAAATGGTCACAACATCGATGTTGCCGCCGCTCAGCAGTGATACGACCTTCCTGCCCTTCACGTCGAGCTTCTTGAGTGCTGCTACTGTCATGACGCCGGCGTTTCAACGATGACCTTTTCCTTCTCAGACAGCAGCAGGAATGCTTCCATGATGTCCACATCGGTAACGGTGACGATTTCATCCACATATTCTTTCACCAGCTCATATGGCAGCTCTCCTGCCTTTTTAACCGCTACACCTTCGGCAATCGTATCCACCTTGCGAAGCTGAACCAAATGGCCCTTCTCAACGGACTTCTTCATAGACTGAGCACCCTGAGGCTCGACTCCGATCACTTTAACGGTCGGCTTCAACTCCTTGATGGCCATCGCGACACCTGCAATCAATCCGCCTCCACCGATGGGGACGATGACCATTTCGACATCGCCAAGCTGCTCGATGATCTCAAGTCCGATGGTTCCCTGACCATAGATGATATCCATGTCATCAAACGGATGAATGAATGTATATCCATGCTCCTCCTTGAGTTCCATCGCTTTCTGGTACGCATCGTCATAGCAGTCGCCGTGAAGCACGACTTCGGCGCCATAGTGCCGTGTCGCCTCGACCTTGATCAAAGGTGTGTTGGACGGCATCACGATCGTCGCCTTAGCGCCGCATTCCTTCGCCGCAAGGGCCACACCCTGGGCGTGGTTGCCTGCGGAAGATGCGATGAGTCCTGCACCGCGTTCTTCATCTCCCAGCGCCGAAATCTTATTGTATGCTCCGCGTATCTTGAAAGCTCCTGTCCTCTGGAGATTTTCAGGCTTGAGATAGATGCCTGCATCAAATTCCTCGCTGAAAAAATAGGAATAGATCAGCGGCGTCGTCTTCACTACCTTATCTACTGTCTCTTTAGCCTTTTGCAGCTCATTCAGTCTTTCATTCATAATTCATTCCTCGTAGTTCCTTAAGTCAGTACATCGTCATGTATACCTACAGGTCATCTTCATTCCGTTCCTTCGTGTCATGCCGCTTGATTTCATGAATCACTTCTCCGAATTCGTCAACGGCGTTCCTTCCGTCACGGCTGATGCCGTAGATGCCCTTGCCCTCTTTCATAAACCAGCCGTAATGATTGTTGTAAACGATATTGTAGCTCCTGTCGATGCCGGTTGTTTTTCTTATATCCGAGGCTTTCATGGATCCCTTTTCATACAACATGTCCAGTACGAGCAATGCGTCCTCCCGGTACGATGTGATGATCTTCTCCCTCGTCACACCGCCCTTGTTGAGCTTCGCCCTTCGATTGGCAAGCTCATCCTTGACCTTTTGCTCCTCTTCCGGTTCCTGTTCTGGTAGCTTGAAAGAGGATGAACAAACGGCTCTGCCAGAATACTGACCTTTTTGCTCCTCTTGGACACGGTGATCAGGCCGAGGCCCAGGCGGTTCAGAAGATAGATCTTATCCCTGAAGGACTTGCTGAACACGCTCTTTGGTGTCCATACGGCAACGTATACCCTTTCGAACTGTTTCTGCCGTTTCGCTCCCTGCATGACAAGCTTGAAGTTCAGGTCATTTTTCAGTTCGATGGCGACAAATGCGCCGTCCAGGACCATCAATATATCGCAGTCTGCAACCTCACCGTCAACCACGAATCCTTGAGACTCGAAATGTTTCTTGACCGGTTCGAACAGGTCCGATTCCTTCATCAGCCAAACACCCCGATCAGTTCCTGGATCTTTCGGCCTTCTCTAATGCCTTCTATCATCAGCTTGGACTTGCTGTTGTCACCGATGATGATACCGCCGATCAGGCTGTCATTCTCGAAGTTCAGCGACTTGTAATGTTTATGCATCTGATTCTCATAGGCTACAGTGGAATATTTGATGTCATCCTTATCAATATCCACATCTCCGATGGAGAAAATGTTAAGTCCCATAGCGTTGAGTATGGTGGATGGTATGAACGTCTCATAAGCATGTTCGATACCGATCATATTGAGGGCGGCAGTCTGACCCTGCGTCACCGCTTCAGGCCAGATGCAGTAATTGACTCCGTTATGGCATGCGCAGTCACCGCATGCATAGATATCCTTCTTGTTCGTCTGCATGTAATCGTCGACGATAATACCTCTGCCACATTCCAATCCGACCTGCTGATACAGGGTAAGATCGCTTCTGACTCCTGTACTGATCAGCACGATATCCGCATCGATGACCTTGCCGTTCTCGAGTTTGACTCCGGTGACTTTCTCATCCCCGGTAAGCTTTTCCACCTTGATGCCTTTGATGATCTGAATCCCGCCTTCAAGGAATCCCTCTTCCAATATCTTGGCCCCTACCTGATCCAGCTGCCTCGGAAGAATCCTGTCCATGATTTCCACAACTGAAACATCAAGTCCGCCGTGCTGCATCTGGGCTGCGGCCTCCAGACCGAGGAGTCCGCCTCCGATTACGACTGCTTTCTTCGCATCCTTCATCATTCCCTTGATCTTCAGAGCGTCATCCAGTGTCCGCAGCGTAACAACGCCTTCGATCCGGCTGTTGGCTATCGGCGGTACGCAACTGTCACTTCCGGTGGCGATGACCAGCTTGTCATAGTTGATGATCTCATCATTATCCAGAGTGATGGTTTTATTTCCATCATCGATTCCTTTCAGCGTATGCGGTGCCTTGAAATTGATGTCGTGTTTTTCATACCAATGATGGTCATGGATATAGAATGCATCCGGCATTTCATCCTGACCTATGAACTTGGATAGCATCGGCTTGTAATAAACCGGATGTTCTGCCCTGTCCACGATGGTGATTCTAGTCTTATCCGAATACTTGCGGATCGTCTCGGCGACAGTCACTCCGGCGATGCCGTTCCCGACGATGACCACATGTTCGTCAAACTCTTCCTCCAGTTCATGGGTGACTTCGATATATTCCTCGAACTGATCTTTGGTCGCACCGCAGGCAGGACAAACCTCCGGCGGTTCAACTCCTTCGAAGACCTCCTGGCAGATGGTGCAGATCCATTTCTTGTATTCCCTTTCCACTTCCTCTTCAGCATCACCGGCAGCTTCGATTGTGTGAGTCAGATTGGCAGGAGTATCAAAGGGCACGAAAACCTCTTCATCATTCAGTATCTTTACAAACTCCATACCGAATTCCACAGCATCTTTCAGATCCTCTTCCGTCGGTTTGAAATTGATTCTCAGACCTTTGATGACCCTGAATTTCAGTTCCTTCATCCGTCTGGAAAGATTCTCCACCGCTTCACCACTCCAGCCGTAGGAGCCGAATGCGGCGGCGAGCTTGCCTCCATGGACGATGGGATTCAATTGAATCAGCATATTCATGATGGGAAGCAGTGCATCCCCGTTGATGGTCGGTGAACCGAACAGTACCCCGACGGACTTCCCGATCTCTGAAAGGACCTCGGCTTCATCGGCATAGACCATATCGAACAGCTTCACATCGTATCCGCCTTCATAATGGATACCTTCGGCGATGGCACCTGCCAGCTCCTTGGAATAACCGTAAGCCGACACATAGGGAATGGTAATCTGCGGATGGCTTTCCGCTTCGGTCGACCATTCCTTGCAGGTCTTGACGATTTCCATCGGATTGTCATCGAGCACCGGTCCATGGCCGTTGCAGATGTAATCGATTTCCAGATTCTCAATTTTGGCTATCGCGTTCAGCATATGCTTTTTAAAGGGTCCAAAAATCATATTGAAATAGTAGCCGAGCGCGCTCCTGTAATCATCCTGATTCGGTATCTTCGAACTGAATACCTCATCCATCGCGTAATGGGCTCCGAATGAATCGCAGGTGAAAAGCACCTTATCCTCCGGTACATAGGTGTAGATGGAATCCGGCCAGTGAAGGAACGGAGCCATGATGAACCTCAGTGTCTTGTCACCGAGGGATATCTCATCCCCTTCCTTTACGACAACGGAATCGAACGGTCTGTTCGCAATCTGTGACAGGAATCGGATAGCTGCTGCTGAACCGATGACCTGTGCATTGGGAGTGAATTCCAATAGCTTGGCTACCGTACCGACGTGGTCGGGTTCGGTGTGGTCGACGAGGATGTAATCCACTTTGTCGAGATCCTTGTTTGTCTTCAAAACTCGATGTATCTGTCTGTGAAGGTGTGCTTCACAGTTTCCACAATCGCTGTCTTTTCAGATCCCTCAATGAAATAGGAATTGTAGGATGTTCCGAATTCAGTGTACATGATGATATCAAACACTCTCAAATCATGATCGATCGCTCCGATCCAACTGATGCCATTTGTAATCTTTACTTCTCTCATAACTACTCCTTTCGTCAACCTTATATTGTTTTCCTTTGTTCATTATATGTTTATTGAAATTTCTTGTCGAATATTGATATGTTTAATGATACATTTATTTATACGTCTATGGATACGTCTATTGATATGTTCTTTCATATATGCATTTCGAATCATTCACGCTGTCATGACTGTATTGACCTTGGTACACACTGAATATCCTGCACTCAGTCGACTGCCTCGCCTTCAACGGGAACCTCATCTACAGTCAGCCTACCGTATTTGGATGCCCTGAATTCGTCTAGGACAACCCGACCCATACGTTCTGTATCCACGACGCCCCCTTCACGCACGAAATTCCGTTGCCGGGCAAGGTCCTCGAGGATCTCATACCCCCGTCTGGGTTCATCCTCTTCATCGGTGAGTCTGGTTTCCGTAAATTTCTTCATAAGGGTCTTCGGATAGAGTTTCATTAAATGGTCAATCAGTTCATATGCCAGTCCTGTCGTGTCAAGGATATCATCCTTGATGCTTCCGATATACGCCAGATGTAGCCCAACGGTCCTGTCCTCGAATTTCGGCCAAAGGATACCAGGTGTATCCAAAAGCTCCAATCCCTTCTTGATCTTTATCCATTGCTTGCCTTTGGTCACTCCGGGCTTGTTTCCGGTCTTGGTGCTCGCCTTACCGACAAGCCTGTTGATGAACGTGGATTTCCCTACATTGGGAATACCCGCCACCATGATTCGAAGCGGTTTGTTCACAAGGCCTCTTCTCTTGTTTCTGGCGATCTTTTCCTTGCACACTTCGTTGATCAGCGGAACGACCTTATTCATGTTCTTGCCGTCCCTTGCATTCACTTCCATGGCGACGATGCCCTGCGCCTTGAAGTAATCGATCCATTCCTTGGTTTTTTCCGGATCCGCCAGGTCCATCTTTGTCATCAGTATCAGTCTTGGTCTGCCGCTTGCAATCCTTGGCAGATCTGGATTCTGACTGCTAAGAGGCGCTCTCGCATCCAGAAGCTCCACCACACAGTCGATCAGCTTGATGCTGTCTTGCATCATGCGCTTTGCCTTGGTCATATGACCGGGGTACCATTGTATGTTCATTTCAATCTCCTCAAAATCATTATTCTATATCATAGCCAAATGTCGTCTTTAGAATCCTTCGCCGTCAGTTGAAGTGTTCAATCAGTCCGAAATCGCCGAAGGGATATAGGCGAATGAATGCCTTTCCCAGGATCTCGTCCTCATCGATGACTCCTACAGATGAATATCTGGAATCCTTGCTGTGGTTCCTGTTGTCTCCGATGACAAAAAAATGCCCCTCGGGTATCTCCACCGGCAAAACAGTCGTTCCGTAATCCGTGATGGCATCCAAATCAAGCGGCTCAGCCAGTTTCTCGCCGTCGATGAATATCTTACCATCGGTGATGTTGATCATCTCCCCCGGCAGACCGATGATTCGTTTGATGAAGTATTTGTCTTCCTGTTCAAAGGGAAAACAATGATATCATACCTGTCGAATCCCGAGAATCTCTGGGAAACCTTCTCGATGATCAGCTGATCATTGTCGGACAGTGTCGGATTCATGGAATGACCGTCCACCATCGTCGGCTGCGCAATAAAGGATATCACAAAAAAACGGCCGCGACTGTCAGCAGGATATCCTTGAGAAATCCCTTGAACTCCTCCGTCACCTTCTCTTTGGTCCATTTCTCTTCTTCGGTATTTTCGTCCATGGTCTGCTGTTCTTCATTATGTTCTGTCATTGCTTTCGCACCTCACATCTTCATCTTATGGATACTCCTTTTATCATATCATAGAAGTATCACCCTTGAAAGATTCCGTATATAAAAAAAGAGCATTTCAGCTCTTTTTTTACTCATGTTTATTAATTGATTTTCTCTTTAACTTTAGCTTTCTTACCAACACGCTCTCTCAAGTAATGAAGTTTTGCTCTTCTTACTTTACCGCGTCTAATGACGTCGATATGATCGATGTTTGGTGAGTTCAGCGGCCAAGTCTTCTCAACACCAACGCCATAAGAAATTCTTCTTACAGTGAAAGTCTCTCTGTTTCCGCCACCTTGTCTCTTAAGAACTGTACCTTCGAACATTTGAATTCTTTCTCTGGCACCCTCTTTGATCTTAGCGTAAACACGCACTGTGTCTCCTACACCAAAATCAGTAAGATCAGTTCTGATCTGGTCTTGCTCGATCTGTCTGATGATATTGTTCATGAGTCATCCTCCTTCCATCATAGATGTTCAATAATAACGTTTCTTACCAGCGGAACATCCGTACTCACAATTAAATACTATAGCATATCAACATCGATATTACAAGTATTTTTTAAGAAAGATCTATCTTTCTCGCTTAAGTCTGCATGCTTCAACAGATCAGGCCGTTTCCTCGCCGTTCTGACGAGCGACTCTTCATGCCTGTAGGTATCTATATTCTTATGGTTACCGGACAGCAATACATCCGGCACCTTCATGCCTTCGTAATCGTAAGGCCTCGTATACTGGGGATATTCCAACAAATGGTTGTCAAAAGACTCGATGTCTGTTGAAACGCTATTGGACAGCACACCCTCTACGTGACGGCTCACCGCGTCGATGACGACCATGGCAGCCATCTCCCCTCCAGTCAGCACATAATCGCCAATGGACAGTTCCTCCGTGACGATGGTCTCAATCACCCTTTCATCAATACCCTCGTAATGGCCGCAGATGAATAGAAGCTCCTCTTCCTTGGCCAGTTCAAGCACCTTATCCTGGTTAAGGGTCTGACCCTGAGGCGACAGATAAATCACCCGCTTAAGATCAGGATGGGATTCCTTCACATGATCGTATGCCCTGATGATCGGACCGGGCTGCATCACCATTCCTGCTCCGCCACCGTAGGGATAGTCATCCACCGTCATATGCTTGTTGCCGGCAAAATCCCGGATATTGATCAGATTCAGTTCGATAAGTTCCTTCTCCCTGGCCTTTTTGATGATGGAGCTGTTCAGCCCGTCATGGATATGCTCAGGAAAAAGGGTCAATACGTGAAATTTCATATCTGTTTCCTTAATTATACTAACCGGTTATCATTATCTTCATCAGCTTACAGGTCTTTTAGGCCTTCAATCAGACGCACGACCATATAGCCTTCGTCCACATTGACGATAGGGATGAAATCCATCGTAGCAGGAATCATCAGGCCGTTCTTGGATCCGTCATCCACCACATAGACATCATGCGCTCCGGTGACCAGAACATCCTTCACCTTACCAAGCACCCTACCGTCTTCTTCTCTGGCTTCCAGTCCAATCAGCTGAAAAATGTAGTTTTCGTTTTCTTCAAGCGGCAACGCTTCCTCCATTGGAATCAGCACGGAAGCGTTCTTCATTGCCACGGCCTCATCCTTGTCCTTGATCTCATCAACAGAGATGATGGCAAGGTTCTTATGAAACTTCACCCCATTGATGGTCAGCTCTGAAATCTTGCCCCTTTGTTCGATGAATACCCTTTTTAGGAGCTTGAAACGTGTAACATCATCCGTGGTCGGAAAAATCTTAAGATCGCCACGTACACCATGGGCATTCGCCACTTTACCTATCGTTATATATTCCATCATATAACCTCTTTGTCATTCCTGCCTGCCTGTTTACCGGCATGGCACCGTTTCCTCTGCAGGAAACGAATAGTTAGAACCTAGGTTCTAACTATTCGTTTCCCAGAACACCAGTGTCGTTCAACGACACTGGTTTCGCCTTCGGCGAATTGTTCCGGCTGTCGACGAAAATTGACTCGTTCAGAGCAATTTCCTAGTCCACAAGACTATAAAATCTCAACAACGACACGTTTGTCGGAATTTGTAGCTGCAGCTTTCACTACAGTACGGATCGCTTTAGCAATTCGTCCTTGCTTACCGATGACTTTGCCCATATCTTCAGGGGCAACTTTCAATTCAAGTACTGTAGAACGTTCACCTTCTACCGCCTTAACTTGAACAGCATCAGGATTGTCCACAAGCGCTTGGCAATTACTTCAACCAATTCTTTCATATTGTATCTCCTTGCCTTAAGGCCAGTCAGTCAACAATTACTCAGCTACGCCAGCGATTTTAAGAAGCTTCTTAACTGTATCGGATGGTTGAGCACCATTTTCGAGCCATTTCTTAGCAACTTCTTCATCGACTTTGACTACTGCCGGTTCCTTTGTAGGATCATAGTAACCTACTTGCTCAATGAATCTACCATCTCTTGGTGATCTTGAGTCAGCTACAACGATTCTATAAAAGGAGCTTTCTTTGCACCCATTCTTTTCAATCTCATTCTTACTGCCATGTGTTTCACCTCCTATAATATTGATTCGACTATGTCGATATGATATGAATATCATTTGTTTTTATGTTTAAGGATTCATGGAATCCTATCATAAACCTGTTAATGCATCTGCAGTCCACCTTACTGATTCGGACCTGGCTACTATAAAGGCAGGTTGAACATGCCCTTCTTGCCTTTCTTGCCCTTCATCATGCCACCCATCTGCTTCATCATTTTCTTGGACTGATTGAACTGCTTGATGAAACGGTTGACCGTATTGATGTCATTGCCGGAGCCGTCAGCGATACGCTTCTTGCGGCTTGGATTGATCAGATCGGGGTTGGCACGCTCTTCCCTGGTCATACTGTGGATAATCGCTTCCATCTTCTCGATTTCCTTATCGTCGATGGTCACGTTCTTCATCTGTTGATTCATTCCGGGTATCATGCCAAGCAAATCATTGATGGAACCCATGCTCTTGATCTGCTTCATCTGATCAAGGAAGTCGTCGAAGTTGAATTCGGCCTTGCGGAGCTTGCGTTCCATTTCCTTGGCCTTCTCTTCATCGATGTTTTCGCTCGCTTTCTCAATCAGGGTCAGGACATCACCCATCCCCAGTATTCTTGAAGCCATACGGTCGGCATGGAAGACTTCCACGTCAGTCAGTTTCTCACCGACACAGGCGAACTTGATCGGCTTCCCGGTTACAGCTTTGACCGACAGCGCAGCACCGCCACGGGTATCGCCATCCAGCTTCGTCAGGATGACACCATCGATTTCCAGCTGACTGTTGAAGCTTTCAGCCACGTTGACAGCATCCTGTCCGGTCATAGAATCCACAACCAGCAGGATTTGATGCGGATTCACCGCATCCTTGATATGTACGAGTTCATCCATCATCTGTTCATCGATGTGCAGACGTCCTGCGGTATCGATGATGATGACGTCATGGTCGTTCTTGATCCCGTGCTGTATTGCAGCCTTTGCAATATCCAGCGGATTGTTGGTGCCCATTTCAAATACGGGGATATCCAGCTGGCCTCCGACGACCTGTAGCTGCTTGATGGCTGCAGGCCTATAGATGTCACCTGCGACGAGCAGCGGCTTCTTGCCGCGTTTTTGAAGGAGTCCCGCGATCTTTGCGCTGGATGTGGTCTTACCGGCACCCTGCAGTCCCACCATCATATAGACGGTCGGCGGTTCCTTGGAAAATGTCAGTTCCTGGTCTTCATCCGCCATTAGATTGACCATTTCCTCATTGACAATCTTGATGACCTGCTGACCCGGTGTGAGGGATTCCATCACCTCGACACCGATAGCTCTTTCACGGATGCTGTTCACGAATTTCTTTACAACCTTGAAGTTGACATCCGCTTCCAATAGAGCCATTTTAACCTCACGCATGGCAGCCTTAACGTCTGCCTCGCTGAGTTTACCCTTTCGCTTCAATCCTGCGAAAATGTTCTGAAATTTATCGGATAAGCTTTCAAAAGCCATTGTTCCACCTTACTTTCTACATGTCCTTCATATATCGGAGTATCAGTTCCCTAATATCCTGCAGCGCGTTCTCTTCCTGAGCATAGGTCATCTCCAACACGTTTTCCATGACCTTCCTGTTCTTCATGTATCTCGCTATCAGCTGCAGCTTGTCTTCATAATTGATGAGAGCCTTTTCGCTGCGCTTCAAATTGTCATGCACACCGGCCCTGCTGATGTTCAATTCCTCAGCAATCTCTCCAAGCGAAAGATCGTTCAAATAGTAATCTTCGTATATTTCCTTTTGTCGCTCTGTCAGCATTTCACCATAGAAATCATAGAGCATCGTTTTTTTTGCGAGTTCATTCATAAACAAACACCTACCTGTTAAGTAGAAACACTTTACAGGTAGGTATTATACTAGACAAAGCCACATATGTCAATTGTTTTTCATTAAAAACCAATCAGGCTTCTTCCCCGGCAAAAAGCGCTTCCACGAAGTCATTCGAATCAAAAGGCCTCATATCATCGATACCCTCACCGACACCGATGTATTTGACTTGAAGTTCGAGCTCCGACTGGATCGCAATGGCGATACCGCCTTTTGCCGTACCGTCCAGCTTGGTCAGCACCACACCGGTGATGTCCGCTGTCTCCTTGAACATCTTAGCCTGCTGGACGGCGTTTTGTCCAGTGGTACTGTCAAGGACCAAGAGTACCTCCTTGTGGGCTTCAGGGTATTCACGGGCGATAATCCTGTATATCTTGTTCAGTTCATCCATTAGGTTTTTCTTGTTATGGAGACGTCCTGCCGTATCGCAAATCAGTATGTCTGTATTGCGGGCTTTTGCAGACTGGACCGCATCGTAGACAACCGCTCCAGGGTCTGAATTTTCCGCCTGTGCAATAATGGGCACACCGGAGCGGTTGGCCCATTCCTTCAGCTGGTCAATCGCCGCAGCCCTGAACGTGTCAGCCGCAGCCAAAAGGACGGATTTACCTGCCTGCCTGTATTGATTGCTCAGCTTGCCAATGGTCGTCGTCTTACCGACACCGTTGACGCCGATGATCAGAAGAACGGTTTTCTTATCAACAAAATCGTAGGCATCGTCATCCACAAACATCAATGATTTCAGCTCGTCCTTCAAAAGATTACGCACCTGTTCGGTATCGGAAAGCCTCTGCTCGTTCACCTTCTCCCGCAGGTCCTCAACGACCTTCATGGCGGTATTGACACCAAGATCAGCCATGATCAGCGCTTCTTCCAGTTCCTCATAGAACTCCTCATCGATGGACTTGAATGTCTTCAGCACTTCCTCAACACCGCCGATCAGGTTGTTTCTTGTCTTCGTCAGGCCCTCCACCAGCTTGCCGAAAAACCTATCTTTTTGGAGTCTCTTCAAACTCCTCGCCTTCTATTTGTCCGTTGTAATTCTCTTCCATTTCACTTCTTTTGCATCAGTCAGTTTGACATGTTGCGATGCAATCCTCCTTTATGTTCTTATTATCTTAACCATATTATAACTGCTCTATGACGATGTTCTTGATTCAATATTCAGGTCTGATACCGTTTACACTTTGGGCTGTTCCAGCTGATCCTGAATCAGTTTGACTGACACCTGGGTGGATACGCCCTTCTCCTGCATGGTGATTCCATATAAGGCATCCGCCTGTTCCATCGTCCCTTTCCTGTGGGTGATCACGATGAATTGGGTCTGGTCAGTCAGTTTCCTCAGATAGCTTGCGAACCTGTCCACATTGGCATCATCAAGGGCTGCCTCAATCTCGTCAAGCACACAGAATGGTGACGGTCTCAAGGACTGGATGCTGAACAGCAGCGCAATGGCTGTAAAGGCTCTTTCCCCACCGGAGAGCAGCATCATGTTCTGCAGTTTCTTGCCCGGCGGTTGAGCGATGATCGAGATGCCTGACTCCAATACGTTTTCCGTATCCGTCAGTTCCAAAAATCCCTTTCCTCCACCGAAGAGCTCCCTGAATACCTTGTTGAATGTGGCATTGATCTGCTGGAATTTCTCCCTGAACTGCTCCGTCATCTGCCTATCCAGTCTCCGATGATCTCAAGCAGCTTCTCCTTCGCGATTTCCAGGTCATCCCTTTGGGTGCTCAGGAACGTAAATCGTTCTTTCACCTGACGGAACTCCTCGATCGCGTGGACATTCACATCACCCAGTTGTTTCATCTCCGATTTGAGCTTCCCGATACGCTGTTTGAGGGCATTTTCCGACATGTCAGTGTCGGCCTTGTACTCTAGCGCAGTCGTATATGTCAGTTCATATTCATCCCACATATAGTTGATCTGGGTTTCCTTTAGGATTTCCAGCTTCTCGATGTTGTTGGTGATGCGTATCATTTCCTTTTCCAGCTGATTGGCTTCATCATGGGCAATTTCCTTTTTGGAATCCAGCTGACCTTTCGACACTTGAATTTCCTGCCTCTTATATCTCAGATCTCCTAAGGTCTCATTCAGCTTGGCAAGGACGCCTTTCGCATTGATCTGATTTTCCTGACTTTTACTCAGATCCTGCATTTCCCGGAGATTCATCAGTTCGATCTGACTGATTTCCTCACGGATTGAAGATATGGTCTCTGTCTTGTTCTGAAGTGCCTCACCAAGTCGGAGAATGTTCTCGTCCATATGCTCCATCTGCTGGATCATCGAGGACAGTGTCATCTTGTCCGTCGTCAGCTCTTCCGTCACAATACTCCTGTCCTCTTTGAGTACCTGGATGAATTCGTTCAGTTCACTGACCTTTTCTTCAGCATCGGTATGGTCTGTCTCAGTATTGTCAAGGACATCGTCCAATCGCATTTTCTCTGTGTCCAGTTTCTGATTCTCGCCGGATGTCTGCTTGAGTTCCGTTGTGATATTGTTCAGTTCCTGGTTGAATTTCTCCATTTCATGTATGTCGGAATTCAGCATGGTTGTAATCGTATGCAATTCAATGTTGATATCCTGTTCCTTAACCCGGATGGTCTCAATCTCTTCCTTCAAGGTAAGAATCGTATCCTCAAAACTGATATTCTTCTCCTCGAGTTCGTTCACCTTGATTCCTGTCGATTCGATTTCCTTGCCAAGGGTTTCAAGTTCATTTCGCCTGGATAAGAGCTGACCCTTCTCCTTCTTGAAGGCACCCCCACTCATGGCTCCACCCGGACTGATCACATCACCATCCAGGGTGATGATCCTATACCTCTGACCGTTGGCTCTTGCCAGCTTCATCCCATTATCCAGATTTTCAACAATGAGAATACGTCCCAACAGCTGACGCATGATACCGGCATATTTCTGATCGTATCCAACCAGTTCACTGGCGATGCCCAGATATCCCTCCACTGAGTTGATATTGGAAGCCAGTTTCCCTTTTACAGTCGTCATCGGCAGGAAGGTCCCCTTCCAAAACGGTTTTTCTTAAGGTAACTGATAAGCTCTTTCGCCTTGTGTTCATCAGTTGTCACGATGTTTTGAAGATTGCTTCCAAGGGCGATTTCAACCGCCTTTTCCAACTTGCCTTCCACACTGATCAGCTCGGCAACCACTCCGAGTGTTCCTGAATCGTTCAGTTCCATGATCTTCTTAACACTGAAAAAGTAGCCTTCGTACTGATCTTCCATGTCCTTGAGCGCTTCATATCTGGACTTGGCCTTATTGAGCTCATGTCGCTTGGCATTGAGTTCATGCTTCAGGTTGGCATTCTCATTCTCAAGCATATGTATTTCCTTGCGGACCTTGAGTTTCTGATCGAGCAATTCCTTTTGGTCATTTTCAAATTCTGCAGACCGGAGCTTGTTCTCTTCGATTTCCCTGCCAAGGTCAACCGTCGTCTGTTCAATGATGAGTTTCCTGGAATTGAGATGTTCCATTCGGTTGGAGTTGTTCTCCATCATGATCTCATTACGGTGAATCTGACCCTTGATGTTGGAAACCTGATTCAGCCGTTCGATCATATTGGTCTGAATATCCTCAATCTGCTGCTCATGACCGTCGATTTCCACTTCCATGCTGTCAAGGATTTCCTGTCTGCCTGCTATTTCAGTTTTCTTTTCCTCGATGGCTCTTTGGTGTCTGACCTTTCTGTCCTTCAGGGTGTTCAGTTCCTGATTCCTTTCGATTTCCGAATCCTGAAGTTTCTCGATATCTGCATTCAGCTTCCCAATCTGAAGGTTGTAGTTCTTGGTCTTCTCCTCCGATAGGGATATGGCCGACTGATACTTTTCTATTTCAAGGGAAGTTTCAGTGATGGATTCCCTGTTTGTCTCCAGTTCGATTTCAACCTGTTCGAACTGTTCCTCATATTCATGATGCTTGGCAGCGATTTCCTGGTAGAGTTTCTTCTTCTCTTGAAGGTCGTTTTCTGCAATCGTCTCCTTTTCCTTGAATGTGCCGAGTTTCAAGTCGAAGTCATCGATCAGACGGATAAAGCTCGTCACTTCCATCTTCTTCAGCTCTTCCCTCTTATCCAGGAAAATCCTTGCGACCTCCGCCTGTTCCTCCAGCGATTCCTTTTGAAGCTCAAGCTCCGATATGATGTCGACGACACGTTCAAGGTCCTGGTCACTTCTCTCAAGTTTCTTGACAGCCGCACTCTTTCGGGTCTTATACTTGATAATACCAGCAGCTTCATCAAAAAGCGCTCTTCTGTCATCCGGTTTCGTCGACAGTATCTTATCCACCTGGCCTTGTCCGATGATGGAATATCCTTCACGGCCGACTCCAGTGTCCATGAAAAGTTCGTGCACATCTTTAAGACGACAATGGGTACCATTGATGTAGTACGCACTCTCGCCTGATCGGTATACCCTCCTCGACACAGTCACTTCCGAATAATCGATAGACATTTTCTTATCCTGATTGTCGATAGTCAGATCCACCTGACAATAACCCAAGGGACGTCTTGTCTCCGTCCCCGCAAAATAACGTCCTCCATCTTACTTCCCCGAAGCTGCTTGGCGCTCTGTTCACCGAGCACCCATCTGACTGCATCGGCGATATTGCTCTTACCGCTGCCGTTGGGGCCTACAATACCGGTAATCCCTTTGTCAAACTTGAACACCATCTTGTTAGCGAAGGACTTGAATCCATATAAATCAACACTTTTAGATACATGTGTAATCCTCTTAGTTCATATTAATCTTCTTAAGGCGTCGAATGCCGCCCTTTGCTCGGCAGACTTCTTACTTCTGCCTTCTCCCTCTCCAATCACCTTCTTGTTGTGGGTGACATGAACCTTGAAACACTTATCATGGTCAGGTCCTGTCTCACTGATGATACGGTATTCAACCGGAATATCGCTGATCTGCTGTATATATTCCTGGAGATGCGTCTTTGAATCCACAAACCTCTTGCGTTCTTCCACATCGTCAAGAAGTGTGCTCTCAATGAATCCCCTGGCGCTATTCAGTCCGCCATCGATATAGATGGCACCGATCAGTGCCTCAACTGAATCGGACAGGACCGAATCACGTTTCCTGCCTCCTGATGAATCCTCGCCCTTACCGAGCAACAGGTGTTCACCAAGTTTTATCTCCCTGGCAAACTCAGCCAGTGTGGGTTCACATACGATACTCGCCCTGAATTTGGTCAGCTGCCCTTCCAGATGTTTCGGATAATGCCTGAACAGAAAGTCACTCGTTACGAGTTCAAGCACTGCGTCGCCAAGAAACTCAAGACGTTCGTTATTATCAATTTTTCTAAGATTATTTTCATTAGCATAAGAGCTGTGGGTTAAAGCTTGAATCAATAATTTCATATCCTTGAACGAATAGGAAATTACTGATTCAAACTCATGAAAACTTTGATAATCCATTAAGTCCTCCAGTATGTCTGATTTTGATATGCACGATTGATTCCCAATCACACATTCATTTATTATAGCACATGTAATAATAAAGGGCTACCGAAGTAGCCCATTTTACTATTCCAACTCTTCCAAACTATCTCTGAGCATTTCCATCGCCTCACCGACAGTCCTGATGTTCTCCATCATATCATCTTCGAGGTCAACGTCGAATTCAGATTCCGCACTCAGAATGATCTGTGCAAGGTCAAGCGAATCGATGCCGAGGTCATCAACAAAATTCATGTCCTCTTTCAGATCTTCAGCTTCATAAGTGGTAAACTCCGCAATGATTTCCAACAATTTGTTCTCGTCCATAATCTTTCCTCCAATACAACTTGTCTTTATTCAATCATATTAGGTATTGCTTGATTTTATCATTGACTTTTTCCTTGGAAAAAGTTTTACACTGTATGATGGCATTCTTGAATGCCTTCGCATCGGAACTTCCGTGCGCCTTGACAACCAGGCCTTCAAGCCCCAGCAACGGTGCTCCACCGTATTCCGTGTAGTCGAAGGATTTCAGCATCTTCTTCAAGGGACCTTTGATCAGCATAGCCCCAATCTTGGCTGACCAGGTGGAAGTAATCGCCTCCTTGACCTGTGTCAGGATCATCTGTGCCAAGCCTTCCGTATGCTTCAGGACCACGTTGCCGACAAATCCATCCGCGATGATGACATTCGCCGCTCCATAAGCGATATCCCTCCTTCGACGTTACCGATAAAGTTCAGTTTCTTGTCCGCTTTCAGCAGCGCAAACGTGCTCTTGGAGAGCTTGTCCCCTTTTTCATCTTCACCACCTACGTTCAAAAGGCCGATGGTCGGATGCTTCTTGCCGAAGAAGGAACCGTAGTATACGCTTCCCATCTGGGCGAACTGATGGAGAAAGCCGGCTTGCTGTCCATGTTGGCGCCTACATCCATTAACAGGGTCATCCCCTTTGACGTCGGCAGCAACGTTCCCAGCGCCGGCCGCTCGATACCCTTGATCCGACCGACGATCAGCGTGCCTCCGGCAAGAACCGCTCCCGTACTGCCTGCTGAGATGAATGCGTCATTGTGACCTTCCTTCACCGAACGAAGCCCCATCACGATGGATGAGTTCTTCTTCCTGCGGATTGCCAAGACCGGTGATTCTGTATTTTCAATCGTTTCCTTGGCATCTACAAAGAAGATGCCTTTCGTATCATAGGATTTTGCTCTGAACTGCTTCTTGAGTTTTGCCTTGTCTCCGTACAGCGTCAATTCGATACCCGGTTCCTCTTGAATAGCCATGTGACAAGCATCTACGATGATGTCAGGTGCGTTGTCACCGCCGTTGGCATCAACGGCAATTCTTACTGTGCCCATTTTAAGCCCCCTTATTTCTGTTCTTACTTAACTATACTATTTTTGCAATGCTATTTCAAGGACAAAAAACAGGAAAGCCTAAGCTTTCCTGCCTGATTACACGCTATTGGATTATCACTGATTACTTGGTCGCGATAACTTCTTTGTTCTTATATGTTCCACAAGCTTTACAAGCTCTGTGAGGCATCATTAACTCACCGCACTTGCTGCATTTTGCAAGGTTTGGAGCTGATAATGTCCAGCTTTGCGCTCTACGCTTATTTCTTCTTGACTGAGATAATTTACGCTTTGGTACTGCCATTTCTTACACCTCCTTAAATTTGCTGTCAAACAAATCTTTTAAATGGGCCAGTCGAACATCGACATGACCTCGATCGCATGTACATTCCTGCTCATTCAGATTTGCGCCGCACTCGTAACACAAGCCTTTGCACTCCTCAGAACACAACACTTTTTGCGGAAACTCCTGAACCATCTGCATATTCAGAAATTTTCGTAAATCCAACTGGGCACCTCTTAGATAGGCGCTTTCATCTTCATCTTGAAGGTGAATATTCCGTGAAAACGTTGTGTTTATGTCTGTTAGAACCTCTTTCGTACATCGATCACAAGGTATTGCCAATTGAGCCTTGGAATTACCTTCTATCGTGACTTCATCCTTTCCGTACCGTTTCAGCGTTATGGAAAACCGGACGCCATCCACAGCCGGAATCTTCTTGATTCCATCGTCAAAGACAAAATCCGTAAAGGTTTCTTCAATAATAACTTGGTCGGTGCGCTTGAAAGCTTCAACCAAATGTATTAACATAATCTCACCTTCTTTGGTGGTGTCTGATTTTAAATCACCAAAAGCTATTATACCTATCACAAAATATTTTGTCAACAGAATTTTTCAAAAACTTTCTTATATATGAAGAAAGTATATTATCTTAAACTTCTGTCGCCTCTGCCCGTTGATTGCCGCAACCGAACAGCAACGCCCTGATACATGGTGATCAGGGCGTTGTTCAACATATCCTGTATGTTGGATTCAAGTAAATGTAACTATACCAGACGTTTTGTCTCTCTGGCGATCATCAACTCTTCATTGGTCGGGATAACCAGTGAACGGGTTGTCGCATCAGCGGCACTGAAGTCTCTTTCACAGCTTCTGCAGTCATTCAGTTCATCATCCACTTTCACACCCAGGTATTCAAGGTATTTACAGATACCCTTACGCACTTGTTTGTTGTTCTCACCAAGTCCGGCGGTGAAGACAACTGCGTCCAGACCGTTCATCGCCGCTGCGTATGAACCGATGTACTTGGCTACTCTGTACTCAAACACCTCCATGGTCATGATGGCTCTTTCATCACCAGCATTGACAGCATCTTCAAGGTCCCTGAAGTCACTTGAGATGCCGGAAAGACCAAGAACACCGGATTTCTTATTCAGGATGTTCATGACTTCCTCGTGGGAAACCTTCTCCTTCTCTGCAATGAAATCCACAATCTTAGGATCGAGGTCACCGGAACGAGTTCCCATGACAAGACCTTCAAGAGGAGTGAGACCCATGGATGTGTCTACGGACTTGCCTCCGTCTACAGCACAGACGCTGGCACCGTTTCCGAGGTGACACACGACTATCTTAAGGTCCTTGATGCTCTTGTTCAAGAACTCTGCTGTTCTGTATGCCACGTACTTGTGGGAAGTACCGTGGAAACCATAACGGCGGATCTTGTGCTTCTCATAGTATTCATAAGGAATCGCGTAGAGGTATGCTTTCTCAGGCATCGTCTGGTGGAAGGCCGTATCGAACACGCCAACCATCGGCACATCAGGCATGATTGCCTGGCATGCAGCGATACCGATAAGGTTCGCAGGGTTATGAAGAGGAGCAAGGTCTGAACATGCTTCAACGGCTTTGATCACTTCGTCATCAATGACAACGGAGGATGTGAAGAACTCTCCTCCATGAACGATTCTATGACCAACTGCACCAATTTCTTTCATGGATTTGATTACACCATGATGGTCATCCGTCAATGCATTAAGGACATACCGAACGGCTTCCTTGTGGTCTGGCATCTCACCTTTGATGATGACTTTCGCTCCACCTGCCGGGGTATGCTTTACCTGTGAGCCTTCGATGCCGATTCTCTCGGCAAGACCGATTGCCAGTACTTCTTCTGTTTCCATATTTATCAGTTGGTATTTCAGCGAAGAGCTGCCACAGTTTAATACTAATACGTTCATATACTCCTCCTTACGCCTGATTGATTGCTTGAACTGCTGTAATGGCGGTGACACCTACGATATCATCCGCGGAACACCCTCTTGAAAGGTCGTTGACCGGTTTTGCGATACCTTGGGTCACGGGGCCGTATGCTTCCGCTTTTGCAAGTCGCTGTGTCAGTTTGTAACCTATATTGCCGGCATCAAGATCAGGGAATACCAATACATTCACTTTGCCTGCAACTTCGCTGCCTGGAGCTTTGGAAGCCCCTACACTAGGAACGATAGCCGCATCCAATTGAAACTCACCATCGATTTTGAACTGTGGAAACTGCTCTTTAGCCAATTTGGTCGCTTCAACAACCTTGTCAACATCCGGGTGCTTCGCGCTTCCCATTGTCGAGTGTGACAGCATACCAACGATCGGTTCTTCACCGACCAATGCCTGGAAGGAACCCGCGCTGCTTCCTGCAATTGAAGCCAGTTCATCTGCTGATGGATTCTGGACCAAACCGCAGTCAGAGAATACGAATGTGCCGTTTGCACCCATGTCACAGTCTGGTACAACCATAACGAAGAATGAAGATACAAGCTTAGTGCCAGGTGCGGTTTCAGGATTTGAAGCGAAGGTCTGAGGACATTGGCTGTAGAACTGACTGCTCCTGCAACCATTCCCCCTGCCATACCTTTCTTGACCATCATAACGCCAAGATACAATGGATCTCCTGTCAATAGTTCTCTGGCTTTTTCCTCTGTCATCCCTTTCTTGGAACGCAGTTCAACCAAAGTATCAACATAATCATTCATCTCCTCAAAGCTTGCAGGATCCACGATAACAGCCCCTTCAAGATTCACATCGCCAGCAGCTGCCTTGATCTCTTCTTCTTTTCCGATCAAAATGACTTTTGCCAGGCCTTCAGCGATGATTTTTTTCTGTAGCCACCAATGTTCTTTTCTCCAAGGATTCAGGAAGAACGATCGTCTGAACGTTGGATTTTGCTTTTGCCTTAATTGTCTCAATAAAACTCACTGTATTGCTCCTTTCATGTTATATATCATACCCATCATCTATATTATATCGAAAATTGTACATTGTATACAATCTTTTTTTTGAATTTTTTTGAAATTTTCTTGTAGTTGCAATTTGCACAACTAGGGTATAACATTGAAGTATAAGTTTTGTACTAAATCATATAACCGGCAAGGAGCGATTATCATGAGCATTTGTGCAATCGTTACAGAATACAACCCATTTCATTTAGGACATGAATACCAGATCCAGCAGGTCAGAAAACAGCTTGATGCAGAAGCGGTCATCGTCATCATGAGCGGTCATTTTGTACAGCGTGGTGAACCGGCCATCTTCGACAAGTGGACTAGGACACGTCTCGCTCTTGCAGGAGGTGCCGATATTGTCATCGAACTCCCTACCCTTTTTGCCACTGCAAGTGCCGAAACCTTCGCCTACGGTGCCGTTGAGCTCATCAAATCCCTTGGTGTCGTGGACAAACTTTGCTTCGGCAGCGAATCCGGCGAAATCGGAAGCATAAGGGATTTGGCGAAATTCCTGGCGAAAGAGCCTGCCAATTACAAGAACGCCTTGAAAAGCGAACTCAAGAAAGGCTACTCCTTCCCCAAGGCCAGGAGTCTAGCCATAGCATCCACCTATCCACATGAACGGGGACTCTTCGGACAGACACATCCTCATGTATCTCTGGACGAATCAAAGAAGCTGATGAAAGGATCCAACAATATCCTTGGTATCGAATACGTAAAGGCCCTGGACAGGCTGAAATCCGATATAGAACCCTATACGATCAAACGTGTGGGTGCATCCTATCTCAGCGATTCCATCAAGGAGGTGCTGCCAAGCGCGACCGCAATACGGACTACATTGAGAAGCCATGCCTCCCGACAAGGAGCAAGTAAGGGGACTTCTCCAACATGCCATGCCGATCGGTGTCATCGAAGCCCTCATGGATAGACCCAATTTCACACCTGTGTTCATGACCGACCTCTTTCCGCTGTTCAAATACCTGCTTGAAGTCAGGGAGGAAACCGATACGCGCAAGATATATGACCTTCCTTTGGACTTGTTTCGCCGTCTGAAGAATCAAATGAGGGATGCAGTCAACTGCGAAACTTTCATGAAAAGCTGCACGTCGAAGAATTATACGCGTACGACCATGCAAAGGAGCCTGCTGCATCTGTATCTGAACATACTGACCTCCGATATGAAGGATATCCTGCATCACGGCAATTCCTACATCCGCATACTCGGATTCAGCAAATGTGCTTCGAATGTCCTCCACGACATGAAGAAAAAGGGTACCCTCCCGTTGGTCACCAATGCAAAAGACCATCAGAGGGTTCTGACTCCTTACGGACAGGAACAGCTCCTCAGAGAGATACATTTCACCAACTTGTACAATCAGATCATCACCAATAAATACGGCATACAAAAGAAAAACGATTATCAGGAATCGATAATCGTTCAATAAGGCTGTTCAACAGACTACTTTTCAGGTTTTGTATCGTATTACGGTTGTTCTCCAGCATATCGATCTGAGATTTCAGGTAGTTCTCATATTGCATATACTGCTGGTTGTTTGTCATAAGCATATCCTTAAGGACCTGTTCGTTCTGTATGAGCAGGTCCTCGACATATTGGAATGCGCCATCCGTTATCTCATCTGCCGCAGCTCTGGCTTTTGTCATCAGTTCTTCCGCTTCCTTGATGGCCTGCTTGCGGATCTCATGTTCATCCAGCAGTTTCTCGACATGTGCCTTTGTCTCTTCCTCAATCTGCTTGGCATTGGCCTCAGCCTCCAGGATGATCTTCTCACGTTCATCTATCAGTCGCTGGGACCTTTTCACTTCCTCCGGAAGCTTCATTCTCAGATCAGCCATAAATTCATACAGAACTTCCATATTGACAACGACTTTGCTTGAAAACGGAAGATTGTTGCACTCCTGCAAATAGCCTTCCATCTCATCCAACAACATCATAATTGACTCCATCCATTCACCCTCCTAATTGCTTCGTTTGGCTTGTTCATTCATCATCATATCCACGGATGCAGGAGGTATCATCTTAGAGACATCCCCTCCATATTTCACCAGCTGTTTGGACATGCTTGAACTGATATAAGCATATTCAGTCCGTGAAACTAAAAATATGGTTTCTATGGACTCATCCAACAGATAGTTGGTCTGAGCCATCTGCAATTCATATTCAAAATCCGATATGGCACGGAAACCGCGGATAATGACATTGGCATGTTTGCTGTTGACAAAATCAACCAAAAGTCCGGTAAAGGGTTCGACAATCACGTTGTCATACTCTCCTGTCAGTTCCTTTAAAAGGTCAACGCGTTGGTTCAGCGTCAGGTATGGGGTTTTGTCCGGATTATGCAAAACACCTACTATCAGTACATCAACAAGCTTGCGTGCCCGTTCGATGATATCCATGTGTCCGAATGTCGCCGGGTCAAAACTTCCTGGATATACACCTATCTTCATCATATCATCTCTCCTGTTTATCTTTTTATTCCCCTTGGGTCCTATATTCAATAAAAGTAAATTTATTGGTCTTGTATCTCTTTTCTTTATATATGTTGAATCCGGTCAGATCCTCCACACTAATAACAGTATCCAGCGAACTCTCGACGACGATGATACCGTCTGCTTCCATCAGACCGAATCCATGAATCATTTCAAGGGCCTGACGCTCCAGTCCCTGGTCATAAGGCGGATCAAGGAATACGACGTGGAATTTATTTCTTTCCTTTTGACATATTTCCAATGCCTTTACATAATCATACTGTAAAACCGTGCTCTTTTCAATAAGTTTTGTATGTTCCAGGTTTTTTTTGATACACCTGATGGACTCGCTGTAGCTGTCACAAAAGACACAGCTGGCAGCTCCTCTGCTCAAAGCTTCGATTCCAAGAGCTCCTGAACCCGCGAACAGGTCAAGTATCTTTGCACCTGGAAACTCACCTGCGATCATATTGAACAGCGTCTCCTTGGTCCTGTCCGTTGTCGGCCGCACCTTGCTGTCGGGTGTAACCAGATTCAGTCTCCTTGCGCTTCCTGCAATCACTCGCATCATCTTCTCCTTTCTACAAGCCGATATCTGTATTCATCTTGTAATAGAACAGTTCAAGCTGCTCCTTGAGGTTTTCATCCAGTACATAATCCCCAGCCAGTTCTCTGGCGTATTCCAGCAGTTCCATATCATCATAGAGGTCCGCCAGTCTGAAAACGGCATTCCGTGCTGATGGATCCCGAAAGCGTCACCTGGTCCCCGCATCTTCAGGTCATATTCCGCCAAAGCGAAACCATCCTCATGGTCCTTGAGAAATTTCAGTTTCTTTTTCGTCTCACTGTTCTTCGTATCCGATACCAGCACGCAATAGGATTGATGATGTGAACGTCCGACCCTACCTCTAAGCTGATGCAGCTGGGCTAACCCGAACCGCTCCGCATTTTCGATGACCATCAGCGTGGCGTTCGGCACATTGACACCGACCTCGATAACCGTTGTCGACACGAGCACCTGAGTGTCAAAAGAGAGGAACCTTTCAACCACTGCGGTCTTCTCCCTTCCCTTCATCCTGCCGTGAAGCTTTTCTATGATGATGTTTTCCGGAAGGGCTTTCCTCAAAACGTCATAATAGCCTTCAACCGACAGAAGTCCATTGTCTTCTTCGCCCTCTTCCACCATCGGACAGACAAAATAGACATTGCGTCCTGCTTCCACTTCTCTGATAACAAAATCATAGAGTCGTTCATGATAGGTCGAATTGACAAGATAAGTCTCGATTTTCTTCCTTCCCGCAGGCAGTTCATCGACGACAGAGATATCAAGATCACCATAGACGATGAGTGCCAACGTCCTTGGTATGGGTGTCGCACTCATGACCAGGGTGTGGGGATATCGACCCTTGTTCACGAGGGATTCCCTCTGCATCACGCCGAAACGGTGCTGTTCGTCCGTGATGACCAATGCCAGGTTTTTGAAGCTGACCTGTTCCTGAATCAAGGCATGGGTTCCGATGACGATGTGGATTTCACCGTTATCAAGCTTTCTGTAGATATCCTCTTTATTCTTCTTCGTTGTACTGCCGATCAGCAGCTCCACATGCACTCCATATGGCAAAAGCTGCAGACTCAAGCTGTGATGATGCTGCTTCGCCAAGACCTCCGTCGGAGCCATAAAGGCACCCTGATACCCGTTCAGTGCCGTGTTCAACAGGGCAATCGTTGCAATGATCGTTTTACCGGAACCGACATCCCCCTGGATGAGCCTGGTCATGGTGTAGTGGCTATTGAAATCCGCGTAGACATCTTCGAGAGCCCTATCCTGAGCACCAGTCAGTTGAAAGGGAAGTTCAGAGACAAACCGTTTCACGTGGCTGTGTCTGACCATCGGAAAAGCATTTTCACTCCTTCTGACCTGCTCCTTGATGTTTTTCATCGCGATCTGGAACAGGAAAAACTCATCGAAAACCAACCGCTTTCTGGCTATCTGAAGATTCTTTTCATCCATTGGGTAATGGATTTTCTCATACGCGAAATTCAGTGATGCGAGATTCAGACGTTCTCTTACCGAGTCGTTCAGATAGTCGTTGATCTCATATTTCATGATCTCAAGACTCTGTTCAACATAACCGGTCAATTGTTTCTGTTTGAGCAATCTGGATAACGGATAAATCGGCTTGATTCTGATCTTCTGCAGTTTCTCGAATTCATCTTGCCTGATGACCTTCGGACCGGCAATCATCTTCCTGTTGTTCTTGATGATGAACTTGCCGTTGATGATCACTTCATCCCCTTGATGAAGCTGTTTCCTTATATAAGGCTGATTGAAGAAAATCAGCTTTATCCTGCCGGAATCATCCTGCAAGATGCACTGAACCATGGTTCTGCCGCCTATTCTCAGCATATTGACACTCGACGCTATGTATCCTTTGATATATGCCATGTCATTCTCAACAAGCTCATCGATTCTCTTGATACCACCCACTGATTCATAGGCACGGGGGTAATAATGGAGCAAATCGCTTATTCGATAGATGCCAAGGGCGTTGAGCGCTGCTCCTGACTTTGGACCGACTTTCTTTAGAGTTATGACATCATTCAATAATGGATTCATTGAACTTCTCCTTGCTGAATTAATTGTATAGTAATAAGGAGCCGCCTCATGGCAGCTCCCGGATTTTTCATCGGCTATTCAACAGAAATGATATAATAATACAACGCTGTCCGCCATAATGAATCTCCACTTCAACCTCTTCATACTTTGACTCGATGTATTCTGCGATTTCGCCTGCAGACTCTTCGGATGAATCCTCTCCATAATAGATGGTCACAAGTTCGGCATCTTCATCGATGAGTTCATCGACCAGAGTCTTTGTGGCCGTGGTGAGATCCTTGTCTACGGCTTCGATGCCGTCATCAGAAATGCCCAGGATATCACCTTCCTTGATTTCTTTTGAATCAACACTCGTGTCCCTCACGGCAAAAGTCACCTGTCCGGTTTTCACATCTTCAAGGGCTTCGGTCATCGCTTCCTCATTTTCTTCGGGTGTTGCTGTTGCATCAAAGGAGATTAGTGCAGTGATGCCTTGTGGTGCGGTCTTTGACGGGATGACATGGACGACTTTATCCTCCGCGATATCACGTGCCTGTGAAGCTGCCAAAATGATATTCTTATTATTCGGGAAGATGAAAACATCCTTGGCATTTATGCTTTCGACTGCGGTAACGAAATCATCTGTACTTGGATTCATCGTCTGGCCTCCTGTCACTACATAATCGACGCCAAGGCTTTCAAAAATGCCGTTCATCCCATCCCCTACAGACACGGCGATGAATGCGAAGTCTTTCATCGGCTGTTCTTCAGATGCAGATGCCGGTTCTACCTTCAAAGCTCCCTCCACGTTTTCAATCACGCGCTCCGAGTGCTGGATCCTCATATTGTCGATCTTGATATTCATCAGCTGACCGATGCTCAAGCCATGCTGCATGACAAGCCCAGGATCATTGGTATGGACATGAATCTTTATCATTTCATCATCTGCAACGGCTACGATCGAATCACCGATGGTATCGAGATACCGTTTGAGCGCGTCGGCATGTTCTTCATTCTCATCCATCGTGTTCCGGTCACCCGTATCAATGATGAATTCCGTACAGTATCCGTACTTGATTTCCTCATCTGCATGCACGATGGTCACTGACACATCTTCATCCGAACCGCTGCCATCCGTTTCAAGCTCCAAAGTGACGTCCGGGCCGTTTTCCAAAGCGATCAATGCACCCTTCAGAATATAAACCAGTCCCTGTCCGCCTGCGTCGACAACTCCCGCTTCTTTTAGCACCGGAAGCATCTCAGGCGTTTCAGCCAACACATCATTGCTGTGTTTGAGTACAATTCTCAGAGCTTCTAATATATCATCAGACTCTTCGGCAATCTCAAGGGCCTTGTCAGCCATCCCTCGTATTACCGTCAATATGGTTCCTTCTTTCGGTTTCATGACCGCCTTGTAGGCTGTCTCACTGCCCTTTGCCAAAGCGTTGGCCAGGACAAGAGTATCCAGTTCTTCATAAGATCCAACCACCTTCGAAAATCCTCTGAGGATCTGGGAAAGGATCACTCCTGAATTCCCTCTTGCACCCCGCAGCGAACCTGACGAGATGGCCTTTGCGACCTCGCTCATATCCGATCCGTCTGCTTTTTCCACCTCCCTGGCCGCAGCCAGAATGGTGAGTGTCATATTGGTACCCGTATCACCGTCCGGCACGGGAAATACATTCAGTTCATCTACATATTTCTTCTTTGATTCTAAATATTTGGCACCAGCAATAAACATATTCTTCAGAATATTTGAATTTATTGATTCAGCTGTCACTGGTCTTCCTCCTTCGAGTTACTTAGTCGTCTACCCTGACACCTTCTACAAACACATCGATATGTGTCACATCCATACCGGAAAATCTTTCCAGTTTGTATTTGACAGAACTGATCAGACTGTCAGTCACAGCTTTGATGTTAACACCATACTCGATGATGATATGAAATTCGATAGTTATCACATTATCTTCAACCTTAAGGTTGATGCCTTTGGTCAGGCTGTCTCCCATAAGTAGTTTCGTCAAGCCCGTGGTCAAATTCACCATTGCCATACCGACTATGCCATAGCATTCAACTGCTGCTAGACCTGCAACTTTAGCTAACACTTCATTTTCGACAACTACTTCCCCTAGCTTGTTACCCATTATTCCAACCATGGTAGAGCCTCCTTCTTGGTATAATTGCTTATTAATTATATCACTTTTTCTATAGAATTCAAATGTTAATTCTTTTTTTACAATCTTTTGAAATTTTTCTCTTGCAATCCCATGGCATTTTTGTTAAAATTGGATTGTTGTATTGATATAAGTTATGTGCAAGGAGGTGCTTCACAGTGGCAAAATGTTCAGTATGTGATAAAGGTGTACACTTCGGTATTCAAGTAAGCCATTCTCATAGAAGAAACAACAAGCAATGGAAACCTAATATCAGAACAGTAAGAGCTAACGTTGATGGTCAGGTCAAGAAGATCAATGTCTGCGCTAAGTGCTTGCGTTCTGGTAAAGTTGAAAGAGCTTAAGCTTTATGGGATACACCGATAAAAATAACAGGCCATACAATCTCTATTAATTATTAGTAAGGATTGTAGGGCCTGTTTTTTATTTCATTTATTTCTACTTCATTTCTTTCAGTCACTGGACCTCATCAGAAGAAAACGGCCTGATGCGGCACAAAGGTTCAGTTCTCCTGTCAGTTCATTGCTGACTCCGATGCTGTCAAAGGTGCTGAACGTTCTGTCCTCAATGGGATACCTCAGTCCCGTTCCATACCTGATATGGGTCGATGACAGCGGCAAGAGCGAGAGATAGGAGAAATCTCCAATACCCAACCTCTCCATCAGTTCATGGTTGCCGCAGACTTCTACCGGACCTTCAAGAAGCTGAATCCAGTTGGTCCTGTCCACAAAGATGATCTCCATCCTGTCGATGTAATTGAATCCACACATGAGATTTGCAATCGAATGGTCCAGGCGGCTTCCGAATGCTCCTGCCACCAGAACCCTTTCCACACCATCTTTAGAAAGGTAATCAAAAGCCGCGTGTGTATCCGTCATATCCTTTTCAGGATTCAACCTGATGGATTTCGTGCCTCCTGATCGAAGCATATCTTCCGTATCCTCTGACAGAGTATCAAAATCACCGATCATACAGTCAAGTGGTATTCCTGCATCATAGGCATATTGGCATCCTCCGTCGATCCCGACGATGATGGTGTCCGTATCCAGCGACTGAAACACCTTAAGAAGGAGAGGCTTGTCGACCTCTCCTCCCGTTATCAGAAACGCCTGTTTCACTATTCGACCTCTTTGAATGCCCGAACTGTTTCTGCAACATCATCCGTACAGAACACTGCCGATCCGGCAACCACTACGTCAACACCGGCATTCAGTACTTCCTTTAGGTTATGCAAACTGATTCCTCCATCCACCTGAATATCGAAATCAAGGCCTTTTGCTTCCCTGAGCCTAACCAGTTTCTGTATCTTGGAATACATTTCAGGAATGAAAGACTGTCCGCCAAATCCTGGATTCACTGTCATAAGCAATACCATATCGATATCACCGATGACATGTTCCAATGTCTCGATTGGTGTTGCGGGATTCAACGATACCCCTGCCTTTACACCGCAGCTCTTGATAAGCTGAATCGTTCTGTGCAAATGCACGCTGGTCTCCTGGTGCACCGTAATGATATCTGCTCCGGCTTCAGCAAACTCGATAATATACCGATCCGGCTGTTTGATCATCAGATGAACATCAAAAATTTTATCCGTACAGGGTCTGATTGATTTGATCACTACGGGTCCAGGGTGATATTGGGAACGTAATGTCCGTCCATCACATCGATATGGATATAATCGCATCCTGCCTCACTGACAAGACGCACTTCATCTCCCAGCTTCGCAAAGTCAGCTGACAAGATGGAAGGTGCTAATTTAAACATGATTACCATCTCCTTAAGTCTTTAAGTTCTTCATAGATTTGCAGGTAACTCTTATATCTTGACCGGCTGATCATACCGTCTTCAATGGCCTCCTTGACTCCGCAGTCAGGTTCATTGATATGGTTGCATCCGGTAAACTTGCAGTTTGGTTCATATTCCAGGAACTCGATAAAATAATGCTTCAGATCCTCTTTCTCGAGGTCATTCAGCTGCAAGGAACTAAAACCAGGTGTGTCAACAACATAGGATTTCGAATCGATTGGTATGAGATTCGCATGTCTGGTCGTATGCTTTCCCCTCTTGATCTTGTCACTGATCTTTCCGGTCTCCATATGGGTATGTTCCTGAATCAGATTGACAATGGTAGACTTGCCTACGCCTGACGGTCCGGCAAATACTGTGGTCTTCCCTTTCAGGAGTTGTTCAATCTCATCAAAGCTTTCATCTTCATGGGCGCTGACTGTCAGCGTCTTGTATCCGGCAGTCGTATAGATTCGGGTCAGCTTTTCAATTTCCTCATCCGGCAGCAGGTCCGATTTGTTGAAGCAGATGACAGCATCGATACCCTTTTTATTGACAGCCACCAAAAATCTGTCCAGAAGATTGATGTTCGGTTCAGGATGCATCAGCGCGAAGACGATAAAGGCCTGATCCACATTTGAAACGGTAGGTCGGATGAGTTCATTCTTTCTTGGTAAAAGCTTGATGACATTGCCTTCCATATCTTCATCATGGGTAATCTCAATTTCAACATCATCTCCAATTCAAAGGTTTTTGATTCTTATTGCGGAATATCCCTTTTGCCCTGCACTGGTACAATCCTTTGCCGTCCACATCGACATAATAGAATCCAGCAATGCCTTTTACGATTTTTCCTACCATCATATGCCTCCATCCACTGTAAACTGGTGATAGAACTGGAACTGAAGATTATCATTGTTGTATACGATGATCGTCCCCGTTCCCATTGCAGTTGCTGACAACGTCATCGGGAAATCACTGTCATTGACAGTTTCTTCGAATATGACCGTTTCCTCTTCACCGATCTGCAGGATGACTTTCATCACACATTCCCTCTGGTTGTAATCAAGAATGTTATTGATAATGAACGAGCTGGTAACCGGAACGATCTCAGGACCCAAACTGACAGCCACATCAACAACGTAGCCCTCACGGACCTCCTTGCCTGCCTCAACGGTCATGGAGACTATCTTTCCTTCCTCTACAGTGCTGTGGTTGACATATGTGACGTTACCTATATCAAGCTTCAGACTTCCCAGCACATTCCCTGCTTCAAGAAGGGTCAGGTCACGGATGTCAGGCATCTCGACCATGGGGACCTCCGGTCCACTGCTCACATACACTTTTACAGGCATATCAAGAGTCACCTTCTGGTTCGGCAAAGGATCCTGCCTGATAACATTTCCCTCGGATACCAGGTTGCTGTTTTCAGGTATGATCTCATATAGGAATCCGTTTTCCTCCAGGATTCTAATGGCTTCCTCATAGTTCCTGCCGTTTACACTGACGACGCTTTTAAGTTCCTTGCCCTTGCTGACTACCACTTCCACCTTGCTGTTTTGTGATACAACGGTTTCCGCTTCTGGCATCTGGCTGATGATCTTGCCTTCCTCCAATTCATTGTCAAAACGGCTTTCGACCACATCGATGGACAGTGATAGTTCTTCAAGGGTTGACAGAGCTTCCTCATATGATGCTTCAACCAGATTCGGTACTGTCACATTGACCGGTATGAACTCTTTCGCAAAACTGCCATAGATGAAATAGCCGATCAATGACACCAGAATCAACGCAAGAGCTACTCCAAGACCTGTCACAACCTTGTCCAGTGGATCCCTGTTACCGCTGTACTCCAGAACCTCGTTTTGCTCCAGATATGTTTCATCTCTTCATGGTTCATGATGATGGTCTCTTCAGGAGCCACATCAACGGTATAGACCAGCAAATCATCGGGATTAGCCATACAGGATTTCAGGTCCTCAACAAGCTCCTTGGCGGTCTGGTACCTCTGTGTAGTCTTCTTCTGAGTCGCCTTCACAATGATGGTCTCAATGTTAGCTGAAAGATTGTCATTGAATTCAGTTGGCATCGGCATCTCATCATGAATCTGCTTCAAGGCCACATTCACCGCATTGTCGCCTGTAAAGGGAACTGTGCCGGTCGACATTTCATACATTGTGATGCCTAGGGAATAGATATCACTTTTATTGTCCTGATACCCTCCCCTTGCCTGTTCAGGAGCTATGTAATAGACACTTCCTGATGCGTTTTCCGGACAGTCGATGGTCTTGTCGGAAGCGATTCTTGCAATCCCAAAATCGGTCACTTTCACCTTGCCGTCATTGGTCAGCATGATATTCTGAGGTTTGATATCACGATGTATGATATGATTGTTGTGGGCATGTTCCAAGGCGTTGGCGATAGCCAAAGCCACCTTCAGAATCTCCGGTTCCGGCAATCGGCCTCGGTTTCTGATATACTCCTTCAGGGTTTCACCTTCCAGATATTCCATGACGATATAATGGGTTCTGCCCTCATTGCCTACATCATAGATGTTGACGATGTTGTTGTGGGAGAGGCTTGCCGCCGACTGGGCTTCCACCTTGAACTTCCCGACAAAGCTGTCATCAAGGCAAAACTCCTCCCTGAGCACCTTGATTGCGACGAAGCGCCCAAGCTTTGTATCTTTTCCTTTATATACAATACTCATGCCTCCGGAACCCACCTGTTCCAGAATCTCATAGCGGTCATTCAACATATATCCGATATCAAGCATGGTCACACCTGCCTTTTTGTTCAGCTAAAACAACAGTAACGTTGTCTGTACCGCCATTCTCCAAGGAGATATCCATAAGTTTCTCACATCGATACTTCAGTTTGTCATCTTCATTCATGATTTCCAGGATTCTGCCATCGCGAAGCATATTGGTCAGTCCATCTGAACAGACAAGCAGCATCCAGCTGTCATAACCGCTTACATCCACAGTTACGATATCCACTTCAACATCCTTATCCACGCCCAGCGCTCTGGTAATGCGGTTTTTGTTGGGATGGTTGTAAGCTTCCTCCTCAGTGATGGCACTTGCATCCAAGAGCTCCTGGACATATGAATGATCCTTTGTCAGCTGCTTCAGCTCACCGTCAAGCATGGCATAGACCCTACTGTCTCCCACATGTCCGGCATACAGAATACCCTGATGCACAGTAGCTACATCGATGGTTGTTCCCATACCAAAAAGAGCACCGTCTTCAACCGACCTGGCATAGATGGCCCCATTTGCTTTGCGGATTGATTTCTCCAATATGGAAGCAACAGAACCCGTTGCTTCTTCAACTTCAAGTATGACATGGTCCACAGCAAGTTTTGATGCAATGGCACCACCCTGATGGCCTCCCATCCCGTCTGCGACGATATACAGATTTTGAAGCTCTCCGACCGGAGTATCTAAATTCATGTATGCATCCTGATTTTCTTGACGTACATGGCCTTGATGGCTCATACCGTAAGATACCATAAGTCCTCCCTCTTTCAGTCTGTCTCTTGTTCTTTTCTGTGTTTATTCCGTAATTGACCACAGGCGGCATCGATATTCTGCCCCCAATGATCTTCTGATTGTCGTATTGATGTGGCCTTTCTCAAGCATCTTCTTGAACGCAGCCACATGGCCTGTATCGGAAGCGGTATAATCCCTCTCATCTACGGGATTCACCGGTATCAGGTTCACATGGCAAAGCATGCCTTCCAAAAGTTCAGCCAGAGCCTTGGCATATTCAGCAGAGTCATTGACACCCTTGATCAGGCTGTACTCAAAGGTGATCCTTCTCCCGGTCTTAGCCACATGCTCCCTGCAGGCTTTGATGAGTTCATCCAACGGGTATTTCGCTGCAACCGGCATCACTTCACGGCGCTTGTTCTGAAAAGGTGCATGAAGGGATATCGCCAGGTTGATCTGAGGTATATCCTCACCGATGGCTTCAATCTTCTCTATGATACCACAAGTTGAAACGGTTATGTTCCTCCTTGATAGATTTCTTCCTCTTTCATGACTCAGCAGTCGAATGAATCGAACCAGATTATCATAGTTGTCCAATGGCTCGCCGGTTCCCATCACGACAATCGAATGCACCTTGATATTCAGATCATACTCGATGGCATAAATCTGATCCAGCATCTCAGATGGCTGCAGCTGTCTGACCAAACCTCCAATGGTGGATGCGCAGAACGTGCATCCCATCTTGCATCCGACCTGGGAAGATATACAGATCGAATAACCGTATTTATATTTCATCAGGACCGTCTCCACCAATTGGCCATCCCCAAGTCTGAAGAGATATTTTGTCGTCTTGTCCGTATCATCTGTCTGCTTCGACACTTCCTCAAGCGACGTGAGCGGATATTCTGATTCAAGCTTCTGAAGCAGAGGTCCGGGCAGGTTTTTCATCTCATCATAGGACCGCACCTGCTTGGCGTGCATCCAGTCAAAAAGCTGTTTCGCCCTGAATCTCTTACCTCCGAGGCCGAAAACCGCTTCCTCGATCTCTTTCATATCCATAGATTTGATATCCAGGTCAACAGTATTGGTTTCTGTCTTCATATCTTTCATACTTTCTTTCTTCATTCGAGAATCCATTATCTTACACTCTTTTTAGCTTGGCGATGAAAAAACCATCACTCAACCTGTGGTCGGTCATCAGTTCAATGCATCCGTCTTTGACGTGCTTGGCCAAAACGGGGGCAAAAGCAACCTCTTCAGCCAGATCCACTTTAACGAATTCCTCATGATTTTCAAGGAATCTTTCGACCTGGCAGATATTTTCGTTCCTGTTGATGGTACAGGTACTGTATATCAGAAAACCGCCGGTTTTCACATATGTAGAAACATTCTCAAGGATTGCCGCTTGAAGCGGTATCAGGCTCTCGATTTTCGCAACGGTCATATTCGTCTTGATATCCGGTTTGGATCTCAGTATGCCCAATCCCGAACACGGCACATCGGCCAAAACGAGGTCAAAATCCCTAACGAATGATTCGTTGTGCACACTTGCATCCCAGATGCCTGTCACCACATTTTCCAGTCCGAGTCGCTGTACATTCTCATCTATCTTCATTACTTTACTTTCGCTAATGTCACAGGAAAAACCTGGCCTGTCCCTTGCATCAACTCGGCAAGATGTGTGGTCTTGCCGCCCGGTGCTGCACAGACATCGATGACCTTCCAGTCTTTCTCTGGATTGGCAACATGCCCGACAATGGTGGAACTCTCATCCTGAACCTGAAATTCCCCTTTAGTGAATGAAGGGATTTTTGTCAGGATATCATAGCCCGAAAGGTAGAAGCTGTCACCAAATATATGACCGTTTTCCACCTCCGAGTGTTTCTCCAGATCCTTGCGAAGTACATCTGCTGTCGTCTTCAAAGTGTTGGTTCGGACACAAGTGCCACGTTCACTTAGACTTTCCTCGAGGAACCTCTGGACTTCATCATCCGAATACTGCCTGAGCAGATAGGCGACCAGCTTGCTGTCGATGGTATACCTCACAGATAACCGCTCCAGGAGGTCGAGTCCAGACAGTTTCTCTTCAAAGCTCCCCTTATTACGGTCAATCGTCCGAAGCACACCGTTGACGAAGCCCTTTAGCTGATGGAACCTGCGTTTGCCAGTCAGTTTGACAGCTTCATTGATCGCTGCATGGGAGGGCACTTTGTCCATGAAGAGGATCTGATAGGTACCCATACGGATGATATGTCTGATGACAGGCTTCATCTTCCTGACCTTGATCTTGGATACGCTGTCGATGCAGAAATCGATGTAGTTCCTGTTCTCGATCACACCATAAACAACCCTTTGGATGAAGCTTCTCTGTTTTTTATCAAATTCATATACATAGAAATAATCGTCCAGTATCTGATTGGCGAAAAGTTCCTTCTTCTCAATATCCTCAAGTATCTTGAGGATATAATTCCGTTCGCTTCCTTTAGTCATCACGACCTCCGCCGAATACCATCACCAGCCTGATCAAATTCAGTAATGCAACCGCAGCAGCAGCAACATAAGTCAACGCAGCCGCACGCAGGACTCGTTTTGCAGGTACCATCTCCTCATCCACCAGAAGCCGTTCTGATTCCAATACCTCAAGCGCACGCTTTGAGGCATTGAATTCCACCGGCAGAGTCACTAGCTGGAAGAATACAACACCTGTGAAAAAGAGAATCCCAATCTGTATCAACATAGCTCCGAAACCGGATCCGGCACCCATACCGCCCAGCAATACACCGAGGATGATCATCGGCATCGAAGCGGAATTCACCAAATTGACCACAGGAACGACGGCATGTCGTATGTTCAGAAACACATACTCGTGGTGATGCTGTAATGCATGACCGCATTCATGGGCCGCTACGCTGACTGCTGCCAGGGAAGTCTTGTCATAGACAGCTTCGGAAAGCCTGACGGTTTTAGACCTGGGATCGTAATGATCACTGAGTCTTCCTTTGACACGTTCGATGCGAACATCATAGAGACCATTCATCTGCAGAATCTTCTCAGCGATTTCACTCCCTGTATAACCATTTCTATTGGAATATTTACTGTATTTTCTAAAAGTCGATTTCACTTTGCTGCTGGCGTAAAGACTCAAAAGAATCGCAGGCAACAGAATGATTCCGGATGCATACCATCCAAACATATGAACACTTCCTTTTCATTGTCAATTACTGATTGTTTAGATCTATTCCAAAACAGCTCCCGATTCTATGGAATAACCGCGCATGAATGACGGTGCGTCCATCCGCTTCTTGCCTTGCAACTGTACTTCCCTGACAAGGATAGCACCTTCACCGCACTGAACAACAAAACCTTCTTTAGGAAGGATCTCAATAATGGTTCCGGGTTCGACTGCTGTTCCGCTGCCTTCCACAACTTCAGCTTTCCAGACTTTCAGAAGTTGGCGCCGATGAAAGTGAACGCACTCGGCCAAGGTTCAACCCCGAACCAAATGTTCAATTTCTGTACAGCTCTTGTGCCAATCGATTTTTCCGTAGTTCTTATCCAACATCGGTGCATAGGTTGCTTCATCATCGTTTTGGGGCGTAGAAGTCAAAGTGCCGGATTCTATCGCATCCAGAGTATCGATAATCAGATCACCGCCCAGCTGCATGAGCTTGTCATGCAGCGTACCTGCCGTTTCATCTTCATCGATGTTGATGACGGTCTTCAGCAGCATGTCACCTGTATCCATGCCGGCATCCATCTGCATCGTCGTCACTCCGGTAACCGATTCGCCATTGATGACGGCCCACTGGTATGGCGCCGCTCCTCTATACTTGGGCAGAAGAGAGGCATGGATGTTGATGCACCCATATCGGGGTGACTCCAGAATGCCTTCCGGCAGGATCTGTCCGTAAGCGATGACAACCGCAACATCTGCATCGATGGATTTGAACTTCTCGACTTCCTCGGCATCCCGAATCCTTTTTGGCTGATGAACCGGTATTCCAGATTCCAGGCACACCTCTTTCACAGGTGTCCTCTGCATCTTCTTGCCTCTGCCTTTCGGTTTGTCCGGCTGTGTATAGCAAGCGACAATCTCATGCCTTGATGCGACCAGCGCTTCTAACGTCGTACACTGAAATCTGGTGTACCCATAAATATTATCTTCATAGTAACTCCTTTACAACCATGTTACTCCTCTTCCATTATCTCCTTGGCAATATCCGTATATAGCTTGCCGTTCAGATGGTCAAATTCATGACATATGGCTCTCGCCAGCAGCTCTTCACCTTCAATGGTGAACTCCTCTCCCTTTTCGTTCAAGGCTTTTGCAGTCACCTTGAAAGGTCTGGTCACGATTCCTGTCTTTCCGGGAACACTCAGGCAGCCTTCGACACCTTCTTGAGCACCTTCTTCCTTGATGATTTCAGGATTGATCATGATGATAGGGCCTTCCCCTACATCAATGACCATAAGGCGTTTCAGCATACCCACCTGCGGAGCGGCGAGTCCGACTCCATTGGCATCTACCATCGTCTCGATCATGTCTTCTATCAGCATCTTGATTCTGGGCGTTATCTCATCGATAGGCCTTGAAACCTTCCTTAATATCTCGTCTCCGTCAACGCGTATCTTTCTAAGTGCCATTACATGCTCCTCTCGGTTATAGTCATACATTTGATAAAGGATTCAAATCCATATTCAGACGAATACTCTTCAATGTATCGTCATTATCTTTTCTATTATAAAGTTCTTTCATTACTAAAGTCAACTTTTTATAGGAACTTCCTTTTACGATCACTCTATGCCTGTATTTGCCCTTGATCTTTCCGATGCTCGTCTTAGCCGGCCCCAGGATCATATGTACAGGGTCCTCCTCATGCTCATACATCTTTTGGACAATCCTCACGCATTGATTCAGAAGGTCCTTGCCTTTGTATTCATCATCAGCAAGGGTCACAATGGATAGAAGGTGACAAAAGGGCGGATAAACCATCACCTTTCTGAATAGAATCTCTTCATTGTAAAATCCTTCATAATCTTCATCTACCGCCATAGTGACGGCGTAGTGCTCCGGTTGATAGGTCTGTATGTAAGCGGAGCCTTTCTTGCTGCCACGTCCCGTTCGTCCGATGACTTGTGTGATCAGCTGAAAGGTCCTTTCTGCGCCTCTGAAGTCCTCCACATTCAGGCTCAAGTCGGCCATCAGCACTCCGACAACCGTGACATTGTGAAAATCATGCCCTTTGGCAATCATCTGTGTACCGATAAGGATATCGATTTCCCTGTTCCTGAAGGCATCGAGTATTTTTTGGTGGCCATGTTTGGTTCCGGTGGTATCCTGGTCCATCCGCCCTACCGCTGCCCCTTCAAAAAGTTGGTCAATGTACTTCTCGATTTTCTGCGTTCCTGCCCCGAAAGCCCTGATATACTTTGATCCGCATTGCGGACATGTCTTTTGAACAGGTTTGCTGGCTCCACACAGATGGCAAATGAGCCTTCCGTTGCTCTTATGGTAAGTCATGGACACATCGCAGTGCTCACATCTATGAACGTAGCCGCACTGTCTGCAGGAAATCGAATTGGCATATCCCCTTCTGTTCAGGAAAAGAATGACCTGTTCCCCCCTCAACAGCGCCTGTTCTATGGCTTCCTTGAGGGAGGAGCTCAATATAGTCCGGTTGCCGCTTTCAAGCTCCTTTCGCATATCCACGACATGTACGTCCTTGGATGCCTCTTCCACCGCTCTCCCATGCATTTTCAAAAGGGTAAACTGGCTTTCCATGGCCTTGTAGTAGTTGTCAACCAACGGGGTTGCACTGCCTAGAACGACCGGACATCTGTGGCTAAGGCTCCTTTTGATGGCAATTTCCCTGGCATGATACCTGGGATTCTGCTCCGACTTGTATGTGTGCTCATGTTCCTCGTCGATGACAATGATTCCAATATCCTGGAACGGCGTGAAAATGGCGCTTCTTGCCCCAATCATGATCCTGATGTCACCTTTTCTCGCCTTTTGCCACTGCTCAAACCGCTCACCCATGTTCAGTCTCGAGTGCATCACACCCACCACATTCCCGAAGCGTTCGGTAAACCTACGGATGGTCTGGGGTGTCAGACCGATTTCCGGGATCAGCAGAATAGCGCTTTCTCCCTTTTCAATCACTTTTTCAATCAGCTGAAGATAGACCTCCGTCTTGCCGCTGCCGGTCACACCATGAAGGAGAAAGGTCTCCTGACATCCCAAGCTTTCAGCCACCCTTGAAACGGCCGACTGCTGCTCCGGATTGAGCAGCAGCTTATCGGTGCGCTTGTGATGCTCCAACACTTCGATTTTCCGGTCATACATTTCATCCACGCGCTCGATGATACCCAGTTTTCAATGCCCTTGACGACACCTGTCGAGGTATTGAACATGGTGATGATATCTTTTTCCGTAAAACAGTAGACATCCTGGTCGCTGTGGTCGATGACATTTTCCATGAACTCGAGGATTTCATGCCGCTTCCTCAAGGTCATGTTGTTCTTTATGCCAGCTGCATATGCCTTCAAATCATCCACCCGGTTCTTCCTTACGATGATGGTCTTTCTGGTCAGCAACTTGACATCGATATCCCTCGGCAGCATCAGCTTCAGGGCTGATGTCAGCGTACATCGGTATCTTCTGTGCATCCAATAGGCCAGTTGGATCATTTCCTTTTCAACGGATACTTCCTCAGCGATACGGCGAATGGATTTCAATTCGTAATCATAGCTCTTTTCCTGCGCGCCGATATCGATGACATAGGCCGTCTTCTCACTGTTCCCTTTCCCGAATGGCACATAAACAACAGACCCTATCTCAACAAAATCAACAAGGTCTGTCGGAATGGCATATGTAAATAAACGGTTCAATGCACTGGTTGATATACCGATGATGACTCTTGCAACCTTCTGCATCTGCATTACCTCATTTCAAGCAATGTACTATAATTAAAACAAGAGGCGCAATGCGCCTCTTGCTCATTTATTCGATGTCAATCTTGCCTTCATACAGTTCTTCGACAGCCAGAGACAATGGTTTAGGTATCCTCATTTGAGTCAAAGGCTCATCACCGTCGATCAGTTGTCTTGCCCTTTTTGATGTTGCGATGATGACGGAATAACGGCTCTTTACTTTTGTCGTATCCTGTTCGCTTCTATCGTTGATAACGTCCATTAAGTCTGAATATGATGGATGTAACATATTTAGACCTCCTTTCAATCTATAATCTCTTCAAGTTCCTTCTTGAATTTATCCTTCAAATGCAGATATCGCTTATACTTGGTTTTCTCAGACAAACGTATGCCTTCAAGCATGGATACAGCATCCTCCAAATCGTCATTGATCAGCAAATAATCATAATGCCTCATCAGCTCTGTTTCTTCATAGGACCTCTTCAACCGGTTATTGATAACCTCCATGGTTTCGGTCCCCCTTCCCACAAGCCGATCCTTCAGGTCACTGGCACGGGGTGGGACGACGAAAATCATGATGGCGTCCTCATACATCTCCTTGACCTGCAGAGCACCCTGCATTTCGATCTCGAGCAGGACGTCATTGCCTGCTTCAAGCTGTTTCATCACAAAACTCTTAGGTGTCCCGTAATAGTTGCCCACATAGGTGGCATACTCGAACATGTCACCCACGGCAATCATGTTCTTGAATTCCTTTTCGGATATATAGTAATAGTGAACTCCGTCCTGTTCCCCTTCACGGCACTCCCTGGTCGTAGCCGATATGGAGAGTTTCACCTCCGGATTTCTCTCAAGGAACGCCTTGACGATGGTTCCTTTACCGGCTCCTGAGAATCCTGATACGATGAACAATAATCCCTTTTGAACTTCCATATTAGCTCCTATTCGATATTCTGTATCTGTTCTCTGACTTTCTCGATAAGCGTCTTCAAGTCGATTCCCTGATTGGAAACGCTGATATTATTCGCTTTGGAAAGAATTGTATTCGCTTCACGATTCATTTCCTGGGCGATGAAATCCAGTTTTCTTCCTACGGCATCTTTGGAATCCAAGGTTTCCTTCATATGGATGATATGGCTTTCAAGACGCACGATTTCCTCATCAACGCAACTCTTATCAGCAAAGACCGCCACTTCAAGGGCCAACCTGTCCCTATCCACAAGTGTCTGGTCCATCAGTTCACTGATACGTTCCTCCAGACGGCTTCTATAGTCCTCAACCACCAAAGGTGATATCTCTTTCAGTTCATTGACATATCCCAGCATTTCATCCAGCTTGTCTTTCAAGTCAGTTTTCAGATGTTGGCCTTCCTTGAACCTTGCCTTGCCGATCTTACCGATTGCCTCCTGCAATGCAGTAATTACAAGTTCCTGCAAAATTTCCTCGTCTTCATCCTGCTCTTCAAGCTTCAGCACTTCAGGGTATCTCGACAGTGAGGAAACCTGAACGTCATTGGCCATACAGAAATGTTCGCTCATCATATTGAAATATTCCAGATATTGGGATGCCAGGTCTTGGTTGTAACAATACTGCTTGATTTATCGCTGTGATCCACATAGGTGATGAACACATCGATCTTACCTCTGGAAAGTTCCTGTTTGATCATGTTCTTCAACTTGTTCTCCAGGAAATCAGTTTCTAGGCATACGGATATTGATATCGCAATACCTGTGATTAACCGATTTCATCTCGATGGTCATGGAGCGGTCAGCTTTGACGCATTCACCCCGACCAAATCCGGTCATGCTTTTTATCATAACTTCCCTCTTTTCTATGGGTTCTTAGTGTATTATACATGAGTGCCCCCACTACGTCAAACGATTCTATTTTTTCTTCTTATGTACATTACGTATGGTTTTCTTGCGACCGGATGCCTTTTTATTCCTGACAGAACTTTTCGTTCCTTTATAGGATGTCTTTTCGTTGGTTTTGACGCCCCGGCCATAAGATGGACGTATCAGACATTTTTTTATCATTGCCGATAAGATCTTCGCGTCCGGCGATGATCAGCGCTTCTCTGACCAGCCGTTGGTTTTTCGGGTTCCGGTATTGAATAAGGGCTCTTTGCATCGCCTTTTCGTGAGGATTTTTCGCCACATATACCTTTTGCATCGTTCTAGGATCGATCTCAGTATAATACATCACCGTTGACATAGTACTTGGAGTAGGATAGAAATCCTGCACTTGCTGTGGTGTTATCTTCTCATCCCTCAAGAATTCCGCAAGGATAATGGCATCCTCCAAAGTCGAACCTGGATGGGATGACATGAGATAAGGAACGATATACTGCTTCATCTTGAATTTTTGGTTCAGACGCTTGTATTTTTCAGTGAATGCCGTATAGATCTCATGATAAGGCTTGCCCATATACTCAAGTACACGGTCGCTCACATGCTCAGGGGCAACTTTAAGCTGTCCACTGATATGGTCCTTCACAAGTTCCCTGAAAAACCGTCGTCGCTGTCATACATGAGATAGTCGAATCGGATACCCGACCTGACAAAGACTTTTTGATCCTTGGCAAGCTCTTGATTTTCCTAAGAAGGCTCAGATAATCCGAATGGTCCACCTCAAGCTGACTGCAGGGTTTGACCCCCAGACAGTTCCTGTCCTTGCAGACACCATGTTCAATCTGCTTGGAACAGGATGGTTTTCTGAAATTCGCCGTCGGTCCACCCACATCATGTACATATCCTTTGAATTCCCTGTCCTCGGTGATCAGCTTCGCTTCCTTCAGTATCGATTCATGGCTCCTTGCTTGTATGATGCGACCCTGGTGAAACGTCAGCGCACAAAAATTGCAGTTGCCGAAACATCCTCTGTTGCTGATGATGCTGAATTTGACCTCTTCGATAGCCGGAACCTTTTCCTTATATGATGGATGAACCGCTCTCGTATAACCGAGATCATAGCACATGTCAAACTCATCACTTGTTAGCGGTGGCATAGGCGGATTCTGTACGACATAATGCCTGTCGGAATAAGGTTCTACGATGGCCTTACCGCCGGCATGATGGGTCATACGTGTCTGAAGCATGAAGCTTTTTGCATAAGCTTCCTTGTCCTTTTTAACGTCCTGGTAGGAAGGCAGCATTTCATAATCATCAAGACTGTCAATATCTCGGGTCTTGAAGACAGTACCTCGAATATAGGTGAGCTCATGGATGGGTATGCCGGCGTTGAGGCTGTCTGCCACTTCAACCATGGCTTTCTCGGCCATTCCGTAGATGAGAAGATCGGCACTTGAGTCAAGAAGCAGGGATCTTCGTATCTTATTGTCCCAGTAGTCGTAGTGGGCCATGCGACGAAGGCTGGCTTCGATACCTCCGACAATGATCGGCACATCCTTATAGCTCTGTCTGATCAGGTTTCCATAGACACTTGTCGCTCTGTCAGGACGTAATCCGATTTTTCCTCCTGGAGAATAGGAATCCTTCTCCCTGCGTTTCCTTGCGACGGAATAATGATTGACCATGGAATCGATATTACCTCCGGACACCAAAAACGCAAGCTTAGGTCTACCGAATACCGTTACGGAGTCCCTGTCCTTCCAATCGGGTTGGGCAATGATTCCCACCTTATATCCTTCCGATTCCAAAAGTCTTGAGATAATAGCAATCCCAAAAGACGGATGGTCGATATAGGCGTCTCCTGTCACAACCACAAAATCAACTTCTCTCCATCCTCTTTTATGCATATCCTGTCGGCTGACAGGTAGAAAGTCATTCATCGGTTAGTTCCTTTCATAAGAAATCGGATGGCGTCATCATAGGAGTCGATGAAGTAATCGGATAAGTTCCGTTTCTCCTCTTCCATGTGCCTTGAAAAATCATCATTGATAGCAACCGGACACATACCGGCGTTCCTGGCGGCGATCAACCCGTTGGGTATATCTTCGAAACCATGCACTGGCTCGGTTGAATCCCAGGTCATCGGCTACCTTCAGGAAGATATCCGGATGAGGTTTACCCTTATCAACTTCACATGATGTTCGAATCGCATCGAATCTGTCGTGAAATCCGAATTTATCCATAATCACCTCAACGAGTTCAACCGAATTGCTGGTCCCGATACCAAGTCTGATTCCCCTTGCTTTCAGTTCCTCGATGAACTTTGCAACGTCATCCTTCAGCGCAACCTTGTTGATATAGTAATCCATAGCCATGGCGTTCCAGTCCCTCTTGATGGTCTCAAGATCGTCTTTCAGACCGAAACGCTCCTTGAAATACTCTGCAGTCTCTGAAAAACTCTTGCCTTCAATGGCTTTTTGAAGGTCATCAGGCAATTCGATGTTGTACCTGCCAAGATATTCGATGTCAATGGCTTTCCAAAGCCACATGGAATCGATCAGCGTTCCGTCCATATCGAAAATCACTGCTTTAATATTGTCGAACATAATTATCCTTTCCTATCTATCTTTCAAACACTTAAGCTCATTATGCGTAAGTTTCCTGTAATCGCCTCTTTCCAGTTTCGGGTCAAGCACAAGCGTTCCCATGGATACGCGGTTCAGGCTCAGCACTTCCATCCCGACACCGGCAAACATCCGTTTGATCTGATGGAACTTACCTTCCCTGATGGTAATCCTGACATATGTCCCCTCCTCGGGATATTCGATGATATCCAGTAAAGCCGGCATCGTAACGTAGCCATCATCCAGCTCGATGCCTTTAAAGAATGCATCGACTGTATCCTGTTCCACTTTCTTGTTCACCAATACCTCATAGGTTTTATCCACATGTTTCCTGGGCGACAGGAGTTCATGCGCAAGCTGTCCGTCATTGGTAAGCAGAAGAAGCCCCGTAGTATCCTTGTCAAGCCGGCCAACCGGAAAAAGATGTTTTGCCTTTGGATGGCCGATAAGGTCAATGACGGTCTTTTCCCTGATGTCGTTAGTCGCGCTGACTATGCCTTGAGGTTTGTTCAGCATCAGATATTCGAATTCGCTGTATACGACTTCTTCACCGTTAAATCGGACATCACATCCTTCTGTCATCACCTTCATTGAAGGATCACCCGCGACCTTCCCGTCGACGGCCACCAGCCCCTGTCTTATAAACATCTTCACTTCGGACCTCGTACCCACGCCTGTATTGCTCAGGTATCTGTCCAGCCGAATGCTCTTTGCCATGTCAAACTCCTTTTATTTCATAAACATTGAATAAGACCAATGGTCTCCATTGGTCTTCAATCGGCAAGCCTTGTTCCCAATCCAGCCATGCAACTGCTATTGCAAGCTTTGGGCTTTATGGTTTTCTGCGATTATGTCCAGCCGTTTGCTGAATGTGACCAATTTATCAAGGTCCCCTTCTTCCCATAACCGATAGAACTCCTCTTGTATGTGTTCAGCTTCCAGACTGTTGTCGGATGCTTTCTTGATATTCTGTATATTGTTCAAAATATCTGCGATGATATTGGACTTGTATTGGAATGAGTCCTGAGCATCCATGATTTCTTCACGGATCTTGCTCATCTCCTGGTCAAGCATGTGCGCTGCTTCCGCTGCCCTGATCAGACGTTTTCTGATGGAAACAGGAATGTTATGGCCATATTTGTACAGCAATGAGTGTTCGATGGTCGCCCAAAAGTTCATTGCCAGTGTTCGAATCTGAATTTCCGCCTGTATCTTCTTGTCACCCAGAGCCGTATGCACATTGTAATACACGATGATATGATAGCTCCTGTATCCTGACTGTTTCGTATTCTGGATATAGTCCTTCTCATATTTGATATGCATATCACTGCGTGCCCGAATCACTTCCACAACCCGATCGATATCCTCGACAAACTGGCAGATAATACGGATGCCTGCGATATCCTCAATTTCCTCTTCTATCCTGCTTAATACGATTTCCTTCTTTTTAGACTTTTCCAATATGCTGGAAATCTTTTTGACCCTACCTGTCACATATTCAATCGGAGAATATTTGCCCAACTGTCTGTTCTCATTGGCTATACTCTCAAATTTAACCACCAGTTCGCTCACTGCCTGGTTATATGGAATCAGTATCTCTCTCCACATTTGTGTTTGCATTTACCGTTCTCCTTATGAAAACTTCCTTATGATAGGTTCATTTTAACACAGGTAATAACCATTTTCAATAAACATGATTGTAATCTCATTTTTTTTGCAAAAACCGGTTGACTTATAGCGTGTCTTCGATTAAAATATTAAAGGTATGTGAAAATGATTTTGACGTAGGATTCTACCCCACAAGAAACTTACGTTTATACTTATTGTACTCACCCTCTATTTGTACAATAATATAACAAATTCGTTTATGGAGGTGAAACACAAATGGCAAACATCAGATCTGCTAAGAAAAGAATCAAGGTTACAGCTGCCAAGACTGCACGTAACAAGAGCATCAAGTCTGCTGTAAAGACTGCTGTCAAGAAAGTCGTTGCTGCTGTTGAAGCTAAGGATAAGGATATTGCATCAGCTGAATTGCTTAAAGCTGTAAAGACGATTGATATGGCAACTGCAAAAGGTATCTTCCACAAGAATACTGCTGCAAGAAAAATCTCTCGTTTGACTAAATCAGTCAACAAAATGTGATCCATACAATTTCAAGACCATCCGATTTCGGATGGTCTTTTTTGTTACAGAAAGTTTCATTGCATGGTTTGACAACTAACGAGGCACTGTCATTGCGACATTTTAAGGATCATCAACTCGATGCCTGTCTCCAGATTGATCCTCCCGCTTTTGAAGTCGTGTTCAAGTTCAACCAGTTCCTTCATCGTCCTCTTCAGGTCATCTACCGAAAATTTGCTCCCCTGATCAAGCAGCTTTCTAACAACAAACTCCGGAACCTTCAGTTCCTTGGCCATGAGGTTTCCGGGCATCCGTTTCTCCTTCAGGAGCTTTGATCGGTAGATCAGTGTCAGCTGCCTGGAAATCATGAATAGAATCCTCGTCGTCGGTTCCCTTAGTGCAATCATGTCCTGATATAGATACAATGCCTTTTCCCGATTCTTCAAACCGACAGAATCCACGAGTTCAAAGATCTTTGACTCCAGATGCCTGGTGCAGACCTCATCAATGGCTTTTTCGTCACAATTTCATCGGCTCCCATATAATCAATCAGTTTGTGGACTTCCTTGGCGATTGCCCGCAACTCATATCCCACCGTGTCAATGAAGTGTCTGGCATCATAGGAACTGATCTTCAGTCCATGCTTTTTCAATTCCCTGGCAACATACTGTATCAGCTCCTTTTCGGAAAGATATGTGAAGTCATGAAAGGTCCCTTTATCCTTCACAAGCTTATACAGTTTACTGCGCTTATCCGCCTTATCCTCAAGAATCATACAGACGGTCGTTTCAGGTATATTCTTGAGTTTCTCCATAATCCTTTCCATCTTGGCTTTGTTCTTGCTGTTGAACAGGTCAAGGTATTCAAGGACCACCATCCTTTTATCGGCAAAGAACGGCAGCGTCTCCAGACTTGACTCAATCCTGTCGATATCCTTATTGTCCTGATTGAACCTATCCAGGTTCATCATCTTATCCTGACCTTCAAAAACGGATTCGATGTAACGGTTCGTATATGCGTCCAACAGGAACTTTTCTTCACCTGTAAAAAGATATATCCCTGTAAACTCTCGGTTCTTCAGTTGTTCTCTGAGATGCTTCATCTTCAAGTTCCCCTTTGTACGGTACGATTCGATACCGACCCTCGTCGATAATCACCTCTATCATACCATACTTTTTCGTCGTATAAAAAGGTATATTCAGCGATTTATATCTGAACCTGATAATGTCACTGGGATGACCAAAGAGATTCTTTCCTACGCAGACCACGGCAAATCTCGGCATGACACAGCTTAGGAATGCCTCTGAAGAAGATGAATTCGAGCCGTGATGGGCAACTTTCAGCATTTCGATTTCATTCAAACCGATGATATTCTCCAGCATCCACTTCTCACCTTCCTCCTCAACATCCCCGGTAAGCAAAAGGTCGAAGCCGTATGCCTCCATATCAAGGACAAGGGAATTATTGTTCTCATCCTCGCTATATGTGGCATTCGGTCCCGGATAGAGGCACGTCATGGTTACATTGTAACCAAATTCCAACTGCTGACCGAATTCCATGAACTCCACAGGAATCCCATGAGTCTCGCACAGTGCTTTCAGTTCGATAAGAAGAAATTGCTCATCTCCGCCCCGGAACACCCTTTCGGTGATATTCATCCCGTCACTCTCTCCACGCTCTTTGTCATTGCTGTCACTATTTTCCGCTTGGCCATGCTCCCCATGAGAGGGACCGTCGTTTTTGATTCCCAGTTCTTTGAAGACCTCTTCATAAGGCTTGGACATGACGACCTTCCCCACCGGTATCAACGGTATCAGTTCCAGGATGCCTTTGATATGGTCATAGTGGGAGTGGCTCACGAAGACGCAGTCGATGCGTCTGATCCCTTTATCGAGTAGAAAGGGGTATATGACAGTCTTTCCCTTGTTGCAATCATCATCCATGAATCTGTCACCACCACCGTCAACCATCAGTGTGTGCTCCTGAGTCTTGATGACGATTGCATCACCCTGTCCCACATCAAGGAAATACACGTGGACACTACCGTCTTTTTCAGACACCCACGTAAGGCCGATACAAACGAGATAACCGATAACGAGGATACCGAAGAGCCTCTTTTTAATCCGCAAGTCAAACATCATCCTGAAACCTCCCTCCTTTATTCATTTCATCTTTGTATGACGGCTGCGATTCGTATATGATTGCAAGCATCAGGAACACGAGCGCATAATACACGACAATGTCTGACAGCTCCGGTCTTTTTATATATAGGAAAGAAATGGGCAGACGGTCCATCCAACCGCACAGCGTCTGGACATAGGACACCATGATCTGCACCGAACCCGCTGCGAAAAAACCGGCTTTCAAGAACAAAAATCCGAAAACCACTGCGATGAGGGCGGCTATATATATGTAGACCACTACCGGCACCACCAGGACATTGGCAACATACGACGTCAGGGACAAACCGTTGAAAAAATAGACCAGGACAGGAAGTGTTGTTATGTTGACTGATATGCTGACAAGAAGGAGTTCAATCGCGCTGCTATAGAAGGTCTTTCTGAACGGTTTCAGGAATCTGATCTTCAGGAGCGGAAAGACATAGAACAAACCGAAAACCGCCCCATAGGAGAGCAAGAATCCGCAGTTAAACAGACTTCCGGGAAACAGGATCAGATATCCGCAAAAGCATAGCATGAGGCTTTTACCCTTGTCATAGGCATGGTAACGCACGACTGACCATCGATAGGCCAGAATCATGATGCAGGCCCTAACTGCTGATATATTGCTCCCGATAAGATACAGATACGCTCCCATCACCAGAATACTTGCCATCAGCCTAAATGACATTTCAGAGAACCAGATTCCCAAAACCTTATCGGTCACAATGAACAGGATTCCTATATGAAGCCCTGATATCGCAATGATATGTGCAATGCCGTGAGTCTTGAACTGCTTGCTGAAAACTTCGCTTATATCCCCTTTTTCTCCGAAGAACATGGCTTCCACCACCCCTTCCGCTTCCCCTTGAAAAAGCAGCCCTGTCATTGCCAGAAGCGCAGACTTGAATCCGACAGTACGCCCTTTCAACCATGAATAGGGTTTGTGTATGGCGAGAAAAGGAACCTCCCCCAATACGACATTCCTTTGGAAGATGGTTCCTACCGTAGTACCGGAGAGGTAATAAAGCTCCGGTGCAAGTTCCCCTGGATTCGATTGGGTACGCATAGGTAGAATTGAGCCTGTTATGTGGATAATCCTTCCTTCAAGTCTGGATTCTGTTGTCAACGACTCAAATTCATCCTTTCTCAAATAAAGCGTACCTGAATATCCGGTGAGAGCCCTAACGCCATCTGCACCTTCCAGTCGCACGCAGACCTCATATCCGTCATATCTTGAAGCCTTCACTTCCAGAACTTTTCCCTGCATGTCAAATTCACTGCCCTCAAGTTCAATGAGCAAATCCCGGCATGCGAAGAAAGCCATGAGACAACCGGCTATCCGAAGCACGGTCATCCCAAGCAGAACAATGGTGATTTTATTCAGTTTCATTTTCTCTTCCTCAGTATGGTGATCATGCGATAACAATTGGACTGTCATCAAGTAGAATATCAGTATTCGATCAGTGAAAAATTCTTCGAAAAGATACGGTTCAAGGAAAGGGTTCCCTGGAATGTGGATACCAGTTCTCCTTCTACCATGATTTGGACATTCGTGATGTTTCCAAGTTCGGTCAGACTGTTGACCAGGGAATATACAGCAATACGCTCACTGATGCCTTTGGGTAGATACACCGTCTGAAACTCGCTGGAAAAATCGACGAAGCATATCCCTTCATGGGTATAGATATTCAATAGCTTTGTTCCTTCAGGCATCATGGCATTCCGCTCTTCTTCAATCAGTTTTAGGACAATGATCTCCTCAAGTTTCATATCGGGCGTAATGTCGACCTCGACATAGACCGGTACAAGCCTGGTCTTGTTTGGGGTCGGATAGTAGATGACGACCGTCTTCTCCTCCACTTCAGATATGGCCTCATCATAGGTAAGAAAACATCTTCCGTATACTGTCTGCCCAGTATTTTGAAGGGCTCAACCTAAGGGGTATGCCGCCGACAAAGAACTCCACCGAGCTGAAGTCATCGAGGGTAGTGATGGTACGGACCATGGAGGCCCTTAGGAAAATCTCCTGCTGATAATCCAGATCATTGTATTCATTAGTAAAGTATATATTCACATTGCTGCCTTCGATGGTGAAGAAGGATATCTCCACTTCCTCAGGTATGGTCGGCTCCAAGTCAGACCCCTTAAGCCCTGTTGTCATAAGATGGATCAGATAACCGACTACCGCTGCTCTGTCATTGGTGTCAACAACCTCATTCAGAAACAGGTTCACCGGTTCCAGCGAAAGCGACTCTCGGTCATACAGATATATACTTGTCCCTTCGTGTCGGCCAAGCATAGCAGAATCTCCGGTACAAGCCGACAGCAATGACAAGATCATAACGGCTGTCAATATGGCAATAACATTATTCCTTTTCATGGTCGGCATCCGACTCCTTTATAAACTCTTGCTTTTGCATATGACTAAGCGGTATCTTGATGATGAACTCGGTCCATTCCCCTGGTTCACTGATGCACTGGATGCTGCCTTTATGCATATGTACAGACCGCTGGACAATCGACAGACCCAACCCTGTTCCTCCGGTATCTCTTGATCTTGTCTTATCAACACGATAAAACCGTTTGAAGACGAGATCCACACTCTCATCCGGAATGCCTTCACCAGTATCCCTGACGGAGATGATGAAATCTTTGTAGTCGGTTTCCAGCTTCACATTGACAAGTCCGCCTTCATCGTTGTACTTGATGGCATTTTCAATCAGGTTGGTGAGTATCAATTCCATTTTTGTCTCGTCAACTTCTGCAAGGACAATCCTCTTGCTCTCAAAGAACATTTCTATGGATTTCCTTTCCGCCAGAGGTTTCAGGCGTTTCATGACATTTTCTATCAAGTCGTTGACGACGACTTCAGTAATCAACAACGGATTTTCCTGTCTATCCAATGTGACGAGAGTCAACAGGTCGTTGATAATCTTGTTCTCCCTGTCGATCTCCTTGTTGATATCACTCAGAAAATCCTGGTAGATTTCAATTGGCACATCCGGTTGGTGCAGCAATGATTCCGCAAGAACCTTGACGGAGCTCAGAGGCGTCTTCAGTTCGTGGCTCACATTGGCCACAAATTGCTTACGGTTGCTTTCAATGGCATCCAGTTCGCCAATCATCTTGTTGAATGATGTAGCGATTTCCTCAATTTCCGTATTGCCCTTGATATCGATGCGTTCTGTTCCATGGCCCGTAGTTATCTTATTCATGTGCTGAATCAGCTTGCGGAAAGGTTTGTTGAAACTCGAACTGAAATAATAGCTAAGAACACTGTCCAGGGCGATCAGACAGATAGCGATCAACAACGTCAGGTTCACAAGCTGCCTAAGGGATTCATTGATATCATCAAACGAATCCGAAACGACAACAACGCCGAGCACCGTATTGAAATCGACGTCCATTATCGGCACCGTAACAGCTCCGATGTTCTCCTCGTTCATGTAATAGTAGGAACTCTTTCCGTTCAGGCCGTCCATCACCTGCTTCGTAGCATACAGTTTTCCATTGTCCAGATGATGGGTATCGAAGATGATATTCCCTTTTTGGTTGATGACAAGTCCCCTGCCGGCCACACTTGCCTGGATAGTCGCAAGATAACTCTTGTCACCTGCCTCACTGAAGTAGCCGGTGGTGACAAGTCCTATGGCTATCGTATTCGCCTGACGGTACATCTCCTTCTTCTTTTCAGTTATATAACTTTGATTGGTCGTCGAGATAAAAATCACAGATAGAAGTATGACCGTAAAGAGCCCGATGGAAAAGAGGGCTATAAACAGCCTGAAGCGAATGCTTCTAACCGAACCGAATCTCGTATTGGCATCACTGCTGATAATAATAACCCACTCCCCATTTGGTTTGCACATAGAAAGGATTGCTCGGATTGGCTTCTATCTTCTCTCTCAGCCTTCGAACATGGACATCCACCGTACGCACATCTCCCGGAAAATCATATCCCCATACGATGTTCAAAAGCTGTTCCCTCGAATATACTTTATTCGGATTGGTGATAAACAGTTCCAACAGGTCAAACTCCTTGGCAGTCAGGTTGGCTTCTACCCCTTTGACAAAGACTCTTCTGCTCTCCGTCTGGATTTCAAGATCGCCCTTGATGATGGAGGTCTGTGCATCCTGTTCCAGTTTATCGATCACATACGTGTTACGCCTGATGATCGCTTTGATTCTAGCTTTCAGTTCCATGATATTGAACGGCTTCGTCATATAATCGTCCGCACCGAACTCAAGCCCCAGAATCTTATCCATATCCTCACCTTTTGCAGTGAGCATGATAATCGGCATGGTTGAAAATCCCCTGATTTGACGGCAGACTTCCATACCGTCCTTTTTGGGAAGCATTACATCCAATACAACCAGATCATATTCATTCTTTTTTGCCAGTTCAATGGCTTCATCGCCGTCATAAGCGCTGTCAATCACATATCCTTCCTGTTCAAGGCTGAATTTGAGACCTTTGACGATCGCCTTTTCATCATCTACTACCAGTATTCTCTTCTTCATCACTGTCACCCGCTTTTCAGTCCGGTCATATCTTGATCAGGTCCCTTATGCTGTAAAACAGGGCTTCCTTGATGCCGCTGACCTTCATTATGTCTTCAATTTTTTCAAATGCCCCGTGCATGCTGCGGTATGCGATGACACTTCTCGCTTTGGATTCTCCGACGCCAGGCAATCCGATGAGTTCATCCACCGTTGCTGTATTGATATCGACCAGCCCGTCATCGGTTTCTTCCAATGCCGTCAGGGTAGCTTCAACGTATTCATCTTCATCAGGAAAACGGATGCTTTCACCATCCGCCAACAGACGTGCAAGGTTTACCGCCCCCGATGCCGCCTCATCGGTCATGCCTCCAGCAAGCTCAACCGCTTCGTAGACCCTTGACCCGACAGGTAGCCTGTAAACGCCTTCTTCTGCAATACTGCCATAAAGATAGACCACAAGCATCTCCTGTCCGTTCGACCGGTCCTGTACTTCAAATGGTTCATTGGATGAATCCTTTTTGGTTGCATCTTTCGTATCATCAACGTCCCTGGCTGTCACTGTCCCCTTTTCTATGGTGTAGTGCATGTCCTCACCGTTCGTCATATGGGTATAGTAGATGGTGCCTGATACCAGAACAAAGAGTACCATCACGCAGGCAAGAAGCGTTTTACTGTTCATCAACATTCATACCTCCTTCCATTCTACAAAATAAATCATTTACATACAACAATTTACGGAAAAATATGTTAAAATAGTATGGAAAAACAGATACTCAATCCAAAGGATGGTGCAATATGAAACTCACTGGTTTTACCCGTATCGGTACAGGTGTTCCGAAACTGAAACTTGGCGACATGGACCACAACACTGAAGAAATCTTAAAGATATATGACAAGGCGAGCGAAGACAAACTGGACTTGCTCGTCCTGCCGGAGCTGTGTATCACCGGCTATACGATGGCCGACCTTTTTCATCAGCGTACACTTCTCGAAAAGGCGCTTTCATGCCTGCATCAGATCAAGAACCACACCACCGGCTGCAGGCCGCTGGTGACTGTCGGTCTGCCACTGCTCCTAGATGATGCCGTCTACAACTGCGCAGCTGTCATTGGCTCAGGAAAGATTCTGGGAATCGTGCCGAAAAGCTATCTGCCCACTTATAATGAATTCTATGAAACACGATGGTTTGCAAAAGCCGACATGCTCGAAAGAGATACCATCCTCATAGAGGGAGACGAGATACCCATCGGCACTGACCTTATATTTGAAGGCACAAAACCACCATATCTGAAATTTGCAGCTGAAATCTGCGAAGACCTATGGGCACCTGTTCCACCAAGCACGCATACCGCACTCCACGGTGCTCTAATCGTTGCCAACCTTTCTGCCAGCAATGAACTTATTGCAAAAAGCGATTACCGCCGGGATCTGATCAAAACCAATCTGCCAGGATGTATTCCGGTTATATATACGCCTCATCAGGCATCGGCGAATCATCTACCGATGTCACCTACGGTGGCCACTGCCTCATAGCCGAAAACGGCACCGTCATCAAGGAGACTTCCCGTTTTTCCCTTGAATCATCCTACGTGTACGCGGACATGGATTTGGAAAAACTGGAATATGACCGATATCATTCCAACACTTTCAGAGAGTGCAAAATGTCGGAAAACCATTATCCTGTTCGAAGGATTGTCTTTGAACAGGAAGCCATCGACAGGGAACTTGAGCGATACATCGATCCACAGCCATTCGTTCCTTCAGATGCACCTAAACGGGAACACCGATGCGAAGAGATTTTCCATATCCAGACAAGCGCATTGGCGAAACGCCTTTCCCATATAGGTTCCCCAACAGCTGTCATAGGTATTTCAGGCGGTCTTGATTCCACTTTGGCTCTGCTCGTCACGGTCAAGACATTCGACCTTCTCGGCCGTGACCGCAAGGACATCATCGGTGTGACAATGCCAGGATTCGGAACTACTGACAGGACATATTCCAATGCCATCGAACTGATGAAGGCGCTGCACATCACCATTTTGGAAATTCCTATCGCTGATGCTGTTCAGAAGCATTTTGATGATATCGGCCACGATATCGAGATTCATGATATCACTTATGAGAACTCCCAGGCCAGAGAACGCACACAGATCCTTATGGATTTATCCAACAAATATCGCGGCATCGTCGTTGGTACAGGAGACCTGTCCGAACTGGCACTCGGCTGGGCTACCTACAATGGAGACCATATGTCCATGTACGGTGTCAATGTTTCCATACCAAAGACACTGGTGAGATATCTGGTCGAATGGGTGGCTTTGAACGAGGAAAGCAGAACTGCCCAGGAGATCCTTTGTGACGTTCTCGAGACACCGGTTTCACCGGAACTGCTGCCACCGTCCGAAGACGGAACCATAGCACAGAAAACCGAAGAAGTTGTTGGTCCGTATGAACTTCATGACTTTTCCTCTATAACATGCTGCGTTATGGATTCACTCCCGGTAAAGTTTTCTCACTGGCCTGCATCGCCTTCGATGGGCTTTATGACAAGGAAATCATCCATCGCTGGATTAAAGTCTTCTATTCACGGTTCTTCATCCAACAGTTCAAACGGAGCGCTTTGCCTGACGGCCCTAAAGTCGGTTCCATCTGCCTGTCGCCCCGTGGAGACCTTCGGATGCCAAGCGATTCCACCAGCAGGTCCTGGATGAAGGAAATCGACTCCCTTGGTGTAGACGGTCTGCATCTTTGATCTGCTTGTCTGCTATGACAGACACCTCATATTATTAAAGATATTGATGCAGGTGACAATGGGAGATATATACTATCCATTTTCAGAAAAAGGCGCAAAACAGCAGTTGCCAAGGCGTTCCGGCAACTGCTGCAATTGAGTGCGACACATTTCCTATTCACTTTAACGATCCTGCAGGAGGTTCATATGATTCGAAAAAGCATGAAGCATGCCATCGACGGCATATTATTCACCCTCATTCATGAACGAAACTTTCAAATACATCTCGTCATCCTGACATTCACCATCCTGGCAGGACTGTATTATCATCTGACCGACATCGAATGGATGATCATCACCATCATCTCAACCATGGTTCTTTTTTCCGAGCTCATCAACACCGCTGTGGAAAACACCTTGGATTGGCTGGAGCCCAACCATCATGATGTCATCAAGATCGTCAAGGACGTCTGCGCCGGCGCAGTGCTTGTATGCGCAATCGGTGCAGTCATCATCGGAGTCATCATCTTCCTGCCTCACATTATGGGGTCAGACCCCTTTTAACGAATTAACGTCTTAAAGACATGAACAGCTTGTTGTGGATCGCTGCTGCCGCTTTCTTCCCTGCACCCATGGCAAGGATGACGGTAGCTGCCCCTGTAACGGCATCGCCACCGGCGAAAACGTTATCCATCGTCGTTTCCATCGTCGTTTCATCAACTATGATACATCCCCACCGGTTGACTTCCAGCTCCTTGGTCGTATTCATAAGCAACGGATTTGGTGTTTGTCCGATAGCAACGATCACATTGTCCGCTTCCATATGGAATTCACTGCCTTCAATCGGCACAGGACGTCTTCTGCCTGACTCATCGGGTTCTCCCAGCTCCATCTTCTGTATGGTGATACCTGTCACGACATTCCCGTCACCATGGATTTCCACAGGATTCATTAAGAGGTCAAAACGGATCTCCTCTTCGATGGCATGGTGGATCTCCTCCTGTCTTGCAGGAAGTTCTTCCATCCCTCTTCTGTACACAATGTGGACTTCCCTGGCACCAAGACGCTTGGCTGTCCTTGCAGCATCCATTGCGACATTGCCTCCGCCGACAACAACAACCTTGTTTCCCAGTTTCACCGGCGTATGGAAATTCGGAAAATCATATGCCTTCATCAGATTGACCCTTGTCAGGAATTCATTCGACGAATATACCCCATTCAGATTCTCACCCGGAACACCCATGAATCTTGGCAGTCCGGCACCACTTCCGATAAAAACAGCTTTATATCCATCCTCAAACAAATCAGAAATATCCAGAGATTTGCCGATGATGACATTCTTTTCAACATTTACTCCGAGGTTCAGCACCTGGTTGATCTCAGCCTGCACGAGGCTCTTCGGCAAACGGAACTCAGGTATACCGTACATCAGCACACCGCCCAGCTCATGAAGCGCTTCAAATATCGTCACTTCATAACCAAGTTTTGCCAGGTCGGCCGAACAGGAGATACTTGCAGGACCGCTGCCGACCACCGCGACTTTAATACCGTTCTTCCTGCTGTTCACATCATGCATCTTCATATTGGACATGTACCAGTCGGCAACATATCTTTCGAGCCTTCCCACACCTACAGGTTCTCCCTTGATGCCGCGGACACATTTTCCTTCACACTGATTCTCCTGAGGGCACACCCTTCCGCAAACGGCAGGAAGCCTATTGTCTTTCGCTATGATTTCATAGGCCTCCTCGATATCCCCCATCTTGACAGCATGAATGAACTCAGGAATCTGAATATTGACAGGGCATCCCTTCTTGCAGGGCGCATGCTTGCATTCAATGCATCGTTCAGCCTCCTCCATCGCCTCTTCCAACGTATAACCGAGAGCGACTTCTGTGAAGTTCTTGTTCCTGATTACAGGATCCTGCTCATTCATCTTTACTTTCTTCAAACTCATGTTAGCCATTTGATGCACCTTCCAATTTACAAATATGTTCTTCCTGATTCTTATAATAGGTCTGTCGACGCATCGCTTCATCGAAATCCACAAGCAATCCGTCAAAATCAGGCCGTCGACACATGCGAATTTCGTCTCACCGCCGACAGTCACCCTGCAGCCACCACACATGCCCGTCCCATCGATCATAACCGGATTCAGCGATACACCGGTCGGTATATTCAGCGGTTTGGTGATCCCCACTACCGCCTTCATCATGACCATCGGTCCGATGGCAATCACCTCATCATACTTCTCTCCTTTTCAAGGAGCTCCGTGAGCACATCAGTGACAAATCCCTGATGACCCAGTGAACCGTCATTGGTTGCATAGAAAACATGCCTGCAGAACTTTCCGAAATCGTCACCCAGTATGACCAATTCCTCGCTGCGGCCCCGATGATGACATCCACTTCCACTCCCATTTCAGCCAGTTTCTTGAGCTGTGGATATAGTGGAGCAGCACCGACACCACCTGCTATGCCAAGTGCCCTCTTGTGATCATGAAGTTTGGTGGGCTTACCCAACGGCCCTACAAAATCCTCAATGGAATCCCCTGCGTTTTTCTGAGACAACAGCTTTGTTGTCAGCCCCAGCACCTGAAATACGATGGTCACCGTATTCTTTACCCTGTCATAGTCCATGATGGTCAAGGGAATGCGTTCGCCACCTTCTGCGACACGAAGTATGATGAACTGTCCCGGCTCACATTTTCTCGCTACAAAAGGAGCCTCGATGACCATTTTCTGGACCACTGAGTTCAACACTTCCTTTTCCAGTATCTTATACATAAAATCGTCCTTCCTATCGGCAATCTGCTGCAAAACAAACATTACCCCATATTATCCCATAGCCAAATCCATTGCAACATGACATAATGTCCATTTGTATACTTTAGTATAACACAAAGAAATTCCTGCACAAACAAAATCTTGTCCATGCAGGAATGCTTTTCATGTCAAGCGAACCTCCTCCGGATAGACCGTGAAACTGTATCATCACTCCGGGGAATCACATGAATATGCAGTGAAGATGTCAGTCAAGATAGTAATCGATCGTATCGTAATCCACCGCTTCTTCACTTCTGTAGGTCTTCATCGCCTCAAGATACACTTTCACTGTATCCAAGCAAGTGAAGTTCGGGATATCCAAGTGTTCAGCCAGACTCCTGAGTTTGAAGCCTGCACGGCTGACATCCTTGCCCTTCGTAGGTATATTGATCATCATGTCGATTTTGCCTTCCTTCATCATATCCTGTAGGGAATCAAGATCGTTGATATCCATACAGACATTGTTGATGTTCATGCGATTCAGGAAATCACTGGTCCCTTTGGTCGCAATGATGTCAAAGCCGAGAGACATGAGTCCCTTCACATGCTGGACAACTTCTTTCTTGGAGTTCTCGGAAACCGTCACAAGGGCTTTGCCCCTTTCCGGAAACTTGTAACCGGCGCCTAGGAACGCTTTCATCATGGCCTTGCTGTAATCGGAATCGATACCCAGAACCTCTCCCGTCGACTTCATCTCCGGTGTCAGGGCCGCATCCACATCCTGCAGCTTCACAAAGGAGAAGACCGGCGCCTTAACGGCTATCAGCTTGTCAGCCTCCTTCAGACCTGTTCCGTAGGGCAGATCCTTCAGTTTTTCACCGAGGATGACTTCCATGGCAATCTTGACCATCGGCACCTTCGTCACCTTGCTTAGGATAGGCACAGTTCTTGATGCCCTTGGATTCACTTCGATGATATATACCTTTTCGTTCTTTCACGACGAACTGGATGTTCACAAGACCGCTGACCTGGAGGGCAATGGAGATCTTCTTCGTGTATTCTACGACTGTGTCAACCACATCGTCGGAGACATTCTGTGGCGGATAGACACAGAAGGAGTCACCGGAATGTACACCTGTACGCTCAATATGCTCCATGATTCCCGGAATAAGAATATCTTCACGGTCACAGATCGCATCCACTTCCACTTCCATACCTTCGATGTATTCGTCAATCAGAATAGGATGGTCCGTTGAAAGGTTGGTAGCTTCATTGACGTATGACATCAGCTCATCATTGTTGTAGACGATCATCATCGCACGGCCTCCGATAACATAGGACGGACGGACAAGCACAGGATATCCGATATCCTTGGCAGCCACCAACGCTTCTTCAATATTGGTGACCGCGCACCCTTTCGGTTGAGGTATGTTCAACTCCCTGAGCAGCCTTTCAAAGCGTTTCCTGTTCTCTGCAACATCGATCGCTTCCACAGATGTCCCAAGAATCTGCACACCTTTGCTGACCAGCTTCGGTGCCAGATTAATGGCCGTTTGTCCTCCGAACTGTACGATGACACCTTTGGGCATCTCTTTGCGGATCACGTTGTATACGTCTTCAATATAAAGCGGCTCAAAATACAGCTTATCCGATGTATCAAAGTCGGTACTCACCGTTTCCGGATTGTTGTTGATGATGATGGACTCGTAGCCGAGGTCCTGAATCGCCCAGACGGCATGTACAGAGCAATAGTCGAACTCGATACCCTGTCCGATGCGGATCGGCCCCGAACCGATAACGATGATCTTCTCACCTTTGCTCTTGATATTCTCATCTTCTTTTTCATAGGTCGAGTAATAGTACGGTGTATAAGACTCGAACTCAGCTGCACATGTATCCACCATCTTATAGACCGGATACATGCCGTGCGCCCTTCGAATCGCATCGATGATCTCGTATTCCATCCCAGAAAGTTCGATGATCTCCGTATCAGTAAAACCCATCTTCTCAGCGGACTGAAGCAATTCACCGGTGAGCGTTTCATTCTGAAGTTTTTCTCGATATCAACGATATTCAGTATTTTGTCAAGGAACCATGGGTCGATTTGGTCAGTTCATGAATCCTATCCACACCGAAATCCCTGCGAAGTGCTTCCGCTATGACAAAATCCGCTGATCATCCACTTCAATCAGATTCTTGATGATGGTATCCTCGTCCCAGTGGGTCATATACTCCTTGCGAAGTCCAGTATCCTTGCCTTCAAGGGAAATGACCGCTTTAAGGAGCGAACTTTCAAAAGTCCTGTCGATAGCCATGACCTCACCGGTTGCCTTCATCTGGGTTCCCAGACGACGGTTGGCATAATCAAACTTGTCAAACGGCCATTTCGGTATCTTCGTAACGATATAGTCAAGCGCCGGTTCAAAGGACGCCTTTGTCTTTAGGGTTACGGAGTTCGGTATCTCGTGAAGATGCAGGCCGACGGCAATCTTTGCAGCGATCTTTGCAATCGGATATCCTGCAGCTTTGGATGCCAAGGCAGAAGAACGGCTTACCCGCGGGTTCACCTCGATCACGATGTAATCCTTCGACTTTGGATTCAAGGCCAGCTGAACGTTGCATCCGCCCTCGATTTTCAAGGCACGAATAATCTTGACGCTGGCTTCTCTGAGCATATGATACTCATTGTCCGTCAGTGTCTGCGACGGCGCCACGACTATACTGTCACCGGTATGGATTCCGACAGGGTCAAAATTCTCCATATTACAAATGATGATACAAGTATCGTTCTTATCACGCATCACCTCGTACTCGACTTCTTTCCATCCTGCTACGGATTGTTCCAAGAGACACTGGGAAATACGGCTGTGCATCAATCCGGTATGCAGTACTTCCTTCAGCTCCTCCATGGTGTCGGCGATGCCTCCGCCGAGACCACCCATCGTATAGGCCGGACGCACGATAACCGGAAATCCGATCTCTCCAGCAAACGCCAAGCCTTCATCGATGCTGCTGACGATGCCGCTTTTTGGAATCGGTTCCCCGATCTCAAGCATCAGATTCTTGAATTCCTCACGATCTTCCGCTTGCTTGATTGCTTCAAGCTTGGTTCCCAAAAGCCTGACATCGTATTTTTCCAATACACCGGCTTCCGTCAGTTCCACCGCCATATTCAGACCGGTCTGTCCGCCCAGGGTAGGCAGCAGTCCATCCGGTCGTTCCTTGGCGATGATGTATTCAAGACTCTCCACCGTAAGAGGCTGGATATATACGGTATCTGCTATGTTGTCATCAGTCATGATTGTCGCAGGATTCGAGTTGACCAGAACGACCTCAAGACCTTCTTCCTTTAGTGATTTGCAGGCCTGAGTACCGGCATAGTCGAATTCAGCTGCCTGTCCTATGATAATGGGACCTGATCCGATCACCATAACCTTCTTAACACTGGTATCTAACGGCATATTACGCTTCCCTTCTTAAGTCATCTATCCACTCGTTGAAAATCACGGTTGCATCGGTAGGTCCGGGTCCTTCTTCCGGATGAAACTGCACCGAAACGATTCTGTTTTTGGTGCACTGCATACCTTCAACCGTGTCATCGTTGACATTCATATGTGTCAGCACCATTCCCTCGCTGACGGAAACGGCTTTCACCGCATAACCATGGTTCTGGGAAGTCATGAACACCTTGTTTGTCCTAAGGTCGATGACAGGATGGTTGCTGCCCCTGTGTCCGAACTTCAGTTTATAGGTATCTGCTCCCAGCTCAACGCAAGAATCTGATGCCCCAGACAGATGCCGAACAAAGGCAACTTGCCATGAAGCTCCTTGGCCAATCCGATGGCCGAATGGCATTCCTTCGGATCTCCAGGGCCGTTGCTGAAAAGAATACCATCATGGTTTCCTTCCATGATCGTTGCGTAATCAGCACTGCTGGGATAGACCGTCACAACGCAGCCCTGTTCCAGCAATTGCTTCACGATGCCTTTCTTCAGACCGAGGTCAACCACACCAATGCTGATGGCTTTCCCGGAACTATGCTGATCACCGGCCGTATCCTGTTTGACATCTGAAGATGTAATAGTCATGACTTCAGCCGTCGTCACCTGCTCAACGATGTCTCTGGGGAACTCATATTCCCCGAGCATCAACTCGAGTTCTTCCACTGAAAGCGTCTCGTCGGTAGTCACGACACAGTTCATGGCACCGACATTGCGTATTCTCTTGGTGATCATCCGGGTATCCACATCATACACTCCGACGATTCCGTTGTCTTTCAGGTAATCCTCCAGTGTATCACTGATTTCCCAGTGACTGGGCTTTTTGGAGTATTCCTTGACGACGAATCCTGAAACCTTCACACCATCGGATTCGATATCACTCGGATTAACACCATAATTGCCGATCAGCGGATAGGTCATGGTGACAATCTGACCTGCATAGGAAGGATCTGTCAGGATTTCCTGATACCCGGTCATCCCCGTATTGAATACGATCTCTCCAAAGGTGGTCCCGGTACTGCCGAACCCTTTCCCCTGTATAAGCGTTCCGTCTTCCAATAAAATTCTAGCTTCCATATTATAGCACCTCTTTCAGGATTCCTATCATTTCGTCAATATGCTCTTTGGTCACGACAAGGGGTGGTACGAAGCGGACCACATCACTGCCGGCTCCGACCAGCAGCAATCCCTTCTCATATGCCCTCGCCGTCAATTCCTTCGGGGATAAGTCAGAGATATCCCCTGAATGAGTCCAATCCCTTTGAGCTCCTTGATGCAACCGAATCCCTTCTTCAGTTCCGTTAGCTTCTCCTTGAGATAATCGCCCATCTCTCTGACATGATCAAGCATCTCCTCCGACAGCACTTCATCCATCACGACATCCACGGCAGTCATAGCCAACGGATTGCCCCCGAAAGTCGAAGCATGATCGCCAGGAACAAATCCCTTGGCTGCTTCCTTCGAAGACAGGACAGCGCCTACCGGCACCCCTGCGCCAAGACCTTTGGCCATGGCCATGATATCCGGCTTGACGTCATAATACATATAGCCGCATGGGTATCCGGTCCTGCCGATTCCGGTCTGGACTTCATCAAAGAGCAGCAAGATACCTTTCTCATCGCAAAGCTTTCGTACACCGTTCAGAAAATCCTTATCGGCCATCTGGATACCGCCTTCACCCTGAATCACTTCCATTAAAATGGCACAAGTCTTCTCATTCACAAGTGCATTTACCGATTCAAGGTCATTGTATTTAGCATACTTGATTCCGGGAAGAAGGGGATCAAGGCCTTTCTGATACTTGGTCTGCCCCGTTGCCGTAATTGCTCCCAATGTCCGTCCGTGGAAGGAATTCTCCATCGTAATGATTTCAAACCGCTCTTCATACCCTTTGTACTTGGCATACTTCCTCGCCAGTTTCATGGCGCCTTCAACAGCCTCTGCACCAGAATTGCATAGGAACGCCTTCTCCATACCTGTCTTTTTCACCAGTTTCTCTGCCGCAGTCAACTGTATATCCGAATAATACAGGTTGGAAATGTGCAGCAGCCTATCCACCTGGCCTTTCAGCGCATCTTTCAGCTTCTCATTGCTGTAGCCCAATCCGTTAACAGCAATACCTGCAACGAAATCCAAATACTTCTTGCCTTCCTCATCTACGAGATAAACATCCTCACCGTGTGTGAAAATATTGGGTAGTTGCGCGTATGTATTCATCAACACCTGTTTGTCATACATCTTCTACACCTCCCCATCAAGGACCAAATCCCGTCCGAACATGGTTCCGACACCACTGACGGTAAACATCTCAAGCAACAGGCTGTGCTCCACACGACCGTCAAGAATATGGACATGTCGAACACCTTTTTCGATACCTTCCACACAACACATGACTTTTGGAATCATTCCCCCGGAGATGATACCATCATCGATATACCCATCCACCTGTCCGACATTGATTTTCGAGATCAGTGATGCACTGTCGCTCACATCCTTCAATACACCTTCCACATCGGTCAGAAAGATCAGTTTTTCCGCTTCGAGGGCGCCTGCGATGGCTGAAGCCGCATAATCCGCATTGATGTTATAGGTCGCTCCCGTGTCATCGGTGCCGACCGGTGCGATGACAGGAATGAAATCACTGTCGATCAGGGAACGGATGAGGGTCGTATCCACTTTCCTGATGTCTCCAACAAAACCGATATCCTTGCCTTCAACAACCTTCTTATGGACTTTCAGTGTCTTGCCGTCCTTGCCGGAAATGCCGACAGCGTTCAAATCATGATTCTGAATCAGTTGAACCACGTCCTTGTTCACCTTACCCGAAAGCACCATCTCAACAACATCCACCGTTTCCTTGTCCGTTACGCGGAGACCGTTGAAGAATTCCGATTCAATCCCCATGGACTTCAGGGTCTTGGAGATTTCCTTCCCGCCCCCGTGGACGATAACAGGCTTGAATCCCACCAGCTTCATCAGAACGATATCCTCAATCACCATTTCCTTGATTCTTTCATCAACCATGGCTGAACCACCGTACTTGATCACAACAGTCTTTCCATTGAACTGTTTGATATAAGGAAGGGCTTCGACCAGAACCTTCGCTTTTTCAATATATTTTTCCATATTCATCCTGCTTTCCTTTTCTTCATTGTCATATGGCTTTGCATATGTTTATAGCTCTGCAGCACCGTTCCATCAATATCTCTATGTCCTGTACTCACCGTTTATCTTTACGTATTCATAACTCAGGTCACAGCCCCAACCGTGGCTTCGGATTCTCCCTGATTGCAGCTCACCTCAACGCGTATGTCGGTCTCCTTCAGTATCTCAAGAGCAAAATCCTCATCAAAGGCTACGGGCGCTCCTTCGTCAATCAGGATAATTTCTCCGGCATCGCTCTGATACTTAACCTGTATCTTCATCGGATCGAATATGGCTCCGGAATAACCCAACGCGCAAAGTATCCTGCCCCAGTTGGCATCCTCCCCGAAGAAAGCCGTCTTAACAAGATTGGAAGTGATGACTGCATGAACCATTTTTCTGGCTTCCGCCTTACAGGTCATACCTGCCACATGAACCTCGATGAACTTGGTCACGCCCTCACCGTCTTTGACAATCAGTTTTGAGAGCTTTTCACTCAGTTTATGAAACGCTTCCTTGAATATCTCAAATCCTTCGCTGCCCGGAACCAGTTCCCCAGTACCGCTCTGACCGTTGGCAAGCACCAGGACCATGTCATTCGTTGACGTATCACCATCGACACTGATCATATTATAGGTGTCATCCACCGTGCTTTTCAGCAGCGCCTCCAGATTCTCCTGAGAGATGACGGCATCGGTTGTAATGAATGCCAGCATTGTTCCCATGTTGGGGTGAATCATGCCGGAACCTTTGGACATGCCTGCCAGGGTCACTTTCTTACCGTCAATCACGACAGTCACCGCTGCTTCCTTGGTGAATGTATCGGTCGTCATGATGCCCTCTGCCGCTTCATGGGCAGCTTCACGTGTCACATCCTTTTTCTTGACGATTTCCAGGATGCCATTCTTGATCGTATCCATGGGCAGCGGCACACCGATCACTCCAGTGGAAGCGACAAGCACCTGTTCTTTATCGCATCCCATCTCCTGAGCGAAAACCAAGGCCATCTTATCAGCATCCTTCATGCCCTTTTCACCGGTACATGCATTGGCATTGCCACTGTTGACGATGACACCGTGAATCTTGTCTTTATCCTTCAGTCTGTCCATATTCCAAAGCACTGGAGCTGCCTTGACGACATTTCTTGTGAAAACACCTGCGTACTCACAGGGAGATTCCGAATAAATCATGGACATGTCTTTTCTTTTTCTCTTGACACCAATATGCATTCCAGCTGAGTAGAACCCTTTAGGTGAGGTGACTCCATGTGACATCCATTCCATAATTGTCACTCCTTTTCTAAACTTTTTTTATTATTATACATATTTATTTATATTTATGCAATAGGAAAATGTATATTCAATCAAGTTATTCACTATTAATCAAATATTCATTGAAGAACGTCCAGTTTATGATAAAATGTTAATGAGTGCAATATTAAAAAATCATATGGATTAGGAGAGTTTATGACTGACTATCTTCAAACCCTAACCTTCGACTACGCAACGTTTCTGATATTGAATCTGATTCTGTCGTCCATTGTCATCCTGCTAGAGCGCAAGAATCCGGTAGGCGCATTGGCATGGCTTTTTTTCCTGAACCTGGTTCCGGGCTTCGGATTTTTCTTCTATATCCTGTTGGCACAGAATATCTCGAAGCGTAAGATATTCCTGTATACCCAAGAGGAGGCCAAACTGCACCAGAAGCTCCTGAAAGATCAGCGCAAAGCCATTATGCAGGATGATTTCGATTTTGAGGACAAAAATGCATACAAGCACAGGGATATGATCCTCTTCCACAATACCCTTTCGGGTTCCATCTTCACTCAGAACAACGATATCCAATTCTTCACTTCCGGTCACAGGAAATTCGATGCACTGTTCAATGATATCGAAAACGCAACGCATCACATACATATATTATACTACATAATCAAGAACGATACATTAGGCAACAAATTTTTGAACCTTCTCATGAAAAAAGCCAGGGAAGGTGTTGAAGTACGATTGCTGGCCGATTATGTAGGCAGCCGCCATCTGACTAAAAAGCATATCAAGGAACTGAAAGACAGCGGAGTGCAGGTTGCATTCTTCTTCCCTTCATTCTTCAAGTTTTTCAATCTACGCGGCAATTACAGGAACCACCGTAAACTGGCTATCATCGATGGATCCATCGGTTATATCGGCGGCTTCAACATCGGAGATGAATACCTTGGCCAGTCAAACAAATTCGGTCACTGGCGCGACACCCATCTCCGTATCATCGGCGACAGCGTATTTCCATGCAGATCCGCTTCATCCTTGACTGGCGAAACGCTTCGAAGCAGAATCTATCAGCCTCAAACGACTACCTGAAAACCTGACCACCACCTCACATGGATCTGTCCAGATTGTTGATTCAGGTCCTGACAACATCAATGAACAGATCAAGCAGGGTTATCTTCAGATCATTCATCAGGCGAGGGAATACATCTATATTCAAACGCCATACTTCATTCCCGATGACAGTATCGTGGAAGGGTTGAAAATTGCCGCTGCCAAAGGGGTTGATGTGAGAATCATGATACCCAACAAGCCAGACCACATGTTCATCCACTGGGCAACCTATGCCTATTGCGGTGACCTTCTCCCTTACGGTGTTCGTATCTTCTCCTATGAAAACGGCTTCCTGCATGCCAAAACCATTGCCAGCGATGACAGCGTATGCTCGGTAGGCACCTGCAATTTCGACCTCCGAAGTTTCAGACTCAATTTTGAAGTGAATGCATTCATGTACAACATCAAGGAGAGCACCTTCCTAAGACGGACCTTCGAAGACGACATGAAATTCAGCAGAGAAATCACCCGCAGACGATACATGAACAGGTCACTCATCATCAAGGTCAAGGAAGCGATTTCACGACTCTTTTCACCCGTTTTATGATTTTATCCTTATTTTATGCATCAGCCTTATGTTGCATTTGAACAACAAAGTCACTACAGTACTCCTCATTTTGAGTGAATTTACATTTTTTCTGAATAAACAGACAAAAGTATTGCATATTTATAAACTTTAATGTATAATCAATCATAATTAATGAGAAAATAAAAGCGGACATATATTTAGGAGGAATTGCAATGAAGAAAAAAAGTAGTATTGGCTTATTCAGGCGGTCTTGACACAACAGTTATCATCCCATGGCTGAAAGAGAATTATGATTATGAAGTTGTCGCTGTTTGTGTCGATGTAGGTCAGGGACAGGAGATTGACGGTTTGGAGGAACGCGCACTCAGCTCAGGAGCTTCCAAACTGTATATAGAGAATGTTGTAGATGAGTTCGTTGATGACTACGTAGTACCAACCATCCAGGCGAATGCAGTTTACGAAGGCAAGTACCTCCTCGGAACATCCATGGCACGTCCGATCATCGGCAAGCGCCTGGCAGAAATCGCCCTCGAGGAAGGCGCTGAAGCCATCTGTCACGGAGCAACCGGTAAAGGAAACGACCAAGTACGTTTTGAGCTTGCCATCAAGGCGATTGCTCCACACATGAAGATTATCGCTCCATGGCGTATATGGGACATCCAATCCCGTGAAGATGCGCTCGCGTACTTGGCAGAACGTGGTATTGAAGCACCGATGAAGAAGAAGGACTCCTACTCACGTGACCGTAACCTCTGGCACCTGAGCCACGAAGGCCTCGACCTTGAAGAACCTGCAAACGAACCGGATTATGAATACCTGCTTCAGATGGGAGTCACACCGGAAAAGGCGCCTGATGAAGCCACTTACGTAACTTTGGACTTTGAAAAAGGTGTTCCAACAAAACTTGACGGAGAATCCATGAAGGTTTCCGATATGATAGCAAAGCTTAACGAGGTTGGCGGTGCAAACGGCATCGGTCTCATCGATATCGTCGAAAACCGTATCGTAGGCATGAAATCCCGTGGTGTATATGAAACTCCGGGAGGAACAATACTCTACTACGCTCATAATGAATTGGAATACCTATGCCTTGACCGTCAGACAATCAGCGTCAAGAATCAGCTTGCCATCAAGTTCAGTGAGCTGGTTTACTCAGGAGAATGGTTCACACCGGTTCGCGAAGCTCTCACCGCTTTTGTGGATGAAACACAGAAGACAGTAACCGGTCAGGTCAAGCTGAAACTCTACAAGGGGAACATCATCCCGGCTGGAGCTACCAGCCCATACTCTCTCTATAACGAAGATATCGCAAGCTTCACTACAGGTGAACTGTACGATCACAAAGACGCAGAAGGATTCATCAACCTCTTCGGTCTTCCAATCAAGGTTCGTGCACTGATGAAAGAGCACAATCAATAAGACAAATCCATAAAACTTATGTTATAATAGTAATCCACTGTTGTGGATTACTATTATATTATACGAAAATATACGAAAGAAAAGGTGATACTATGAAACTATGGGGCGGACGCTTTTCAAAGAATACGGAATTCATTGTGGATGATTTCAATTCATCCATCAGATTCGATCAGAGATTATACAAAGAAGACATCACTGGCAGTATTGCCCATGTAACCATGCTTGCCAAGCAAGCCATCATCTCCCAGGAAGAATCCAGTCAGATCATCGAAGGTCTGAAAGCATTGGAAACGGAAATTGAAGCGGCAATGTCACCTTCGACATCAGTGCTGAAGACATTCATATGAACATCGAATCCCTGCTGATTGACCGTATCGGTGACGTCGCTAAGAAAATGCATACGGGCCGTTCAAGAAATGACCAGGTGGCACTGGATATCCGTCTATACATCAAGAAAGAAATCAAGAATATCGATAACCATCTCTTCGAACTCCTCGAATCGATCCTGAAGCTCGCTGACGAACATACGGAAACCATCATGCCGGGATATACCCATCTTCAAAAAGCCCAGCCGACCACTTTTGCACATCATATGATGGCTTATTTCGAGATGTTCAAACGCGACCGCGACCGTTTGGATAAGACGTTCAAGCGAATGAACCAGTCCCCTCTCGGTGCAGGTGCATTCGCTACAACCACGTATGACCTGGACCGCCAAATGACGGCTGATCTTCTAGGTTTCGACTCCATCTGCCTTAACAGCATGGATGCAGTCAGCGACAGGGATTTCCTCATCGACCTTCTTCAGAACATCGCCATGATCATGATGCATCTGTCAAGATTCTCCGAAGAGATCATTCTCTGGTGCTCACACGAGTTCAAGTTCATTGAACTGGATGACGCCTACTCCACCGGAAGCAGCATCATGCCTCAAAAGAAGAATCCGGATATCGCAGAATTGATTCGCGGCAAAACCGGCCGAGTGTATGGAAACCTCACAGCCCTGCTGACAACGATGAAAGGTATCCCTCTTGCCTATAATAAGGATATGCAGGAAGACAAGGAAGTCACTTTCGATTCCATCGACACCATCAACATGTGCCTGCCAATCTTCACAAAAATGATCAGTACCATGACCGTCAACAAAACCGTCATGAAAGCCGGTGCTGACGGCGGCTTCACCAACGCAACCGATGCTGCTGATTACCTTGTCAAGAAAGGTCTTCCATTCCGGGACGCTCACGAAGTCATCGGAAGACTTGTCCTCTACTGCGTCAACAACCAGACTAATCTGAGCGCTCTCAGCCTTGAGGAATACAAGGCGTTGTCATCACTCTTCGATGAGGACATCTACGATGCCATCTCCCTCGAAACCTGCGTCAACAAACGCCAGGTGATTGGCGGTCCGGCTAAGGAACAGATGGAGAAGGTTATTGGGATCAATCGGGATTATCTGCAGTCGTAGTTGGCTATTTTAGCAAGTTTTTCGCTCGGGTGGTGGGGACGGTGCTGGCTGCTGCAGGAATTGATGTCGGGCTGAGGCTGAACATCCAAGCTGCACTAACCGTGAATCTTGCACTGAACCTAAAGCTAAAAACCTTGCCTTGAATTTCTTGGCAAGGTATATTTTCGCCGAGCTTCGTGCACAATTTAGCTTTGTCAGGGTATGTTTTCCTTCCGGAAAACAACCGAACAAACGGTTCAGCACAACCTTCACGCCAAGTGCAGCTAAGATGTGATCCAAAATCCCGCCATCAACACCTGCAGCATCCGGCACCTGTCGCCATCAACCTCGCTATACGTGAGAGGGCTTCAGTATATGGCCAGCTTAAAAACCGGCATATTAAATGTGTTGCTTCAGAATCCAGTGAACATAAGATGATATTGAATACAAGAATGACGATGCGTGATACGGAGACAGTTCCGTTATCAAACATCGTCATTTTTTTCGTTTGCTTTGATCTTGAAGTTGTACAGGCATCTTATTGGGACTTGATCGGAATTTGGATGCCGTACGTCTCGTTCTGGGGGTTTTGCTGACAGCAAAACCAACCTTGGCCAAGCCAAAAATACTGAACGAAGCTCGGCGCCTATGTCCTTTGTCATACATATGAAGCAAGATTTTTTTGGCTTAGTTCGGCGTTCAAATGCCGATTTAGTCCCAGTTAGATGTATAGCCTCTGTCGCCCGGCAATGCAGATAATGGCAGGTGCCGTCCCCACCACCCGAACGCATTATCTCCTTCAAAGCAACCAACCAAGTAGTGAAGGATAGTCGGCGACTGTGTAGTTTCTGTGAAATAGTGTCTTCGTGGTTGAACCTAAACAGAAGAAAACGGTGGCATGTCCGACTAAATGGGCAACCGGGTCATCTGATGGATTTGGGATTAACGTCTGGGAACTCGTTCTCGGACGTTGGCCCCGAATCCATCTGTGCCCCGCAGGCCCAGTGTCGGATATGTCACCGTTTTCGATTGTCTTATGCTCACCGCACAAAGACATCTATTTCATTTCTAATGCTGTATAAAAGCCAACTACTCCGAAACAAATTTCAAGAACGCAGTTCCAAGCGGCGGAATCTTAAGATCAATACTCTGCTCTCTGCCATCCCATGCGATATCGCTCGTCATTATCGGTTCTTCGTTGACGACGTTGCTGCCGCCATATTTTGCTGCGTCGGAGTTCAACACCTCCACGTATTTACCTTTTCTAGGTACACCGATTCTGTGCATCGTACGAGGAACCGGAGTATAGTTGCTGACTACGACGATCAGCTCATCGGAATCCTTGCCCTTTCTCAGGAAGGACACAATACTCTCCTCATAATCGCTGCAGTTGATCCATTCGAATCCTGCACTGGTGAAGTCATCATGCCACAAGGCGTTCTCCTTCACATAGAGGTGGTTCAAATCTGCAACGTATTGTTTCATCTCAGTATGCTTTTCGAACTCAAGCAGGTGCCAGTCAAGACTCTTGGACTCTTGCCATTCATCAAACTGTGCAAATTCGCCTCCCATAAAGAGAAGTTTCTTACCCGGATGTCCATACATGAATCCGTACGCGCAGCGCAAGTTTGAAAACTTTTGCCAATAATCACCCGGCATCTTGTTGATCATGGATCCCTTGCCGTGAACGACCTCGTCATGGCTCAGTACAAGAGTGAAGTTCTCAGTGTAAGCGTACACCATACTGAATGTCAAATCGTTATGGTGATATTTTCTGTGAATCGGCTCCTTGGATACGTATCTCAAGAAGTCATTCATCCATCCCATGTTCCATTTAAGGTCGAATCCGAGCCCTCCGATATTCGCGGGTCTGGATACCCCAGGCCAAGCAGTTGATTCTTCAGCAATCATCAATACTTCCGGCTTACGGGAGTGAAGGATGGAATTCATATGCTTGAAAAACTCGACAGCTTCCATATTCTCTCTTCCACCGTGAGGATTAGGTATCCATTCTCCATCCTCTTTTCCATAGTCGAGATACAGCATGGACGCCACGGCATCGACACGCAGTCCGTCAATATGGAACTTTTCAAGCCAGAAGATAGCATTTGAAATAAGGAAGTTCTTGACTTCATTTCTACCATAGTTATAAATCATGGTACCCCAGTGAGGATGCTCCCCTTGTCTTGAGTCTTCATGCTCATATAATGCGGTACCATCAAAGCGGATCAGGCCATGTCCATCCTTCGGGAAGTGGGCAGGTACCCAGTCAACGATGATTCCCACATCATTCTGATGACAGTAATCCACAAAATACATGAAATCGTCCGGATTACCGAAACGTGAGGTCGGAGCAAAGAGTCCAGTCACCTGGTAACCCCAGGAACCGTCAAACGGGTGCTCAGCAACAGGCATCAACTCGATATGGGTATAACCCATTTCCTTGACATACTCCACAAGCTCATGCGCAAGTTCCCTGTAATTGATGAAGCCGGTCTCAGAATCATTTTGTTTCCATGAACCCAAGTGGACTTCATAGATGGAAATCGGCTGGTTCAAAACATCTTTCTGCTTTTGGGACTCTTGCCACTCGCTGTCTCCCCAAGTGAAGCGGTTGATATCCCATACAACAGATGCTGTGTTCGGACGAAGCTCAGAAAAGAATCCGAATGGATCGGATTTTTCAAGAATCATACCGTCCTTTGACTTGATTTCAAATTTGTATCTCTCATTTTCCTTCAGGCCAGGTACGAACAGTTCGTAAATACCGGACATGCCAATCTGGCGCATCTGCAACAGTCTTCCATCCCATCCGCAGAAATCACCGATGACACTGACCCTACGAGCATTCGGCGCCCATACGGCGAACAGAACACCTTCAACTCCGTCTCTTTCCATATAGTGGGCACCCATCTTCTCATACATCTCATAGTGGGTTCCCTGTGCATACAGATAACAGTCAAAGTCAGAAATGAAAGGTTCAAAACTGTATGGATCATATCCCTCCCATACATGACCTTCATAGTTCCTATATGCAATCTTGTAATTGATCGGTTTCCCAAGCTGAAGAGTGAAGACTCCTGTTTCTTCCACTTCTTCCATCTTCATTGACTCCCCCGAGTCCAAGTCGATAATCTTGATGCACTGGGCATAAGGTTGATAAACATTGATGTAAGCGCTGCCGTCAGCCAAAGTGTGTTGTCCTAGGAAGTGATGTGGATCCTTGTGATCCGAGTTAATCAAAACATTCAATTCGTCTTTGTTGATGTATTGCTTCATTTAATACCCACCTTACATTAATTTTATTATGTATATTTTACATGTAAAAATAATAAATAACAATGGTTTTGCGAAAATTATGCTGCAATTTCATAATAACGTGAATATGTATAAGATTTTGACCGACTTGTCAGACCATCAAATGCATTGTGACAAAAAAAACGACAAAGATTCCATATAAATCTTTGCGTTTATGATAGTTTGCACAACCAAATTTTCAGCATGTTGTATCATATTATGTACTACAATATGCCAATTCTCTGTCGGATGCAATCTCCTGGTACAGTGCATGACAAGCAACATGTTATTTCCGGTTATATATCGTACATTGTACTAGTTGCTTTCAGCTGTTCCTGACGTCTGACTCACTTCATATCCGTCCAAAAGATCGAATATCGCATTATCTCCATCAAGAAATACTGTAGTGCCTTTTACGTTCTTATAGATGTCCATGCGTGTGATGAACTGATAGAAACTGAGGTCCTTCTGGAGCGATTCCTGATAGATCCTGATGGCATTAGCATCCGCAGCCGCTTTGATGATAGCCGCTTCCTCCACTGCAGCAGAAACGATCTCAGCCTTTTGACGGTCCGTCTGAGCCTGTGCCTGGAGATATTCGGAATCACCTTCTGCTATAAGCTTTTCGGAATCCTTTTCAATCTCCTTGGCCATCTTCTCTTCGATATTGGTGATGTTCGATTCAGGGAAACTCTTTCTGTTGATACCGATGTCGGATACATAAAGACCATATTCCTGCACCAGTTGATCATTCAAGGCATCCTGCTTCGACATCAAAAGCTCCTCAAGGGTATTCTGATAGAAGAATTCGTTGAACTTCAGCGTATTCGCTGAATTGATAACCGTCTTATAAACCAGGTTATCCATAACATTACCGGCTTTCGTTATGCCGCCGACCGCTTTCTTGTAGACAACCGGATCGATGATCCTGTACTGGGCATACATCTGGATGACAATCCTGCGTTCATCCTTGGTGTTGATCAGCGGCTGTTCAGATACATAGGTCAGATACTTGGCCGTATATTTTTCCACCGAGTTGATGAAAGGCACTTTGAAATGCAAACCCTTCTCAGAGATGATCTTAATCGACTCGTTGTTGTTCAGTTTCAGATTGGTTGCCACAGTTTCCTCATCACTTGGCGCGATCACGACAGAAACCATCTTCCCGAAAGCCTTGACGACTGCCACTTCGTCCTCATAGACGATGAACATGGCATTGCTGAGGACGATCAATCCAAGAACTATGATGACGCCTGCTGATATTCCTGCAAATCTTTTCATTGAATTTCCTCCTCACTAGTCGATGACGGACTGCTTGATCGCATTCTCATCAAAGTTGTAGAATTTATGGATTGCATTTTCCGATGCTCCATCAACAACAATCTTGTTGTTGGCCAAAAAGGCTGTCATTGCGTCAATGTAATATCTCTCCTTAAGAATATCAGGATTGTTCAGATATTCATCATACAGCGCATTGAACTGTGCGACAGCAGCATTTGCGCCGGCTATCGTTTCAGCCTTGTAGGCGTTGGCATTCTCGACTAAACGTGTGGCTTCTGCCCTTGCTTGGGGGATGATGGTATTGTTATACTTCTCGGCGTCTTCTTTCTTCCCGTTCTTATATTGATTCGCGTTTTCCTTTTGTTGATACGCTACCTCAACATTGTCCAGAAACTGAACGTTCTTGAGTGGCAACAAGGATGATTTCAAGACCGGCCTGATAATCATTCATCTTCTGCTGAAGTTGAGGTTTGACCATCTCATCGATACGTTCCTTCTGGGTTTTGGCTTCATCCAAAGACAGCGCCTGGACACTTGCCCTGATGGCATCCTCGAGGGCCAGCCGAAGTGTATCTTCCACATCATCAACTTTAAACAGATAGTCTTCCGGATTGGATACCTTATACTGGATAATCAGTTCCAAAAGACCGATGGACGCATTGTTGTTGGCTCCGTCGACAATCACTGTCGCCTCAACCGGCACATCCTGATATACAGCCTCCTGTCTGGTGCTGCCTTCAACTGCGGTACGATATCCGTATTCCATAACGTAAATGGAACTGACATCCACCTTCCTGACCAAATCGATAAACGGCACCTTGAAGTTAAGCCCAGGCTGCTTGACGACTTGATGAACCTTTCCGAATCTAAGCACCACTCCGTTCTCCTTGTCTTCCAACAGATAGAAGCTGTTCAGAGCGGCAAATAACAAAATGAGAACAAGTATGATGATTGGAGCAATACGAAAAATATTACGCTGCATCTTCTTCATATCGATGTCTATCACATTGTCCTTGTCTTTACTGTAAAACTCTTGACTCATAATATACCTCCTATGTTATTGTTCTGCAAATATGCTTTCAATGCAAACCTGTTTGCCGTTTTGCATTGCATGAACTGATATCATTATAACACAGTCAATTATTTATTCTATTAAAAAAGTATTATAAATTCACTTATAAGCACAAATGTCACATTTGGTGCTTATAAAAACAGGAGCCGAAAATGCGGCTCCTGTCATATATATCATTTTTTCCTCATTCAGATCTTATGGATGAAGAGTCCTGAGCGCAGTTTCGGCTCGAACCATGTGGATTTCGGCGGCATCAGAAGTCCGGCATCAGACACATCGATCAGTTCATCGATAGATGTCGGTTTCATGGAAAAGGCAATCTCCATATCTTCAGATACCCGCTTTTCCAATTCTCCAAGTCCTCGGATCCCACCAACAAAATCAATGCGCTCACTGGTTCTCGGATCTTCGATACCAAGAATCGGCTTCAACAGATAATCCTGCAATATGGCAACATCCAGTGAATCCACTGGATCGTCTTTCACTTCATCCAGTTTCCTGAAAGACAATTTGTACCAGACATTGTCAAGATACATGCCGAAGGTCGCCTTCTCTTTCGGCACAAACGGCTCATCCCCGACGGCCTCGACCTTAAAGGCGTCTTCTACAGCGGACAAAAATGTCTCCTTTGCCAAGCCGTTCAAGTCCTTAACCACCCGGTTGTAATCGAGAATCTTCAGCTCGTCATTAGGAAACGCCACAGCAAGAAACTGCGCGCTCTCGCCTTCGTAGTTCCTCATTCCGGCCACTTTTGCCGCAGATGCCGCCCTATGGTGTCCATCCGCGATATAAAGGCTGTCAAGACTTTCAGCTGCACTCCTGATCCCTTTGATAGCTGCATCGTCATCGACGAGATAGCCTTTATGACGAACTTCATCATCACCGGTGAACTCAAAGATCACTTTGGATGACTTCGCCGCCGAATCAAGAGCATCTATCATGGCAGCGTTATTCTTATAGGTCAGGAAGATAGGACCCGTATGGGCATTGAGTGCATCGATATGACGAATTCGGTCCAATTCCTTCACTTCTCTGGTATTCTCATGTTTCTTGATGATGCCTTTTTCATATTCAAGGGCTAGCACACATCCCACAACACCGCGTTGGATGCGCCCCTTCCATTCCAGTTCATACAGGTAGAACGCCTCTTTATCGCCCTCTACAAATTCACCCGCAGCAGTCATCTCGTCCAAGCGACTTGCAGCAGTTTCATAAACGATATCGTCATACGTACTGACCGTATCATCCAGAAGTGTTTCTCCCCTGTCAATCTGCAGGAACGAATGCGGATTCGCAGCCACGATTTCCTTGGCTTCCTTACGGTTATAAACATCATACGGCAGTGCAGCAATCTTATCGACCAATGCATCCGCCGGGCGTAACGCTTTAAAAGGATTAATCACTGTCATGAAAAGGCCTCCCGCTTATATCACTCTGATTTTCAATACACCTTCAGTAGCACGGAGTTCTGCTTCAAGGGTATCGGTTATCTTGGTTTCAACATCGATCAACGTACATGCGTATTCCTTCTTGGACTTGTTCACCATATCCTGGATATTGATATTATTGCTGGCAAGGCTTGAAGTAATGCTGCCAATCATGTTTGGAACATTCTTATGAAGGATGCACAGCCTGTTCTCCGTATTGCATTTTCCAAGGTTGACTTCCGGAAAGTTCACCGAATTGACAATATTACCATTTTCCAGGTAATCCTTCAGCTGTTTCACTGCCATCTTGGCGCAGTTGGTCTCGGATTCCGGAGTGGAAGCACCCAAGTGTGGTATCGCTACAACACCCTTCATATCTACCGTTCTCTCATTCGGGAAGTCAGTGACATATCTGCTCACTTTTCCTGACTTCAATGCCTTTTCGATGGCATCATCATCAACAAGACCACCTCTCGAGAAATTCAGGATCTTGACGTGGTCTTTCATCTTGGCGATGAGTTCATCGTTGACCATGCCCTTTGTAGCATCCATAAGAGGCACATGTACACTGATGTAATCGGATTTCGCAAGCAGTTCATCCAGTGAATCCGCTTTATTGATGGTATTCTTAAGATTCCATGCTGCATCAACGGATATGAAAGGATCATATCCAAAGACTTCCATGCCAAGGCTGACGGCCACATTGGCTACCAATGCACCGATTGCACCTAGCCCGATGATACCAAGCGTCTTACCCATCACTTCAGGACCGGCAAAATTACTCTTTCCTGCTTCCACCTTCTTGGCCACATCCTCCTGGCCCTTCAAAGTCTTTGCCCATTCGATGGCTCCTGATATGTTTCTGGAAGACATCAGCAAGCCCGCAATCACAAGTTCCTTAACCGCATTCGCATTGGCGCCAGGTGTATTGAATACGACAATACCATTTGAAGCGCACTCTTCAACCGGAACGTTATTGACACCCGCTCCTGCTCTTGCGATAGCACATAATGTGTCGCTCATAGGGTATTCATGCAGTTTGAAACTGCGAAGGACAATCCCCTCGTAATCTCCTGCCGTATCTTCATCAATGATCTGATAGCTGTCACCAAACAGCTTCAGTCCTTCATCATCTATTTGTTCAATGTCTTTATTACAGTCATAGTATCCTCCATTAGATATCTTTCATTCGATTATTTGTTGGCAGCTTCGAATTCCTTCATATACTCAACCAACGTTTGCACACCTTCAACAGGCATCGCATTGTAGATGCTCGCTCTCATACCGCCGACACTTCTGTGGCCTTTGAGATTCACCATTCCCTTCTCAGCCGCACCTTTGATAAAAGCTGCGTTGAGTTCATCACTCTCGCAAACGAATGTCACATTCATGAGTGAACGGTCTTCTTTGGCAACAGGTGCCCTATAAAAATCGGTTGAATCGAGATAATCGTACAGGATTGCCGCTTTTTCCTCATTGATCTTCTGCATGCCGGTCAGGCCGCCGTTCTTCTTCAGCCATTTGAATACCAATCCAGCCATATAGATGCTGAATGTAGGTGGTGTGTTGAACATGGAGTCCGCGTCTGCATGGGTCTTATAGTTCATCATGGTAGGAACACCGTCAGCTGCATTGCCGATCAAATCCTTGCGGATGATGACAACGGTCAGACCTGCAGGACCCATATTTTTCTGTGCCCCTGCAAAGATAATGCCGTAATCGGCAACATTGACAGGTTTTGAAAGGATATCCGAACTCATATCCGCAATAAGTGTCACACCTTTTGTATTCGGCAAAGTGTTATAAGCTGTACCGTATATCGTGTTGTTGGATGTGATATATACGTAGTCGGCATCTTCATCGATCATAGAGGCATCTATCTTTGGAATATAGGAGAATACAGAATCTTCACTCGATGCGATGACCTCAACCTCCATACCGAGTTTCTTTGCTTCAGCTATCGCCTTCTTGGACCAAGCACCCGTATTCACATATTGCACCTTGCCGTTCTTGCGAAGGTTCATCGGTATCATCGCAAATTGAAGGGATGCACCACCCTGAAGGAATAATACTTCATAATCGTCAGGAATGTTCATCAAGTCAATCAAATCAGCCTTGGCTTCTTGAATGATCTGTCCATAATCAGCGGATCTGTGACTCATTTCCATTACACTCATCCCTGAGGATTTATAAGCCACCAATCCTGCTTGGGCTTCTTCCAATACTTCTACAGGCAAATTTGACGGTCCTGCTGAAAAATTATACACTCGTTCCATTTTTTTCACTCCTTATAACTCTATAGAATTTATGTCTTTACCACGTTAAAACATTAAATATACTATATAACAACCTCCCTATATAGTCAATATTGAATTAACGGATCATCACCCAGTCAACGGTATTCGGAATGTAGTAAATAGCTACTATACCATCCTTATTTGTCTTTACCAGAAATACATTCGTTTACACTAGGCGAACATTTGTTAATATATTATCATAGTTCATCCATTACTACAAGCTTTATTTCTTCATTATATTAAACTTTTAAAGTCTCTCCCTGTCGGCTGCTGATAAGCCTCCAGTCCGAAGACATCCATGATAGCATAAAGATGGTCAAATATATCCGATTGAATATCTTCATAATACGCCCATCTTGTATCATTGGTGAAGCAATAGACCTGCATCGGCAACCCGTTGCCTTCCGCCTCAAGTTGTCTGACCAGAAGCGTATCATCGGTTTTGATATTCGGATGATTCATCAGATATTCCCTGATATATGCCCTGAAAGTACCTACGTTGGTCAGCTTTCTGACATTGGCCAAATGGTCATTCTTACTGCTGTTGTGTTCTGCAATCTCCTTTTCCTTAGTATGAAGATATCCGCTCAGCACTTCAATCTCCTTCAAATCCTCAAGCTGTTCATCCGAAAGAAAACCTATGCTGTTGACATCGATGTAAAGATTCCTTTTTATTCTTCTTCCGCCTGATTTACTCATTCCGTCCCAATTGACGAAGGATTCCTCGATGAACTTGTACGCTGGGATATGGGAGATGGTCTTATCCCAGTTCCTGACGGAAATCTTCGTCAACGAAACATCGACCACCTCGCCGTCCGCTTGGTACTTCGGCATCTCTATCCAGTCACCGATGCTCAGCAGGTTGTTCATCGAAAGCTGTATGCCTGCGACAAATCCCAGAATGGAGTCCTTGAATATCAGAAGGATGACTGCCGACATACCGCCAAGACTTCCAAGAAGTGCCATTGCCGAACCGGTATTGTTGTAGCTGACAAGCACGATCATCAGTGCAAAAACAAAGACCACAATCTTGACAATCTGCAAAAGTCCTTTGATTGGCATCCCCTTTGCGAAGTCCCTCATCATATAGATGTCATTGAATGCATCCAGCGACCGGTATATGACCAGGATGGTAACAATCATGATACCCAGCATCAGCAGACGCTGAACCAGTGCCTTGTAGTCGCCGTAAAAATTGCTGGCCACATAGAGAACAATCAGCGGCAGATAGTGTATCATCATATGGAAGACTTTCCGGTCATAGAACATACCGTCTTTTGCCGTGGGCGTCAGGTCTGTCACCTTCTTGATAGCCTTCAGTATGAACCGCTTGGCGATCATCTCGACCGCAAACGCCACCAATAACGCTGCCACAGCAAAGACAAGATATGCCACCAAAGCGGATACTTCCATGGATATGCCGTATTTCTCACTGATTAACTCAATAATGTCTGTCATAATATATAGCTCCTTATAAGTATTTTTATCAACCACACCATTATACCACTCTCGCGCCGATTGAAAAAGGGATTCCCTTATGCTATACTAAACAGCAATCAAGGGAAATGTGAGAGGTTGATATGCATAGAAACAGTCATTCAAAGGACTTTAATCTGAAAAGTCCCACCAAGAACACAGAAATATTGTTGAACGAAATCAAAGAGGCGACGAACATCTATAGATATCTGGAGAAAAACAGCGGGCAGTTCTTCAGGCCCTCCTTTTCCTCCTATCTGCTGCAGTTGCTCGGGGAAAAGAACATCAAGAAAACCAAGCTGATGTACCTGACAGGTCTGTCAAGGTCCTTTCTGTATTCCATTCTGAAAGACGAAAAGACGCCTTCCAGGGAAACGGTGATTCATGTCATCTTCGCAGTCAGGGCTTCGCTTGAAGAAGCTTATAATCTCCTGCAGTATGCGGGACACCAGCCCCTGTATGCCAAGGATATCAGGGACTCTATACTGATTTTCGGCCTTCAGCAGAAAATGTCACTGACCGAAGTCAATGACATTCTATTTGATATCAATATTGAACCGATCCTATAAGCGTCTGCATTGCAGACGTTTATTTTTTTGCCGATTTACTGATGTGTTCATGGTCCAGCAAATGGTCAGAACAGTATTCATGGTATCCGTCGCACTTTGAGCAGTATCTGAACTCAAGGCTCGGGTCATCCAGTTCCGTCCGACCGCACACGGTGCATTTATGACTGTGGGGCTTATTGTTTCGGGATGCTTTTACATACCGCTGTTTCCTTGAAAGATTCTGCACCTTCCTGTGTCTGCTGGTGAAAAGGTCCCTCCCGAAGAAAATCAGATAATTGGAGACACCTGCAAGAATCATGATCTTTGCAGATAAAGAACCCATGACAAGCATCAACACGTAATAGCCAGCCGTCAGATATGCGAGATATTTCATCTTGATCGGCAGTATCATGTACAAACGTATCTCATAGTTCGGATACAAGGTTGCAAAAGCAAGAAACAGCGTCGCATTCAGATAAGCGGAACTCACCGACACGATGATTCCCACTGCATGCAGCAGGAAACTGGCAATAACTGTAATGACGACACCTAAAAGATAGTATATGTTGAACTTGAAACTACCCCATGCATGCTCAAGGGTCAACCCGATCCTATAATAAAAATAAAAGTACGAAAAACGCAAAAATAACGCTTCTCGTTGGCGGTATCATAACAAAATGTGATCAACCGCCAAATCTGGCCGCGCATCACAAGTTCAGGTACGAGCACCAGCAAATTGGTAACAGGTGTCAGGCCCTGTGCTCTCAGCAACAGGTCCAGTATGAATACAGCCGCATTGGCAAATACGATATAAAGTATCAGGTGATGTATAGCAAATCTGGAATATTTGCGTTCCATTCTATCCAACCATCTCATGTTATCACTCTTTCTTTTTAATTGACCGATGCATATAGCCATGCAGCGGATTCATGTCATTTGTTTGAGAAATTTCCGTTACAACACTCGTTGTAATTATAATCATTCTACTCGTTGATAAAAAGAAACACAATCCGCAAGAGCGGATTGTGCCATTTCCATATGTTTGATTTACTCGAAAAAGTCATCCTTAATATTCTTCTTCGATCCTTCCATATCTTCAAACAGTTCACTGGCATCTGCTTCGGTTCCAACAGGAATCTCGGCATCCGAATTCTCCAGTCCTTCGGCTTCTTCAATCTCTTCTGTAAGGTCCTCTACCAAATCCGACACGTCTTCAACCGGTGCCTCTTCGAAAAAAGAAGTTGCTTCACCAAGTTCCTTTTTTTTCATTTGCGATGTCTTCATCAACTTCTTCAGCACAGCATTCTTCTGGGCAGCATTCCTCTTCAGCACAGCACTCATCATCACAGCAGTACATGTCGATATTGTCGGTCACCAGCAATCCGGAAGCTGTTATATTGTAATTGACATAGAGTGTCTTCGTCTTCTCGACCTCTTCATCCTGGTCCACTTGCACACCGCTGACGTTGTCACTTCCTTCAAGTACGACTTCTACATCTAAAGGAATCAAAATCCGAATTCCGCTGCATAGTGCATAGATGTCAAGATAAACCTCTTCCTCGGTAAACTCAGCGTCACTCAAGTCAATCATGACCCTGAGAACATGGCAGCAATCGCTTCGCCTTCAAATTCATCGAATTCATATCGCTTTCCGTTGAAGATGGCAACCTTGTGATACATGGATTTCACGGTGTCATATTTCTTGTATACCCAAGCACCTGCACCGATAAGTGTACCAAGTGCAACCACTTTTCCCAACTTTTTGTTCGCCATTTTATCACCTCTTATTTTATCGTTGCAAAAATTATTCTATCATAATTATAGCACACTCTTGAGGAAAAAATATTATATTTTTATTAAAGCTTTCTTATTATTTTGAAGTTAATGGTACTGGATTCCATCCCACTACAGTTTTATCAAAACCCATACCGGTCAAGAAAGTCATTGACAACCTCTTCGTACTCCGCTTTATTCTCCATGTAGGACATTGCATGGTTATATTATATTTTCATTTATTATGAATTTTTCCCACTATACACTCAAAGCCTGCAGCACGTATGCCGTAGGCTTCAAAATGACCATATGATTAGAAAGCTCCACCTTCGTAGTCTTTCAAGAGATTTTCTATACGTGGAGTGCACCGGCGTCCTTTGCATGGGCCTGAACCGGCTCCGGTTTTGTACCTGACCGCATTTACATTTTCAGCACCTTCCCGAATCACCTTTTTCATCGTAGCTTTATTGATGGATTTGCAGATGCAAACCTTTGTATGCTTATCCATAACCAACGCTTCCAATTCGTGCTTTTTCATAAGAATGCTCCTTTCATGTTCAATTACGCATTCTTAGTATAACAGATATCAACGGATTTGAAAAGTCAATTGATAATCATTATTACGAAGAGCTTTTACAGCTTTCTGCAAAGGTCATAACCATACTGGATATGCTTGATCATCGCTTCTTTTGCCCCATTGGCATCACGGTTGACGATAGCTCCATGATCTGCTTGTGATGCTTTAAAACCACTTCGCTGGATTCAGGATTATCCTTGGTCTTGGTATAACCGCCTTCGATACCGTTGTTGATCACCGGAATGATCCGTTCCATAATAGGATTTCCTGAAGCTTTGGCAATGGAATTATGGAAGTTGATGTCCGCCTGAGTATGGTTGACACCGGACAAGATGGCATTTTCCATTTCCTGATAAGCTTTTTTAATCTCCTTCAGGTCAGCCTCTTTGCACCTGAGCACGGCCAGGCGCACCACTTCAGGTTCAACGATAAGCCTCATTTCAAAAAATGAGGCAAGAGATTCTCTTCTTCCATGAATTCGACGCCAAGAGGATCCTTTGACACTCCCGGATTGTCTGTCACAAATGTGCCCCGGCCTCTTTTCACTTCCAGGACATTGGTAGATACCAGAATCTTGATGGCTTCACGGATAGTAGACCGGCTCACATTGATAGTTGCTGTCAGTTCAATCTCGTTCGGCAGCTTATCCCCCGGTTTGAGATCCTTATCCAAAATCATCTGGCGTATGTCTTCGGCTACTTTTTGAGATAAGATTCCTTTATCGTACATATATCCTCCTAAATAAAAGCAACTGATATGACCGAAACCATATCAGTTGCTATCAACATTTCTCTCATTATTTCAGTCTAATACATCTTACAAGAAAAATCCTCGAAAGTCAAAGTTCACAAATCCAGTGACGATGTTATGCCATTATCGCTGAACCCTTCCGGAAGCGTCTCCTTGAATCAGGTTTTCGACTTCATCAACAGTAACGAGATTCGCGTCTCCAAAACCGTATGCTTCATCGCTGAAGCGCCGACTGCAAACTCAAGTGCGTGCTTGAAGTCATCGCTTGATAAAAGCCCGTATATCAAACCGCCTGCAAACGAATCACCGCCACCGACTCTGTCAACGATGCGGATATCGTAATGCTTCGACTGATAGAACTCATTTCCGTCATAGATCAGTGCAGACCAACCGTTGTCGGAAGCTGAGTGGCTTTCTCTCAATGTTGTGACGACATACTTGAAATTGAACTGTTCCTTCATCTGCTTGAAGATGCTCTTGTATCCATCAAGCTCCAATTCACCTTGTGTCACATCCGTCTCGCCCGGTTTAAAGCCAAGCACCTTCTCAGCGTCCTCTTCGTTGCCGATGCAGACATCCACATATTCCATCAGCTTCGTCATGCATTCTTTCGCCTCATCCGGCGTCCACAGCTTCTTTCTGTAGTTCAGGTCACATGATACCATGACGCCGTGCTTTTTAGCCGCTTTACAAGCTTCTTCCGTCAGTCTCGCACCTTCTTTGCTCAGTGCGGGTGTTATGCCGGAGAAATGGAACCAGTCCGCATCCTTGAAGATTTCATCGAAGTCAAAATCTTCCGCTGTCGCCTCTGCAATCGATGAACCTGCTCTGTCATATACGACCTTTGATGGTCTCATAGACACACCGTGCTCAAGGAAATAGATGCCTACACGGTCACCGCCTCTTGCCACATAATCCGTGTTGACACCGAATTTTCTCAATTGATTGATGGCCGCCTGTCCGATTTCGTTATCCGGAAGCTTGGACACGAAATATCCCTGCATACCGTAATTGGTTACGGAAAGGGCAACGTTCGCCTCACCGCCTCCATAGATGATGTCAAAGCTTTCTGCCTGAACAAAACGCTGTTTGTCCGGTGGTGACAATCTCAACATGATTTCTCCAAGAGTTACTACCTTTTTCATTCTTCTTCCTCCTATTTGCACTTCCTGATTACAGATTTTCTCTTGCTTTCGCTACGGCTTCTACGAATTTCTTCGCCGTTTCAGTTACAAGTTCATAGTCGCCGGTATTTGCACCTTTTGTCAAAACGCTTCCCGCACCCACTGCTACAGCACCTGCCGCAATCCACTGGTCAACGTTTTCAAGGCTCACACCACCTGTCGGCATGTAGTTCCCCTGAGGAATTGGACCTCTGAATGCACTGATGATTGAAGGTCCGAATGCGTTGCCAGGGAACACCTTCAATACGTCAACGCCCAATTCCAACGCTTCCTTAACTTCTTTGGGAGTGAATATTCCAGGCATGACCGGAATCGCGTATCTATTGCACATCTTAATCATATCGGCATCAAAACATGGACTAACCACATATTCTGCTCCGGCCAAAATGCATGCTCTTGCAGATTCCGAGTCAAGTACCGTACCTGCTCCAATAATCACATCTTCGTCTTTATAAGCTTCAACCAATTCCTTGATGATATCCACAGCACCAGGACTGTCAGGGTGATCTCAATTGCTTTAATACCGCCCTTCTTGACTGCTTCAATGATCTTGAATCCCTGTTCCTTGGATTCCGCTCGAACAACTGCTACAACACCGCTTTCAAGAATATTGCTGACCGTTTCAAATTTCTTCATGTTGACCTCCGATTATTCGTTTCGTTTTTATTGTCATTACTTTTCATAAGTTTGCCGCCCGCCGCAACCACTTGGGAGATATTAGGGACCTTGAGCTTTAGGCCCCTAATGATAGCAGGGAAACATATTTCTCGTTGTCTGTGGTCTGTTGTCTGACAACTTATTGTAAGTATACACCCATACTCTAAACTTGTCAACTACCAAAATAAAAAAAAGATGAACAAAATGTCCATCTCTTCATCTAAAACATATTATTGCTACTCACTCAATCCTTGGTGCCTGAGTAGGCGATGTCCGCCTTCAAATGTTCCAGTTTGCCCAGTACCTTGTCAAGAGCTACCACCTGAATGCAGATTGCCAGGATTTCAATCGCTGTCACGAGCTCCTCCATCGGCGGGAACGTCGGTGCTATCCTGATATTGCTGTCCTTGGGATCTTTTCCGTAAGGGAAAGTCGCTCCGGCATTGGTCAGTACAACTCCGGTTTCAAGACACAGTTCAACAACCTCTTTTGCGCAGCCTTCCATCACTTCAAGACTGATGAAATATCCGCCATTGGGTTTATTCCAGCTGGCTATTTTCAATCCGTCCAAACGCTCGGCTAGAATCCTGTCCACCATGTCGAACTTCGGCTTGATGACAGCTGCATGCTTCTTCATATGTTCATCGATCGCTTCCACACTCGGAAGAAATCTCACATGCATCAGCTGATTGATCTTGTTCGGACCTATCGTCTGTACGCTGATCTGTTTTCTAAGAAAATCAGCATTTTCCACGCTGGCCGCCATCATACCCACCCCTGCTCCAGGGTAAGTGATCTTGGATGTGGATGTGAACAAATAAACCCTATTCGGATTACCTGCCGCCTTGCATGCTTCAAGGATATCACCCAGCTCATCCTGCTCATCACCGAGATGATGAACGATATATGCATTATCCCAAAGAATTCTAAAATCCTTGGCTGCTGTCTTCATATTGGCCAAGCGCTTGACAACTTCATCAGAATAGGTGATCCCCGTCGGATTGGAATACTTGGGTACACACCACATGCCTTTGATGCTGTCATCCTCGGCCACCAATGACTCCACAAGGTCCATGTCCGGTCCATTGTCATCCAATGGTATATTGATCATCTCAATACCGAAATTCTCACAGATGGCAAAATGACGGTCATAACCCGGTACAGGACAAAGGAACTTGACCTTATCCAGTTTGCACCACGGCTTTTCGCTGTCAAGATTTCCCAGCAGCATACTCTTGGCAACAATATCATACATCATGGCAAGACTTGAGTTTCCGCCGAGTATCAACTCTCTCTTGGAAACGTTCAGAACCTCCTTGAAAACCTTCTTGGCTTCCTTGATACCATCTACAGCTCCGTAGTTTCTGAAATCGGATTCAATGCTGAAATCGATGGAGGAGGTATCCATCATAGGGTCAGACAGGTCCAGTTGCTCCTTGCACGGTTTACCTCTTGCCATATTCAGGCATAGACCCTTTCCTTGAAATTCCTTGAGTTTTGCTTTTAATTCACTTTGCAGCTTAACCAAGCTTTCCTTATTTAAGCCATTGAAATATTCCATTGTAACCTCCTGATAAAACATGCCCATAACTAATATTATAGTACACGATTTTTGCAGGATAATCAATAGCGAATTTCATTTTTGTCAATTTTTCAAAAACATTCACCTTTATAAGCTGATATTTATGAAAGTTTCCCGTCACCAAACTTCTTTATAGCATGTTATATTGTAATTGTCCGCTTCGCTGACGTCATGATGTCAACGATTTCGACCATGTCACTCCTTCTGCCCACTTTCAGATCAGCATCAATATGATAATAGTCAAGGCATGTTCCGCATGCGATAATTTCAACACCGGCCTCTTCTAGACCATCCATTGCATCCAGCACCATCGACCCTTTCCCAATCAATTTGACACCTGAATTGTAGAGTACGATATACTCAGGTTTCTTTTTCTTGGCCCACAGCTTCTTTAGAAAAGCTCCTATCAATAGTTCCCCAATCTCTCTTTCTCCATGTCCCATCGTATCCTTGTTGATAACTATAGCCGTATTCATAGTTTTATCCTTTCTTATTTAAATGCTGACTCAGTCTTCAAATGCTATCTCAGTCCCCCACACCAAAATCGGTGTTCGACCATAAGACATCACATGCAGGCTCATCTTCTAGCCAAGCATACTGTTTGACAAACCACTCCTGCAATTTTGAATCCGCTTTCACATCCGTCGTATTATTGACATAGACATTGACAGTAAAATGGTCAAAATGCTCCATGGCCAGCCTTATGTCGTCCGCAATCATTTCTCTTGTCTGCCCCTCGATGCCGACCATGAGACATACGGAATCGAAGTACCGCTTCAGCTCCTCGACCTCATCATACCCGAAGCCCTTATTCAGGTATTCCTCCCTGAATTCCCTATGGAAACTTTCAATGCCTGTCTTGACAAAAGTGTTCACACCGAAGAATTCGCGCATGGACTGGATGCGGTGTCTGTATATCCAGTGGGATTCAAAATAGAGTGTTTCAATACCTTTCTGCGTGATAATCCTGCGTATCAGCTCAAGCGTCTGCTTTGGAAGCTCAAAAATGTTTCCCGAATTGATCACTTCAAGAACACCAAACTCTCCCGTCACCTGCTTAAGGACATTCTCATTGATCCGATGGTTTTGCTCTTCATCCGGAGAGTTATCCTCGATATAATCGCAAAAGGAACATTTGCCCCATCTACAGGGGCTTCCTTTCAGGAGGACAATCTCCCGTTGATGTTTGCGTGTTATCTTACTGTATCTGTTCATCACGTACCTCTTTCAGTATTTTCAATAATATAACACAATTTACACAATCATTCAATTGTGTATGCGAAACAGGCCTTTGACATAACATGCACCTCATATGTCATGTTGCAACAACATTCAATCCGCATTATAATCAAAAAGGCTGTAAAATCTTACTCTATTGCAGCCGCAGTTCGAAACCATCCTGCGTGATCAAAACTAGGAGGAATTACATATGAGTAACTTAGCTATTTTTCTGATCTTTGCATTGGTGAACTTTGCACTGATTGCAGTCACTTTCCGTTTTTTCGGAAAACGCGGTATATTAGGCTACATCATACTTAGCGTTATTGCAGCCAACCTTCAGGTTAACAAAGGTATCATCTTCGATTTCGGGCTGTTTCAACTGGAAGCCACATTGGGCAATATCATGTTCGCCGGAATTTTTCTTGCTACTGACCTGTTGAATGAAAAGTATGGATACAAGGAAGCACGAAGAGCAGTACACATTTCAATCTTCTCCAACCTTGCCTTTGTCCTGATCATGTTCATCTCCACGCTGTTTGCAGGACTTGACTACAGCACTCAGTACAACAGTGCCCTTGAACTATTCTTCTCCATCAACGGTGGTACGTTCAAAGCGGTCATCGTCGGAAATCTGGTGTATTTCATCAGCCAGAGCCTTGACGTATTTGTCTATGCCAAAATCAAGGCATGGAACGATTCCAGCAAAACCTTATGGATCCGAAACAACGGTTCAACATTCGTTTCCCAGCTTGTGGATACGGTACTTGTCACCATCGGTTTTGCCCTTGTCGGCATCTTCCCAATGGAGATCGCAGGTTCAATCATCATCACCACCCTGATTGTCAAGTACATTGCAGCCATCATCGATACGCCGTTCCTGTATCTGATGAATCTGATCAAACCGACGGACCTCGAGACCAAAAGCGGTTCCGAAAAACTCAAAGCCGCTGTGACAGCAGATTAAATGAAATGATCAAACATACGAAGCTTAGCATCAACAACGCACTATCATATGCTAAGCTTCGTTTTAGGTACAAAATTACTTTTATAATCAAACTATTTGAATTTAAAAGTATGTTGCAAAGTAGGAATTGATATGATATAATCTTTTTGATTTTATACATTGAAGATAACTAATGGTAAATCGGTCACATCGTAAGCCACCACTTTCTCGGTAATAGGAGTGATGGCTATTTTATAGAATTGAGAAGGAGCATTAAGCAAATGAATCAGTCGAGTATAAAATGGAGATATGTTTTTCTAAGCATTCTTTTAATGATGATGTACGGTACGGTGTACTCATGGAGCATCTTTCGGATTCCTGTCGAGAAATCCTTTGGTATCGGCAGCACCTTGAGCGGACTGCCATACATGACGTTTCTGCTGACATATGCTATCAGCATGTTGATTGGTGGACGATTCATCGGCAAACATTCACCCAGAAAGCTTCTCTATATCGGTGGTCTTCTGATTTTCACCGGATGGATACTGTCGTCTTTCAGCAGCAGCATCGTAGTGTTGACCCTATCCTACGGTGTATTCATCGGGTTTGGTGTAGGCATGTCGTATGGGGTACCCATGTATGTCATTGTCAAATGGTTCCCTAGAAACAACGGTATGGTCACAGGTCTGGTTCTGGCAGGTTTCGGGCTGTCGCCACTGATAACGGCGCCGATGGGACATTGGCTTATCGACAGCTTCGGTCTGAAGGATACTTTCCTTTACTTCGGTATCATCTTCGGACTGCTTATCCCGGCTGTATCCACCTTGATCCGGCTGCCTGACGAACAGGAAAACGGAAAGCTGCAGCAGAACGCCCACCATCATGCACGCGGCGCAAGAAAACAAATGATTAGACAGAGGAGCTTCAAATTCACCTATACTGCATTCTTCATAGGACCTTGATCGGATTGACCATCGTCGGCCTGACGAACAATGTCGGTGTCGAACTCATCGGTATCGATTCGAAATCGATCGCTGTACTGATGACTGTCTTTGCAGTCTTCAACGGAATGGGAAGACCACTGTTCGGTTGGCTCACTGAAAGACACGGACCGAAATTGGCCATGAGACTTTCCTATTCACTGGTTATCGCAGCATCGTTGAGTATGCTGTTTGCGAACGAGGGATATGTTGTACTCTACATTCTTGCATTTTCTGTTTTGTGGCTGAACCTGGGTGCCTGGTTGGCAATCGCGCCGGTCATGACCATGAAACTGTATGGACTGGAATCCTACAGTGCGAACTACGGTGTCATGTTCACGGCTTATGGTGTCGGTGCGGTCATTGGTGTTGTCAGTACCGGAATGCTGATTGATCTTTTAGGCAATTACAAGATGATATTTGTGCTGATCATTGCAGTTGCCCTAATTGGCATAGGCTTCAGCAGCAGAATTGATAAACAGGCAGATGAAAAAGAAACGGAAGGGTGTTCCGTGGCATAAGGACATATTAATAGGAGGCTGTTGAACCAACATTCAAATGTGTTGATTCAGCAGCCTCCTTTTTGTTCTTATCATTCGTCTTTACTTCTTATACCTTACCTTCTGACCCACCACGCGGTTGAACACCAGCTTTTCGTCATCACTGAGTTTCGGATCCACATAGAAGAAACCGTGTCTCACGAACTGGAAACGTTCCTCGCCCGCTTCAATAAACTTAGCACCTGCCTCTTCGACGTATGCGTTCTCAAAGACGACTTTGGAATCCTGATTGATCTGCTCAATAAGCTTCTCTTCATTCGGTTCATCCAGAAACAGGTCGTCAAACTCCCTGATGACACAATGCTTCGAATGTGAAGCGCTCACCCAGTGAATGGTACCTTTCGGCTTTCTGCCTGTAAATCCTGAACCGCTTTTCGTTTCAGGATCATATGTGCATTTGAGCTCGATGATATTTCCATCGTTATCCTTGATTACCTCGTTGCATCTGATGAAATAAGCATGGCGCAGTCTCACCTCTTCGCCCGGTGACAGACGTTTGAATTTCTTAGGCGGATTCTCGGTGAAGTCCTCACGCTCGATATAGATTTCTCTGGTAAAGGGTATCTCACGGCTGCCGAACTCCTCGAGTTTCGGATGGTTGTGCCCTTCCACATACTCTACATCATCATAATTGGTGATGATCACCTTCAGGGGATCCTTGACGGTCATCACCGCTTTTACCTTGCTGTCAAGATCCTGACGGACAAAATACTCAAGCATCTTGTAATCGATGGTCGTTGGAGTCTTCGGCACTCCGATTTCATCGAGGAATGCAAAATCGCTTCCCGGGTTATCCCTTTTCTACGAATCCCCTTCAATGTAGGGAGTCTAGGGTCATCCCAACCTTCAAGCACACCGCTGTCAACCAGCTGCTTCAGATATCTCTTGCTTGTGACAACACCTGTCAGGTTCAACCTGCCGAATTCAATCTGTCTCGGCAGCAGTCCAGGAAGTTCCAGCTCGTTCAGCACCCATTCATAGAGAGGTCTATGGTTGATGAACTCATTGGAGCAAAGGGAGTGTGTAACTCCTTCAATATAGTCCTGCAGAGGATGTGCATAATCATACATCGGGTAAATGCACCATTTGTCTTTTGTCCTGTAGTGATGTTGCTTGATGATCCTGTAGATGACCGGGTCGCGCATCAGTAGGTTCGAACTCGCCATATCCATCTTGGCACGAAGAACACATTCTCCTTCTTCGAATTCACCTGCGGCCATCGCCTCGAACAACTTCAGGTTCTCTTCGATGCTCCTGTCCCTGTAAGGACTGTTCTTGCCATGCTCAGTGAGGGTGCCCCGGTACTCACGCATTTCATCGAAAGTCAAATGACAGACATATGCCTTTCCCTTCCTGATCAGTTCCCTGGCGTATTCAAACAGTCGGTCAGAATAATCCGATCCATAATAGGGCTCGTTGTGATAGTCACAACCGAGCCAATCCAGATCCTCAATGATGGAATTGACATATTCCATGTCTTCCTTCAGCGGATTGGTGTCGTCAAATCTGAGATTGAACTGACCGTTGTAATGGGTCGAGATGCTGTAGCTGATATTGATGGCATATGCGCTTCCTATATGCAAATAACCGTTGGGTTCCGGCGGAAATCTGGTGATGACTTTCTCTATCCCTTTTTTCTTTACGTCCTCGTCCACCAGACGTTCAATAAAATTTCTACTCGTTGTATTATCCATATTCATCTCCTGGAAGTTCTGCTAATTGTCGGGTCAAGCCACTGGATATCGGCTTTTCATTCCATTAATTCTATCAATTAGCATTTGCTTTGTCAACATGGATAATTGCTAATAGATTCATTGATGCAGGTCTCAAATCTGTTGACTTAGTCTTCTTTCAGCGAAAGAGAACCGGTGGTTTTCATCGTGTTCAGATCTGTCACCATCATCCTGTTCTGTGATAAGGAATACAGCGAGTCGCCGATATACAGAATCCTATTGATGCCATACCCGTAGTAAAGCTGCACCTTATCTTTTTCCTGATGGGTGACCATACCCTTGAAGCTGAAATCATCAAGGCTTATGTCGTAAACATATGCGCCGTCAAAATCCGTTGCATAAGGGGTTCTTGACGCCACTGTGATTGGGAATCCCATGATGCCTTTTGTTAGGGAAATCATCAAGGCCTTATGGTTGTGCTGCAGTTCAGAATAGGTGCCTGAAGTGCCGATAACCTCTTTCTTCTTCTCAGTCGGCTCTTTCGGATCCGTAACATCAAAAAGCGAAATCTTGAATCCCGTTTCCCTGACTCCCCATTCGGTTTCTTCCGTTTCCTTCCCGAATCCAAGTACATGGTTCTCGTCCAGAATGTGCATGTATGTCGAGAATCCCGGTATCTTTAGTTCTCCCAGGACTTCGGGGGCTTTTGGATCAGAAGCGTCAATGACAAAGAACGGATCCACCTGCCGATAGGTCACCATATAAATGCGGTCACCTGCAAACCGAGCGCTGTAGATTCTCTCACCTTCTGCAAGGCCCTCCAACTCACCCAGGGGTTTCAGGTTTTCATCCAGGATATAGATATTGTTCACTGATGGATTATCCGGATTCCACATTTCTCCTTTTGTCGTTGCAATCCGAAGGTTGCCTTCATGCTCATCCAGGGAGAACTGGTTCAAAACGGTACCCTCGACTTTACCTTTTTCCTGATATACGATGCTTCCACCCTCGAGACCGAACCTGTAGACGGAAGTATTCACCACATAGTTCGGAACATAAATCAGCCCTTCGCCTTTGTTGGTGTATTCGTAGCGTGTAAGCGTCAGGTACAGATTCTCCTTCGTGGCATAGACATTTTCTGCGGATCCCAGGTAGCATTCCACATCCGTTTCCATCGTTGCCAGATCCACACCGATGGTCATCAGGTAATTGGGTCTGATGTAATCCGGAAAATAACGGATCTCTTCAAAAGGTATCATGGTGATGCTGCCGGTCATATTGTCGCTGTATTTCGGTTTGAGGCTGTAATCGATCAGTTCCCCGTCTTCCAGTTCATGCAGACCATCGATATACATCCGGTGGATGCCATAATAGTCAAGGTTTCGGTTCGTCACCATATAGAGCTTGTCCTCGACCATCCTCGATGTCTTGTAGAGTCCCTCGAAATCCATATCCATCTTCAGCACAGGCTTTTTCGGATTACTGACATCATAGACCAGCAAAAAAGTGTTGTTCGTATTATAATAGGGCATGACCATCTTGGACTGCACCATCTCCAATGGCTCTACCTCTTCCATCAGCGGAACAGGATAAGCATAGTATGCATGGCTCGAGCCCATGACCGTCAAGAGGCCGTCATGGATATATAATTCACTGACACGTCCCCTGCTGCTCTCGATTTCAATGACTGAGAGTATTTCAGGCTTCGTGGTATCTGAACTGATGACCAGCACCTCATTGCCTCTTGTATAGTAGATATTCCTGCCGTCGGTCTTAATGATATCCCCTTCTTCGACACCTTCCGTCTGAACATTCGTATCCGAAAAGTCATCCGATGCCTTAGCGCTTTCTTCAGATGCTGATTCCTGTATCTCTGCCTCAGCCGGAGCATCGGTCATTCCGCCTTCGGCATCCATATCATTCGTTCGGACAAGATCATCCCAAGAGAACCTCGAACTGACATAATTATTCAGCCGGTCGCTGTACTTAAGCAGTTCCGCCAATGCACGTGCACTTCCTACCGTCGGTAGCTCTGTGACCTGCTGTGGCTCCACTCCGGTGGAATCGATATGGATGCGATGGGTCGCTTGCTCCCAGCTCACCCGATAACCGAAGGTTTCTGCGATGAACCTTATCGGCACCATGATCCTGTCATTGATGATCAGGGATTTCACATCAAGAAAGCTCAACTTGCCGTCGACCATGACGCATCGTTGCCTGCCTCAAGAAGTATTTCGGCATTACCATCCTTAACGATTGCCTGTCGGGTCTCCATATTCCAGTCAACAGTTGCTCCGAGTTTTTCCAGGACTCCCCGCAGCGGTACAAGTGTCCGGTTGTTCCGTACGACAGGGATAGTATCCATAATCACCAGCTCATCATCCACATAGATGGTTATGTCTGTAATCTCCTCCTCGGCAGTGACCGCCGTACCAAATCCCGTAATCAGTATAGCGGCTGCAATCACAGCAAGAATTTTTCGTTTCATAGTGCATACCTCCTTTGTATACTGCTCCTTTGTGTACTGCTCCTTTGTGTACTGCTCCTTTTTTGACGTGTTCAGCCCCCATAAAGTTCCATCTTATCCCTTATCCTCCGACTCTATACCTGATGGAACCCACTTAGCAACATTATACTATGTATTGCACTTTTATGACAGCAAAAGCCCCGGACCGCTGCCGCTAGCGAATACCCGGCAATGGTTCGAGGCTATGCCTGCATTATAGGTTTAGTTACACTACTGTTTTCTTCTTATGTATTCTGTAATCGGCATGCCAGTGGCATAATCCAATTGATGCACTTCTTCCGGTTCGGTGTATCTTTGTCTGGTCATCCCAGTGTAATCCCATGTCGCTTCTCTTGCATCCTCTCTCCATGGACGTCTTTCCCAATAATATCCTCTGAAAGGATCCCTGGTTTCATTCATCCAGTTGAGAATTTCATCATGAAGGCGGCTGCGTATTTCCATGTATCGCTCGTCTTCAATAAGATTCACCATTTCACCGGAATCATCAAGTGTATCATACAGTTCATCACTGGTCATGAGATTGACCGAGAGTTTATATCGTCCATCTGTAACCGCTCTGATTGGCTGAAATCCGCCGAATCCGTCGTGGTCCACTTCATATCTGCCGAATTCCATAAAGACGTGTTTGTTCACTTTAACGTCATTATCTTCAAAAACCGGCAAAAGGCTCTTGCCTTCAAGGGACTTCGGAATATCCATGTCAAAACCCTTATCAGCGATTCCACGGGAACCCAAACCAGCACCATGGTCGGAGGTATAGATGATGCAGGTCTCCTCCGCATTCGCTTCGATGGCTTCAAGCACTCCGCCGTTTGCCAGTTCATCCAGGAAAGGTGTATTCATGTCCAGTTCACGGTTGTAACATCCCAACATGTCTTTACGCTGGGTATCCGTCATAATGATAATCACTTGTTTTCTCGCCATCGCATTCAAATGCATGCGGTCATCCAAAGCAGCCGCATGCTTGCCTCCTTTTCCATCACAATGATTTTATATTTCGATTATAACACCATACATGATGAAATACATCGGAAACAAGCGACTGCAAAGTGTAAAAAAGCGATATTTATCAGACTACTACTTTTGCTCTCTTCTTTTTCATCATCTTGAAACGGTACAGGAATAGTTCACAGTCCAGCGGTTTCAGGAAACAGGCATCAAATCCCAGCCGGTTGGCTTTGATTGAATTAAGGGAATAATCCTTATCAGTCACACATATGGCCAGGACTTCATCATCCGTCTTTCTAAGCAGTTCCACGAATTCGTAGGCATCCATGTCAGGGATTTCCAGGTCGGTTATGACACAGCTGATACCTACATCCCTGTTCTTCAGGATGTAGATGGCATCCATACCACTTGCAGAATAGGTGATCCTGAATCCGTGGTTTTTCAGCTGACTGCCGATGATTTCCCTAACAATCGGATCGCTTTCCACGAGCAGAATATGACAATTCTCGAGGTCTTTCGCTTTCCCTTCCTCATGGTGTACGGAATCCATATCCCGATATGCCTTATAGGTATCAAAGATACGGTCCTGAACAGCCAGGAAGGCATCGACAACTTCCGGGTCGAAGGATTCTCCTCTTTCCCTTTTGATGATCTCCATCGCTTCTTCATGAGTGACTGATTTCTTGTATATCTTATCGGAAGTCAGTGCATCGTAAACATCCACAACAGACATGATCCTCGCCGCTAGCGGTATCTCATTATCTTTCAGCCGTCTCGGATATCCCTTTCCGTTCCATTTCTCATGATGGGATAAGGCAATATCCTCACCATATTTGAGGACTGAGTTGTTTTTCTGTCTTTCTTCCATTCGTTTCAATATATGATAACCATTATAGGAGTGATTTTTCATGGTTTCAAATTCGAATCTTGTCAGACTGCCGGGTTTGTTCAAGATACTGTCAGGAGTCGCTATTTTGCCGATATCATGCATCTCAGCTGCCATCACCAAGGACTCGATATCAATATCCATAAAATTCTTTCTTATGTTGCTGTTTTTCAGCAGTTCACGAACCAGAATCTTATAATAATGCCCCGATCTCATAATGTGTACACCCGAAACGTAATCCTTGCTTTCAATCACTTCACACAGATTTCAAGCATACGATACATATTCTCCAAGGTTTCTTCAGTTTTATGTCGCTCAAGCTCCCAGTGGTCCGATGCAGTATCTGTCATTGTCAACTGATCTGAGATTCTTCTCAGCAGCATCTGCTTTTGATATGGCTTTGAAATGAATTCATTGGCACCAAGAAAATAGCCTCTGTTGACTTGCTCACCGGCAAGCTCCAATCCGGACATGATAACAGGACTTGTCTTGTTCATTTCACTTTCTCTGATTTTTGCGAGTAATTGGAATCCGTCCATCTGAGGTAATACTGTTTCTATCAGAAACAAATCGTAACTGTGCTTGCGCGCGAGTGCCAACGCTTCCATACTGCTTGTGCATGCGCTCAAGTCATAAAGTGGATCGAGAAGTTCATAAAGGTCACTAATGCTGTCGTTTGATTTGTCGACGATAAGAATCTTTTTCATATTCTCACCTGCCTTTCCCAAATTCTTATTAGAAATGACGATTGCATTAGTAATAGATATGATTAATCAGCGCAGACGGCGCATCGATATCAGTGTTTGAAAAATGAGCATACGAATAAAACACTCATATGCTTAAATCAATTATATCACATCGGCAATTCAAATTCAATTCACCCTTCGATGCCGAAAACGAAACCACAGGAAAACACCGGTTTCACAATCGTATCCGATAGGTTATAATATGTGTAGAAAAGCGATTGGAGGTCAGTGATGTATCAGTACATGACAGTAGATTCGATCAATCCCTGCATCAGGAAAGTAGGCTTGGAACAAAAGAAAAGCCACATCGGCCCGAGAAGATTCATCTATGATTATGAGATGATTTATGTAGAAGAAGGCGAGTTCACCGTCATCTATCCCGAAGGCGACATGACATGCCACAACGGAGAAATCCCTCTTGCTTGGAACCGGTATGACCCTCGAAAACATCGCAGAATGCATGGGATATACCGACCGGTCCCACCTGGTCCGCTCCTTCAGGAAATATGAAGGCATAACATCCAAGGAGTTCAGAAGGATTCACTCAGGCTGAACAACCGGATACTGTTCCATCACATATGCTATGGCTTCTTCTATGGCTGTAAGGGCTGCATCCAAATCCTCCATCGTATGCCTGTGGCAGATATACCAATGGTGATACGGTTGGATGAACAGGCCACGGCGGATCGTCTGTGTATAGAAAGCGGTTCTTCTCTCCTTATATTGGTCATCCACCTTGTCGAAGGTGATGAACGGCATCGGTGGTATCCCGGACACCGTTATAGGAGCCTTATGTCTCTCCTTGATCCTTCTTAACCGTTCCAGGAACATTTCACCTTTCTCCCAAATGCCTTCAATGGCCTTTTCCCTTTGTATGATTTCAATGCATTTAAGGGCTGCAACCATCTCGAGGCTGTTGGGGAAAAAGGTCGAACTGACGAACACCTCTTTTTCGAGCACCTTCATGATATCCTTACTGCCGACGAGAGCACTGATGGGATATCCGTTGGCCATAGCCTTTCCAAAGGCTGCAAGGTCCGGTTTGACTCCGTATCGTTCACCGGCTCCTCCAATGGCCACCCGAAGCCTGTCCGTATCTCATCAAAGACCAGAACGACCCCATATGCATCCGCCAGTCGCCTCACCTCCTGCAAATAGCCATCGGGGGTTCCGTGACATCTTTTGCAGTCGGATGCCCGACAGGCGTCATGATGATGCACGCGAGCTCTCCTTTCGTCGCTTCAAGCTTTTCCTTCAAATCCGCAACATCGCCATACTCAAAACTGAGCGTCAGGTCCGCCACCTGTTCCGGAACGCCACCCTTGTTTTCGACACACCAGTCATGCCAGCCATGATATCCGCATCGAAGCACCTTGTCCTTGCCGGTGTGCCCTCTAGCCACCCTGACGGCCATGGTCGTCGCATCTGAACCTGTTTTCGCCAGTACGGCCATCTCAGCACAGGGTATCAGCTCAATCAGTTTTTCCTCTAAGCGGTTTTGCACTTCCTGGATGAGCGAGAAACAGAATCCCTTGTTCATCTGCTCAACAACCGCCTGATTGATTTCATCTTCAACCAGCCCCAGTACAATCGGTCCGTATGAACACAGCATATCAATATAATCATTGCCGTCCACGTCCACAATATGACCAGCATATCCCCGTTCAATGAAAATCGGATACTCCCCTTCGACAAAATTATAGGGTCTGCGAATGCCTAGCATGCCCCCGGGGGAAAGCCCCCGTCCTTCTTCAATCAGTTCTATTGACCTTTTCAGTTCAAGAGGTTTTGCGTTGTTCATCCCTTACCACTCCTTCTTCTGAGTTCCTCCACGATAAACGTTGCAACATCATCAGCAAAGCTGGTACTTCCGAATCCGGCATCATAGCCCAGCTCCATAGCCAGGCGCTGATCAATGCGAGGTCCTCCGCAAATCAGCAGCACCTTTTCACGGATGCCTTCAGCTTTAGCCATCTCCACCAAATCCTTCAGGTTTTTAATATGCGCCTCATTCTGCGTCACCGTCTGGGAAACAAGATAGACATCCGCTTGCAGCCGCATCCCCTCACGGATGAGATCGCTGTTACCCACCTGGGATCCCAGGTTGTAGGCATCAATCATCCTGAATCTCTCCAAACCATAATGACCAGCATATCCTTTCATGTTCATGATGGCATCGATCCCGACCGTGTGGGCATCAGTTCCTGTTGATGCCCCGACGACGACCAGCTTCCGGCCAAAGCAGGTCCCTATGCATGCATCCACTTCCTCCATGGTCATCGTCTCCTCAATGAGTGTCGGCATTTCAATAGAGGTATAGTCCACACCGTGTCTAACGCTGCCATATATGACGAAGAAAGCGAAGTTCTCGTCGAGGGATTTGGCAACCGCTACAACCGGTTCTTCCACTCCCATCAGCAGCACAAGTTTCCTTGCCGCTTCGACCGCCCTGTCATCAAGCTTCACGGGTAGAGTAAAGCTCAACTGAATCTTCCCGTCATTCAAAGTGTCGCCATAAGGTCTTAGCTCGGTCAGGTCCATGGTTTTACGATAATCTTTCCTGGAGGTGGAATAACTGCTCATAGAGGTCCCTCCTTCATTAGACATTCTAACATCCTGTCCGAAAACGGGTTCATATATACTACTGATTTTCCCACAACGCCTTCGAGTCCTTTCCCTTTGTCCTGCAAACGTTTCACCCCTGCGAACACACCCTCTTCCAACGACTTGAACAGGGTCATCTCCTTGATTTCAAGCAACAGTCCGTAGGCTTCCTTCAGCACTTCATTCGCCCTTTGAACCATGATGCCGTCATTCTTGAAACGGATCTCATCCCTCAGGCTTTTCATACTTCTCTGAATGTATCTTGCATTTTCAATGGCGATAGCCCTGTCTGACAGGAAAGGTGTGTGGATCGCCTCGGTCAGCATACCCAGAAGGTGAATCTTCTGGTCCGTCAGCGTCGTAACCATATTGAAAAGGGCATCCTGGACATTTCCCATGAAGATATCACCGGTCATGTGTTTCGTCGGAGGCATATATTTGAGTGGAGCTTTTGGAAAGATTTCCCTCACCATCATCGCCTGTGCCAACTCATACACAAAACTGTCCTCCAGTTTCGGGTCCATCTCGAAGCATGACCCAGCCCGATCAACTCCTCTTTCAAACCCGCTTTCAAACCGAGCTGCTCGTTGATGAACTGTGAAGCCAAGACCGTATGGGCTTCCTCATAGGCGTCGGAAGTGGTCAGATAATTGTCTTCCCCCGTATTGATGATGACTCCTGCATAACCGTTGATGATTCTGGAAAAAAACTGGTCCACAAGCGTCCGTTTCATATTGATATCCCTGAACAGGATGCCGTAGAGTGCATCGTTCAGCATCATGTCAAGACCTTCAAATGCACCCATTGCGGCTATCTCTGGCATGCACAGACCTGAGCAATAGTTGCAGAGCCTGATGTACCTGCCAAGTTCCTTACCGGCTTCATCAAGGGCACGTCTCATAATCCTGAAATTCTCCTGGGTCGCATAGGTGCCTCCGAATCCTTCCGTCGTCTCACCATAAGGCACATAATCCAACAGACTTTGGCCCGTCGTACGGATGACAGCGATGATATCGGCACCCTGTCTGGCTGCTGCCACTGCCTGTACTGCATCTTCACGTACATTGCCCGTTGCGACGATGACATACAGGAGTGTCCCTTCCTTGTCACCCCATTCGGAAAGGAAATCCTCCCGTACCTTCGAACGATCCCTGATTCTGACAAGAACCGCTTCCACTTGTGGTTCAAGAACATAAGCAATCTCATCCTCCCCGAAGTTCATCACATCATCTATACGTATTCTGCCATCATATATCTGATCGGCGACCGCTCCCGGATCCAAACCATACTGAAGCATACACCTTCCAAAAAACCTGGCAGCACCTTCGGATAGCAGTCCATGTTCGACGAGAGTGTCGACGACGATGTTCGGGAGTGGCACTCCTCCTCTGATTCCGTCCACGCCCAACAGCCTGCATACCGTTCTCTCAACGGCTACAGTCGTATGACCGTCTATGTAGCTTTGCACCTGGCTGCTGATTACCCTGGCCGTTTCCCGGCAGGACTCCACCAGCATTTCATTGATCTGCAGTTTGCTCATCATATCACCCTACTTCTCATAACGTTCATGTCGCTTCAATTCCTTTGGTTCAATGGTTACACCCTGCCCATTGAGCAGCCCTGCAACACCATTAAGACGTATTTTCTTCTCATCATGGGTTCTGTTGAAGGAATAATTTTCCGGTTCACTGTATGTAGTGATGACGCCCTCATAATTTCTCAGGATAATCCTCTCATAACCCTGGCTGATGATATAATTGGGCATTGCAGGTATTTTCCACCTCCGCCGGGTGCATCAATGACGAATGTCGGTACGCAGATACCTGAAGTGTGCCCCCTTAAGCCTTCGATGATTTCCAGACCGACAGCAACCGGTGTCCTGAAGTGTCCGATGCCGCTTGCGAGGTCGCACTGGTACAGGTAATAGGGTCTGACCCTCATCTTCACCAACTCATGGACAAGCTCTTTCATGATGGAAATCTTGTCATTGATTCCCGCAAGGAGCACCGACTGATTGCCGAGGGGTATGCCGATGTCAGCAAGTTTTCTGCAGGCTTCCCTTGATTCTTCTGTAATCTCCTTCGGGTGGCTGAAGTGGGTATTGACCCATAGTGGATGGTACCTTTTCAGCATGTCCGTCAGTTCCTCTGTCACCCTCTGTGGCATGACAACCGGTACCCGGGTTCCAATTCGGACAATCTCTACATGTTTGATGCTCTGCAGCCGCTTCAGTAACATTTCAAGCTGTTCAGTCGTGAGTGTCAGCGGATCTCCGCCGGAAATCAATACATCCCTGACTTCTGGTGTATCCTCTATGTATTTGAAAGCCTTTTCAAGATTATTCCTGCTCATAGCGCAGTCGGTATGCCCTGCGAACCGTCTTCGTGTACAGTATCTGCAATACGACGAGCATACCTGCGTCACAAGCAGAAGCACTCTGTCAGGATACCTGTGGGTCAAACCCGGCGTCGGAGAATCACGGTCTTCATACAGAGGATCCACCAAGTCATCTTCACTTTTTTCAAGTTCCTTCAATGTCGGCACAGACTGCTTCCGTATGATGTCATCCGGATCATTCACATCCATCAGTGAAAGGTAATAGGGAGTAATGGCCATTCTCAGTGTTTTCAGGCATTTCCCGACGGCCTCCTCCTCTTCCCGGGTGATTGTCACGATTTTTTTCAGTCCTTCAACTGTCGTGATTCTGTTGTCCATCTGCCAGTGCCAGTCATTCCAATCCTTGTCACTGATTCCCTTGAACATGGTTTCCCTTCGACTATAATTCATGATCCACCTCCCTTACAGTCATGCATATCTCTTCTTGAAATGTCTCCTCAAATCGTCGTTCTCACGCAGGTCCTGAAGCGCAATCTCAGCATGTCCTTTTGAATAGCCATTGCCCATAATCATCGTCACATCTTTACCTATGCCTTCCGCTCCAAGTGTTGCTTTTGTGAAGCTGGTTGCCATGGAAAAAAATAAGCGACGCCTCCATCCTTCACCGGCAGTATGGTGGACATTTCCGTATCCGTTACGTTAACGCAATTGAGTGCTATATCACAATCCCTTCCACCGGTCACTTCCATGACCTTTTCATACACTGACATGCAATTCCTGGCATCATCAACGACGACAATCTCATCACATAATCCCAGCGACTTCAACAGCTTTTACGGTCATCACCTCTGACCAGGCCGATGACCCGCCCGTCTTTACCAGCCTGTTTCATGGCCTCGTAGCAACAGAGCAAACCTGATTTGCCGTTCGCCCCAAGGATGAGCACCACATCCCCTTCCTTCACAAGTTTTCTTGTTTGAGCCGGTGCACCGGCGACATCCAATACCGCCATGACCAGTTCTTCATCCATGTCACCCGGCAGCTTGGCATATATGCCTGACTCGAACAATATGGCTTTGCCCTTGATTTTGACTCTGTCAATATCCATCTGAATGGATTGGATTTCTTCTATTATAAGAGGTGTCAATGACAAGGATACCAATGTGGCGATGGAATCCCCAATGTGAAGGTCGGACTTACCTTGAAGTTTCTCTCCTATGGCATCTACCTTCCCGATAAGTATGCCTCCTGAACCGGTGATGGGATTTTGCATCTTCCCCCTGTCTGACACGATGGCAAGTATAGCTTCTGCCATCATCGCTTCATCACCTTGCGTCATATCCTTCAGCTGTTTGAAACTGGCAGAATCGATATTCAATGCCTTCACATCCACTCTGATCTCATTGTCATAGATTTCCATTGAATTGTCGATTTTCAAAGCGCCTTGGGGGAGAACACCCTTTGGTTCCAGTACTCTGTGAATGCCATATTTGCTTCCTTTTCTCATCGTCCCTCACCTCCGGGACCGAGTCCCAAAATGACTCTTGCCTCATCTGGCGCGGCAATCTCCCTGCCCATCTCACGTGCGATAGTCACCGCTTTTTTCACCAATTCACCATTGGACTTCGCCAGTATTCCCTTTTCAAGATAGATGTTATCCTCAAGTCCTACCCTGACATGTCCTCCTGCGATGGCCGACATGGCAGCGACCTGGAATTCATATCTGCCGATGCCTGTAGCGGTGTACGTCGCATCTTCAGGAAGGCTCTCCACCAGGAAAGCAAACTCCCGAAGGGTCGCCCCGATGCCTCCCTTGACCCCCATCACCAGATTATAGTGCAGGGGATAATCAAGGATACCGTCCTTCATTAGTCTCAGCGTTGTCCTAATCATACTTATGTCGAAAACTTCCAGCTCAGGCATGACATGCATCTTCTTCATTTCCTGTGCAAATTCCCTGATCATGTTCCCCGTGTTCATGAAGATGGCATCTTTACCAAAATTCATAGTGCCGCAGTCCAGGCTCGCCATCTCCGGCCTCAGATAAACGGGATGAAGACGCTCTTTAGGTGTCATTCCAACCGCACCTCCCGTGGTAGGCTGAATGATTACATCAGGACACGCTTCCCTGATTGCCGTCATGCAGTCCTTGAACCGGTATAGGTCCTGAACCGGTTCACCCCTGTCGTTTCTGACATGCAGATGGATGATGCTGGCACCTTCATTCCAGGCCCTCCTGGCTTCATCTCTAATTTCTTCCACAGTATAGGGTACATTGGGATTATCCTTCTTGGTCACCTCAGCACCTGAGATCGCAGCAGTAATAATCAATTTCTTCATCATTCTCATCTGCATCGACGATGCCGTAGAAGCACCTGATGCAATCCTCCTTTCCAAAAACAAAATGGGTTTTAATACCCATGTTCCGCCATCGGCGGATTGTTTAGATGTCTGAAGGAAATTGCTCCCATGGAGCATTTTCCTAGTCAAGAAACATAAAAGAGCCATTCCAATCTCTCAATTGAAATAGCTCTTTACCTCATCAGTAACAGTCGGTCGAAGTTCCTTCTACCAACCAAGTCATAAGCGCAGGCCCTGCTTATTCTTTCGGCAGATAAAGCCTTCTTCTGCAGCATCGGTCAACCTGAACCTTGCCATCTGCAGGGTACCCTCATATCTGCTCCTCTATTCGACTCCGTATTTTGTTGTCATGTTTTCTCAATTCAATCGTATCATAATCAGAAAGACGTGTCAATCTGCCCAAAAACTGCGGAGTTATTGGTAACCAAGAACAAAGTGTGTGTTCCACACACATGGTTCCGCTTCCAGCGGATTGTTCCGGATGTCGACTAGGACGCATAGGCGAGCAGTAACCGAAGGTTACGACCAGCCGGAAAGTTCTTCGGTCGAGAACTTTCCTAGTTAAAAATAAAAGCCACGACAAGTCGTGGCTGATGGAGGTGAGGGGACGTATTATTCCATAATTTCTTATGGTACTGACTATATCTTGAACTTGAACAAGTCCCTTGGCGTATTATGGATTACATAATATCGTTGTCGTAATCCATCCTAGTACCTCATATCAATGACTTAGAGGCCTATAAGTCGATACAGAGCTGTTGGCTTTCGCCACATACTCCTCGGTATTGCCGGCAATGCATGCTGCGGTTTCACCGATCAAGCCAAATTTTCATTTATCAATCACTTGATAACGCGACCCTCGGATCGAACCCCTGTCCGAAAACCCATCCATTAGAGCATCTCCCATTACAGTCTGTTCTTTGACATTCCCTCTACCGTACGCCAACAGACAGGCTTACGGCTTCAGTAGCTTCATGAAATCTTTACCTTCCGCAAAGCTTAGGAAGATAAGGTCCCCGCAAAGTCGATGCCAGGTTCCTCAGCAGCGGGTGGCTAAGGGCTGACACGCAGCAACTAGGCTGCGAGTGCTAAATTATCTTCAGCGTTTAATTAAAAAGTCCAGCTTGTTAACGCAGACGCCGGAACTGCGAATGGCTTCTCTAACTTCAAAATCCCCGTCGAAACCAGTACACCCCCGTACCGGTATGCAGCGGCAGTATCAATAAAGATTCCTGACCTTGAACTCTTTCTCAGCAGCTCTTCTCTGGTCCTTCTTCGCGATATCCTGTCGCTTGTCGTGTAGTTTCTTACCTTTGCACAATCCGATTTCGACCTTCATCAGACTGCCTTTCAGGTAGATTTTCAACGGCATCAATGTGTACCCCTTTTGGGCAACGGCACCTTCTATCTTGTTGATCTCATATCGGTTCAACAGAAGTTTCCTTGTACGCAAAGGATCCTTATTGAATATGTTCCCTTTTTCATAGGGTGTGATATGCATATTCTGGATAAACACTTCCTTATTCCGCACCTTGACGAAACTTTCTTTAATGGAAGCTTTTCCCTGACGCAGGGATTTCACCTCGGTACCGGCAAGAACAATGCCGCATTCAAACTTCTCTTCTACAAAGTAATCATGATATGCCTTTTTATTCTGAGCGATCAGTTTGTAATTGTCTTTGGATTTAGCCATAATCTTGCCTTCCTTCGATGAGTTTACCGTCGAAACATCACATGGGAAAACCACGTGGGAATATATTATAACACATCCGTAAGAAATTACAACAGCTTTTATCCTCATTTCAATCCTTTGTACAAGATAATTATATCACACAATTGTGCAGTCTGTATGTTTTTCAAGCTATTAGACAGCAATTATTTTACTTTTCCACTAAATATATTAAAAATGTTACTTTCACGATGTAAGCAACCGTGTCATGAATACCAAACTTTCCGAAAATGTCTTGATTTTCAAACTAATACCACGTACAATGTGACATATTGACAGGTAGCCACTATATTAGACTGGCAATACATCAACACCCCTGTTACTAGAAGGAGATAAAACAATGGACTTTTTAAAACCGCTGCGTCAGTTACTTGCAAAGCAGAGCACTAAAGGAAAACATACGCCTGCTTCACATGCAGTCATTCGACGGGCAGTAGTTGCAATAATCCTAGTTGTAAGTATTATTAGTTTCAGCACGGCAATCACAGCTGATAATAAAGCCGATCAACAGATGACCATCGATGAGGATGCCGATCCGGACTCGTTGGGCAATGCGCTTATGGATTCAACTGTAGAAGCCGGTCATGACGGACAACTTGCAGCTTTGACAACGACAAACAGCACCATCTACAGCGAATTCAGAAAATCGAATTCATCGCACCTTTATCAAAGAACCGGCCATTGCCGAAGAGGACAGCGCACCGCTCGTAGGTTCAAGTCTTGACAGCGATGATGATGCTCAAAAAGGCACACCGATTGACGGAGACCTATACAGCACATACAACAGCTCTTTTGACATCGAGGTAACAGAATCGGAATATGAGACTCTGCTGCGGATTGTGGAAGCGGAAGCAACGGACGAAGACATAATCGGCCGTATACTGGTGGCCAATGTGGTCTTGAACCGTGTGGAATACCGTTATTTCCCCAATTCAATCGAAGAGGTTGTGATGCAGAATATCAAAGGCACATATCAGTTTTCACCGATCCTTGACGGCAGATTCTATACCGTTAAGGTCAGCAAGAGAACCGTTGAGGCAGTCAACAGAGCCTTATCCGGTGAAGACTATTCCCAAGGCGCCTTATACTTCGTTATGAGAAGCCGCGCTTCCCAAAGAGGGTTATCATGGTTTGACCGCAACTTGGACTTCCTGTTTGAACACGGTTGCCATGAATTCTACAAATAATCCTCATCATTCAAATCATCATAAACCAATGAAAAATCAATAGTGCGCATCCGCTTATCAATTGAAACGACTTCAATGGTAAGCGGATCGCCCAAACGGAATACACGGCCAGTGCGCTCTCCTATGAGACACATGGTCTTTTCGTCGTATATGTAATAATCATCAAGCAGCCTGTCCATCGGTATCAGTCCCTCGATCGTGTTGGGAAGCTCCACATAGATACCCCAGCTTGTCAGGCCGGAAATGACACCCTTGAACATCTGACCGACCTTGTCTTCCATATATTCGCATTTCTTGAACTTCGCCACTTCCCGTTCGGTTTCTTCCGCCCTTCTTTCCAGTTTCGAGGTGGCATAGGCTACCTTGTCGAGAATATACTCAAAATGCTCATACTCCTCTTCATCAAACCGACCGTTGATGACTTCCTTGATGATCCTGTGAATCTGTAGGTCGGGATACCTTCTGATCGGCGATGTGAAATGGGTATAGAACTCCGTGGCAAGACCAAAATGACCATCACTTGTCGTTGTATACCTTGCCTGTTTCATGGACCTGAGGGCAAGGCGGCTAATGATGGTCTCCTGTTCACTTCCTTCGATATCGATCAACAGTTTCTGTATCTCCTTGGGATGGGGTTCATACCCTTTGCCCTTCAAATTGAAGCCATAGTTGTGGATGAATTCAGCAAGGTTCCTGATCTTCTCTGGGTTCGGTTCATCGTGGCTCCTGTACAGGAATGGTATCTCCTGCCAATGGAAGTCCTCTGCCACGGTCTCATTGGCCAGCAGCATGAACTCCTCGATGATCCTCGTTGCGATATTCCTGTCGTATGGCTTGATATCGATGATTCTGCCGTCCTCATCCAGCTTGAACTTCGCCTCGGGAAAATCAAAATCTATGGCTCCTCTGCGCTTTCTTCGGTTGGCCAGGAGATGTTCAAGCTCTTCCATGGTCCTGAACATCTCCAAACATCCTTCATAACGGCTGGAAAGCGCCTCATCCTCATCGATGAGGATTTTTGCCACGTCATTGTATGTCATGCGTTCATTCACGTTGATGATGGTCTCGACGATCCGGTGGTCGGTCACCTTACCTTCCCTGTCGATATTCATGATGCAGCTCAATGCAAATCTATCCGTACCTGCATTGAGAGAGCAGATGCCGTTTGAGAGCCTATGCGGCAGCATCGGAATCACCCTGTCCACCAGATAAACACTCGTTCCTCGAAGCAGCGCCTCTTCATCCAAGGGAGAACCTTCCGTCACATAATGTGTGACATCCGCAATATGTACACCCAATTCATAGCCGTCATCGGTCCGGAGCAAGGTAATGGCGTCATCCAGGTCCTTTGCATCCGCTCCATCGATGGTCACCGTCAGAACCGGCCTGAAGTCCTCCCTATGGGATTCCTCTACTATCATTTCCTCTGTCAAGGCTGCAGGAGCGCTCTCCACCTGTTCCATCACCGTTTCCGGAAAGCTCATGGGCAAGTCAAAAGCATGATGATCGCTTTGACTTCTGTATCCGGATCATTGATATGTCCTATGATCTCGACGATTTCACCTTCCGGCTTCTTGTTCTCATCTCCCCAGGATATCAGTTTGACAACCACTTTGTGGCCCTTTATTGCACCCTTGGAATCCTTTTTTGAGATAAAAATATCCTTATGGAACTTCTTATGGTCAGGACGTACAAATCCAAAATTACGGCTTTCCTCATAGGTTCCGATCAAAGTGGTCATACCACGCTTGATCACCCGGACGATTTCCCCTTCTTCCCTTCTACTGCGTGATTTCTCCGTAAGAACGTTCACCGCCACCTTGTCACCGTGAAAAGCATCCTTCGTATAATCGGCGGGTATGAAGATATCATCCTCACGTCCCTCCACCTCTACGAATCCGAAACCTTTTTGATGGGATATGTATGTGCCCACCATGAAATGCTTGTCTTCATTAAGCATGTATTTATTCTTGTTGGTCAGAATGATCTTGCCGTCATCCACAAGTTCCTGTAGCAGGCTCGAAAGCTCATCCAAATGATCTGTTCCCAGGTTGAGCAGCATCTTGAAGTCCTTGAGTTTCAGTGGTTTATATTCCTTGCTGGACATGATGTCCAACAGTATCTTCTTTCTTTTCTCATCATCATTGTTCATTTGTTTTCTATCTTGATTCATCGCTCTCTCCTTCATGGAATGATTACTCTAATTTTACATGAATACGCCAAGTAATTCAACACAAGAACCTTTAAAAGAACAAAGAGTGTGTTTCACACACTCGGTTCCGCCTTCGGCGGATTGTTCCGTATGTCGACTAGGCTGCATAGGCGAGAAGTAACCGAAGGTACGACCAGCCGGAAAGTTCTTCGGTCGAGAACTT
>LQAG01000003.1_pt1 | contig 202284 bp, 239 predicted proteins | sample 1535801 | NCBI WGS metagenome assembly LQAG01 (sample SAMN04331584, study PRJNA305678) | bioreactor metagenome | isolation source: bioreactor_3 inoculated with Wadden Sea sediment 1st replicate of a... | place: Germany:Bremen
ATTATGAAATCAGGGATAATATTATGAAATATTTGGATTACCATGAAAAGCGACGACAAGGTACCTTCGAGTTCCCTGTCGCCTTCTATCACCTCACCCAATCGCATCCGAGATATGAGATGCCCTACCACTGGCACAAGGAGTACGAAATCATCCATGTCGTCAAGGGCAACTTCAACATGATCATCGATGACAACATCCACCCGCTGGCTTCCGGCGATATCGTACTGCTGCAGGATGGCGTACTTCACGGCGGGACACCGGTCGAATGTGTCTATGAATGCATCGTCTTCAACATGGATTTCCTGCTGACTGGAAACCATCTTCATAAGGAGCTCATCGATGATATCCTGAATCACCATATCCAGATTCAGCAGATTCTTCCGAAGAACAGACAACCGCTCCAGACTACCGTCGACCAACTGTTCCAGCTGATGGGCACCAAACCGACCGGCTACGAGTTCATCGTCAAGGGATACCTGCTGCAGATTCTCGGACTTGTTATCAACAACAAGTGGTACGCTGCATCACCAACCAAATTCGAGAAGGTGACGCATCAGATCGTACCGCTCAAAAAAGTCCTCAAAAAAATAGAATCCGATTATTCGAATCCTATTTCTCTGGATGATTTGGCAAATGAGGCCGGCATGAATCCCAGGTATTTTTGCAAGTACTTCAAGAAGCTGACCCAGAGATCCCCGATCGAGTATCTGAATTACTACAGGATAGAATGCGCCTGCGAGCAGCTCCTGACGACATCCGCTTCCATCACCGAAATCGCTCTGAACTGCGGGTTCAATGAAGTGAGTTACTTCATACGTACTTTCAAGAAGTTCAAGGGGACGACGCCGAATCAGTATAAGACGCTGGAGTTTGGCGACTCATCCGTTTCAATTTAATGAGTCTACCGCTGCCCGTTCAATTGGATACTGTCCAACAGAATTTGTCTTACACTGGAAAAAAGTCAAGAGCCATCCACCTAAAAACAAACTCACCAGGTTGGCTGCAACTGCAAAAGCAATCCTTTTTATCCTCCTGCCCTCTTGGATTGCAACGAACATCACAATAGCTTCTGCAATCAGGATAAAAACTTCCAAAATCACGAAACCGATGATGAAGTATGGTTGCATCGGCATGAAGAAATTGAGATAGATGTTCAAACCGCCTTGTGTTACCAGATTCATTACCAGGAATATCTGCCAGCTGAGTCTGGCTCTATAGCCAAACAGCCAGAAGATCACACCTTCAATCAGTATGGTCATCATCACTCTCAGTGCGACAAGATATGCATCTCTGATGAAAGTTTTACCATCAATCAATTCGCCCTTTTCAAGATCCAATGTGAAGATATTGTTATAGGTGCTCTCCAATGCATCCATCTCGATCCTTAACACAGCGTCTTTTTCCTCTATGACCACAGTCGAACTGTATTTATGAAGATTAAAAGCATAAAACCGATGTTGCGCCTCAAACACATAGTTATCGACATAACTGTCAAAACGTTTCCCTCCCGATTCAATGTAAATCTCCATATCTTCACTTTCATCAGGGACAATCAGGATGATACTCGGTGGTTCTGCTGAATTCGCAAAGCTGATTGTTAACATCATTAACAACATCCAAATTCCCGTCGCAGCCAGCGATATTCTAAGCGTTCTACTCATCATCAGTTCTCCTTCTCATTCATGTCCAGCAATACACCCTTATCCTTGTAAAAACAGCGACATGATATAATACAACTCATAAGCCTTCGACACTTTCACTTCTTCAAACACTTCATCACTGCAAAAAAGAGAGAACTCATCGCCATGAATCCCCGGCGTTTCATCGATGACAAGCAGTTTTCTGCTGCCCACTTCGTATTTCATGATGACCTGTTTCGTACAGTACTGGCATCTGGTTCCAGCCAAGACGATGATAGCAACAGTCAGCAAAACTGTTAAAAAGAATATTTTCCTGTTTTTTCTTTTTTTTAGCCGTTTCATTCTCCATCATTTCCTCATCCTCAAATTTCCAATCTGATGTTTGCTTGTCTTTATCTTTCAATCAGATATTCTATTTCTTCACGCTCATAGCGATCTACATACGTCATAAAATCGGTGTAATCCTCATTCCATCTGATGCATTCAAGCATCACTAAACCGCCATACATACTTATATCAATGATCTCATCCCCTTCTTCACATCCAAGGATTTCCCCGACACTTCCCTCTTCGATATCGCAGACGTACAGCGTACCTCCATACGAAACTGTACCATACCGGTAGCCGACCACCATAAGTATCCGATTCTCATCGAACCACTCGATCTTCTTCACTGTCAGTTCATCCGTTTCGTAACTGAAATCAGTCATCTTCACCGTTTCATCCGTATTCAAATCATAGACAATAAGATTTCCCAGCGTCTCAAAATCTAGTTCATCGATGAATGCTGCTTTTGTTCTGCTCCAATCCCATTCGATGTCATGCATCAACGGAAATTCATCCAGAAGGTCAGCAAGACCTGTTGTCTGACTCTGCTCCAGTTCCTTCAGTCTTTCCTCATACTCTGTAACAACCTTCTTGATTTCATTGTCACAATCCTCTTTTGTCATGTAATCCTCGCCTGGTTTTTCGTCATGGACTACCGTATCCTGATCTGGATTTTCTTCCTGATCCGTATTGCTGTCGCAAGCCGCCAACAACATCATCCCTGTCAATAGCAAGGGTATTATACTTCTCATCGTCGACATTTCACATCATCTCCAATCTTAATATCTATAGATCCAAATGCTCTCAATCACCAACGCCATTCCTATCTAGAATTCACCTACTTCTCCTCTCCAAGAATCACATAATCCCCATCCGAATAATCATACTCAATGCGCTGCATATAGGCTTCATTTTCCATCAAAACAATTGTATTGATTGGATTGTCATCATTATCGAATATCTCAAGATGCAACTCAGTCAATTCATCCACTTGTACGGGAATCATGACACGATAGTAGGTATTGATGAATCCGGTCTCCGGAATCACACTGAATCCTTCGGATATGTAATCATCACCATCAGACAGCTTAAATACATAATCAAAGGATTCATTTGCTGCTTTTCTTCTTACAGCATAACCAAACTGGACTTCCTGCCAGTCCGGAATAAAGGTAACAAAATTGATGACCATTTTAGGATTGCTTATCTCCTTTTCCTCAGACCCAAGGAGATAAACCTCCTGATTCCAATCAGTATTCAAATCATCGGATATGATATACTGGTTGATCGTCTTATACCAGGGTTTCCAAATATTGAGTACAACCCCAAGGCTAATCACGATACAAACAACAACCAGCCTTTCATGTTTCCTCTTTTTATTCTTCATACGCTCCGCCTTTCCCTAGCGCCTGTCCAAGCAACAAGTGCTCATCTATTCAAAACCCATAACTGGTCCAACGGCATATAAGCATCTTCATTAACCAGTTCTTTTTTACTCAGTACTCCATTCTGATATTTGAGGCAATACCCTTTTGCCGTTGGTATCGACCGGTGTATCCTGAAACGGTCGTCTCTCAGTTCAATGGCGCAGTTATTATCAAGGGCAATACCGGCTCCGTAAGCCTTGATACGTTTCTCAAAATCCTCCGCCCTCGTATGTTCTTCATGATGGGGACACAGGATCGCCTTGATGACGCCCATACCTTCGACGGTCATATAATTCCTCGCATCTCCGGCTTCATAGATCTGCGTATCCGTCTGTCCGGCAGCAAACCAGCAGATGGCTCCGGCGCTCAATCCGCTCATGATGACACCTTTTTCATAGGCTTCTATCATCAACCGGTCAATGCCGTTTTTTCTCCACTCGCTCATCATCATACGGGTGTTGCCGCCACCGACATAGATGATATCCGAAGACAGAATCTTCTCTCTTGCCTCAGCCTCAGTCAGCGACCCTTCAAGCATAAGTAGGACATCCATTTCACACTCCAGCTGCTCTTCATATAACTTTTTAAAAGCTTCAATATAGGATTCAGACTCTTGGCTAGCCGTCGGTATAAAGAGTACTTTGGGATTCAGTTTTCCTGTCGCTGCTCTAGCAGCTTCAACAATGGCTTCATCGATACTGAGTGTTTCAAACACATTGATCTCACCACCGCCGATTGCGAATATGGTTTTCATCGATTCTTCCTCCACTATACATGAAACTTTATATGCCAGAGTCTTCCTTCTCAAGTTTGAACAGGGTATGAATCCTGCCCTCTTCGTTTCGCTCGTTAAATATGTAACATATTCGAGCGGCAAGGAAAGCATCAGTCTCTCCAGTCCGGCCCGAACATACCACCATCATTCCTTCCATATGCTCCACTCCTTCCGCATGTTTTTCTATACAAGCATTCTAACGCTTATCATGCGTTCATGAAACAGGTATTGTCTGAATCATACAATACCTTGTCATCAATATACAGTATTCCATCACATACATTCATATGACTCTTGACAAATCCACCTCATCCTTAGATACTCATCTAACATCTACCTCTATTCTATCACAACGAATTTATAATAGTACATCAAAATTTGCATAAGAAAAAAAATGCTGCTTAATTCGAACAATTTCTTATAATAGAACAAAGTTTACATCTGACTTAAACGTTTTTTCCCGCTGCCATGATGTTGGCCGGATCGAAGGCGTGACAAGGTGTGACAGCAAATACCATGCCGCACTTAGGGCATTTGTCCTCGAACGTTTCCATCTGGAATTCCTCACCGCATTCGCAGTCCAGCAGCATAGGCATCGGCATGTAACCTATTGAGAATCCCATCATTCTGACTTTGGCCAGAACCTCTTTTCCATTTTCAAATTTACCTGAACATCCGTCATGCATGATCTTAACTCCTTTTCCTCTTATTCATTCACTTCATTAAATCCATTAAATTCATATATGTTAGCCATGCATCAGTTGATATGCAAGGATTCCATCTTCAATGTCTCACCATGTCTTAGCTGCTGTCTCCTGTCCATCAGGAACTTATCCACCTGCTCGAGCTGGGAGAGCATGGCTTTTTCATCCTCCGTCGTTTCAAGGATATTGTCGATTCCACCATGCCTGATGATGATCCGCTTGTCTGCCATGAGGGCCAGAATCGGATCGTGGGTGGCCATGAGCACGATCTTCTCTTCCTTGACCAGGAGCTTGAGTGCCTTCTTGCGGTCAATGCCCGCATTCTCGATCTCATCGATCAGAACGATGGGGGACTCGCTGAGAATAGCAGTATCCGCAATCATCAGCGCCCTTGACTGTCCGCCTGAAAGACTTGTGATCGGTGTATCGAGCTCGAAAGATTCTCCTGCAAGCTTGTTTGCCTCATCGATGATCTTGGCAACAATCGCATCCACTCCGTCAATCAAACGGCTGGCTGCATGAAGCTCAACGAACTCCTTCACCGTCAGGTCCATGACGAAGTTCATGTTCTGGGAGAGCTGCGCCACAAGTTTGTTCCCCGATGAAAAACGCCACTTCTTGTCCGGCTGCTGCTCATTGATCAGAATGCGGCGGCCTGTCGGTGTATCATTGTCCGCCGTCCACTCGATATCCGCAAGAAGCCGGCTCTTTCCGGAGCCTGTAGGCCCTACAATTGCAATGACCTCACCCTGGCGAATGGTGAGTTCCTCGTAATTCTCTGCTTCCTTCGACTTGTTGAACCCCGGAAGGATGCTAAGGGATTTCACCTTTTCCTCTTCCTTGATTCCGAGGAACTGGCACATCTGATTGAAGTACTCATAGTATGCCGTCAACGTCATATCCACATTGATCGCAAAGTCCTCAAGCTCTTCTTCCGTCAGCTTCTCAAGGTTGGATTTCACAGTTTTTTCCCTGTCATCATAGGAGTGTTCATGGTCTTCGAAATAGTTTGCCATGAAAGGGTATTTTGCAATCACATCTTCTATTGTCAATTCTAAAACCGTTCTCTACTCATTGGCTTCACCAAAATCCATCTTTCTCACATTACCCATCTGATAGTCATCGCCGATTCTCCGCTCACCAAGACAGTAGGAGCAAAGGGCCGACGGCATGGAAAATCTCAGTTCCTTACCTTTGACCGTGTCGATCCTATCCGCTTCATCATAGATCAGTGTACTGAACTCGAAGGCTCCCTGACCGGTCAGGCCGTTGATGTTCATCGTGATGGCCTTTGGATTGACTTGGCGCACTCTTGATGCGAACACCTCACGCTCTGCCTGGGAGACAATATCCCCTTTGGTGATGACGACGATATCCGCTGCCTTCAGCATCGGGCCGATCTTCTTCGGTGTATTGATGCCGCTGAGATTGTCGATGACACAGATGGCCTTGATGTCCTTGATATACGGCGAACAGCGGTTACATAGCCCGGCACTTTCTGTAATCAGCACATCCAAGTCCTGCTGCACGCCCCACTGTACGACTTCTTCGATATTGGAAACAAAATAATGGTCCGGACAAAGCGCCCCTGAAAGTCCCTTTTTCACCGGAACGCCCAGCTTCTGATAGATGATGTCATCGTCAGTATACAGACAGTCAAACTTGACGACGCCCACTTTCAGGTCACGCTCCATCAAAGCTCCGATGGTCTTGACGATGACCGATGTCTTGCCCGATGACGGTGGGCCGGATATTGTTATCAGATTCATAATGTACCTCCGTTGAATGTATCCATGCAATCATCGATCAGCTGACCGATATCGTTATTCTTGATGTAATCCCATCCGATCCACATGTACTTGCTGTCAGGTGTGATCAGATTGTCCACCTTAGGATGGGTGGATGGGAATCTTCCGTTGTGACTGAGGATTTCGCCCACTTCCTTGGATGCGAAGAAATCCACGATCGGCTTCAGTTCCTCTTTCTTCGACTTCTTGCTCAGCATGAAAATCGGGCTGATGATGGCTCCATCCTTCGGCCACACCGCGACCATCGGTCCGTTGCCCTTGACCATCTTCGTGAAAAAATAAGGCATGATGGTCACAGCAGGCTGTTCCTGCTTCGTTCCCGACTTCACCATTTCCGACGGGTGCATGGACTTCATCAGCGTCTTACCAAGTTTTCTCACCCCATCCATGCCATAGGTCTTGTTGATGTTCAGCAAGATGGCATTGAAGAGGTCGAAATCACCCACCGGCAGGCTGACGCTGTTGTCGAACTCACCACTCAGGAGCGCTTCCCAAGTGAAGGGAATCTCGCGTCCGTCAAGGGCATCCTGATTGACAAGGAAAACTGCCGGAACCGTTCCGATGATGGAATAGTCTGCATCCGGATCCTTCAGCGAAATATAGTCGTTTTCAAAATCCTTGTTGTAATGCTCGTAGTCGGCGATATCTTCAAACACCTTTCCTTCTTCAGGTGACCCATATACCTGTTGTCGAAGAAGAGGTCAAATCCAGCCGACAGAAAAACATCTGCAATCTCATCTTCACCACTTCCATGTTCCAGGGAATCCTTCAACCAGTCAACCCCCATGGAGGCAGCTTTCAATTCATAATCGATGGAATCCTGATAGTCACTGTCCCTGGATTCCAGCCAGCCTTCAAATCCCTCCAGCAGAGGAATCCTTACAGGACATGGCAAAATACCCTGGATGTGGATGCTCGCGTCATGGTTCTTCTCTTTTTCAAAAAGCGTGGTATCGACGCTTTGCCTGTTCTCGGCGATGATCTCTTCCATTTGAGCGACGAATCCGTCACGATTCAAGCCTTTTGACTGAACCAGTATCTCCAGCGTGATGTTCCTTCCAATGGTTTCAAGCAGCTTCGGATCCTCCACTTGGGTCAGACCCTGACCGATGAGATAATCTTTCACTACAGGATATTTTTTAACTGTATAATGTAATGATTTGGATAAATCTATGTATTTCATAAAATCGTCCTTTCAATATAGCTTTCAGCTTCTTTTTCTCTTGACTATGACTCGATTATAGCAAAAAAGAAACAGGAACAACGTAGCCACAGCTACATATTCCTGTATTTCTGAGTGATTTAATCGGAATTATTTTTACTGACAGTTTTGATGAAATGTCTCAGTATATACCCGGTGATTCCCCAGATATGGATGTTCTCAAGATTATAGGAAATGATCTTCCTGTAACCCATATCCCACTCGTCATGATAATAGGAAGGAATCCCAAGCTCCCTTGCCGGAAACAGGTGTATAATATTGCCCTGCTCGTCTTCTTCATAGGCCTGCGCCTTGACCAGGATCTTGTATGTCTTGGGTTCCGCTTTCATCAGATGTTCCAATTCCATCAGGATCAGCTCAGCAACTTCCTTTCGGTTGTACCGTCTGTCCTTCACATCTTCCCAGCGCATAAAGCCCACATAACAGTGGATCATCCTTCGGTGATGGGTCGCAAGAACACCCAGCTTGCCTAAAAGAGTCATGTCACTCTTTAAAAAACCCAGTTCTTCACAGGTCTCCCTGATGGCCGTTTCACTGAAGACCTCATCCTTATCATCCTGACGTCCTCCGGGAAAACAGATCTCGCCCGGCTGACTCACGTGTTCACTTCTTTTTTCAAAGAGCACATGCAGTTTTCCATCCTTCTCGACGATCGGCAGCATCACCGCATAGTCGCAGCCTTCCTCGTCGCTGATGATGGTCTCGTTATACGGAAGAGCATGTATGATCTTGTCGATATCTTCTATCTTCATATGTGTAACTTATCTCCTTGTTTAGCCAATTTAAGCCTTTTCAGATATTCATCTTTCAATACATTCTTATTTTCCAGCGTATCAATCTTTTTCTTCAAATCCTCTATATAGTCTTTGACAAGGGTAGTCCCCCCTCTTACTTCAATATGATCATGTCTACCCATTTCATCAAGCCACTGACTTACGGATTTTTCACGAAGTTCATCATATGTTTTATCTTCTTTACCGAACATATTTTTATTGCTCCTTTATTCTACTTCAGTTTTGTTTGTATCCATTATACCGTAGATAGTCTGCCAACAAAAGAAAAAAGCGTAAAAATCAGCCCTGTATCGCCCAACACGGCACATTGCATACAATTATATTAAATAAGTATTAACGATTTTACATAAGTATTAAATCTATTGACTTCCCTTTTTCAACGGCATAAAGTTGAATCAGGACATACTTTTTGGCAGGCGGGGTGTATCATGAAACGATTAAAATGGGTGATTATATTTTTCATACTTTTTCTCTCCTGGACAGTAGCGGAAGCTTTCTGGCCAACTTTGCTTGCCGACAGTTCCCTGATCGGACAACTGAATTATCAGGATATGGGTGAATCCAGCTTGACCGCTTCTCCCCTGATTCGTCATGCAAACGATTCCCAGCAGGAATTATCCATCCATTTTCTTGATGTCGGCCAGGCTCTTTGCGTCCTGGTCCGCGATGCCCAGGGCAACGACATCCTCTTTGATACCGGCGACAACCGGGATTCAAAATTCATTCTAGACTATCTGAACGAACTGGATATCGATGATATCGATCTGCTGATCAACAGTCATCCCCATCATGACCACCTCGGAAGTATGGATAACATCCTGGACACGTTTCCGGTGGAAAACGTCTGGCTTTCTCCCGTCACGCATGATACAAATCCTTCGATGATTTGATCGACTCATTAACCAAAAGCTTTATCCCAGTCCAGCTGCCAACTCGCGGAGATCTTATCGAGTTCGATTCCTGGTCCCTTGAAGTCATCGGGCCGGTTCAGTTCCAGTACAGAGACCTCAACAATTATTCCCTGATTATAAGAATAACATTCGGTGACAACACCGTTCTGCTGACCGGCGATATGGAATTCCCCAGTGAAAGGGCCATGCTCTCAGAAGAGATCGATTTGGATGCCGATATCCTTCAGGTGGGTCATCACGGTTCGGATTCCTCCACATCTTCACGATTTCTCGATGCTGTCACTCCTGACCACGCCGTCATTAGCGTCGGCGCCGATAACGATTTCGGCTTCCCCGACAGGCCCGTTCTCAGGAGGCTTGATTCCAGAGAAATCAGCACCTATCGCACCGATTTGCATGGTACAGTTGTATTTACCCTTGACCGTGATACAATAGAAGTAACTCAACACTGATTGTGGCTTTGCCGCCACATTACGAAAGGAGCTCATTATGTGCGGAAGAGTTACTTTTACCTTGGATAAGGATACGGTCATGGAAATCCTTGGAGATATCTTCAACGTCTCCAATCAACCTTCTCTACCCGCAGAACCCAACTACAACATCGGTCCGTCATCAACCTGCTGTCAGTCATCGAAACCGATGCTATAAGACGTGCGGGTTATTTAAAGTGGGGGTTTGTTCCAAGCTGGGCCAAGGACAAGTCCATCAGCTATTCCCTCATCAATGCCAGAAGTGAAACCGTCGACACAAAAGCCATGTTCAGGGATTCCTTCAAAACCAAACGTTGCATTCTGCTCGCTGACAGCTTCTACGAATGGAAGCGCGAGAAAACGAAAAGGCCGTTCCGTTTTCAGATCACGGACCAGCCTCTGATGCCTTTTGCAGGTATTTATTCAAAATACATACGCAAAGACGGCAGCAGCCTCTTCACCTGCTCCGTCTTAACCTGTGAACCCAACGGGATCATGTCTCCGATTCATAACCGAATGCCTGTCATTCTCACGCCTGACGCCGTCAACGGATGGCTTGACCAGACAGCGGAACCTTCATCCCTGAAGGATCTCCTGACTCCCTATGATGCCTCAAAGATGAGCGTGTACGAAGTATCGCCCTTTGTCAATTCGGTCAAGAACAACTCACCCAAATGCATCGAGCCTATCGGCGACCAGCAGTCACTGTTCTGACCGCCGGTCCTGCGAACGATATGCTTTCGCGATGTCCTTACGTGATTCCCGTATGCTTTAACGATGTCATTTCGTGATCCGCATCGTCGGATAAGCCAGCTCGATAGCATCATTCTCATGAATCATATGAAGCACATCCTCCCAGATCAGGTTGTTGGTCGTCCTTCTGTGTTTCGGCTGACACAGGTAGCGCATCGTCAGCTCCACACCGCTGTCCCTGACATCGGTATAGACGATCGGCGTCAGCTTGTTATAATGGATCATGTATTTTCTCGCTGCTTCCCGCAGCTTTTTCTTTGCCTCAATCGAAAGGTGAATCGTATGTGTCTCCACTATCTCACCCAACAGCTCCTTGGCCAGCTGCCAGTCGCTCTCGAAGGTGATCAGCACATTGATTTCATTCCAGATATACTTGAATCCCTTGGCGAAATTGGTGACCGGATGGATGAAGATAAAATAATTGGGAACGTCGATGATTCTTCCTGTACTCTGCTCTCCCTTTTCCTGTTCTGTGACTTCCATCAGGCTGAACTGGAACATGCGTATGTCGATGACATCCCCCTGCTGCTCGGCAATCCGTATTCTATGTCCCACATCAAAGGGCTTTCTGATGACGATGAACAGCCAGCCTGCCATATTGCTGAAAAGCTCCTTCAATGCGATGGCGATACCTGCAGACAGAAGACCGATATATGTCGTCAGGTTATCTGTGGAATTACCCCAGGTGAATACCACGATGATGATGAAAATAATACTGAACACATAATAGACCCATTTCCTCGCCGTATAATACCTGGCATTGTCTTCAATGTATTTGAACATGATCCGGTTGATGACCTTGATGATAATCATCGTGACAATCAGCCACAGCACCGTCCAAAGAGCCTTCAACGCATAGGGATGGCTCATGATATAATCAATAAACTCGTTCATCCTCTACCTCCCATCACTTGATCAGCAGTTCCACCGGACAGTGGTCGCTGCCCATGACCTCCATATGGATATCCGCATCCACCAGCCGCTCTTCAAAGTCTCTGCTGGTGATGAAGTAGTCGATTCTCCATCCTGTGTTTCTCTCTCTTGCCCTGCCCATATAGGACCACCAACTGTATTTTTCAATTGCATCCGGATAAAAATATCTGAACGTATCAATGAATCCGGCTTCCAGCAGCGTTGACATCTTCTCGCGCTCCTGGTCCGTAAAGCCGGCACTCATGCGGTTGGTCTTCGGATTCTTCAGGTCGATCTCCTCATGGGCCACATTCAGGTCGCCGCACATGATGACAGGTTTTGTCTTGCCAAGCTCCAGTAGGTAATCCTTGAATTCATCCTCAAACTCCATCCTGTCATCCAGACGTTCCAGGCCTCTCTTGGAATTAGGTGTATAGCAGGTGATGATATAATAATCTTCAAACTCCAGTGTGATGACTCTGCCTTCCCGGTCATGATGGTCCACACCGATGTCATACGTCACCTTCAGCGGTTCCTTTTTGGTGAATATCGCCGTTCCTGAATATCCTTTCCTTTCAGCATAGTTCCAGTATTGGTGATACCCCGGCAAGTCAAGTTCCACCTGACCTTCCTGGCACTTGGTCTCCTGGATACAGAAAATATCGGCATCCACCTCGTTGAAATAATCCATGAAGCCCTTCTTGAGGACCGCCCTCACTCCGTTTACATTCCATGATATGAGTTTCATCTGTTCTGCCATAATCTGTCTATCGGCAACCGGTATTACATCCCAGATGCCTGCTCCTTTCGTAATTTCAATTTATATTCTATATGAACCTTTTCGATAATTATACTCCATTGAGCATCATTCTTCAACGGTTATTACATCTGTTCCCCTACATAACCGAAGGGTCACCACTGTTCCCTCATTCACCTTGGAATCGATAGATAAACCATAGCCCTCTCCGCAAAACAACCGGATTCTCTTATGGACATTGTCAAGACCGACGCCTCCCAATCGGGTTTTGCTGGACTTTGGCAATTCAGCCATCTCCTCTTCCAGAGACTCAACCATTCCAACCGAAGCACCTTCCATATCAAAACCCACACCATTGTCAGATACTGTGACGATGATATCTTGACCGTCACCGACAACCTTGACGATGATTCTTCCGTCACCATCCAAATCCCGTATGCCGTGATAGATGCTGTTCTCCACAACCGGCTGCAGGATGATCTTCGGTACGATCACTTCCTCCAGACCATCTTCCACCTCGAAGGAATACTCCAGCTTTTCCTGATACCGTTTCTTCTGTATATAGAGATACTGTCTGGCATGCTCGATCTCATCCTCAAGCCTGGTCAGTTCCTCTCCCCTATTCAGGGATAGCCTGAAGAACCGGGCAAGGGACTTGGTCGTCTTGACGACTTCGTCACTCTGGCCAAACTCCGCCATCCAGACAATCGTATCCAGCGTGTTGTACAGGAAATGGGATTGATCTGGCTATAGAGGGCATTCATCTCATAATGGTGGATGTCTTGCTGCTGCTGTCTGATCTCTGCCGTCAGCTTTCGCAGCAGGAATCCAGTGATCACCACACCGACAAGAAGGAGAACACTGCCAAGAATAACGGTCTCGAGAATCTGCCTTTGAATGACTCCGATAGCATCGACAGAACACACTCCGACAAGAATCCAATCCGTATTTTCCATCCTGTACCGGTTGATCAGGAGATCACTCCCGAACCTGTACCCCTCCTTCTCGTTCTTCAAGCCAATCAGTTCCCGCTTCAGCGTATCTTCAATATAATAGTCCGTATCCTTGTGAAAAACAACTTCATTCTCCTCATTCAGGATAAAAGCATAACCGTCCTCCCCAAGATGGAGTTCCATCAGATAATCTTCAAAGGAAGTATAGGGAATGTCGATGACCACGACGCCTATGTTGTTGCCGTCTGACGCCATGATTTCCTGGCTGAGCGAGATGACCCAAAGGTCTTTGTCCATGGAGAACTTCTGCATCCTCGCTGATGTCAGTACAGGCATATCGCTTCGGATGGCTTCCACATACCAGTCTTCCTTCATCATATCTTCGGACATGGACATATCCAGATTGCTTTCATTGGAAAAAATCTTGCCGTCCTTACTGATCAGGATGATGGATTTCAGACTGCCGTCTGCTGACAATGCATTTCCGATCAGTGCATCAATCCGCTCCTCATAGAAGGCATCCTCTTCACTTCCGCTGCGACCGAAGTAATCCACCACATCACGATCAGAGGCAATCAGGTTTGACATGGTCTTGATCCTGTCGATATAGACCTCCAGATACTTGCCGCTCCCGGAAACGGAAGCTTCCGTATTGGAAAGGGCATCTTCCATCATGACGGCCGACAGGCTGTTGAACAGCACAAAGCCGATCAGCAGTATACTGAGAAAACCGAATACGAGATACATCACTGTGATTCTGCTGTTTTTCATGATACCGCCTCCTTTCCACCTGTTGTCCTAACCGTTGGCCTAACCATTATCCTAGCCGTTTGTTTTAATTTTCTTTTTATACTTGTTCGGGGATTCACCGTATTTTTTCTTGAAAAGTGTGCTGAAATAGTTCGGGTCACTGATGCCTACCCGCTCTGCAATCTCATAGTTCTTCAGGGATGTGGTGAGCAGCAGCAACTTGCTCTTTTCAAGCCTCAGGTTCAGAACATACTCACTGAACCCGATACCATACAGCTTCTTGAAAAGCGCACTGAGATAGGTGGGTGACAGTCCAAGACTGTCCGAAAGCAGCCCCAGAGAAAAAACTCATCGGCAAGATGCTCCACAATGACCCCATCGATCTTCTCCTTGTATCCCGTGACATCACCATCGACCGATGTGTTTTTCTGGGATTCAATGGTCTTGTAGACCTCCTTCAGCTTGCCTTCCTCTTCCCGCTTGCTGATAAGACCCGCGACCGCCTCATAGACATCCTTCCTGGACACGGGTTTCAAGATATAGTCTTCCACCCCGATCTTCACGGCCTGTCTGGCATAATCAAAGTAATCATACCCCGTAATGATGGCAATCTTGATCCATGGCTTCGTTTCCTTCACCTTCCTGGCAAAATCAAGCCCGTTCAGCTTCGGCATGTTGATATCGCAGAGGACGAAATCCGGTTCCATATCAACAACCATCTGATATCCCTGTTCCCCGTTGGTAGCTTCCAGCAGCGTATCAACACCAAGCTCCTCAAAGGGAATCAGCGACAGTATGCCTTTCCTCACCAACGGTTCATCATCGATGACCAACAACTTATACATGCTCTTCCTCCATTCATACTTGAGATGATTATACCATATAATCGCCTTGGGGTCAGACCCCCTTTAGTACACAAAAGGGGGTCTGATCCCAAAATAGATTGTAATTCATGCTTTTTGCCAGTATAATAATATCTGGAACCCAAACATCAGATGAGCAAAACAAATGCTCAAAGGAATTTTATGCTTATAATCAGAAAGATCATTATCTATTGTCTTGGATTATTTATCATGGCAATCGGCATCACATTTTCAATTAAATCCAATCTCGGGATCTCTCCTGTCAATTCGGTTCCGTATGTCATCAGCTTATTCACGCCATTAAGTCAGGGCATCTGGATTATTGTTATCTTTTCATCTTTCATATTGGTGCAGATTCTTTTGCTTCGCAGAGATTTCAAGCCGGTCAACCTGTTTCAGATTCTATTTTCAAGTATATATGGTTATTTTGTCACTTGGTCGAATTCACTTCTCAGTTTTACGGCACCGACCAATTATGCTTTAAGACTCATTCTCTTGGCCATCAGCATCATTCTGGTAGCCATCGGTCTGATTCTATATTTGAAGGCCAACCTCATGCCCTTACCCGCTGAAGGATGTATACTGGCAATCCAAACCAAGACAGGCATCGTCTTCCATAAGATCAAGTCGTCCTTTGATATCACCATGGTAACCATCTCGATATCCTTATCCTTCATTTTTATGGGACATCTTCTAGGCATCCGAGAAGGAACCGTGATTGCTGCCATCTTCATCGGAAAACCGTCGGCGTTTTCAAGAAACGGTTCAAACCACAGCTGACACGACTTGACCGTTTCCTGTCGGAAGAATCAGCTGGCAAAGCCTATATCACAAAACAGTCAGAAACGTAACAATTTGTTCATGGGGTCAGACCCCATGAACAAATTGTGAACATTTCATATGAATCATTCAACTATCTTAAGCAGGAATCCGTATCCTGCCGCTTCCATCTCTTCAATCGGTATGAACCGGATGGATGCGCTGTTGATACAGTACCTGAGTCCACCCCTGTCCTTAGGTCCGTCTTCAAAAACATGTCCCAGATGGGAATCTCCTGCCCTTGATCTGACTTCAGTCCGGATCATGTTGAAGTTGGTGTCCGATTCATAGGTCACCACCTCTTCAACAATCGGTTTGGTGAAACTCGGCCATCCGCATCCGGAATCGTACTTGTCCGTCGATGAGAACAACGGCTCACCGGTGACGATATCCACATAGATGCCTGCACGCTTGTTGTCGAAATATTCATTGCTAAAGGCACGCTCAGTAGCATTTTCCTGAGTCACAAGATACTGTTCCTCTGTAAGCGTCTCCCTTAACGTCTCATCACTTGGCTTTGGATATTTGTTCGGATCGATAAAAATCACCTCTTCCTCAAGATGCTCGAAATCCACATGGCAGTAGCCGTTCGGGTTCTTCTTCAGATAATCCTGATGATACTCCTCTGCATCATAGAATCCATCAAGAGGTTCCACTTCAACCACCACAGGTTTCTTATGGTTTCTCTGTTCCAGGGCCAGCAGTGTTTCGATGGCGGTCTTATCCGTCTCTCTGGTATAATAGACACCTGTGCGGTATTGGGTTCCCTGTCATTGCCCTGCTTATTGACGCTCGTCGGGTCGATAATCTTCAGATAGTAACCGATCAGCTGTTCCAAACTGATGACACTCTCATCATATTCAACCCTGACCGTCTCAGCATGACCGGTGCCTTTGTAGATGACATCCTGATAGGTCGGATTTTCTGTCGTTCCGTTAGCATATCCGCTGACGGCATCTGTGACGCCTTCAATCCTTGAGAAGTACTCTTCGACTCCCCAAAAACATCCACCGGCAAAATATATGGTCTCACGGGTATCGCTATCACCAAGTACTGCAACGATGTTGCTGGCCGTTTCCTTCGAACTGCCCTCCTGATCCATTGTCGTTTCCGTCTTCATAGCTGCATCAGAAGAATCCGTGACGCTGCTCGCTTCAAGCTCATTCCCGGCCGTTCCACCTTCACCGACTTTCTAAAACATCCCGCCACTGTTACCGCCAATAGCAGCAGAACTGCTATAATTCCTACAATCTTCATGATATCACCTTCTTTTTTTTAATAGAATGCTTCGACCATTTCATCTATTTGTTGATTGCTCTTATGTCCCGGCCGAGTTTCAATCAATACACCATCCGAACCGATGAAAACCGAAGTCGGAAATGCCCTTATGCCAAGCTGTTTTCCAATTGCTCCCTTGTCATCGAAGAGAACATTGATGTTGTCATATTCAAGTCCGTCAAACCATTCCACGAAGTCCTCTTTCGACTTTTCTCCATTGGCGTCAGGTGTGACAACCGTAAAAACAACATAGTCATCGGTGGTTGCAAACAGTTCATCCACTTCTTCCAATCCAGCAAGACAGATGGAACACCAGGATGCCCAATACTTCAAGTAGACTTTTCTGCCTTTGTAGTCAGACAGTCGGTGCACCTTGCCGTCAAGGTCCTCTAATTCGAACTCAGGTGCCATTGGGCCTTCATTGGTCATCATCGGCTCTTCATCCATCGCTTCATGACCTTCGTCCATAGCTTCATCCTTCATTTCGTCATCTTTCATATCCTCGTCTTTCATGTCCTCGTCTTTCATGTCATCATCTTTCATGGCTTCGTCTTTCATGGCTTCGTCTTTCATGTCATCACTTTGCATGTCATCGCTCTCAGCACTGTCTTGCATCTGGGTTTCCTCTGTCACTGCTTCCTTCGCTGCACCTGTATCCTCCATCCTGTCGTCAGTTGCATTGCCGCAAGCTGCTGCAATGAGGACCAGTGCGAATACTGCTGCCATCAGTTTTCATATATCTTCTTTTCATAGTACATTCTCCTTTACTTGCCAAACATTCACAGTGGTTACAATTTCATCAATAATAGGATTATGAGCATCAAGCTGTTCTCAATTGATCAGCTTTTCAAACCAGGCCACAATCATCGTCAACCGGTTGGTCATCAACAGAATACCCATCAAGATGATAAGCACTCCACCTACAATCTTGATCTTCTTCATATGTTTATAGAGGCCATGTATTCTATTCAAGAGGTAATCACTGAACACCGCCATCACGAGAAACGGTATCATCAGTCCAATGGAATAGACCATCATGAGAAATCCTCCGTAAGCTGCGCTGCCCTCACTGGCTGACAATCCCAGGACCGCTGCCAAAACAGGACCGACACAGGGCGTCCATCCGAAGCTGAACGTAAATCCCAGAAGATAGGCTCCAAGGATATCCGATTTTCTTGAACGCTGCAGTTGAACCCTCTTTTCCCGGTTCAGCCACTTCAACTTAACGAGTCCAGTCTGGTGGATTCCAAGAAGCACGACGATGATGCCTGCACCAGTCAGAAACCAGTCACCGAAGAAAATACTACCAAGAGCACCTGCCCCAAACCCCAGAAGTATGAAACTTGTGGATAATCCTGCTACGAAGATTACCGCCTTGAGCATGGACATGGAAAAAATATTGATGGACTTTCCCTTCTTACCTTCCTTATTGGTGCCTTCGGTAAAATATGCAATGTATACCGGAATGACTGGAAGGATGCATGGCGAGAAGAAAGAAAGCAAGCCTGCCGCAAACACTGTACTGATATATAGATTTTCAACCATGGTATCACCTCCGTCATTTGATTTCTGATTTCATTATAGCACTAATGGTTCTGTTTTAGTATTGATTATCTTTCTCAATATCTTGAAATTATTATGTTTTCCCGGAGAACAAACAGTCAAGTTCACTGCGCATTTTGTTAAAATCAAAGAACTTTCCTGTAACGCAAGAAAAGCACTCACATCTCAACAGCCTATTTCATAATAAGCTGCAAAAACGTAAGTGCTCGATTTATTGATTCAGTAAACTGTTATCGGTCATACTATCTTCTTCACGACTTTCCCATTCAAGAACTCGACATGATACACCACTTCACCTTTGGAATCATATCTGATCCAATCGCCGTTCTTCACATCATCCTTGAAATTGCCGATCTGCAATAAGGCGCCACCTTTTTTATTGAAGATCCATTTACCGTTCATTTTCTCATTTACGATAGGCCCTTTAGCCTTTACCGTACCATCTTCGAAGTAATTGACCAATACATTGCCCTTCAGTTCCGCTTTTATCTGTCCGTTCTTATAGGTTTCTCCCAAAAGATGGGTTACTTTCTTATCATTTGAATTATTCGCTTTCTTCTTATCACCCGGTTTCCTGGTCGGTTTTCCCTCAAGGGTTTTGCATACTCATGGCTCATCTGCAAGTACTCGACTATCGTATCCGTATCCATCAGAACCTCATTCGGTACTTCGACATATTCTTTCATCATCGCACCATAGTTTTCAAAAGGGACCGCATAATACTTCTCCATGAATGCTTTTCTCTCGTTTTCACCCAGTCGGATTCCTAGAATCCCGTCTTTTCTCATGATGGTGTACATGTTTCCGTTCATGGATGTGTAGGGTGAAGTGACGCCTTTCCTGTCCATACCTTCTACCTTGGAAACGGCAAGGTCGTATTTCGACAATTGCTCCTCAGGTATTGATATTTTTTTTGCCATACATAACCTCCTTATGCATAGGTGAATCATTGGAATCACTGTATGATATCACAAAACCCATACACATCCATTTCGTGTATGGGTTCTTCATCTCATGAATCAGTCAAGTTCTTGTTCATCAAATTCTTCACGTTTCAATTCATACCATTCTTCAACGGCGATAGGATCTTTCATTAATTCCTTCATCTTCTCCATGGCTTCCAGATGTTCCGGATCACCTTTTTCATACATCTCCATACCATGTTTTCTACTCAGTTCCGCCATCTCCTCAAAAGTCTCCGCATGAAATTCCATATCACATGCACCGCCCAGCTGCCTACAGGTCATGGTTTTCATAAAATCACTTCTTTCTATAATCGATCGCATGAATAGTATCCTATTGTCATATATTATAATTTTATCATATTTCAGGAAGTTTGTGAAAAGATATTATTGGAAACATCCCAAAAGATCCATTGGTTCAAACATGAACCAATGGATCTAAATTGTATAGCATATCTATCCTACAGCACGTTGAAAACCAATGTTTCTAAAATCTCCATCAGGTTCTCCGTTCTTCTTTCGCTCCCGATGACACTGAACACCGACCCTTCAACAACAAAACTCACACACCTTGAATATCCGTTTCTGTTATTGATCCGGTACAGCATATGCCTCTCAGCATCTTCACGCACTAACGAGACCAGTATTTCAATATTGCCTTTTCAGCAACCACTTCTCTCTCGTTTTCAAACGTAATCATATATCCTTCTTCTTCACAGATTTCTTTAAAACACTTTCGTGCAATTCCATTCAGTTCACCCATCGATGACCAACTCCTTCATTCTAGTATTTAGAAAGGTCACCATTTCAGGTGACCGGTGATATGAAGTGCGAACTTCTCTGGGGATCAGTCCGTCAAACTCATTATAATATGAATTTGCTGGATATCTGGTTGGAATGTTGAAATCTAGCATTTTAATGTTGAAATCAATACACCTTTGTAAACAGTATCGCCCTAATACGGGAAAGTTGATTTTCAATTGAGGCAAGCTACCAGCTTTCCACAGCCCTGTGATAGGTCTGCCAGAACACCGTCACAGCAACCAGCACACCTATGATTTCAGCAATGATAAAGGAGAACCATACATAATCGACATTGCCGAGCGTAGCAATTATGGCAGCTGCAGGCAGCAGAACCACCATCTGACGGACGACGGATATTCCCAGGCTGAAATATGCCTTTCCCAATCCCTGAAATGCAGTTGACAGGATTATGGTGACAGCAACCATTGGAAAAATAAAACTGATGGTCCTGAATGCCGGAATACCTATATCCAGCATCTGCTCCGTCGCATTGAATACGCTGAGCATTTGAGTGGCAAAAAGCTGGAACAGGATTAAGCAGAAGCTCATGAACCCCGCTGCGACACCGACACTGAATTTGACTGCCTGGAGCATCCTGTGCTTGTTCTTTGCACCGAAATTATAACCGATGACCGGCATCGTCCCGATGGATAATCCGAATACGGGCATGAAAACCATGGACTGTACCCGAAAATAGACTCCCATAACCGCAATGGCCGAATCCCCGAACGAAGCCAGAATCAGATTCATCACTGTCAGCATGACGGATGCCAATCCCTGCATGATGGCCGTTGGTACACCAACAATCAGAATCTGACCAACGATATGCCCATCAAACCTGAAATCCCTGATTCTCGGTTTGATGATGCTCTTGCCTTTCACAAGCACGGTCCATACGTAGATCATGGCGATGATCTGGGCGGTTACTGTTGCGATGGCAGCTCCACGCACACCCAATGCCGGGAGTCCGAACCACCCGAAAATCAGGATCGGATCCAAGATGATATTGGTGATGGCTCCAATCAGTTGTGCGAACATCGGCTTGACCATATCTCCCGTTCCCTGCAGGATGCTTGTCGCAGAGTGGCTAAGGATGATACCAAAAGAGAAGAGCATCACAATCCTTGTATAGTCAGCAGCCATCGATACGATAGCTGCATTTTCTGTGAACTTCAAGAAAAAGAATCCCGGAAGGACGATTCCAATCGCGGCCACGGCGATATACAAGAGGACTCCAATGAATACACCATGGTCCGCCACCAGCTCGGCCATCTTGTGATTCTTTTCTCCCAGTTTTCTGCTGATTGCGGAGCTGACTCCGGTCGACAGGCCCACGAAGGCGGCGATGACGATCAGCTGGATCGGAAATGCCAGCGATACCGCAGTCAAAGCATCTTCTCCTACATTGGATACGAAGATGCTGTCCACCACATTGTACATGGCCTGCACCATCATGGAAAAAATAACGGGCAAAGACATGCTGATAATCAGTTTAGGTATGGGCTGAACACCCATTTTGTTTTCAATCATATTCTTTCACTTTCTATTCATAATCAGTCCAATTCGGCAAAACGCACGATTTCGTCATGATATGTCTTAGCCCTGTTGTAGCCGTCCAGATAACACTTCCTAAGCTTGTCGCGATTCTTCTCCGTACGACCCAGATCGATTGGCTCCTTTGGATATATCGGCAAGACCTTTCCTTCATCAGCCATCTTCTCCATATACTCAACCTCCTGATTATACCAGATGGGTCTCATGTTGATGGCTTCGGTCACCTTCGGGTAACTCCTGTAGACGAGGTTTGGATGGTTATAGCCTTTGACGGTTTTCCTGTACCCCTCTTCTCTGGTCACCAACGCAATGACCTTGTCAATGCCATCTTCAAAGGCCTTGCGTATCGGTATGGAATCGGAAAGACCGCCGTCGAGGTACTTCTTCCCCTTGACCTCCACCATCTTCGATATATAGGGAAGACTGCAGGACGCTTTCATCGCTTTGAGGAAATCACTGTCATCCAGCTCCTTCACATCAAAAACCGGGATCCCCCAAAGTGTACATCCATGGCCGCTATCAGAAATATCTGGTCGGATTCTCTGAAGGTCTCGAAATCAAACTTATTGTGTTTGTTTGGAATCTCATCAAAAATAAAATCCATGCCGAACAGATTGCCATCCTTCAGCAGATTCTTAAAGCTGATATAGCGCTCATCATCCACAAATTCATAGGGGACATCAATCGACCGCCTCTTCTGTTTTGAGATATAGTTGGCGCCGTTGCAGGCACCCATCGAAACTCCAATCACATAGGGAAAATGCCAGTCCTGTTCGAGGAAATAATCCAGGATTCCAGCTGTATAAACGCCTCGGAATCCTCCGCCTTCCAAAACCAATCCCACTTTCATCTTATCCGTCAACCTCCCTCATCCGTTATTCATTAGCCGCCCTTTCCAAAAGATCCAAAGATTTCCTGAACGCCGTGGGAACTGACATATCCAGCGGGTCAGCCCAGGTCAACTCCGGGCTTTCCACTCCTGAAATCCGCTCCATCAGACCTTCTGTCCTTAATCTGTACACCCTTTGGTTCCAAATCACATGGGAGAAAACATGCTTCACTTCACCGATAAGTTCCTCATCAACAGTGAAATCCTCTAAGTTTTCCACACCGAAGCAGTCATGCATATATTCACTGATGCATGCCAGGTCGTCACCAATCTCAACGTTCCTCTCCACGATAGGAAGCCCCCAGAGGTTGGAAAGCAATCCCTTGCCATCACGTTTGATGAACAGAATTCTGCCCTCTTCTTCAATGAGAGCTACCGGAAGATGATAGCTCCTCTGTTTCTTCTTTTTGGCCTTCACCGGCAGCTCATCGACAATCCCCTCGGAGTAGGCTCTGCAAAACGCCTTCACCGGACACATCACGCATTCCGGTTTCTTAGGTTTGCATACCAATGCACCCAGTTCAATCATCCCCTGATTGAATAGGTAGATGTCATCCGGCAAAATGCCTGACAGCTTCTCATAGAAATCCCGTGCCGTTGTCTGTTTGTTGATATCTCTTCGGTCCCCCATCAGTCTGGCAAGGACCCTCTTGACATTGCCATCGATGGCAGGTTCCTTCTTGTGGAAGGCAAAGCTAAGTACGGCACCACAGGTATATGGGCCGATGCCTGCCAGTTTCATAAGACTATCCCTGTCATCGGGAATCCGTCCTCCATGCCATTCCATGACCTGCACAGCAAACTGCCGCAGCCGGTAGACACGGTTATAATATCCCAGACCTTCCCACAGCCGGTGCAACAGATCCTCATCGGCTTTTGCCAGATCTTCCAAGGCTGGAGCTGCTCTAAAAACCTGAAATAATAGGGAATCACCGTCTTCACCTGTGTCTGCTGAAGCATCACTTCCGATACCAGGATATGGTAAGGATTATCCGTTTCCCTCCAAGGCAGCTGTCTTCCGTTTTGGTTGAACCAACCGATCAGTACAGTTCCAAAATCTTGCCCGTTTTTAAGTATATCTTTCATCTTTTTCTCCATTCACTTATGGAAACTATCATACACCAAAAAAGACAAATTGAAAGAGGCTAGGTAATGGATACCTAGCCTCTGTTGTTTTCAATTATTCATTATTATTCATTGCTGTCAGCCTTTAATCTTCGACTAACGATTAAAACCAACATAACCGCGCAATATATGTAGAACACTCCGCTTTACGAATTACTCTTGTTCATTTTCCATATGTAGCTTTTCAACTATTCTCGTATGGAAATTGTAAAGCACTACTACGTTCCCAAGTAACAGTTGTGGCAACTACATTCCTATAACTATGTACCAATCATGTTACTCCCTATACGGACGCTTCTTTACGCCATCCGATAAACACATATTGTTACACGCCCCATGAATATTTCAGGGGCCTCATTATACTGCCCGAATATACCTTGCCATATGGAGCTTTTTCATTAAATCAATCACTCCTTATTTGGTCAGCTAATTACTGTAAGCTTACTCTTTATCCGTTTAGAAGGTAACTCCGGATGTTACCTTTGTAAGTATTATACTCCTATTCACCCCAAAATTCAACCCTATTTTCTGAAGTTTATTGACTTTTTTCGACCGTTGCGTGAATATTTAACAAAATTTCACCTTATTGTATTATCAATTTAAAAATATTAAAATAATGCAAATTTCTCACTTGCTGTCAATCAGCCTTCCAATGACCATTGTCGCCTCATCCACCTTCTCTTCGCCACCACCTTCTTCAAAGGCAGTCTTGACACAATGGTTGATATGCTGCTTCAGAATCTCGAGATTGGCTTTCTTCAGATGCATATACGCCTTCTTTTGACCTTCATTCATGATTACACCCCGGTCACTGATACCACATCATAACCGGCATCCACAAGTGCCTGCTTCTCTTCAAGGCTTACCTTGCTCCTTTTCCAGTTCCAACCATGATGGCTGTGGGCGTCGCCAGTCCCAGGGCACAGGGACATGAAATCACGAGTACACTGACGCCCATCTGAAAGGCAAAAGATAGTTCCTGACCAAGCATCAGCCAGACGACAAAGGTCAACGCAGCAATGGCCTTTTCAATCGATATGCTTTCACCTGTCAGCATGGATTCGTCCACCAGGATGCTGCTTTCCGCTTCATAACTTTTCTTCATCACGCACTTCCATAACCATACCCCTATGGGGGGTATCTTAAGTATAAAAAATTGCTCTCAAATGTCAACACTTGAAAACAATTATCATTAAAACGCCAATATACCACCCTTGAAAACCAGATTCAAGATACTCCGATGATGAAAAAGGGAATCAACCTGGAAATACGCCACCTTCCCCCAGCTGGAACACTGGAGATAGTATCGTCCATTGGAATCATCCACATACAGCCCCGTCAACAGGACCCAGTGTGTCTCGAACTCCACCTTCTGCAGCATTGCTAGGTCCGCAGCTTTCAAACCTTCACAGAATAATCTCTGTTCATCCTTGTCGTTTTCAAGGGGAATCGCATGTTTATCCACAAACAGCTTTGATCGACTGAAGGTATTCAATAGGCACAAGGGCCTATCCCTCTTCAATCTCGCAGTTATCCACAAGACCAGCTCTTCCCGGGCCTTTTTTATATCCCTACTGTGGATAAACCCCTTGATTTCCAATCTGCTAGTGAAAGCACCTGGATAAAATGGCGCTTTTTTCTTCCATTTTCCTAAAACGGCTTTTCATTTTCCTGATACTGTAAATCCCAAAGGTCTTAGGAATCGCATGATGAAGCTGTCTCGTGCCACTAAACCATCCAGGCACTTCCAAAGGCCTGAAATGGTCATAATACCGGTCGAGACAATCTTGAACCTCTTCATCAGTCAACATTCCGGACTGCCATCCAACACCTTCGGAATCCGCTCCACCGCAGGACAGATACATCGCAACGTTCAAAGCGCAGACAGGTCCGCATCCTCCAAAGACCCGAAGGTCCGACCTGAACCAGTGCTGGGAACATCCGAAATGCATCCGATCCCCGAATTCGACCAGCAGGCGTTCCCTGTTCCTCAGCACAGCGACTTCCCTGATCATATCCTCTTCATTATCTCCTTGAGTTCATCTATGTTAAAATGATATTTCTTGTCACAGAAATGGCACTTCATCTCGATGGTCTCGCCATCGTCAATCATTTCCTGTATGTCATCCCGACCGATGCTGATCAACGCCTTCTCCACCCTGGCCTTGCAGCAGTCACATCTGTATTCAGGTGCGATGACCTCATGGACCTTCGGATCGAGTCCGTTAAGGACCCTGTCAAGGATATCTTCGGCGGACAATCCTTTTTCAAGCATGGCAGTCACGCTTGGAATATCATGGATGTTCTTCTCTATCTGTACGATGGTTTCCTCTGAAGCTCCAGGCATCAGCTGCAGGATGAAACCACCGCTTTGTTTGATCGTGTAGTCCCTGTCTACCAGGACACCCAACGCAACGACAGACGGCACCTGTTCCGAACTGGCAAAATAGTAAGTCAAATCGTCGGCAATCTCACCTGAAATCAGCTTGATCTGTCCAACATAGGGTTCTTTGAGACCAAGATCCCTGATGACGATCAGGTCACCGTCTCCGACCGCTTCCGATACATCCAGCTTACCGTTTGCCTTGACCGGAATATCCACAAGTGGATTTCCCGCATATCCCTTGACATGGCCGTTGCCGTCGGCAGTCACGAGGACGCTGCCGATCGGACCGTTTCCGCGGATATTCAGTGTAATCAGGTCTTTGTTGCCCTTGAGTCCCACACCCATCATGGCTCCGGCTGTCAGGAGCCTTCCAAGCGCAGCACTGGCAACCGGTGTCGTTCCATGCATTTTCGCCGCTTCCCCGGTCAGCACATGCGTCTCTGCCACGAAAGCCCTCACTTCATTGTTTTCAGATGTTGCCCTTAAAATTCTATCCATAATATTATGATCAATTCCCTTTCCTCAATATGTAGGTGACTCTCTGCGTCTTCTCGGACACCTCTTCGTCGCCATAGTCATCCACCTTGCCGGCAATGACAAATCCTCTTTCTTTCGCAAGGTTTTCAACCTCTTCAAAGGTATGGACATATTCCTGATGATACTCTTCAAACCGGCCATATCCCTCATCCTCTTCCACGAAGAACGTGATGTTGTACTCGTTGACCTTCGCTGTCTCATCATAACTGTTCTCCCATATATAGGCAAAATCCTCACCGACTTCGGAAAACGTCCTGTCACCGTACACCTCTCTGAACTTGTATTCCGTATTCAGGTCAAAGATAAAAAGGCCACCGGGATGCAGGTAATTATCCATCAGTTTGAACACCTTTTTCAGGCCTTCAGAATCCACATAGTTGAAGCTGTCACAGGTGGCGATAACCGCATCCACCGTACCATACAGCTCAAATTCCGTCATGTCCTGCTGAAGATAGAGAATGTCTTCTCCCGTTTCAGAGGCCTTTTCCCTGGCAATCATCAGCATGCTCTCCGACAGGTCGATGCCGATCATCTCATAGCCCATCCTGCTAAGCCTCGCTGTCATGGCACCCGTCCCGCAGCCCAGTTCACAGACCATCCTGACTTCACGGTCATGGCTTTTCAATTTCCCGTCAATGAACTTGGCCCAACGGTCATAATCCACCTCGGACATCAACTCATCATATATGAATGCAAAATCCTCATACCGACTCATCGTATTATCGTCTATCCTTTCCTTGCCGTCTGTAATTCAACTGATGTCTGCATATTCAACATGGCTTCCGGCACAAATATATATTGTACACCACAACCGACAAGATGAAAAGCAAAATCTCGAGTTTACAGCCTCACGGTCTTTCCAAGGGAAAGGCTGTAGATACAGGCTTCCTTGACATGCTTGCCTTCAACTTCCTGCAATGCCTGACGGTAATATTCCATCTGCACCTGATATCTGTCGACCAGCAGGTGCTCATCACCTTCAGGAACATAATCCGTCTTGTAGTCAAGCAGAACCAATTCACCATCCTCTTCAAATACAAGTCGATGACCCCTGCACCATCCGCTGTCTTCACCGTCATCGATTCCAAGCACAAAGGGCTTTTCCGCATACATCCGCTTTCCCTCATAAGCCGCAACTATCCTCTGGTAGATATCGGAGCGGGTGAATTCGAGCAAGGGCTTGATATAGATCTTATCCCGGTACTCCCGTTCGAGGATTTCCGCCTCGACGAGATCATCGATCCGTTCGCGGATCATCTCATATGTATAGCCCGCTTTAGGTTCAAGCAGGGAGAGGACCTTATGCATCATGGTTCCATAGACAGCACCCCTTATGCTCATGTCCTGATGTTCCACAAACTCAGGCACAGGTTTTTCAACGTCTTTCATCACCTGATAGGGTTCACTGAACTGGTCTTCAGCAAGCCGTTCGCGTTGCCGGAGCCGTTTCAGTTCCGATACCGACATGGTGATGAACTTGCCGCTCTGTTCGAGATGGGCGTAAGGTTTGAACACTTCCGCGAACCGGTCCATATCCACTTCCCTGTTCCTGCTCCGAAGGAAAATGTCCATTTTCAATCCCTTGACCTCATTCACCAGCTTGTCAAGGCTTTTCTCTTCGACTCCCATCCCGTCAGCGTCAATGGCCTTCAACCTGTAGTGCATGGATTCAGGCGGACAGCTCATCAGAAGTATGTCCAGATATGAATTGGCCTCCTGAACGACACTGAACGGAACCGAACCCTCCATCCACGCGTACTTCTCCTGCTTCGGTAAGACCTTTTCCTCATAATCAGGAACCACTCCCACGATATAGAGCTTCTCCCTCGCTCTTGTGATCGCGACGTAAAGCAGACGCAGTTCTTCTGACAGCAGCTCCTTAGCCCCTTGTATCTTGATGCTTTTACCGAATACGGTGTCTTTCCGGTATCTCCTGTCAATGTCAATATAGTCGCATCCGATACCGAGATCCTGATGCAGGACAAAATGCTTCCGAAGATCCATCCTATTGAACTGCTTATGGACATCCAGCAGAAAACAACAGGAACTCAAGCCCTTTGCTCTTATGGATGCTCATCATCGATACGCTGTTGGATTTATCTGTCAGCATGGGTTCCGGGATTTCAATCTCATACTTTCTGATATGCTCGATGTAGCGAAGGAAGTTGAACAGTCCCTGATAGCTTGAGTTTTCAAACCTCTTGGCCTGAGCTTCCAGATGCATGAGATTGACCATTCTCTGCGGACCGTTTTCCATGAACTCGACGAAATAGGGATACCCGGTTTCGTCATAAATAGCTCTGATCAGGGCATCGGTTGATACGGTCAGCGACCTCTTCCTCAATTCTTCAAGCCTATCCAAAAGCTTCGTCGTCTCTTGATCCTGCTCCCCGTCTCCATAGGCTTTCAGCGCCTCATAATATGTCCCCTCATCCAGGTATTCCCTTATTTCCAGAAGCTTGTCTTCCTTCATGCCCACGATTGGAGAACGCAGCAAAGACACAAGCGGGATATCCTGGTAGGGATTGTCAATGACCCTCAAGTAGTTGAGGACCACCTGTACCTCAATGGCATTGAAAAACCGCTGGAGACATCGGAATGGAAGGGGATGCCTTCCATATCAAAAACCTCTTTGATATCCGCAATCGTGCCCGATGGACTTCGCATGAGGAGACAGATGTCGCTGTAACAGACCTGTCTGAGACCGTCTGTTTCCTTATCATAGACCATCATCTCCTGACCGTCGACCATCTCTTTGATAGCTGCCGCTACAACTTTCGCTTCGATCCTGGCCTTGCTTTCCTTGTTTTCGCCCCGGTCGACCAACAGTATTTCAGGACGATAATCATCCCCACCTGCCGCTCCTACCTTCGTATCGTCATAATAGGATGCGCCATAATACAGCCTGGACTTGTCATCATAGGATACGTCCCCGACGGACTTGCTCATCACCTTTCAAAGACAAGGTTACAAAACTCCACGACTTCTGTTCTTGATCTGAAATTCTTCGCCAGGTCAACCTTCACATGATCACTTTCCTGATAGGTGAAGGCTTCATATTTATCTCTGAAGATCTCGGGTTTTGCCAAACGGAATTTGTATATGCTCTGTTTCAGGTCACCCACCATAAACAGATTGCAGCCATTCTCGACCTGCCTTGATACACTATGCAAGATCGCCTCCTGGACCTCGTTCGTATCTTGATACTCATCAACCAGCACTTCAGCAAACTGCTCCCTGAAGCTCTCCCCCACATGGCTGACTTCACCATCCTCATAAAGTATTTCCAGTGCGAAATGCTCGATGTCATTGAAATCAATCAGGTTCTTGTTCTTTTTATCCTCCTGATAACGCCGTCTGAATTCCCTTGTCAGTCTGACCAGCTCCAAGACCAGACCATGGACGGCGGCGCACTCCGTCATCGACCTCTCAGGATCGAATTCCAGCAGTTCCAGCACCTCCAGCGAATCCTTGATTTGATTGATGATCTCTTTCGCATCCGAAGCCAGCTCCTTGTCATAGCCTTTTGACTTTCTGCTGAGCGGTGGGATGCTGCGGTTTACATACAGGCTGTGGCCCTTCATATAGTTTTTTTCCTCAAGGCTGTTTACACATCCTGAATAGAGTTCGTACAATGCATCTGCCGTATCCTTGTATTTGTCCGGACCACCATCCAGCTTCATAAGGGCATATAAATCCTTGAAGCTTTCACGGAGTGAACTCAGACGATCACTTACATAGTCGCTGAGTACCCTGACATGCACGCAGTCAAGAAACTTTTCATAACTGTCAATCTCCAGCTGGCCGATGCTTTCATCCATCCATTTATCCGGCCACGGATTGCTCATGGCAAACCGGTCGATTTGGAAGACCATCTCCTTCAACGGTTCATCGTCTTTGCCGTAGGCGAAGGATTCCACTGCCTTTATGAAGCCATCATCCTTCTTCTCATATTCCTCTTCCAAAAGACCCTCAAGGGCTTCCTCCTTGATCAGGACCAGCTCCGTTTCATCCCCGATTCGAAAACCGGGATCAAGGTCAATCAAATGGTAATGGCTTCTCAGAACCTTGAGACAAAACTGTGCAGCGTCATGATGTTGGCAACCGACAATAGCGTCAGCTGTTTAATCAAATGCATGGCGACGGTTTCATCATCGCAGGTTTCGATGGCATCCTCGATGCCGTTGCCGATCCGCTCCCGCATCTCTGATGCCGCAGCATGTGTAAAGGTCACAATCAGCAGCCGGTCAATGGAGACCATATTCTCCTTATCCGTAATCATCTTGATGATTCTTCGACAAGCACCGCTGTCTTTCCGGAACCCGCCGCTGCGGAAACCAGGACGCTGCATCCTCTTGTATCTATGACTTTTCTCTGATCTTCAGTATAAGTAAATCCCATGTCGGTCTCCTGCTTATCTCAATCCTATAAAGCGCTCCAGTTATTTGACTATTCATCATCTATCATGTATTCTTGAATAAAAATACATGGGTCCAGCATATACCACTAACATGACACGTCTGATTTCATGCTATGTCTGTCATTTTTTCATGATATTTCTATTGTAGTATATCTTCATAGGAATTACTATATACACAAGGGCTTTTTTTGCTATAATATTATTAAGGTTACAGTATTATACACATGCGTTGATATGGGAGGTAGCAAATGAACAAAACCAAGATTATCTGTACACTGGGTCCAGCAAGCAATGACAGGGCAACACTTAAAGAGCTTATCCTAAACGGACTGAGCGTGGTCAGGCTCAATCTGTCCCATGGTGATCAGGCTCACTACAAGGAGATCATCGCCATGATCAATGAAGTCCGTGACGAACTTCAGATTCCGGTAGCCATCCTCATGGACACCCGAGGTCCTGAAATCAGAACCAAGTTCTTCAAGAACGGCCAGGCGACATTGGAGACCGGCAATGAGCTCACCATTTCAAACGGTGATTTCGAAGGCGATGAAACCAAATTCTGCATTACCTATCCTTACCTGCATCAAGATGTCAGCATCGGCGGATCAGTCCTCATCGATGACGGACTGATAGAACTGGAAGTGACGGACATCCAAACGAGGATGTCATCTGCACGGTGAAAACGGCGGTGTGGTCAAGAACCGCAAAGGTGTCAATGTTCCGAATATCAGCTTGAACCTGCCTGCACTTTCTGAAAAGGATGCATCTGATATCGTCTTTGGTATCAAGGAGGGTATCGACTTTGTGGCCGCCTCCTTTATCCGTAAGGCAGAAGACGTTCAGGTGATTCGAAAGCTTTTGGACGACAACGACGGTAAGATGGTAAAAATCATCTCCAAAATCGAGTCTCAGGAAGGTCTTGATAATATCGACGACATCATCGAAGTATCTGACGGTATCATGATTGCCCGAGGTGACCTTGGTGTTGAAACGCCTCCTGAACTCATTCCACTGACACAGAAAATCATCATCAAGAAATGCAACGAAAAAGAAGTGCCTGTCATCACGGCAACTCAAATGCTGGATTCGATGGTCAACAATCCTAGACCGACACGTGCTGAAGTATCCGACGTAGCCAACGCTGTCCTTGACGGTACCGATGCCATCATGCTGTCGGGCGAAACCGCAGCCGGCAAATATCCGGTTGAATCGGTCAGAACGATGAAACGCATCGCTGAAGCCAGTGAACAATCCATAGATTTCTCAGAATTATACTCCAGTATCACGCAGTCACGCGAGCACAGCGTCACCAATGCTGTGAGCCTTTCCGCATGTTCAACTGCACTTCAGCTGGGAGCAAAAGCAATCATCTGCCCGACCTACTCAGGCAAAACGGCCCTTATGATCAGCATGTTCAGACCGAATGCCCCAATCATCGCAACAACTGCCGACATGCAGGTACAGCGCCAAATGATGCTCAACTGGGGAGTCATCCCGGTCCTTATGAAACAGGAGACCTCCAATGATATCCTCTTCTATAAATCCGTAGAGAAAGCCAAGGAACTAGGTCTTTTGGAACCGAAGGACCTCATTGTCATCACAGCAGGCGTCCCCCTTGGCATCGCGGGGAACACGAATTTGATGAAGATACAGGAAGTTGAATGATCGCCGCATAGTCGCTTTGCTCCTCGCTACTGGGGTTGGTTGTTGGAGGCATTGGACAGCTTGAGTGGTTGGCATTGAGGTTTTGTACAATTATTAGTCTAACCTGTTCTAATCGTGGTATCATTTTTCAGTTCATTGATGGAATCTGTCTTGTTATCTGATTTAATCCACGAGAGTAAAATCGATAATACACGCAAGAATGACGATGTTTGATATGGGATATATCCTTTATCAAGCATCGTCATTTGTTTTGTCAATATACAACGTGAGTCAGGTAGTTATCGCTGCAACAATCATACTGCCGGTCACTGAAGCTGGATGGTGGTTGTCGCAGCCAATCCCTTAGCGAGCGTGATGGCGACAGGTGCTTGCCATTGTTGGCATTGATGGAAGGCATTTGGATTGCAGCTTACTGGGACTTGACCGGTATTTGGATGTCGGACGTCTCATTCCGAGGGTTTTGCTGCGAGCAAAACCAACCTCGACCAAGCCAAAAATCCTGAACGCAGCTCGGCGATTCTATCCACTGCCATTCATTTGAGGCAAGATTTTTTTGGCTTAGTCCGGCGTTCAAATTCCGGTTTAGTGCCAGTTAGGTGCTTAGCCTCTGCCGCCCGGCGATGTCAGCAATGGCAGGTGCCGTCCCCATCACCCGAGCGCCCAACTCTATTGACTGAACGTCTTGATCATCTTCAGCCTCGTAAACTCCTCACGCTCCTTCTCCTCAAGGGCATTCACGATATCCTTGGTCAGTTTCTCATACCTTGGTATCATGATGTTCTGGAGGGCATTGGCACGTTTTTGGGTCCGTTTGACATTGATGGCAAGCCTGTAGATGGCATTTTCTATCTCAGCGAGAAGCAGGGTCAGCTGCTTCACTTTCAAGAATTTTACATAGGCGATATCGAGCGACATGTTCGTCCGTGCAAAACCGAACTGTGGCTTGATCTTCTTTTCCAGTTGACCGATGATCGGTATCTCAACGCCCATGACTGAACGGACCTTGATGACAATCTGGTCTTCAAGCTCGATGGCTTTCGATATCTGTTCGACGGTATTGATGCCGAGGATGATATTCGCATTCTGAAGCGCCTGATAGGCATCGGCAAAGGTCTCCGCGATTTCACTCTGCAGGTCCCTTGCCTGTTCAATCAGTGTCATCATCTCCCTGACGAGGATATTCCGTTTCTTATCCAACAGTTCATACCCCTGCTTGGACAGGGTCAGACGGTTTTTGGAAATCATCAGATTTCCCTTGGTTGGAAATAATGATGCATCCACTATTTATCACTATCCTTTTTTCTGGGTCGGTAATACGTATCGAGTATATCTTCATCCAAACGGTCGAGCTCTGTTCTGGGCAGTATGCCGAGCAGTTCCCAGCCAAGGTCCAGGGTCACGTCCATAAAGCGGTTTTCATCACTCGCCTGAGAGACAAATACGTTTTCAAACTCCTTGCCGAATTCCATATATATCTTGTCCGTATCGGAAAGTTCATCTTCACCGATGACCGATGCCAGCGCCTTGACCTCCTGCACCTGAGCATAGGATGCAAAGAGCTGGTTGGCGATCTGGGGATGGTCCTTCCGTGTAAAACCTTCACCAATGCCGTCCTTCATCAGCCTGGAAAGGGATGGCAACACAATAATCGGTGGATAGATACCCTTCTGGTGGAGCCCGCGGTCAAGTACCACCTGACCCTCCGTGATATAACCAGTCAGGTCAGGAATCGGATGTGTGATGTCATCATTGGGCATGGTCAGTACGGGTATCTGGGTGATGGACCCTTCCCTGTCGTTCAGCATGCCGGCGCGTTCATAAAGGGATGCAAGGTCAGAATACATGTAGCCCGGGAACCCCTTCCTGCTAGGTATTTCACCTTTTGAGGAGGATATCTCCCTCAGTGCTTCGCAATAGGCCGTCATGTCCGTCATGATGACCAGAACATGCATGTTGTGCTCAAAGGCCAGGTACTCAGCGGCTGTCAGGGCACATCTTGGAGTTACGATTCTCTCGATGACCGGATCATTGGCCAGATTCAGGAACATGGTGACTTTCTCAAGCACACCGCTCTCTTCAAAGCTTCTTCTGAAATAGGCTGCAACATCGTTTTTGACACCCATTGCAGCAAAAACAATGGCAAAATTCTCTTTGTCGCCGGATTCAGATGACAGCTGAGCTTGCCTGGCGATCTGTACCGCGAGTACATCATGCGGCAGACCGTTGCCGGAGAAAACCGGCAGTTTCTGGCCTCTGATCAGGGTTGTCAGTCCGTCGATGGCTGAGAGTCCGGTCTGGATATAGTTCTCGGATATTTTCTCGCCACTGGATTGATGGGTTCTCCGTTGACATCCCATTTCACATCAGGGCGTATTGCACCCAGGTTGTCGATCGGCCGACCGATTCCATCCATCGTACGCCCCATGATTTCTTTGGACAGAGGCAACTTCAAGGCCTCACCCCTGAGGCTGGTCCTCGTATTGATATTGGATATTCCTGTCGTTCCTTCAAAAACCTGAACGACAGCAATATCGTCATGAAGCTCTATGATACGTCCCACACGGCTGCTTCCGTCATCAAGTATGATGTCGACCATTTCCTCATAGGATGCATCCTTAACACCATCAAGGATGATCAATGAACCATTGACTTCCTTAACGCCAAGATATTCAACTTTCATTATTTCATCATCCTCTCGAATCCTCTATAGCTTTCCGTCACTTCATTGAAGAAACCGTCAATCCGTTTGCTGAAATCGTCAAACGGAGTGAAGTCTTCATTGTCGATTGTATATTTCATCTTCACGAGTTCATCAAAGATGCCCGTCTTGCGAAGCTGGGAAACCGGGATACCCCTGGCAACCAGTATCTTCGCCTTATCGTACAATTCCATGATAATCTCCATCATCTTGAACTGCTTCATGATCGGCACATAGGTATCCACATCATGGAAAGCATTCTGCTGAAGGAATCCCAGACGCACAAGTTTCGTGATTTCCAGTATCAGTTTCTGGTCTTCCGGCATGATGTCCGCGCCGATCAGCTTCACGATTTCCATCAGTTTGCTCTCTTCCTGGAGGAGACTGAGCATATCCCTGCGAACGGTTATGAAATCCGGCGTGACATTCGTCCTGTACCAGTCCTCCAAGTCAGCCATGTATTCACTGTAACTGTTCAACCAGTGTATGGCCGGATAATGTCTGGAATAGGCAAGTTGCCTGTCCAGAGCCCAGAAGCACCTGATGAACCTTTTTGTATTCTGTGTCACCGGTTCACTGAAATCGCCACCTTGTGGTGAAACGGCACCGATAATGCTGACGGACCCTTCTTCATCGTTAAGCGCGTTCACATATCCAGCTCTTTCATAAAACTGAGATAGCCTTGATGGCAGATAGGCTGGGAATCCTTCCTCTGCAGGCATCTCTTCGAGACGTCCTGATATTTCACGAAGGGCTTCCGCCCACCTTGAGGTGGAATCTGCCATAATTGCCACATGATATCCCATATCCCGATAATACTCCGCAATGGTGATTCCGGTATAGATGGATGCCTCTCTCGCCGCAACAGGCATATTGGATGTATTGGCGATCAATACGGTTCTCTCCATCAAAGGCTTTCCGGACTTCGGATCAATCAGTTCAGGAAAATCCTCCAGCACTTCCGTGATCTCATTGCCGCGCTCACCACATCCGATATAGACGATGATATCCGCATCGGACCACTTCGCAAGCTGATGCTGCGTCATGGTCTTACCTGTTCCGAAACCGCCCGGTATGGCTGCTGTACCACCTTTAGGAATCGGAAAGAGCGTATCGATGACCCTCTGCCCGGTCACCAGCGGTTTGCTCAGCATCAGTCTCTTCTTAAATGGTCTTGGCTGCTTTACCGGCCAGTATTGTACCAGGGACAGTTCGATGATCTCTTCATATGGGTCCATGATCTTGACGACCGTATCCAACACTTTGTACTGACCGTCTGTCTGCACTTCTATGACTTCACCTCTTAGATGGGGATGGAGCATCACTTTATGGGTGACAAGCTCCGACTCTTTGACCTCAGCATAGATTGTGCCCCCTTCAAGGTAGTCACCAACTGCAACTTTAATCTTCACATCCCAAATCCTGTCCGCATCCAGGTTTATAGTCTCGATTCCACGTCCGATAAAGGAACCCGTTTTTTCCTGCAGCTTCTCCAAGGGTCTCTGTATCCCGTCAAAGATACCACCTATGATTCCCGGTCCCAACATCAAAGACATCGGGCTTCCTGTAGAAAATATCGGTTCACCAACCTTAAGTCCTGTGGTTGTCTCGTAAACCTGTACGATTACATTCTGCCTCTCTATTCCAATGACTTCACCAATCAACTTCAGGTGACCGACGTAGACCATCTCCATCATACTGAGCTCATTGGTTCCGGATACCGTAACAACCGGCCCGTTAACTCCTGATATAACACCTTTTTGTTCCAATATTAGTCACCCACTTCATCTTCAATCTCAATTCCGCAATACTGTAAAAAGTTCTCTTCTTCCTGTTCGAGACGTTTGGCGATGGAATCATCCAGATAGACATTGGTTGTCGTATTGTGAAGCTTGCAGCCTCCCAACATCTCAATATACTTCCTTTCAATAAAAATCTTCGTATCGACAAAGATATCCTGCAGGTAACTATACAGATCCTTATCCTTGTAATTGATATAGACGACATACTCGCCTTCTCCCATATATTCCATATGGCTTTGATCTTCTCGACAAGTTCTTTCTTATATTCCTCTGTCTTTGTATATTCGAGAATCCGATCCTTGGCCTTTTTGAAAACCGTGTCTATGATTTCCTTGCGCTTGCTTAAAAGCCTGACCTTGTTCTCCATAGCCGTCTTTGAAATGACCTCGTTCTTCTCACGTTCAATCTTCTTAAGGCCATCCTGGATGATGTCATACGCCTCTTCTAAAAACTGAAGTTCCTTTTCGTCATAATCCCTCTTCAGCTTCTCCTTCAGTTTCCGCTCAATATTCTGTTTCCTTTCGGAAACATCGCTCATAATATCCGCTCTGAAGTCTTCAACCTTCATAAGCTCAGATCTCATTGTCTCACCTTCTTCATCTGCTATATCTTCAAACCTATGGCATCGCGCACATATCTTGTAATGGAGTCAAGGCCCCTTTGTGAGCCGTGGCGGTCGGGTATTTGGACAACCAGCGGCGTCGTCATGTTGATCTTGATATCCAGTATGCGTTCCTCCACCAGTTCACCTATCTTTTCAGTAATCAGCAATACTCCGACTTCCCTATCCCTGAGAATCTTGTCCAATTCAGCGTTGATCTCATTTTCCTTATGGACAACGACTCCGTCGATACCTGCGAGCCTCATGCCGGTCAGCGTATCGATATTGTCACTGATCAAAAACATCTTCATATGACCTCACCTCTAACCAAGAATCATGATGGATATGATTAAACCGTAGATTGCAATCCCCTCTGCCAAACCAACGAAAATAATCGTTCTACCGAGCAACTTAGGATCTTCGCTAATGGCTCCGATTGCCGCGGAACTTGCCGCAGCCACACCGATACCACAGCCGATACATGCCAATCCTGTCGACAATGCAGCCCCGATGAACTTAAGGCCTTCACCGCTGGATACACCGCTGGCTAATGCAGCCTCAGCCGTCTCATTCGCATAGGAAGTCACACCGCTGTACATGAAAATCGCAGCTCCGATCAGTATCAATAGAAAACTGCCGATGTTGACACCTAGAATGGTCTGTGACTTCTTCCCGCTGATTCCTCTCTTGATTGCATAAACTCCAATTCCGACAGTTGTCCCAACCAATAGAACCGTTAAAACCAATATAAATTCCATAATATCCTCCTTATGTCCATTAACCTTTTATTTTGAATGGCTTGAATTCGATGCCGTCACCTTCAAAGAAGCGTGAGAACAGCTCGTAGTATTCGAGTCTTAAACCTTGTATTGCAACGATCAGACCTTCCAGAACGATGATCAGTATGTTCCCGAATATCATGACTCCTATGCTTCCGGCACCGCCTACAATATCCGCCAGCGAATGGAAAGCAAGGAAGAATCCCACGTGATTGAGGGCAAAGGCGCTATCCTGATGAATGAAATGGTATTGCTCAAGAATGCCAACAGCGTCTCAATCAGCTCGAATATTGCCTCGATGAAGAAACCGCCTTCTTTCGGAAAGACATGAGCTTTCCTCTCCAGCAGATTCTCCAGGGGATGAGCCAGGAAAATCAAGAAGAGGGGCACAATGATCAGGAATATGATAACGAGCTGTGATACTTCGGCACCCTGTACGTTGCTGAGTATGACATAGAGGACCGCCAGATAGAAAACCATACCCGCTATTCCGTTCCTGTCAAACAGCATCTTTCCCAGTTGCTCGCGCTTGTAACTGTTGATGATGTTCAAAAGCATGGCCAATAGCAGCAGGAAAACACCAAAAGCGACTGCAGCAAGCAGGATCGGCAGCTTATATTCCATGGGATTAATCATCGGTATGAAAGGAAGCAGTTCCCGCAGCAACTCTTCATTACCGAAGATGGATCCGTAGAAAACACCAGTTACAGCCGATATAAATCCAAGATAGATAGCCAGCTTGCTTAAATTGTGCTTCGTCTTTCGATAGAGCAGATAACCGAGCAACGCTATCACCAATCCCTGTCCGACATCCCCGAACATAAGACCAAAGAACAGCACATAGGTAATCGCTACGAACGGTGTCGGGTCCAGCTCATTATAAGATGGCACACCATACATTCTGACCAGTTCCTCAAAGGGCTCAATAAACTTGATGTTCGACAGCTTCGTCGGCGGACTGGATTTCTTCACCACGGAATCATCTTCAACAATGCATGTGATACCCTCCTGCCTGTCGACCATCTCCATGAATTCCTTCTCCTGAGACTCCGGTATCCATCCTGTCAAATAGAAAGCATCCTTGCTGCGGACCGCATACCGTCTCACTTCGAAGACCTCATTTAGCTCGATGGTGAAACTGTACAGCATCTCAAGCTGCTCCAGATTTCTCTCAACAAATCCCCTGGAATCCTCATCGAGCATATTGATCCGGCCTTCAAGGTCCTCGATTTCATCATCCAGTCTCTTCAGCGCCACTCCCGGGAGCCCTTTGACATCTTCTGATATTCTGATCCTCTCGAAGAACAGCGATGCGAACAGCGAATCGATATTACCCTGCTGGGACCTCGGTGTGAAATACAAGAGGTAGACGTTGTCACCTTCCTCGGACACCTTATAGGCGATGGTATTCATCTCTCCAATATAATCATTCAGCTTCTCATAACTGTCTTTGGGCATCTTGCCGAATCTGAATTTCATGAATTTGAAATTGAACATCCTGTCGACATTCACTTCCAGATTCTTGATTGGAGCAATCTGCTTGCGTATCTCTTTCTTATGTGCAAGGTCTTCCTTCAGCGAACTGCTGATGTTTCGGATGGTCTCCATCTGACGCTCATAGCCGTCAATCACAGGTTCCGCCATGGCAACCTGCATTTCATCACTTCTCAGAGACGGATCATATTTCAAGTCACGATCCAGGACACTCATAAGGTCAGCCACTTTCTGGTTCAGCCTCTCGTAAGGATTGTCCTCTGAAAACGGATAAAGTCCTTTGACAGAATCCAGAATGTACATCGCATTCTCAAGCTGAATATCAAACGGTACGATCGTACTGATGATGAAGTCATCCATTGCTGAGATACGACCGGCAATGTTGACAAAACGCATTTTTCTACAGCCAACTATATTCCTCCTTCCCATTTTTGATGCCGAACAGATAGTCCTCAATCTTGTCCGGCTCAACGCTGTACCTGATGCCCTCGATGATGTTGGTGATATTCATCACCTCAATCTGCTTCAGATACATATACCCGATAACCGGTGCGATGGTATAGGGTTCATTTCTCATCGCACGTTCTTGCAGCTTGTACATATACGACAGAAACTGTACTTCCACCTTTTCCTGCCTGAAATCGATGATCTTACCGTAAAAAGTCCTGTCGATGACCTTGAGAAGTTCTTCAAGGTTGAAGCATTCTATCATCTCATTCAGCTGCGTCCTATGCAATTTATAACGCACAGGGATGATATATCTTCGAATCAGTTCATTGCTGAGGTCATAATGTTTCTTTGCTCGTAGGATAAAATAGATATTACGAAAATCCACATCCAATCCATGCATCATCTGAAAGATATCTCTGTCACGGCCTTCGGACAGTTTCTTCACCTGGTCAGAGGTCTTCTGATAATAGTAAAAATCAAGGGCCATCTCTGCGGAAAAGATATCGATGTCGCCCTTATCATTGATTAAAGGCTTCAATATCTTATAAAAATTCGTGTCTTTCAGACTTTCAACGAGTTCTGATACATTCTTCGCTTCCAGTGACTTGTTGAAATCGATCTTTGAATATCTGCTGACAAACAGCGTCGATCTGTCGACTTCCGATACCGGCTTCCCCATTTGCAGCGTTCTTAACATCTTCTTGACATCATCGGTCTCCAGACGGCGATACACATACCTGTATATCTTCTTTTCATTGCCGGTCAGATGTTTCGCTATCTTGAGCGCATCTCTTACGACCGCCCGGTAGAGAAGGATTTCAAGCTGCCCCCGGTGGACTTCGTTCTCATCGATAGTCTCCAGATCATCCTTGTAATACGTATTGTGTTTAAGATACAGTGCAACCTCCCGGACACTCTTCTTCTGCATCATCTGGTCATAATCCTGCCGGGTGAGCATCTTGCCTTTCATCACCCGAATCTTTGTGGAAAGATCACCGTATTTAATCATTCCGTTCATAAGCTCACCTCTAGCTCAATACCCGTTTAACCAGTTCGTCCACCCATTGATCCATGTTCTTTGCTGCCAGTTGCTCCATAGCTTGTAGTTTCTTGTCACATTCAAGGATTTTCTCATTTTCCTTATCCCTGATCTCATCGAATTCACGGATCCGTATCTGCTCTACCTTTCGTTTCGCATCATTGACAATGGTATCTTCAAGTTTCAGGATCTTCAGCATATGCTCTTCTTCCTTGAGTCTTTTCTCCTCGAGCGCATCATCAACGACCTTCTGTGCCTTTTCTTCGATATCTATGATCTTCTTAATGACTTCTTCCATGGCAATCTCCTTTCATCTTTTCAATGACCTCTTCCCTGGACCTCTTTTCAACCTCATGATAACCCTCCCGGCATTCACTGGATCGAACCTGCAGATCGACCTGTATCCGCAATAGTCACATTGGGTCATCTGGTCATATCTGATCGGGTCAATGCCCAAGTCACCACGGAGTAAACGTTTACTTAAATTCCTTGACATAATCTTAACATAATTCTGAGTTATTTCCAACTCTTCTCTCGTAATTGTGCTTGAACGCTTTGATATGCCGCTTTTGGTCATCGTTACGGGAATCACATTCGAGGTCCCTGCAATCGACTCATCAAACAGTCTAACGATATCCTCATCGTGGAGTACAAGCCCCCGCGGCCGAAGCTGCTTCAGGAGGGCGTTAGCCAACTTCTCTTCCTCATCGGTTTCAGACTGCACCATAGGGTCATGAATCCTATAATAATATAGCCCGCTGGGAATCACCTTCTTGTCAGTCGCATGTTCCTTGATTTCCTGCACTACATTTAAGTATACAAACAATTGCAGCTGCACACCACTGTCAATTAATCCAAAATCAAGGTTCATATTACTCGATTTATAGTCAATTACACTAATATATAGTTTATCGTCCGTTTCATATTCATCAACCCGGTCAACCACACCCTTCAAAAACATGGATTTATTAGGCGATATCTTCAAAACAAGGTTTTTAAGAGGCTGTTCCTTGCCGTCAAACTTGTACTCGATCTCCTTGGGGCGCAGCTTACTTTTCGAGAGCTGCTCCTCGATGCCCCATAGAGCCCTTTTCAGTATCCTCGTCAGTTTGACGACCAGATACCTGTTCCGGTATGAACTCGTGAATATCCTATACCTGTCATCTGCCAGTATCTCCCTGATGCATTCTTCTACTAAACGGTTTCTGAGATTGGCATCCATACTGCTGATGTCAAGTTTCCTGATGGCGCATTTATTGATATACAGCTCCAGACACCTATGGAACAGTATGCCGATGTCAGGAAGGCTCACCACATATTCCTCCCTCTCATTCAGCTTCAGCCTATAATCCAGATAATGGGCGTACGGACATCCCGCATAGGCCTCCAGTTGGGAAACACTCAGCTGATATTCCCGGTTTTTCATCTCGCCGATGCCTACCGCCTCATTGACATAATTCAAACCATCGATGAATCTATCCGGATTGAAAGCCGATTTTTCCTTTCCCTTCAGATGACAAAACAGTGCGTAGAGCTCACTGATCTCATCTTCATGCTTTTCGAAGCCAGCATCTGACGCCAGCTTTGTCAGTCGCCTGAACATCGGTGCAAGTCTGGTCGGCCGGATTTGATCCGACACTATATCTTCGGCTTTTTCAACCCGCACTTTGGGATACATTTTCATCATAGTGAAAAAGAGCGTTGCCGGTCTCATCGATCCTTCATCGCCGTGTCTCGAATAGGACAGATGCAGCAGTCTTGTCGGCTTGCTCAGCGCCATATAGATGTTCATCTGCTCCTTAAAAAGACTTTTTGACTGGTCAGGTGCCATCTCCAGCCCCAATTCAGCAAGCGTTATCCTCTCCCGGTCTGTCAGCAACTGGTTGTTCGACCTTACAATAGGCACTTTTCCCTCATTGACGCCCAGGACAAAACCGCATCGTTTTCCTTGAACCTTGACCTGCTGATGTCCCCCACCAGAATCTGGTCAAGACTCGGCGGTGTCTGCCCCAGTTTGATTCCGGTCAATCCAGTCTCCATCAGGCTGGCAAAATTGCTTACGGATATCTCTTCGCTTCCAATCATGGCGACCAGTTCGTCCATCAGCTCCATGACAACGGAATATATCTTCTGATACTGCTCAGCTTCCTGCAGCCGGTTCTCGGCAATCAAATCGGCAGCGATCTGCTGATTGGCTTCAAAAACTCCGACAGCTTCCAGATAGTGATAAAGCGCCATCGCCTTTCCTCTGACAGTATCGGATGCGTGCATATCTTCATGGAAATCCTTCAGTTTCCCAATCAGAGCCGTCTTCTCCGAATCGAATTCATCCCACTGCGCTTTCCATCTTCTTGCACCTTTGATTCCGTATCTCAGACAATGGTTTTCAATCCGGTGTATCGTATCCTGTTCCTCATAATAAACGGATTTCAGATGATAGAAGATGTGTTCGTAGCGGAAATTGTACGTGACGGTCAGCAATGCAGACAAGATGAACTGTATCAGCGGATGCTCGCTGACCGTATCCTTTTTATCGATGAAATACAGCAGTTCGTAATCATCGAAAATCCTCCTGACCGTATCTTCATATGCGGCAAGGTCCGAACACAGGACAGCCACTTCCTTGAAACGGCTGCCACGTTCTTTGACAAGCCTGTGAATCCTGATTGCAACCGCCTCAACTTCCTCTTCCAAGGTTGCAGCTTCCATCATCCTCATGTGTTTACCCTGACCAGTATATGGTTTGATGGGATAACTGAACAGGTTATCGACGAGATGACGCATCTGGTCGTTATGGCTTCTTCGGTTTCCTTGCATGACGATCATTTCCTTTTCAGGTATATGATTCTTTTCTGCCAGATCACGTATCTTGCTTACAGCCTTTTTCGATTCATGGAAGAGTTCGCTTTCATTTCTCATATCGGTAAGCTTATCCCACTCAGGAATGGTGATGCATATCCTGACCTCCTTCGCCACCATCATGAGACGTTCGATGAACTGGTACTGCAGCGGTGTGAATCCATAAAAACTGTCGACTGTTATACTCGAACGGCAAAGAGCCTCTATTCGATCCAACTGATTCAGAAGGAGAACAGAAGCTTCCTGCGTAGTTATGAATGACTCTGCCATTTCCTGTTTGAAATATTTCAGCAGTGTCTTCAGATCCTGAAGCTTATCCTTAAGCATTCGGTCTTCAATCATATTCAGATACCGCTCAAGCACAGCTTCATCGACGGTATACTGATAACATTCGGTGATCAGGGTATTGAGTTCATCCATATAGGCCTGTTTTTACGATGCTTCTTGACCATATGAATTCATCCTGATGCTCCTCAATGATTTTTCTTATGATCAGGCTTTTGCTGTTGTCATCCATCGTCGTCTTGTTGACGATGCCCAGATAATCATAGAAACGGTAAACCAGGCGGTTGAAGCTGAGCACTTCCACATGCAGCAATCCCTTTTCTCCGGTCCGTTCAAGGTACTCCTCCTGTGCATGGAGCGTATACTGTTCCGGTACGATATAAAGTTCCATCGCCTGAGGGTCACGGCTGCCCTTTGCCATCTGATGCATCACATATGCAGTTTTACCGCTTCCCGTTCCGCCAATAACAAACTGCAGTCCCATTCTCTCACCGTTCCCCGTCAGCTCACATCCTGTCAAATAACTGAATCAAAGTTTCCAGTCAGTCCAATACGCTTCCAGATCATCCTGGTCGATGGCCGAAAAGTACCTGTCGACGATGCCGAACAAATCGGATTCGTCCTGCAGTTTCACGTTGACCTTAGCCCCTTTGACCTGGATCCTTCTGTCCATAACGTGCTTCGAACCGGCATACGCATTGAAACGCTTCACCCAGTCATCAATCAACTCCTTGGTGATTTCTTCATATCCGGCCATCTCAGCCTTTATCTCTTCAATAAAATCCTCTTTAGGTAGAATAAACATAATAGCTCTCTTTCTGACGGTTATTCACCGATTATTTTCACCAATACGCGCTTCTTGCGCATCCCATCGAATTCGCCATAGAAGATCTGTTCCCACGGACCGAAATCCAGTTTACCGTCAGTGACCGCAATGACCACTTCACGTCCCATGATCGTTCTCTTCAAATGAGCATCAGCGTTGTCTTCGAACCCGTTGTGCTTGTATTGGGAATAGGGTTTTTCAGGTGCCAGTGTTTCCAGCCATTTCTCGAAATCCTTATGAAGACCCGATTCATCATCGTTGACGAATATACTGCTGGTTATATGCATAGCGTTGCATAGGAGCAGTCCGTCCTTGATTCCGCTTTCTATCAATGCCACATTGATATCCGAGGTTATGTTGACCAGTTCACGTCTTCGCTTCGTCTTAAACCATAGTTCCTTGCGATAACTCTTCATAAGAATACCTCCCTTACAATTCCTCCAGCACTTTCTCCACGTGTCCTTTTACCTTCGATACTTTATATACTTTTTCAACTTTGCCGTCTTCATCTATGACATAAGTCGATCTGACTATACCCATGTATTCACGTCCGTAGTTCTTCTTCAGCTGCCAGATTCCATAGTCTTCACAGACCTTCACGTCCTTGTCGCTAAGAAGTTCAAAGGGAAGGCCGTGCTTGGCGATGAAATTGGTATGAGATTTGACCGAATCTTTACTCACCCCGATAATCACCGCATTCCTATCCTCAAAGGACTTCATGTTATCCCTGAAATCACAGGCTTCCGTCGTACATCCGGGCGTACTGTCCTTGGGATAAAAATACAATATGACTTTCTTTCCTCTGTAATCGCTAAGTGAAACCTCCTTGCCATCCTGATTCGGTAATGTGAAATCCGGTGCGAGTTCCCCTACTTTTATATATTCACCCATTATGCTTCCTTTCCTTGTCAAACCTAGAATTAATATCTACTTCAATTTTATCAAATCCTACAATCACCTTCAACAGTTATCTGTCAATCGTCTTGACACTGCTCCGTTCCACGAGCTCGTAGCTTGCGATGTATTTTTTTATCTCCAGAGGTTCCTTGGCCAGTATCTTCAGGAGCAGTTTTGCCGCCATGGACCCAACCGCCCTCTTATCCGAATGGATGGTTGTCAGTGGCGGATTATAATACTCAGCCACAATGACATCGTCGAATCCGATGACCGATACATCCTCCGGCACATAGAAACCGTTGTCGTTCAGGCACCTGATGGCTCCCAATGCCATGAAGTCCGTTGCCGCGAACACCGCTGTCGGCATCTCCTGGCAACGCTTGATGATGGCGTTCATCGCATCATAGCCGCTTTTCAGAGTGAAGCTCCCGGTCGTCATATATCCTTCATACTTATCAACCTCATACAGTTCCAACGCAGCTTCAAACCCTTTACGCCGCTCCAGTCCGGCAGCTTCATCGTAATTCGGACAGCCTATGTAAGCGATCTTCCTGTGTCCCTTCTCAATCAGATATTCCGTTGCCGTCCTTGCAGCAGCGAAATCGTCATGAATGACATATGGTATATCAAGATACTTGTATTTTTGCCCGATCATCACGATCGGTATGGGGTATGTCTTCAGCACCTCATAGTGCCTTGCCGTAAATCCTGCAGCAAAATAAAGAATACCGTCAACTCTCTTTTCCTGAAAAGTTTTCAGAAAGCCGAACTCCTCTTCATCCTTGAACCTGCTGTTTGCAAGCATCATATTATATCCATTGGCCTTCAGCACATCAGCGATGGCATTGATGGATTCGCTGAGTGAACTGAAATCCAACTCTTCCGCTGACATGATCACCCCGATGGTGTTGGTTCTCTTTTGCTGCAGTTCTCTTGCCAGCGAATTCGGCCTGTAATTGGTTTCCTTGAGAACCTTTTCAACCCGTTCCCTGGCAGCATCGCTGACATTTGCGGTTTTGTTGATCACTCTTGACACTGTGGAAATCGATACATTCGCCCTTTTTGCTACTTCCTTGATATTCATAAAACATCTCCTGAACTGTTATTGAATCTGACTCTATAGCTCCATTATACACAACTTTGATGAAAATCCAAAATACCTATTGACTTTCTCTTCATCATATACTACAATTTTACTATGAAAAGCTTTTCAAGGCAAGTCATTTCTAACACGCATATCATCTGGTCTGAAAAGTCAATACTATAGTTTAAGGCAAAGGGTGTATAATATGACAAAAACAACTCAAAGCGTTTTTGATGTCCGCATGTTCGAATACGAGAAGGAACTGAAAGACCTGTATTACGAACTCTATGCAGACAACAGCTACTATAGCGCTGATGAAAAGTATCACGACCTCATCAAACTGATGAAGCATTTCTCCAAAGACAGAAAATCAAAGTTCGAAAAGGCTGATCTTGACAATCCGGACTGGTTCCACCGCAATGATATCGTGGGAACGACCCTGTATGTTGACCTGTTTTCAGATAACCTTGCAGGCTTCATCAACCATATTCCCTATTTCAAGGAACTGGGCATCAACTTCATCCACTTCATGCCGATTCTCGAGGGTCGTCCGGGGAAACGACGGCGGATACGCGGTCAAGAACTATAAACGCATCGATCCCAAATTCGGTACCAACGAAGAATTCCATGAAGTCGTCAATGCTCTGAAGAAAAACGGCATCCATTCCTGTGTTGATTTTGTCGTCAACCATACGGCCAAGGAACATGAATTCGCTGTGAAAGCATTCGAGGGTGACAAGGTTTATCAGGACATGTACTTCATGTACGACACCGATGAGACACCGAAGGCCTTTGACAGGACCGTACCGGAAGTATTTCCCAATGTTTCTCCGGGCAATTTCACGTACTATCCGGAGCTCGAAAAGTGGGTTTTCACGTCTTTCTATCCCTTCCAATGGGATTTGAACTACTACAACCCCTTGTTTTTGAAAAGATCGTCGACATCCTCCTGAATCTCGCTAATATGGGCATCGATATGATCCGGCTGGATGCGATTCCGTTCATGTGGAAGGAAGTCGGAACACAGTGCAGGAACCATCCGACCATCCACAAGATTCTGCGCATGTTCCAGCTGATCACAGATATCGTATGTCCTTCCGTCGCCCTGTTGGGTGAAGCCATCGTCCAGCCGGAGGAAATCGTGAAGTATTATGGCGAAGACAATTCCGAATGCGACATCATGTACAACGCCACACATATGGTCAACCTTTGGAATTCTCTGGCAACCAGGGATACACGACTGCTCCAGATAGACACCGAACGTCTCCAGACACTTTCAGGTGGCTGCTGGATCAATTACGCAAGATGCCACGATGACATCGGATGGGGTTTCAACGAGGATGCCACCAGATCCATGGGACTCGACCCGTTTCTCCACAAACAGTTTTGATCAATTTCTACAAAGGCGAATTTCCGGACAGCTTCTCCATCGGCGCCCTCTATGAATTCGATCCCAATACCATGGATGCCAGAAACTGCGGCACCCTTGCAAGCCTGACCGGTCTTCAAAAGCCACAGAAATGAACGATGCCTATCAGCGTGAGCTAGCCCTGAAACGCATCAACCTGATCCACAGCGTCCTCATAGCATCTGCAGGTATCCCTTTGATCTACAGCGGTGATGAAATCGCCACCCTGAACAATTACGATTATCTCGATGACAGACATAAATCCCATGACTCCAGATGGATGCACAGAGGTCACTTCGACCACAAGCGCGCTGAAAAGAGAAAAGACCTCGGAACCAATGAGGGTATCGTATTCCAGACACTGAGATCCATGATCTCCCTTCGCAAGGCAGATCCCATCTTTGGCCCGACAGTGTACCAGCATATACTTGACACCGGCAACCACCACATATACTGCTTCTATAAGAGGCACCATGACCATACACTGATCGCTCTCTTCAACTTCAGCGAAGACCGTCAGTACATGGATACCGGTTCCCTCCACAGCCACGGCATCAAAGGTGCCTTCAAGGATCTTCTCACCGGCAAGTCGGTGAATAGTGACCAGGGGCAGCTGCAGTTGGGGCCTTATGAGTATCTTTGGTTGGTTTCGGTCTAGCCGGTTTTGGCGCAGCATTGGAAATGAAATAGGTGTCTTTTGCAGTTTGTATAAGACAGTCGAAAACGGTTCAGCTGCGAAGAAGCAAGTTCGTCGAAGGCTGCATGATTCCGACTATCCCTCACTGCTTGAGTTTCAGCTTGAGTCATCGGCCAGTTTCCGTGACTGACAATCCAATGTAAAAAAATAAAGACGATGTGTGATACGGAGATATTTCCGTATACATAGCGTCTTTTGTTTCATTAATTATAAACATTCAAAACATCAGCAAACTTATACAGCCAGTCATTTAAACTGGCCGGTGTCTAAAGCAGTAACCCACATAAGCGAGGTATATGGCGACAGGTGCCTGTGATTGCTGGCATTGACGGAAGGCATTTGGATTGCAGCTTACTGGGACTTAATCGGTATTTGGATGTCGGACGTCTTATTCTGAGGGTTTTGCTGACAGCAAAACCAACCTTGACCAAGCCAAAAATCCTGAACGAAGCTCAATGCTTTCTCTCTTGCTGTACATGTCAAGCGAGATTTTTTGGCTTAGTCCGACGTTCAAATTCCGGTTTAGTGCCAGTTAGGTGCTTAGCCTCTGCCGCCCGGCGATGTCAGTAATCGCAGGTGCCGTCCCCATCATCCGAGCTTTCCACAAACCCTTTTTGTTCCAAATACATCCTCTGTCGCGCCACAGTCAGCACCTCTTCAAACGTTTCCCCATCATTGGGATAGACCGAATATCCGAAGCTTATTCTCGCTGTCATCTCAGAACCGTTCAGTGCCATGGGGCGTCTGCAGTAATCCGCAACGCGGGATGCGATCTTCTTGACATGACCGAATTCACTGATGTCTGAAAAGAGCACCAGGAATTCATTGCCTCCGATTCTGAATATGTATTCCGTTGTGCGGCTGGCCTCGTGAAGACCATCAGTGACGTGTTTCAGAGCTGTCGCTGTCGCACTTTTTCCATATCTGCTGTCAAGACCTTCAAAATCATCGATCGATGTGATAATGACGCCAACTTTCTTCTGCTGACGGTCTGCCTGTGCGAACAGCCTGAACCTGCATTCTGCAAGGAAGTTCTCATTGAACAGACCCGTTTGCCTGTCATATACGGATACTCTTCCCGGAATATCACCAAATCGAAATGCAGCGAAGACGATGATGGCAACAATGACACCGGTTGTCAGACTGACTGTCAGATAATCCGTTCCCATGATGATCAGCAGCAGGTAGACGATGCATCCAGTAACAACTCCGCTGAGTAAACCGGCTGCAATGATTCGGGGTAAGTTGATCAATCGGTTACCTCTTCTTCCCATTCTTAGCCTCCACACCACTGTAATCGACAATGTCGATTGGTCCTCTTACCTTTTTCTTACTGATCCTTAAGTTACCGTTTCTTTCCGGTCTGACTCTCCAGTCGACCAGACTGATTTGCCCGTTCTTGATTTCGATACCGTTTATCCCTCTTGGATGAATGCAGCATCCTGTATTGAAATATGGGATTTCATCGGGTTTCGAAAGCCTGGGTCTATGGGTGTGCCCACAGATGATGGCCACCTTATGGCCTTTGATCCATTTGGAAAAACTGAGTTCGATCTTATGCCTCTTGACGCGGTTCTTCGCAGGACTCGCTGGATTCCTGAACCCTACGATATGCATGAACCGCCAGAAGAATCGCAAGGACAGCATGGATATGACCCATAACTTGTCATTGAACAAGTCTCCCTGATGGCCGTGGACAAGAAGGAATTCCTGACCCGTCTTGGTATAGCGGAGCAGCAGGCTTTCCGGCGATTCAAAACCCGGAAACAGATCGCTGCGTCTGTCAAGGAATTCATCCTGGAATCGGTATAGGTTCTTCTGGTTCCATAGTCTGTGTTTGATGTAGATATTATGGTTTCCATACAGGCATATCAATCTGCCTTTCTGGTAAAATTCCTTCATCAGCATGAATACGTCGCTGTGCGCACTCAATATGACATTAAAATGCGGATGTTCCCATAGTTCATCCCCATCACCGAGCTCAATGTAGGTATAGCCGTCATCGAGATACTTGCCAAGAGCATGAAAATAAAGGTGCTGATTATGGGCGAACTCATCTGACATACTGTTGTCACCCCTGTGCACATCACTGAAAAGAATGAATTTTGATTCATCGTCAAACTCGATGACTTCTGCGTTCTTATAACATTCATTCAATCGGTCCTTTGTCTTAAAACTCCACATCCATTCCTCATCTCCATCCATAGGATCCAGCAGTTGACTTCTTCTTCCTCTTTACAACCGATCTGCGTATTTATATTATACTACAAATTTTTTTATAATAAATCCAAACTGCTATCTTCTTACTGCATCTTGTAGTTTCCCCTGAAATTCACGACAAGGGAATCACGCTCAACGGCAAGTTTGCGGTGACTTACGCCGGCCATATCCATCATTCGCTTTGAAGCGATGACACTGCCCGTTTCCTTATATTTGTCATCAAGGTACACCACTTCCCTGATACCTGACTGGATAATCGCCTTTGCACATTCGTTGCAGGGAAAAGCGCGACATAGATACTGCAGTCCGAAAGGTCGCAGCTGCTGTTAAGAATCGCATTCAATTCCGCATGGCAGACGTAGGGATACTTGGTATCCAGGAAGTCGCCATCCCTCTCCCATGGCAGCGCCTCATCATCACACCCTATCGGGAAACCGTTGTAACCCACTCCGACAATCTTGTTCTTCTGATTGACAATGCATGCACCAACCTTTGTGCTGGGATCCTTGCTGCGGTACGCAGACAGGATGGCTACCCCCATGAAATATTCATCCCACGTAATCCAATCCTTGTTCATGGTAATCCTCCATTTCAGCGTTATGGTGAACAACACTATATCGACATTTCTATTATCAGTGTTTCTTGTCAATGTCTCTCTGTTACCGTTTCTCAAAAATATATCTCAATCCATTGTTTCTCTAGCCATTATACTATCAACATCAACTGAAAGTCAAAGAAATGCAACGAGCCCCCGACACCGAAGTGCCGGGGGCTCGTCTTTATGTTATTGGTATAATAATGTCTTTGAATTAGCCTTCGAAAGTCATGTTAGCCATTCTTACATAAGAGGCATATCTCTCTTTAGCGTCTTCTTCTGCCTTAACGAACAGCTCCTTAGCGATTTCAGGGAATTGTTTCATCAGTGAAGTGTAACGTACTTCACCTTGAAGGAACTCTTGGAAGTCAGCAGTAGGCTCTTTAGAATCAAGAGTAAATGGATTCTTGCCTTGGTCTGCAAGAACTGGGTTGTATCTCCACATGTGCCAATAACCTGCGTCAACAGCTTCTGCCATTCTGTTCTGGATTTACCCATACCGGATTTGATTCCATGGTTGATACATGGAGCGTAGCAGATAAGAAGTGATGGACCTGGATAGCTCTCAGCCTCTTGCATCGCCTTCATGAATTGGTTCTTGTCTTTACCCATAGCACATTGAGCAACGTATACGTAACCGTATGTAGATGCGATCATGCCAAGGTCTTTCTTCTTGACCTTCTTACCGGAAGCAGCGAACTTAGCAACTGCAGCTGTAGGCGTAGCTTTTGAAGCCTGTCCACCAGTGTTGGAGTAAACCTCTGTATCGAATACAAGAACGTTTACATCTTCGCCTGATGCAAGAACGTGGTCAAGACCACCGTAACCGATGTCATAAGCCCATCCGTCACCACCGACAATCCATACGGATTTCTTGATGAGGTAGTCTTTGTTGTCTTCGATTTCAGCAAGCATGACGTCTGCTTCAGCAACGCCAGTAGCTGTACCGAACAGTGCCTCTACAGCCTTTGAAGCTTCTTTTGAACCTTCGGCATCATCTTTGGCAGCGATCCAAGCATTAAGAGTATCTTTGATTTCTGCACTTACGTCAGCAGCAAGGATAGCTTCCATTTGAACCTGGATTTGGTCTCTAATCTGAGCAACACCCATAGCCATACCGAAACCGTACTCAGCGTTGTCCTCGAACAGTGAGTTTGCCCAAGCAGGACCTTTACCTTCAGCATTGGTCGTGTATACGGATACAGGAGCGGAACCACCCCAGATTGAAGAACAACCTGTTGCGTTAGCAATGACCATTCTGTCACCGTACAGTTGAGTGATATCCTTAAGGTATGGCGTTTCTCCACATCCTGAACATGCACCGGAGAATTCCATAAGCGGTTGAGCAAACTGACTGCCTTTAACGGTTTTATTGCTCATCAGTGTATCTTTATAAGTCACCTTGTCAGCAACGTAATCCCAGTTTTCGAACTGAGCTTCTTGAGTTGCAAGCTCTTTCATAACTAAAGCTTTGTTCTTTGATGGACAGATGTCTGCACAGTTTCCACAACCTTGACAGTCAAGTGCGTCAACCTGCATCACATACTCAAGTCCGTCAAGACCCTTGCCTTTGGCAGGAATGGTCACAAGACCTTCAGGAGCGTTTGCCTTCTCGTTTTCATCCAACAGGAACGGACGGATGGAAGCGTGAGGACATACGAATGAACATTGGTTACATTGGATACAGTTCTCTGAAATCCACTCTGGAACGTTGACTGCAACACCACGTTTCTCATAAGCGGAAAGACCTTGTGGGAACTGTCCGTCTTCATTGCCTTCGAATGCAGATACAGGAAGCTCATCACCTTTTTGAGCGTTAACAGGGAATACAATCTTGCTTACGAACTCTGGAACATCAGTGTTCACTTCGATTGTATTAGCTGCGGAAGCCCAGTCAGCTGGTATTTCAACTTTCGTGATCGCATCTTGACCGGCGTCGATTGCCTTGTAGTTCAGCTCAACGATCTTGTCACCCTTCTTGCTGTATGCTTTCTTAGCATATTGTTTCATGTATTCAACCGCTTGCTCGGCAGGAATAACGTCAGCCAGCTTGAAGAATGCAGATTGCATGATGGTGTTGATTCTGTTTCCAAGACCGATTTGCTCTGCCATGTGAACAGCGTCAACGATGTAAACGTTGATCTCCTTCTCAGCGATCTCTCTCTTGAGCTCACCTGGAAGTTTATCGTTCAGTTCCTCAGCACTCCATTGAGTGTTAAGAAGGAATGTTCCGCCTTTGACAAGACCTTTAAGAAGATCGTACTTGTCAACGTAGGATTGGTTGTGACAAGCTACAAAGTCAACTTCGTCAAGAAGGTAAGTGGAAAGGATCTTCTCCTTACCGAAACGAAGGTGAGATACGGTGATACCACCGGACTTCTTGGAGTCATAGCTGAAGTAGCCCTGTGCGTAAAGGTCAGTCTTGTCACCGATGATCTTGATGGAGTTCTTGTTGGCACCAACTGTACCGTCTGAACCAAGACCCCAGAATTTACATCTTGTAGTACCTTCTTTTTCAGTCACGATTCTCTCAGTCACCTCAAGTGAAAGGTTCGTTACATCATCAACGATACCAAGAGTGAATCCGTTCTTAGGCTCATCAGCATCAAGGTTCTTGTAAACAGCAAGGATCTGGCTTGGAGTACAGTCTTTTGAACCAAGTCCGTAACGACCGCCAACGATCATAGGTTGCTTGTCTGAACCGTAGAATACGGAACGTACATCCAAGTACAATGGCTCACCAAGCGCACCAGGCTCTTTACATCTGTCAAGAACTGCAATCTTCTCTACTGATTCTGGAAGTTCAGCCAAGAAGTGCTTAACTGAGAATGGTCTGTAAAGTCTTACTTTGAGAAGACCTATTTTTTCGCCTTTAGCTGTCAAGTAGTCTACTGTCTCTTCAATTGTGTCAGTTACTGAACCCATAGCGATGATGACTTTAGTCGCATCAGGAGCACCGACATAGTTGAACAGTCTATACTCTCTTCCGACAACTTCACTCATTTTCTTCATGTAGTCTTCCACGATTTCAGGAATAGCGTTGAAGAACTTGTTGGAAGCTTCCTTCGCCTGGAAGAAAATGTCAGGGTTTTGAGCAGTACCACGAGTCACCGGATGCTCAGGGTTAAGGGATTTCTTTCTGAAAGCCTTAACTTTATCCATGTTTACAAGTCTCTTGAATTCATCATAATCGATCATCTCAATTTTGGATACTTCGTGAGAAGTTCTGAAACCATCGAAGAAATGTACAAAAGGAATGCTTGATTCGATTGAAGCAAGGTGTGCAACACCACCAAGATCCATAACTTCTTGAACACTACCTGATGCAAGCATCGCAAAACCGGTTTGTCTTGCAGACATAACGTCTGAGTGATCACCGAAGATGGACAATGCATGTCCTGCAATCGCACGTGCACTTACGTGGAATACACATGGAAGCAATTCACCAGCAATCTTGTACATGTTAGGAATCATAAGAAGAAGACCTTGAGATGCGGTGTAAGTAGTCGTCAATGCTCCTGCCTGAAGAGAACCGTGTACAGCACCTGCTGCACCACCCTCTGACTGCAGCTCGGTAACCTTGACTTCTTGTCCGAAGATGTTCTTTTGACCGTTTGCTGACCATACATCAACATTCTCCGCCATAGGTGAAGAAGGAGTGATCGGATAGATAGCAGCAACGTCAGTGAACGCGTATGAAACGTATGCAGCGGCTTGGTTTCCGTCCATAGTTTGCATAACTTTTTTGTTCGCCATTATTATACCTCCTTGATATTGAAAATAAATAAATACCTGGTCAATTGCATCAATTCAAAGGTGAATCATTCACAATCGCCGTTTATATAATCCTCAAACCATAGGTTTGAAGCAATATAACTTATGTCATAGTAAAAGTTTCAGGCAGAGATAGCTCAAGACACCCGAAATGGTCGGTGTCAGTATCCAGCCTGCAAAAATGCGTTTCAGTGTACCAAAGTTGATAATTCGAAAATCCTTGACTATACCGATGCCGATGATGGCACCTACAACCGCCTGGCTGGTCGAAACCGGGATTCCGATCAGTGCATATATGTAAACCGTTATTGCTGAAGCGATGACAACCAAAAAACCCGAAACGTTCGTAAGCGGTACAATCCCCTTACCCACTGTGGACATCACAGGTTTGCTGTACGTGACAACTCCTGCTGCAATGGATAAACCACCCAACAGTGCAGCCATATTCAATTCAAGATATTCTGGATCAATCAGAAATACACCAAAGACATTCGCAACATTGTTCGCCCCAAGACTATATGAGGCAAAGATGCCGGCAATGATATACCCCCTTGATCACACCTTCAAAAAACGGTATTCTGACAGTCTCTCTTCTATCCATTTTACAGTAATACCATATAAAATCAATGAAAATATCATACCACCTATAGGCGTAAAGACCCATGCACCAAAAACTGTAGTGTATACCCCAGTTCGCCCTTTGAGACAAGAAAACCATGTCCGAGGACAGAACCTACGACGGCCTGACTCGTTGATACCGGCAATTTCAGCACTGTCATCCCCAGCACAGCGAGCCCTGCTGAAAGCATAACGACAAATGCAGCCTGAGGAGTGGCAATTCCATTGATCTCTGCAAGATGACTGACTTTGTTCATGCCGTTGCCGCCGTCAATAACCGCACCGATAACAACGAACAATGCCGTTAGTGTCACAGCGAGCGGATAACGGACAACCTTGGTATGGACAGCAGTTCCAAATACATTGGCTGAATCATTGGCACCCAGCCCCCATCCAAGAAAGGAACCGGAGAGCAAAAAAAGACGATTCATCATATTCTCCTTGAAGCAAGAATGATTTCCACTTCATCCGACAAATCCTCAATGGAATCCGACATGCCTGTAACGAGAGTTATGAGGTCCTTGTACTGCAGCTTTTGCGACAGCTCCATATCTGTTCCATATACGGCCTTGATCAGTCGCTTTTCGATGGTGTCAACTTCTGATTCCAGCTCTTCAATTTTTGAAATGCTGGCAAGCATCTTATCAAAATCATACTTGCTGACCAATTGTACCAACACGTTTATGAATATTTCTAGTTGTTTTCCGGTTATTCTGTGTATGTCCATCAGGGGTTGAATCATATCCTCATGAAGTCTGATTCTTTCAAAGACCAGCATGTCTATGACATCCGATGCCGTATCAGCGATACCGTCAAGGCCTTCAACAAGACGCATGGTCGATTTTCTCGAATCCACCAGCATGCCTCCCAACAGAAGTTCCCTGATGACCTGATGCTTTTTATGTCCGCTTTGTGTTCGTAATTCTCCAGCGGACCGCTATTGCATCATCATAGAGAATCTGGCCATCCTTTGACTGTAAATTAACAAACTCGCTGAAGGTCTCCTCATAGATCCAATAACAGGTTTTACGGCCTCTGTGTGTTCTTCCAGCAGTTCAACAATACGGTTGGTTCTATTGAAAAACATAATTCCACCACCTAATTCCATACCATTATAACATTTATGTTTATTGTATACAAGATGCATTGTGCATTATTTTATGTTTTTTTCCTATGCATTTTTAATGGGAAACCGTACCTCTACATTAGGGCTGGATCCAATCGACCTGTCAGCCACTGTCACCTCCGTCAGTTCAAATGACTGGCATAATCGCTGATCGCTTCAACATCCAACAGCTTGAAGGTTGACTGATGGTAATCGATCAGCCCCTCGTCTTTCATCCTGCCCAGCTCCCTTGACATGGATGGGCGGGAAACATGAAGAAACTCCGCCAGTTCATTTCTGTTGAAGGGGATTTCGAACATGACCTTTTCTTTTTTCGAGTATTCCTCATACAGGAATTTAGCCAATTTGCCTCTCATGCTCTTAATGGAAAGGTAATTGACCTTACGGTTGAGGCCCAACGCCTTATTGGAAATGATCTCCAACAGATTCAGCATCAGCTGCTTATGTCCTACGCACATGTTCTGGCAGTGGTTGATGATGGCATCCGGCTTGAGGGAAAGCACCTTGCATGGGGTCATGGCAATGACCGTTGCCGGCCACTGGTTTATCGAGGAAAAGGCTACCATTTCCCCAAAAACTCCGCCTTTGCCCATCTGCATCATTATGATACGTTCTCCGGCTTCATTGGTTTTGGTTACTGTCGCCTTACCTTCTACAACGACTCCGATGCCTTCGAATTCATGGCCTTCCATCGTTATGAATTCACCCTTGTCATATTCTCTGATTCTTGGAACAAGGCATACGAGGATGCGCTCCAACTCATCGGCTTCAATATGGGCAAACAGCGAAACATTCATTAATAGGTCAATATAGGACGTTATAAAGCTTGTCATTCTATCACCACATCAATCAACTTAGCTTGGTTATATGCATTGGAGACCCCATATCCGATCGAGTATTCATCGACCGTGATAGTCGCATACCCTTCGGTTCCGATTTCACCGAAATCACCGGCCACTTTGTCATAATCCGACAAGATGAATGCGACACTGCTGACTTCCTGGCGGATTCTTGGCAGCAACACACTTGACGCCTCATCCGGAACGAACCTGACGACCCTGCCGAATGACAGATCAGATGTCTCATGATAATAAGTACCTGTAAGTTCAACTTCTCCTTTGAACACAATTTTGGTCAGATTGTCAATCTCAGCGATTTCCCTGATAACGAGTCCCACTATCTGGTCTCCGACTTTCGCATCGTCTTCATCAAAAGGATTGTCCACATATCTGGGTATCGGCTGTACATCGATATCGACAATGGTCGCCTCATCAGCCTCAACATGTATGGTGATTTTTGTCTTGGCGCAGAACCATCCTGCCACATAACCGCTTGTACCGTCAGCCAGCTTGATCTTATACCACACGCGTTTCTGCGAATCCGGCTTCTCTTCCATCACCTGATACTTCTCATTCTCGAAGACCGCTCCAACCTTTTCACTGTCGATATCCGCCCCACTTCGCACGTTCAGTCTATTCGCCTCAATACTGATGTAGTTGGCTTCCACATTTCTCGGTTCGAACTCCACCACTTTTTCAATAACTGCCGGTTCATCCAGTTCCGTTTGCTCCACTTCAGGCTGCACCGTTTCAACCGTACATCCTGAAACAACTACAGCACATAATATCCCGATTACTGTCTTCTTCATAATTTGTAAACATGCATCAAGCGCATAATTGAATGCACTTGATACTTCTCCTTTCTAAAATTGTCTTATGCATTCATTTTTGCATTTGATGCACAAACCAAAGGTTGAAAGGTTCTTTCAACCTTCCTTCTAGATCTATTCGTCAAAAATCTTCCGATCGTACATTTCACCTGTTTTTGTTGCTGCAATGCCTCCTGTTCCCGTTTCCCTGTGGCAGCTCGGCATCAGTCTCCGACCTTCTTCATGGCTTCCACCACCTCATCAAAAGGAATATAGGAATCCAATCCGCTTCTGACCAAATCTATGGCTATCAAGGCATTGGCCACGCCGATGGCATTTCTTTTCTGGCAAGGCACTTCAACCAGACCTGCTACAGGATCGCAGACCAATCCCATCAGGTTCTTGAGGGCAATGGCAGCTCCATGAAAAGTTTTTGAGGATTCCATGCCAAGCATATACAGTCCTGCAGCTGCAGCCATAGCCGCACCACTTCCAACTTCCGCTGACAGCCACCCTTGCACCGGAAATGGAGGCGTTTCTGGCAATCAACGCTCCGACAAGACTTGCCACGAAAAGCCCTTCCACCAGTCTATCGTCCGTCAACCCGAAATTCTCCTGCAACGACAGAAATACTCCAGGGATGATGCCTGATGCACCTGCCGTAGGCGCGGCAACAATCCTTCCCATCGTCACATTGACTTCCATGACTGCCAGCCCGTAGGAAACCGCTTTGAGCATGGTCTGTCCAGATGCCGGTGTGAAACGATCATCAAGCGCATGATCATGCACCTGATATGCCTTTCTCTCTATGATTTTACCCCTGCCGCCGGTCTCATGGTCGAATCCGCAAGCCACGCTTTCCTTCATCACTTGAAGATAATCCCTCATGTTACGGATCAGTTCTTCTCTGGGTAGTTCACTGACCGAAGCCTCATATTCAAGGGCAAAACCGAATAAATCCATCTGATGGTCATCGCAGTATTTCAGTATGGTCTGACTGTCTTTCAGATGCATCATCTTCCTCCTTTTGGAATATAGGTCGTCTTAATGACACCATCGACAGCTTTCATGGCGTCCAGAGACGCCTTTGTGATTCTCTCATCCGTTTCAAGCACCATGATCGCGTTCTGCCCTTTGTTCTCTCTGAAAACCTTCATGAATGCAATATTGATGTTCTCTTCAGACAGGACAGCCGACTGTTTGGCTATCATCCCGGGTCTATCCTCATGGACGGTAATCAGCGTATCATGAGTGCCGTCAATTTCGACATCCACATCATTGATCTTTGTGATCACCGCGTTGCCGCCCCCGATGGATGATCCCTGGACAACTCCGGTTTCACCACTGTCACCTGTCATTGTGATTCTGACCGTATTCGGATGGACGTCTCCAAGATCACATTTGATGAACTCATATTCCATGATGCCTTCTGCAATTTCATAGGCATCCCTCAGACGTTCATCGTTATGGCGGATCCCCAGCACCCCTGCCAAGAGCGCCTTATCCGTACCATGACCCATATAGGTTTTGGCGAATGAACCGTGCAGTTCGAACACCACTTTTACAATGCGCAAGCCGAAGATTCGTCCTGCCATAAAACTGATTTTAGCAGCGCCGGCAGTATGCGAACTGCTGGGGCCGATCATGTCAGGTCCAACTATATCAAACAAACTATATCGTTTCAATATCCTTTATCCTTTATTCTTCTGTTTACTTCTGACCGCAGAAATGCTGGTCACTGCCGGAGTTCATCCTTATTTTTCCGTTGCCTTACCATTATACAAGAAAACCAACGGCTATACAATCAAGATTATCTTACAACACGGAATCCGCCGGTTTTGCTAGACAGAAATTGAACATATTGGTTTTCATGGAAGATTATGATATACTTTACTTCATATGATTAACAGAATGGTTCATTCGACACCGTCAAGAGGAGTAAAGATGACAAATTCACCGGAACAACGTAGGGATATGATTCTAAATGGTCCCATATTCAAGAGTATAGTCAGACTTTCGCTTCCTCTCATGTTCGGGAACCTGATCCAAACCCTTTACAACCTGGCAGACGCATTTTGGGTGGGCAACAAGGTCGGTTACCAGGCCTTTGCCGCCATCGGCTATGTATGGCCGATCACCTTCATCTTCCTGTCTTTCAGCATCGGTTTGACGGTAGCAGCCACTTCCTTGATTTCACAAAGCGTAGGCAAAAACGAATACGACAAGGCCAACAGGATTCTGGGGCAGTTTTTCAACATGTCGCTGATCCTTGGTGTCGCCTTTTGCATCATAGGATACCTTCTGACACCTGCGGTCATCGGGCTCATGGGAGCCGAAGGGGAGCTCTACAGGATGAGCGTCGACTATCTGCAGATAATCTTCCTTGAGATTCCTCTGCTCTTCCTCTTCCATGTTTACAAAGCCATGGAAGAGAGTCAGGGCAACACCCTGTCTCCAACCATCGTCCTGGTCATCAGTGTCATCGCCAATGTCATCCTGGATCCTATCTTCATCGTCACCTTGGGAATGGGCGTCAAAGGCGCTGCCTGGGCCACCGTTCTCTCACGGCTGCTTATTGCAGGTTTCCTATTCCGAAAGATGTTCGAACGGTCATCACTCATCCACATCTCCACGAAGTATTTGAGTCTGGACTTTCCCGTACTCAAAATATACTGTCCATCGCAATGCCTTCAACATTGGGACAGACAGTATCTGCTGTAGGTTTCACCATTATGAACGCAGCCATCATCGGTTATGGCGACCAGGTTGTTGCCGCCTTCGGACTCGGCAACCGAATCACCAACCTCTTCATGATGCCCGCATTCGGAATCGGTGGTGCACTCAGCGCATTCATCGGTCAGAACATCGGTGCGAATAAAATCGAGCGCGCCAAGGCTTCCGTGAAAATCGCGATTTCTTTTTCATTCAGCCTGCTTGTGACCGGCAGCTTCATCATCTACTTCATCAAAGCTCCCATCATCCTGTTCTTCATCAAGGACTCGCTGGAAGTCTTCGAACTCAGCATCAGTTATATGAACATTCTGTGTTTCATATTTCCGCTGATGGCTATTTTCCAGGGTTTCATCGGCGTTTTTTCAGGTTCCGGCCACACGAAATACACTCTTGTACTCACCTTAAGCCGTCTGTGGCTGCTCCGGATACCGATGATACTCCTTTTCGGACGGTACACGAACCTGGGCAGCGATGGCATCTGGTATGCGATGCTGATCAGCAATCTCACCGTCTGCGTGATCGGTTATTTCATCATTGCTAAAGGCCGTTGGCTGAAAGGCACCCTACATATCTGATTGCAGGCTATCCCTGAAGGCCTTTTCAATGTCCTCATATGAGATTGGAAAATCATGGCTGGTAAGTTTTCTGGTGTTGCCGCTCATTGCAAGCGCATAGCGTTTCAGATCTTCCTCTGATATGCAATATTCTCCGACCACGCCTAAGATGTATTCCCTCAGTTCTTTGACATTGTCGAAACCAAGCATCCGAAGCAGCTTTCTCGCTTTCTCCTGACCGGGATGCTCTTTCGTCATATGCATGTCGACAAGACTTGCCAAAAAGAGCGCAGATGCCTTGCCATGGTACAGACCATGATCATAAGTCAGGTGATAACCCATCCCATGAGGGACACCTGTCCCCGAATGGCTGATCACCATACCTGCAACCGTAGAGGCGAACATAAGATTCTGATGCATTTCCTTGGTGAAGTTACCATCCTTCAAATCCCACATCGACTTTTAAAGAAATCAAATCCCATGACAGCCAAACTGTCACTGAATTTCGTACTCCCCTTTACCAGATATCCTTCAAGAAGATGACTGAGGACATCAGCCCCGGTCGATCGGGTGACCGCTTCGGGCATGGTCATATAGTATCTCACGTCCAGAAAGGCTACCCTGGGAAACAGTCTCGCTTTGCAGGATCCCTTTCCGCCACTCTCATGGTCCGTGATGACGGAATTCGAAGTGACCTCGCTGCCTGTTCCGCTCGTCGTCGGCACAACAACCAACGGAAGACCGCCTAGGTCTCCTTGCACCTTGAGGTCCCTGGCTTTCAGTTCATGATTGTTCAGCAGAATGGCAATCATCTTGGCCGCATCCATCGGTGAACCGCCACCGATGCCTATGACAAAACCAATCCCTTCCCCGATGTATTCATCCCTGGCTTCCTGAAGTATCTCATAGGTGGGATTTTCCATAATCCTGTCAAAAAGGAAGCTTTCCACTCCCATCTGTCGAAGGACACTTAGGACATCATCATAAGCACCACTCTTTTTGGCCGATGAAGCACCTGTGACAATAAGGCATTTCCCGCCAAAGCCCGCCATTTCAGCCATGTGCTTTTCAACACAGCCTTCCTCACAGATCACTTTTGTAGGCATATAGAAGATATCTGTCATTGTTTTTCCAGCTCCTTTCGCTCCTGTATCAGTTCACTGATGAGGTCCCTGAATTTCCACTTGACGGAAACAGGTGTAACCACCGCCACCAGCGGACGCTCCTGTACTATCCGATACATGAGTTCCATGAATGTGTGCAGTTCGTATTGGCTGATCCCATTAAAAGGACGACCTTCTCGGTCTCATTCTGACAGCTGTCATCATTTCCGCTTTCTTCATTTTCCAATATATCAGCAATGACCTCGTTCGCCATTGACCTGTCAACGACAATCCATTCGTCGATCCCAGCCTCATTCACCTTTTTGGTCAACTGAGAGCAGACTTCTTTGGCAAAACCATACAGCAGGACTACATTTCGTCCTCCCGGTCTCTTTCTATCTCTCAAATCCAGACGTTGAAATCCCATATTAACCTCCTTGTAGTCGAATACCTGCAGTTAGCTTCAATTATACTATAATTCAAGACATAGTCAACAAGTAACAATGATTATCGATTCGCAGTGTTCTTTACAGAAAAATAACAGTGCTCTTTTCAATTTCTAAGGAAATCTTAAAGATTAAAAGCATAACTTTTAGTATACTAGTATTAGAAGCACATATGAATAAGGATATAAGAGAGATTATTTAATCGAGGTGACATTATGAAGATAGGTATCTTTACAGACTGTTATTACCCTCAAGTGAACGGAGTCGTCACATCGGTCCTGATGCTTGAAGAGGAATTAATCAAATTGGGACATGAAGTGACCATCGTCACTGTCAAGGTCCCCCATCATTCAGACGACCGGGATAATATCCTGCGCGTTGCATCCATCCCCTTCGCCAAGTGGAAGGAGTTCAGGTTGGGAGTCCCTTTTCATTGGATACATACCGCACCATCAAGAAACTGGACCTGGATGTCATCCATACGCATACGGAGTTTTCCGTCGGTATGCTGGGCAAGCACATGGCCAGGTCGCTGGGAATCCCCTGCATCCACACCTATCATACCATGTATGAAGACTATACCCACTATGTTTTCAAGTTGAAATACGGCAAGAGCATCATCCGCAAAGCCATCATCAAGAGCAGCAAAAGCTACGTAAAGAAGTACGACGGCATCATCGCGCCCACAGACAAGACCCTTGATGCATTGAGACGTTATGGTGTGACCAACCGGATTTATGTTATCCCTACAGGTATCGACCTGAGGGCATTCAAGCACTATGACAGGGATACCCCCATCATCAGGAAGGTCCTGAAGGAGAACAATCTGTCCGCCAAGGACAAGATCATCTTATCCCTTGGACGTCTGAGCGAGGAAAAGAACGTGCAGACCATCATCGGTCAAATGCCTTCCCTGCTCGAACGGGAACCGGATGTGAAGCTGCTGATTGTCGGTGACGGACCATACAGAACTAAACTGGAGAAACTGTGCAGAAGACTCTCCGTTCAAGAAAGAGTCGTTTTTGTTGGCAAGGTGCCTTTTGAGGATGTCAGCCTGTATTATTCCCTCGCGGATGTTTTTGTCAGCGCATCAAAGTCGGAGACTCAGGGCCTGACCATCATGGAAGCCATGGCGTCCATGGTTCCTGTCATCGTCTTCGATGACCTCAACGTCAAGGACGTGGTCATCAAAGACGTATCCGGCCGCCTTTTCAAGACCGAAGAAGAGCTGACCGATCAACTCCACGACTGTTTCACCCGTATTTCTTTAACGAAGGACATGACGCTGAACGGTGCATCAATTATCCGTTCCCTTTCAAAGGAATCCTTTGCAAGAAGCGCAGAAAATGTCTATTCCCTGTTGCTGCAGGGCAACAGCAACGATAAAGAAAACCGTCTCAACGCTTAAACGCTGAGGCGGTTTTTCATTTTCGTTTCTATCTGTCTTCCATATCGATATAGGATTTTGCTTCAAGACGCTGCGATATGCCGGTCGGATAATCTTGCCCCTGTTGACAAGCTCTTCGATTCTGTGGGCACACCATCCGGTGATTCTTGCAATGGCAAACAACGGAGTATAGAGTTCTTCCGGTATTCCCAACATTCGGTAGACGAATCCCGAGTAGAAGTCCACATTTGCGCTGACACCCTTGTACATCTTGCGTTTGGCCATGATGACATCCGGCGCCAGCTTTTCCACCCTGTCATACAGTTCGAATTCCTTGGTCAAGCCCTTTTCTGCTGCCAGTTCTTCCACATACCTCTTGAAGATCACCGCACGCGGATCGGATATGGAGTATACAGCATGACCGATTCCATATACGAGGCCCCGTTTGTCGAAGGCTTCCTTGTCCAGCAACCGACCAAGATAATCCTTGATTTCATCTTCATTTTCCCAGTCGCTGACCTCTGCTTTCAAATCCTCAAGCATATCGGCAACCTTGATGTTTGCACCACCGTGTCTTGGTCCTTTCAGCGATCCTATGGCCGCTGAAATCGCCGAATAGGTATCTGTTCCAGACGACGTCACCACGTGAGTGGTAAAACTGGAGTTGTTACCGCCACCGTGTTCAGCATGCAGCACCAACGCCAAGTCAAGAAGCTGTGCTTCCAGTTTGGAATATTTGTTATTGGACCTTAACATGTGAAGAATATTCTCAGCTGTACTCAATTCCTTGACCGGAGAATGAATGATCAGACTGCTCTCACCATGGTAATACTGATAAGCCTGATAGCCATATACCGCCAGAAGCGGAAAAACTGATATGAGTCTCAAGGACTGGTCGAGCACATTTACGACGCTGATTTCATCTGCATTGTCGTCATAGGAATAAAGGGCAAGCACGCTTCTTGCAAGTACGTTCATCATATCCTTGCTCGGAAGCCCCATGATCATATCTCTGACAAAGCCTTCCGGAAGCGTCCTGTACTCGCCGATCAGCTCATTGAAGTCTTTCAGCTCCTGCTTATCGGGCAGTTCACCCATCAGCAGAAGGTAAGTAGCCTCTTCAAACCCGAATCTGTTATCCTTAAGGAATCCGTCAACGAGATCATTGATGTCCATGCCTCGATATATCAGGCGGCCCGGTTGTGGAATGGTCTCACCGTCATCCACGATATAGGAATGCACCTCACCGATTCTAGTAAGACCTGCAAGAACACCTTTTCCCTGAATATCCCTCAGACCGCGTTTAACTTCGTACTTCCTGTACAGTTCAGCATCTATTATGTCTGCTTCACAGACCATCAAACTCCATTTTGCAATTTTATCATTTATATCTTTCATGTTCACACCTAGCTTTCATCTTTGAAGTTATAGCGCATCATTATTATAATATCATTTTTTTCAGTTTCCGTCAATTTAATTTCATTATATGCTACCACTCAGAACATGCCTCAAACTAAGGTGACCCCTAGAACAAGCAATATTCCGGAAACCGTCTGGCAACCACTTCCGTATCCGGTGTCTATTTTTTTACTGTCATTTGCCCTTTAGATTCCAAGACAAAAAAAGAAGGAACAAAAAGCACATCATTCACTATTTGTTCCTTCCACTCCTTCATTCTATCGTTCTCGACGCAACCACATTGATGCCCGTTCCCATCACATTTTCTATGACAACGTCACCCATATGCACCGGCAGCTCAAGCTGCACCCTGTTGATCTGCTCCATGACCTCGAACATCATCCCCTTCGGGACAGCTCCTTTTGTCACGACCGGCATCCTTCGGTGTATGGGATGGTTCAGCCTCACCGTCGATGTGATGATCCTTGTCGGATTGGTCACTTCCTCCAACCCATAGGCAACACCGCGTTTGCATTGGTTACCGGTAACCATCATCTCCTTGTTCTCTTTGGTCACCGTCAAACGGCATCCCTTTGGACATACTATGCATACGATATCCCAATGTACCATATCACTGCACCTCCTTTGCCGTCACTTCCACGGATAGTTCGCCTTTTTGCGTATCGATGAGGGATTTATCGATCTTCAGATGCTCCATCTCCGCTGGTGCAAGATGCGGTTTCCTGAAGCTCTTGATTTCCTGGCCATTCAATTTGACAACAAGTCTCGCATCCCTGAACACACTTGTTGTCCTTAGGAACACTTCAGCAAACTTCCCTTCCACCTGATCCATATGCAGCATCTGAGGCACGACATAGGAAACACCCTGACCGTTTACGGTATTGATTCCTTCTGTCTTGGCCCTCTCACCATGCAGATACCTGACGACACCACGTCCTGCCCTCCGGCTTTCTGCGGACACGAAATCCACCAGGTCATGGACATGAAGCACGTTCCCGCAGGCAAAGATGCCTTCGACACTGGTTTCCATTTTCTCATTGACAACCGGTCCATTGGTTCTTCTGTGCAGCTCTATATCCGCTTTCTCGGAAAGCTCATTGTCCGGAATCAGACCAACAGAGAGCAGCAGCGCATCCACTTCAAACTCCTGCTTTGTCCCAAGTATTGGACGCCTGTCTTCATCCACTTCCATCAGCGTCAATCCTTCGATCCTGCCTCTTCCCTTGACCTCAGCCACCGTATGGCTCAAGTACAGCGGTATGTCAAAATCCTGAAGGCACTGGACGATATTCCTTGTCAGACCGCCTGAATAGGGCAGGATTTCGGCAACGCCCAGAACCTCGGCTCCTTCAAGGGTCATTCGTCTTGCCATGATCAATCCGATATCTCCCGAGCCAAGGATAAATACCTTCTTACCCACAAGATACCCTTTCATGTTCAAGTAATACTGGGCTGTGCCCGCAGTGATGACTCCCGCCGGCCGTGTTCCCGGCAGGCTGATCGACCCCGATGTCCTTTCCCTGCATCCCATGGCGAGGACGATAGCCTTGCCCTTGATCACCTGGTATCCATCCTCGCTGTTGATCATGTGGACTTCCTTCTCCTTCGTGATATCAAGAACCATGGTGTTCACCTTATATGAAATCTTCAGTTCATTCACCTTGTCGATGAACCTTTGGGCGTACTCCGGACCCGTCAGTTCCTCCTTGAACTCATGCAGTCCAAACCCGTTATGGATACATTGCTGCAAAATTCCACCCAGCTGGATATCCCTTTCAAGGATCAGGATATCCGTCACTCCCTCATTATGGATCTCAACCGCTGCCGCAAGACCGGCAGGGCCGCCTCCGATTATAATCGCCTCATATTCTCTCATAAGAGGACTCCTTCCATCTTCGTTTCTTCTATCAGAATACCGGATCCGACATTGTCATACTGAACATCCAAAGGGCTGATGCCAAGCTCTCTTGCCAGAATTTCCAGAACCAGCGGTTCACAGAAACCGCCCTGACAGCGACCCATTCCCGGTCGAACCCGCTTCTTGACTCCTTTGATGGTCGTCGCTCCTGCATTCCTGCGTATACAGTCGACGATTTCAGCTTCTGTGACCGTCTCACATCGGCAGATGATCTGACCGTATTTGGGATCCTTCTCAATCATCTTCCTCTTTTCTTCCAGGGAGAGCTTATCAAAGACCACATAACCCTTGCGTAAAGGATTGAAATCCTCCCTTTCCTTCAGTTCAAGACGAGTCCCAACCAGCCTGACCACATCAGTGGCAATCGCCGGTGCACTTGCAAGTCCAGGCGATTCAATTCCCGCAACATCGATAAAACCATTGGCATCTTCCGCTTCACGTATGATGAAATCGTGGATGTCGCTTGAAGGTCTGAGTCCGGCAAACGACCTGATCACCTTGTTATAAGGTATGCTCCTCACAATGGTATCCGCATGTTCACGCACATAATCAAGACCCGACAGGGTGGTCTGGATGCCGTTCTTGTCGTCAATATCTTCCGACGTAGGTCCTACCAGTATATTCCCGTGTGTGGTCGGAACCAAAAGGACCCCTTTTCCTTTCTCTGTCGGGCAGGGGAATATGACATGTTTCACATGCTCGCCCACCGTCTTGTCGAGGACATAGTACTGACCCCTTCTCGGTCTGATTTCAAAGGTTTTCTTTGCAACCATATCATGAATCCGGTCGGCAAAACTCCCGCACAGTTGATGACAAGGCGGGTTTCAAACGCACCCTTCGGAGTGATGACACTGAATCCTTCATCCAGTTTCACAATATCCGTCACTTCGTGATTCAGCTTCATCTGCACCCCGTTATCCATAGCGTTTTCCATGAGTGCTATGGCCAACTCCCAAGGGTAGACAATAGCTGCGGTCGGTGCAAAGAGTGCACCTTTGACATCTTCAGTCAGATTCGGTTCCATCTCAAGCGCCTGCTCAGATGTCAGCATCTCAACAGGGACACCATTCTCCTTCGCCCTTTTCTGAAGCATCGTCAAGGTCTCCACCTGTTCATCAGCGACGGCAACCGTCAGGGATCCGATCTCCTTATAATCACAATCCAATTCCCTGCATACCTTTTCATACATCCTGTTTCCCCTGGCATTGTATTTCGCCTTATTGGTCCCAGGCACAGGGTCATATCCCGAATGGACGACTGCGCTGTTGGCCATGGTGGTCTCGTTGGATACGTCGCTGTTCCTTTCGAGAACCAGGACATCCAGATCGTACCTCGCCAGTTCCCTGGCTACAAACGAACCGCTGATTCCGGTACCGATTACAATCACATCAAACATTCTTTTCCTCCTTATAGCACAGACACACAAACCGTTGTCTCATTCTGATCATTAAAACATAAAAGAAAACACCAAACAACCTAATCGTATTAGGTTCATTGGTGTTTTCTCTAAGTTCACGCCATCAATTCATAAATCAATATATTCACTTACGTACATTGTAATCGGTAACCATGAACTTGTCAATACCAAAGAGCAGGATTGCTCGTCGTCACCGCTATGAGGCCTTTTGCTATGCATGCTTCTGCCAGTCCCCTGTCGCTGATTAGCCCTCCGCCAATCAAAGGCGTATCGATTTCCTTATGGATCTGTTCTTTGACCTCAAAGGCATATCCAGGAAGCAACTCAATGATATCCGGCCGGCACCGCTTGGCAATCTCAATGCTCTTGCTCAACGAGTAACTGTCTATGATGAAGATTCGCAATATGGCGATGACCTTTTTCCTCTTTGAAGCCTCTATCGCCGACGGATGAGTTGAGATGATACCATCCACCTTGTATGCATCAATCAGGAATTCAGCCCCATGCTCATTGCTGGCTATCCCCTTTATCAGATCAAGATGGGCAAGACATCGCTTCCCATTATCCCGTAAGAGTTTACATACCTGATATAGCTGTATCAACGGGAAATTCATGACCACGCAGTAGGTCAGGTCGGTCTTCAGAAACTTCTCAAGGGATTTGTAGTTTGATACTGCCGGTAAAATCTTCTGATCCATAAACGCCTCGCTTCATCGATAATCATTGTCATATTCAGTATACACAATTTCATACCGATAAAGCAAGGCATTCTTGATGCGATGATACTGCTTAAGCAAGGACTAATTCACATCAAGGGCCATTTGTCCTGCTAAGTTGATGATATTCCACGGCTTATTGAAATGGGGTTGGAAGAAGAAATCCACAAAGGCGATTTCATCCACCGTCATCTCATTCTGGATGCAGACCGAGAGCGTATTGACGGTCTGAGTCAATCCGCCTTGCTGATGATCTGTGCACCTACCAGGCGTCGGCCGTCTTTTCATAGACCACTTTCAACCTGACTTCATCGTAAGTCGGCATAAACTCAGGACGGTAGTTGTCGACTGCCGTCACCGTTGCCACATCAAGTCCTGCGGCCTTGGCCGCCTCTTCCGTAAGCCCCGTTGAAGAGATATTCAAATCATAGATCTTGATACCGCTTGTCCCCTGGGTTCCCATATATGGTGTAGTTGGTTCCACCAGATTTCTAGCCACAAGGGTACCCATCCTGACCGCATTGGTCGCTAACGGTATATAACCTGGCTGACTGGTCGGATTGTAGAGGATCGCACAGGAATCACCTGCCGCGAACACATCTTTCACGCTCGTCTCCATAAAACGGTTGACAACGATTGCTCCGTTATCAAGTGTTTCCAGCTGCCCGGATACAAGGGCCGTGTTTGGCTTGAATCCGATGCACATGATGACAAGATCCGCCTCGTATTCTCCCTTATCCGTTATGACCTTGCTGACTTTTCCATCAACGCCTTCAAACTTCTGAACGGTCTGTCCGAGTGCAAGCCCGATGCCTTCGTCCTTGAATGCCGCTTCTGCAGCATCCGTATACTCCTTGTCAAGATACTTGCTGAGTATTCTGTCGAATGCATCAACCAGGACGACCTCCTTGCCGTTTTCCCTGAACGCTTCAACCAGCTCCACACCGATGTATCCTGCTCCGACGACAACAACACGCTTGGCGTCTTTGGCTTTCTCAATGATGGTATTTGAATGATAGAAATTCTTGGAAAGCAGCACGTTTTCAAGCTCGGAACCCGGAATATTCGGTTGGATCGGCCATGAACCCGTGGTAAGAATCAGCTTGTCAAAGGTATCCTCAAATGTTTCACCCGTGTTCAGGTCCTTGACTCTAAGCGTCTTGTTCTCAAGATCCACAGCAAGTACGTCATGTTCCATTTTCGTGTCGACACCGAGCTCCTTCAACGCCTGAGGCGAGCTGTAGAAAAGACCTGCCGGATCCTTGACAACACCACCCACATACAGTGCTATACCGCATGAAAGGAATGAAATGTTGTCGTTTCGTTCATATACCGTTATCTGTGCATCCTTGTGAAGTTTCGCCGTGTTGACAATTGCTGCTGTTCCTGCATGGGTGCAACCTATTACAACTACTTTCATAATTCATTCTCCTTTAATCATAAGATTGATATTTTTTTAACATCTTGTGGATATTATACATTACATGATAATAATTATCAAGTGAAAGTTGTAATTAAAAAGAGCATATTTCCATAAATGTCATATGCTCTCAATAAATATCATCTATGCAGTTTTCTCACTTACAGCCTGTTGAAACGATAACCCACACCCCAAACCGTTTCAATCACTTTCGGATGGGTATAATCCTTTTCTATCTTCTTTCTGATTTTCTGCACGTACACCGGAACTGTGCCTATGTCGCCGTATTCATCTTCGCCCCATACCCTTTCGAATATGGTCTGTTTGCTGTGGACGATATCGGGATTCTTCATGAAGAACAGGAGGATATCAAACTCGGTCGTCGTCATCGTGATTTCCTTATCATTCACAAAAACCCTTCGTGATTCATCATTGATCCTGACACTGTTATATTCTATTTCACTGCTCTGTTTATTGATATTCAGCAGCCTGTCATATCTAGACAACTGATTCTTGACCCTGGCAACCAATTCATTGGGATTGAAAGGTTTTGTCATATAGTCATCTGCACCCAGCTCAATTCCCTTGATCTTGTCCATGTCATCACTTCTGGCGGAAACGACAATGAACGGTATATTGAGCTTGTCCCTTATCATCATGAGGATGTCATAGCCATTGACATTCGGAAGCATAATATCGATGATAATAAGCTGATACTGCTCTGTCATCGCCTCTTTCAGTCCTTTATGGCCATCTGTTTCAACCGTCACCTCAAAACCGTTCATCTCAAGGAAATCTTTCTCCAAAGAGGCAATCTGTACATCATCTTCTATAATCAAAATCTTATCCATGGTTTTCCTCCTTATGGGTTTTCTCCTTCAGTGTAAAACATATGGTAGTTCCCACACCCACAACCGATGTGGCTGTTATCGTTCCTCCATGGGCCTCCACGAGCTGCTTGGCAATCGCAAGACCAAGTCCCGTTCCTCCGATTTCCTTGTTTCTCGATTCATCCGCCCTGTAGAAGACATCAAAGATCTGATGCAGGTCATCTTTGGAGATTCCCTTGCCGTTATCAGATATCTGAACCTTGATACCATCTGCCTCATCAACAGCTTCGATGAGGATTATAGGATGTTCCTTATCACCGTATTTCACCGCATTGGATAGTATGTTGGATACGATCCTGTAAACCATCTTACCGTCAATCGGAAGCATCCTCTTAGGTGAAATCTGAATGTCATAGCTGATTTCAACACCGTTTTCTTCAAGTTCCAGTTGTTTCTCAACGATGACATCCGACAGAAAATCACAGATCGGCAACTCAATGAAATCATATTTCATCTGATTGATATCGAGCTTTGAAAAAAGAAACAGATCGTCGATCAGCTTATTGGTATACTGTGCATTGGATTCAATGATGTTCAGATACTTCTCTTTCTTATCCTGTGTGTTGGCAACCCCTGTCTGTATTGCATCCACATAACCCACAATGGATGTAATCGGGGTTTTCAGGTCATGGGATATGCCAGCTATGAGCTCCTTCCGGTTCAGCTCGTATTTTTCCTTCATATCATTGGCTTCCTTCAAGTCGCAGCTCATCTTATTGAACGATGCGATCAGGTCACCCACCATACTGAGGGAATCCTCTTCCACCTGATATCCATAATGCCCTCTTGATATTTCATCAACAGCATATCGCAGCCTTTCGATGGGTTTCATCAGGCGGTTTCTCATCTGAATCGAGAAGAAGAGCGTACTCAGTTCTTTCAGTATCAGGATGGTACTGCCGATAACAAGTATGAAGAAAGGCAGCTTCAGTTCCGTCAGCCTTAAAATCAACATAAAAATAAGAACCATGATACCGATGAAAAAAAGCGGAACCCATCGAAGATATCTCTGTATCCTTGAAATTCCTTCATCGCCTGATGCAGTTCCTTTTCACTCGGTGGAGCATTGAAAAGTCCACTGATCCTTATCGTATGAACTACTTTGTCTTTATCTTCCATGTCTTTATCTTCCATATATATGCTCCTCAATCAGTTCTTCAGCTTATTATACTATAATACATCAATTAAATATATGCGCTTTGAATAAAGTCTTAAAATTTGATAAAAATTAAGGGACTAACCACATCAGCATATATTTACCGATATGACAGTCCCTTATTCTCATTCATTTTACTTGATCCTGCAGTCAGCTCTTTCTGACTTTAGTATAGATAGCCTTCCGCCTTAAGGAGTTCTGCAATCAATACGGCTCCACCGGCTGCGCCACGAAGGGTGTTGTGCGAAAGACATGCAAGTTTATAGTCATGTTGCCTGTCTTCTCTCAGACGACCGATGGTCACGCCCATTCCACGCTCATAGTCCCTGTCAAGACGAGTCTGAGGACGGTCATCTTCATCCATATACTTCATGAAATGCTTCGGTGCCAATGGCAGTTCGAGTTCCTGTGGGCGTCCCTGATAGGAATTCCAGCACTCAATCATCTCTTCTTTGGTAGGTTTCCTGTCAAAATTGATATATACGGTAGCCATATGCCCATCCAAAGCCGGAACACGTACGCACTGAGCCGATATGACCGGTTCAACCGCATCCACTATCTCGCCATCCTGAATGCTCCCCCAGATTTTCATCGGCTCGTTTTCGCTCTTCTCTTCCTCACCGCCGATGAACGGAATGATATTATCGACCATTTCCGGCCATGAGTCAAAGGTCTTGCCTGCACCGGAAATAGCTTGATATGTGCTGACATAAATCTCCTTGGGTCCGAATTCCTTCAACGCATGGATGACGGGAACATAGCTTTGAATGGAACAGTTCGGCTTCACCGCAATGAATCCCTTCTTGGTTCCAAGTCTTTTCTTCTGGGAATCGATGATGGTGATATGGTCATTATTGACTTCCGGAATCACCATAGGCACATCCTTAGTGCCTCTGTGTGCAGAGTTATTACTGATGACTGGAACCTCAGCATTTGCATATTTTTCTTCAAGCTCTCGTATCTCAGCCTTGTTCATATCAACAGCACAGAATACAAAGTCGACCTGCCCTGCAATGGCATCAACGTCCATAGCGCTCACCACGGTCATATTACCGATGAACTCCGGAATCTCCATTTGCTGTGCCCAACGGCCTTCAACCGCTTCATAATATGTCTTACCGGCAGATCTCGGACTGGCGGCAACCAACACCACCTCAAACCACTCATGGTCATGAAGCAAGGTAATGAAACGCTGCCCAACCATTCCTGTTCCACCGACGATACCTACACGTAATTTTTGACTCATAGCAAACCTCTTTCTATAGAAATATCTTCATCTATTCTTGTTTTGTCTTCCCTGAGAAGACATTTGTTTTTATACTGTGGATATTCTATCACGGATTTTTTGACAAGTCAACAGGATTCCAGCTTTTTAATCAACTTTGCAGCGAAACAGGATACCGATAGCCGTATTCATCATCAATTCGTCCTGTCTGGATGCCGGTAATCAGCTCATACAGCTTCCCTGACAGGTCTCCGATAACGCCGTTGTTGATCCTTAATGTTTCGCCTTTATAATTCAGTTCACCTACAGGTGATATGACAGCTGCGGTACCCGTTCCAAAAGCTTCTTCCAGCTTATTGCAGCGTATGCCTTCCACAACCTCATCAATGGTAAGTGCACGCTCTTCAACCGTCACGCCCAATGATTTGGCGATATTGATGACACTGTCCCTTGTCACGCCCGGCAAGATACTGCCACTGAGCTTCGGCGTCACAAGAACGTCGTCCATCAGGAAGAAGACATTCATGGTGCCGACTTCCTCAACATAACGGTGTTCTTTACTGTCAAGCCAAAGAACTTGGGTGTAACCTCGCTTCTTTGCCTCTTCCTGAGCAAGCAGACTTGCTCCGTAGTTGCCTCCGGTCTTAGCGAAACCGACACCTCCGACTGCAGCTCTTACATACTCGGTTTCCACATGTATCTTCACCGGATTGATTCCCTCCTTATAATACGCTCCTACCGGTGACAGAATCACCATGTAAGTGTATCGACGGGAAGGGTGTACCGATAATGATGGCTCCGTGGCAAAAACAAACGGACGGATGTAAAGGGAAGTCCCAGGCGCCGCCGGTATCCAACGTTCCTCCAAAGCCACCAGCGTTTCAATCCCGGAAAGGATAACCTCCTCAGGGATTTCAGGAATGCAGAGTCTGCGGTTTGATGCATTCAACCGTCTTGCATTCATTTCCGGTCTGAACAGAAAAACCTCACCCTCATCGTTCTTATAGGCCTTCATGCCCTCAAAAGTCTCCTGTCCGTAATGAAGCACCATATGGGATGGCTCCATCATAATCGGACCATACGGCACAATGCGCTGGTTGTGCCATCCCTCTTCCAACGTATAATCCATCATCAGCATATGATCCGTAAAACCGTACCAAATCCCAATTCAGCCGGATTCGGCACCTGTTTCGGATTCTTGTTTCTCTCGATAACAATATCCATACTCATTCCTCCGTACCTAGATATTCAGATTGTTGCTTCATTCGAGCAATTTATTGTATATGAAAAAATCCCGTTCCGAAGAACGGGATCGATTGCCTTACGCTTAGATTTTGACGCCTTTTCCAACAACAAATGGATAACTTTCCTCACCTTTTAGGGTCTTGCCCTGGCTTACGGTCACCTCTTTGTCCAGAATGACATTGCTAAGGTTGACATTATCTTCAATGACCGAATCCTGCATGATGATACAGTCCTTGATCACCGCGCCGTTTCCGACCTTGACGCCTCTGAAGAGTACGCTGTTGATGACAGTACCCTCAACGATGCATCCGTCAGCGACTATCGAATTGCTCACTTCAGCTTCCTCATTGAATTTCGCAGGAGTCTCATCCTTAACCTTTGTGAATATCGGCCCGTTCTCGATGAAAAGCTCCTTACGAACCTCTGGATTCAACAGCTCCATATTCGCCTTGTAGAACATCGGGATAGAGCTCATGGAACGCCAGTAACCGTTAAAGAGGCATGCATGGATCTTCATTTCACCAAGCTTGCGGATAATGATATCACGAACAAAGTCATACAGACCTTTGGCTGCGCTTTCTTCAAGCAATTCCATCAGAAGCGTACGTTTCATCAGGTAAATACCCATTGAAGCGATGCTGCCTTTAGGCTCCCGTGACTTTTCCTGCATATCCATGATCCTGTTGTCTTGATCGAGCTGAACGATACCGAAATGCTTCAGCTCTTCAGCATCGAGGTCGCTCATATCTCTGCAGCAAACCGATATATCCGCTCCGGATGCCTTATGACTTTCCAGAAGAACATCATAATCGGCCTTATAGATGCAGTTGCCTGTAGCGATCAGAACATATTCTTCGTTGCTCTTTTTCAAGAACGTCATATTGTGATACATTCCGTCCGCACTTCCTCGGTACCAGCACTGCCCTCACCTGCGAGGTATGGCGGGAACATGAATAGTCCACCGACTTTTCTGTCAAGGTCCCATTCTTTGCCGGAACCGATATGGTCCATCAGGGATCTGTAGCTATACTGTGTTACAACGCCGACCTTGTCAATACCTGAATTAATCATGTTCGACATGACGAAATCAATCGCCCTGTATCTACCGCCGTAAGGGATTGCAGCTACGCTACGTTTAGCTGTCAACTCCTTCATCTTCAGATTGTTTCCACCTGTTATAATGATACCTAATGTGCTATTCATTGCCAGCCCCCCTTTTCATAACCGTCTTTCCTGAAACAACTTGAGTACTCTCATAATCCTCGGCAACAACGTCACGATGAATGACTACATTCTTGCCTAGAACGGCACCTTCGGGGATAACTGAATTCTCTCCGATGACAGAGATACCACTGTTATAAAGGGCAGGTTTCGCTTCGTTCACGACATCTTCGCCAACGCCGATTTGTCCATTCTCTCCAACCTTAACGTTCTCGCTAAGTATCGATTTCTTGACATGGGCATTCTTGCCGATATATGATCCTGACATAATGATGGAATCCTCAACCATTGCGCCTTCTTCGATGAACACGCCGGGGAAGATCACTGAATTTCTGACCGAACCGTATACCATGCAGCCCTCAGCTACAATCGAACGTTTTGAACTTCCTGTAGGCCCGATGAGGTTTGCCGGCATTACCGGATTCGTTGTAAATATCTTCCAGCCATGGTCGAACAAGTCAAATTCAGGCACCCTTTCAATAAGGTCCATATTGGATTCCCAATATGCCTGAATGGTACCGACATCTTTCCAGTAACCTTCGAATGTATAGGCAAACAGACGCTTATCGTCATTAAGCATCGAAGGAATGATGTTCTTACCGAAGTCATAGTCCGAGTTCTCATCTGCATTATCTGCAATCAGATAGGCTCTAAGCACTTCCCATGTGAAGATGTAAACTCCCATGGAAGCGAGGTTGCTTTTTGGATTCGCGGGTTTCTCTTCAAATTCATAAACGGATCCGTCTTCATTGGTGTTCATGATACCGAATCTTGATGCGTCCTCAATCGGCACTTCGAAAACGGAGATGGTTGCATCAGCATTGTTTTTCTTGTGGTCGTCAAGCATCTTCGCATAATCCATCTTATAGATATGGTCGCCAGACAGGATAACAACATATTTAGGATTTTCCTTGTCGATATAATGGATGTTTTGGTACACCGCATTCGCCGTACCCTTGAACCACTCACTGTTACCCGATTTTGGTAAGGAGACAGCACTGTTACTCCACCGTTGATCCGGTCCAGATCCCACGGCTTTCCGATACCGATGTGAGCGTTGAGCTCCAAAGGTTGATATTGAGTCATTACACCGACAGTATTAATACCGGAATTGATACAGTTACTCAATGGAAAGTCAATGATTCTGTACTTCCCACCATACGGCACTGCAGGCTTGGCCATTTCAGTCGTCAAAATACCAAGTCTGCTCCCTTGTCCACCGGCAAGCAGTAGACCTACGATTCTTTCGATACCATACTTTCATCTCCCTACATTGTTTGATCTTCCGGAGCTTGGCTCCGGGTCAATTAGAATCTACAGTTTACAGTTTACCATAAATCAATCATATGCTGACCGCCTTAATCGACTTTGATCAACATTTCATATACTTGATTCAATCTTACCGGTTTTTCCATGAAACCAATAATGTTGTCGCTATATTCTTCCGGTATCTCAACCCCTTCAGTATAGCCGGACAAATATAACACTTTAACATTTGAATCTATAGCATACAGCCTCTCAAACACTTCCGTACCCGAAAGATAAGGCATCAACATATCAAGGATTACAAAATCAATCTCATCACGATGATCTTCATAGTAATGAGCCACCAGTCTGGAGTCTGTGATACTCTTCACCTGACAACCTTTGGATTCCAGAAACTGATGTAAAACTTGGGTCAGAATCGGTTCATCATCAACAATTAGGATATTCATAACAGGATAACCATTCATTTCTCTTTTCTTCTCTTCCTTTATATTCTTCTCTTCAATACCTGTTTTCATCGGGAAGTACAGCTGAAAAGCCGTCCCTTTTCCCAACTGGGAGGTTACGATCACACCCCCATTGTGCTGCCTGATGACGCCTATCACTGCCGACAGTCCAACACCTGTACCTGCTTCCTTTGTAGTAAAGAAGGGTTCAAATATCCTGTTGATGGTTGCCTCGTTCATTCCTTTGCCATTGTCCCTTACGGTTACAACCGCATATTCACCTTCTTCAAGATATCCGGAATAAGTCTGCAACCGCTCATGCAGGCATTCCGTGTCCAAGGTCAGTTCCAGCTGGCCTCCTTCAGGCATGGCATCACTTGCGTTGATGCAGAGATTCATGATTGCATTCTCCACAAGTGACTTATCCACTTCTATATTGATATCGCCCACCTTGGATGTGTAGATGATACTGATACTCTTATCCAGAGTATGTTTCATCATCTCACTGATTCCCTTGACCACTTCGTCAAGATTCAAGGTGACGGTATTGAACTTGGTTTGCTTGGAAAAGTCAAAAGCTGTTTCACGATATCAGCCGACCTGATGATGATATCATCAACCTTATCCAAGTAGAAACGATTGTCTTCAATGCTTTTACTCTCATGCATGATATCGATATATCCCCTGATCATCATCAGCTGATTGTTGATATCATGGGCAATGCCTCCTGCGAGACGTCCAATGGCTGTGAGCTTTTCCGCATGGTTTAGCATGACCTCGGTCTTCTTCCTGTGTGTGATATCCATACAGGACCCGACCATGATCCAAGGTTTTCCGTCCATGGTCCATTTCATCACCTTGCCTCTGTCATGAACCCAGACCCAGTGTCCATCCTTATGACGGAATCGGCATTCCATCTCATAATAGGGCGTTTTCCCTTCCAGATGCTCTTTGACCAATGCAAGGGATTTCTCCAGGTCTCCTTTATGCATATATCTATCCCATATCATATTGTTCACGAGACCCAGTTCAGACAGTTTATAACCGATAATCTCGGCCCAGCGCTCATTGAAGACCGCTTCGCCTGTGAAGATATTCCATTCCCAGGTACCTGCATTTGCCGCTTCGAGTATGTCGCCATATCGTTGATTTTGCTCAATGAGCTTCTCTTCGAATTCTTTTTCAACCGTAATATCATATAGGTAACCCATGATAAAATCGACCCGGTCACCATCCCATTCAGGCATCGAGTAATCACGAACCCAAAGATAGTGTCCGTCTTTATGCCTGATTCTATACACTTGTTCGAAATGTGGATTTTTTTCGCTCAGATGGCGCGCGATTTCGTCACTGACGCGATAAATGTCGTCAGGATGAATATACTCAGAATATCTGAAATCTTTCTCCACCAACTCATGTTTCGAATAGCCTATGATCGATTCAGCATTTGCCGTTGCATACTTCACCGGAAAACCTTCTTCGGCAGACCACCGAATGACCATCACCGGTCCAACATCAAATAAGGAATCCTCATCACTTCTTACATATATATTTCGACTTCTATCCCGATTTTCCTTTATTTTCTGTGAATTTATACTTCTCTCCACATCAATAAGCACAACTGCAGAAGTTGCGTCCAACAAAAAGGTCCTGCAACGAAAAACCGCTCTGAAAGCTTCGAATTTCCTGACACAGTCAACCGTTCGTTCACCCAGCACCGTATCCTGTACAAGGTCCGCCAAAACGGTTTCCATGTCCAGCACATTCAAGAACACCGGTTTGATCACATCTCTTAGGATCTGATCATTGATATATTTGAGATTGGTCCTGTTATGCATGCTCTTATCCGGGATATTCAGTAATTTCAAGAATTTTCCGTTACATTCATCTATGCCGGTAATCTGAAGTTCCTTATCGGAGCCTCGGTCATCCTCCGCATACCGAAACGAAAATCTAAGATATCCCATATTGATTCTTTGCAAGATGTTATTGCATGTTGACATTGCGTTACCTCCAAGAGCATTAAATATTATAACACAACTCAAAGCATAAGAAGTGTCTTTTGTATGTCCCTTTCAACGTTTTACCTATTGTTTACCTGTTCTTAAATAAAACAGCGCTATCAAGATCAGAATCAGACCCATCCCTATGCATAAAGCAATCGAGTTGAAGACGTTGCTGTATCTTGAATATACATTCCTTATGGAAGGATTTTCATTGATAACTGAAGATAATGTTAGCACGGTCCTTGTCGAACGACATGAGCAAGATGGCGTAATCAACGCTCAGGTTGGCTACAATTCAATCGCTTCCAGGTTATTCACACCACAAAAGAACATAGGTACATCCTCAGGATTGACCTCTGCAATTCTCTGGGTATCCAAATCGAATATATCAAGCGAAACCTTTGATTCGATTCTCTTTGGATACATGTACGTTCTCCTAAATCGTCACACCATCAATCCATGAGTGTTTCATGGCTTGCCTTGGCAACCCTTATATCATGAACGAACCTGTCAATTTCCTCTTCCTTCGTATCAAACGACGTCACCAGCCGAATCAATCCGGTGGAGTGATCGATAGTATAGAAATAGTGATTCTTTTCCAGGTGCTCCAACCATTCTACCGGCAGATGGATGAACATGATATTGGCATCCACCGTGGCGACAAAAGTGACATCTCCAATCTCTTTCAGTTGCTTATAGAGTTTCGCACACATCGCATTGGCGGCTACTGCACACTCTTTCCACAAATCATCTTTGAAAAAAGCCAAAAACTGGGCACTCACATAGCGCATCTTCGAAGCGAGCTGCATTCCCTGTTTCCTTAAGTATGCAAGCTTTTTATGGATTTTCTCGTCAAACACGACAACCAACTCTCCATACATCAGACCGTTCTTGGTCCCCCCAAAGGAAACGATATCGATACCGGTGTCTGTGACCATTTCCTTGAAAGATACGCCAAGGGATACACATGCATTGGATATCCTCGCACCGTCCATATGTACCAGAAGTCCATTTGCATGGGCATACGCTGTGATATCTTTCAGTTCCCTTATCGTATAGACGGATCCCATTTCTGTCACTTGGCTGATAGAAACGACCTTCGGCTGATTATGATGAAAATTCCCCAACACTTTGAGGTGCTCCCCCAGAAGTTTAATATCCAGCTTCCCGTTATCACCTGGAACCGCAATCAGCTTCGCGCCGGTCATGCATTCGAATGCTCCGCATTCATCAACATTGACATGAGCACTGTCCACACACAGCACACTGTTGAAGCTCTCAACCAAAGCGCTGAGACCGATGACATTCGCTCCGGTTCCGTTCATCACTACCGTCGTCATTGCCGTAGGGCCAAGTATCGTCTTCATCAGGTTTCCAGCTCCCTGGTATATGGATCATCTCCGTAAGGATAACTGTGGCCTGCGTTCGCTTCAACAAGCGCTTTCATGACTTTCTCATGCACACTGGAACTGTTGTCGCTCAAAAAGCCTTTCATCACTTTACTCATCAACTCACTCCTTATATCCGCGAATAATCATTGGGTAACTGGTTTCTTTATCATATAATTGGCCGTCAAAGCCACCAAACACCTCAATACGCCTGAATCCGGCCTCTCGAAAACCTCGATTCCTTCCTCATATGTCAGCGGATACAGGTCGATCGAGCCCTCAAACTGTTCATTGACATAATCTCTCTCGACTCTCAAGCAGGTCTTGAACTCAACCTTGTGTTTGCACTGTCGTAATTATAGTCCCTCACAAAACAATGCCTTCCTCATCATTTTAATTGTCGGCAATGAAGTGATGTTCTGAGACAGCACTCTGCTGAAGTTGACGACCTGGATGACAAGCCCGCCTCCCGGCTTCAGGCATTCATAGACTTTGGCAAGTAATTCCCCGATATCCTCCAGCGAATTCAGATGCACAATGGAATTGCCGATACTGTAGACGAAATCAAAGGCTTCACCGCCAGCAATCAACTGGTCGAACTCCAGCATGTTTCCGACAGAGAAATCAACATTATCCGCCATTTTCTTCTCATTCGCCCTGGCAATCATCATCGGATCCAAGTCAATGCCTGTCACACTGTCTGCATATCCAGAAAACGCCAGGGTATAATTACCGCTTCCGCATGCGAGATCCAGAATCCTGCCTGGCTTTTCACCTTTGGGTACAGATTCCTTCAAAAACTCAAACGTCGCTGTCTTAAAAGGGGAAAACATCATCGTAATAAGCACTCATATCTTCATAAAAATCCATAAAAAAGACCTCCTGACACTCTCCCGTAATTCTTATCATCTTTATAATAATTATAACACAATAAAGTGCATTATCTACAGATAATTTACAACATTACACCCTATAATAAAAAAAAGCAGCAGACTAACGTCTGCTGCGCCTTCTTCTTTTCCTTCTGCCTTTTAAGAGTATATAGCCGCATCCGGCCACAAAAACAGCCATCATGACATACAACGTGATGACAACTTCACCATACACCCGATTGTAATACGCACTGCTCGTATGCTTCATCAAAATACCTGAATACGCCCATAGGAGCACCAAAGCGTAGGGTATGTCCCTGAAACGGATAAATGTGACCAGACCGATCACGCCTCCTGCTACCAGCACAATGACAGTCCACCTTTCATCACTGATGCCTCCGCCGTCCCATCCGCTGTAGACAAGATAAGTTACCGTATTGGCAATCGAGGCAATTGTGATCCAACCGAAATAAACTCCAAAGGGAAGTCTGATTGCCCTGCTTTCCTTCTCATTCAGGCTTGAACGGTGACTGATCACTGTTCTTATGTTTGCCAGCAGCATTAGCAGGATAGCCATAAGCACAAGGCTGACAAGCATCAGTTCATAATGCCAAGCCACTATCCATAATGCATTGATAGCATTGGAAAGGCTGAAATAAAAATTGACCTTGCGGACAACCCGGTCATTGTTATCCGGTCTGCGTTGATTGAAGCTAAACTGGTAAACACAGTACATCCCCAACAGAAGGTATATGGGAATCCAAATGGCAAACGTCCATCCGGCCGGCGCAAACAGGTTGATGTACTTCCCTGAAACTTCGCCGGTTGTCACACCATTGATCGGCAATGCATTCGCAAGTACATTGACGGTGACAGTAATGAGGTATGAAACCACAACCAGGATGGACAGTCCCTTTTTATTGTGAGCTCTGTTCTTCATATCAAGTCCCCTCTAAATACTTTATACGGTTACGGCCAACCTGCTTTTGAACGATTGACCGACCTCAAGCTCCACCGCCAGTTCCTTATCCTTCATCTCACCGGAAAAATCCGCATAATCGGCATGACCATGCCATGGTTCGATGCAAAGGTAAGGAGCATCCATCTTCTGCCATATGCCTATATGCGGCAGATTCTCAAAGTGGACCTTTACAAATTTCTCATCTTTATCCGTTTTCAGCGTCACCGTATCCGAGTTGATATTGGTGTATACAAGAGCATCATTGTAGAACATGTCATGTTTCAACTCATGCTTGTTTCCTGCAAAACGGGCTTCCTCAATGTTCTTTGCCGTTTCGTCGACAAAAAGCCCTTCTTCATTGAGTGACAGCAGAACAGCATCCTCAGAATGGTTGAACTCAAGATAATAATCACTGAACTCAAGTCCCTCACTCATGGGACAGTTGAAGGCCGGATGTGTCCCCAACTGGAAATAAACCGCCATTTCATCCAGGTTGACGACTTCATATTCGATTACCACAGTTGAACCTTCAAGTGCATATGTCATTTTCAGTTCCGTCTTATATGGAAAAAAACCCAGAATTTCATCATTATACTTCAGCGAATAGACCAATTGCTCATCGTCCTGTTTCACCAATTGGAATTCACGGCGTCTTGCATATCCATGTTTCGGCATCTCATAGGTCTTCCCATCCACAACTATTTTGTCATCGACACAGCCGCCCACCACCGGATACAAGACCGGTGAACGCCCCGTCCAAAATGCCGGATCCCCCTGCCAGATATATTCATATCCTTCACCGTTTCTAACCAAGCTTGAAAGTTCGGCACCGATGGAATTCACTTCAATCGTCACAGTTCCATTGTTCAATTTCGTAATCATAGCGCTCTCCTTACCATCATGGGTCATGTATTTTCACTTCTATCCTCTTGCGGTCATGAACTGCATGCGGAAGTCCTTCAGCACCTCAGCAAGCAAAAGCTCTTCTCCCGACATTCGCACCTGAACTACCGGAAGCTTTGCATTTCCAGTCTTGTCCAATTCTTCCGGTCCTACAGTCACGCATACTCCACCCACATCAAATTTTGCCCACCTTCACAACCGGCATTTCCCTCACAGAGGGGATTTCTCGTATCCATAGTATCCACCTGAATGCGTTCCGCCTTTTGCTCAAGATAACCGATGATCTCAATCCTTCTAATCCCACTAAGCTCCATTTGTTTAATCATAATACCTCACTCCAACAGCTATCGTTTTCATTTCCCCTTATTTCTAATATAATACCTTGTCACCCTTGGATTGCTCGTTTTCTGAGTCTGAAGCTCAAACCGCTTCAAGGACAGTATCAATGGTGTCAACTTGGAATGACCATAGTTACGCACGTCAAAATCCGAGTACCTCTTGTTGAGTCGTGTCCCTACCTCACCAAGATAGGCCCAGCCGTCCTCATCGGAACAGTCACTGACGATATTCTGGATTGTACGTATGAGTTCCTTCTTGTCAGCAAATCCTTTGTCTTTCTGCCTTCCTCTGCTGGTTGGATGAACCTCTTCAACTTCAGGTTCCTTCGCAAGCACTTCAAGGTACTTGAACATGACACATGCTGATACGAAAGGCTTCGGTGTTTTACGCTCACCCATGCCGATAACAAATTTTGCCGACTCCCTCAGCCTCGCTGCCAGCTTTGTGAAATCGCTGTCGCTGGATACGATACAGAAACCATCCACATTCTCCGAATAGAGGATGTCCATGGCGTCGATGATCAGCGCCGCATCCGTCGCGTTCTTGCCTGTGGTATAGCTGTACTGCTGTACCGGCGAGATGGAATAATCCAACAGAACCGCTTTCCATGAGGCCAGTTCCGGCTTTGTCCAGTCCCCATATATTCTTTTTATTGTCGGCATACCATGATTGGATATCTCATCCAAGATATGCTTGATGTACTTCCCAGATACATTGTCCGCATCAATCAATACTGCGATTTTACGATCGTCCGGCATAATAACCTCCTATTGAGTCAATCACTGTTTTTTTATTTAGTGTCTATGTTTCTTTTTTCTCATTTTGCTTAAGAATCGGTGCTATCAAATAGCTGAGCAGCAGCAGTCCTATTCCGAAAGCCATTGATGTCACAATCTTCCAGAAAGTACTGACCATACTCAAATCGATAACAATCAGCTTGACCGCAACCGCAACGATTGTCAGCAGCGACAGGTTCACAAGTTGACGCTTGCCTTTGTACAGATAATAAGCAAGACTAATTATACCATAAGCCGCAAAGAAAAGGGTAGAAATTCCATTATCTGTCGCTCTGAGATTATTGTAAACCATGACCATATATGTCAGCATGTGGATGATATAACGCAGCCGTTCATCCATATCGATACCCTGAAGGATAGCATACAGCGCTGCGATGTTCAAAAGGTCGATAAGGAAGCGCCATACGATGGTATCACTGTTGTTCAAGACAAACGCGTATCCGATGCACATAACGGCAAACAAGATCTCAAAGCCTCGGAGCACATATTTAAACCCTTTCACTCCCCTGTCCGGTTCATACCTGCCCAGTAGAAGGGTCATAAGAACAAAGGACAGAAGACCGACTCCGAAATGATCCGCCCAGATGCTGACATCAACAATCATCAGGACTCCAAGGATCAGAAATGCAGCACCCTTCATGAAGACAATCCACCTGCTGCCCATATCCTTCAGCCAGAATACGGCTACTATGTAAAGGTTGATTCCATACAGGACCAGCGCAGCGAAATCAATCCATTTCATCGTCTCCTCAGTGATGTTCATCCCACTCAGTCCAAGCTGAGCAAGGAACGGCAATACGCCGACCGCGAGAACCGATGGCAGCCATGTCAATCCGAACAGCCTGTTCAAGAGCAGCAAAATCCAGAGGAGCCCTATACAACCGATAATGATGACAGCGAAAGGTTCTCCTTTTTCTGATGCTTCATACAGCACCTGGATCACCGCCAACATGAAATAGAGCTCAAAATTGATGCTACCCATCACCAGCTTCAATTTTTCTCCCTGCATCCAGGCAGCGACTGTTATGATGATGACGACACCTATGCGTATCGAGAGGTCAAGGATTTTCATCTCCCCGAGCATCCAGTCTTCAGCCAAAGCCGTCAGGGCCAACAGAAAGCCAATACCCATGAAGGCATGTCCAATCCAGACCACAAAACCATAAGCCATTTTCCTGCCGACGTAGTAGAAGACAAGGCTCAGCAGCATAAGTGCCAGATAACGCACATCCCCGCCGAAATAGAGCACTGACGCCAAGAGCAGATAAATCCCCATCAGACTCAGGATGACATTGGATATCAGTGTTTCTCCCCTTTTCTGAAAAGGAAGAAATCCGCAGCAAAATGAACCATCGCCCAGACCAGACATACTGTTGCCCATTCCCGGTCGGATAAGTCCACCATGTTGTACATCTGCAGCATCGCGTTGACCGGCAGCGCAGCAATCAGCACCGGTGTCAGCACCGGCCACTGATTCGTTTCCTGTCCGATATAATGGAATCCATATTCAACACCGCTGAACAACAGATACAAAACGATGATCAGAGCAGAAAACTCATAAGTTTCCCTGACACTGAATTCTCCATAGTCCATCAGCATAAGAATGACCGCATTGACACCCAGTATGACAGCAAGCTGAAGCACCCGCCACCTCCTGAAATAGTAGATGACCATGCCGCCGACAGCCAACATGACAAGATATATCCCCAGGCCATAAAGCCCCATGAACTCGATATCCACAATGAAGGGAGTGAAGAGTCCACCAAGGATGCCAATCAGACTCATGGATAGGCTTTTGATCCACATGGCGATATAGAAGGCGGCGAAGGTAATCGCAATCAGCAGAACCAACGCAAAAAGACCGTTAAACATACCATAACCCTGATAAGCCGCATATGTCGTGATATACCATGCAGCCACTGCACCGCCATACAGCACCTGCCCCAACAGAAGCCTTTCCCTGTCCATCACACGCTTGCCCAGGAACACCAAGACTCCTCCTATCAGGTATACGATGATGACGACAACCTCTTCGGTAATAATTCCCTTGTCGTACCCCAATTTAAAGATATAGCCGATACCGATGAGCAGCAAAAGGATGCCCAGTTTTGTAAGGACCGACTCAATTGTAAAAAGACCTGTCCTTTCAGCATAATCAAGGAATTTTTGTATCAGATCCTCATCTTTGACCTTTGCTTCCGGTTTCACAGAGTCCTTATGACGGATTTCCTCCACCTCGAATACTGTCGCTTCATCTTCATACCCGGCAGTATCCTGGGCTTTGCTTCCGACCGGCACATACTTCCTGCCCGCTGCAGGCTTATGGACTTCCTCCGAACCCTTTTCAGCAACATCCGGCTCCACAAGCGGACTTTTGGTTTCATGTGTGTCTGAGGCCCCTTCCCGGCTACGTTTTCCGATCTCGGCTTCAAGACCATCCAGTTTTCCGATCAACCACTTGTTCAGGGTTGACTGTTCATTCAACTTTCTTGATATATCATTGACTTTTGACCGCAACAGAATGACACCCACCAGCGGGGCAAAAAACAGGATAATTCCAAGAAATATAATGAATTTAAACATATTGGCTCTCCTTTGATTCCCTCAAGCGAAACGGTCCCATCATCCAACCCAATGTGCTCTACAGGATTCTCTGTTTTTATCATTATACTACAAAACTGATGACTGTAAAATCCCAATAGCAATCCATTTCAATCTTCATTACACATTCATGTGCTTCCATAGTGGAACGCTTTTGTTACACAGGAAATTCCGAAGGAGTTTCCTGTGTAACAAAAAGCAAGTGAAACGTTTCCCGTTCCGCTTGCTTTGATTCATACTGTCGTATTCAGTTGTTTGTCCGATTAGGATGCATAGGCAAAGCCCGCACGTCTCAGCGCCGGAATGACCAGGGTCGCTGTATAAGATGCCAGTACGAGAAGCACGAAATCCTTTATCATATAAGGGAACATGATTCCACTTACAGTCAACATCCCCATCGTCTTGCCGAGGTAGAGGTTCATGATCAGATAGAAATACACATTGCCGATCAGATAGGCTGCCGCGTAACCTGCTACGCTATAGACAAGTACCTTTCCAAACTTCACTTCTGCCAGATTCTGCATCAGGTATCCTATGATACCCGCACATACGAGGAATCCGATGATGAAACCGAAAGTCGGATTGAAGATGTATTGCGGTCCGCCGCCGCTGGCAAAAACCGGAACTCCAACCAGTCCCAAGACTACATAAATAAGTTGTGAAAACATGGCATTCCTGGCTGTCAGCAACAACCCTGTATAGATTGCAAAAAACAGCTGGAAAGTAAGGGGTACACCGAACGGAGTCGGTATGCTCAGTCGCGCACCGACAACCATCAATGCCGCAAAAACACCAATCAGAATCATATCTCTTGTACTCAGTTTCATAATCTCTTCTCCTTGATCAATCATAATGTGAGGATGGACATCCCCTAAACAAATCTTGATTGTATTATAAAACGAGAAAAGGGGATTGTCAACCATTATTTTAAAAAGGTTAACATTCCCCTTTCACTGTTAACTTTCTTCACCTGAAACAACCGCCATCAGGAAGAAGCTGCTGTCGATGCGGAAGTGCTTGCAGTAATTACCGATACCATAACGGCTGTCTGAGCCAAGACCAGCTGTTCGATGGTGATGCTCAGCGTCGATTCCATAATCGTTTTGCCGCTCAGTTCTTTCTTGACTTCTTCGCTGACCAGGAGCACCGCGAACATGAACAGCAGGTTTCTGTCCAGCCACTTGAATTTCTTCATTTTCCTGAGTTCATTTGACAATCCGATGACTTTGTCCATCGGATCCGTTTCATCATCCACCAGTGCCATAATACCCAAACCGGCATACATGATCGGTTTGATCTTGAATTCCCTTTCCCTGCAACGTCTCTCCATTTGTACCGCCTTATCGATGAGCGTCCGTTCATCTTCATCCGAAACCGCCAGTATATTGGCAGATTCTGGAGTTCATTGCCTTTTTTGAATCCATGACCGTTCAACCGGCTGTAGATCGACTCGATACGCTCACTGCTCTTATCACCATGGGCAATCAACAGCGCCAAGGGGTAATCCTCACCACCGGTAATCCACGGATGATTCCTCTTCATTTCATCATAAGCGAGCTTCGCTTTTTCAACAACTCCATTGCGGTAGCTCTCCGTCTGAATGGCCATATCCTGGACCTTGTCATCAAACATGATGGAGTCCAGCGTGTAGCTCATCATGGGAAGATACCTGGATTTCTTGAATCCCTTCTCCTTCAGCAGCTTCAAGTGGTCCCTTATGCGGATGAACCGATCTTCGGGCCGTTTGCTGCCCAAATACAGCAGCGACGCCAGAACAAACACGTTGACCCGGAAAGGCGAGAACACCCCCGTGTTCTTCCTGATGAACTGCATCAGTTCCTTCACCTTGTCTCCATCGAACGCTTTGCCGTACTTCACCGCACTGACTGCCACATATCGCTTGTAATACTGGTGCTGGCCTTTGAATGCCTTGTCGACAGCTTCAACCGCCTGCACAAGCCTTTCTTTCATTTCCTCTGTCAAATACATATCTTACCCTTGCTTTCCCTTATCATTTTCTGCAATCAATATTGTTCTGCAACTGCCGGTGCTAGGAATAACTCACATTCTTGATGCTGAGCCCGGCGAAGGATGTCTTGAAATGAATGATCAGCTTCGCTTCCTCTTCTTCATAAGTAGCGGTATAGTTTTCCATTCCTGCCATCATCATCTGCCCTTTTGCTTCCACAAACCAGCCTTCAGGCACGATGATCTCCACACCCGCAAAACGGCTGAACAGTTCAAGCTCATAGGGCTCGTCCAGAACGATGCAGTTCCTGTAATCGAGAGTCATACCGCTGAACATGGCTCCCGCGCTCATTCTTGGGGGCATTTCACTCATGTCCACCGCCTCTTCACCGAATGTCACCGCAACATCATAGTTCTTCTCAAGGTCCTTCGCTTTCTTGAAATTCAAAAGTCCGATGACGGCATTGATGCCGACGAGTACCAAACTGGTGATTCCGATTGCTTTTCCTACTTTTCTTCCGCTCATAATTCCTCCCATTCTTCATATCCTGACATCCTCAGGAACTTCTCCAGATCACGATAGGCTATACTCAGTGTCTCATCGTTCTCATTGGGATGAAAGGTGATATGATCCTCTTTGTCAAACTTGCGAGACAGAACAACATGCACCTTATTGCATCTGTCGTTGACCAGTCCAAAAACACTGACCGAACCCGGTTCAACACCAAGGACTTCCTTCAGCCTCCTGGGTGAGGCAAATGAAAGCCTGTTTTCGATGACTCGGTCTTTAAGCTCCTTGATTTCAAAGGGTTCATCCTGTGGCAGTATCACCAGATAATAGACATTGCCTTTTCTGTTTCTAAGGAACAGGTTTTTACAGTGCTGACCAGGTATATCGGCTTCGATGACCTTGGCCTCCTCAACAGTGAACACCGGTTGATGCTTGTAGACCGAGTAGGGTATCCCGAAGGATTCGAGGGTATCGTAGACTTCCAGTTTCCTGAAGGATACGCTTTCACTGCAATGCACCTGTATCCCTTCCTCTTCAAGCAACTCAACTGTAACGCCATTGCCTTCGACTAGCCTTCCGTCAAACCTGCCGCTGTATATCTTTCCTTTGCCGCATGAAGGACTTCTCTCCTTTAGGACAACATGTCGGATATCATGCTCTTTGCAGATTTCAACTGTCCGTCTGGCCCCTGTCATGAAGGCCTCTGTCACATCTTCTCCGGTCTTTGACACCACACTGCGTTCACCGGCACTCCATCGGATCTCAGCCGGGACTCTGGGCGTCTCCAATCCGCCAAGGACCTCCGGACACAGCCCCATGATCCTTCCCTTAGCCATCAGGGCTTCGACACCATCCATCATCCGGCCGGTGCCGTCATAACGGCATTTCACCCCCGCAAGACAGCTGCTGATGCCGATCATTCCTTCTTCCTCCTTGGCTTCCGATGTCTTTTTTTCTTCTTTTCCACAGAATACCCGAATTTCCCCCGATATTTCCCCAGGCCAAAATAGCTCCCATGACTGTAGGTGACCGGTCGGCTCTTGTTCAGATGGAACTTGTTGTTCTCATCCATCAGGTCCTCTTCCACATGAACCTTGACCACCTCCGCCAGGAACATATGGTGGGATCCGAGTTCCTTCACCTCGACGGTCCTGCATTCGATGCACACAGGACTCTTCTTCAGAAGGGGCGCCTTGATGATATCACCGATGTCATAATCCAGGTTCATCCTTGCCAGTTTGTCTTCGTCTGCACCTGACCTGACGCCAAGATAGTCGGTGGCGAACGTCATCTCCTCCGTTGTCAGGTTGATGACAAAACCACCTCGGCGCTTGATGATGTCATAGGAATGCCTTGAGGGCCTGACTGAGATGTAGGTCATGGGGGATTGGTGCAGACCGTTCCCGTCCACGCGATCGTCAGGCCATTGTATTCTCCTTCGTTTTCTCCGCAGGTCACGATCACCGCCGGCAGCGGATACAGCATGTTCCCCGGTTTCCATTGTATTTTTCCCATTGTCGTCTCCAGTTGGTTTTTACGTTGATTTTCTATACTACTTCATTATAAACTTGAACATTGAACAAAACAAGCCCGCCTGCCGGTTATCTCCGATTCACCAGACAAAGGGATATATCAGATCGCTCCTTCTCTCATCCTTGTAGTCATCGAACACCTTTCGCCACTGAACATCCAGGTCACTGTCATACTTGATGACAACCGTCTCGGTGTCCATCCAGAGACTAGACATGTAGACTGGCTGAGGTACCGTTTTGATGTTGCGGACGGCCTTGAGGATATAACCTCCGTCCCCGGCAGGCAGTATATCTTGAGGTGTGCATTTCAGATCCTCCACGTGTTCCAGCACACGACCGCTATCGTCATAGAGCGTCATCCATCCCATGTTCCCGTTTCCGCTTGCCAGCAAGACATCGCCCTTTGTGGAGACGCAAATCCTTTCATAACCGACCATCGTCGTTTCTGTCCAAGTCTCCTGCCCGACCATGCCATTCCCATCCAGTCTGCGCCAAGATGTTTTCTGGTGAAGCGCAGCACCTTCCGTCCTCAATCCATCTTCTTCTATCATTTCACGGGTGTAGACAGCACCGGTCAAGTAAATCATGCCGTCAACGAGTGTCAGCGTTTCATAATTGAACCGTTCGCCATTGTCAGGAACAAAGATCCACTTGATCCTGAAATCATCATCTAGGCAGGCGACGTAGTCATTGCCTTTCTGTCTGATGTCTGAGCCGATACAGAAAATCTCCGCTTTCACCATTGGTCCAGCCGGTTATAACAAGGCCGATGTCCCTGTCATAGACCATGTTCCTGAGATAGTCATACTCATCGGAGCTGCCAAGAGCCGCTTCCTTCAGCACTTTGCCGTTCGAATCATATTCCATCACATGCACCATACATGGACCAGGATCAGAAGTTATCCCGGCAACATAGCCTTCTCCGGCAATGATCAAGCGCTGGTCTTCAGTCAGTACCACCTTCATTTCCGAATACATCCAGTCAGCTCCGGCGGCCACCGACCAGACAGGATCACCCTGGTCATCAACCCTGAAAATCTCAGCTTTTGATCTGCCATCCTGTCCGAACTCCCCCAGAACAATCCCGATATCACCGTTCTCGAACATAAAAAGATTGGATATATGTTTGCCGGTATCATCCGCTTTCAGCTTTTTGGTCCAAAGACTCTTCCCTTCAAGATCCAGTTTAGTCAGAACCGCTTCCGAATAGGGCGATTCCCAGCTCTCCCTGTCGACACCGCAGACCAGGAATCCATCCTTCACCATCAAGACCTCGTATGACGGATCAAATGCTCCTTCACCCTCTATGACCTTCAGTGCTTCTGCATGCATGTCTTCCATCCTTGTATAACCGAAATCATAGGAGACGGGACTCATCATCCCTTCTTCAACCAAATCTGAATCATCGAAGATTTTCTTATGATTGAGTTTTAAGACGATTACCTCATCCTGGCCCGACATCACGTCATCGTCTTCCCTTACCTGACAGGCAGGGATGCACAAGCAGCAGACAGCAAGAATGATGATCAATTTTCTCATATAAAGATCAGACTCCTTCCATGTAAAGCTTCCTGATTCAATTCTACCAGTTGGTAAACATCGTTACAAGGAATAAAGTTGTGTTCCACACACACGGTTCCGCTTCCAGCGGATTGTTACAAATGTCGACTAGGACGCATAGGCGAGCAGTAACCGAAGGTTACGACCAGCCGGAAATTGCTCCCATGGAGCACTTTCCTAGGTAGCAAAGAGGGGCATCATCAGCAGATAACTGATGACACCCTTATATGTTGTATTGATTTCATGAACAGTTATTGATAATTGGCCATGAGCTTCCTGATGGAATCATATGAGTTGATGACAGTCTCATATGGTGTGCAGTAAGCCATACGGAAGTATCCTGGACAGCCGAAGCCTCTGGCAGGTACCAGGAGCAGATTGTATTCCTTGGCTTTATTGCAGAATGCCACTTCGTCTTCAATCGGGGACTTGACAAAGAGGTAGAACGTGCCATCTGCAGGCGCGGTTTCAAGCCCCACCTCTTCAAGGATTTCAAGCAGAGCATCCCTGTTCTTCCTGTAAAAATCCACATTGACAGTCTCACCTATCAGCTCTCCCACCACCCTTTGGAACAGGGATGACGCATTGATATATCCCAGAATTCTGTTCGCTACGTTCATTGCAATGAGAAGATCCGAACACTCCTCGATTCTTGGATTCACCGTCACGTAACCGATTCTTTCGCCCGGAAGAGAAAGGGACTTACTGTAAGAATACACCACCATGGAATTCTCATAGTAATTCAAAAGGTAAGGCAGCTTCTCTCCCGAATAGAAAATCTCCCTATATGGTTCGTCGGAAAGCATCACGATGCTGTGCCCGTACTCTTCCTGCTTCAATCTACAGATTTCGGCAAGACCCTCGACCGTTTCCTCAGAGTATACGACCCCGGTTGGATTATTGGGAGAATTGATCAATACCGCTTTTGTCTTGTCTGTAAAAGCCTCTTCAAAAGCTTTCATATCCGGTTGGAATGTAGGCGGATTCGGCGGAACCACTTTCAGTACACCATTATTGTTCGTTGCATAATGGGTATACTCCGTGAAAAAAGGAGCAAATGTGATCACTTCATCACCAGGGTTCAGGATACACCTCAGTATGACATTCAGTCCGCCTGCAGCACCGCAGGTCATGACAATATGCTCTTCGGAAAGATCCGTTCCCTTGGTTTTGTTCTCGAAATCCGCCAGCTTCTCGCGGACTTCAGGATACCCGCTGTTATTCATATATCCATGGATTTCTCCAGGTTTATAATTCTCCAGAATTCTCTTAACCGTATCGTTAATGGCCTCAGGTGGTGGAACAATCGGATTCCCCAGGCTGAAATCAAACACTTTTTCAGGACCGTACTTGGCTGCCATCTGTTTGCCTTCATCAAACATCTTCCTTATTGCCGAACTGCCTGCCGCTTTTTGCTTCATATATTCAGATACCATTGCAACCTCCCATGCTGTTTTTCAACAATCATAGCACTTAATATACCAGTTGTCGAGGGCTTCATCCATTGACATACACACCCCCATAGTATATACTAATTTCATCATGACAATTTCTCACTTTAACGTGCGAAAAACCGCAAAATTAGGAGTTTTTTATGAAATCTGAATTCGACTTCAACATGCTGTCCAAACGGAGCAGCGTGATAAAACCATCCACTACAATGCTTGTCGACGATCAGGCAAAAGCCTTGGTTGCCGCAGGTGAAGATGTCATCAGCTTTTGTGCCGGAGAACCGGATTTTCCGACACCTGATATCATCAAAGACAAAGCCATAGACATCATCAAGAATGGTTGGACCGGATACACTTCGGCCTCAGGACTCATGTCCTTAAAGGAAGCCATTTGCCGCAAGTTGAAAAGGGATAACAACCTCAATTATGCTCCGGAGCAGATCGTTGTATCCAACGGCGCCAAGCATTCCATCTATAATGCACTTCAAGCCATCATCAATGAAGAAGATGAAGTCATCATCCCCAACCCGTTTTGGGTCAGCTATCCGGAAATGGTCAAACTGAACGGTGGTAAGCCGGTCCCTGTGGAGCTGGATGGCGATGACGGTTTCGCATATCATTTCGAGCGACTTGAAGCCTTGGTGACCGATAAGACAAAAGCCATCATCATTAACAGTCCCAATAATCCCACCGGCGTCGTCTATTCAAGAGAGACACTTCAGATGATCGGTGAATTTGCCTGCAGACACAATCTGTGGATCATCTCTGATGAAGTATATGAAAAACTGGTATATGACGGCACCCATGTCAGCATCGCCGAGATCTCAGATGAGATCAAGGAACGGACCATTCTCGTCAACGGCCTGTCAAAGGCATACTCCATGACCGGATGGCGAATCGGCTATATGGCTGCACCCACGGAAATCGCAAAGGTGTCCGGCAGCATACAAAGCCACAGCACGTCAAACCCCAATACCATCGCCCAGCATGCAGCAGTGACCGCCCTTGATGACGCCGAAGAAGCCTTAACGGAATATGCTGAAATATTCAGGAAACGCCGCGATTTGATGCTCAGGGAACTCGACCTAGTAAAAGGCGTTACCGTCATCCGTCCTCAGGGCGCCTTCTATGTCATGGCGAACATTTCAGAACTTTATGGTAAATCTTATCAGGGTGAAATCATCAATGACTGCTGGGATTTCGCAAGAATGCTGCTTGATACGGAAAAGGTCGCGACCGTACCCGGCAGTGCGTTCGGGGATGACCGAATGATTCGCATGGCGTATGCCTGTTCAGACGAACGGATTATCGAGGGTATCCGCAGGATGAAGGAATTCACTGATGCACTTGACTGATAATTATGGATTAAGAAGGAATCAACCAATATGATAAAGACAGTAGGTTTTGTCGGCATGGGTCTTATGGGCGGCGCCATAGCCAAATCCATCAAGAAATATCATGTCGCCGAACAGATTATTGCTTACAACAGAAACCCCGACAATCTAAACCGGCCATCGATGAGGGTGTTGTCGACCGACAGGTTTTCGAAGTCGGTGAAGGCTTTTCCGAGTGTGACATCATCTTCCTTTGCTGCCCGATCAACGTCAACATCCAAATGGCGAAACAACTCGCTCCTTACATAAGCAGGGACTGCATACTGACAGATGTCGGTTCAACCAAGAACGACATCCATGAAGCAATGGGCGAAAGTGCACCTGAAGTGTGTTTCATCGGCGGACATCCCATGACCGGTTCTGAGAAGACCGGCTATCTTGCTTCAAGCACCCAGTTGTTCGAGAATATCTGCTATGTGCTGGCGCCTGGAGATACCTCCAGGGAGCAGGACCTGGATAAGATGATTCATGTGGTGAAGGCCATCAAGAGCATTCCGATTGTCATCGATCCGAAGCTTCACGATCAGGCTACTGCAGCCATCAGTCATATGCCCCAGCTGTTATCCGTCGCACTGGTCAACGCAGTCAAGGATATGGATGACCATAATGGATTCATGAAGGTGCTCGCCGCCGGCGGATTCAAGGACATGTCCCGAATCGCCGCCTCGTCACCGGCCATGTGGGCACCGATATTCACCGCCAACAGAGAAGCCATTCTCCATGCCGTTGACAGAATCGAATCCGAATTGAAGACGATGAAAAAAGTGGTCGAAGACAATGACATCGACAGTATCTACAAGACCTTTGAGAGCGCCGGTGATTACAGAAGCACCATGGCGTTCAATCACCGCGGACTGATTCAGGAACCTTCAGTTTCTCAGTGGATGTCGATGATACTCCTGGAATCATTGCCAGGATTTCAACCATCCTCTACGAAGCAGGTATGAATCTGAAGAATATCGGTATCGTCAATAAACGCGAGAATGATGAAGGCGCATTGGAGATCCATTTCGAAGACAAGGAACACATGGACGAAAGCGCCAAGCTGTTAGATGAAATGGGATATGTCATTCATACGAAAAACTGAGAAACCTTTTTTAGGTTTCTTTTTCATTACCTAGGAAAGTTCTCTACCGAAGAACTTCCCGGCTGGTCGTAACCTGCGGTTACTGCTCGCCTATGCAGCCTAGTCGACATTTGGAACAATCCGCCTAAGGCGGAACCGTGTGTGTGGAACACACACACGGTTCTTTCAACTAAAGAATGTCTATAGTATAATAGATGATATGCAGCGAACGATATACGTTGAATCATACTAACATTGAATCATATTCACGATCAATCAGGAGGTTACAATGGACCATTCAATTTTAAAGCGATATGTGGATGTACTGCCTGAAATCGTTGATGCCATCCATGTCGGAAATGCAGTTGTGGCACTGGAATCCACGATCATCTCCCATGGGATGCCTTATCCAAAGAACGTGGAAACCGCTCGCAGGGTGGAGCGTATTATCCGCGACCAGGGCGCAATTCCGGCAACCATCGGCATCATCGGCGGCCGTATCAAAATCGGTCTTACGGATGAAGAACTCGAATTCATGGGCAGGGAAAAAGAAGTGCTCAAGGTCTCAAGACGGGATCTGCCCGTCGTCACTTCCAGAGGACTGCATGGCGCGACCACTGTGGCTACGACCATGATCTGTGCCAGCCTTGCCGGCATCAAGGTTTTCGTCACCGGGGCATCGGCGGCGTCCACAAGGGAGCTCCGGAACCTTCGACATCTCTGCTGACCTTACAGAACTTGCCAATACCGATGTAGCCGTTATATGTGCCGGTGCCAAATCCATTCTGGACATCGGCCTGACGCTCGAGTACCTCGAAACACAGGGTGTACCCGTCCTCGCCTACCGTACCAAAGAGTTCCCTGCTTTCTATACCAGAAAGAGCGGATTTGAAGCAGACTATCAAATGGATACGCCCGAGGAGATTGCTGGCGTCATGAAGGCCAAGTGGGACCTCGGACTGAAAGGCGGCCTGGTTATCGGCAACCCCGTTCCGGCTGAACGCAGCATGGATGAGGACATCATCAACAAAGCCATCGGTGATGCCCTTGACGAAGCCAAGTCCCTCGGTATCAAAGGCAAGGATACCACTCCATTCCTGTTGGCGAAAATCAAGGATAACACCGGAGGCAACAGCCTCGTAACCAATATTGAACTGGTCTGCAACAATGCCGAAGTCGGTGCACAGATTGCCGTGGCTTACAGCAATCTTTTGGATTGATTCACACACCTTGGTTCCCATATCCTGTCAGATCTGCAGTTTCAGCAAAAATGAAAGAGCCGGAAATCCGACTCTTTCATTTTTATATTGCTATGCGATTTCATATGCTACAGACTCATACGGTCTCAGTGTCATTGCAGAAACTGACTTGGCTGAATCCTTATAGTTGCTGATGATGACATCAGCAATCTTATGGTCATAGTTTCTTGTCAGGTTTTCATTCGTGAAATTGGAGACGACAAGTACCTTTACACCATCCTTTTCCCTGATATAGGCATAAACCTTGTCATCCTGCGGATCCAGCAATGTGTGGTTCCCATATACCATGACCTCACTGTATCGGCTGCTTTTCCTGAGCGCAATCAGCTCCTTGTAGTGATAGAAGATTGAATCCTGATCTTCAACAGCTTTCTCGGCATTGATCCTCTCATGGTTATCTGTCATCTTCAACCAAGGCTCGCCGGACGTAAATCCGCCATTGGCCTCTGATGTCCAGCTCACAGGAATCCTGCTGTTATCCCTTGAAAAAGGCTGAATCACACGGATAGCCTCATCAGGCGTACAGCCCTTGGTGTTGGTCAGAAGATCATAGAAATGATGGTCCTAAGGTCGTTGTAATCTTCAATCGAATCATAATATGTGTTGATCATGCCGAATTCTTCTCCCTGGTACACATAAGGGTTCCACTCATGAAGTGCAGTGTCGTTCCCAGCATCTTTGCGCTCATTTCATGGTAGTCCTTATCATCGCCGAATCTTGAAACCGCCCTTGGCTGATCATGGTTCGACCAGTACAGGCTGTTCCATCCGGAATCTTGGAGATCATCCTGCCAACGTGACATTATCTTTTGAACCTGACCAGGTCAAACGGTTTCTTGCCTTCTTCGAACCTGGCATAATCCACATCCAGTCCCATATGCTCGAACTGGAACACCATGCTGAGTTCACGTCTGTCCGGATGGGAGAAGAGCTGCCCGATGTAAGGTGTCACGTATGCGGTCTCACCAACCGTAAAGATATCATAGTGTTTGAGCACCTCTTCATGCATTTCCCTCAAATACTCGTGGACCTTCGAGTTGTTGGCGATATGCTCGATGCCGAGAACACCTCCTTCAGTCAGCGCACCATCCGGATAGTCACCGGGCTTTGCTAGGTGATTGATCACATCCATCCTGAAACCGCCGATTCCCTTCTTCAGCCAGAAATGCATCATGTCATATACCGCTCGCCTGACCTCTGGATTTTCCCAATTCAGGTCGGGTTGCTTCCTACTGAACAGGTGCAGATAATACTGCTCTGTTATCTCATCCTTCTCCCATGCGCTGCGGGTGAAATAAGACCCCCAGTTGTTGGGACTTGAACCGTCTTCTTTGGGTTCTTTCCAGATGTACCAGTCACGCTTGGGATTATCCAGGGAACTTTTGGACTCGATAAACCAAGGATGCTCATCGCTGGTATGATTCACAACCAAATCCATGATAATCTTGATTCCCTTTTTATCCGCTTTCTCAACCAGCTCATCAAAATCATCCATGGTTCCGAATTCAGGTGCAATATCCATATAATCGGAAATATCATAACCATTGTCGTCCATGGGTGATTTATAGATTGGGCTCAGCCATATCACATCCACACCCAAGTGTTCAAGGTAATCCAATTTCTCGATGATCCCCTGCAGATCGCCGATGCCGTCCCCGTTGGAATCATTGAAGCTCCTTGGATAAATCTGATAGACTACTGAGTCATGCCACCATTGCTTTTTCATATCTTTATACCTTTCTCTCAATATTTTTATTTGTGTTGTTATTATGCTCATCGTGTCCATTCTGTTTCAGGACCAATCGATGACCATGTCAATACTATATCAGACATCCCTCATCTTTTCTTTCGTTCTTTCATCGGAAAATATCACATATTTGTCATTGCTTTGACATCACCAACAACTCAACACCTGAACATCCGATGGAACATTTGTCGAAACACTGGTATAATAATCATATAATTCATCCTCAAGGAGGCATTATGTTATTAGAGCTCTTGCAAAGTCTGTTCAACAAGCTGGGTATCATCGTTCTTATCGCATTTTTCCTGAGCCGTTCAACCTTCATGAAAGGCTACCTGATCAAGGAGAAAATGACACCTTTGGATCAGATCGGCATCGCTATTATATTCGGTATCCTTGGCATCATAGGCACCTATTCAGGTGTTCCGGTCAACGGGGCCATTGCCAACTCCAGATCCATAGGTGTTATCGTTGCCGGCCTGTATGGCGGTCCATTTGTCGGTATTACAGCAGGTCTTATAGCCGGAATCCATAGAATGGTCATTCCTACCGGCCGTTTTACTGCCATTGCCTGCGGACTCTCAACAATCATCGGTGGCATCATTGCCGGTTATGCCAAGCCGGTCATGTATCGCCAGAAACAAAAATGGCTCTTTGCTGCAGGATTGACCATCATCATTGAAGCCATACAGATGAGTATGATTCTGCTGATCGCCCGTCCTTTCGAAGCTGCTTACAATCTCGTCCAAATCATTTTCGTACCCATGGCCTTCATCAATTCCTTCGGGACCGGTATATTCATCCTACTGATTCAACAGATCCACGAGGAAAACGAGAGAAGTGCAGCTGTCAAAGCCGGACTTGCCCTTGAAATCGCATCAAAAACACTGCCGATTCTAAGAAAAGGCCTCAATCATAAATCCGCAAATGCAACATGTGAAATCATCTATCAGAACAGCGAGGTTGATGCTGTTTCCATAACGAATAAGACAAAGATCCTGGCACATGTCGGTGTCGGGTCTGACCATCATCTTGCAGGCAAGGATATCTACACACGTACAACCAAGACAGCATTGATGACTGGCACCTACGTCGTGGCTGAATCCAAAGAGGAGATCGAATGCAGCCATCTCAAATGCAAGCTGCAGTCAGCAGCTGTCGTACCCCTATATATGAAGGAACATATCATCGGCACCTTGAAGATCTACAAAACGGACAAAAACAACATCACGAAATCCGACATCGAGATGGCCAAAGGTCTCGCCTATCTTTTTTCCACCCAGGTGGAATTGAGTCAGATCACCTATCAGGAAGAATTGGTGACCAAGAGCGAGCTCAAGGCTCTTCAAGCGCAGATACAGCCACATTTCCTTTTCAACGCTTTAAACACCATCATCAGTTTTTGCAGGACCGACGCATTGAAAGCGAGAGACCTGCTCACCAAGCTGAGCCTCTATCTTCGCACAAGCTTTCAAACCAATGAGAACTTTGTTACTCTTGACAAGGAGATCGAGCACATCAGAAACTATCTGGACATTGAGGAAGCAAGGTTCTCCAACCGTCTTGAAGTCACTTACGATATTGATGAGACAGTTGAATGCGACTTGCCCCACTGATCCTTCAGCCTCTTGTGGAGAACGCCTTAAAGCACGGTCTGGCTCAAAAATCCAGCAACTGTAAGCTGAAGATCCAGGTTTACCAGGATGATGATCAGGTCTGTATCAACGTCTCCGACAACGGCACAGGCATCAGCAAGAAACGACTGGGTGAAATCAGGGACGAAGATGAAGGCGTTACAGGTATAGGTCTTATGAATGTGATGAGCCGTATCAAGTTCATCTATGGCACTGACCTTGACATCGTCACCGAAGAAGGCATCGGTACGACCATCACAGTACACATTCCAGGCAACAGACTGAAACAAGGAAAGGAGAATCCATGATACGAACAATACTTGTCGATGACGAGACTCCTGCTCTGGATGAATTGGAATATCTCCTGGAGCCCTACGGAAAGCTTAACATACTGGAGAAGTTCAACGAGCCAAAGAAAGCGCTGGAGTACATCCTGATGCATGATGTCGATGTTGTTTTCCTTGATATCTCCATGCCTGAAATGGATGGTTTCATGTTGGCTGAAGCCTGATCCGTCTTCGCAAGCCACCCCATATCGTGTTTGCCACCGCCTATGACGAATACGCCATCAAGGCGTTTGAAGTCAACGCCATCGATTATCTTCTGAAGCCTATTACAGAAGACAGATTGGGTACCACTGTCAAAAGACTGATGGATATCATTGAATCCAATCGAAATTCCGATGCCGGAAATGCCATAAACACGATGATCAACGCTAGATACAGAGACAACAAAACCAATCGTATTCCCTTATGGAAAAATGACAGGATTCACCTGATCAGTCCCAACGACATCGATTATATCGAAGCCAAAAGCGGCGACACCCATATCTATACCAAGAAAGGGCATTCATATCCACCGATTCATTGAGCCACTATGAGGATATCCTTGCCAACTATCCGTTCTTCCGGTGTCATCGCAGCTTCATGATTCATCTAGATAAAATCAGCGAAGTCATCCCTTGGTTCAATAATACCTACGCTGTGAAGATGGGTGACTATGAGGAAGAGATTCCTGTCAGCCGAAGAAACATCAAGGCTTTCAAAGAGCTCTTGAACTTGTAAGGAGGCGCTGCTCATGACTGAACCGCTTGACTTTCACAGCGCAGGAGAATTCAGGCAGTGGCTGATGTCCAATCACCAAACCTCTGATGGTGTCCATATCTATGTATACAAGAGAGGGCATGAAACGGAAGGTGTCTGAAGATCATTGATATGCTTGACCAAAGTTGAAGAAAGATGCTCATTCAGAGACTTGAACGAGCATCTTTCTTCAACTATTCAACTATGTTATTCAACTATGATATGCACAAACGTTTCTTCAGGTTTTCGACTTGAACTTCAATCTCTCTCTTCTCAATGACAAAATCGAGGTTTTCATCGTATAAACCCAAATCCTCAGCTCTGACAGTGAGCATACATCGTTTCTCCTCACCGGCTTTCAGAGAGATTTTCTTGAAGGCCTTCAGTGATTTGAAAGGTCTTGTCACGGAAGCATAGACATCCTCCAGATACAGTTGAACGACCGTATTCGAGTCATACTTGCCGACGTTCCCAACAGTGACTGCCACCTCAAGGCTTTGCCCCTGAACAATTTTATCAGGAACATCCAAATCCTTGTAGACAAATTCTGTATAACTCATGCCATATCCGAAAGGATACAGTGGGTCATACTCAGTGTTCATCTCATCCGTATCGTATTTTCTGGTATTATAGGCAATCGGTATCTGAGTGGCATCCTTCGGGAAAGTCACCGGTATCCTGCCGGAAGGGCTATAGTCTCCAAACAGCACATCCGCTATCGGTTCCGCTCCCTCCGTACCCGGAATATACGCCCACAGGATGGCATCCATATGCTGACTGGCCCATGTCAGTTGCTGCGGTCTTCCGATGACCGCCACCATGGCAACAGGAATACCCGTAGCTGCAGCTGCTTCCAGCATACGTTGCTCTGCATCTTCCATCTCCAATGTTTTCGTATCCCCGATCCATTCGGAATGGGGCTCCTCGCCGACGATACTGATACATACGTCATAATCACCTTTGGCGATTTTCATGGATTCCAGTTCCTCCGGAGTTGCTGCATATGTTATGACCGTATCTTCGGAGACTTTTTGACGGATGCCCTCCAAACAGTCATACAGTCCAGTTCACTTTCTTCGGCCGATCCCCAGCTCAATGTCCATCCACCGCAAAGATGACGCTTCGTATTGGCCCTCTCACCTGTCACCAGGATGGATTTGACGTCTTTAGACAACGGCAGGAGCGCGTTGTCGTTTTTCAGGAGGGTCAGTGATTCGAGGACCGTTTGCCTTGCCAGCTGTTTGCTTTTTTCACATCCGGACATCGCAGTGGCCTCTTCCGGGTTCAAGGTATATGGATCAAACAATCCCAATTTGTGCTTCAAACGCAACACATTGCCGGCCGCCTCATCGACTCTTTCCATGGATATTCTGCCTTCTTCCACCAGCTCTTCCATCAGGTCGACTGCTTTAAGGTCAGATACAGCCATATTCATATCGAGTCCGGCATTGAATGACCGTTCGATGGCATCCTTACGGGTTTTTGCAATCCTGTGTCTGCTCTTGAGGCGGTAGACATCTTCCCAGTCCGACATGGTGACGCCTCTGAATCCCAGATCGCCGCGCAGCAAATCTGTCATCAGGCGTTTCGACGCCGGCATTGGTACGCCATTGACATCGCCGCCATTGACCATGATTGCCAGGACATCGTTATCAATCGCAGCCTTGAACGGAGGAAGATGGGTTTCAAGAATGCTTCTATCCGACAGATTGGCAGGTGTCCTGTCCATTCCGTTGCTCGATTCCCCATAACCGACGAAGTGTTTGGCACATGCGGCTACTTTGCCATTTGACTGCATGCCTCCAATCAAAGCCTCACTCATCCTGGATGCAAGATATGGATCTTCGCCCAGCGATTCATAAACCCTGCCCCATCGCTGATCCCTTGCCACATCAATGGTTGGTGCAAAATTCACATTGATGCCGATTGAGGCAAGTTCGTCCCCGACATATTCCGTATAAGATGCAGCCAGCTCGGTATTCCATGTGGCAGCAACCCCCAGATTATGTGGGAAGATCGTAGAGCCCTGGAGAAAATTGACACCGTGGACCGCATCTATCCCATAGAGCATCGGGATCTTCGATTTCGTTTTCGAAACGAAGCCGTTCAAATCATTGAAATAGTCAACCCATGCTCCAGGCGAGTCATCCCCGATCCTTGAAACACCTCCAAACAGAAAGAGGCCGATATGATAGTCATTGATGAGTTTATCCAGGAATCTGTCATCCAATATACTGTCATACTGCTCATCATCGTCATTGTCATTCAGTTCCTCAAGACAAAAGCATGGCTCAATCATCACACATTGACCCAGTTTTTCCCTCAGCGACATCTTGCCGAGCAGATCCTTGACCTTCTCTTCCAAAACGCTGTTATCTTCTACTTTTTGATTGTTCATGGTACTGCCTCCCGCATAATTGAAATATTTATTCATATCGATTGCAGATAAAGGGCATATCACTGTGATATACCCTTTATCCAATAGAATGTTCTGTCATTGGACAGACATCAATGACATGCTAATTGTAAATTTGTAAACAGAATTCGGTTCATATCTTTGAAAAGCATTATTTCTTCTTGCTTTGTCCATCGAATCATAAAAACCGGTGCTGGGTTCAACAGCACAATTATAGTCACCCCTGAACCAGCCTTCCGAAAGCCATAATCCCAGGTACGGCAGTTTGTCTGTATCATACTCCATAACATGGATCATCCCTTGATGAGGATACTCCACCTTACATCTGCCAGTCTTAATCGGATGTGACACATAGAATTTCTCACACTTGTTCGCTGAAGCGGGCTGGATTTTTTCAGGTTGACTTCCCTGCCATCCGTTGTCCTGGTTATGGGATAGCTATGGAGCCGACCTTCATCACCCAGCATGCTGCCTCCAACGACGTTCCATATCTCACTGACTTCCTCCGGGAAATGAATCACCATATCTTCATGACAGTTGATCAGGCAGTGGGATGTGTAAAACCTTCAATAGTATACTTACCGGTATTGTGTATTTCGTAATCCATGACCATTGTTTCGCCACGGAGCTTGACCTTCTTGATGAACGTATAGTCCAGAACATCGCTTGATACTTTCATGACCACCTGATCACGGAGGATTCATAATCGAACTGTCTGAACCATAGGTCTCCATGATCCGGATAAACGACTTCTCTGTCTCCGTATATTTCCTGTGACTGATCGATATTGGGAAAGCACTCATCGAATCCAGATGCATCAAAGGCAGCAAACTCGCCATAAGGGGTCGGCCGTCTGTAATAACTGTCTTTGTGCTGAAACAACAACTCAAAGTCTTCATCCTTGTGACAGAAAGATGCAATCTTGCCACCGAGTCCAGGAAGGAGAAGTACCCTAGCCTTCTCATTTTCAAGGCATAGGGCCTTTTCTCCTTTAAAGTTCAACTCTGTGATATCAACAGATGTCTTATGCATAGTCATACCTTGATGTTCTAGCCTTTCACCGCTCCTGCTCCAATACTTTCAATCAGGAACTTGGAAGCAAACATGAACACGACTACGATTGGAACGATTGAAATCGCAAAACCAAGATAAATCGCTCCCTGATTCTGATGCCAGATTTTCAGAGCTTTCAATGAAGAGATAACCACTGGCAATGTTTCTAAATCTTTAGTGCTGATAACCACTCTAGGCAGCAAGAAGTTGTTCCATGAGGCGATGAATGTAAAAATAGCCATCGTCGCAACACCCGGAGCCATCAATGGCAGTCCGATCTTATGGAATGTGTACAGTTCACCGGCTCCATCGATTCTCGCTGATTCGATGATTGATTTACTGATCGTTGCGCTTATGAACTGCCTCAGGAAGAATACCGTTCCTATTGAAGCAATAGCAGGAACAATAAGGGCTGTATGAGTATCCATCAATCCTAACGTCGTGATCCACTTGACAAATCCCAAGAATGCCAACTGACTCGGAACCATCATGAAGATGACGATGATTCCAAACAGAACATTGTTCCCTTTGAACTTGTACATATAGAATCCATAGGCTGTCAGTGCGGAAAATAACTTGAAAGGACGGTTACCAACACCGCGATCTTGACTGAGTTAAAGAAACCACGCATGATATTCACATTCTCTGTCAGGATAGCGTAATTGGCTGCTAAGTTACCGCCCGGAATCATTGTCAGCCCCTGAGTTGATATGGCCATTCCATCTCTTGTCGCATTGATTAATACGATCCAAAATGGAACAACCGATATGACGACTAACAATGCAAGGAGTATATAACCGATTGTGTAAACTAAATTAGTTCTTATTTTCTTATCTCTTAATTCCTTCTTAGTCATTAGACAGTCTCCTTTCCTGCTGCAAGACTTCTTTTGGCCGCTTTCCTCTTTCTTCTCTCTTCCAATAGTTCAAGCAAAACTCTCTTATTTGTAAGAACGGTAAATATGACCGTAACAAATAGTATCAGGAAGAATAGTCCAAATGACATAGCTGCTGCATAACCATAGTTCTTATACACAAAAGCCATATTGTAAATGTAGACAATCATTGTATTCAGGCTTCCTTCCGGGAATCCTTTACCGTCCGTAATCAAGAACGGTATCTCGAACAGCTGCAATCCACCGATCAGCCCGGTTATGGCAACATACATGAGTATAGGCTTGATCGAAGGGATGGTGATGTTCTTCAGGATGGCAAAGCGTCCTGCTCCATCGATGGATGCCGCCTCATAAGTGGATTTATCGACAGCCTGTACAGAAGCCATGAACAGGATGAATGAATTACCGAACCACATCCAGGTTTGTATGCCTGAAACACTTAACTGTGCCAAAAGGGGTTCTGTCAGCCAGCCAATCGGTTTGCCAATCCAGTCAATGGAGAACAACAGTTGGTTGACCACACCATAATCACGATCCAACAGCTTAACAAAAATCAATGAAACTGTTGTCGCAGCTATCAGGTTCGGTAAGTAGAATAAGATTCTAAAAGCGCCGAGTCCTTTAAACTTATATTTTATATCCGAAAATATCATAACCAGCATAAACGCCAAAAATATCTGAAGTATAATGTTGGCGCCCCATATTTTTACAGTGTTCATAAATGACTGAACCACGTTGGGATCCGTAAAAAGTAATTTATAGTTTTCCCATCCGATATAAACCTTCTTACCATAACCTTTATATCTGGTTAGAGATATGTAAAAGGTAAACAGTATTGGGTAGACGCTAAATATTGAAAACACAAGAAAAAAAGGACTTGTAAAAAAATAACCGTACTTATTATATCTTTTTTCCATATTCGTATTATATACAATACTTGATTGCATATACTCCTTTCGTAATAATTCTCCCTCATAGGAAAGCTCTCTTGCCAACATTCCATTTGAAGACTTAGATGTTTCAGTTAATGTTAATAAGGCAGCTTTCCTATTTGATCGACTCGCAACAAACTATTAAGTGCAGATTTGTTCAATCATGCTTAGATGTAGTGCTTACCAAAATCAAGCAAGCACTACATCTGATGTCATGAGTTATTATTCTGTTGGCAGTCCATCAACGTAGATTTCCGGATATGTTACGGAAACATCCTGATAGAACTTGCTGAGTACATCGGATACTGAATTGTAACCATCTGCACCAGTCTTGTAGTTTGTGATATGAATACCTAACATATCGTTGAGTCCTCTATCGTAGGTTGTAACATTTGACAGATTGATCTTAGCTGCTTCAGAGTTGAATACTTCAAGATGATTCATTCCGCCTAAGGATTGTCTTCCTTCAAAGCCAGCAATTGCCGGTGCCATTACGGATTCGATGGAATACATGTCACCGTCAGCCTTTTGACGTTCAACCAAACGCTCTTTATCAAACAACATGGACTTGACGAATGCAAAGGCAAGGTCTTTGATCTCTGAATTTTCGTTTACAGTGACATATGTTCCGCCCCAGAAATATGAGTTAGGTCCAACACCCATTCCCCAGTTGCCTTTATAGTCAGCAGCTTCATAAGCATCCTTTGTTGCCTGGTCAGCATCTTCAGCTGGCTTCGGAAGTACATTTCCGTCTGCATCAACCTTTTCCATGTTTGGCTCAACAACGTATTTCAGTCCCCATGTCGGCATTGAATATGCCATGACTTGCCATGTGTTGTTGTCTGCATCTACCAATTCTTTACCCATGCCGCCGAACCAAGGTCCTGACCATTCTCCTGCATTGGCAGTCAATGATTCCTGGATAGTCTCGCCATACATATTTTTAACCAAATTGATATATGGAATTTGTTCCTTGATCTTCGCGCCATTCAATTTACCATCTTCATCAACCCATTTTTCAGGATCGTTGGTACCTGAAGCGAAGTGACGAACCGCTTGGTCATCCGGGAACAGACGCCAGTTGGCATTGTATGCTTTCACTTCTTTCTGCGCTGCCAAAAGGTTGTCAATTGTGTTGAATTTGTTCTCGTTAACCCAATTGGTGATTGCAGTGTTGTCGCCTCCGACTGGGAAGCCGGCTTCTGATCCCCATACTTCTTCTGCCATGTCGACTTTGAAGAATATCGCACCTGGTGTTACCTGCCATGACAAAGCTTCAAGTTTTTCAGAATCAGGATTAACGCCTGATTGCCAGATATAGTCTTTGAAGTCCGCTTTTTCAGCATCATAATCCACATCAGGATCGTCCATCATCATAGTTTCCAGGTCAGCCAAGTATCCAGCTTCCATAAATTGTTTGATGTGGTCGAGCTCACCGGTGAATATATCAGGTCCCTGACCGGATTCCAAGGCCGGCATGATCTTATCCATATAACCGTCTTGAATGGAGACTGCGATAAACTCTACTTCCGCGCCATCGAATGCTTTGCCGGCTGCAGTATAGTTTGCCTTGAAGTGGTCGATATCGCCTGCAGTTTTCAGTTCATCTGTAAATGACCAGATAACCAGTTTGTCATCTGATTTCTTGCCGGATGTCTGGTCCCCGGATTTCTCTGTCGTATCATTTGTCCCGTCCCCGTTGTTAGTATCTGTACCACCGCCGCATGCTGCCAATGATAAGATCAATGTGAGTGCACAGATGATTGCTAATAATTTCTTCATGTTCTTTCTCCTTTTCTTTTATTATATTGATATGTTTTTTGTGTTACGTTGCCTGTGTTTACATTGCGAGTCATAAATAAGTCAAAAGGATATGTTCTTTTCTTCTTTCGTTTGTTTCATCTTTGCTATATACATATCATATCCGATTAGCGCTCCGATTCCCATAGAGTAATTTTACACAATTCTAGAATAATTTTACTTATGCGAATTCGTTGATTTTCCGCAATCGAAATCGCTTTCGAAAACATATGGAAATCGGTGTGCCATCATGACTCTTTTACACATACATCATATAGATATATCTTTCTCATTTAATGCATATCCTGACTTGAATAACTAATTTTCAACAACTGAAATATTATCCAAGTACACCTTCGTTGCCACACCGGTTCCATCAATGGTTCCTAGCTCGAATACCATCTTCAGATTGGTGTCAGTCGCTTCAGAAACCGTGAAGTTGTAGGATATCGCCTGGCTTGTCGTTGTGATTGCCACAACTTCTGTCGGCGCATAGTTGGTAAACCATGGATCACTGTCTAGTGCCTTACCTATGTTAACGTTCATGTCTCTGGCTTCATCTGCTTTCACATCAAAGCTGACTGTATACGTCTTTCCGTTCTCAAGACCAAAACCGTCTTTATAAATCTGCGGCGAATAGCTGGCTCCTCCGACTGAGGTGATGTCTATCACCAGTGCTCCTCCGGTAACTTCCAGAATTCCGGTGGATACTCCTGACCACTGGTCACCCCACCATCCGGTCCATACATCTTCCGATGCGTCGAACGTAGCTGTTGGAATTCCAAATGTCGGTTCGACAGCGAAGTATAAATCATCCATAAGTATTTCACAATCTACAAAGCTTCCGCCAATTTGTGGGTTCCAGAATCCCATTATATTGAATTGTGTGAAATCAACTCCTGTAAAATCATCAAGCGATATGGTATATACATCCCAATCCCCATCAGATACCGGAGTATATGAGAACAGATTCAGTGCCATGCCTGTGCCGCCACCTTCTGGTTTGATTTCAAAGTAATCTGCGCCATTAAGATTCTGAACGCTGACTACCAAATTGTCATATGCACTGACATCTACACTTTCACTCAGGTTGGCATAGAAACCACCCCATGATCCTGCGCTATGTTTGAATGCCAATGCTTCTTCTCCGTCTTTAGCGATTGAAGAAATCATCATCGAAGTATTGCCAAGTGGTTCACAAAGTCCTGTAATTCCAGAGGTTTCTGCAAAGCCTTCACGGAACAAATGACTCATTCCAGGATCACCCTGAATATAATCGCCAAGTTTTACCATATTGACGTTATCAAGGTAAACTTCACCTGAAGCTCCTCCAATATTGAACTGGATGCGTCCTAATGTATTTGAAAGGTCAGGCATGACGAAGCCCAAAGTGCTTGTTGTCATCGCATCTGTCAGTTCAACTTCCTGAACATCAGCGTATACCACTGTATCATCTTCATTGACTACTTCAAATTCAATGGTTCTCGTTTCATCGGCTCTGGCATCAAAGGTGATCTCATACTCTTTTAATGCTTCGAGCTTCATACCGATCTGATACACTTGAACAGCAGAAGCGTCAGCTCCACCATCAGAAATCGCCACTTCTAGTTCTCTTGTTGCTTCGTCAACGCTTGCTGATGCAGTAGCATCGACTGTAGCAATGTTCCAGTAACTCATTCTTGACAAGTCACCTTGATCAAAGGTTCCGTTATAGACATGGTTGCCATCAACTTGTGGTTTTTTAGCTGCATCATAGTCCACAACTGGAGGTTCAACAGCTTCCAAGCTTACATTTCCAATCCAAACCGTTGATGTGTTCAGTCCTAGATTGAATTCCAAGCGTGCATCCAAATCAGTATCGTAAGACATTTGGAAAGTATATTCATAACTGTCCACAGCGTCTGTAAGGGCAAATGTTTCTCCAGCGTAAGCAGACCATCCGTGGGCATCACCATCATTACCATCTCCGCCGACTTTGACAGTTACATCTCTGCCTGCACTTGCTTTTGCATCAAAGCTAAGAGTGTAGTAATTATCTGTTGCAATAGATACATCCTGAACCAACTGAATAGCATAGCTTTGTGTACCGCCATTTGCAATCTCCACCATCGCATAATTGCTATCACCTACTGCATCAACAGAAACATCACCATCTCCCCCAAAACCTTCAAGGAAGTACCAGTAATCACTGTTCGCGACACCATCGATACCATCAGTATCAATGTTTGCATACAAAGTATCAAGGTTTAAATCACCTAAATCAATACCATCATAGTTGGCGTTGTAAACCAAGTTACCATCTGCAAGCTCGACTTTCGCATCTGCTGGAAGCTCTTCAGGCGCATAAGCAGGAACTTCTGCTTCCATATACTCTCTTCCGGTCAAATCATAAGCTCTAACATAGTCCACATAGACTTCTGCAGGGAATATCTCTAGACTTTCAGGATCGCCATCATACCAGCCACCAACAGCCAAGTTCAGGATGAAGTAAAACTCCTGGTCAAACGGTGCAGGATAGGAATAATTGATAGCTTGGTCTGGTCCTTTTGAATACCAGTTATCTTGTGTTGAATAAAGTTCACCATCAACATACCAACGGATTTCACCAGGTTCCCATTCCACTCCATATACATGGTAGTCCATATAGGTTGTGCTTTCATGGAATTCATACTCTCTACCTGAATATTTGTTGTTCGGCCAAACTTCTCCATAATGGATGGTCCCACCGATGCTGCTCGGATCGCTGCCATGGGCTTCCATGATATCAATCTCACCTGAAGATGCCCAACCGCCATAAGTATTATCTTGAGGCATCATCCAAAAGGCCGGCCATAAGCCTTGTCCCTCCGGTAATTTCATACGCGCTTCGAATTTACCGTATTTCTTGCTAAAAAGATCTCTTGAGATTACCTTTCCTGATGTGAAATCGTACTCTCCGAATTCATCACTGGCATCCTCGATTTGGGCTTTCAACACAAGATTGCCATCAGCCAAATAGACGTTCGCTTCAGAATCGGTGTAATATTGAAGTTCTTCATTCCCCCAACCCGCAGCAACTCCATTGCCTTCTTCATCAACAATCCAGTTGCCTGTCTCATACTGCCACTTAGACATATCGAGTTCAGTGCCATCGAATTCGTCCTGCCATACAAGCGTCCAATCATCGGAGCTACCACTGGAACCGCTGCCTGAAGCATCATCCGTTAACACTCCAAATGCTACCGGCACGACTCCGACTTCGATACTGTCACCATTTAATGTGGCATTCAGTCCGTTATTCTCCAATGTCTTCACAAAACCTTCAAGTATGATGTCAATGTCATCTGCATCAGAACTCACTTCCAGGAATCTGCCAATCAATGTGATGACCGATTCGGCTGATACCGATTCATCCACCAGCACTTTCAGAACACCTGAATTGACGAATCCCGTATTATCCACAATAGTTACTGCACTCTTTGCAGTCAGTGTATCAACAGTACTTGTACCTTCAACAACAATGCGGAGTGTTTGGCCTGTAGTCTTATCTACAATAATCCAACCCAATTCAGAATCCATGATATGAATGGAGTTCGCTCCGCCTCCTTCAATATGCACCGTTCCCTTCGCTGTCACAGCATCCAAAGTGACATCACCGTCGCCAACTGATTCAGAAATAAAAAGTCCTTCCTTCACTTCTACATTTTCAAGCACAACATCTTCAGCGACTATGACCGCATTGCCCACTGTCATATCTGCAACTGTTTCACCATCCACGTCACAGTAAAGATCAACAATCCGGTCAATGATCTTCACAATTTCCGCTCTTGTGATGTGATTATGCGGTTTGAAATCACCATCAGGATAACCATTGATATATCCCTTTTGTTCGAAATATTCTACTGCTGACAAGGCATAATCACTAACAGACGATACATCATTGAAACTACTTGCAGCACCTTCACTCTTTACTGCTGTTTCCATCTTGAAAGCATTGTAGAGTATAAGAACTGCATGTTCTCTTGTCACATCATACATCGGTTTAAAACTGCCATCCGGATATCCGGATATGATGTCTTTTTCAAAAGCACGGTTGACAGCAACGCTGTACCAGCTTTCAGCATCCACATCATCAAAGACCTCACTCACTGTCATAGCATCAAACCGGAAGAGATTGTCTATTATCTTCACCAGTTCCGCTCTGGTAATGCTATTGTCTGGCTTCATGCTGCCATCCGGGTATCCGTTGATGACACCGTATCCAGACCACACCACCAAGGCTGATTCAGCCCAATGCCCGTCATAGTCATTCACTGTTGCTGCGTTTGCCGGAATCAGCATGTTCAGCATAATAGCCAAACTAAGAAATAATGATACCGCTTTTCTCATAAAACCTCCCTTTCCTGAATTGATCACAAAACTTGATTAACCCAGATACATTATTAGTCACGAAATCGTTTTCGATTTCCTATATTAAGAATACCGGAAGCCTATTCAGTTAAAGACACCGGTATTCATTAATACCTTCTCCTAATTCACAGCTTGGTTATTCAGAATCCATTTCCAAATATGAATTCTACCAGCTTCCCTGAAGCATGAGTTCAGGATACACATCTTTCATCACTTCTTTCGGTGTTCTGTCGGAAGTAAATAATCCCCAGTGTTTTCCGGTTCATACACATCATCCGACCCCTTCCAGTTCTCATCAAACGCTTCAAAAACAAAGGTCAACACCTTTTCTTCCCTTGTCCATTCCATCAGAAAATGATAATAAGCCTTTTGCAGATCTTCATTTACATTGGAAGGATCGATGCCTCTGCCATTGGAGTTTGTCGCCCATCCCGCTTCCGTTATGACAACAGGTTTACCCGGGTACTTGTGCTTGACACTGTAATAATTCTCTTTTGTATACTCGAACGCTTCATGAATACCCTTGTATTCCCAGACGGGATAAGTATGTAAGGAAATAAAGTCGACAACCTCACCCAAAGCATCGAGCTTCTCTTGCCAAGGCACATAGTTTTCACAGAATGTCACCGGCTGTTGTATCGACGCTTTCAAAATGCTGACATATTCAATGATGCTTTCAACAGGAACCAGATGGTCCGTCCATTCAACCGTCGCTTCATTGCCTGCAGAAACCGCAAATATGATGTCAGGATATTCATTGGCCAAACCAATGAGTATATCCATCTGCTCACGATTGGCAACTCTATTCTCCATCAGGGTTGCTTCACTATGGAAGGTTTCCCAAGGACAGTCATCATTCATGACTTCCGCAGCAAGACAGCACCCTAACATGACTTTCAGGTCAAGCTTCTCTTTGGCAATCACATCCAAGACAGTTTCTGCATGACAACTAGTATCGTACAATCTTATGTACTTCCAATGCTTCACCAGAATCAACAGGTCCTCTTTGGTCTGCTCATAGGTCGGATAGATCCCATTTCCAGGACTTTGTCCATCCCTGAATCCTGAATAGCAGATGGCATTTGCATGCTCGAATTCAATACTTCTCTTTTCCATTTTGATTACCTCGTTATAATTCTCCGTATTTATATCTGCCGTCTTTATCCCATATACCCCAGAAAGCTCCAACATCGCCTTCATGGTGCACCTTCCAGTCTTCATCAAAGGATGAGAAGTATACGATATCGATATCGTCTTGTGCCGCCCATTGGTAAGTCCCGATGAAATACTGCATCGCAGCTTCATATGACGGTACTGCTCCTCCATTGACTGCACCGAGATTTGGCCATCCGGTTTCAGATACAATGATTGGCTTGCCTTTTGACGCTCCTTTGGCCTTCGCATACATTTGCTTCATATAATCAATGGAATACTCAAGATTGCAGCATTCCCAAAACGGATAGCAGTTTACCAGGAGCACATCGATCGCATCCACAATTCCCGGATAATCATCGAAGATATAATATGCATCCACATAACCAACCTGGACCCCAGGTAACGCTTCCTTCACTCGATTGATATAGCCGATCATCTGCTCTTCAGTCAGTTCGCCTCTAAGCATGACTTCATTGCCAACTGCAACAATATCCGCATGACCATTCCTTGCGACCTCTATGAGCCCCTCGATTTCCTTCTCATTCATTTCCATATTGTCATCGATCCATGTACCTACCATGTTTTCATACCCATCTCATGTGCGATTTCAGGTATCCACTGATTACCGTCAATACAAGAGAACGAGCGCACCCATTTCGTATAAGGTTTGATGATTTCAAGACGTTCCAGTATCTGTTCTTTGGACAGCTGTGATTGAATTGCAGGGCTTTGTCCCTCCAGGTACGCACTGAAACTGATTCCAAAAATCTGGTTCTTCAGTATCTTCGCCATGAGTTCTTCAAGCTCTTTCCTGTCTGTTGTCCATTCAGCCATTTGCAATTCGGTTATTGGTACTCCCAAGTGATTCTTTTCATTGATTATTGACATATTATCCTCCGTTTATTGTCTCATTAATCTAATACATAAGTTATAATTGAATGTGCATCCATCGACGCATTAATATATCCTTCTTTGATACGGATACTCATATCCCTGACTTCATCGTCTTCATTCATGACAACAATGACTGTACTGTCATCCGTATTCACAAACGCAGCCATATGCAGTTTGTCCTCAGGACAATCGCTGTAAATCCTTTTTGCACCTTCTTGAACGAATTTACTGAAATGCCCTATGTAGTAATATGAACTGTTGTAATGCAGCTCATCTGTTCTTGTATCGCAAATGATTGGGGCATCGCAAAGGTTGTTCACATGATTAGGTCCTCCTGTCTCATCCAGTGTGATATTCCAGTCAAGATAACCTTCACACCAGTTGTTGAAGTCTCCAATCATGTTTCTGCCATAGCGTTCACCTGTAATCCATTGTCCCAGATGCACTCCGCCTTCCTGACAGCCTTCAGTAAAAAGAAGATGCTTGTCAGGAAACAGCTCATGGACTTTCCCCACATTTTCGAAAGCTTCGCACATGTACCAATGAAATCCGGTTCCCCAAACATATTTGGCCGCTTCGGGATCATCAAGCACGGTTTTTGCGCGTCTGACCATGATGTCTCTGTTATGGTCCCAAATCAGTAAACGCTTGTCTGCGTATCCCGCTTCATGCAGTGTAGGTCCCAAATAATCCCTGACAAAATCCCGTTCTTCCTCAGCAGTGTAAACACAGGAGTCCCATGTCTGAACCGCTGCGGGTTCGTTCTGGACCGTAAGTCCCCATATATCCACACCTGCTTCTTCATAAGCATCTATAAATTTCACATAATAGTCGGCCCATGACTGATAATATTCAGGCAACAGGTAGCCACCCTGATTCATCCTTATGTTGGACTTCATCCATGCAGGCGGACTCCACGGTGAAGCAAGAATCTTCAATGCATCACCCCGCTTGTGCATGGCATCATGTATGAGAGGAAGTATCAGTTCCCTGTCATGATCAATACTGAACGTCTTCAATTCGACATCATGTTCCTCAACATATGTATAATTGCCGAGAGCGAAATCACAACTATGGATATGAACACGTCCGATGTTGTATCCCAGCCCTTTTTCCTTGTCATAATAGCTCTCAATGACTTCATTTCTTCTGCTTTCAGACATTTTTGACAGCGTCACCGCTGCAGCTTCAGTAAACGCTCCGCCAAAGCCGATCATGGTTTGATAGGTCCTGGTTTGATCCACTTCTGCCACATTACTGTATTTGTCAGCGGCGTCGATCTTGATATCTGACAGCCTGCTGAACCTGTCATTCGTGTTCTTCCCTGTTACTATTCCTCTGATCATTCGATCCTCCAAAATTTCGAAATCGTTTTCGTTCAATTCTAAAAATAAATACCACGGAGCCTGAAGGCGACATCGCCAACTTGCTGCTTAGGCCCCGCATGTCATGCTTAAGAAGCTGCAGCACATGAACTTCTTTCTATGATATGCACCGGTATGGTCCGATGCACCTTTTTGTCAGTCTTGCTCTTGATGATGTCGATCAGTATCTCGCAGCATGCATGTCCTATGGCATCGTAGTCCTGAGCAACCGTTGTCAGGGATGGTGTAATCCAATCCAACAGCTTCAAATTGTCAAAGCCTATGATTGAAATATCCTCAGGTATTCGAACGCCTCTTTCATGGCAGCTCTGCACAGCACCTAAGGCCATCATATCACCGGAAATGAACACTGCAGTAGGTCTGTCCTCGAGCTGGAGAAGCTCATCCATAGCTCGCTTACCATACTTGAAGTCGAAATATCCGCCACTGACCTTGTAGTCATCCTGTATTTCCAAACCCAAATCCTCGACTGCATCATTGAAGCCTCTTTGTCGCTCGGCACCGGCGAAGGTCAACTCACTACCGTATATATGTGCAATCTTCCTATGTCCCTGTTCAACCAGGTATTTTACCGCTTCAAGCGCTCCCCTGTAATGGTCGGAAATCACAGCATTGGATTCCTCATCAGGTATATCAAAAAGGACCGTTGGAAACTTTGAATGAATCAGCTCCTGTATGCTTGGATCATTCTTGTCTGTACATAGGATAAAGACCGCATCTACATTGCGCTGATGGCAATGCTTAAGGTAGCTTTCCACTTGGCTGTTTGCGATATTGTTGGATATGAGTATCATACTGTATCCATTCGCTTCCACTGCCTTGCGAAAAGCCTGGATAACGCCGGAGAAAAACGGATGAGTCAATCCCAAATCCAGCATTTCATCCAGAATCACACCTATGGTGAAGGACCTTTTCATCACCAGTCCTCTTGCTTGGGCATTGGGAATATACCCCATCTTATTGGCTGTATCCAAAATCTTCTTCCGTGCCTTGTCGCTGATATCCGTATAGTTGTTCAGTGCCTTGGAAACCGTCGTCACTGAATAACCTGTCGCTTTTGCAATATCGTGTATCTTAGTCATTGGTTGCTCCTAACGCATTTGATATACCTATGTTATGCGTTCAGGAGTTTTTTGTCAATAAGCCTATCGTTGACCAGATCTATCATCTAGTTCAATTCAATCCTAATCTCATTGATTTTACCTTCACGCAAGTTCTCTGCTGTTGCTCCTGACAGACATATACCATCAACAGCCTCACCGTCGACAGATATCTTGCTCACACGACAGCCATCTTCTCCGAATGTATCCAAGCCTTTTGGATTGATATATGTGACTTTTGTCTTCGAGAACAGTTTGAAGGATGCTTCACCGTTCTCATCGAAGAATTCACTTGTCAATATAGGATCAAATGTGAATGTCAGCTTATCATCTTCGATATGGTATCCCTGATCACCGACGAACATCTTCACCCACATGCTGATGACTTCCGCCGTCGACCCGCTCAGTCTGGCTACGAATCCCTGACCGACAACCCCAGGATTCGGATTCACGCTGCTGGCAATGAAGGAGGAATTCTCAGTAGTCGGACGGCCGTAAACTTCCGGATCAAGGAATGGTATGAAGTTGGTTTTCATTTCTTCAAAGTATTCATCATAAAGACCTGCTTCAAGCAAACTCAACAGATACTTGTATGTCATATGGAGGAACACAGATTCACGCTCTAACCAACCTGGTGTGAATGCTCTCAATCGCCCGATTTCCATGCTTTCGGACTCTATGCTTTCCGATGTCTTGAACATGTGTATCTCTGGATCATAAATATCAGTTTCCTTCACTTTTTCGTGCAGTGACTTGGCTTCGTCCCCTGATACGGTCTTCAGGTATCTTGCAGGACCTTCGAGGAAGAACGGCAGCGGTCTGTTCTTGAAAGCCAATGCCTTGACACTGTCAAGCCCAAATCTTGTCTTACCTCCAAGCATTTCATAGTCAACCACTTCGTTGATGAAATAACTTGGCATCAAACCGTTGCCTATCTCAAGGGCACTTTCAACACCAGCTTGAAGAATACTTGCCATTTGACCCAGCACTTCAGTCAGCTCAGCAAAGGTCACTCCTGTTTCAGCTCCTGACATCCTGTCAGCAGTTTCTTTCCTGTAATGTTCCTTGACTTCATTGACCCTGTCCCAACGTTCAAAGGCTTCAGGTTCATCCTTCAGTATCGCTTTCAGTGACTGTATTAGATTCGAAGTGACCTGAAGCAGAGTTGTCTCTTCATCCTTGTCTTTCCTGTCAACTTCCTCCTGTAAGAATCTTACGCATCTTAACAGTTCAACCGTTTCGCTCATACCTGAGCCAAACAATCCCGGCAAACCGTTCAGGGCGTCATTCCAACCCGGACGCTCACCTTCCATTTCAATTCCCAGTCCAAATGCATCCAGATTCATGAACTTCGTCAGAACAAGTGTCAACATCTTGTTGAATAAATCGGTCTTTACAACTTCTCCGTTTTCATTCTTCAGCCACTGGCCGTCAAATCCGGTCTTCTTCGCAATGGCTTCATACTGGCGTATTTTTCCGCCTTCGATGATACCGTATTTTTCGTGACGGGGTATAACGTAATATGGTGCATTATAATAGCAATAGTCTTTTCTTCCATACAGCAAATCATCCATCTTGTCAGGATAAACATACTGATAGCTCTTTACAAGGTCCAGGTTATAGGTGAAATGGTCACTCCAGAAACCTTCGCCGAAGTCCACATCAATATGCTGAGTGGCATATTTCATGATGATCTCGAGCACTTTCCTGTCCGAAATGCCATATCGTTCAAGATGATTGACCAGGCTTCCGGGGGTGAATTTATCTTTGATCACCGATTCCAGCATATCCCTGCCTTCATGCTCCATCCCCAGGACCGTCAGTTCCTCCATCAGTGCAGCTTTGGATGTTTCATCGATATCGAAGTTGGTTCCTTTGATGCTTAAAGGATTGTATCCATCTGCCTGAACCAGATTGTAGAACATCCATATGTTGAAGTCCTTCACCTCGGGATTGATGATGACGTCATTTCTTCTGTTTTGATTGACATCCCTGTAATTCCCATTACCCCTGGAAAACTTGGAAGGTTCCAGATAGAAGAAGTTGTAGTCCCTCTCCAGATCTCCGTGTTTTCTTGAAAAGATATGATAAACATGCTTCCCGTTTTCCGTATCGAAGAGGAACGGCTTACCTCCACGGAGCACGTTATCCAGGTAGCTTTGTTTCAGATATTCATTAAACGCAGTGATTCCTGAGTTCGTTTCAATATCACTGCAGATGTTTTCCACTTCTTTTTTTGTTTCGATAAACTCTTGCTCTACGAAGGAACCAAGCTGTTTGCCCTCGAAAAACGACTCCACTTTTTCATAATCATCTGAGTAGCCGATGATGCTGTTGATCTCAATGCTTTCCATGCTTTTCAGTTCTTTACAGACCAGTTGGAATGCAGCCGGCACCTTGTTGGCATTGACCTGTTTTTTTGCGTCAGCACACTGGCTGCATCTCTGGCGAATCCAACCGGCTTGAGCAGATCCGTCTGATAATCAAATACCAAAGCAGGATCATAAATGGTCATTACATCATCATTCTCAACAGATTCATTGATATAGAAGTAGCCTGCATTCACTTCGCTGACGACCGCTTCATCTTTTGTGCTGGAACGCAACTTATAAAAAGGAATCTTCTTATCCAGATGGGATACTTCCATCCAGCTCTGCATCAGATTACTCATTTCCTTGTACGCTTTATTTTCCACACCATATGGCAACAATGCAGGCATGCCGTCTATGATTTCCAATTTTCTTGTTTCCCCTGAAACGTTAGTAATCTTCGTATTTCTTACAAGACCTCCGAAAGGTACATTGGATAGTGTCGTATATCTGACATGCACAGAATATCCTTGGGTTTCATTGATGTCTTGGACGAAAAAGGCGTCTTTCTCGATTCCCATTTTTCGGGCTGAGTTATCATCCTCAACACCAAATGCCTCATAAACCTGGTTTTCGATTCCAGTCTCATCTGCACAAACGGTCTTTATGAATGTCCTGAAACCATGTGTTCCAACTGTTTGATAAGCTCCGTTGGCAGGATAGAATTCCATCATCGGACTGTTCTTGTCTTGAATACCGAAGCTCGTAATGCCCTGACCACGGTTGACATAGAATGCCCAGATCGGTACACCGTCAGCACCGGCAATACCGGGTAGAAAACTACTGAACGTTTTTGCCTTATGATAATCTTCAATGATAAATCTCTTCTTGATGTCAAAATAATAACTTTCCATGTGCGTCTTCCTTTCATTCTTGCGAAATCGTTTTCGTTATCTCAAATATTTTCACCTGTCAGATTGATATTTCTCATATCTTCAGATCCATATCCAAACCTGACAGGTTTCGAAATCGTTTTCGCCATTGATATTATAATCTTTGTCACTCTTTTGTCAACACAAACCGAATTTAATCCTTTGGTTCATTCAGCTCCTGCATTCCTTCTGCAAAGGCATCCGCAGTTCTGATGCCTGCAAACAGTTCCTCAATCAATGTCAGATGCCTTGAGACATCATCTCCGGAAAGGTAGGTATCCCAGGCAACTATAAATCCATCAGCTTCTGCTGCCAGTTCCACGATCTGTTCAACGAGGGGGTCTATCTCCTCTTCGGAAGTATCAAAATCCCAAACAGGTATCCCCGAACCTTGAAGAAAACTTTCTTTGGCCATATATTCAGTGACAAATGCTATGAACTCTGCAGCCACTTCCTTGTTCTCACAGGTCTCGCTCATCATAAAACCATCGATTGCACCGCCAAGAAAATGATTATTATACATTCCTCCTTCGACGGCAGGAAAATTCTTAGCTACCACTTTACCAGCCACATCCGATAACTCAGGATTTTGAATCTCAGCCGCCATCCAACTTCCCTGATAAGTCATCGGCACATCTCCAGATAAAAATGCCACATTGGCTTCATCAGCGGTAAATGCCAAACAGGATGCATCAAACGCTTCTTTTTCAACCAAGTCAATAACCATCTGTGCTCCGTCAATGAAAGGCTTGCTGTTGAACGGAATCTCTTTTCTCAGAGCTGCTTCCGACATCTCAATTCCTGCTGTTCTAATGGTTGCTGCGTTCTGGTAGAACATAGCTGTCCAAGCATCTTTCGCTCCAACGGACATCGGCACTATGTCTTTCTCTCTGAACAATTCTATAGCTGTAAAAAGCTCATCCATCGTCTCAGGAACCTTAATATTGGCCCTGTCAAACATTTCAACATTGCAATACAATATCCCGATCCAGGATACCCAGGCAAACCAAACAATTCACCATCATAAGTAAAGTTGCTTACGGCATTCATGTGAAGGCGTTCCAAGGAATCCTCACTCAAATAATCCGTAATCACTGCCAACAGTCCTGCATCCACCAGTGATTTCGCGAAACCTGCTCCCCAGGTAAAAACACGTCAGGAGCTTCATTGACTGAAAAGGCAGTTTTCAGCTTTGCCTTATATGCCTCATTTTCAGTGGAATCGGTACGGATTTCAACCTCCGGATGGATCTTTTGGTATGCTTCAAGCGCTTTCTTATAAGCGATGGAATTTCCATCAGTCTCTGTTGTCCACAGGTGCCATACATCCAGGATGATTTTATCCTCATTCGCTTGATTATCATCAACAGCCGACTGGGATTCATCTGTGTCTGACACACAGGAGGTCAACGATGCAATTATGAGTACAATCATTACCAGCTTCATGAACAGATTCTTTGATTTTTTCATATCTCATCTCCGTTTGTTCATCTTTGCTATGTACTTATTATCATATCCAATAAGCACTGCAATTCCCATAGAGTAATTTTACACAATTCTTAATTTTTTTTACCTGTATCAGGACGTCAACTTTTTCCTGAATTCTGACACCGACATATTCATGTACTTCTTGAAGCACAGACTGAAATAGTTGGGATCCTCAATGCCTACTTGACTTCCCACTTCGTAAACCTTCATATCTGTTGATTTCAGGAGAATAACCGCCTTCTCCATTCGAAGGTTGAACAGCCGTTCCTTGAAGGATTCACCCATTCGCTTTTTGTAGATCCTTGAAAGATAACTCGGATTAAGGAAAAACTTCTCCGCTGTGCCTTTCATGGAAAACTGCTGTTGCCAAGATTCTCCATCATATAGGCGTTGATGGAATCGATGACGTTCTCATCTTTGTTTTTGATGTTTTTGCTGATATACTTAAGTATGACTTTGCAGTATTCATCAATCCATTCCTTAAGGTCCGACAGCGTTCTTACTTCCTGGACCTTACCATAGTTGCTGAGTTCCATATACCTCGTATCCTTGGTCAATTCATCTATCGCACCCATTCCCATACCGAGCACCGTCTGCTGGATTGAACTGATAATACGGGCAAGTTGTATCTGTACATAATTGCTGCTGTCATAATAACTGCTAGCCACAATATTGCGATATGATTCAAAAATGGAATCAAGCGCACTGTCCACTTCTGACCCCAATCCGGATTTAAGATAGAATTGCAGCTGTGACAACTGCTCTTTGATCCGATTCTGTTCCTTAATGATATCGAAGTCTTCTCCTGAATCCACGTTGAACTCATCGTAGCTGCAAATCTCGACTTGTTTCTCAACAAATGCATGCCTCAGGCAATTCTTCGCTTCCAAGGCAGCTTCAGGCAGCAAAATCATGCTCCCCTTCAATCCGCTTATTCCGACCTTACTGTCCACCCCGAGATTTTCATTGATCAGACGTCTGCAATACTTGAGTTCATCATATACCCTTGCTCCCTCATCTGTAAACAGAAACAGAATACTTTCAGATGCATCATCAAATACATGCACCGTATCAGCATCAAGATCTTCCGTATCCGATTTGCTTGCCTTGCTGAAGTAATTTTCGACAAGCATCCTGCATTGATAGGTGAGTATATCGAGATTCATATCATGTTCCGTTTCGCTTGTATCAGGCTGCATGACTGCAATCCTGTATCCCGATGCCTTGCTGTCGATACCGTATCTTTTGGCTTTTTCATCTATCTTCTCCTGCGTTATCTTGTCCTGGAGAATATCGAAGAAGAACTTTTCCTTCAGATATGGCTTATCTTCTTCTATTCGTTCTACCAACTGGTTATATTCCAGTTCCTGCCTTAACTCACTGTCGATCTTTTGAATCACCTTCTCGATCACCGGTTCAACCTCATCCTTATCAATCGGCTTCAGTATGAATCCTTCAATTCCAATATCAATCCCTTGTTTCGCATAATCGAACTCATTGTAACCGGTCAAAACGATGATCTTAATCTTCGGATATTCATTTTTGATGCGTTTGGACATTGTCATTCCATCAATGTAAGGCATGTTGATATCTGTAATGATCAGGTCCACCTCTTCTTCATCTATGAAGTCATAAACTTCTGATGCACAGGATGCCTTATGTACGATTTCACACTGCAATTTATCCCAGTCAATCTTTTCATGTAACAGTTCGCGGATCAGATACTCATCATCGACGATTACAACTCTTTTCCTATTCATGATAATACACCCCCTTCAGCTGCATTCAGTTCTATGCGAAACACCGTCCCACTATCATCATTGTCAATAACCACTTCACATCTATCATCATACATGTGCTTAATTCGTCTGATTGTAGCCGGAAGTCCGATGCTGGATACATTTCCATCCGTGTCAGCAGCTTCTTTCATGACCTTCTCGATATCCTCATCACTTATACCCATGCCGTTATCCCGAACTTCAATGCAAACCTTATCATCACACTTCCTTGCCGAGACCCGAATAACGCCATCCATCCCCATTGGACGTATACCATGATAAAGACAGTTTTCCACCAGTGGCTGCAGCATCAGTTTTGGTACTTTCACATCGAGCACCGCTTCATCCACATCATACTCAACCTCAAACAAATCGTGATATCGGATATCCTGGATCAGCAGATAATTCCTGATGATATCCAGTTCTGTTGACAACGTCACAACGGATCTGCCGTCACTCAAACTGCTCCTGTAAAATTTAGCCAGTGCAGTCAACGCCTTATTGGCGTCATCATTTCTGCCGAGCATCACCAGAGAACTGATCGAATCAAGTGTATTATACATAAAATGAGGTTTGATCTGTTCCAGAATCACTCTTAATTCTGCATCCTTTATCGCCTGCTGCTCCTTGATCACTTCCTCAATCAGTCTTTGAATTTCAATGATCATATAATTATAGCCTTCTTTGAGACTTCCGATTTCATCATGATAGGTTTCGACTTTGACCGGAATGAACGTACCTTCTTCAACCGCCTTCATGGATTTGGTCAGTTCGGTGATCGGGTTGGTGAAATACCTTGAAAAAACAAAGGATCCATATATGATCAATACACCATTTAGTACTATAATTATCAGAATGGCAAGATTGAAGATACTGATCATCGAGGATCTGTCCCTTCCGACTTTTACCTCAGCAATGCCCCACTGATAAGCATCATTTCTAAATCCGGTAACGTAATAGTCGTTTCTGTTTATGATCTCCTCACTGAAATGAACCTTCTTATCAAGAAGATCGTTGAAGACACCCTCCATCTTTTCATCTATCTTTTGATCAATTTCCTGGCTCAGTTCACTGTCAGTATCATCAACAAGAACATGTTTCATCATGAGTTCAGTGCCATAAACCATTTCCTTGATTTGAATCGAACCCTGATTATCTTCATTGATATTGAAAATGTCCATTAATGCAGTATCTTCTATATTGATCATCATCACCCCTACTGGCTGGTGACTGACATTACTGTTGATAATCCTGAAGAAACTGAGATAGTCATTTTTATCATCCTCGATGAGACCGTCTCCATTGAAGTTGAAAATGTAACCGCCTTTTTCTCAACCAGATCCTCATACCATTCTTTAGCCATGATATCCTCAAGTTGTAAATTCTTGAACGACTGTTTATCACGATAATACTTCTTGGCCTCATAATCGAAGACATATACAGACGAGATCTTATTATCAAACATCATGGATGCAGCCAATTCCTGATCCACCTGTTTCAGCCTGTAGAACTGCTCTTGATTGGGATCCAGCGCCGTCTGGATGCTCGGACTGGAGACAATTTCCTTGGAATAGCCGTTGATATCCTCCAGCAGCAGTTCCAGATTTCTGTTGTGACTTTGTACTTCGCTGATACTCAGATCATAAATGGTGTTATCCAGATAACTGTTGGACATATGGAAATATAGAGAGACACTGATAAGAATGCTGAACAGGACCAGAGTCAAATAGAAAGCCATGATTTTATTTCGTATGTTCCACATTCTGATGCGATTGATGACTGAAATCTTTTTTCTCATACGATAACCTCATTCCTTTGGTTAGTTGTTTCTATTATACACTAAATCATCACATAGAAAAATAATTAACGAAAAATGACGATGATCGATATTGGAATGAAATTTTCCAGCATCTCTCATCGTCATTCTCTTATTATATTATCGGAAAGTTCTTTCGTTTTAACAAAATGTGTAGAAACATCACATTTTGTGTCAATGAAACCTTTCTTGCTATATTATTGATTTGGTTTATAAAGCAGCCAATTATCTGAAGGCTTCATAAGTTCTCAGCAGTAACACAATGGCTTGTTCCCTAGGTGTATTTCCCAGCGGATGGATCAGATTGTTGCCGATTCCTTTCATGATACTGTTATAGTTCATGAATTCCACTTCTGTTCTTGCCCAACCGGCTATCAGATGAGCATCGTCGAATCCCAGTGGATTGGAGATGTTATAGCTGATCCCGGTTTAGTATTTCGCAGCGTCCTATATAGCATGACACACATCTCCTGACGGGTAATAGGGAGGTATGGAGCAAACCTTCCTCCTCCGACGCCATAGACAATGCCATGATTGTATGCTTTAAGAATTTCCGGATTTCTGGTATCACTAAAGGTATCAAGGTCTGCAGCCACTGCTTTCGTGTCACTCAGTTGTTCATAGAGCTTGACGACAATTTCACAGAATTCTTCCCTTGTGATATTCTGTTTGAAGTTATTCAGTATATGGTCGGTCGTCAAACCATAGGCTTTTGCATCCAGAATTTCTTCAAGTGCCCAATTGCTAGCCGTGCTGTAATCCTCCAGGGTGGAAGCTCCTACCTGTTTCACCGGTCCTTTTTCATAAACTCCCGACCAATCCAATGGCTGAACTCCTGTCTCTTCAGGGCCAATAGTGTGGTCTTCAAGTACGGATGAAGGTATATAGTCCACTTGATCATCAATCAAATCCATGACCTCTGTACTCCTCAGGACGACATCAGCGGAAACATCAACCAGATCGCTTGCAAGCATCAAACTGTCTGCACCTCGCGGCACATACATCTTCAACTCACCGGCTCCACTCCAGTCAATATTCTGCAATATGAACTCTCTTCCGATATAATCGGTATCCAACGCCCTTACAGCCCCCGGTGCTGTCTCATACAAGGAGATGGTACATGCTTCATTGCAGTTGTCGGACTCCAACGCGTACTCATACTTAACCGCTTTTGATGACGGCTCAACAACCACAATATCCCGGTCACTGCCAAGCACTTCCTTGTCACTGATTGTAAATGCAGATTCATTGCTGACAAGCCCCAAATGATATCTGCCGTTATTGTCATTTTCACCGTTGCTTTCAATGTTGGCAGACACGCTTATATCGTCAGGCAACACGAAAATCAGGGGTGTGTATTTACCATCCGTCTTTTCAGGGATCAATACCTGAGATCCGGGGATATCATCAAATAACTGATCATTGATGATACCGGTCACCCTGCCTGCGTCATCTTCAAAATACATATCGGCATCACCGGTAAACAATCCTATCAGCGCATCAATCAACGTAGGGATTCTATGGTCTGTGATCAGCGGTGCATCCGATGCTGTACCCAGCCTATTGTACCTCGACTCATATCCGATCACCTGGGAATATGTGAAATACATGATGCTGTCATTCCATAATTCCGTCGAATTGAACTGATATCCCCAGTTCAAACCGTCCAGTTCAAGAAATGGATAGTGACCAAAGTTATTGATATCACTGGAAGGATTCCTGACTCCTCCGACATCATTGCAGTCATAGACATAAATGCGTATGGTATCATCCGACATGTGTCGTATCATCCATGGAACAACCGCATGACCACCCGGACCATCAGGCCTGGTTTCTTCGTGAATGCAAAGCACACCCAATCGGTCTCTTTCCAGGTCATCCGTTATATCTGTCAGGACTCTCAAATGGGCGCCGCTGTCATCTGCACCGAACCACTGACTGATCTTTTCGGTGACAACTTCGCCACCCAGCTGCGCACCTTGTCTGGCTTCCAAGTATTCCCTTGTGTATGAATTGTTCTGATCAAGTTGATACGCGGCGTTAGGAAACTCCACTTCGGATGCGGTAATTCTGCCATGGTACATTTCAGTCGCAAATGTACTGAATCCGAAACAATGGGCACCGGCAACATCCCTGAAATGATTGTCATAATAAAGGTCAGCTATCGGATTTCTCCACCCTATTCGTTCGGATATCCAGCATTCATCGTCACCGAACACCTGAACCATGCGCTCCCAGGAAAGGTCAACGCCCTCAAAATTGGCAAAAGAAGGCACAAAATTCCACATCAACCGAATATCATCCGCTGGGCAATATCAATATAAACAGGATCGGTGGATGAATAAATGTTTTCCCTGTCTCTTGCAGCAGCAAAATAGGAAAACGTTGTATCCGAAGCATCCGTATTCTCCCAAAGAATGGATCGGCTGACACTGGTTTGACCCGTAAAATCAAAATCATGAATCAGTCCGTTGATTGAAATGGACAGCGTTTCTATGCCGTCAGCATCCGTTGCCGTCGCCGTAATCCTTGCTCTTTGACCATCTTCTGTAATGAGTCTGAATTCCTCTGGAAGCACTTCCGTCACATCCAACCACTCGATATCGACATCGACTGCAGGACCCGAACCGCTTCCGGCAACCGGAACAGTGATGTCTTCACGGATGCCTTCCGGCGCTCCTATGTCGTCAGCCATTAATGTATACGACATACTTGGCAGTTCTGCGATTTCAGAGTATGCCACGGTAAGCGATGTCGTATCATCCGTTGTCGCCTCATTTCTTGCCAGTTCAGTGTATCCTCTCATGATGCTTACATGGGAAAGCGCTACATTATCCGTCGCTGTAACAGTGATTGTGACAAGTTCTCCCGGCGCAGGACTCTCAGGGCTTACCGTATATGACATGCTGCAGGCAACACTGTCTGACGGAACGCTGGGCTCTTCCGTTTCAACCTCATCGGCACCGGTATAATTCAGTCTTAAGCCAGGCCGGTATGCCTTGTTTTCATCGCTTCCGAAACTCATTTCAAATCCACCGGACCAGCTATGTGTCAGTGAGATTCCGTGATTTGACGATGGAGAAGCAATCCAGTTGTTGACAACTGAAACGGGTATTTCAATTTCATGCCAGCCGTCATAATCGGCCAAATCCTTCGATCCGATAATGCCTCCAACTCCAGGCTTTGTCTGCCATGTCACTGTACTCTCTGTGAAATCGGATGTCAGTTGCCTGATATTGATCGTGCCTGTTTCCTCATCGTTCTTATAAAGCCTTACAACCGCTTTTGTGATCTCTGCTCCTTCAGGCAGCAGTCCGCCTTGTGACTCCGCAATGTTGTCGAATAGGAGCAGTCCTTCACGTTCATACAGAAATTCAGTCCCTTTGCCGACGCGGATATAATTGTAGTCAAACGCATTCATATTAGAAGTTGGTGCGCCTGCGTCTACGTAAACACCTTGCGTACATGGAATGATCACTGAAGTCGCTATCTCAATCGGTTCAATAACCTTTCCCGGGTCTGGTGTCACTGGTGCAGCGAAGATATTCAGTCCTCCGATGATGAAGATTACAGTCAACACGATAGCTGATAATAACTTACTGCTTTTCATACAAACACCTTCTTTACAGACTTATCCACTTTTAATACTATCACCACCACCTAGTGCCGTCCATGATTACAAGGCCTTATAGCATCCATCTTATGTACTAGAACCGTTCCCCTCAGAATCCATATATCCACCTGTGCATGATCTTCTACAGCTTATCGCTATGTATAACCGTTCACTCATGCATCCCTACCGTTCAGGTTCTGATTTATACCCTTCGGAACATATGTGACAAATTCAGTAGAAAAGCGTTTATAATCATATCATAACCTATCGAAATCCAGTATTTAGGAGGAATTAAAATGATATCTTTTCTACTTTCAGTCGTTGCATTGATTCTTGGGTATGTGTTTTATGGTAAATTCATTGAAAAAGTATTCGGGGCTGACGAAACCAGAGAAACGCCTGCCAATTCCATGAACGACGGCGTCGACTATCTGCCGATCGAATGGAAACGCGGATTCCTGATCCAGTTCCTCAACATTGCAGGTCTTGGTCCTATCTTCGGTGCTGTAGCAGGAGCCTATTGGGGTACTGCAGCATTCATCTGGATCGTCCTTGGCTGTATCTTCGCCGGCGCGACACATGACTTTTTCGCCGGTATGTTATCCGTTCGTCATGGCGGTGAAACTGTTGCCGAAATCATCGGTCGTTATCTTGGAACCACAGCTAAAAACGCAATGCGTATCTTCTCTGTAGTATTGTTGATTCTAGTCGGTGTTGTATTCGTCAACGGCCCTGCAGGTATCCTCGAGAACATGACAGGCATCCCACGTATGGGTTGGGTAGCTTTCATCATCGTTTATTACATGCTTGCAACAGTACTGCCTATCGATAAAATCATCAGCAGGATCTATCCGATCTTCGGTGCTACACTCATCATCATGGGTATTGGGATCATCCTGGGAATCATCGTCAAAGGCTACACGATTCCGGAAATCCAACTTGCCAACCTTCATCCGAGCGGCAAAGCGATCTTCCCATATCTTTTCATCACAATCGCCTGTGGAGCCATCAGCGGTTTCCATGCAACCCAGTCGCCGATCATGGCCAGGTGTCTTCCTAACGAGAGACTCGGACGACGCATCTTCTACGGTTCAATGATTGCAGAAGGTATCATCGCATTGATATGGGCAGCTGCCGCCATCGCTTTCTTCGGCAACACCCAAGTGCTTTCAGAAGGCGGCTCAGCAGCCGTGGTCGTCAACACCATCAGTGTTTCAGTACTCGGAACCTTTGGCGGATTCCTTGCCCTTCTCGGAGTTGTTGCCTGCCCGATCACATCCGGCGACACAGCATTCAGAAGTGCCAGACTTGCCATCGCGGATGCCATCAACCTGAAGCAAAGCAAGATCGCCAACCGTTTCATGGTTGCCATCCCGTTATTTGTCATCGGTACCGGACTCTGCTTCATCGATTTCGGAATCATCTGGAGATACTTCGCTTGGTCGAACCAGACACTGGCAATGATGATGCTCTGGGCAAGCGCATCCTACCTGATGAAGAACGGCAAGATCCACTGGATTGCCTCATTGCCTGCGGCATTCATGACATCCGTGACCACAACCTATATCCTGATTGCACCTGAAGGATTCAAGATTGCACCATCATCGCATACCCGATTGGTATCGGACTCGGAATCGGTTCATTCGTCTTCTTCATGATCAAAAGTCATACAAAACGGCAAAGTTGTTGCCAATGCTGAAGCCTAGAATTTCACATATAAACGAGGAAACATAAGACAGATATGAATCATCCGAAAAAGAACCATCGTCCGATATCCGGATGATGGTTCTTTGCTTTCATGCAAATTCAATTTTTCCGATTGCCCCCAGTTTGTCGCCTAGGATGACGACAACACCTTCGACACCTTCAATGGCCATTCCAAGCTCCAAGGCTCTCTGGATGTCCGCTTCAGTCCTGACTTCATTTCCCAGCCGTGTCGCAACAGCATCTGCAAGAGCAGTATCTTTCGACAGGACCACGACCGCGTCTGCCTTGCCAAAACTTAGGGAATGACCCACCGTTCCGGCGGATGTGCAGATTCCTATCGGAGAGCATTCCGGCCGTATTCTGAGGTTGAACTTATTGGACAGGATAGAACTACCGGCATATATGGAAACATACCTTTCCTTTTTCGCGTGCAGGAAGATGTCGCCGCCGTTTTCAATAAGGATATCCACAGGTCCGTAACGTTCCATCAAATGTTTCCCCAGAACCTCCGAAGTTATCCCTGCAACGGCAGCCATGGGTCCGACGCCAGCTTTTTCTCCCGCATGATACATATTGACCAGAAAGGAGAATGAATCACTGACACCTATTGTCTCTGGGAGATCTTTTGCTATGTCTTCCGGTAACTCCAGCGGTTCAAGGGATCCAAAAAACTTCGGATATTTCTCAAAATGTTCTTTCAGGCAGCCTCTGACCTCCCCAAGTCTATCGTATAAGAATCCTTCAATGGCCTCATGGCTGTCACATGGTTCAACGATCACCAGCAGGTCTGATTCCTCCATCTCAAGCTTGATCCGAAGCATTTCCTCATTGATGTGAAACCCCCGATAAAACCGTTCTTCGTATGCCATTACCGCTATAGCACCGCATCAATCGCTCTCGCCGGACAAGCCGTTACGCAGAGCTTACAGTCGATGCATTTATCATTATCAAATGTCAGTTCATAATTCTTATCCAAATATAGGGCATCAACGGTGCATACCGCTGTACACGCTCCGCAGTTGACACATTTTTCCTCGTTGACCAAGATCGCCGAATCAATCACATTGACGATGACATGGTGCTCCCTTGCGTATTCGATGCCTCTTTCAATGATTGCCTCGTCACCTTCAAGCTCCCCAAGAAGAAAACCTCTGGCATTGAAATCGATGGAGGCCCGTATGATATTCACTTTCAAATCATATATCTTGATCAGATTATAGACGATTGCGTGATGTGATTCTTCTTTCGGAAAATCAAACAATACCATTTCCTTCATTATCTTGCCCCCTTCTTGATGATCTTCAAACCATTCAACGTATTATCCAGCGGGAAAGACTCAATCGGTTCCTGAAGCGTAAATTCACCTCTTTGAATCCACACCTTCAGTTCATCGGCAATCTCTCTTGCCTTTGTCAGGCTTGACAGCGATGCCGTCTTGACTTCCTTGCCGTCAATGACTATCTTCCCACTTCGCAGTTCCTTATAGCTGAACTCACCCAAGATCGGTTTCGGACCCTTGCTGACACTGTAATCAAAGACGGTTGTATAGATTTCCTCATCCGAAACCGCCAGTTGACGAAGCATGTCTTCATCCAGAACGGGAATCGGAATCCCAACTCCAACGAACATGGACGTGCCGTATCGTTCGAAGACAGCGGGTTCGATGTACTTTGTATCCATCCCCTTCAAATCGCCGATAAGAGCCAGTGTTCCTGCAGGCCCTTTCGGAAGATTGTTTTCATCCCTTGCCACACCGGATTTGAACTGCGTGCCTCTCCATGCCACATATCCCTGAGCTCCGCCGATGAAAACCCTCGTACCGACACCGATGGTCCGGTATAGCGGATCATTGAGCAACGGACTCAGCTGTCCGGATGTCGAATAGGTGACAACGCTCGAGTTCGGCGCAAGAATTCCCATGTAAGTGAAGATTCTTCTTTCCGATGTATTGATGGCCGCCGCATAGTTCTGATAGCAGTTTCTGGGATTGTACAGATATGCCTCATTGATGGAATCCTTGTTGATCCAGGTATCGATTTCCCTTCTCGGATAACAGTCCGTGCCTTTGGCCGTCGCTGTCAGATTCACATCCTTGCCGTCAATCAGGTCACAGATGACATGTGCCCCTCCGTATTCATACCCTTCGGTTTCGGATTCCTGGGTAGCACCGATATAAGTATCCACAGCTGCCAATCCGCCATAGGCCTCAACATTGTTCAGACGAAGCTTTTCCATGCGCATTGCCGGGTCGGAATGACCGAAGTTCAGGAACGCTCCGCTGGAACACATCGGACCGAAGGTCGCAGTCGTGACAACATCCACTTCCTTGGCCGCCTTCTTGATACCTTTTTCCTTAACAATATCAATGATCTCTTCCGCTGTCACGACAACAGCTTTGCCGGAACGGATTTTCTCATTGATCTCCTCATATGTTTTTCTATTGCTCATCTTGTCACCCTTTCTCAGAAAAAGACTCCTCCCAAAGAGAAGTCAAAAAAGCTCATCTATGTAATTGTTTGTATTATATAAGAAATGCTTTCACTAGTCAACATCCCTGTCTTCAAGAATCCACTTGTACTCCAATGGTGCAAGGTCTACTTCTCCATCAATATCCTCCTTGGTGAACAGTTCCATCCCTCGGATACCAGGATCCATTTCCACATCCTGGGTGGAAACATTGACCAAAGCAACAATGGATTCTCCACTATCCTTGTTGACCCTTCTGACTGCAAAGATGCGTTTATCCAAATCGAGGACTTCCTGACAGGCATAAGGGGAAAATGCACTGTGTTCCCTGCGGATATCAAGGGCTTTCAACATACCGTCAAGTATTCTCTTTCTCAATCCGCCTTTTTCGAGTTCAGCATCCAAGAGGTCATAATCCAGCTTTTCCCTGTTGATCCTCCTGTTGATACCGGAAGTCTCCACTCCGTAATAGTCGTTCCTGGAGCCCAGAAGGCTGTGGATATAGATGGCTGGCATCCCAACCACCGACATGAGAATCACATGGCTGGCAATGAACCTCTTGATTCTCGTGTCATCATCATCGTATAGACCGGATAAGGCATCCTGATAGTTGACATTCAACTCATAGGGGCTCTTGCTCCCATCTTCATTTGTCTTATAGTTGATCTTGCCGCCACGGGCAAGCACCAGTTTTGCCATCATCTTTCTCTCATCATCGGTAAGGATGCCTTCCGTAGGCCGAAGACCCACACCATCATGGGAGGACAGGAAATTGAAATATGTCGTCCTGTCTGTAAGCGGTTCAAGGGAAGCTGCCCATTTACTCAATTTTTCAGCATTCTCTGTCATGAATGAAAACAGGGTCAGTGGCGGCAATGGAAACTGATATACAAGCTGCGCCTCATCATAACCGTTGCCAAAATACGAGATGTTTTCCTTATGGGGTACATTGGTCTCTGTAATCAACAGTGTTCCAGGTGCGTATTCATCCAGCACCTCCCGCATGACCTTAATCATTTCATGGGTTTTCTCATGATGGATGCAGGTTGTGCCGCTGTCTTTCCAAAGGAAGCCGATCGCATCAAGTCGAATATATCTGGCACCTTTCATCGCATAATAAACCAGAAGCTCCATGATATCTGTCGCCAAATCCACACTGGCGAAGTTGATATCGATCTGATCGGCACTGAATGTGGACCAATAGGATTTTGGGCCATCAGCTGTCTCAAATGCGGTGAACAGCGGCGAGGTACGTGGCCTCACGACTCTAGAACAGTCAAAGTTCTCATCCTTTTCAATGAAATATTCCTTATACTTGCTGTCACCGGCGAGGCATCGCTTGAACCAGTCGCTTTCCTTGGAGATATGATTGATGACCGCGTCGAACATAAGACTGTAGTCCTTACCAAGTGCTTCTATGTCCGGCCAGTCACCGATTTCACTATTGATCTTCTTATAGTCGACAACCGAGAATCCGTCATCGGATGTATACGGAAACATAGGAAGCAGGTGAACAGCTGATATGCTGTCTCCTACATATTTGTTCAGCAGCCTGTGAAGCATGCGCACCTTGGCGTTTTCATTCCCTATGATCGAGTCACCATAAGTGATCAACACCGAATCTTTTTCCGTCAGACTGCTGTCGGTTCCTTTCACCGTTTCGTATTTGGCCAGTTTGTTTCTCAACATTTCCATTGAATTGCTCAACCTGCTTTTTGTCCTGATAAATCCTTATTAATCTCTCTCTTAATTCCATTTGCATACAACTCCTACAATCTAAACAAGATTTTCTTCTTTATTTGCATTATATTATCGCATCAATTTTTTGTCAACATAAATCGTTTTTATTGTATTTTAATCATTTTAATTCTACTATATTATGTATTCCACTGCAAATATACTAATCGTTCTAAGCTGAAACATCTGCGACTAGTCTTTATTTGCATGAAATTATCTATTATTTGCAAATATTCACAAGCTTATTTGCACCCCATGTGTCAATATGCTATAATACACCTAAACACAACAGAAAGGAAAGCATCAAACTCGCAGACTTCTGCACTTGATGCATGTCATTCCATATGAAGATTACTATCAGCGATATCGCAAAAGAGTGTGGCGTCAATGTATCCACCGTTTCACGTGTACTCAATAATGACTCACGCATCAGCAGGGCAACCGCAGAAATGGTGATGGAAAAAGTCAACGAACTCGGTTACCAGCCACTACGCAAAAAAAGAATTGCTTCGAGCGAAATCATCGTAGCAATTCCCAACACCAAGATATATACTTTCGGCAACACCTTGAATTTTCTATCCAGTCATCTGTCACATAAGAACTATGATATCCGTCTGGTCAACCTTCAGCTTGAAAGAGTCATCACCAAAGGCACCGCTTTGTCTCTTTGCGAAAAAAAACCTGCCGGAATCATCCTGTACGGTTGCTATGTAGAGGAGGAAAGCGCTGAGATTTTCGCGCCAAAAAGATACCAACCATCGTACGCCATGGCCTTTCCAAGCACATCCTCTCCATAAACGTCAACAACTATACCGGCGTGCAGGATGCTGTTGACTACATGTTGAAGTGCGGCTACCGGAAAATCGGTTTCATCGGATGGAAGCCTTCCGACCACAATCTCAAGACCAGATGCGACAGCTTCCGCATGGCCATGACCAATGCCGGCCTGGATCCCGACATGATATTCAACGACTGCTTCCTCGACGAAAAAGGAGGCTATCTCGCGACCGTAGAAATGATGAAATCCTACAAACCCGATGCCATCCTCTACGCCTCCGATATCCTGGCTTATGGTGGTATGAGTTATCTTCGCAGAGAAAAGCTCTCATTTCCGGATGACCTCGGCATCATGGGATTTGACAATGCAGCCCTCTCTGAAACTTTCGGGCTGACAACCATGAGCGAAATGATTGAAGACACAGCCCATTTGGTATTGGAAAACCTCCTGGGTATGATCGAGAACAAGACCATCTACGCACCAAAGGAAATCAACCTGACACCACAGCTGATCATCAGGGATTCACTAAGAGAGCCTTCATCCTGGTGCAGTGTTCGTTAACAGGCAGGAATCACCGTTTATTCAATGAAACCGTACTAGAACCTGATATCAAAGAAATGAAATCCTCCGCTTTCATCCAGATACACTTCCTCAACATGGGTAACCTCCGAAAACCTCGGACCTTCCTTGATCTTGGCCACAAACTGTTTCATCAGCGGCTCTTCCCCTTCCGCCTCAATGTGAACCGTACCGTCATAGGCATTTCTCACCCATCCTGTGATTCCAAGCTGTTGGGCGATCATCTGGGTGGTATACCTGAATCCGACTCCCTGAACTCTTCCATGCACAATCATCTTCACATGAATCCGTTTATTCATTGCACCCATTCCTTTTCTTCATTGTGAACAGAAGCTGTTTCAACCGTTTGATTTCTGTTCTCCTTCTACAGACATAATAGGCGACAGCATCTCTACTTCCGCTTCAGATAGGCACATCCTCTTCTTCACCTTGTACCAGTCCAGCAACAGCATGTTCTCATCAATATCATGAAGTCTTCCGATACAAAAATGCATCTCATTCAACAGCTTCGCATCCTCCTCATCTCCAATGGTCGCAGCGTCGTTCTCCAAAAGGTATTTGAGCTTTTTCCCCTGGATTCTCAGCTGATGAATCGATTCCATGCAATCGACATCCGCTTCACCCAATGTCGTTCTGTAGGCATTGATCCTTTTTTTCAGCGACTGTTTCAAAACTATATCCGAAGCCAGCGGTTCATACCCAGCTTTTAGCACACGCTTCAGTTCCTTGCGATTCTCTGCAAGTCCCCTGACCACTTTCGCATTTTCCTTTTTCAGTGCTTTCTTGACAAAAACGTATCTTTTTTTTTGTCAACCCGGCTTTTTTCAGTGACTCTTTGAACACAGTCAGCTTCCTGGATTCCTCAAACAGCTTAAAAATATCTCTTAACGTCCTGTCAAGCTTCTTATAATCCTTCCACTGCACCTGCCCTTTGAGCAGCGTCAGCAACGATCGGATACTGCGTATGTCGACCCTCAGGTCATGCACCATCTTCCCGGTCAACAATCAGCATTGATTGTCTTGATCGTCTGTCGCAATTCACCGATATTGGCAAACAGTCTGTCATTGACCGCTTCCAAAGAAGTGAATCTCACTCTCATGAGATCCAGCATGGCACACTCATTTCTCATACTTTCGTAGGTGGATATATCTCCCATGAATTCCACCGCATGCGCCATCGAATCCGCATCCTTGATCAACTCATCATAGGTTCCCTCAATGATTTTCTTCCGGTTGTGCCTTCCGATCGCAGTACAGACCACATCAACTACATGGGCCGAAACACCTTCTCCTTCCAGCCAGATTCTAGCCTCTTTGGCCCCCGCTTCACTGTGCCCTTTTCCATAGACGCCCCGAACCACACGTCCCAAATCATGGAGCAGCCCGAGCACTTCCGCAAGGCCAACATCAAGTCCCCTGTGAATGGCGATCTGGGCACATTCAGCCTCAACCCTTCGGATATGATGATAATCATAATCCGTTTCACCTCTGGCATCGATAAGGGCATACACCTTCCTGCGGATATCCTTGATCTGCGTATCCGTAAAGACCCCTTCCATTTCCGACCTATAATGTGTCATGAATTCCACCATACGTTTCACCTCTCTTACCCAAACCTCACTGCATCTATATTCAGTTTACTCCTTTTCCCAACAAAAGAAAAGAGTTGCCACTCTACATATTTCCTTCACATTTTCAGACTATACTGGATAAATAATATAAACATCAGTGTCACAATCCGACACTACCAAAATAACAGGAGGACTGAAAATGAAAATAAAGAAAAACACTAACGACAACTGCACTGGCAGGACTTCTCAGCGCCACAACCCTTGTTGCTTCCGCATCACCGGCATCCATTTATGGCGGCTTGACCGATATGACAGAAGAAGAAGCAAGGACATATGCCGAGGATCAGGATAAGAGTTTCGGTGTCCTCGCCGAGGAAAACGGTATACTGGATGAATACAAAGCCGGTTTGATCGCCGAAATGACAGAACGAATTCAACAAGCCGTTTCCGACGGCAAAATCGACGAAGAGCAGGCAGCTGAAAAAATCGAAAGAATTGAAGAGCACATCACTTCAGCCGAAGCTGAAGATTTGAAAGCCAAAGGCCGTCACGGTGGTAAAAGGACAGGAAACAAAGGCAAAAACCTCGAAACCATCCTCGAAGAAGAATTCGACGGCGACTTCGATGCACTGAAAGCCAGCATGATGGATAGATTTACCGACCGCCTGTCAAAAGCTGTAGAAGAAGGCAAACTGGAACAGGAAGATGCTGACTTGAAACTTGAAGAAATGGAGACTTTCTTAGACAGCGCAACCAGCATCACGGACCTCCAGAATAAAAACGCTTTGAGGTCCGGTCACAGGCCAAATCCTGATCGTTCATCCGAGTTAGGTCGACGCGGGTGCAAACCAACGGACAAGTAAAACAGCCTCTTACCCCTCTTAATACAATATATCCATATCTGCGATACCGGCTCAAACCCCAAAGGAGCCGGTATTTTCTTTTGCGCAATGTTCTTGCATAATAAAAGAATATGCATCATAATGAATGTGACAATAACAACCGGCCCCAATAAAGGATGGATCAACATGAATAAATCAGAACTTACCAAATAAAAGATGAGCTGCACTTATTGTGCAAGGATGTCGGCAAGTATCAGCTTGACAACCTCGGCCGGCGGGATCTCGCCATAGACAAGAAAACATCTTCCGTTGATCTAGTCACAGAAGTTGACAAGGCTTCGGAGAAAATCATCATCAGCTTCCTGCGAAGCAAATACCCTGAGCACAACATACTTGCCGAAGAGGGCGGCAACGTGACGCAAGGCAATGATTTCACATGGATCATCGACCCGGTGGACGGCACAACGAACTATGCCCACGGATACCCCCTTTTCGCCATAGCCATCGGCCTTAAACAGAAGGATGAGACCATCATGGGCTGCATATACCAGCCCGTGCTCGACGAGTTCTTCTGGGCAATCAAAGACGAAGGGGCTTACCTCAACGGAAAGCGAATCACCGTCAGCAAGGCGAAGGATCTCGATTGCTCGGTTGTGGCAACAGGTTTCCCCTATAACAAGAGAACGTCAAAACACAATAACCTGGATTACTTCACACACGTCGCACTGAACCTCGGTGGCGTTCGACGTTCCGGGTCAGCATGCGTCGACCTCATCAGCGTTGCCTGCGGCCGCATCGACGGTTATTTCGAGATGTACCTGAATCCCTGGGATTACGTCCCCGGTCAGCTGATCATCCGCGAAGCCGGCGGCATCTGCGAAGACAAGTCTGTCAGAGGCAGATATTCGATCGTTGCCACTAACGGCCTGATTCACAAAGAGCTGTGTGGATATCTCGCTGCAGTGGGCACAGAAGACTATTGCATCGACTGTTTGTAATCAGAAACAAGGAAGGAAACAAAGATGATCACCATACTTTTGCTGACAATCATATATCTGGCTTTCATCAGCCTTGGTTTGCCCGATTCACTGTTAGGCGTGGCATGGCCGGCAATGAGATCGGATTTCGGGCTGCCTCTGGATGCTGCCGGTCTCTACTCACTGATAGCCGTAGGCGGGACAATCGCCTCAAGCCTCCTCAGCGGACATATGATTCGAAGGTTCGGCACGGGCAAGGTCACTTTCCTGAGTTGCGCCCTAACGACCACGGCCCTGCTGGGCATTTCATCAGCGCCTTCCTATCCCTGGATCATACTGATGGCAATACCCATGGGATTCGGAGCCGGAAGTGTCGATGCTGCCCTGAACAATTATGTCGCCCACCATTTCAAGGCCCATCATATGAACTGGCTGCATTCCTTTTGGGGTGTGGGCGCAACCATCGGACCGGTTCTCATGGGAAGATACCTGCTTACCTCCTCATGGCGCGACGGTTACAGGACCATCGGAAGCATACAGTTCATTCTGGCTGTCATACTCCTTCTGGCTCTTCCGTTGTGGAAACGCCACAGGGAACTGGCCTTTTCAAACGGTGAAGGTTCACCGGATGCACTTGTTCCTTCCGACTCACCACTGAAGCTGAAGGGACTGGGCTACGCCCTTGTCACATTCCTTCTGTATGTTGCCGCAGAGTTATCCATGGGACTGTGGGGAAGCAGTTATCTCGTTCAAGTCCGGAACATCGAAATCAGCACAGCTGCCAGGTGGGTTGCACTGTATTACGGTGGCATCACCTTCGGCAGATTCATTTCAGGATTCGTTTCCTTCAAGCTGAGCAACCGTCAAATGATCCGATTCGGTATCCTGATTTCAATGACAGGCGCGGTGTTGATGCTGCTGCACCTTTCAGCATTTGTGACCATGGCAGCTTTCATACTGATTGGGTTGGGCTTCGCTCCCATCTTCCCAAGCATGATCCACGAAACTCCCGTAAGGTTTGGCAAGAACAACGCAAGCGTCATCATCGGCTATCAGATGGCAGCCGCTTACACCGGCGGAACGATTCTCCCGCCCATATTCGGAGTTGTCGGCCGCAACATCAGCATGACCCTATTTCCACCATACATTCTCCTTTGTATCCTATTGATTCTCATCTCGACAGAAAGACTCAACAAAACCGCCTCTCGTCAATGACGATTGGCGGTTTTCCTATTTGATCCTGTTCGTAGCCGCTTCCATCTCCACTTCACCGAAACGGGCAAGATTTCTGATCAACTCTTCAATCTCATCATGCTTGTCATATTCCGCTTTCAACAGATAACTGTCTCTGTCTCTCATACGATAGACCTCCACAACGATAGTTGCCGTTTCCATGGTCTGGAGAAACTTAACCGAGTGGTCCCGATCCACGGCAATCGATATGAATTCCACGTTGCCTGATTCGCTGCCGTTGATCTTCGTATAATACCCTTCAATGACGCCGTTGTTCATCAAACGCTTGACACGCTCTCCAACCGCCTGGCCCGACAAGTGGATTTCTTCCCCGATCTCTCTCCACTGGATTCTGGCATTATCCTTCAAGATGTCAAGTATCTGCTTATCAATTTCATCCGGCTGATATCTGCTCTCAGTCATAACATCCTTCTCCTATTACGGTTTATTGTAATACCCCATACTGCAAGAAACAATCATTGACTATATTCTATCATATACTCGAAACCTTGAAAACTATTGAAATGCACGAAAAATTATAATAAAATAAGTCTATAGGAAGGAGGTTCTTATGGAAATACATCAATCAGCAAGACTTATCAAATCAGAAGACCTTAACCACCACGGGACACTCTTCGCCGGCAGAATGGCTGAATGGTTCGTGGAAGGCAGCTTTGTAGCAGCTGCAATAGCAGTCGGGAATCCCGACCATATTGTCTGCCTCAAAGTCCACGGCATGCGTTTCAACATTCCCGCCAAGAAGGAGATATCCTGAAGATAACCTCAAGGGTTATCGATGCAGGAACCACCAGCCTCACGGTGTTCAACCGAACACTCTCAACCAATACCGGCGAGATTCTCGTCGAGGGCTTTGTCACTTTTGTCAACGTCGACGATAAAGGCAAGAAAATGCCCCACGGACTTGTTCTCAATGATTTATCAGATGAAGAACTCCAACTACAGAAAGAAGCAAGAAGCCTCCGATAATCGAGGCTTCTTTTCTTGTTTCACAAAGTATGGTAATGAGGGAGGAAGGGATAAGGGAGTTGATATGGTCTTATCCCTTTTGTTCTATAATTACACCGCATGACAATTCCGGTTCATCCCAGCCAAGTCCCTGAACAGCAAATACAGCGACACACCTATGGTCAGGACATCCGCTGCAGGAATGGCGATGAAGAGACCGTACACACCGAAAACAGCGGCAGCACATACAGCAAAGGTATCAGAAATATAATCTGTTTCAAAAGGTTGATGAGCACGGCTTCTTTCGCCTTGCCGACAGACATGAAATACGACGCGCTCAAGTGCTGAACACCATGAAACGGCAACAGACATGATGTCAACAGCAGCACACGGATAAACACATGCATTTCATCGGACCTTATGCCGAACAGCCTTCCCATGTCACTCCCCATAAGAATCACCACAGCAAGGAGAATGACACCAACAGCCAGACTCGACGTAAACGCAAAACGCATCGCCTCCTTGATCCTAGCGGGCGATCGGTTGCCAAAGTTATGACCTACGACAGGCTTCAGAGCAATGTTGATGGCTGCAATGGGCGCAATCAGCAGACGGATGATCCTCTGTGCAGCTCCGAAGGCAATGATATAAATACTCGTTCCATATTCAGATGCCATGGCATTGATGATCATCATGGCGATACTGACACCGACCTGTCTGACGAAACTGCCCAGACCGATACTCATCATCTCCAGCAGCAGTTTGAAATCAATCTTCAGAGTCAGCGACGAAACGACTGTATGGACATGTCTTGCCTTCAGTGCTCTTACATGCATATAGCCATACCAGACCACTTGGGATGCCACAGTCGCATATCCTGCACCTGCCACTCCCATCTCCATGACGTATATAGCGAGATAGTCGAGAATCACATTGAGAACCGTACTCATCATCATGGCTTGCATGGCTATCCGCATCTCTCCATGGGCATTGAGCTGGTGGAAATACACAAGACTCAGCGCCATGAACGGCATGCCGGGAAGCATCGCGAAAAAATACGACCGTGCATAGCGACTGATATCAGGAGTGACTCCGACCAGCATCAGCAATTCGTCGGTGTATACAGCTCCAATCCCCACCAATACCAGAGACATCAAGGCCACTGCTCCATGCGCAGTTCCTATTGCCTTTGCCACCCTTTTTTCCTCATTTGATGCCAAGGATCTGGACACGACAGATGCAAGCCCCTCTCCAATCAGGGATCCAAAGGCAATCACCGCCAGCACAAGCGGGAAGACAACCGACACTCCACCAAGGGCTTTGCCTCCGACTCCGTCACCGATGAACACACCATCGACGAAGCCATACAGGAGATTCATGACTATCGCGAAAAAGGAAGGTATGCTCAGCTTCACCATAAGCATCTTCACCGGATCTTTCGCGAAATCAACCGGCCTATGCATCTGCTTCTTCATCGCTGTTCTCCAACAGGGTAATGACACCCCTTGCCGCATCCACACGGACCATCTGCCCGTCTTCGAAAAGGTTCATGGCATTTTCCACTCCTGCAATGCACGGCTTCCCATACTCCCTGGCCACCAAGGCACCATGTTGGAGCAGTCCTCCGACTTCAAGCAGTATCGCAGATGCATTGATAAACAAAGGTGTCCATCCCGGATCGGTCGCTTTGGTCACCATGATTTCACCCGGCAACAAAGGCTTTTCATCCGGTGCATGCAACACTTTCACCCTTCCTGTAACGATTCCAGGCGAAATTGGTTGCCCGACCACCTCTCCCTCCTTGGGTTCGACATGGGGGAGCGTCAGAATACGGCCCCTGGAATCGATGAGTTTGGGAAACTCCTTCACTCTCGATAACAGGCTGTAGTATTCCATATTCGCACCAATCAGACAGTATATCTCTTCACAGCTCAGACGGTCCGTATCAAGGAGTTCAGTGAAATGCAGTCTGAATACATCTTCCCTGTCCTTAAGCTTCCCTTTTCCACCAGTCGGTCAGCTTCAGCAAGCAGCAGTTCCCGGATAGCTGTCAACGACCTGACATACCAGTATTTCAAAGCTTCCCTTTTACCGCCGAGCTTCACCAGTGTATTGTATTTCCTTTTAAACTTCCTTAGATCGCTTCCCTGCAGTCCACTGCAGATTCTGTCATAGGTTTGCTCCCTCAACTGTCTTGATTCCTCATAAATCCGTTTCGGACTGAACTCATCCTCCACCGATGCCATGGACTTGAGCTGTGCTGCAATCACATCCACTTTTTCATAGCTTCTGGCAACTCCCACATCCAGTTCATTGGTGGTCCTGCATCCATAGGTATCTACAAATTCCTGCCATAGATTTCCGAATGTTTTCGAGTACGCCTTTTCATCGATGATCCTGCATATTTCATCTTCATCGTTGCTCGCGACTTCATCCATCACAGCCAGCTCGTACATCATAAGCCCCATATCTATGGTGACATTGTCAGGCAGCGACCTTTCCAGATATTTCATCAGATCGGCATCGTCCGGAAAACTCTTTTCCAGCTGTTTGGCAATGGCTTTCCTGGCCAATTCGGCAGCATATGTCATCGGCAGCATCTTCCCCAGAAGGTCTATGAACCTGCTAAAAATCTCTTGTGGCGCCTGCCTGACAGCAATTCCACTTGTAATTATGCCTGACAGGTAACTGTCGAATTCATCTTCAAATGGCTGATACCATTTCTTGTATCCATCCGGATCCTTCGCAGCTTGACGCATATACTTCACCGCTCCGATGTTATTCTTGACCGTACCCCACATGGCACCTTTGAGCACCTCTGGCAGCTTCTTGGGAATATATTCTTCAAGGTCCAGTTCCTCAAGCACCCTTGCTGTCACCACATCCACTGTTTTCCACATGTTGACGATTCTCTTCTTGCCCTGGAACCGCATCGACGACGAGGCATTCACATACATCCTTCCACCTCTTGTTGCCGCCAATCCCCACTTGATATCCTCGGTCGTGTCTTTGCCCATCATGTCCGTAAACATGATGCCCTGTGTGATTTCTATCGCATCGCATCCCATGACCGAAATCGGTGTCGTGATCCCTTGTTTGGTCAGGCTGCCGTCGATGTACAGGACCTTCTGTTCACCAACACGGGTCTGCATCTCCTCAGGCAGCGGTATGTATGTGGTCACGGGTCTTGACTGCAGCAGATAAAGTCGGTCATTTGCAAATGCCCATTCAATATCCACCGGAAAACCATAACTGCTTTCGACTTCTGCAATCAAGCCGGTCAGTTCCACCACCTGCTTCTCGGATAGAGACAATTCCCCTTTCATCCCTTCCACGGTTTCTGTTCCACCACCAACCGCAAGGACAATCGCCTTTTCCTTCGAACCGGGCTTCACCGAAATCATCTGCATGGTATTCTTGTCAACCACATACTCGTCCGGCGTCACCAGTCCGGATACGACACTTTCTCCAAGCCCCGTATTAGCATTGATCACTGCTTCATCATAAGCGTTGTTCATAGGATTCAGCGAGAACCCTACCCCCGACGCATCGGATGCAATCTGCTCCTGAATGATGACCGCTATTCTCACCTGCGAGGTATCAAATCCACTCTGGTGTTTATAATAGAACACCCTCTTGTCCAGGCAGGAAAGAAAGGCCAGCTTGACAGCATCCTCTATTTCGGTTTCAGCAACACCCAATACGGTTTCATAACCTCCGGCAAAGGATGCACCGGCCATATCCTCTTCCGGGGACGACGACCGGACGGCAAAAAGCCCTCCACCATCCAGTTCTCCTATCACTTGCGAAATGACAGTTCTCTGTTCACTCGAAAACTCAAAATCCTCCGCCTTCCTTTTCAGTCGATCCGCAAGCTCAGGAAAGCTCTCCGGGTCTGTCCAGGTCAACGCAGATGTTTCACCACGACGGAGTTCATCTATCCATTCATTGAAGAAATCCACCGTCAAGACAGCACCTTTTGGGACCTCGAAACCTTTCTTTGTCAATTCGATGAGCGACTTTGCTTTGCCACCAACTTCCTCAAGCGTCGGTTCCACCTGACAATTGAAAAAATAATATTTCATCCATTGCACCTCCTAGTAAATGAGTTCATCCTCATAATTTGAGTATACGCTCATTTATTTGTTTTGTCAATGCCTTCTCTTGAATTTTCAGGCTTTATGGAATATAATGAGTTTATACTCATTAATTGAGTGCCGCTCAAATTCAGGAGGTGCATACGGATGAACGACAAAAACACAAGACGCGAACGGCGTATCGAGCGCAACCGGAATATGATCATGGATGCAGCCATCGATATCATTGCCGAAAAGGATTCAAGAATACTACCACCCGGGAGATTGCCGAAACAGCCGATATGGCAGAAGGCACCTTATACAACTATTTCAAGAACAAGGATGATATCCTGATGAGCATCACTGAAAGATATATATCCTACAAACGCAACTTCAACTTCAATGAGGATGCGGCAAACATGATGGAATTCATCGCAAGCATTTACAAGGGAAACGCCTCAACCGTCATGGAAGAACATTCCAAGGAGAGAGAGGTGCTGATCGCCCTGCTACCCGAACTGCTCACCGACCAAAAACTCGGAAAAATGTACTATGAGCGAATTGTCAAGCCGTTTCTTGAGGCCATCGAGGCAGGCATCATCTCTTTGAAGGAAAAGGGCATTGCCGCTGACTACGATGAAAAAATCCTCAGCCGTCTTCTGTACGGAGCCCTTATCGGCTTCGCCGTCCTCGACATCAACAATGATCCGGTGACCTGCAATGCCGACTCCGATTTCAGAAAACAAGCAGGAAACGCCTATATTGAAGTACTTGGAAAAGGAATGACCAACGTTATTTAAATTTTCTAAAAATTCTTATGCCTTTTTACTCCCGTTATGATAAAATACTGTTATGACGCTTCATCGTGGTAACGCAATTGAATAGAACCAAATACTTCCACCCACGAGAGGCACATAGGATAAGAATATACTAGCCTGAATCATTCAGGTGGAACAAGGAGGATCATATGTACACAAAGACGAATGATGTTTTGGCAACTATCAACCGTGGTGAGCCTTGTGAATCCGGTTTATGCACGTTATGCCGTGCGGACTGCAGCGGCAGATGCGAGACTTTCAAATCCAGTCTTGTAGGCAGAAAACTTCTTTACCCGAGGGATTTTGGAGTGGTGACAGCGGGAAGCACCAATGTAAAGCATGTGGGCGCATGCTACAACAACTTGAGAATTCAAGGGTACCACTATGGAGCCGAAGGTCTCCCACCAGGACTCAGCAATTCGGCCGATGACTGTATTTTCCCGAATGTCAGTCTTGAAACACAGTTCGGTAAGGAACTCAAGACAAAGGCTCGAATCCCCCTGATGACTGGAGCACTCGGTTCAACCTTCATCGCAGCCAAATACTGGGAATCCTTTGCGGTCGGTGCGGCTCTCGTAGGTCTGCCAATCGTTGTCGGCGAGAATGTTGTCGGTGTCGACAAGGAAGCCGTTCTTGAGAACGGCAAGATCATCAAAGCTCCCGAACTCGATCGCAGAATCGAAACCTTCTTGAAATACTACGATGGTTACGGAGCCATCATCGTTCAGATGAATGTGGAAGACACGAGAAACGGTGTTGCAGAATATATCATCAACAGATTCGGCGACAAGGTCATCATCGAACTGAAATGGGGACAGGGCGCCAAGGACATCGGTGGCGAGATACAGGTCACCACCCTCGAATACGCACAGTTCCTCAGAGACAGAGGATATGTCGTCGACCCGGATCCTTATCACGAAGAGGTCATTGAAGGATTCAATAACGGAAGCATCAAATCCTTTGCCCGACACAGCCGCCTGGGTTACTCCGACTTGAACGGATATGAGGCTGTAAGGGAGGATTTCCTATCGGCAGTGGCTGGTCTTAGAAACTCGGTTATAAGCGAATCACTCTGAAGACAGGAGCCTACGGAATGGAAGGACTTGCGACAGCCATCAAGTTGGCAACCGAAGCCAAGCTCGACTTGCTCACCATCGACGGTTCCGGCGGCGGTACCGGCATGAGCCCCTGGAATATGATGGAAAGCTGGGGCGTACCTTCCCTGCATCTGCACGCAAAAGCTTACGAGTACGCTTCCATGCTGAAGCTCAAAGGCGAAGATGTGGTGGACATGGCATTTGCAGGCGGTCTCGCCCGCGAAGACCACATGTTCAAGGCACTTGCTCTTGGAGCACCATACACGAAGCTGATCTGTATGGGCAGAGCCACCATGATACCAGCCTATGTCGGCGCCAACATCGAAGGTGTCCTCAAGCCGAAACGCAGAGAAGCCGTCAGCGGCAACTGGGATAAACTGCCGCCCTGGATGGAAAAAGAACTCGGCATCACCGTCGAAGCACTTTTCGCCAGCTACTATGATGTACAGAAGAAGGTAGGCAAAGACGAAATGGCAAACATCCCCTATGGCGCCATCGCATTCTGGACAATGGCGGACAAACTCTCAGCCGGTCTCCAGCAGCTGCTGGCCGGGGCAAGAAAGTTTGATGTGAATTCGATCACACGGGGCGATCTTTTCTCAGGTAACCGCGAAACCGCAGAGGTCACCGGCATTCCTTACATGCTGGATGCAGGCGATGAAATCGCCAGGAAATACTGAATTCATAAGGGATTCAACAACAATCGGGGCAGAGCACTTTTTCAAGCGCTCTGCCCCGAATTCATCTTGCGAATACCATAAATACGGATACCGATATTCACGCACCAATATCATATGGAATTTTCAATGATTGCCATCAAGGGATTATATCGAATATCCTTCCAGTCATCCACCATGACCGAATCGGATTGGATCCTGCCGATCTCCCTTTCCAATTCCGTTTTATGTCCGAAGACGGACATGAAACAGCCGACATTGGTTTCACCCATCAACTCCATGGCATTTTCATTGAGGTTTGCAGAACCGAATGTCATATAATCACGGTCGATATATATCAGTTTCCCATGAATCATCGCTTTGCAAAAGTATACTTGGATACGGTTGCCGCTTTCTCTGAGCAGATGCCTGATGTGAAACAGGTTCAGGTCGTGCTGCAGATTCGATTTGCCCGGAATATACAAGGTGACCTTTATCCCTCTTCTGGCAACCGCCACCAAAGCCTTGTTGATTCCCTCATCGCCGATATAAGCCATAACGATATCCACCGACTCACGAGCCTGAGCAATACGGCTGATAAGTCCTTTCCGCATATGGTAAACCCCGTTCCGATTCATAAGGAAGTCAATTCTGCCATCCTTCTTGTCCTTGCCGATATATCTGCGGCACCTGCTGTTCCCTGTAAGCATTCTTCTGAAATCATCAACGACATCACCGCTCCTGAAGGCCATCATGAAGTCGTGATACGGTCTTCCCTGCAAGTCGTGTTTCCATTCCTTGTACTCGAAATTCATACCACTGACAATCAGCCATTCATCATCGACAATGATGTACTTTGAATGGTCATACAGGGGTTTATGATAGCTCAATATCACGTTGGGATGTCTGAGCAGCTCGACCGCCACGGGATTCATCCCAGTTCTTCTGAACATCGGTTTCCCCTTTACAGGGTATGTCAGATGCAAAAGCCACGACATGAAACTGTAGTAAGCGGGCAGTCCAGTATGGAAAAAGGATGTCCTCGTCTCTTCACCGAATTCAAAACCGCCGCCGACCATATCTTTAGTTATCTTTATGCTGACACCTCGCTCTGCCGCCAGCAAAAGCGCAGTACCGATTCTTTCACCCAGCGGATCATCCCGCCAGATGAACATCTGTATCTCAACCGTCTCTTTGGCCTTTTCTATTTTGTCAATCAAAAAGGAGAATCCCTTATCCCCTCCAACCAAAAACTCCGTTTCATCACGTAACCTTCCTTATTTTAATATGCATGCACTACTCATGCATATTATACCGCAAAGTTACCTAACTCACCATGGCCAGTCCATTATACGATACGTAAACTGCAATTCATCGCAAGTTATACCAGGTATCGTCATTTAGACCTACAACGGTTGTAAGTACACTTCCAGAGTGATAAAATAATAGTGTAAGCAACATACGATTATCAGAAGGGATTGGTGCTATGAAACCTGAACCCAAGAAAACAAAACTACCAGAGTACGAAAATACCGTATTCCCTGACAAATTCAACCTGAACGAAAGCCATCACGCACATCATTTGGATCAAGATTCCGATACCAAAGCGCACAAGCCCATGAAACCGGACTCAACGGCCTTCCATCACCCGGTCAACAAACGTCCACGCCAGCTGCCCGGAAGGCATCATTAGAACAAAAGACTCGTTTCACGAGTCTGGTTCCGCTTCGCGGATTGTTCCGGGTTACTGACGGAAATTGCTCCCATAGAGCACTTTCCTGGTCAATAAAAGGAAAAAGCACCTGCAAGAGCTTGATTGCAGGTGCTTTCGAATTCATTAGGGGTAATCATCATTTGCAGATCCAATGATCAGCAAATCAGTTTACTGCACGTAGTAAATGGCCGCCTGGTTGATCTGACGGTTGGCAGACATGACAATATCGCCTTTTTCAGTATGGATGATTCGCGCGTTGCTTGAGCCGACCTCTTCATCGATCAACTGACTGAAGAATGCTTTCTTTTCCTGGTCATACTGCACCGCAAACAGGTGCATCGTCTCTTTTCTTGCACCGATGACAAATGTCGGAACGCCGTTCAACTCGTCCGCATAGATGGCATGGTAGAAATCCTGTGGAACGTCATAGGTGAATACTGACTTGTATTCGCCATCCACCTTTTTATATACATCGAACCGGTTGCCGTGGAATGGACTGAGTAACGCGAATTCAACCTCACCGTCGCCATCAAGGTCCTCTACCGCTACGTCGCTGACCGGATGATCGAATATCTGTTCCATTGTCCAGTCATCACCGCTTTGAGGCGGCATGACAGCCATCACACCTTCTTCGGTCGCAATGAAAGCCGCTTCTTTGCCGTTCCAGTTCCCTTTGTTGAATCCATGGTTCTTGGTAAGCCCTTCCTTGAGAACAGTCAGTTCCACATTCACGTCACCATCAAGGTCATAAGGCAGTTCTGCAACGTATACCTTGCCAGGCTTCGACCAGTCACTTTTATCCACCTTACCCGAATGAAGGGCGGCAGCAACGAGGAAACGCTTTTCTCCGATTGTAATAACATCGAATCTATGCAGATATGGAATATCAGCAACTTTCACTTCCGTGAACTCACCATCCTTATAGCGCATCAGATAAACAGCGCTCGTCCCGGAATCGACCATCGAGAAGAACCCTTTGGAAACGAAGAAATAACCTTCCTTATCAGGCACGGTCACCAAAGACATGGTTCCACCTTCGCCTTCTCCCCAAAGCACCTTCTTCTCACTGAAATCAGCACCGCTGTAGAGATGGCATACGCCAGGACCCTCACCGGCAAAAAGCAGATGTGTTTCGCCGTCGATTGTCAGAGCATTAACCGAATAGCATTTGAAGATTTCATCAATCACTTGTTTTTTGAATTCCATTTTCTTCTCCTTTAAAAAAGTTTATATGTTAATCAACCACCTGAATATTATGATACAGCAAAACGATACATTTGTACATTTCAAAACAATTTTAGAACATTTTGTGCAGTCTTTTTTTTGAATTCAAAAGCCGGCTCAAATCGGGCCGGCTTTCATTTGATATATTAATCTGGTGCTATCGTTCCATCGGAAGCAGATCATCCATTTCCTTAACGGATGCGCCGTTGATGTAGGCTTCAATGATCTTTCTGCCCAACGGATGAAGTTCATCGCAAAGATACTGCTGAAGCTGCTCTTTGAAGAAGCCTTCCAGGATTTCGGCACCCTTGTCATAGGCCTCTTCACCGACACTCAGCTGATGGTGGGTCCTCAGCAGTCTTCTCGGAATATTGAACCGTCGATTCTCAGACTCTTCGGTGAATATCCGAGTGTCGCACATCTTGATTCCTGCAGTTGGTCCGGTCTGAACTTGGCGCTTCCTTTCATCGCCAAGTACTCCCTGTCGAGCCATTCAGCCGTGAATCCGACATTGAAAGAACCGATATGCTGATTCGGAATTAGGACGTAACGGGTTCTTGGCGTGTTGATGATCTGCTCGAGCAGCAGATTCGCCTGGCTTACCATCTTTCCTGTGGCGAACGGCCAATAGGAGCCGACACCTTCGCTGCTCATCCCGCCTGTATCCACAATACTCGGGTTCGCATGTCCTCTTGGCGAAACAAGTCTCCATATCCAAGCCAAAGCCGGAGGAAGAATATGCATCATACCTACAATTCCATAGGTGGGTTCCTCTTTCGTACACGGAGGCATCCTGACACCGAAGGACCTTACATCAACCTCAACAGGCTCTGATATGACGTTCGGCACGAAATGTCTCGGCATGATCACACGCGGATTCGGACAAGGTTTACTCGGAGCGTCCATCGTATGTTCCCAAATGAGAATCGTCGAGTTCGGTGCACCCTGCATGTTCAGGAAGATCAAAGGTTCCGGCGGATGCACTGTCAGTTTCTCATGCTCAGGTGAAGTCCCGTATTCCTTGATATGGTCGAATCTCAAGAACCAGCCCGCCTCCGCATCGGAAATGACCAGTTTCTCGCCTTTCTGATATGACGGATGGCATAGAGCCATGTCATCCGTAATCGGATGGGCATCGCATGTATCATTGATATCAAGATACATCGTTTCATCGCTGACAGTGCCTCGCGCCAGCAGAACCCTTCCGTCGGGTTCCCTGTGGATTCTTTCGATCATTTCGGACTTACCACCACCGCTGGCGCCCTCATGCATGATAACGACAGAATTGTCATATGGCGTTATTACACGAACGGTTGACGCATGGGCAGTCACCCAGTCCTCTCTCTCTCCTATGGTAAGAAGCACTCCATAGATACCTTTCTTCGCACTTGGTCCCGGATAGAGGTTGAATGAATACACCTCATGCAAATCATCCAAACGGTTGTGTACAACAACCTGTTTGCCGTCGAAATGCGTGTGCCTGAAAGTCGGCGCAAGATAGATGACCGCTTTTGGTTTGAAACCCTGTGGGATTTCATCCAGAGGGATGAAGCCCTGCAGGTCGGCAAGACCACCGACAAAGAATCCGGTATTGGCCGGTGCGATCAGTACGGATTCGTAACCGCCATGATTCTTGTCTCCCGAGATGAACGGAAGCAGAATCAAATCCTCTTTCTTCAGCCATTCAAAGGTTTCTTGTCGGATGCCTTCAAAATCCTTTCCGAATTTTTCCTTATACGTCATTTTATCCGTTGGTTTGTCATCACCGATGACCATGCAGTTCGGGTCGCGACGTCTCATATATGTCTCAAGATAATTGACTGCAACTCCATTCTTGCATTTGGTTACGGTCACTTCCTTGACAACACCTTTTCCTTCAATAGGAAAACTTACTTCGAATACTTCTTCTTCTCCTCCCATAGCCAGTTCCAGAAGATGATTCCTGCTCTTCGGAATGGTTACGGATGGCGCAGCTGCTATGATTTCTCCCATTTCCGGGCTGAAATCAAAAAGTTTACTTACATCCATTGTGTTCCTCCTTATATGAGTATATTCAGTATCTACATCTATAAGTCATGAATGTTCTCAGTAGATTGCCAATTTTTTAACTAATCTTTATCTTTTCTAATATATTCCTGATGTATCTCAGACGTTCGGATCTGCTGTTACTCCGATTGAATATCCTACAAAATATATATCAACTAGCCCTGCTGCTCCCAATTGACAAAACCCTCAAACATTAAGCGAATTTAGTATGAATAACTATAGGTCAATGCCCCCATAAACCTATGCAAACACTGCCAAACAGACCCTTCAGGATTCTGTCTGAATTATTTGCAATTAGATATAGAATACCACATCCCCGTGATTATAGCAACAATTAGGTCTTCCATCTTTTGTTCTTTTTGAACACATCATTTCTTTTTCTAAACACTTATTGCCAAATAGGTTAAAAGATAGTATAATGAATTTATCTTTTAACCAAAACGGTTGTTTTTAACAAGTCAAAACCATTGAAATTACGGAGGATATTAATGGAAAGCAAATTCACTACCGCTATCAATTGCATGGATGGAAGAGTTCAGACCTATGTCCATGATTACATGATGAATAACTACAGCACTCCATATGTAGATATGATTACCGAACCGGGTCCCAACAAGATTCTCGCCGACAATACCGATGAGGTCATCACGAATTCCATCAGGAGACGTGTGGAAATCTCAACCAAAACACATGGATCGAAAATCATCGCTCTGATCGGTCACGAGGACTGCGCAGGCAACCCTGTTGACAAGGATCAGCAGATTGCTGATACCCTTAAAGGTGTTGAAACTTTGAAAAAATGGAATACCGATGCTGAAATCATCGGGCTTTGGGTGGAACTTGACGGCACAATCGAAGAATTGAAGGAGAAAGCGGAATGTTAGATAGATTCATTGATTATCTCGGATTCAGGAATATGACAAAAAAACCATCCTTGCGGATTTCATAGCCGGTTTGACCGTGGCCATGCTGCTGATTCCACAATCCATGGCATATGCCGAGCTGGCCGGACTCCCTGCATATTATGGTCTATATGCGGCTTTCGTCCCGGTTATCCTCGGGGGTGTTTTCGGACACCTTCACCAACTGGGCACGGGGCCCGTCGCCATGACGAGCATCATCACAGCATCCGTTGCCATGGCTTATGCTCCTGCCGGCTCCCCGGAATACATCAGCATCGTCCTCGTCCTGTCTCTGCTGGTCGGTATGATTCGGCTGCTTATGGGTCTTTTCAAACTCGCCACTATCGTCAACCTGATCTCCCATCCGGTGACGTCAGGCTTCACCTGTGCAGGCGCCATGATCATCGGCCTGTCACAGCTGCCCAAGATTTTCGGTCTGAAGATTGAAGGCCACAGCGGATTCCTCGGCAATATGAGGAACCTTGCAGAACTGATATCACGCCTTGATGAGACGCATATCCCACATTATTGATTGGTGCCGGATCCATCATCGTCATCATCCTTATCAAGAAATTCATGCCTAAGGTCCCGGCAGTCCTGGTTGCAGTCGTCATATCAATCCTGGTCAGCGCATTCCTCGGCTTCGAAACCAGGCTTGGGGGAAGTGTGATTGGAAACGTACCGAAGGGACTGCCTAAGTTCAATTTCATCATATCCGCTTATACAGTCAGCGAATGGATTGAACTCATAGGAAATCTTCTACCCGGAGCCTTTGTCATCACCCTGATCAGCTTCATGGAAGTCCTCTCCGTTTCGAAAGCTGTGTCCATCCAGACCAAACAGCCTCTTGATTTGAACAAGGAATTGGTCGGACAGGGAATCGCAGCTATCGGCGGCAGCTTCTTCAGTTCATACCCTGTCAGCGGTTCCTTCTCAAGAACAGCAATGAATCTGATCTCCGGTGCAAAAACAGGACTCAGCTCAGTGTTCACAGGAATAATCGTCATGATTCTGCTTCTGTTCTTCACTCCATTGCTGTACAACCTGCCAATGTCCGTACTTGCAGCAAGCATCATCGTCGCGGTATACAAACTTATAGATTTCAAACCGATGGTCAGATGCTTCCAGGCAAACAAGAAGCAAGGCATCATCAGTTTCCTTACTTTCTTCAGCACCCTTGCCTTCGCACCTGACATGCACCACGGTGTACTCGTGGGAGTCGGTTTGACTATTGCTGTATACCTGTATGACAGCATGAAACCGAGAGCTGTCATTCTCGGCAGATATTTGACGGCACTCTAAGGGATGTCGAAAGCTACGAAGTCGACGAATACGACAATCTGCTGATGATCCGTCTCGACAGTTCCCTGCACTTCCTCAACAACGACTACTTCCAGCAGTTTGTCAGTCATGCGGTGGAAAGTCATCCCAACACCAACAATGTACTTCTTGTCGCCGACGGCGTCAACAGCATCGACAGCTCAGGGGAATGGGTGCTGAAGCAGGTTTTTGACAACCTGAAGGAGAGCGGTTTTGAAGTCTACATTTCAGGACTGAAGAAGAACGCTCTGGAAACCATTCAACGCACCGGTCTTACCAACTCCATATCCGAGGAAAAGATCTTCAGGAATACGGAAAAGGCCATTGAAACCATAACAGGATATCACCATGAGGTCAAAGAATATAAGAACTACGAGGACCAGGACAGTGTCCTCGTTTGAACTTCGAAGATATAGCCTGCTTTTCGCTTTGCTAGAAGGAGTACGTCATGAATGAAGCCATCATAGAATCCTGCAGCATCTGTAAGCATGCTGCAGACACGGATGCGGTACCACAGGTTGTTAAGAACCTAATCACAAACCGTGAAATCCAACATCTTGTGTGGATATACGAAGAGATGGAAGCCACGTATCCGAAGGAATCAGACCTCCATCTCTCTTTCCTGACGTCTGCCCATTATCTGGCAGACATCTGCAGCCTAGACCATGAGTCTGTCGGTCCCATCTTTGTCGGGAAAACAGCCGGGTTTCTTCCTTTTAAATCCAAAAGTCGGAAGTTCCTTGAAAATCCAATGGTGAGCTTCCTTTTACAGCTGGATGAATCGGATCACGGACATGATTCTCTCATCAGGAAATGCGATGCCATCTATCGTTCCATGAGAAAGACCCATCAAATCATCACTGACCACAGCCTGATCCCTTTTGCTATGCTCATGGCTCTGCACGGCGCTTCGACAGACAGGATGGAACTCTATTACAACGCGCTTCGCAGCAACGGTTTCCACAATTGCAGAGAACTGGAGTGTCTGACAGCTATCCTCAGCCTCAAAGACGGCGACATGCCTATCGCCACAGAGGAACTGGTCCGATTCAGGGATGCTTTCGAAAATGCCGGCTTCCCGATGTGCAGTGACCACAATATCCTGTTCGGTCTTCTTATGACACTTGGAATCGATTCGAATGCTCTTGAAGACCTGTTTGCCACCTTCAGTATCATGAAGAACACGCCTGTATTTTCCGAATTCGAATCTTACATTTTGCTGGTCGGCAGCACTCTTATCCTGAGAAACTCCGACAAAACCAAGTTGCATTCAACTGATATCGAACCGGAATCTGTCCTTTGCCTCCTGCACTACCTGGTCAGGGATGAGGAAGCTACCATTTGCATGAATGATATGTTATAATTGTTATGATTTCTAAGCAGTACGATAATGAGAGATACGGAAAGCTTGAATATGTATAGAGAATTGATTAACAATTTAACGGAAAACGAAAAGAGAATACTGGGATTCATTCAAAAGAACGGTCCGATCACAAAGTATGATCTGGTCAATGAAACCGATACGACACTGACGACGCTGAATAGGATCCTAAAATCCCTGAAGAGCTATGACCTGGTTTCAGAAACAGGTATTGCCGAATCCACCGGCGGCAGAAAGCCGGTCATCTTCGGCATCAATAAAACCAGCTATTTCATCCTCGGGGTGGATATCTCCAGAACCTATACCAACATCGTTTTATGCAATCTGAAATACGAGATCATCGACAGCAGGCAGTTTGTCATGATCTTCCACCACACACCCAAAAGGACAGTGGATAAGATCAGCATAATCGTCGAGGAGCTCATTGCCAGGAATTCGATTGACCGGGATAGGATTCTCGGTGTAGGCCTTGGCACCATCGGCCCCATCGACATCCATGAAGGTGTCATCCTCACGCCGGGCAAGTTCCCGGCAAACGGCTGGACCAACGTACCTATCAAGGACATGCTTTCGGATAAGCTTGAATTGATGACACATGTGGACAACGGCGCCAATACGGCCCTACTTGCAGAATACTATTACGGCATCGGCAAGTCAGTGAGCACCATGGCTTACTTCAACTGCGGTATCGGTATCCGTACCTCTTATATATCCAACAATCAGATCATACGTGCCAGTTTCAACTCGGAAGAGGCGTTTGCCCATATGGTCATCGACATCAACGGCAGAACCTGTTCCTGCGGTAACCAGGGCTGCATCGAAAGCTATTCGACCATCGGCAGTATGGAAGACCGCTATGAAGAACTGACTGACAACCGCCTGAATTTCGAAACGCTCGACAACAGCATCGAATATGATCCCAGCGCAGAAAAAGTCATAAAAGAAGCCGCTGTCACTCTGGGCACCGGCATTTCCAACTATATCAAGCTTCTTAATCCTGAAAGCATAGTTGTGAGGGGACCGATCATCGACCAGTCCGATTATTTTTACGCAACCTGCATCGACTCGATCCGCAAGAACTGCAGCGAAGATATCAACGAAGGTATTTCCATACACAAGGAAGGTACTTACGGCAATGATGCCATTGCCATTGGAGCAGCCGTCATGTTTATCGAAAGAAGCCTGATGCTGACAAGCTGATTCGAATCATTCCTGATTCTCCTCCACTTTCAATGTATGCCATACAGCACCTGTCGGGCATCTCAAGTAACATGCCCGGCACTGCATACATGCATCACCGTCTGAGACTTCAGATACTCCATCATTCAGCATGAATACGGATTTGACACAGACGTCCACACATAATCCGCATCCGATGCATTTATCTTCTTCCACCCCTACTTCCACTTTCTTATCGAATCCATAACTGAATTTCACCATAGGGGACCAGCCTTCAAACTCAAGCACCAGATAGGCCATTCCAAGGCTCACTGGCAAGTAGTATCTGAAGGCTTCCATTTGGAGCGCCCAGTTCAATAGCAGGTGACTGGCCGCAAACATAATCACACCTACTGTCAGTGACCAAATCCAGATATTTCTGACAAATCTATAGGGATATGCTACCGCATGCAGGATATTCAGTATATATACCAGAGGCAATATCACCGCCAAGTGCTCCAGACCGATGAAATTGTAGATCAGCAGCAGTACCAACACAAATATCAGCGGGCTAGATACGGCAACCTCAATTCTATCCGGCAGATCGAACCTGACATGTCTAAGTCTGCATTCCATATCCAATATTTCCGATTTATCCGCCCCATTCATCATCCTATTTTCTTTATACGTCAGATACTCAGGGATATCCTTGCATCTCACCGGTCCGAAATCGCATTTGAAACCGGTTTCCCTTTGTATTTCAACGATATCCGCATTTGAAGCTGCAAGCTGTGGCAGCATGACCTTCCTATGTTTCACCTTGTCCGACAGACCGGATTCCAATATGGATTCACAGATCTCTTCGGTCCCGAAATGCCCGGCTTCAGTGGAGCACCAGATATTGATCCCTCTGCTGTCGCAAACCAGAAGCCAGCAGTTTTGCCGCATGAGTGACTTTACCACTCTTCGAATGGTCAGCTCGAAATTCCCTGTCACATATACCGGCGACGTATCATCCGGACTTCCGATCATATACAATCCGACCGGTTCAGGATGGGGAAAAAGGCGAAAGACCAGTTCGATGAGCGTCTTGATCCATCGCTTTTTTTAGATATCTTACCGGCAGTTCATTGCTATGATTCCTGATGTACTTCTCATTTTTATAGCGGATGTCATAAATACCGGCAACTGCCATCAGCAGACAACAAAATACGATTTCCGCTGTTCCAATCGCCGTCGCAGTCACAGCATCATCTTGAACACGACCGTCAAACATCAGCCTCCAGATCACACCGTGTGCCAGCAACAACAGCAACATGATCCGGATGTTCCTGTACCGGAACTGAATCATACCTTTTGCCAGCACCACATCCACCAACTGATATGCAATGATGCCCAATATCAGTCCTATGACTGCCGAATCCATCACAGCGACACTGACGTCAGTCTCCTGAACAGAAGTCAGATGATAAAAACTGCCGCCGGCAACAAGCCCAAAGATCAAAATGCCTGTTATGATATTCATACTCCTGTTCTCATCGGTCACTTTCATATGATCACCTTCCAAAACCGCTCTATATAACCATTATATCCCGATATCAGCTATTTTTCCATGCGTTAGGCACAATATCATCACTCAAAAAAAACGGCCCTTACAGGGCCGTTCATCATATTACTTATTTATATCTGTCCATTGGAATCAGTTTTTCGAATTCATCAAGCGGTGCGTCGTTCATGTATGCCTCGATGATCTGTCTTCCGAGATCGGAAAGGTCATCGACCAGATACTGCTGAAGCTGCTCTTTGAAGAAATCAACGAGGATCTTCGCACCTGCATCAAAAGCCTCTTCACCAATACTCAACTGATGGTGAGTTCTTAGGAATCCTTTAGGAATCTCAAAACCGTCGATGCGGATGCTCTTCGGTGAATATCCGAGAGTTGTACATCTTGATTCTTCCAGCTGATCAGTCTGAACTTGGCGTTACCACGTCTTGCAAGGAATTCTCTGTCAAGCCATTCCGCCTTGAAGCCGACCTTGTATGATCCGATATGCTGGTTGGGAATCAGTATATATCTCGTTTCAGGTGTATTGACAATCTGATCAAGCAACAGATTCGCCTGTGTCACCTTCTTACCTGTGGCAAACGGCCAGTATGAGCCGACACCCTCACTGCTCATTCCGCCTGTATCAACGATACTTGGATTCGCATATCCTCTTGGAGAAACCAGTCTCCAGATCCATGCAAGGGCAGGTGGCAGGATATGAAGCATACCTACGATACCATAGGTAGGTTTTTCTTTTGTACAGGATGGCATTCTAACACCGAAGGAACGGATATCAACTTCGACCGGCTCGCTAACAGCATGTTCAACGAACCTTCTAGGCATGATAACCCTTGGATTCGGACATGGCTTGCCAGGCGCATCCATGATATGGTTCCAAATGAGCACTGTTGAATCGGCTGAAGCGTTCATGTTCAGGAAGATCAAAGGCTCTGGTGGGTGGATTGTCAGTCTCTCATGTTCTGGAGAAGTACCATACTTGGTGATATGGTCAAATCTCAGGAACCAGCCCGATTCAGCATCGGAAACAACCAGTTTCTTACCTCTCTGGTAGGAAGGATGACACAACGCCATATCATCGGTTACAGGATAGAGGTCACATGTATCGCCAAGGTCCAAAAGGATCTCTTCTTCACTGACTTCATCAAATCCAAAGACCACACGTCCGTCCGGATCCCTCTGGATATCCTCGATCATCTCAGACTTACCGCCGCCGCTGGCGCCCTCGTGCATGATAACGGTTGTATTGTCATATGGTGTCACCACACGCACGGTTGAAGCATGAGCAGTCACCCAATCTTCCTTCTCACCGATGGACAGCAATACGCCATAGATCCCCTTCTTGGCACTTGGTCCCGGATATAGGTTGAATGAATATACTTCATGAAGTTCATCCATACGGTTATGGACAACAACTTGTTTGCCGTTGAAATGCGTATGTCTGAATGTAGGTGCAAGATAGATGACAGCTTTAGGCTTGAAGCCCTGTCTTACTTCATCTTTAGGAATGAATCCCTGAAGATCGCCAAGACCGCCGACAAAGAAACCTGCATTTCTGGGTGCAATAAGGATGGATTCGTATCCACCGTGATTGGCATCACCGGAAATGAAAGGCATAAGAATCAATTCTTCGTTCTTCAACCACTCAAATGTTTCCTGACGGACACTTTCAAAATCATGACCGTATTTTTCCTTGAATGTGAGTTTATCTGTGGGTTTATCATCACCGATCACCATACACTCAGGATCTCTTCTTCTCATGTATGTCTCAAGATAGTTGACGGACACACCGTTTTGGCATGTGGTTACTGTCGCTTCTTCGACAGTACCAACGCTTCAACATCATACTTGACCATAAATTCTTTCAGACCGTTGCCAGTCGCAAGATCGAGGATATGAGCACGGTCTCTCGGCACGATGACCGACGGTGCTTCTTCGATAATCTCTCTGATCTCATCATTAAAATCAAACCATTCACTAATTTTCATAGGTTGCCTCCTAATTTATTGTTCTGATGCACTAAAAAAGTTGCCTACTTTTCCAAGATACCCCCTATGATACATGAAAACGGCATGTCTGACAATAGATAATTGTGTGTATGTGTTAATTTTGTAACATTGTACAAATTTCACAGTTAATATCTCGTTTAAGCGCGGGTTTTTTATTGATTTTTTGGTGAAATTGACTATTTTGCTTTAAATCGTTATAGTCGGGTTTGTGCGGTTTAGAAATTGAATGGGTCTTTGTGAGGTGAGTTTAAGACGGTCGAAAACGGTGGCATATCCGACACGGGCGCGTGGGGCACAGACGGGTTCGGGACTAACGTCCGAGAACGAGTTCCCAAACGTTAATCCCAAACCCATCAGATGACCCAAATGCCCATTTTGTCGGACATGCCACCGTTTTCATCTATCTTGGTTCAGCTACAAAGACGCAGTTTCATTGGAGCCGCACAATCACCGGCTCTTCCTCACTGCTTGGGTTGGCGACTTTCGTGAACTGGCTAAATAAAGTGATTGGTTGTTGAGGTCACTATAAAGAATAATTAATGCCAGTTACACAAAAAACGATATATAATCATCGATTTTAGGCATTAAAAAAGCACCTGATTAAATCAGGTGCTTTAAATGGACACTACTGGACTCGAACCAGCGACTTTCAGCATGTCGGGCTGACACTCTACCATCTGAGTTAAGCGTCCAAATGAAGCTAAGCTTACGTAGCTCCATTATATTATCATTATACTATTTTCTTGTCAATAAGTTTTTCCAATAAAGTGTCAATTTCTTCCTTTGTTCCGATTGTTATCCTTAAATAATTGTCGATACGTTCTTTCTTGAAGAATCTGACAAGTACTCCTTCGTCTTTCAGCTTGAGGTAGATATCTTCTGCTTGAACAGTCGCGTGAGTCGCAAACAGGAAATTCGCCTTGGATTCAAGTACGGTGAATCCAAGTTTTTCGAGTTCACCTTTGAGGTATTCACGGTTTTCCATGATGACTTTCGTCGGTTCTAGGGAGAGGTCATTGTACTTGATGGCAGCTGTCGCGCCTGCCAATGCCACGCTGTCCAGGGAATAGGGATTAACAGAGTATTTGATGGTTTCAAGTGCGTTGATGAGACCGGCATTACCAAAAGCCATGCCCACCCTCAATCCAGCAAGAGACCGGGATTTTGAGAATGTCTGCACGACAAGCAGATTGTCATACTTGTCCACCAGCCCCACGGCCGATTCCCCGCCGAAATCGATGTAGGCTTCATCGACGATGACTAAGGAATCCTTATTCTTGGCTACCAGCGCTTCAATGACATCCAGAGGAATGAACTCTCCGGTTGGCGCATTGGGATTGCACATAATGATGCCGCCGTTTGGCCTGTCATATGCGGCGATATCCACCTTCAGTTCATCGGTCAGTGGAATCTCTTCATATTTAACTTTGTAGAGGTCACCATATACTGGATAGAAGCCATACGTTATATCATTGAACAGCAATGGCAATTCATTGCTGTCAAAAAAAAGCCATGAAAGAAAAAGCAAGCACTTCATCGGAACCGTTGCCAACGAAGATATTCTCCTCTTTCAGTCCATGCAGGTCTGCAAACTCTTTTTTCAGGGATGAACATCTTGGATCCGGATATAGATTCATATGATTATGAACCGCTTCCACCATTGCTTCCTGCACCAGTTGATGTGGAGGATAAGGACATTCATTTGTATTCAGTTTGACATAAGACCTATCCTTCGGTTGTTCTCCAGGCACATAGGCATCAAGGGTTTTCGCGTGTTTGCTCCATAATCGATTCAATGGAATCACTCCTTCCAAGTGTTGTATCATTCTGTTGCCACTATATTACCATCCATGGGTTATTGTGGCAAGGGAAATTCTCCCTACACTATAAAAGGATGCATCCTATACGGCTACATCCTTTTATATTAAATAATTATACACTTACATCATAATACAACTTCTAAGTTATTGCATCTGCACTTTAAGCTATTGCATCATTTCATTCAATAACTACATTCTCTATGAATATGTTGGATTCAGTATCTGATGTTGTTGGTGCTACCTCATAATTATCAAACTTGAATTCAACTTCACCATTTTCATCGGAAACACCTGTCATTATTTCACTATAGACACCTGACCATTCTGCAGTAACAGTGAGTCCTACTGCAGGCAAGCTACTACCATCATCCTTTTTAATAGTAACAATGGCCGTATCACTTATTAATGTTTTTTTCTTTAATGCCTTAACCTTTGCATCGACATTGACAACTGATATCGAGTAACTTGATACATCGCTTACAGGATTCACTGTAACGGTTATATTGGCTGTATCCGTGCCTCCATTGCCGTCATTCACTTCGTATTCGAAAGAATCCATACCATTGAAATCTGCATCTGGCGAATAAGTGACTGTGTTATCAACATTGACTACGGCTGTACCACTAGCTGGTCCTGTTGGAACTGTCACCGTTAGCGAATGACCATCCGGGTCACTGTCGTTTGCCAGAACATTTATGGTGACCGACACATCTTCATTTGTGACTGCTGTGTCATTCTCTGCCACAGGAGCATCGTTAATCGCACTCACCATAACATTAACGGTTGCTGTATCGACGCCTCCATTGCCGTCACTCACTTCGTATTCGAAAGAATCCATGCCATTGAAATTGGCATCTGGCGAATAAGCGACTGTGTTATCACCGCTGATTAGGGCTGTACCATTAGCTGGTCCTGTTTGCACAGACACCGTTAGTGAATGACCATCCGGGTCACTGTCGTTTGCCAGAACATCTATGGTCACCGATACATCTTCATTTGTATTTGCTGTATCATCCGCAGCAACTGGTGCATTATTCCCGTCTGACTCTACCGGTGTCCAATCCAGCGCCGCAGCAACATCTATCAAACCATGACCAAAAGATGAATCCCATCCTTCAGCTCCTAAATCTACTGCTTCATCCTCCAACGCCGCCTCAACATCTCCCGGTGCCATGCCATTTGCTAGAAGCAGTGCCGCAGCCCCCGCTACATGAGGTGTTGCCATTGAAGTGCCCTGATAGAAATAATACCCAAAATCAAAGGTATAAGATCTGTTCCGACTATTATATGTCATTACAAAGGTGTTTTGAAGAATTCCATCTCCATAACCGTCTCCATTCAGATCAGCAGTAACATCACCACCAGGTGCCACTACGTCGATTTCAGCACCATAATTGGAGTAATAAGCCAATTCGCTTTCATATTGGGTAGCACCTACGGCTATGACGCCTTTATAGGCTGCCGGGTAGCTTACAGTTCCCACCCCGTCATTGCCTGCTGCTGCAACAACAACAACACCAGCGGAAACTGCATCATCGATCACTAGTTGAAATGCGTCACTTTCACCGCCGCCACCCAAGCTCATGTTGATGACATCGGCGCCATTATCTACTGCAAAAGTTATCCCTTGCATAATATCTGACGAATAGCCTGAGCCGCTGCTATCCAGTACCTTGATCGGCATAATGGATGCACCATAAGCAACTCCTGCAACACCAGTCCCATTGTTTGAGGATTGTGCTATGGTACCAGCAACATGTGTACCATGACCTTCATCATCATTTGGATGACTATCATCATTTACGAAGTCATAACCGGGGACAAATGAAGTGTTTTCCAAATCTGGTGCCTGCTTGAAGTAGTATGTTTTTTTACCAATTTTTTTGAGTATAATCCTCATAAGCAACACCTGTATCTATTACAGCTACAGTTATCCCTTGACCTATACTGGCTGGCCATACATTCCATGCATTGATGCCTCCATTATCCGAACCTTTCATGTTCCACTGGTAGGGATCGAAAAACGGATCATTGGGAACAAATAAGCCCTCCTGCGAGTCCACATATGCTTCCATAATATAATCCTTCTCGACAGAAATGACCCCTTTTTTCTCTCTCAATTTATTGATGACATCTTCAACCTTTCGACTCTTGTCAAAGGTCAGGAGTTCAATTCTCTTGTCTTTAAGGATCTTCTCTGTCTTTAGCTTCAGTTCCTTCTTATCCTTCTCTTTTTCTGTCTCTGATACCGCGGACGAATCATACATGACAATTATCCGTCCTTCAGCAAATGCAGCATTTGAATCATCCTTATCCTTTGCACTTGTCTCAATGCTCATCCCGCTTATTACCAAAGCTGCTGTTAATATGATGACTATCCATGTTCTAATAAATCTCATTACATCATCTCCTCCTTTAAATATTCTCCTCTTGCGTATTTCTCATTAAATCGATTTGTAACATTGTCATGTATCTTCTAATAGGCCAGCTCAATCAATTGAATATGATAATGTCTTGTCATGAGACAATCCGTAACAATCACTATGCATACTGATTTTATATTTTGGATAGGAAAATTCTCAGTATATAGATTATACCACTATACACCCTGCATATCCATTCAATGTCCTACATTTGCCTTATTCAGGTATAAATATATTCTAAACACTATAATGAGTGTCAGTGTCAAATATCGAGGAAGTGTCTTTACACCTTGACAAGAAAAGCGGCTTCGCCGCGCTTTTGCCTTGGCAAAATTTCGTTGTGTGGAAGGAAAGTTTCGTTGACACAAATGTGATGTTTCTGCACATTTTGTTAAAATTGAAGAACTTTCCTGTAATAAAAAAGAGTGCCTCACAGAGGCACTCTGACAATATTTCAATATTGAATTATACGTTCTGCATCTCCATTAATCATCTATACTGAGATTAGTAATTCTTATCCGCGTAAAGCACCCAACCGCCTTCTTTAACGAGGGTCTTGTCGAACTCACCAACCGTGAACGGAATCTCTTCCGTCGCACCGTCAGCGGTGATGATGATCTTATCATTATCGGAGTCGATGGAGATCTCCGTATCCTTGTCTGCATAAGTCGCAAAGAGATAATCGATCTTCTCTGCCGGCAGCTCGATGGCATACATGCCGCAGTTGTACATGTTCTGTCTGAAGATCCTTGCGAAGTTCTCGGCAATGACGACATTGATGCCGTTCACTTCCAAAGCCCATGGAGCGTGCTCTCTTGAGGAACCGCATCCGAAGTTGGCTCTGGTCACGACGACCGCCTTTTCTTCGATGTCTTCCTCGTTGTTGAAGCCATCGAGTGTCAAGTCTTCCAGAAGGTAAGGCTTGAGAGCTTCCTTGGTAATCTCTGTCAGGTATTTTGCTGGGATGATCTCATCCGTGTTGATGTCGCTTCTATCTAAAAACAATACTTTTCCGCTAAAACTTTTCATTGTTATTCCCTCCACTACCTATTTCGTGAACAATTTCGAGTTGACAATCTTTCCTTCGATGGCTGCCGCAGCCGCAGATGCCGGGCTCATCAGATGAACCATGCCACCTTTACCCATTCTGCCATTGAAGTTACGATTCGTAGTGGATGCGCAGGCCTCGCCTTCAGCAAGGACACCGTTGCTCATGCCTAGGCATGCTCCACATGTAGGATTGGTCACACAGAATCCGGCATCCTGGAATATCTCGATGATGCCTTCCTTCAGCGCCTGTGAGTAGATTGCAGGTGTTGCAGGACTGACGATACCGCGCACGTCATCGCTGATCTTGTTGCCCCTCAGCACTTTTGCCGCGACTCTAAGGTCCTCAATACGTCCGTTCGTACAGCTTCCGATATAGATCTGATCCACTTTGGTTCCTGTCATCTCATCAATTGACTTCACCTGGTCAGGCTTGTATCCGAATGTCACCATCGGCTCAAGGTCTGTAACGTCAATGTTCAGTACCTTTTCATATTCTGCATCCTCATCGGACTTCCACTTGGAGTATTCCTCAAGGGCAGCTTCCTTGGAATCGAACTCATCCTTGATGAAGTCCCAAAGGTATTCGACGGTTGTCATATCAGGATAGCAGACACCGCTGGTTCCGCCTGCTTCTATCGCCATGTTGCAAAGGGTCATACGTGATTCCATGCTCATCGCGTCGACAACAGGACCAGTGAACTCGATGACCATGTTGGTCGCACCGTTTACAGTCAGCTGCTTGATAACATAGAGGATGACATCCTTGGCATACACACCAGACTTCATCTCGCCGGTAAGTTCAACCTTGATGGTTTTAGGGAAGTGAAACGCGCAAACACCCTTAAGGATTCCGACCTCCAGGTCAGTAGTTCCTACACCTGCTGCAAACGCACCGAATGCACCGTGGGTACAGGTATGGGAGTCACCCATGATGATGGTGAAACCTGGTCTTACGAAACCTTTTTCCGGGAAGATCGCATGACAGACACCGTTGCGTCCGACGTCAAAGAAATCTTTGATGTCGTTTCTTCTTGCCCAGTCACGAAGAATCTTGCCCTGCTCTGCAGTCTTGGAATCCTTGGCAGGTGTTACATGGTCGATAACCGCCTTGATCTTGGTCGGGTCGAACACCCTGTCCATGCCCCTGGCCATCAGGTCTGTGATGGCGATTGGCGTTGTGATCTCATGACAGAACACTCTATCCAGTTTCAGCACGTGCGTATCAGGGAATGGCATCTCCACCCTGTGCGCGTCAAATATTTTTTCAGCTAATGTTTTACCCATTTTTCTCTCCTTGCTAATACTTCATGCTGCCGTAGGGCAACGTATTCTTTAGTTACGCAAAAACACGGGTTGTTCTTGCTCCGTTGCTATACATTATATAACCATTTGGCAAAATACTAAAGCCCATTTTGCATATTTATTCAACTTTTTTCTGCTAAAGCGCTAAATCGTTGCTGAGCAGGCATTTTCAGCACCCACTTCGAGTATTTTCACCTGCCCGAATCGACTTGTGTCATGTCAGTTCTGTGTCATCATCATGAATGTATTCTTAATTAATGCCCATTCCTGTTGCCATATACCAGTAAAAGGTGTATTCTATAAGTATATTGATAATCATTATCAATATCAATACCATTGCGATTAAACGCACATTTAATGGAGTGATTCTATGAAACCTTTATATATTATATTGATTGCAGGTGCACTTTTCCTGTCATCCTGCAGCTCGAACGTGCCGGATGAAGGAATTCCTGATGAGAAACTCCCTGAAGCCACCGCAGCAGATGGTAACCATTCTGCAGGTGCCACTCATGATAATCAGATGGATGAAGCATTTGTCTGTATTCCGGACACTTCGGACAGCCAAATCAGTCAGCAAATGAATCCAAGTGACTACCTTGAATCCGAAAGACTGCAAAATCTACTGAACCATGTCACACCTGGCGGTCCTCCACCAGATGGCATCCCACCGATAGATGAAGCCAAATACGCTTCAATCGAAGAAAGTGATGATGTACTCACAGACGGATCGATTGTCTTTGTTCTGGAATTCGAGGATGAAACCTACGTCTTTCCGCAAACATCATGGTCTGGCATGAAATCGTCAATCTGAAGGAGCGGGATGTAGCACTCACTTATTGTCCTTTAACGGGATCGGCTATCACTTACAGCTATCCCGATGGATTGGATACTACCTTCGGTACCAGTGGAAACCTGCTCAGCAGCAACCTTCTCATGTATGACCGTGCCACTGATGCCTATATCTCGCAAATTGACGGTATCGGCCTCAATCATGACCTTGAAGGTGTCGTGCTCAACTCTGTTCCGACCTATTGGACGAACTGGAGTCGCGTCAAGGCCTTTTATCCCGCTGCGAAAGTACTAACGGATGATACCGGTCATATCAGAAACTACAGCAGGGATCCATATGGCAGTTATACTGGTGATGCAACTCCCAACTACTATACCAGCGATTCTCTGTATTTCCTCCCGCTTGCAGACGATGAAGAAGGAACTTTCCACGAGAAATATCCGGTTATCGGAGTCAAAGCAGGCAACGAAAGGATGGCCATCGATCCGGAGCTCGTAAAAACCGAGAACGAAATCAGATTCCTCTTGGGTGACCTTGAACATGTCGCAGTATATGACCCGAACCTGGATACGATCAGAGTGTACATCGAACAGAATGAAAAAACATACAACGCCGAGTATTTTCAAGTCATGTGGTTTGCATGGTTTGGCTTCTATCCCAATACTGAAGTGATGCGCTAGATTCCGTTTTCCAGCGGCTTTGCAACCGCTTTTCAGAAGGTGATTACTGATGAACAAGAACAAGATCCGCGGTCTGATCTATGGCGCCTTCATTGCTGATGCCATATCTCTCGGACCGCACTTGATATACAATACAGAGGACATTTATCGACATTACCACCCCATAAAAGGGTACAGTGATCCTGTTATCGTTCCATATCACAAAGGAAAGAAGGCAGGTGATCTGACCCACTATGGCGATCAGTCGCTTGCCTTGCTTAAATCCATCGCCGCAACTCGCGGCTTTGACTTTCATTCCTTTAAGAAATCCTGGTTATCGCTTATGACGAAAGGCGAGCTCTATATCGACCAGGCAACTGAAGATTCCATAGGATTACTTCAGGATTCGGACACAGGTGCCAGCAACAGCGAACTCGGGGGACTTGCAAGAAGTGCTCCCCTTTTTGCTGTCGATCATGTGACTGAAGACATGATTGTCACACAGATACGCATGACGCATAACGAAGAATTGACAACCATCATTGCCCGTTTTTTTATCCGGGTCATACTTGAAGTCCTCAACGGTTCAACGGTTGGCGATGCCATGGAACGTCACAGCAACATCCATGAATTCGTCTACGACTCCTATGAGAATGCCTTGGTGGACAAGTCTTCAATCATCGAAGGGATAAAAGCCATCGGACAGAGTTGTTCTAGCCGATACGTCCTGCCATGCATACTGACTGTTCTGCTGAAAGAAGAAGACTTCAGGACAGCCATCACTGCAAACGCATACGCAGGAGGTGACAGCGCATCCCGAGCTATGATTCTGGGCATGATCTATGGTGCTAGAGATGGATTCGAAAAACTACCTTCTGAATGGGTACGGAACTTGAATGCCTACGAAGAGATTGAGGCCTGCCTTATTGCCCTGGGTCTTTGATGTAATACTTTGAGATTTTTGACGACATCCAAAAACAATGCTATACTATGGCATATGCAATTTTTTTTCACGCAGCAACATTCACCAAAAGATGCATCATACCTGAGTCATCTACAAGCCCCAAGCATAGATTCAGATCTGATCTACAAACTATCTAAAGGTCTAGGAAAGGAAATGCATCGCATTAACAGGTATAAGAATGGAATTCAATTACGACTGCTTACACTGTCATATCAACCAGGGACTGAAGGCTTCAGATTTCCTTGGGTTGACTAACGAAAAAAAAGAAATCTTACTCAAGAAAATACTTGCTTCTCTGTCTACTGCAGATTTCAGGAAACAGAATCCTGAACTGATGGCCGACACATGGAAGGTTATCACCTCTGTCGGAGGGGATAAGAACCCCTACAGGCAATTCAAATGGGACTACAACAAGATGATCATGGATATTGCACCGGATCTTGAGAACAGTATCCTGAAAATGGACAACCTTTTCAAAGGCTATGTCTACGCCTCCATCCTTGGCAATATCATCGACCTTGGACCATCCCACGAATTCGAGACCGACAACTGGCTCAAGCAGTTCACCGATGAACTGCACCATATGACCTACGGCATCGATGATTCAGATTACTTGTATGAAGAACTGACCAAAGCCAAAGCCTCCTTTATATTGGCGACAATTGTGGCGAAATCGTACTCGATAAATTGTTCATCATTCATCTTCAAAAGCTTTCCCGGACCTTGACATCATCTCTCCGTCAGGGGTGAACCGATACTCAACGACGTCACCATGGAAGATGCTGAAGAAGTTGGCATGACCGAAGTTACAAGAGTCGTTTCCAACGGCGCCGATACTCCCGGCTTGATCTATTCAAGGACAACCGATGGATTCAAGAACCTGTTCAAGAAGGCCGATGTCATCATCGCCAAAGGGCAGGGCAACTACGAAGGCCTCAGCGGTTTCAGAGACCCACGGATTTTCCACCTGTTCATGGTGAAATGTGTTCTAATCAGCGAAGAGACAGGCGTTCCAAACATGAGCAAGATGTGCTACCGGCAACAACCTTGACAAAGTCAATACCATTTTCAACATAAAGAAGACGGATGCACTCCCCCATAGTGCATCCGTTTTCGCATGTTTGTCATTCTTTTTGAATTATCCTTCCACTGATCTTCGCTCGTAAGAATCACGCCTCCTTTCACCTCTTCGGATTGATAACGATATCCTTCACCTTCAGACGAATGTAGCTGAAGTCACGGTCCGGATAATGCCACATCGCCTCTCCGTAGGAGGTAGCCTATATCCATCATACTCGCTGTATTCTTCCATTGGCGTAGACCATGGAATGTTATCATATGTCTCACCTCCAACTGCAGCATATCGGTCTTCTGATACAAAATCCACCAGTCTTCCCTCATGATCGAAAAACAGAATCGCTGACACTTCATTTCCATGAAGCTTTAACTTGCCCTTCACACTCCTGTCATCCAGGGCTTCCCAGCTGATGTCCGCATCCAAAAGAGCTGCAGGTGCAAACAGGCATATATCGTTGAAGTAAGTCACCGTCTCCGCTTTATGCATGACCTCACCGCGATTATCCACAACTTTGATCAAATCCAAAACTTTTATCACCATGGATGCATCGCTTTCATTATAGTGATGCAGTCCATGAATCGGAATGTGGTTATAATCCATCGTGATATAGAACAATCTGGTCCCTGACTCAGCGAATGTGTACTGTTCTGCGCTGACCGGCGCCCACTCCTTCTTCTCATCCATCCTCATCTCACCCTCAAACACCAACTTGAAATGTGATACCCTCTCCTTGCCGATGACACCGGCATATTTCATATACCGTTTCAACGGATCGGGTAATCCTTCCAAATCTTCTTCAGCAATGACTTCCGGCTTAACCGTATCGCTCCCACCCACTCGCATTACTTCAAATCCTTTGTTCACCTGAGATACATATTCTCTGTGCGTTCCGGCAATCCATCTTGTTCCGGCTCCAACGAGTGCAATCATGCCAATAAATGCCATAACCTTTATAATCATGTTCCTGACTCCTTTCTTTCAGCGTAGTCCGGACCAGGAAGGTCCTAGGACCTTCCTGGTCCGGACTATCCATAACTACAAATTCCGAATCCCTTCCTGCATTTTCATGATGTATCTATAGAATTCTGCCAGTTCTTCATTATCGAACATCCTGAACAGCTTATCCATGGACGCCTTATCTCTGTCCTTTCTGTTCAGCCAGTAAACCTTTGCTTTTTCCGTCATCACAATCCGTTTTGCTCTTGCATCCTTTGGATCATCAACGATATCCACATAACCATGCTTTTCCAACTTGAGCGCCAGCTGCTTGACATTCTGATAAGAGCTTCCGCTTCTGTCAGCCGCCTCCTTGAACGTGGGGCTGGCTTCCCTGAAACTGCCGATGACAATCATCAAAAACATCTGTTTCGATGTCAAACCGTCTTCTTTCAACTGATGATCCAGATAAACCTGTAATGCATTCGATAACCGAAAAATCTGCGCGAATATGTTCCTTTGCATATCCGAATTACTCTGTTCCATGGTATCCTCCTAACTGTTCAGATGCATATATCATTATTTTTTTCCTTCCAACCGCAACATATACATAATATATTATGTATATGTTTATATAATATATTATGTATTCATCGTTGTCAATACCCAATCAGAAGACTGATGTGATGGAAGATTGATCATGATACTCTCAATTTTTGAATGGTTGAATCAACATTCCGGGAAAAACCTGATATGCCTTGTCCGGCATAGGCACTGTACCGATTCGTATGCTTTCCTGAGGGAACTTCCCATGTTCTTTGAATGTACCGAATATCTTGTCCCACCAAGGTACGGAGAATCCATAATTGGAATTGGTTTCTTCCCGGATCTTGGAATGATGAATCGTATGAAGCGCTGGTGTAATCAATACCTTATTCAGAACCTCTCAAAACGGGGATGCAAACGTAGATTGCTGTGATTGAACATGGACAGGAAATTCAAAGCGATTTCAAAGATCATAACCGTCAGCGGAGCGATTCCTAAGATCAGAATCGTACCGACTTTGATGAAATTGGAAATGATGATCTCAACAGGATGAAACCTGAGCCCTGAGGTCGTATCCAACATCGGATCGATATGATGCATCGAATGAAGACGCCACAAAAAGCCAACCTGGTGAAAAAGCCTGTGCTGAAAATAGATGACAATATCCAATAACAAAAGCCCGATCACTATGACCATCCATCCCGGCATCGAAACATAGGAAAGCAGACCGTATCCATTCTTCTCTGCCAAAACGGCCATCTGAAACGGTATCAAAGGTATGAATCCGATTACGATATTGTTGAACACCACAATCCCAAGATTGCTCAACATATACTGCCATCGGTCTTTCTCGAATCTTCTGCTTGGAATCACCCACTGTAGAACCGTGAATACCAGCAATGCACCCAAGAAATACTTACTCTCAATACATCACTCTTCTCCATCCGATCACTCCCTGTCCGACAAAATTCTGACACCCTCGATAAAACGCTGTAACGCTGTTATGAATATAAGAATTGCAAAAAAATAGCCTATTCCTGACCTGGCACCCGGAAAGAGTATCATAAGGCTGAACAGGATGAATCCTTCCGTCCTCTCTGCAATACCTGCCTGATAGTAGAAAGACTTCTTTGAAGAATTCCTGGCGAAATTGCCGACTGTCAAGAAAATCGTCATTGAAAGAACAATCGATACGGTCAGGACTACCAGCATGAAAGCCCTTTGGGGATCAATCACGGCGAGTGCCAGAATGATTCCCACTTCAACCACCCTGTCCAAAGTGATGTCCAGAAAGGCACCCAAGTCGCTTTTCAAATCCTTCAACCTGGCAACGGTGCCATCGAGGACATCAAAAAGCCCCGACACCCATAACAGCACAACCGCAAGAACCGGCTTTTCAAAATACAATGTTGTCACCGCTGCCATACCAAATGCAGCTCCAACAAACGTAAGCTGAACCGGGGTCATTCCAAGCCTGATGAATAACTTTCCCAAACTGTCAAAGACCGGCTGTACGTATTTTCTTCCATAGGTGTCAAGCATTGTTGGCCTCCTTGTTCAATTTCTGTCGTTTGGTGATGCTTTTACCGATGGCGGATAATGCAATCAGCAGTGCCACACCCACTCCTATATAGGTGACTGTCTTGGCAACATCACCTTCACCTGCGATGACCGAACCCGCGAGGAAAGTATAAGCCACTGTTGCAGGCAACATGCAAATCCACGACACAAAGGCATACGTTCTCAGAGATACATCCGTCAAACCGTATACATAGTTCTGGGCATTGAATGGAAACAGCGGCACCAGTCTTGTTATCGCCACCATCTTCCATCCCTGTTCTTTGATCCCCTTGTCCAAACGTATGAATAGCTCACTGGATGAGAATTTATCTACGATAAATCCCCTACCGGTATATCTGCCAATGATAAAGGCCAGAGTCGCCCCTGTAGTCGATGCTATGGAAACCCATAGCGTGCCCAATACAGGCCCGAACACGATTCCCGCCAACAGGGTCAATGGCAAACCCGGTAGAAACAACACCGTGGCGGCCACATACATCATTATGAACACGACCGGAGCCAACCATCCGAATCCATTGATGAACGCCGTCAATTCTCTGATCCTGTCAATACTTATATATTGGAACACATCAAATGCCCACAGCAGAATCACTCCTAGGATCAATGCCATTATGATCAAAAGCCGGGGTCTGTTTTTCATGGTATCACCTACTTCCTGAACAACTTGACCACTGGATGATTCACCAGCCTTTCCACCAGGATATTTCTTCCAAGCGTTGCCAAAGCTTCAGCATATGTCGGATACGGGTGAATCACCTTGGCAAGGTCAGTCACTTTCAATCCCAAAGTTTTCACCACTTGGACTTCTCCGATCAATTCACCTGCACGTTCGCCAAGGATACTTGCTCCAAGAAGCTTCCCATTGGGGTGAACCACGAGTTTTATCAATCCATCCGTAGCTTCCTCTGTCCTTGCTCTATCGATGCGGTCATACTCATGTACGTAGCTTTTGACACCATTGCCATATTTTTCAACCGCTTCGGCTTCTGTAAGCCCTGTCCTTCCCAGTTCAGGGGATGTATAGGTGCACCATGGGACATGACGGTAAGAAATTTTGCGTTTCCAAGGCAAGAAGGCGTTTTGTACTGCCAATATTCCCTGAGTGAACGCCATATGGGAAAACTGATAGGGACCAGCCACATCCCCTACGGCATACACGGATTTGTTGGTAGTACGAAGATATTCATCAACGACAATGCCTCTCTTTGTATATTTGATATTCGACTTTTCAAGCGACAGTCCTTCGGTGTTCGGTTTTCTCCCGACAGCCACCAGCAGTTCATCGCTGGTCAACAGTTGACTTCCCTGACCGGATTCGACTGTCAGCAAGATCTTATTCTCACTTTCCGTCACTGCGGTGGCCTTTACCCCGCAGTGTACACGAATGCCCTTCTCTGTCATTGTAGCCATCAGTTTCTCAGAAAGAACCTCTTCTTCACGTATCAGCAGCCGATCCGCCATCTCGACAATATCCACCCGGATTCCCAGATCATTCATCGCCATGGCCAGCTCCACACCAATAGGTCCTCCACCCAGGACGACCATTGAACCTTTCAGCGTCTTGGCATCGAAAAGGGTGTCATTGGTATGATACCTCACGTTGCTGATTCCCTCTATGGGCGGTATGAAGGGACTGCTTCCAGTAGTGATGAAAATCTTAGTTCCTTCAAAGACTTCATCCTCAACCCTGACTATACCGGGTCGTTCAAAGGATGCAAAACCCTGGATGTAATCGATACCTTCTGACTGAAGCACATCAGGAGATTCATGTACATAAACCCCTTCCCTGATACCCCGTACCCTATCGAGCACCGATGCATAGGAAACTTCAAGTTCAGCATTGTATTTTCTCGCAATTGCAATCTCTTTAGCCACGTGTATGAGCGATTTGCTCGGTATGCAGCCGGACCAGGTACATTCACCCCCTGGTTTGTTCTTATCAATCAAAAGCACTCGTTTACCCAAGCCCTTTGCAGTATATGCACATGTCAAACCACCCGAACCGCTGCCGATAACTATCGCATCATACTTTTTCATAGGAACACCTCTTTTTTGAGAATTATTATCATTTACTTCATTATAGCACAGCTATTCGACCAACTGAAGATTATCCAATCATTTTATAGATAGTCCTTAAGGAATTCAATGAATTGCCTTACCAATAAGGCCTGAAATGATGGACCATAAAGAGAAATCATTTCCACCATAAATCTGCACAAATCCGGCAGATGTATTGAAGACCACCGCAATGGATACAGCTGCAAGAACCACAAGAAGAACTCCACCCAATATACTGCTTATGACAGCAGCAGTCTTTCCTCCTTCAGCATTGGCAGCAATGGCACCGGGTGCGACATCATAGAAACAGGCGGTCACCAGAGGTATGACAGCATATGTCATAACGCCTGATGACGCCAAAAGCAGGATGGTCGCAACACTTGACATCATGGCCAGTACAAAGCCAATCATCAGGGCATTAGGTGCATACGGAAATATCATCGGAACATCCAGTGCAGGAATCGCATCCGGTATCAGCTTCTCCGAAACACCTTTGAAAGCGGGTATCAGCTCGCTCAGCATCAGACGGACACCCGTCAGAAGTATGGTCAGTCCTGCACCAAAAGTCAATCCTGACATGAGGCTGAAGGTAAAGAGATCATATTGCATCCCCGGTATCGTATTCACAGTGGCAATCGCCGGGGCGAACACTAGGTCACGACCTTCACTTCCTATGGCAATTCCAACGATCAAATATACAGCGAACATAAGTACTGAAGTCGCAATCATCGTTTCCTTGAAAAAAGACATCGACTTAGGTATCTCAATTTGTTCGGTTGATTTCTCCTTATTGCCTATCAGCTTCCCGATTATTCCACCCAGAATGACAAACGGTGCTGCCGTATGTCCAAGTGTGAACTGATCTGATCCGGTTATGCGTTTGATGAACGGTTGAGTGAGCCATGGAACAAAAATGATATAGATGGATAGGAAGAGCGATGCGAATACGATAAGTGATCCACCTTCCATGCCTGCTTCAACGCCGGCAAGGACAAAGATATAGGACATCCAGAAGAAGATGTGACCTGTCAAAAAGATATTCTTGATGGGTGTGAGCCTGGCCACCAGCAAGTTGACAAAAATGCGATCACCATAACCAAACCTATGGTCGAACCATGGGTTCCCAGCAACGTCCATGCCATATTCGGATCGAACTGATTGGTTTCCGGCAGTTCATAGAGGGTACCAAAAGCTGCTGACAGAGGTGCCACGGATGTCGCGATAAGGTTAACACCGATGAAGAGTATAATGACCCCAATAACAGTCTTGAATGTCCCTTTGATGATGTCTCCAAAGCTTTTCCTTTGAATCATCAGCCCGATCATTGTGATTCCACCAATGAAAAGAGATGGCTGTTTAAGAATATTCGATGCAATGTAGTCGATGACCGTCATGATCCAACACCTCTTTCTGCAATGGCAGCTATTCCCTTTGATGCAATCTCATCCAAATCCAGAAAATTATCAATGATAATCAACGGAATATCCACCCGCTTCTTCAGCTCCTCATAAAGATCGCGAGAAGTGAATATCATATCACAATCCATGGATGGTCCGATCATCATATCCGCATTGGTCACCTCAGCATCAATCTGATGCTCTGCTAACACCCTCTCAATATTCATTCTCAGTATCAGACTTGTTCCAACACCAAATCCACATATCGCTAGTATCTTTAGTTTTCTCATCCATCTGCTCCTGTCATAAACATTAGTAATATGTCAGCTATATATCCATAAATCATCCTTTTTGTTCACTGAAGTAGTCGATAAAGGCGAACTGCACTTCCTTTCTTCTGGCTCTGGACATTTTCACCTGATAGTTGCCATGAAGAGTAATGTTATCTGATTTCATACGGGTCACATACTGTAGATTGATCAGATAACTCTTATTGCAGCGAATAAAGTGATGATCTTTCAGCTTTACTTCCATTTCTTTCAGTGAACCCAGCATTCTATACTCATCTTCTTTGGTCTGAATGTAGAGCCAATGATCCCTGATCTCAATAAAAATGACTTCATTTGCCTTAACAAGCACTTCCTCGTCATCACCGGGTATGATGATGCTGAATGCTTCTTCCTGCATCAGCTGAATCGCAGCGCTGAGTTTCACGGAAAATGGAAAGTATTGAACAGGTTTGACGATATAATCGAACGCATTGACCTCATAACCTTGAACAGCATACTGAGGCATATTTGTAACGAAAAAAATGACAGCATGGGAATCAGATTTTCTTATGGATTTCGCCAACTCAATTCCATTCATATGCGGCATCTCAATATCCAGCATAAGAATATCATACACCGGTTTATAATCCGCTATCAATTCAAGCCCGCTGGAAAAGGTGGCTATTTCGATATTTACTTTGTTTTCCTCCTGATACCGGATGACATGAGATTTCAACTCATCCATATAATTCGGATCATCATCAACAATTGCCAGCCTGATCATATGCTACTCCTTTGCTAATATTGTATAATAAACAAATAATATATATCATTATAACACAGAACTTTGTCATAATCGGTCGGACTTTCACTGATATGCGAGTATGCAGCTAAGCCGGACATGCGCCAAGACGCAACAAACAAAGCAAACATTATCAGATACTTAACTACTTCTTTCATGATTCACTTCTCCTTTAATATAATATTGTTCTTGAATATTCTATACTTATACGTAAATGCGTACTAGCACTATTTTGACACCAACTTCATTATTTTTATTTTCTCCACCTTTTACATTCTAGTAGCAGAATTAAACATATAACGACAGAAAAACTGCCACAAGGAGACCGGTATGCTCTCCTTGTGGCAGCTTTTAAGAAAGTTTTATGTTCAGCCTACGCTTCCTGTATCGAACCAAGCGTAGATGCAGCATTTTTCCTCTTGCCGAAAGATATGATAATTCCCGACAGTAATCCTATGATGATCATGATATTCACAGCAATCTGTGCCTTTTTCCACGCTGCCATTTTAAATGTGATGCTCGTTCCTGGAATAATTCCGTTCATGGTATTACTGTTCGCAACCGTATAGAAAAGTCTGTGTGCGGTTTTTCTCAAATTGGTTACCGCAGTTGCGCTGGTAGTATCTTCAAGTGCTTTCATTGAGGAGAAAGTGATGTAGTAATCAGTACCTGAAGCAATCCCCTGATCGGCATACATATAATCGTAAAGGTTGAAATCTGAGATCACTACACCTTCAAAGCCCCATTCATTTCGCAGAACATTTTCCAGCAGCGCATAGCTTCCTCCTGCCCAAGTTGTTCCGATTCTGTTGAATGAACTCATCAAGGCGGTAGCTGCCTTCATTTCCTTTTCGATCACAGTTCCTTGTTCGTCACTGATGTATTTAATCGTTGTTGTTGCGTTCTTTATTGCCTTTTCAAAACCTTTCAAATATATCTCACGAATAGCCTGCTCGTTGGCCCATGAGCATACTCCGTTATTGATTCTGTTCGTCTCTTGGTCATTGAGTGCAAAATGCTTGATATATGTATACAGACCTTTATCTGCTGCGCCTTCTACAACCGCTTCTGTAATCTTGGCACTGACTATCGGATCTTCAGAATAGTATTCAAAGTTCCGGCCTGCAAACGGAGAACGATGCACATTGAGTGCCGGTGCGTACCAGCCGTTAACTCCTTTATCCAAGGCTTCATTCCCTACCATTCGTCCCATATCATGTGCCAGCTCAGTATTGTAAGTAGATGCTATGACCACTTCTGATGGATATGCCGTCCCTTTTATCTGAGCACCCATAAACGAACTCAGACCTGCCGGTCCATCGATATCGATCGTTACCGGTTTTGCTACTGAAGGGACTTCCAGTGAAGTGTATGCTCCACTTACGATAACTTGTACAATCTCCTCAGGGTTAATTTGATCAAGCAATACATCCCAAGCCGGATCATTATAGTCCTTACCCCGTAAGTCGATTAAGGAAAGTCCATTCTGAGCTCCAGTTGTCGGCATAACAGCATCAGGATCCTCATGTTCTGAAGCAATATAAGGCTGGAAGCCAGCAATGATGTCTTCAGTGGCTTTTCGATCAACTGCATTCGGTTTTACAGGGAAAGTCCCTTCAAAGTCTGCACGTGAAAAATTGGTAATATAGCCTTCCTGTACCGTATCGCTGAACAATTCTGAAACATCATCAAACTGATTCGTTGCAGCTGTCTGATCGGTAGCTCTTGGGTTTTTCTCGTCATATACGACCGTGCTGTCAACCTTGTATTCAATCGGTGCAATACCGGATTTGAGATGATGTGAATCCGTTTGAATACGTAATTCGTAATCCCCTTTTCAAGGACGTATGCTCTTTCTGTCTCATAATCATAGGATGCCATATCTTCGACAGGGAACGTCAATGTAACCACTTGGGATTCACCCGGTTCCAATAACTTGGTTTTGGCGAAATCACCCAGCACCACTTCAGCCTTTTCAATACCGCTTTCGTAATAAGGTGCATTGAAATATACCTGTACAACATCCTTGCCTGCATACTCACCGATATTGGTTACCTTTACCTTCAAAGTGATATTCTCATCGACTTTGCCTAAATCCTGTTCTTCCACTTCCCAATCAAAGGTCGTATAACTCAATCCATATCCAAAAGGATAGACAACCGCTTCATCATAGTTGATGAAGCCTTCAGCGGCTGCTGTTTCATAATATCTGTACCCAACATAGATGCCTTCTTCGTAGTGGACAAACGTTGCATCTCCAATTGCATTATCTTCATCAATGTTCGTATACTTGAAATGTCCAAAGTTTGCGAATGTCGGATCTTTGGTAAAGTCAGCAGGATAGATATCCACCGTATGACCTGACGGATTGACGGTACCGTCAAGAATTCGTCCTACTGAGTTGAAACCGGTCTTTCCAGGAAAACCGACACATAGAACTGCATCGATCATTGGATCTTCATCCAGTTCACCAAGTTCCATAGCTGCACTTGAGTTGATGATGACAATCACTGTTTCAAAGTTCTCTTTCGCCAGTTCAATGGCTTGCTTTTCGTCATAACAGAGCTCCAGCTGATGCTGACCTTCTTCATAATGGTCATCCCAACCTTCAATGTCCTGTGAAAGGTCTCCACCCTCACCTGCAGGACGGCTGATGGTTATGATCGCTGCATCATTATAATCTTTGAAACTGTCAACAGCCTCCTTGGTGTAGTTTTCGATCGGCATCTCACCGGAGTTATAGGATGAGTCTTTTGGTTTATCCATTATTATTTCAGATTTTGGATTCTCATAGATCTTCTTTGGACCAAAGAATCCTTCACCCATTTCATAAGCTGCAAATTCGTTCAGAACTGAATATACCGTTTCATTGACCTCAAAACCTGCATTGTTCAGCCCCTTTTCAGATCAACCAATCCCTCTGACGATACTGAACCCGAACCGGTACCGCCATATACTGAATCAACACTACCACGACCCAATAATGTCAGTTTTGAATTGGATTCAAGTGGCAAAGCACCGTTGTTCTTCAGCAAGACGAATCCTTCATCCGTTATGTTCTGAACCAGATTTGCAGCAGCTGTCTCGAGTTCAGCAGAATCAGCGTAATCCATCGTATAGTATTCACTGTCCCAGTTTTCTGTCCCTTCAGCCTTTTCAATAACCATTTCCCCTTTTCCAAGGTAAAGATTGGCATGATCCTCAAAAACAACCAATGCTACGTTGACAACTACAACCAGGACAAGAAAAACTGCCAAAATGATTTTGCCGATTTTTCCATTTTTTCTCTTCTTTGACTCATTACTCACTATTCTATCCTCCAAATATTCTTAGCCTACAATACTGCCTGTGTTCCTTCAGGAATTTTCTTCATTACCACAAATTTCAGTACAGGATAGATGATAATGACCTGTACCATAATATTGATGACATTTGTAAGATTCACACCCCAGAAATTTCCTACAATCCCAGATATGGGCTCAAGTACAACCGTTGGGATATAAAGACAAATGATATATACTGCAACCACTGTCGTCAAATAGACAGGAATGGCAGCTCCAAGCTTGTTGTTCGAATTGAATACCAATTTCCTTTGAACAATGAAGTTTACCGCCTGAGCACAGAAGAAACTCACTAAGAACGCAAGAAACCCACCCAAGCCACCACTTTTTATGGAGTAATCAAATATCCAAAATTTGAATGGTTTATCCATAAAGGAGGTAAACAGTATGCTGTTTCCAACATTCAATACAGCAAAATTTGTAATGGTGGCGATATTACTTAATAAATTGAACATGATGAATTCATGCAGGTCACCATGCTCTTCCTTGAACCTCTTGATTCTATCAAACATACTATATATTTCCTTTCTTCCTGGCCTTAAAGTAAGATTTTACAAGACCAACCATTCCTTTTAGAAAATGACCGTTGACAATTTTGAGCAAGTGCTGTGTCATCTCCAAGGTAAAGTTGCCATTAGACATTTTTGCCATTGCTCTAAAGGGCATATTGGACTGGAAAAAGAGATTCAAATCAGGTTTCCCTTTCCTGTATGACTTTTCCCTGAGTCCTATTAAAATCTTGATTGCCAGTCTGGCAATAAGGCTTTTTGCATAAATCATTTGTGACAGGGAATCATTCATATCAAGTGGAAGCGAACGGTCCCATTTGGATGCAGGAACAGGTCTCCCCAGCATACGTTGGAATTCATCGTTGGAAATATCTGTAACATTTCCGTCGAAATACTTGTCCATACATTTCTCCATATCAGGTATGAATTCTATACCGTCTTTTTCAATGGTTCCTTCCAAGTGCAGGTGATGCGATGAGCTTCCAACAAATATTTGGTAAACACCTTTTTCTACAGCATATTTCTTTCTCTTTGCATCATAAAAACGAAAACTATACTCGTCGAACGGAATACTTACCTTTCTCGTTTCGCCAGGTTCAAGGAATACTTTCTTAAAGCCTTTCATTTCTTTGACAGGTCGGTGAATTTTGTCCTGTTCCTTGCCTATATAGAGTTGGGCTATTTCAGCTCCTGCTCTCGATCCGGTATTGGATATGTCGAACTGAACCTTATTTTTTTCAATCATCAGGTTACTGTATTCAAAAGTAGTATAGCTCATTCCGTAACCAAAAGGATATCTGACTTCGATGTCGGCCTTGTCATAATAACGATATCCTACATACAGTCCTTCTCTATACTCACTGGTTTTCTCCTTGCCGGGATAATACGATACATTTGGACACTGATCATATGTGAACGGATAAGTTTCACTCAGTTTTCCACTTGGATTCACTTTTCCTGTAAGCACATTGATCATCGCACTGGCTCCCGCCTGTCCGGAGAGATATCCATGAAGAATTCCATCACATTCATCAGCCCAGGACATTTCAATGACCGATCCGCTGCTGATCACTGCTACGGTTTTCTTGGCAACTTTTGCAACTGCTTTCACAAGCTCCTTCTGATTCTTGCTGATATCAATATGATCCCTGTCACGACCTTCCGTTTCGTTCACTTCATTAAGGCCGATAAAAAGCAAAGCTACATCAACTCTTTCTGCAAGCTGGATAGCTTCACTGATCAATGATGTGTCTTTATCCCCTATCCTGTTATAACCCTTTGCATATCCGACCATTTCAACATCTGTATTTCCAAGAACATTCAATGTGTTTTCAAGCTTATATGCATTCACCAAACTTGATCCGGCACCTTGATACCTTGGATTATCCGCGAAATCCCCAATGATAGCCACCTTGGTGTTTTTCTTCAATGGCAACACGCCATCCTTGTTCTTAAGCAGGACTATAGCACTTTCTGCTGCTTTTCTTGCCAGCTGATGATGCTTATTATAATCCAGCGTTTGATTGCCTTCAGTTCGGGTTTCATACAAAACCCTTAAATATTCTTCCACTCGCTGATCAATGACATTTTCTTCGATTTTGTCGTTTTTAACCGCTTCCACCAATAAGTCAATGCTGTCTCTTCCCGGTGTCGGCATTTCAAGATGCGACCCGGCTTCAACACCAGCTACGGCATCATTACTGCCACCCCAGTCGGACACCACCATACCTTCAAAACCCCATTGGTCAACCAGAACATCCCGCATCAAATATTTGTTTTCACTGGCATATGTTCCATTAATAAGGTTATATGCTGACATGACAGCTTTCGGTTTGCTTTCCTTGACGGCTATTTCAAATCCGGTCAGATATATTTCATGAAGGGTTCTGTCATCAATAACGGAATCATTCGTCATGCGAAGGGACTCCTGATTGTTGGCTGCATAATGCTTGAGGCAGGCACCAACACCTTCCTTTTGGATGCCGTTGACATAAGCTGATGCCAGCTTTCCTGACAGATAAGGATCTTCACTGAAATACTCGAAATTCCTGCCACATAATGGATTCCTCTTGATATTCAGTCCAGGTCCCAGAAGTATATTCACTTCATGATGATACGCTTCTTTCCCCAACGCCTGACCGACTTCTTCGCAAATGGCTTCATCCCAGCTATTTGCCATTGTTGCAGATGTTGGAAAACATGTAGCTTTTACACCATCAACCAGACCCAAATGGTCCCCTTCACTTGCCTGTTTTCGAAGTCCATGGGGTCCATCGGCTAAAGACATCTGAGGTATCTCCAGTCTTTCTATTCCTCTTGTTTGCCAGAAATTCTTTCCTGACAGAAGGGATGCCTTTTCTTCCAATGTCATTTGATCAATAAGTTTTTTTTAAAGTAGACATAGATCCATATATTTCCTTTCTCAATAAGGGGTACCAAAGAATACCCACCGTCATTTTTGATTGTCATCTAGTTGAATCCAATCTTCTGTTGCGCCTTTTTATAGGCAAATAGGGAGAGTTTTCTTCCAGCTGAACCCGGCATATTTATGATGCTGCCCAACAAACTCCGTCTCATTCTGAAGTATGTATTCTGATCATATTCTTTGATGGATTTCCATAGATCCTGTTTTCTTTCCAATGCATCCTCCGTACCTGTCTTGAACAGAATAACTGAAGATATAGTGGTGACAATATTCAAATAATGAATCATATAGCGTCTTTTATTCCGTCCTTGAATCTGATCCAAATCGACATTTTCCAGCATCAGCTTATTCACCAATAATTGCTGATCGATCCTCTTAATCATATTTTTTTTCATTGACCGACTGTTCATCTCTGCCTATGAAATAATGATAGATACATTCATCCATATAGTACATGGTGCTGACATAAGGCAGTGGTAGATATACGAATAAGTTATCCACATAAAAAGTATGTTCAGGCAACTTCAATCCACATGATCTCAAAACTTCACTATTATAGATGACAGAATGCATCAGAATGTACTTTCCGGTACCGAATTTTCCGATCTCGTTCCAGGTAAATATCTTATCCTTTGGAAGAACACCGTTGTAATCCATGATTTTCTTGTTCACAGCTCCTTGTTTATCATATATGAAGTTGCTGATGAACATGTCCACTGTCTGTCCTGATTCAATAAAACCTTTTAGTCTTGCTACTGCTTTTCTCAAGGCTTGGGGATTGACCCAGTCATCACTGTCAACAACTTTGATATATCTGCCTTTGGCATGGGCGATACCTGTATTCACCGCTCCTCCGTGGCCTGCATTCTTCTGATGAATCGCTTTTATCCATTCAGGGTGCTGACCGGCATAATAATCGGCTATCTCTTTTGTCTTGTCAGTGGATCCATCATTGACAATAAGTATCTCTATACCTTCACCACTTTCGATAAGGGTATCGATACAATCGGACAAATAGTCTTCGGAATTAAAACTTGGTACTATGACTGATAATACTTTCATTTGAATCTCTCCTTCATATCGTAGTTAAATATTAACATGTGAAAAACCTGTATCGAATATTATTGCGTGAACGGTTCATTTACTGCCACAATCTGCCTATGCTATTGGAATATATACAAAAGTGGGGGGAAAAATGAAGTTCCACATATGCTTGACACAGCATGAAACTTCATTCAAACAACAGGATCAATCGACTGCTTTCCCTACTGCATCAAGGGCTAAACGAATGACTTGATCCATATTATAATAACGGTATTCTCCAAGACGTCCACCAAAAATCACATGCTCGGTTTCCGAAGCCAACTGGCTGTATTCGTTATATATTTCAGTATTCTTTTGGTCGTTGATCGGATAGTAAGGTTCCTTATCCTTTGTCCACTCTTCACTGAATTCTTTGCTTATGACGGTTGTCTGCTGTGTTCCAAAATCAAAATGCTTGTGTTCAATGATTCGCGTATACGGGGTCTCTGCATCCGTGTAATTGACCACAGCGTTACCCTGATAATTCTCAATATCCAGCACTTCGGTCTCAAACCGAATGCTTCGGTATTGAAGGGTGCCATAGGCATAGTCAAAAAAACCGGTCAATCGGTCCTGTATATACGATTTTGTCGGCTAAGGCATTCCACTTTTCCCTTTCATCCAAGTAATCCGTATTCAGTTTCACATCAGATCCTTGAAGCATTTTTTCAATAATGGATGTATATCCCTCTACAGGTATCCCCTGATACCTGTCATTGAAGTAATTGTTATCATAGGCAAAACGTACCGGCAGTCGCTTGATGATAAACGGCGGCAGTTCTGTGCAGGGGCGTCCCCATTGTTTTTCCGTATAGCCTTTTATCAGTTCTTCATAAATGTCTCTTCCCACAAGGCTGATTGCCTGTTCTTCCAGGTTTTGGGGAACTCCGGCAATCTCCTGACGCTGACCTTCAATGATCTTCAAGACTTTGTCAGGTCTGGATTCACCCCACATTTTATAGAATGTGTTCATGTTGAAGGGTAGATTGTAAATGGTGCCTTTATAATCCGCTAAAGGACTGTTGATATAATGATTGAATTCGCAGAACCGGTTGACATACTCCCAGATCTCACGGTCGCTGGTATGGAAGATATGTGCACCATAAGTATGCACATGTATGCTATCCATATACTCAGTATAGATATTTCCTCCCACATGGTTCCTTTTTTCCAAAACGAGGCATCTCTTGCCTCTTTTGGTCATCTCGTAGGCAAAGACAGAGCCAAACAGCCCTGACCCGACTATTAAAAAATCATACATAATAAACCTCACTCAATGTCAGCAACATTAGCCTCTGGATAGTGGTATCAGAATCTTTATGATGAACCAGTTGTTATCCGTACTAATGGTTAGATTACCGTCATATTTCTCAATCGTTTTCTTAATGCTTTTTATCCCGTATCCATGATTACTGCTGTCTTCTTTTGTTGTATAGAATGAACCGTCATGGAATTTCACCTCGTGTTCATAGTAGTTTTCAAAGCGTATCATGAGAAAATTATTCTTGGAATACACGGCGACTCTGATTATCCTTTTTTCATCATCCTCGAGTTGAAGTACACTTTCAATACTGTTGTCAAGCGCATTCCCGAATATGGAACAAATATCCATCACCAGCATAAAATCCAGCAGTTCACCATTCACAACACAGCTTAGATTGATATTATTCTGATTACAGTACAAACTTTTACCGGTTAACATTGTGTCAACAACTTTGTTACCTGTATTGTATTGAGATTTAAACACACCCATGGCATGATCAATCTCCGACAAATACTCTTCCCTCTTTACAGGATCTTTTTCAGCCCTGATCATGTTTATCTGATGCTTAAGATCATGATAACGTTGATTGATGATATCCATGCTTTCCTGGGATGCCTGATAGTGGTCATAGTGTTTATATAGAATATCATTCATTGCTTTCAACTCATGATTCATCTGTATCTCTCTTCTCTGTTCATTCCAGGCAAACAGCAGCAATAATCCGCTAAAATCCACCAATGTCCTTATATATAGAAGATTGGCACCAACTTGTCTGACAACGAAGGGACTGTCTATAATGAAATTGAGGTTATTGATGGAAAAAGTCGCAACACCAATAATAAGCGCATTCACCAACTCCCTCAATGAAATCGCCATCTGCCGTTCCCTGTCAACCTTTCTGGCATCAATCCAGTATACGAATGCAAATATGGGTACATAAACCGATATCATAACGAATGTTGCCAGCCACCATGAATGCTGAATACCTTTATACAAAAAATAATAGTATATTTGCCATTCAACCGCTGCAACAAATTCAGCCAGAATAAAAGCACGCACAAAAATAAATCCTGCATCATATCCCGATAAATCACAAACGATAAAAACATATAAAAACATGGCCATAACTGCAGCCAACATCCCGGGTATCCAAAACATCAGCGGCAGCTCCCCACTTACCAACTGTATGATGATGATAGCTATCGGACCCAAGGTCAGGTAGACGAAATGCCGTATGCCTGTATATCTTTTTCTTAGGGGAATGATATATATCAGACATGCTGTAAATTCAGCTATTGACGTAAATATCCTGGGTATTTCCAGAAAACTTTCTGCTAACATTAATACTCGCCTCCGATATACTCAGCTACTGCATTCATGAAAGATTTCTTTTTACCACGGCTTATGGATAGAATATCTTTTCCGACAACAACAGTGTCTTTATCAATTCCACCTACATGTCTCAAACTGACAAGGTATCCGCTGTTACATCTGGCAAAACAATGACCCTGCAGTTGTTTTTCCAATTTTCCGAGAGTGCTGTAAATGATCAGATCCTCATCTTCCAGATGGATGACCACTTTATGCTCAACGCTTTCCAAATACGAGATTTTGGCTATATCCAGTCTTAGGATTTCGCTTTTTGACTTGACCAGAAGATAGGATCTTCGGCCAAACTCAATTCTTTTTACTGCTTTATTCAACTGCTGAACAAAATCCACGTATAGAACCGGCTTGACTACATAACTCAATGCATCCACCTTATAGCCACTGATGGCAAAATCTGCCATATTGGTGACAAAAATGATAATGACATCCGAGTCAATCTCTCTTATTTTTCCGGCTGCAGTCATACCATCCATCTGTTCCATCTGAACATCCATAAAGATAATGTCGTAAACCGTTCTGTAGTTTTCAACAATTTGGCTGGCATCCGAAAAGACAGTAATATTAAATTTTTCGGCAATATCCTTTTCATATTCCTCAATATACTGCTTCAGCCGTTTCTGAATCTGTATATCATCATCAACAATTGCTACTCTTATCAAGGCAGACCTCCATATACATTCCTAAGAATATTATACCATCTATATCAATTACATAATAGCCACCCAATAATTATGGATATCTTTGATATTCCAGGAAGCAAAGTTCACATCCTGCATCCCCAGTACAGCGTTTCTTAAATATGTCCAAGATATAAATGGAGCTGTCTCAATTCTTTGAGACAGCTCCAGATAGATCGTATCGTTGTAACAGTTAGGTACTCATTCTTATTCTTCAGGTGATACCAATGCCTCTACGCCATATGCAGCTGTACGTTCATCACTGATGACTCCTGTCCAGTCAAGACCGAAGGCAAAGTCATATGTGTTTCCTTCACTGTCAACATGGCAAGTCATATCGCGAGGCACATCTTCAAGCTGAGCTTCTACAGTCAGCATGTCGCTTGGCATTTGAACCGGTAATAAACCTGTCGGTTCGCTCTTACCTGCTGCAACAGAGATTAAAGCTTCGTCTTCAATTCCATAGCCGCATCCGATGCTCGTTCCGAACGCAACAAGAATTGCATCAGCATAAGGTTCGAATTCCGAGAAAACCATAGCTCCATCAGATTTAACGGCTACAATGACCGGAGCATCTTCAGGCATGTTCTCTTTTGCATATTTGACTGTATTCACATCTTCATAGTTCTTGACGATAGAAGATTTGCCATAGTATGAACGGTTCTCCTTCTCTTCAACAACCTGTACACCGTATCCGGAGTCTTTTTCAGTCTCAATGACATCACCTGAAAGTGACTCTTTACGTACATGTTCAGAATCTGCAGTGTACTCACCGTATTGTAATGAAATCGGGATGTACTCCTCATTTACCTGGTCATATCCGAAACCTGTGAAGTAGCTGCCTTCATTGACAGGATCTTTGATGATGGCAAGGGCATAATCACATGCAGCCAGCTCAGCAGCAGTGGCACGGATAATATCATCCGTGGATACTGTCGGATTTCCTTCTGCATCCGCTGGACCTGTCATTGTCTCAGAAGGCGTATCCGTTACGACATTGAAATAGTTGCTCAATAATTCAATATCGACAGGCAGTTTCCATTCAGACTTAGTTTCCACTCCAAAGAATGACATGTCATAAGGTATATAAACCATTGGAACGTATACTGACGGTTTTTCATCACTTGCATCTGAAGCGACCGCATTTCCTGCGTTCTTCAGCATCACAATGGATTTCAGTTGTGCTTCATATGCTTTTGCCTGGAATTCTTCACTTAGGACCGTTGATTTGGCTTCTTCAACATTTACATAGGGGTTTTCAAACAACCCGACTGCAAAAACATTTTTAAGCAATCGAACTGCCGATTCTTCGTAGCGAGCTCTCATGACATCTTCGCCCAGCTCATCTACCCCGATGTCATACGCTTTGACAACAACATCCCTGTCATTGTTACCACCGAACTGGTCCACACCAGCCATAATCACACGATAGACACGTTCTGCTTTGGTCAAATCAAATGCACCATAAGCTTTACCTTGCATCCAACCTTCAAAATCGTCTATGACGCCCCAGTCAGTACAAACAACACCCTCATAACCATATTGTTCTCTTAGTAGGTCTTTCACTTTGTACTCACTGAATGCCGTACCGACCAATTCGCCGAATTCTTCATCTTCACTGCATGCGATGGAATATGAAGCCATGACAGCTGTCGCCGCTTCAGTGTCACCCTCAAGAGCGAATCCACCATCGACAAATGGGATTAACTGGGTTTCAAATTGTCCACCTGGATATACTTGGGCGTTCCCTCGGAAAGAGTGACCCTCACGTCCTCCTTCGCCAGCACCGTCGCCCGGCCAATGCTTGATCATTGCGTTCATGCTGTAACTGCCCCAACCAAGATCATTGCCGTTTTCATCAAAGGTTGACTGAACACCATTGACGAATGCACTGGTAAGGTCTCTTGACAATGCAGGGTCATCACCAAATGTTCCGTCTGTACGGTTCCATCTTGGCTCAGTGGTCACATCGATTTGTGGCCCCAACAAAGTGCCGATACCGAGCAAGCGATACTCAATGGATGTAATGCTGCCCATTTCCTGAACCAATGCAGAATCAAAGGTTGCTGCCAAAGCAAGGTTTGAAGGGACACCTGAGACTCCCGCACTTCTTGGGTCACTGCTGGTATTGACCGGTATGCCTATTCCATCACCTTCAACATAGACCTGCATTGCGTTATTCCACTTGGCTGTAGTCTCAGTATCTGCTGCTGAAGCAGCGTTCAGAACCGCACGTCCACCTGCATCCAGGAATGTGATCTGCTCTTCATTCAGTTCATCTGAGATTGCAAACTGATGTCCGCTATAGAGCATCAATCCTGATATACTTTCCACTGACAGTTGAGCTGCAAGGTTCTTTGCTCTGGTTTCAATATCCAGTCTCCAGTCTTCATATCCATCCAACATGTTGTTCTTGTTCAAATCCTTAAACGCGAATCCATTGACTTGAATCAATTGAACACCTGACGCTATGGAGTAACCCAGTGTCTTTCCACCTTCATTTGTTACCACATTGAAGCCGTCAGCGGTTTCCTCTTCAGACCATTTCACTTCACCGGAACCCAATTCTTCCGCTTCGACCGGATCAACTACCGACTCTTCTTCAGAAACTTCTTCCCCGCTGCCTGCAGCTTCATTACCGCTGTTTTCCTCTTGCTCTGCTTGTTCTTCAACAGAACTGTCTGTCACTTCATCTTCTTTTGTACTACACCCTCCCAATACTGACATAATCATCACTGTAATCAACAGCATTGACATTAGCTTTCTCAATTTCATCATTAATACTATCTCCTTTCGATATCAATGATGCAAGTATAATACAATTACATTTCGAGAGAAGAATCAGTACGTGAACTGTCAATAATCCTACATAATCTGCATTGGATCACAATTACAGGAATTACCTTTCAACAATTTGTTCGTGGTTCTATATATTACAAAGAGTGATAGCATCCAGATTAAAGCCGAAATCATCCATAAGGTTTTTTGCCACCATGGCATGATCGTAACCACTCTCGTATCAGGAGATATACCGTTCATTGCATTACTGTTGGCAATTGCATATATGATATTATGAGCGGCCCTTCTGACATTGGACATGACCGTAGGATTGTCTTTGAAGTCATCCAGAGACCATAATGTATTGTTCGTATTCAGCCACAAGTCGGTACCTGCATGAAGCCCTGAAATCATATCCTGATATAACATAGCCGGTACTGATGCCTGATCTGTGATTGCCATCCCTTTGAATCCCCATTCATTACGAAGGGTTTCTGTCATTAGCCCTACATGAGCACCCGACCATCTAGCACCAAGTCTGTTCATGGATGTCATGACCGCACTTACATCACCTTCACGGACAGCCAGTTCAAAACTCTTCAAGAAAATTTCTCTGATCGCCTGTTCATTGGCAAAAATCGCACCACCATATCGGTTTGTTTCCTGATCGTTCAGTACAAAATGCTTCATGTATGCGATCGTACCTTTACTGCGTACGCCTATGATTTCATTGGCACAAATCATACCGGCCAAATATCCGTCCTCTGAATTGTATTCGAAATTACGTCCGGAGTATGGGGATCTATGAATATTTGCTCCCGGCGCATACCAACCGGCGATTCCCAAAGCAAGTGAATCCTCTCCAATCGATCTGCCAACTTCTTTTATGAGTTCCGTATTCCATGTTGAAGCCATAACCACTTCAGCAGGATATGCCATACCGCTTCTGCCTGGGATTAACGAGCTTGAAAATCCAGATGGTCCATCTTTGTCTGTTGTGGGTGGTAATCCTATGGCATCAATCGAAATTGTTGCATAACCGCCCATGCGTACCAGTTTTGTCATCCTATTGATGGATAATTCATCCAACAGCAATTCCCATCCAGGATCATCATAATCTGCACCGATCAAGTCAGAGACATAAAGATACTCACTTGGCTCTGCATCTGTTACAGGCATGGATGAACCATCATCAACGACTTCTTCTCCTCTATAGAAGGTCAGATCCTCAATCATTCTTTCCGGAACATGCCAACTTCCATCTGAATATGTGGATGGCCAGGTGCCTGCCCAATCACTTCTTGTCAAATATTCAAACTCATCGTCATAATAACGGACATCCGTATCCTCAAAGGCATTACTGATTTCATTCCCCGTTGCCTGTGATACTGCATAAGTTTCACTGTCCATCACATCAACCGTTGTCTTAAAAACCTGGCCGGCTTCACCGTCTTCTGTCATACCGTCTGAAGTTGTATAGCCCTTGGCCGCCAGAATATTATTCAGTGCATCATGTGCATCTTTCCCATCTGTAAGATAATAATCTCCGGCATCGACAACATAGGTACCGGCTCCGTCTGAATCATAGACTTTCATCATTTCCTTATCAATATCCAGTGTTACTGTTTGAGAACTGCCTGCTTCAAGCAACCCTGTCTTACTAAATCCAACCAATTCAATTGCCTTCCATTCATATAATCAACAATATGTATAAAATCATTCATCCTGCTCAGCAAGATATATATATCGTAATTATGCCATATCATATAATCCAGTATTCCAAAAGCGAGATGATGGCTTTTAGGATTCCACTCTTCAATTCATGTCTTGATTCTAACTGTTCACGTACTCTGCTCCTATTGGTCTTCATATCGTGTTATGATTTCGACAACGTAAGTTGCGAGGAGTATAATTAAACTATATTAACAGTGGCATGACTCAGTCTTGACGCTGGAAAGGAGTAAAAATGATTAGGTTAAACACGCTGAATGGAATGTTATCAATATGTGTTATTATTGCTTCATTGTTCGTAGGATGTAGTGCGGATGATAACGCCAATGAAATGGAGACAGTTTCAAACATAGATGAATCAACAGGTTACGAGAATGAGGAATCAGAAGATTATACTCAACTGCATATTGCGATGTTCACGTTAAGTGATTCACCCGATGCACTATTGGTACAAGATGCAGTCAATGAGATATTAAGAGAAAGAATCAATGCTGAAGTACGCATCGATTTCATCGGTATTGGGTCATATACACAGAAAACGAACCTAATGCTATCGTTAAATGAACCGCTGGATTTAATGCCGACGCTCGTGAACCCTTCTTTGGCAAGCTATGTTTCAAACGGACAGTTTCTTCCACTTGATGATCTGCTGGATGAATACGGCCAAGGGATTCTAGAGAATATCCCAGATAATTATATTGACTATGGTCGTATTGATGGAAGAATCTATGGCATTACAACAAACAGAGACTTGGCTAAATCCTATGGCTTCACGTTCAGAAAAGACCTGGCAGAGAAACATGGTATTCAAGCTTCAGATATCAAGACACTTAATGATATTGAAACCGCCCTTAAAATCATTAAAGAAAATGAGTCGGATATGTATCCTCTGGCACCTCAACAAAGATCATACATCACTTCACGTTGGGGTACTTTTGATGACTTGGGAGATGGTAATTGGTTGGGTGTGCTCATGTATGAAGGCACAGCTTTAGAAATAGTGAATTACTATGAAAGCGATGAATTCAGGAATTTCATCTATGAGACCAAGAGTTGGTATGATGACGGTCTGATTATGCCGTATATATTGATGAATACCGAACCCGGTAGTTCACTCGTAAAACCGGCAAAGCATTTGGCTATTTATCGAATACCAAACCAGGATTTGATGTACAGGAAACAAGAGCAACAGGTATGGATATGATTACAGCAGACCTCATCCCGGCTTATGCATCAACAAGCGATGTTCAAGGGATTGTCTGGGCAATACCACATAATTGCACGCAACCTGATAAGGCAATGCAACTCATGAACGAACTCTATAGCAACGAAGAAATCTCCAATTTATTGATCTATGGAATTGAGGGTAAACACTATGAAGTGAAAGATGCAGAAAACGGCATCATCGGATATCCTACAGGAGTTGATGCTTCGACAACCGGCTATCCTGGAGGAACAGGATGGGGATGGCCAAACCAATTCCTGGGTTATGTATGGGAAGGCAATCCTGCAGATTATTGGGAAAGAATGGATACCTTCAACAGAACGGCCAAGCATTCGTTAGCTCTGGGATTTACGTTTGATGCGTCAGGAGTGACGACAGAAATGTTGGCTTGTGACAATGTCATCAAAGAATACAGGAATGCGCTTATGAGCGGTGCACTGGATCCAGAAGCAGCTCTACCGATATTCATTGATGAATTGAAAGAAGCCGGTATTGATGCCATTATCACAGAGAAACAAAAGCAGCTCGATGATTGGTCATCCCTGCAGCCATAATCACACAGGTATCGGCATCCATTAGCAACGGAAGAGATGACCAAAAATGATGGCATTATCCAAAAAAACACTTGCGACAAGCACTGTGGCAACACCGGTAAGGCCCATTGCCAAACCGCTTGCCCCGGCGGTCTCTTCACCCATCTCAACCGCCTTCGACGTTCCGACTCCATGGGATGAAGAACCGATGCCGATTCCCTTGGCAATCTCATTTTTCACTCTGCCGATTTTCATGACAGCCGGTGCGATTGTTGCACCGGTAATCCCGGTCATAATGACTGCAACAATTGTCAGGGACTCAATACCTTCAGTCATGCGAGTCACCTCTACAGCCAACGGAGTAGTAATCGATTTGGAATACAGTGAACTCAAATACTCCTCGTTAAGGCCAAGCATCTTGCTCAAGAATATAACTGAGGCAAAAGACGCAATGATTCCGGATGCGATACCGGTTGCAATCGGAATAAAGTGACCGGCTATCTTATCCCTGTTCTTATATAAGGGAACTGCAAGCAATACCACGATGGGCCCAAGCATAAATGTGATCCAGCTTCCTCCATTGTTGTAATAACTGTAGTCCAACTCAAACACATTCAAGAACACCATCAATATGACAATGGATATCAGTATCGGATTCAGCAGAGCTATCCTCAGCTTTCTGTACATCATTCTGCACACACTGTATACCGCTATCGTAATCAAAACACCAAAAACGATACTCATCAGGATTCACCTTTTCCTTCTGTCAGTCTTATCATAATCTCTGTGACTTTACTCGAGACGAACATAACAAATGCACATGATACAATAAGCAAAACCACCAGTTTGAACCAGATTTCACTTATAAGATCCATGGATTCGATAAGCCCGACTCCAAGGGGAATGAAAAAGAATCCCATGTGTCTCAACAGAAATGCACTGGTTTCTTCCATGAATTCCAACTGGAGGATACCCGTTAGCAGCAGACATAAGAAAACCAGCATGCCCATGATGCTTCCGGGTATGAAGATGATCGGCCTCATCCATCCGCTTATTAAGTTGCCAAGCTGAAGCAGTATAAATATCACCACAATTTGAGCGATGATCCGTATCACTTTTATTCTAGACATTCTTCCACCTTCCGTTCTTGTCCATATAGTTTAACATGTTCATCCGGGACTAATCAACATTAATAGACTTTACGACAAAAAAACTGCTGACAAAATCAGCAGTTCTTAATTTCACATATTCTATTATCAATCGAATAAAGTCATTA